>Ga0326727_10000041_pt1 | contig 523854 bp, 437 predicted proteins | sample MB2enrmetagenome_FD_207643 | JGI IMG/M metagenome (GOLD analysis project Ga0326727, IMG submission 207643) | Lab enriched peat soil microbial communities from McLean, Ithaca, NY, United States - MB29MY | ecosystem: Environmental > Terrestrial > Soil > Wetlands > Peat | place: USA: New York... | reverse complement strand
GGCATGGTAACGGTCGGAGCCTTGATGCTGGTATTGTTCGGAGTCTACAAATCGTACGAAATGTTTGTAGCCCAAACCGAACAGACCGCGCCGAAGGCCCTCGCCATGGCCGCCGGCCGCTAAAACCAATCACCCTCTTCACCCGCGCGCAGCCTCAGGGCTGCGCGCGGTTTTGTTTGCGGACGGAGTTGGGAATCGAGCATACGACATCGAGCAGTCAGCCTATTGTTACTATCCGAGATGGAGGTTACGATGGCGCTGTGAAGCTTTGGTCCATCGAGTAACATAGATTGGCTTCGGCTTGAACAAGCTGCTCATGGAAATGTCCTCGGCGACAAATCCGCAATTTCCGCCCAGCAACCTCGATGCTCCCCCGCTGTCAGAAATCGTCGGACTTGTGATTCTGTCCTATGCCATCTTCTATGCCGTACTGTTCCTGGTGGGCGGTTTGGCGTTAGTTGGAGGCACTGCTTTTGGCGACAACCCCGCTTATTTGACACCGGCGGCTGCAATCCAGCACTGGCAGTTTACCGGCGTCGAGGTGCACCAGTTTTGGGGCGTTTCCTACGCAACCGCCTTCTTGTCCACGGTGACCGGCATTCCCTTGCGTCCTGCGTTCGTGATTGTTTGTGTAGCGGCCTCGCTGGTAGGCTTGATGCTCTGCCATCGGCTGTGGGGCGGGTGGGTCGCTGCGTTCTTTTGTCTGTTGAGTATGGATTGGTTCCAGCGCTCGCTGCTGGGCGGCGCCGAACCGCTTTTCATAGCGTTGATATTGGCGGCTTTCCTTGCCTTAAGGCGCGGGAAATGGGCTTGGCCAGCGGTATTTGCCGCACTGGCTACGGTCGTGCGTCCCTACGGTTTGTTCGCGCTGATTGGGCTCGGAATTCAATTGCTCTGGAAGAGAAAATTCCGAGAATGCATCTTCGCAATTCTGATCGCTCTGCTGCTCGGAGGCTTGTACGCGTGGCCGCTTGCACACTATTTTGGCAATCCACTGGCGAATGTTGCTTCTTATCAACATAACGACTGGCATGGCAATCCTCCCTTTACTTTTCCGTTCGCATCGATTCTTCGCGACACACTCATGTCGCCGGCACCTCTGACGAATCGCGCACTTACATCGGTCTGGGTGGCGCTGATGTTATTGGGAGCAGTGATCGCGATCAAGAGCGGCGATCTGCGGAAGTACTCAAGGACCTATCCCGCCGAGGTGTGCTTTGCTTGCCTGTACTGGGTTGCGCTGTTTACTTACAGCTCACCAGAGTGGGCGCGAGCCGAGTTCCCGCGCTTTGCGCTGCCGTTATTACCCTGGATTCTAGTCTTCCTGTGCGGCTACCTTCCGAAGCAACGCTGGGTGGTGTGGTCTCTGGCCGTAATCACTCCGGCGCTCGCAGCCGCTTCAGCGATAGGGATTCGCAACGTTGTCCCTGCGCTGGCCCGCCATCTCCATTGAACGGAGTCTTGCGCCGGACGCCGGTTTGTGTCCGGAAACGATGTTGTGTGGCGGGCGCCAGAGCCGGTAGATGGGAGGGGGGTACCCAGAAGTTAGCCAACCGGCTGCGCCAGCGTCGACAGAAATACTTGCCTGCGCCGCTCCAGCCAGTTCATCCACTCGCCGAGTCCGTTGCCGCCGAGGCAGGAGACCTTGACCACTTCCATCTCCGGGTGCACGCGCCGTGCGTTGGCAATGGCAGCATCGGCGTCGAAAGGAACGTAAGGCAGTAAGTCGGTCTTAGTAAGCACCATCAGCTCCGACTTGAAAAAGATCGAAGGATACTTCAGCGGCTTGTCTTCGCCCTCGGTAACGCTAAGCAAAACAATTTTCGCCGCTTCGCCAAGATCGTAACTCGAAGGGCAAACCAGGTTGCCGACGTTTTCAACGATAAGCATGTCGAGTTGAGAAAGGTCCCAGTCGGCAATATGCTTCTCGATCATGCGCGCATCGAGATGGCAGGTGCCGCCGGTGACGATCTGCTTGACTGGAAAACCGTAGCGCTTGAGCCGGTTGGCATCGTTTTCAGTCTGGAGATCGCCAGTAAGAACGGCCACGCGGCCGGCACGCGGAAGAGCCTCGAGAGTTTTTTCCAGCAGCGTCGTCTTGCCCGACCCGGGCGAACTGATGAGGTTAACCACCAGCACGCGGCGTTCACAAAAACGTTCGCGCAACTCAGCCGCCACGCGCGCATTTTCATTCAAGACTTTTCCTTCCATCGGAACCCGATTCATTGTTTCCCGACCTCCAATTCACGAACTCGCGATTCAGCAGCTCGTATTTCCGCCGCTCCCGAACCAATGACCGGCGATTCCGCAACTTGCGGCTCTGCGCGTCCGGTTGCAGCCGATTCCGGCTCCTCGAGTTCAAGGTATTTGAATTCGAGTTCGTCGCCACTGATGCGTTCCGTGCTCAAACTGCCGCAAGCGGGACAAAGCAGTTCGTAGTTGCGGACTTCGAACTCGCGGCTGCATTTGCGGCAACGGCTGCGCGGCGCAACGTATTCGATGTCGATCGCGAGACCGGCAAATTCTGTGTCGAGAGTCAGCGCTTCGAACGCAAAGCTCAAAGCGTCCGGATCGACTCCGGCCAACTCGCCAATCCTCACGCCGACCTTTACAGCGCGCGCTCCAGGACGTCGCTGCAACTCCTTCGCGACGCCCGACAGAATCGAATTGGCAATTCCCATTTCGTGCATGCGTCCTCAGCAAATCCGCGGCAGTTGATCGCCCGCAAGCATATCCACACAGCGCGAAGTCCCAAGCGCAGTGCGAATGGTCACTATCGGCGAGCGCGATTCCACAACCGTCCCGATGATCTGCGCGTTCTTACCAAGCGCATCGGAGCGCATGGCGCGCAGCACAGCGTCAGCTGCCTCAGGCGCGACGATTGCAATCAGCTTCCCCTCATTCGCAACGTAGAGCGGATCAAGTCCAAGCATCTCGCAAGCGCCGCGCACTTCTTCGCGGATGGGAATCGCAGAGTCCTCGAGCTGAATGCCGACGCGAGACTGCTCCGCGATCTCGTTCAGCGTGCTGGAAACGCCTCCGCGAGTCGGATCGCGCAGGCAGCGGATCGCGCCGCTGGCCTGAGACCTTCCGGGCTGAAGCGCACTCGCATCCAGCATTCTGGCCACAAGGCCATGCAAAGCCGCGCTGTCGCTCGCGACCGGACATTCGAACTCAAGTCCCTCGCGTTGCGCCAGAATTGCGATCCCATGCTCGGCGATCGACCCGCTCAGCAGAACCTTGTCGCCAGGCCGAGCCCGATTCGCCGAAAGCTCAAGGTCAGCCGGGACCAGCCCGATTCCCGTGGTGTTGATGAAGAGCTCGTCGCCGCTTCCTTTCTCGACGACTTTCGTATCGCCAGTGACGATTTCGACACCAGCCTTGTCAGCGGCCGCGCGCAACGACTCAACCACGCGCCGAAGCACCTCCATCGAAAGTCCCTCTTCAATGATGAAGGCCACACTGAGGAAGAGCGGTTTGGCTCCGCCCATGGCGAGATCGTTGATGGTCCCATGAACCGCAAGCGAACCGATGTCTCCACCGGGGAAAAAAAGCGGCTTGACGACGAACGAGTCCGTTGTAATCGCCAGTCGTACGCCGTTCACGTAAACGATGGCCTGATCGTCAAGCCGCGCCAAAACCGGGTTGTGAAAAGCGGGGAGAAAAACCGAGCGCATGAGTTCGGCACTGAGACGTCCGCCGCTGCCATGTCCGAGCACAATCATATCCTTCGCCGGATGCGGAGCCGGACAAGCGAGCTGGGCAAGCGAGTTGGCCTTGTCTTCCATTCTCAGTGCGATACCAAATGACGCCGATAGTTGTAATACGCGGCGCAGGCGCCTTCGGAAGAAACCATCGGCGCTCCCAGCGGATTCTCGGGCGTGCAGCGCATACCGAAAGCAACGCAATCAGTCGGCTTCTTCAGACCCTGCAGCACCTGCGCGCTGATGCATTCGGCCGGCTCCTCGACGCTGATGGACGCGAGTCCGAAGAGCCGCGATGCGTCGTAATCGCCATATTCATCGCGCACGCGCAGGCCGCTTGCGGGAATCATGCCAATTCCGCGCCACTTCTGATCGCCAATCTCGAAGACCTCCCGAATGATGCGCTGCGCCGGTAGATTGCCCTGGTAATTGACCGACCGCACATATTGATTCTCCGCCTTTGCCTCGCCCTTTTCCAGTTGGCGCACAAGCATGAGGACGGCTTCGAGCAGGTCAACCGGCTCGAAACCGCCGACAACGATCGGGACACGGAAATCGCGCACGAGCGTTTCGTATTCTTCGTAGCCCATCACGGTGCAAACGTGTCCAGGGGCAATAAAGCCATTGACGCGGCAATCAGGCGAAGTCATGAGCGCGCGAATCGCGGGTGGAACAAGCACGTGCGAAACCAGCACCGAGAAATTGCCAATCCCTTCTTGCTTCGCCTGCCACACGGCCATGGCGTTCGCCGGCGCGGTCGTCTCAAATCCGATTGCGAGGAAAACCACCTTCCGGTCGGGATTCTGGCGCGCAATCTTCAGCGCTTCGGTCGGGGAATAGACGATCCGTACGTCTCCGCCTCGAGCTTTGACAGTGAACAGATCGGTGGTCGAACCGGGAACGCGCAACATGTCACCGTAGGAGACGAGGATGACTTCAGGGCGCGCGGCGAGTTCGAGCGCCTTATCGACGGTCTCAAGCGGAGTGACGCAGACCGGACAACCTGGGCCGTGAACCAGTTCGATGCGTCTTTCCTCTGTATGGGGCAGAAGCTCATCGAGCCCGTAACGCATGATGGTGTGAGTCTGGCCGCCACAGATTTCCATGAGCACCCAGGGATGCTGAACCGTACGCGCAATTTCGGCCAAGAGCCGACGGGCGATGCCCGCATCGCGGTATTCGTCCATGAATTTCATCACATTGAACCTCTACGGCAACCCGAGTGTGCGAGTCTCACTGTAAGCCGGGGTGAACATCGGCTCGGTGATGAACATCACAAAACGGTGTGAGGACTGAACGAACATTGGAAGTTTGCCTGGGCTGGGCCCGGCCTGAAAACGGTTGGCACGCCGGGAAGCAGAAACCAGTGGAATCGAAGGGCTTAGCTGGAAGGTTCCGGAGCGGCGTCGGGAGGAGGAAGTTCCTCTTCCAGGGTCCCCATTTCTCTGAGCAACTGAAAGGTCCGTTGGGCCTCCTGCTCATCGATTTTGCTGAGGGCAAAACCGACGTGCACCAGGACGTAGTCGCCGACCGCGGCCTCTGGCACGAAATCGAGCCTGCACTGGCGAACCGTACCGCCGAATTGCACGCGGCCGGTGCGGGCAAAGCCCAAGTCCTCGCTACTTAAGATCTTTCCCGGGATGGCAAGACACACGTTAACGGCTCCTAAAGCCCATTCCGCAGCAATTCCGCCCCTGCGGCCGACGAGCTAGTTATCGTCCCAAGGCAGGACTTGCGGCAGTGACTCAGATCACAGGCGGAAGTGACGGCGGGCGGCGGCTCAAGCCGTCTACGGGACAATCACCATTTTCCCAGGCACCTGCCCGGTGATGGAAAATGGCGAGTTCAAGACAGCGGTCGGGTGCGCGGTATTGGTGTCGTAGGTATAGGCGGCAATTTCCTTCGACTCTTCACTGCCAATGAAGAAATAGCCGCCATTGGTGTCAATGAGGGCGAACTGCCCTCCCGCCGTTTGGCTGAAGGGAGAATCATTGGCAACGGTGAGCTGGCCATTCACAGAATTAATCTCAAAAGCCCATATGCTGTAGCTCGAACCCGGAGTCGTCGCATACAGAAAACTGCTGTTGGGAACGGCGACGAGCGTGCTCGGCCCGCTACCGATCGAGGGAGCGAACGGCGAACCCAGCTGACTGAGCGAATGAAGCACTCCGCCACTATCGATACTGAATCCGGAAATGTTTCCGATCACGCTGGACCCGGCATTTTGAGCCGACGTATTGGCAACATAGAGGAATTGCCCGCTGTTGTCGGTCGCCAGAGCGCTCGCTCCTGCGCCGGAAAAAAAAGGCGATCCGGGCACTTGGGTAAGAACGCCCGTCGAGGCATTAAACGTAAAGCCCGTCACCATGCCGCTGCTCGGGTTGCTGACATAAACGAGATTGCCGGCGGGTGGCATCACGATCTCGCTGGGGCTGTCGTTGGCATAAAACGGGGACCCGGCAATGGCCGTGAGGGCGCCGGTCGAGGAGTCAATGGCAAAAACGGAGATGCTGCCGGGAAGGCCGCTGTTGGTAACCAGGAGGTACTGGCCGGAGGGGTCGATGAGAGCTTCATGGGGCCCAATTCCGCCATCCGATGTGGCGCACACGGGAGGTGCAGCACACACGAGAGACAAAGTTCCACTGCTGGCGATGCTGAACGTGGAGATGTTGTTGGACTGGGAATTGGCCACGTAGAGAAAGTTCTTCTTCGGCGCCAGAGCCAGACCGTAGGGCGTGGTGCCGACGTATCCCGGTGTCGACGCCTGAACCGCGACCGCGCCAGTCGCTCCATCGATGTGCAACTGGAGAATCGAGCCTGCGTTGGGCAGCGTCAGATAGGCGGTGTTGCCGGTCCCGGTGATCGGGAGCCGGCCGTTGCCACTGCAGGAAATAAACTGCGCGGCCAGGAACAAAACGACAATGGCGGCCATCATTGGGCGAAGATATTTTGGACCCACGAATACAGGGCGCGCCGCCCTTGGAAAGCTCATGCGCAAACTGCTCCTTCACTGTGCGATGTCAGAATGTCGAGCGAAACTACTATCCTGCACGAGAACACGCGAACTTAGCAACTGCGAAAACAGAGCCAATGCAGCCAGCCGCGCGACGGGCCTGTGTGGTTGGATGCGCCCTCCGGGCGAAAGACAAGATCGATAATTTCCAGACGAAGTTGAATGACGTCCGGCACTCCGCGGCCCCACTAAGTTTCGATCAGAACGTCCGCGCCCGCAATCTTGACTGGATACACGGCGACCTTCGCTCCCGGGGCTTGCGCTTCGCCCGTCTTTGGGTCCCAGGCCCAGCCGTGCCAGGGGCAGATGACTTTTCCTTTTTCGATTACGCCGGCGCCGAGCGGCCCTCCGCGGTGCAGGCAGGTGTTTTCCATGGCGTGGATTTCCCCGTCGACGTTGGCGACGCAGATCAGCTTGTCGCCGCAGGGGAGTTCTTTAGCCTCGTTGATGCCGGGGAGGTCGGATTGGGAGGCGATCCTAACGAATGCCATAGCGCGGCAGAAAGAGATCGCCCAGGATGACCAGAGTATATAAGAGCCGGTTAACTGAGAGCTGATCGCTGATCGCTGAGAACTTCATTTCGGTTGCACCGTTTGCGCGACCATTACGTGACGCTTGAAATTTTCCAGCATGCTCTCGTCGAGGCGCACCTCGGTGGGCTTCTTGGCCAGGGTCATGGTGTCGATTTTGTCTTGCAGCTTGAGCAGCGAGTAGAAAAGGTTCTCGGGGCGCGGCGGGCAACCGATTGTGTAGACATCAACGGGCACGATGCGGTCCACGCCCTGGAGGACCGCATAGGTATTGAACGGGCCGCCAACGGACGAGCAGGCGCCCATGGAGAGGACCCATTTGGGTTCGGGCATCTGTTCGTAGATTCGTTTCACGATCGGCGCCATCTTCAGCGTGACGGTGCCGGAGACGATCATCAGGTCGGACTGGCGCGGGCTGGGGCGAAAGACCTCGGAGCCAAAGCGCGCGATATCGAAGCGGGCGGTGGAAGACGCGATCATCTCAATGGCGCAGCACGCCAGGCCGAACGTCATCGGCCAGAGCGCCGACTTGCGCGCCCAGTTGAAGACGTAGTCGACCGTCGAGATCATGAAGTTCTTTTCGAATTTGTTCTGCAACCAGCTCATGGGGCCTCTTGCAATAAAGGATAACCAAAACATCATACGCCCGGAGTGATGGCGGTCACAGGGGGCTTCTAGCTATCTTCAAGCGAGCGGAGCTTGGCGGGCGAGGAGCGAGGTTCCGACGACACCTGATTTTGGCCGCTCGGAGCTCGCCGCTCGAAGCCGGTTCTCTAGTAAATCGTGTAAGCGGGAGCCGAATTACGCACATCCGGCTTTGACGCCATCAGCAACAGCGCACCCACTCGCTTGAAGGCCTTCAGGTCGTCGAGCGAGTGGAACGATGTGGTTTGATAATTCTCCGGTGTGGGCGTGTCGTCGGGAATCTGGGCGTATTCGACGTTCTGGAACGCGTGCTTTTTCAGCAGCTCGACATACTCGACGGCCGAGCGGACATGGACCGGGACCTTGAGTTTCGGCACCCACTGCAGCGAATAGGGATTGTCTCTGTAGAGATTGATGAGGATGAAGAGCCGTCCGTGCGGCGCCAGGACGCGAAACAGTTCGGCAAGCGCCCGATCCTGGTCGGGGTAGTAGTAGAACGATTCGACCGACAGCACCTTGTCGAAGAAATTCTCTTCCCACGGAATCTGCGCGGCCGAGCCCTGCACGAACATGACGTTCTCGAAATCGCGCGAGGCAGAGCGGGCATGGCGGACCATTTCGTCAGAAATGTCGAGTCCAACGACTTGGCCAAAACCATGGGGGCCTTCGCCGACACGGCGCGCGAGCAGGCGCGTTGCCCAACCCGAACCACAGCCGAGATCAAGCACACGCTCGCCTGCGCGCAAATCCATGCGGCGCAGCGTCTTCTCCGTGATGTCGAGGTGATGGTTCTCCATCTTCGGGCCTTCGCCCTGCGCAGCCCAGCGGTTGAATTCCTGCTGCAAGCGTTCGTCGGCAGATTGGGATTTGTCGTTCGGCATTGAAAACGGCTCCTGGTTCTTAGCTCCTTGCTCTTCGCTTTTTGCCTTTCGCTTTTAATTTTCATTCTAACTGCGTGCTCCGCTGAAAACTCGATTGTTTTCCTTGACAACATGATACCTTGTAATACAAGATACTGTCTGTGAACGCGGACCGAAAGCCGGAATTGGAGTCACCCGACAAGTGGGAAGTGCAGCTCCGCAAGGGATGCCTTGAGCTGGCGATCCTGGCGGCGCTGTGGAGCGGGAAGCTCTATGGACTGGAAATTCTGCGGCGGCTGGAGAGCGACTCGGATTTGATCGTCTCGGAAGGGACGGTATATCCCCTGCTGAGCCGGCTGAAGGCACTGGGCTTGGTGCGCAGCGAGTGGGTGGAATCCGATGCCGGGCATCCGCGGAAGTACTACGCGCTTACGCCGGCGGGGAAAAAACGAGCACTCGAGATGGCGGCGATCTGGACGCGGTTCTCGTCGAGCATGGACCAGTTGCTGGCGCCGCTCGGGAAGGGGAAGTAGATGACGATAGCGGCGGATGCGCAACAGAAGATTGAAGCTTATTTGCATCGCCTGCGCGCAGGCTTACGGGGCCTCAGCCCAGAAGAGATTCGCGAGATTGTCGAAGAGCTGCGCAGCCACATCCTAGACAAATCGGCTGCCAACGGAGAAGTAACGGATGCCGGAGTCGACGCGGCGTTGGCGGCGTTGGGCAGCCCGGAAGAACTGGCGAGTAACTATGTCACGGACGCCATGTTGGCCCGGGCCGAGGTCAGCCGGTCGCCAGTGGGAATTCTGAAAAGTTTGTTCCGATGGGCCCGTCTGAGTATCGCGGGATTTTTTGTGCTGCTCGTATCGATCATTGGATACGGGATAGGAATGAGCTTCTTCCTCGTCGGCCTCCTGAAACCCTTTCATCCAGACACGGCGGGTCTATGGATTTGGCGCAATAGCGGCGACATCACCTACTCGGTGCGCCTGGGTTTCGCAACGCCTCCGGCGGGCGCAACAGAGCTGCTCGGCTGGACGATCACACCTATCGGATTATCGCTAGGCTTTGGCCTGGCAATGCTGACTACACATTTTGCGCTCTGGTGCGTGCGGCAATACCGCCGGTCGCGAGCATTGCCGCACACCTAATCCGGACAAGAGAGCTGAGAGGAAAGGAACATGAACGAAGCGATCAAGGCCAACGAGACTTTCATTCAGAATCGCAAAGGTCCGATCGAGCCAAACCCAGGCGCGCTTTCGCCGACGCAGCGATGGTTCTCTTTGGTTGAGCTCGTCGTGGGAAGCGCCATTGTGATCGGACACAACGTGTATCACGTGATTCCCAACGAGGTGCCCATCCTGTTTGTGCTCGGCCTGGTTTCATTTCGGCTGCGCGATGGAGGCTGGGCTGCAATGGGGCTACGGTTGCCGGTTTCGTGGCGGCGAACTGTCTTGTTCGCGCTGGCGGCGGCGGCTCTGAGAATCCTGCTCAGCGCGGTCGTGATCGATCCCCTCACGGCACATTTTTGGCCTCCGGCTGTCGCGCCGAGTGGCATGAATGAAATCACTGGCCACCTGTGGACCGCTCTCCGCTGGCTTGGACTCGTTTGGACATTCGCCGCATTTGGAGAGGAGATCGGCTACCGGGGCTACCTGTTGAACCGGGCTGCCGATGTGGGCGGGCGATCAAAGGCTGCGTATTGGGCCGGTGTTCTGATTGTCTCGGTGCTTTTCGGATATGGACACTACTACAAAGGTCCGGCGGGGATTGTGGATTCAGGGATGGCCGGGCTGATCCTTGGCGCGGCTTATGTTTTATCGGGTCGCAATTTATGGGTCTGCATTTTGGCGCACGGGTTCATTGACACAATTGGCGTGGTCGCGGTGTTTTTCGGGTGGGCGTCGTAACTGCCGGCGGACGAAGCCTTGCAGCCCCCATCGTGACAAATCGCGGCACCGACATGCGGCGCTGTATCCGACTCTTCGCTGATTGGAGACCGCCCTATGTTCGTCTTCGCCTTCCGCTGTGTATAATCGCGTCCCGTAAGAAGTTCCCAATCACCAACTGAAGGCAAAAACTCAATTTGCTTGTTAAGGAGGATTTCTTGAAGATTCTGAAACTGAGATTTCTTGCGCTGGGAGTGCTGCTGGTGGCAATGTCTGGGTTGTGCGTGGCGCAAGCCGCGGCGCCGGCGGCCGCACCGGACACGTCGAAGTCAGACGCCAAGGCCGCCAAGGCAAAAGCTAAGTCCGCGCCGGTAGACCCATCCACGATTCCGCAAGCACCGGGCGGAGGCGGCGGCAAAGTGTGGGTCAACGAAAACACCAAGGTCTATCACAAAGAGGGAGACCCCTGGTACGGCAAGACCAAGCACGGGCAATATATGACCGAAGCCGATGCCACCAAGGCGGGTTACAAAGAAGCGAAAGAATCGCCGATGGGCAAAAAGAAAGACGAGATGAAGAAAGACGACATGAAGAAATAGCCTCGCTCGATAAACGCGAAAGCCACCCGCCTGCGGGTGGCTTTATTTTTTGCAGTGCGCCGAGAATCAGCCCGCGGCGATCGCTCGCAGATCCTCAAAAAACGTTGGGTACGATACACCAGCGGAGTCGGCGTTGAGGATGCAGGTTTCGCCTTCGGCGCGGAGCGCGGCCACCGCAAATGCCATGGCGATGCGGTGGTCACCGAACGAATCGAGTTCCGCGCCATGCAGCTTCTGTCGGCCGGGAATGCGCAAGCCATCGGGACGCTCGTCGACTTCCGCTCCCATCCTGCGCAGGTTGGTCGCGACCGCAGCAATGCGGTCCGATTCTTTCACGCGCAATTCTTTTGCGTCGCGCACTTCAAGACCGTTCTCAGTGTAGGGCGCGACGGCAGCAAGCGCGGGCATTTCGTCAATAAGGGCAGCGGTGTCAGCGCCAGCGATCGTCCCGCCTTTCCAGTTTGCGCCGCGGGCTTCGATTGCTCCCACCAGTTCGCCGTGATGCTGCTCAATCTGCGCGACAGCAACCTTAAGTCCCATCTGCACAAGGATATCGAGCAGTCGTGCGCGTGTGGGATTCATGAGAATTCCTGGCAGCGAGATTCGCGAGCCCGGAAAAAGCGCGGCAGCACAGAGAAAGAACGCGGCGCTCGAAAGATCGCCGGGGACCTGGGCCTCGATAGCCGAGAGCGACTGGCCGCCTCGAATGCGCGCCGTGTTCCCTAGACGTTCGACCTCGGCGCCGAAAGCCTGAAGCGCGATTTCACCGTGATCGCGGGTGCGGATCGACTCTTCAACAACGGTCTCACCCTGGGCGAACAGGCCAGCGAAGAGCACGCAGGTTTTTACCTGAGCGCTCGCCACCTCGGGATGGTAGCGAATGCCGCGCAGCGGTCCCCCGCGAATCGCCAGCGGCGGACCTCCGGCATCCGACGAGGTAATGGTCGCGCCCATCTCCGAGAGTGGCTTGATAATGCGCGCCATGGGGCGGCGAGAAAGGGATTCGTCGCCGAATAACTCGCTGGTAAAGGGTTGTCCCGCGAGGATGCCGCTCAACATGCGCATGGTGGAACCGGAATTGCCGCAGTCGAGAGCGCCGGAAGGAGCGTGCAGCGCACGGCCGAGGCCTGTCACTTCAACCGCATCATCCGCGGCGCGTCGCCATTGGGCGCCGAGCGCTGCGACGCAGCCCAGCGTGCTGGCGCAGTCGCGCGCGGCGGAAAAATTGTGGAAGCGGCTCGTGCCGCGGGCAACGGCAGCGAGCATGGCGTAGCGATGGGAGACGGACTTGTCGCCCGGAATGCGCACGAGGCCTTGAACAGCGCGGGCGGGACAAACGATGACACTGGATTCGGCGGACATCAGATTGTAATAGTAAAGCAGCCGTTAGGAGCTGTCTCCCAAATGGCTGATCGGAAGTTCGACGCGCAGCCTGCATCCAGCATCCAAGTTCAGGGTGGGAACTCGAAGAGTGACGCAAGGTCATCACCGTATTTGTACTTTTGCGGGCCTGCGTTTCAACTGGCGCTTTGGTTCAGCGCGGAGGGCGTGGGTCTTTTGCGATTTGGATAGGATCTACTGGAGAAGATAGAGTTAGACGATTCATGGCCTTCCAATCCAAGTTTAGACTCGCAATTGTAGCGGTCGTCGCCCTGGCTTGGACGGCGTGCCTGGGGCAAGTGCCTTCTCAAGCCCCTATGATCGGTCCGGAACAGGGCCTGGAGCAAGTGAGTCCGGAAACGCAGAATCCCGAACGATCAGAAACACAAGGTGGCGGGCGGGCGCCCGATCAGGAACCGCCCGGAAGCATCAGCGGAACGGTCGTCGATCAAAGTGGAGCGGTCGTTGCGGGAGCGCGGGTGAAGCTTGCCAGCAAGGATCAGTCTCTAAACCAAGAGGCGTTATCTGGCACGGACGGGCAATTCTTCTTTCCCAGGGTGGCTCCCGGAGCTTTCCAACTTGCCATTACGGCGTCTGGCTTCGCGCCGCAGTCATTCTCCGGAACCCTCCATGCGGGCGAAACCGAAACCGTACCGCCGATCGCGCTGACGGTTGCAGACACCAGAACAGAAGTGGACGTTTCGCTCACGCAGGTTGAAGTGGCGGAGGAGCAGATCAAGATTGAAGAGAAGCAGCGTGTGCTCGGCGCCATTCCTAATTTCTATGTTAGCTATGTTCCCGATGCGGCTCCCCTCACCTCGAAACAGAAGTTCAAGCTTGCCTTCCGGACGATAGTGGATCCTTTCACGGTGGGGATCGCGGCAGCGGTTGCGGCAATCGAGCAGGGGCAGAATCACTTTTATGAGTACGGGCAAGGGGCGCAGGGATATGGAAAGCGCTTCGGCGCCAGCTACGCCGATGCGACCACGGGCACGCTGATTGGAGCCGCCATACTGCCATCGCTTCTGAAGCAGGATCCGCGTTACTTCTACAAAGGAACCGGCAGCATCCCATCTCGGGCTTTGTACGCGATTGCCAATTCGGTGATCTGCAAGGGTGACAATCGACGCTGGCAGGTGAATTACTCCAATATTCTCGGGAATCTGGCGGCGGGCGGCATTTCTAATCTCTACTACCCCGAGCAGGATCGAAATGGCTTTGGATTGACGTTCGCAAACGCGGCCATCGGGATCGGCTCAACTGCGATTGGAAATTTGTTTCAGGAATTTATCGTCCGGAAATTGACGCCGCATGCACCCAAGCAAGCGGGGCAACCCTGAACTAGCCGGGCCCGATAGTCGGCAAGAACTTCGGCGCTTGACGTGCCTTTGTCGCCTGCTCAAACGAATACGCCAATCTGATCAGCGTGGGCTCGCTCCAGGCGCGGCCGAAGAAGGAAATGCCTACCGGCAATCCGGAAACAAAGCCGGCCGTCACGTTGATATTGGGATAGCCCGCGACGGCGGCGGCGTTCGAACTGCCTCCGGTAGAGTGGTCGCCATTGACCAGATCGGTGAGCCACGCCGGACCGCCGGTGGGTGCGACGATCGCGTCGAGGTGGTGCTTATCCATGAGCGCGTCAATGCCTTCGCTGCGCGTCAGTTGATGATTCTTCGCCAGCGCATCGACGTACTCTTTCTCGGTGAGCGGCCCCTTCGCCTCGGCCTTCAGAAATAAATCCTGGCCGAAATATGGCATTTCCTTTTCGCGATTGCGCTCGTTGAAGTCGATGACCTCTTTCAGTGTGCGGACCGGTGCGCCCGACAAGCGCGAGAGATATGTATTCAGGTCAGCTTTCAGTTCATAGAGCAGCACGAGCAATTCGGTGTCGTCGAACTTGCCGAAAGTTTCAATGTCGGCAGGATCGACCAGAGTCGCGCCCTGCTTTTTCATGACGTCGAGCGCTTGCTCCATCAGGGCATCAACGGTGTCGCTGAAGCCAAAGTATTTTCGCGCCACTCCAATGCGCGCGCCTTTCAATCCGTTGGGATCGCAGTATTGCGCGTAGTCGGTCAGCGCCTTGCCGGCGCTGCTGGCGGTAGCCTCGTCGTCGGCCTCGACGCCGGTGAGTGCGCTCAAAAGAATGGCCGCATCGCGCACGGTGCGGCACATGGGACCGGCAGTATCTTGCGAGTGGGCGATGGGAATGATGCCGGCGCGGCTGATGAGGCCCACGGTCGGCTTAATGCCGACAAGGCCATTGGACGACGACGGGCAAACGATGGAGCCGTCGGTTTCCGTGCCGATACCGATGGCGGCAAGGTTCGCCGAGATGCCTGCGCCCGTGCCCGAGCTTGAGCCGCATGCGTTCCGGTCGAGCGCGTAGGGATTTCTGGTCAATCCGCCGCGTCCGCTCCAACCGCTTGTGGAATGGCTGGAGCGGATGTTCGCCCACTCGCTGAGGTTGGTCTTGCCGAGAATGACCGCGCCGACGGCGCGCAGCCTCTGCGCCACAAAAGAATCCTTCGGCACTTTCGCCCCCACGAGCGCCAGAGATCCGGCCGTGGTCATCATGCGGTCGGCGGTCGCGATGTTGTCCTTGATGAGTACGGGAATGCCATGCAGCGGGCCGCGCGGGCCTTTTGCCTTGCGCTCTTGATCGAGCGCGTCGGCGATCGAGGGCGCATCGGGGTTCAGTTCAATGACGCTGTTTAATTTCGGGCCCTGCTTGTCCACTTCTTCGATGCGCCCGAGGTACTTCTCGGTCAGTGATCGCGCGCTGAGCTTGCCGGTTTTCATGCCGTTCTGAAGTTCGGCGATCGTAATCTCGTCGAGTTCGAACGGCTTCACAACTGGCGCGGGAAGGCTCGTGCGGCCCGCATCTCCAGAGGCCGGGGACGCGGCGCGCGCGGCCGCCAGGGCAGGAGTCAAGGCTGTAGCAGTTCCACCAAGAACCGCGGTTTGAAGGAATGAACGGCGAGTGGGGACCGACTTTGTGCTCGACATGAACGCAACTATAGCCGAAGTTTCCGGAAAAGGTTGGGCGGCGGGAAGAAGTGAAGTTAGAGGTCAGCGGGCAGCGGCAAAAGCAAACCTTTCACCGGAAGGGTTTCACCTCTGCAATCTGACCTCTCACCTCTGACCGGCTCTAATTCACTCGTCCGCGGGTTGCTTCAGCGAGGATTTCGTGCGGCACCTCGCGCACCGTGACGCAGAATTCGAACCTGGGCGTTTCCGTGCCGCGGCCCCAGCGATTGACCTCCCAGTGCGCGCGGATCGCCTTCACTTCCGGCTTGGCGGACAGATCGACGAGCAAGGGACTTTCTCCGCGATAAAATTTCTGCGGAAAGGCCGCGACGGCCTTGGGATCGAACGTAACGCCGTCGGCGGAACCTTGAATGCTGACGTCGAGCGCTTCCTGCTCGATGATGTCAGTAATGCCGAGATTAAGGAGGAAGACGCGCGTGGAAGCCGCGCCGAGGTCGAGCGTGGGGCCGTCTCCCTTGGCGGTAACGACCGTGTTTTCAGGAACCAGGAATGCTTCGATCATGACGGGGCGATTTTAGCAGAGCACGCGACCGGGGCACAGGACGGGGATCACAGGTTTAGCTTTTAGCTTTTAGCTTTTAGCTTTTGGCGTTTGGCTCTGGCCGTTCGTTGGCCGTCTGGTCTTGCGCGGTCACATCAGCGGAACGAAATCCAGGAACTGGCGCAGCAGTGGCGCGACGGCTTCGGGGCGCTCCCAAGGGGCATAGTGGCCGGCTTTGGGAATGATGTTCAACTGGCTGCCCGGGATGCTTCGGCGCATCAGTTCGCCATCGGCGGCGGTCGAGAGCGTGTCTTCTTCTCCGATGACGATCAGTGTGGGCAGGTTGATGTGCTCAAGATCGCGGACGGAGTCGGGGCGCTCGGCCATGCCGCGCTGCACCAGGCTGATGTCTTCAGCCGACATTTTACGCATCATACGCAGCGCACCTTCGACCAGGTCGGGCCGCGTGGAAACGGTGGTTGCGCCGAGCAGCTTCGGAATCATGCCCTGCAGAAATGGTTCGGTTCCCTGCTCAAGGACCGTCTCGGCGGCCTTCACGCGATTGGCGCGGGCCTCGGGCGTATCCGGCTGAGGACGCGTGTTGCACAGGGCAAGCGCAGAAACGCGCGGACGAAAACGCCGCAGGAATTCGAACACGATGTAGCCGCCGATGGAGCAAACGATGAAAGCAGCTTTGCCGACACCTGCGGCGTCCATGACGCGGGCAATGTCTGCGGCATGTTTGGCCATGAGCGCCGGACCCTGGCCGACTCCGGAGTCGCCGTGTCCGCGCAGGTCGGGCAGGATGAGCCGATAACGCGACTCCAGTGCAGGAATGACGGGCAGCCAGAACTCGTGGTGCGCGGGAAAGGGATGGAGAAGAACTACTGCGGGGCCTCGGCCCTGAATTTCATAGAAAATTTCGGCGTCGTCGCTGCGCAGCCTTTGCATGGCGTTGTCAGGGTATCAAAGACTTCAGGCATTCCTTAGGTGCATTTGCGTAGAAGGTACTGGCGAAGTTTCTTCCCCATTTCGGTCGGGATGCATATGGAAACAAGTACTGCCAGCAAGACAAGAACTGCCAGAGTGATGCCGATCAAGTCGTACGCGTTGGAAAGCAAGTTCATTGTTCAGAACAGGAACACACCACCGAGATTTCAGCCAGCGACCGGTTGCTGTTGCCCGACGACCGGAGCGGGCAGCAGGGCTGGTTCCTCCGGCATGACGATCCAAGCGAGAATGTAGGCAAAGACGCCGGGAAAAAATCCCGCGGCAAAAGTCAGGAAGACCCAAAGGATGCGGACGAGGGAAACATCGAGGTCAAGATGGTGGGCGACTCCCGCGCAGACGCCCGCGATTTTACGGTCGAAGCGGGGCCGGATCAGCCTTGTCGCCGAATAAGAATGGCCGACGGTGTGTCCACAGTGAGAACAATAGTTGGCTTGATCCGCGATGGCTTGGCCGCACGCATTGCAGTACATAATCGCCTCCCACACTCGATTATACGAACGAACCGGCAGAAAGGTTCCCGCGTAGCAAGAGCCCGGACCGGCCAGGACTGACTACTCCCGGTAGGCTTCCTTCATTCTCCGGCGCGCTTTGTCCGCCTCGGCGTTGCCGGAATCGACCGCGACGACGGCTTGGTACTTCTTGACGGCGAGGTCGCGGTTCTGGAGCTGGTCATACATTTCCCCGGCCCCGAGATTGGCTTTCTGAAGGAATTCGGGGTCGGCGTTGGGAACTTCGCCAACCTGCTCGTAGGCAGCCGCAGCGGCGGCGTATTTTTTCTCGCTGCGCAACAAGTCGCCAAGCGCAAGCGCTGCCAGTTCGTAATGCAGGAACCCGTATTTCCCCTCGCGTCCGTTCTGCCAGACGCTGCGGTATTGCTGCTCGGCGAGGTCAAGCTTGCCCATAGCCCGCAACAGGTTGCCCTGTTCCAGCGGCAGAAGATAATTGCGCGGGAAACGGGGAGCAAGTGCACTCGCAACTTCAAGAGAGTCAGCGTAGCGATGCTCGCGGCGCAGGAAAACGAGGAGGACCATGCCGGCATCGACGCTGGTTTCGCCGCCGGAGTGATAGGCGTCGTACAGATATTGAATGCCTTTTTGCTTGTCGCCGCTTAGCCCCACTAGCGCTGCTGCAACTTTGACCGTAAACGGCAGGCTACCCAACACATAGTTATGGCCGCCGACGACGAGTTTGGCATCGGTGTAGGCAGGATCGAGTTCAAGAACGCGCTCGTGGTCGTGGCGCGCCCCGACCGCATTGCGAAGCGAGGAGAACCAGGCGCGTTCGATGAGCGCCGTATAAATCGCAAACTGGCCTCGAGTAACGCCGCGGGCGTAGAGCATGTCGATGTTATCGGGGTTTCGGGAAAGCTCGGCATTTTCCAGTTTTTCAGCCTGGGCGACCAGCTGCTTGATCCGCTCCTTCTGAGCCGGATCGGCGGGACGGTGAGCCGAACCGATGAAACTGTCGTTGGCGTAATCGCCCGTGTTGATGGCGCCCATACGATAAAGCTCGCGAATCAGTGTTGCCGAGAGGAGATGGTTCAGCGCGAACGGGTCGTTGGGGTGCCGGGCGGCTATCTTCTCGAAATCCTCAACAGCAGCAGCATGGTCGAGGTTGTAATAGTGGTCGACGGCGGCGGCGTTGAGGGGATCAGCGGGGCGAAGCGAACTTGGCACCGATGGGCCGGCGGCCTGGGCGGTCTTGAGCAAGGAAACGGCAACCATGACCAGGAGGGCGAGCCTCTGCAGGACAATAACTGGTGATACAAACCGGAAACGGAATCCGCCCATTAGCAAGCAAGCCCAGTGTACCCGATCAGGCTCCGGGGTATCCTTCCCCCAGGACCCGGTAGGGCATGGCAGGCAATGTTCAGCCGCAGGAATCAAAACCGGTACGTCCAAAATATCCCGAAGTCGGGCAAGATGGAGAGGAATTTCGGCTTTCGTTGCGTAAATCTTGCCCGTCGCGCGGCCATTCTCCCCCATTGACCGCTCCGTAACTGCTGTTTTTGTAGTCAGTTGCTTTGGTTATCCACGTGCGATTGAAAACTTTAGAGAAGGGGCAGTTTCCAATGGCAGAGATGGCAGAGGCGGCGAATCCGGTTCGCCACGAGTTTTGGCGGCCACCGGCTCCTGAGAAGGTTGCTGGCCAGGAACGCAGCGAGACCTGCGAAGAATGCCGGACCGAGTTCATCGTCGGTTCGCGTTACTGCCATTGCTGCGGCGCCAGCCGTCCCCTGAGCACCACGCAGCAGGCCGAAATACCCGGGTTGACGGAATTCACGGCTCTCGGCAAGCGCCTTGGGCTCGCCACCCCGTCCCTGATTGCATTCCTGTTTGGAGCTTTCTGCCTCCTGGCAACCCTTAGTGTAGGAGTGCTTTTCACCGCGCGAACACCCCTGGATTGGCAGGCGGTGCAGCTATGGCGTATCGAGTGGTTGCTGGCGGGAATCGCTGGCTTCGTTGTCGGCCTACTGCTAAAGAAGACTTCCTAGCTGCCCCTTCCGATTGCCTTCTACTTCCCTCTTCATTATTTCGCTCATCCGTCCTTAGTTCCTTGAATGGACGTGTTCTGTTTCCGAGACAACGGCGCTGGCCCTACGCTGCTCGTGCAAGCGGAACAGGTGGTGGAGCGGACCTGCTCCATGACCGAGCGGCTGCGCGTTGGCGATGGCCGCTACAACGTAGGCTTTCGCAAGAAGAACGGCCTCGGGAAGTCCTCGGCCAAGGGCAAGATGGCAAGCGAGGGCCGTCGAAAAGGCGCATCCCGTGCCATGCGTGGAGGTCGAGCGCTGGCGTTGGGCCTTAAAAACCTCTTCTTCGATTCCGCGAGCAGTCGTAAAGCTGAGCAGGTCGATGGCTTTTTCCAGATGGCCTCCGGTGACGACGACGTTGGCAGCTCCAAAGGAGTGAAGACGGCGCGCCGCCTCGCGCATGGCATCGAGTGAAGCCGCACTGGATGAAGTGCCGGGAGCGCCCGGGGCTGCGGCATTATCGGAAGGCGGGATGCCTGTCGCACCGGTTAGGGCGATCGCCTCATCGAGGTTTGGAGTGACAAGTTCGGCTAGCGGAAAGAGGCGCTCCATTACCACCCGCGTTCCCGCGGGATCGAGCAAATCGGCTCCTGAACTCGACTTAAGGATGGGGTCGAGCACCACATGAGGGAGCTTTGTCTGGGCGAGGAAATCGGCGACCGCCAGTGCGACCTTTCCGTTTCCTAGCATGCCGATGTGAACGGCCTCGATGGCGAAGTCGGAGGCGAGTTCGGCAAGGGTCTCGGCAATGATTTTCGCATCAACTGCCTGGACCAGTCGGACCCCTCGGGTGGATTGGACAGTAAGGGCGGTGGCGCAGGCAACGCCGTAGCACTCGTGCGCCGCTATAACCTTGATGTCAGCGGTTATACCAGCCCCCGAGGAGGGATCAAAACCGGCGATCGTCAGCACGACCGGGGGCGCAGGGGGCATATGATTCACTGTAAACGAAACGCCGATCAGGTGGGAACTCTACTTCTAGGTCCAGTCTCCCCAATGACCCACATTGAAACCCGATCAGCGCTCCCCGACAATGGGATAGAGAGAACCATTTACTTTCTGGTAACGGATTGATATCGTAACGTACTGATCGTAAAGCATTTAGTTTGAAATTCACGTAACTGTAAGATTCTAAAGGAACCAACGAATTCCATGAATGGTCCCGGACCTCGAGGGTATTTAGAGGTGTACTTAGTAGTAAACAAACGCCAGCGACTCGTTTCAACAACATGCGCCCAAAACTCAGGTTTTCAAGCGGGCTAAGCCGTTGATTAATTACTATTTAGTTAATTATCTACTGGATTTTTTTGATTGACAAGGGCTGCCGATCCCCGTAGCATCTCTCAATCGTCTGACAAAAGGAGCATACGACCAGAAACCGACTTTCCAAGTGGGAGGTAACTGAATGCGACGACGTTTCGCCGAAAGTCTGGCGTTGGTTTTCTCCATCGCCAGTCTGGGGGCCGGAGCCGCATCCGGGCCAAGCAGCCTGGAAGCCGCCAAGGTCACAAAGCCGCCAGCCGTCTCGGCTAGCGGGAATACAACCAAGAAGGCAAAGAAGTCCCTGCCTTACCAAGTAGGAACCGCGTCCTGGTACGGAGAGTATTTCCAGGGCAAAGAAACAGCCAGCGGTGAGCCCTACGATATGCTCGATTTCACAGCCGCACACCCCACGCTTCCGCTGGGGACGTTCGTCAAGGTTACGAACCTGAGGAACGGGAGAATGGTTGTGGTCCGGATCAATGACCGGGGTCCAGTCGTGGATGGCCGGATCATCGACGTTTCCTACAATGCTGCCCGTGCGCTGGGATTCAACGAGCGCGGTTTGCAGAAGGTCCGTGTGGACCTCTATCAGCCCACCACCGTGGCGCAACTGCAACCTGTAGCCAACATCAACTAAAACCGATACACTCGGCAGCGATGGATCCGCGCGAGCGTCTCATCGTTGCCCTGGATGTATCGACAGCCGCGGCTGCCCGGAGGATCGTGGCAGCCGTCGGCGACTCTGCCTCGGCCTACAAGGTCGGGATGCAACTCTACACTGCGGAAGGCCCCGAGATCGTGCGCGATCTGGTCGCCTCAGGCCGGCGCGTTTTTCTCGACCTCAAGTATCACGACATCCCGAACACCGTGGGAGCCGCAGTGCGTGAGGCCGCGCAACTGGGTGTGACCATGTTGACCGTGCATGCCAGCGGCGGGGGAAAGATGCTGCGGGCTGCGGCAGAATCGGCGAGGACCATAAACCCTGATCTGCTGGTGCTGGCGGTGACGGTGTTGACGAGCCTGGACGGCTCCGACCTCGGAACGCTCGGCCTACGCGAGGGAGTACTCAATCAGGTGCTGCGGCTGACGGCGCTGGCGCTGGCAAACGGATGCAAGGGAGTAGTTGCTTCCGCGCAGGAATGTGGCGCCCTGCGACAGGAGTTTGGAAACGACTTCGCAATCGTAACGCCGGGCGTGCGCCCCGCCGGCAGCGGCCACGATGATCAAGCCCGCGTGGTCACACCGGCGGAAGCGATTGCCGCGGGAGCCACTTATATTGTGGTGGGCCGTCCGATCACCGAAGCAACCGATCCGGCCGCTGAAGCGCGTGCCATTCTAGGCCAACTAGCCGCCTAGTGCAGTTGTCAGTTCTCAGTTCTCAGTTCTCAGTTGTCAGTTCTCAGGTTTTTAGTTCCCAGGTCCGTCAAGCATCCCAGATTCCTAGGCTAGAAGGCTGCGGAAAAACCTCGGAATTGGGCACGAACGGGAAGGGCACGAGTTCCACTCGTGCCGCAAGTCGAGCCAAATCAACCGCGGCTCTTAGCCGCTGAGGGAGTTTTCGCCGCCGAAAACACTTTTTCAGCAACCTTCCAGGCCACGATCCCCGTCCCCGACCGGCTTAACTGAGAACTGAGAGCTGTTCTCTACAGCTTCTCGAAAAACTCGCAAGCCGAGCACGAGATGTAGATGCCGCCCGGCACGCCGCGTTCGCGGTCTTTCATGCGCTTGACAATGCGAGTGTCCTTGCCGCATTTCGGACATGCGGTTGACTTCGTGGTGTCCATGACCTTCTTGCGGTCAGCCGTTTTTGCGATCTTCATTTACTTCTCCTGACAGGAATGTGCCGCCAGCCAGTGGCCGCGGTTCTACCTGGTGATTAGGGAGTATCGAGGAAACGCCGGTTCAGATTGCAATCAGCCCGGCGGGATCAACACACGAGAATCGGTGCAGCGTACTCGCCACTAGGATTCTACACGATTGTTTCGATCGAGTGGAAACCGTGAAGACCAACCCGGATGACGAGAAAAACGGGGCTGTCGTCGCAGCCCCGCGATTGGAACACCTCTGTTTGACACCGTTTCCTAATTCCCGGTTCCCGACAGATTTGAGATCTGGGGGCTAGTAACAGCGCTATCGTTCACTTGCAACGTCCCGGTCCGCGTCCCCGTCTGCGTCGGCGTGAAGATCACGCTGATCTTGCAGCTGGACCTGGCCGCCAGACTCGAAGAGCAGGTCTTCGACGAGACGCCGAAATCGCCCGTCGTCGAAATCGAGATGCTGGTAAGCGCTCCGCTTTGTTTGTTGGTGAGAGTGAATACCTTGGCCGGACTGCTCACGCCCACTTTCTCTGCGTGGAAGGTGGCGCTCACAGGCCCCAGTGTCGCCTGTACAGTGCCCGTACCCGACAGCGGCGCACTCTGCGGACTGTTGGGTGCGTTGTCGCTGATTGTAAGCGCGCCGTTACGCACTCCAACCTGAGTGGGAGTAAACGTGACCTTGATGGTGCAGTTTTTCCATACGGCCAGCGTGCTGCCGCAAGTCGTCTGGCTCACCGCAAAATCGCCGCTGGCAGCGATGCTGTTGATGTTCAGCGTCGCGGCGCCGGTGTTAGTGAGGGTAATGCTCTTCGCCGCGGATGTGCCTCCCACGACTTCATTGCCCCATGTCGGAGATGCCGGCAACAAGGTAACGGCCGGCGAAGCTGTGATGGCGACCTGCAAGCTCGTTGTACCATGCACGCTTCCAGAAACGCCGTTGACATTCACAGTGTAAGTGCCCACTGGCGCCGTCGGGCTGGCAGTAAAGGTCACGGTGCTGCTCGAGGTCGCGGGATTCGGGTTGAACGTCGCCGTCACACCGCCCGGCAGATTCGCCGCGCTAAAGGTCACGCTGCCGTTGAAGCCATTGTCGGGAGCGATGCTGATGGCACTCGTCCCGGTGCCGCCGTCCCCAACCGACACCGAGCCTGGAGATGCGGCGAGGAAGAAGGCCGGCAACCCCGTGCAGGTTGGAAAAGCAAACGATGAGATGTTCGTGGACCAATCGAAAGTGCCCGTCACTGCCTGATATTGATCCACGTACCAGAACGTGCAATCGTCACTGGGGTCCACTTGCATCGCCGTATAGTCGCCCCAGCGATAGGCATAGGAGCCGACCTGCGCTCCGGTGCCCTGAAGAATTGTGTCTTCCGATTCCATCGTACCCAAGCTGTCGCTGGGCATCCGGCCCGTAAAGCGAATGCCGGCATAAATGTCGCTGCTGGATGCGCTATATCCCAACCCGATATCCCCGACCTTATCCTCAGCGAGACTCGCCATCCAGCGATAGGTCGAGTCCGGAGCGAAGGTCCCCTGCTGATTCAACGTTACGGTCCCCGCGGGATCATAGAGCTCATACCAGCGAACCGCGACCGGCGTCCCGCTGGAATTGACGCCGACAGCGTGGTTCACCACCGCGCGGTCGTGGTCGGAAAAGTGCCGCACGGCGAAGCGGTACATCATCCGGTCCCCAAGCGTATCCAGGGTCTGCGTTGTTCCCTGTTGCGGAACGCATTGGCCGCCATCCCCGCACGCAAGGTTGGTATTCGCCACGCTAATGGTCGTCGGCGACGAAAGCGTGGCCGTGCCCGCGGAGAAGTTCAGCGTGAGTTTGCGCAGGTACAACTGCCCGGGGTTGTTGTTCTGCCAGGTGATGAAAAGTCCGGGCGTGCCATCGACTGGAGGAGTCGGGCCGTCCATATCGGACGGCAGATAGCTGCCTTCCGTATCCGGCGTCATCTGGCATAGAAGGGCCGCCGATGCGTTTCCGGCCAGCATCTTGGTCCGGTCGAATCCACAGAGATCCGCGCCCAGGAAGGCGTTGCTACTGAAGATGTTGTAGGTCGACAGATAAGCACTATTCGTGGTGGTGGCCCAGGTGCTCAGCTTCGGGTAGTCGTTCAGGTTCGATCCAAAAGCCGCATAGCCATACAGGTAGTAGGCTCCGGTTGGATCGCTGGTCTTCGAGACCGCCACGCATTCCCCATAGCTGCTACCGGCGCCGATCATGCTAATGACCCAACGGTTGGCTGGGCGGTCATAAAGCACCACGGGATCGCCGACCGTTCCAGCACAGACGCCGCCCAGCGGAGAAAACAATGTCTGGATATTGGTTGGCCCGGCCAGAGTCGCGCCGGTCTTGCTGTAGACCGCAAATTGCACGTTGACTACTTCCACAATGTCGTTGGGGCCAACGGCCAGGTTGGAATCCGATGGCACGTACCCCGGCGAGGGAATGCCGCTGAAACTCACGCCCGGCACCGCCGACACCAATGCCTCGGCTTCCTTCTGCACCACCGGATCTTCCTGTAACGAGTTCTCGCCAGCCCTCGAGCGCAGCGGGCTCGGGCCGGGTTCGTGGATCTGTTCTTCCACGCGGATCGATTGTTCGATCGGCAGATCCGACACGCGCTGCGAGATCGCGAAACCGGAAGGGTAAGTTTCAATTGTTTTGCTCTTGTTGGTTTGGGCGTAGGCGAGCGTCGCTAATACCAAGCCACCTAGGATGAGAATTCGAACCACTGTCCCCATGCGAACCATCGTTCTTGGGCCTCGTCTTTCACCTTGCTAAGTTTTTGCAGCTTGCCGCTCAACGTCGAAACAGAATCAATGCAAGATCATTTGGTAGGAGCGCGAACAGACCCGTCAGTTTATACGCGGGTTCCAGGAAAAGCACGCGGATTCCGCGCGGGAACGCGGTTTTCAGCAATGTTGAATTCGTTTTCACATCGGGATGGTAACAAGCGCGGTTCTTGGTTGCAACGCCATACCAGGAACTCAGCCGGACGGATGGGTCCTCCCTCACAACGTGTCGTGGTGTCGCGCTTCCGGCTGCGCTCCCAAGTCCATAAAATGCAAGTCGCGCTGCTCATTCCGCACAGAACTGAGCGCGGCCATGACTTCGCGGAGGTAATACAACGTTCCAATCAGCAGGCAGATCATAGCCGCAACAAAAACGATCACGGCCGCGAGCGCCGCATCTTTGACGTAAAGGCCAAGCCCCAGCAGCAGACATGAAGTGATAGTTGCGGCAAGAGAAATCAGTGCGAAAAGGAAACTGAGGCGGATGATTCCCGCGCGCTTTTCAATGGACGCGATCTGTGTGCTGTAAGCTTCAGCCTCTTGCAAGTGGCCGCTACGCGTGGCGTCGTGTTTCGCGTGAACGAACTGGCGAAGCCGACTGACGATACCCATGAGACGGACGTTGATGGAGAGAATGAGCAGCGAAGTCGCCGAAACAAAGATGGCTGGCGCAAGGAAGGCTTGAAACAGGCGACCGATATCATTCATGTGACTCTTTCGCGATTACCTGTCAGGATATCGCGCCGCCTGAGCGGCAGGAAACAAGAACCCGATGAATGGAATGTTTCAAAAACCATTCTGGAACGCGGCTCACCGGGCTACGAACTCCCGCACCGTTTTCAGAAACAGTTCCGGCTGATCCACAAATGTCATGTGCCCACTCTTGGGCAGAATCACCAGCTGCGACCCGCCAATCTTCTCGTGCATTTCCTTCGACATCTTGGGATCGCTTTCGTCGTGCTCGCCGACGATGATCAGCGTCGGAACTTTGATCTCGGAGAGGCGATTGACGTATTCCACTTCCTTCAGATTGCCGTCCACGATGAACTCGCCGTCCGAGCCCCACATCTCGCGGTAAACATCCCATGCGGTGCCCGTGTTCGAACTCAGGGGGTCGTAGTTGGGGTCAGGGTTGTTGTAATAAACGAAAGGAAAATAGCCGATGCCCCAAGCCAGTTTGGCGTACTCCTCGGGATAACGGCCGTGCTCCCAGACTTGGCCTTTGCCAAATAACCCGGCGGCTTCCAGTGCGTTGACTCGCTCGCGATCCTGCGGAGTCATTTCGGCCTTCATCTTAGCCAGCGCCTCGTTGAGTTCGGTGGTGCTGGCGAAAGTGCTGCCGAGAATCAGGTGCGAGAGATTCTTCTGATGCTTGAGCGCATAGGCTTGTACCAGCACGCCGCCGAAGGAGTGTCCGAGCAAACTGATCTTGCCGAGAGCGAGCGCCTCGCGCACAGCCTCAATGTCCTCGACCATATTGGCGATGGTGTACTGCTTAGGGTCGTCAAGCTTCGATGATTTGCCGCTCCCGCGCTCGTCAATGAAGACAAGTTTGTTCGAGCGCATCAGCGGCAGCAGATACGGAAGAAAATAATCGTGCGAAGCGCCCGGCCCGCCGTGCACGATAACCAAGGGTTCTCCGCGCCCTACCACCTCGTAGTAAATGAGCGCGCCCTGGCTGTCGACGAAGCCCTCCTGGATCGGATAAAGATTTGTGGGCCCGGCAGCTTGGGCGAACGACGCGGACGTGTACGGTAACGCCAGGATGAGCAGGGTAAGTATTCGGAATCGCATGCCGCAAATGCTAGCACAAGCCCGGTAGTGCGCTACCACGTTCGCCAGCCGTCTCCAGATGAAAGTAGCCCACTACCACAAGCCTTAGCGTCTAGCGCCCGACGCCTCTTCTCTGCTAGCTTGGATGGTTTCCCGTTCGCGATTCGCGATCTTCTGGGGTGACCACCAATGCCAGCCATCAAATTCCGCGGCGTAGACTTCATCAATTTTGACTCTCAGCTGAGCGACGACGAGCGCCTCGTCCGCTCAACCGCCCGCCAGTTCATCGAGGACAATCTCATCCCCATCATTGAAGAATGCAATCGCGCAGGGCGTTTTCCACGCGAACTGGTCAAGCCGATGGCTGATCTGGGCTTCTTCGGTGCGTCACTCCAAGGCTACGGTTGCGCGGGGATGTCGAACGTTGAATACGGACTCGTGACGCAGGAACTCGAGCGCGGCGATTCCGGCGTGCGCTCGTTCGTGAGCGTTCAGTCAGCGCTGGTCATGTATCCGATTTACACCTTCGGATCCGACGACCAGAAAAACACATGGCTGCCAGCTCTCCAGAAGGGCGAAAAACTCGGCTGCTTCGGCCTGACCGAGCCGGGTTTCGGATCGAACCCCGGCGGCATGCGCACGCGGGCAAAGAAAGTCGGCAAAGAGTACGTCCTGAACGGCGAGAAGATGTGGATCACCTCCGGCTCGATCGCCGACGTCGCCGTGATTTGGGCAAAGGTTGAAGACGAGAAGGATAAAATCCGGGGCTTCCTCGTAGAGACGGACCGCCCCGGCTTCAAAGCCGACGACATTCACGGCAAGTGGTCGCTGCGTGCTTCGGTCACGTCGGGCTTGTCCCTGCAGGATGTTCGGATTCCCGAGTCGAATCTTCTGCCCGGCACAGGCGGCCTCAAGTCGCCGCTGATGTGCCTGAACCAGGCCCGCTACGGCATCGCCTGGGGCGCGGTCGGCGCAGCCATGGCGTGCTACGACTGCGCGCTTCAATATTCCCTGCTCCGCAAACAGTTCCGCGATCAGCCGATCGCCTCGCACCAACTCGTCCAGGAAAAGCTGGCATGGATGATCACCGAAATCACCAAGGCGCAGCTGCTGATTCTGCAAGTCGGACGGCTCAAAGACACCGGCAAAGTCGAGCACCAGCACATCTCGATGGCGAAACGAAACAATGTCTGGATGGCGCTCGAATGCGCCCGCATGTCGCGCGACCTGTTAGGCGCAAACGGCGTCGCCGACGACTACCCCATCATGCGCCACCTGATGAACCTGGAATCGGTGAAAACCTACGAAGGCACGCACGACATCCACACCCTGATCATCGGAGCGAACGTGACGGGCGTGGACGCGTTCTAAGCTCTTGGTAGGACTCACCCATATAGTTCCGTCAGCAGCTCATACGCGCGCCGCAAGTGCGGAATCACGATGCTCCCTCCGACCACCAGCGCCACATTGAGCGCCTCTTCCTGCTCGGCGCGCACCGCGCCCAAGCGATACGACTGGATGATGTGGTAATAGATGCAATCGTCGCAGCGCAGGCACGTCGAAGCCGTCAGGCCCATCATCTCCTTGTATTTGGCCGGGACGGCTCCTTCCAGATACGCGTTGTGGTCGATGTTGTAGAAGCGTTTGACGATAATGTTGTCCGCTTTATCGACGTTGACGTTCAAGCGCGTCCGCGCATCGAGGAAGCGGCGGGCGATCTCGCTTTTGTCGGCGACCTGTTTTTCGGTCAGCAGGTAGGCAGGTTCTCGGCGTTCGGTGTTCATGGCCAAAGGTTAGCAGAATCGCCCGCGCCGGAAACACAGTCTGACACGCGTAATCTACTTCACGCGCCAGTGTGTCGGCTCTCACTTCCATATATCTCCCGGAAGGGCTATATTTTCAAGTCGCATTGAAAGTCGCGCCGTCCGCCGCATTCAGAACTCGCGTTCGGGCGGTCGCGGTTCAATCATCAGGAGGCCTCATGGCAACCCAAGTAAACCCTGCTCGTCCAGAACCGCATGCAAGAAGCTTCGGTCAAAACATCGAGAGCGATCTGGCCCTCGAATTTCTGCGCGTGGTGGAAAACGCCGCCATCGAATCGGCGCGCACCATGGGCCAGGGTGATCGCAAACTGAGCGACGAAGTGGCAACCGAGGCCATGCGCAAGACCATGGACACGGTTCCCATGCACGGTACCATCGTGATCGGCGAGGGCGAGCGCGACGAGGCTCCCATGCTGTATATCGGCGAGCAGGTCGGCGGGACGTTCCAAGACGGGCAGGAAGTTCCGCACGTTGACATCGCCGTGGATCCGCTCGAAGGGACGAATCTTTGCGCCACTGGCTCCCCGGGCGCAATCACGGTGCTGGCGGCTTCGGAAAAGGGCGGATTGCTGCATGCTCCTGACTGCTACATGGAAAAGATCGTTGTCGGACCGTCGTGCAAAAACGCAGTGGAACTGGATGCGCCGGTACACGTCAATCTGAAGAACATTGCGCGGCGAATGCATCGCGGCGTGGAAGATCTGGTAGTGGTCGTGCTCGACCGGCCGCGCCACGAGAAAATGATCAGCGAGATTCGCAAAGCGGGCGCGCGCATCCGGTTGATTGGCGACGGCGACTTGTCGGCAGGAATCGCGGCGGCCGTGATCGGAACCGGAGTTCACGCGGTCATGGGTTCGGGCGGCGCGCCTGAGGGCGTAATCACAGCAGCTGCGGTTCGCTGCCTGAACGGATACATGCAGGGCAGGCTCATAATCGACAAGCCCGAACTGGAAGAGCGCATCGCCAAGATGGGCATCAAAGACAAGAACAAGATTTACGAAGCGGAAGACTTAGCCCCCGGCAAGCAACTGATTTTCGCTGCTACCGGAGTCACCGAAGGCGCGCTCCTAAAAGGCGTCCGCTTCTTCGGCGAAGGCACCCGTACTTCGTCCGTAATTCTGACCTTGAAGACCGGCCGAGTGCGCTTCATCGAGAGCATCCATCTGGAGAAGGGCCCGGATGTGAAGGTTCGCTTCTCGTAGCGGACACTTTGGCGTACCCCACACGTCGCGTCCTGCGCGATGTGTGGGATTACAATCTGCGGCCCTTTTGTGCGCCATGCTCCCATTCGCCACCGCCTATTTCCTGCTATTCTGAACCCCTCCACGCGAGGTCGAAAATGAAAACCAAGCCGCTAGTTCTGGTGCTTGTTCTCGCCTTGTTCGCATCTGCCGTCTCCAGGACCTTGGCCGCGGAGAACACCTCTGCGGTGCCAGTCACGATCGCCGTGACCGACCCGAACGGAGCGGTGATCCCGCATGCGCAAATCAAGTTTTCTCCCGCGCTTGAAAACAATCCAGCCGAAATGGAAACCGGCCAGGATGGCAAGCTCAGCCTCGCCCTAACTCCCGGCACGTACGACTTATCCGTGACCCGACGGGGCTTCAAGGGCTGGGGACAGCAAGTCCAGGTGCAATGGGCTCCGAATCAAGTCATCAGCGCGCAGCTACAGATCGACCCGGCTGCATCCCTCGACAACGGATACCAAGGCCCGATGGGCGTCGGTCCCCTGATCGAAACCTCCTCCGCCAAAGTAGGCGACCTCATCTCCGTTCCCCCCACCCACTTCACCGGCCAATCCTGGTGGAACCACGTCAAATACCTCGCCGACGACAAACTCGAAGGCCGCGACACCGGTAGTCGCGGCGAACGCACCGCACAGAAGTACGCGGTCAAGCAGCTCCAAAAAGCCGGAGCCCAACCCGCCGGCGAAAACGGCTTCTATCAGCCAGTAAGGTTCATCAAGCGCCAGCTCGTGGAAAAGGATTCCAGCCTCACCTTGATCCGTAACGCCACGCGCGAACCCCTCGTGCTCGGAGAAGACGCAATCATCGGCACCCGCGTCATGCCCGCGCCCGAAGTCAGCGCGCCCCTGGTTTTTGTCGGATACGGGCTAAGCATTCCGGAGAAGAATTACGATGACTTGGCCGGACTCGACCTTCACGGCAAGATCGTCGTGCATATCAGCGGCTCGCCAGCCGACATTCCCGGCGCTCTCTCCTCGCACTACCAGACCCAGGCCGAGCGCTGGAAAGCCCTGCGCGCCGCCGGAGCCATCGGCGCCATTTCCATCCCCAATCCTGCTTCCATGGATATCCCGTGGTCGCGCATTGCGCTCAATCGCGCTCATCCTTCCATGGATCTTGACTATCCTGAGTTCAACGAAACTGAAGGCGACCAGCTGGCTGCGACTATCAATCCCGCGAGCGCGGAAAAAATCTTTGCCGGCTCTGGCCACACCTTCGCCGAAATTGCCGCCCTTAGCAAAGAGCGCAAGCCCCTGCCGCACTTCGCGCTCGCCGTCTCGCTCGAAGCCAAGACGCACGTGGAGGTCACGAAGGTGGAATCGGCCAACATCGTCGCCAAACTTCCCGGCAGCGACCCCACTCTCAAAGATGAGTACGTCGTCCTCTCCGCTCACCTCGATCACATCGGTATCGGCGAGCCCATCAACGGCGACCGCATCTACAACGGCGCTATGGACAACGGTTCCGGCAGTGCGCTTGTCCTCGACATGGCCGCCAGCTTCAAACAGCATCCCGAGAAGCTTCGCCGCTCTGTTCTTTTGGTTCTTGTCACCGGCGAGGAAAAGGGTTTACTAGGCTCGAAATATTTCGCAGCCCATCCCACCGTGCCCCCGAAATCCATAGTCGCCGACGTGAACGTGGATATGTTCCTCCCCATCGTGCCGCTCAAGCTTCTCACCGTCGAAGGCCTCGACGAATCCGATATGGGAGACCGCGCCCGCGAGGTTGCCCAATCCCTCGGCGTAAAAGTCCAGCCCGATCCCGAGCCGCAACGCAATGTTTTCATCCGCAGCGATCAGTACAATTTCATTCGCCACGGCGTTCCGTCGATCATGATGGATGTGGGAGCCGAACCCGGCTCGCCCGAGCAGAAGATTTTCAAAGACTGGCTCACCCAGCGCTACCACGCACCCTCCGACGACATCAATCAGCCGGTGAATCTGGACGCAGCCGCCAAGTACGAAGAGATCGTCCGCAGCCTGCTAATCAAGGTATCCGACGAACCCCAATCCCCACACTGGAAGCAAAACAGCTTCTTCCGCCGCTTCGCCGAAGCCAACTGAAGGGGACACAACCCGCCCCCGCCGCGCTGTCCGAACTGCGTACCATATATCATGCCAGTCAAGCCCCGTTTTGCCTCCCAGAAATCCCCCAACCCCTTTCGTTTGTTTGCATCAGCGCAGATGTACGTACATATCTGTATTCTAATAATTATTTTGTTCGCCCATTGTTCGCTCAATGTCCGCCTTGCTGTACGTACATGAACGTCTAACAACGGTCGGCATGAAGTTGCAGCAAACTGCTTCTCTCTTGACATCCCAAGCTATAATGTAAGTTGCGGGATAACTTACGAACAGCGCCAAGCCGAAGCACCGGATCGCACGGCGGCTTTTCGTGAGCTCGCATCAGTTTCTGCGACCTTTTGCCATTAAGTTCTTTGACATCAAGATTTTGCTGGGGACGCCCGAAGCGGATGCCGCTAACTCATTGATTTTAAACAAATCGCCTGTTCGCCTCCTTCGCATCGGCAAGGTATAAGTCTTTATCTATGAATATTTTGCGTATAACCCCTTCCCGCTCAATATTTTGGCCAAACAACCCAGCCTAAAGTCTTGATTCCAACAGATCAGGGGGGAGGGGGGTAGGGGGGGTGCCCGTTACCACTGAGTAAACATAAATTTCCCAGAATCCCCTTTTCTCTTCTGCGACCAACAGCGACCCCCGAATCACACTTCCTAACTTCCCCGTGACAGATTTCTGCGATACTGAAACTGCCTTATTGGAGAAGGCACTGTGAGCCATTATCTTCTCTCTGTCCTGCTTGGAATCATCGAAGGCCTGACCGAATTTCTTCCCGTAAGCTCCACCGCGCATCTCCGTCTCGCGGAAGAACTTATGCACGTTCCGCTTTCCAGCGGTTACTGGAAGATGTACTCGATCGTCATTCAGCTCGGCGCGATTCTGGTTCTGCCCATTTATTTCCGCGCCCACATTATCAAGCTCATCAAAACCTGGCCCGAAGGCGAGAAGAAAGACTGCGACTACATCACTCACCCGCTCAGCCTGGTCATGATCGCTTTCGTGGTCACTGCGATCCCATCGTTCCTGCTGACCAAGGTGATTGGCAAGAATCTCGAGAGCCTCTATGTCATGGGAACCGCGCTACTTGTGGGCGGAATCGTCATGTGGATCATCGACGCCATGAAAGCGCCCTGGGAAAAAGCCGGTCCCGACGCGCCCGGTTCGCCGATCCACACCTGGAAGATGGACGACATCTATGGCGGTCAAGCCCTCTGGATCGGCGCCTGCCAGATTCTTTCCGCCGTTTTCCCCGGCACGTCTCGCTCCATGTCGACCATTGCCGCTGGACAGTTGGCAGGAATGTCGCGCTCAGCCGCGCTCGAATTCTCCTTCTTTCTATCCATGCCGACCATGACCGTCGCGACCGTCTATACACTGCTCAAGTCGCTTCGCGGCAGTGACGATAACCCGATCGGCGTCTCTGAACTCACCCGCCACGAATGGGGAGTTCTCGCCGTCGGCTTCGTCGTCTCCTTCCTCGTCGCCTACATCGCAGTCGCGTGGTTCATGAATTGGGTGCGCAAGCACGGATTCGTGCCCTTCGCCATCTACCGGATCATTGTCGGAATCGCGGTTCTGGCCTGGGCTGCAGGGTATATCGGACGCTAATGCGCCTGAACATTTGCACAGAAGTCCCTCGCTTCGCGCCACGTGTACCTTGTTTGCCACCCCCGACCTTTTCCAACGTTGTCGCGGCATCCAGTTCTTGTCATAATTACTAGGCTCTGGCTTCGTGACGACGTGGCGTGGGAGATTTCTATCCCCGCCGTCCAACGCTGCCCAATGACATTCTTCTCGAAGATCTTTCTGCCCACCAGGAGCCGACGCCTGAACGAACTTATCGGCTTCCTGCTGTGCATCTCCGCGCTCCTCCTTTTCCTCGCGCTCGCGTCGTATTCTCCGGTCGATCCCTCGCTCAACAGCGCGTCGGTTCTCACGGGATCGCATGCTGCCCGTAACTGGATCGGCATTCTCGGCGCTTATCTCGCCGACATCGTTCTCCAGTCCCTCGGTGTTGGAGCGTTCCTACTCCCCGTCTTCCTCGGCATGTTAGGCGTGCGCTGGTTCCGTTCGCGCGCCGTCCAGGCTCCGATTGCCAAAACGCTGGGCGCGTTCTGGCTGCTCCTGTTTGTCCCCGCGCTGCTGGCCATTCTGCCGGGACATGTGCGCTGGCTGGGTGCAATTCCGATTGAAGGCCTTGCGGGACGCATTGTCGGCGACGTGTTGATCCGCTACTTGAACGTCGCGGGCGCGTACATCGTCTGCACCACCATCCTTGCGGTTGCGCTCTATCTGACGACGGCGTTCTCGTTCTCCGCGATTCAGGTTTGGGCTCCCACGCGGTTTGCGTTCTTTGTCGCGTTGCGCGACCGCTTCCGCGATTGGCAGGACGAACGCGAGCGCAAACGGCAGCAGAGAGAACTCGAAAAGCGCCGCGCCGAGAAGCCGGTTGTTACCACGCAACTGGTGCCCGCGCGAACACCCGCGCCGCGGCCGGAAGCGGTCCGTGCTGAGCCGTCGTCGGCGGAGCAGGAGATTCCGGGTGTCCAGACACCAACCAGCGCACACCCGACCGGCATTGAACGCATGGCTGCGGAAGAAGACGGCGAGATTGTTTCAGCGCTGACGCCGTCGTCTTCACCCGCAACAGCCGCTTCCTCTGAGATTGAGGTCACCGAGCGCGCCGACACCGAGCGCAAGGCAAAGACTACGATGCCGAAGATCGCAGGAGGTTATAAGCTGCCTCCGTCGAGCCTCCTTCATCGTCCCGATGAGCAACAGGCGGTGCATGAAGACGAGCTTAAGCTGCTCGCTTCTGTGCTCACCGATCGCTACGCCGAATTCGACGTGCACGGGCAGGTCACGCAGATCAATCCCGGACCTGTGGTCACGACGTTCGAATACAAGCCCGAAGCCGGCATCAAGTACAGCCGCATTGTCGGCCTGACCGACGACCTTTGCCTCGCCCTGCGCGCGGAAAGCATTCTGGTGGAGCGCATGCCGGGGAAAAGCACGGTCGGCATTCAGGTTCCGAACCGCGAGCGCGAAATCATCTGGCTGCGCGAGAACATCGAATCGCCGGAATTCATCGGGTCGAAGTCGAAGCTCACCGTTGCCATGGGCAAGGACATCAACGGACGGCTGGCCGTCGCCGATCTGGCCGGCATGCCGCACTTGCTCATCGCCGGCTCGACCGGAACCGGCAAGAGCGTGGCCATCAACGCCATGATCATGTCGATTCTTTATAAGTCGACGCCCGATCAGGTGCGCCTCGTGCTGGTGGATCCTAAGCGGCTTGAACTGGGCAATTACGAAGGCGTGCCGCACCTTTATACGCCGATCATCACCGAGCCCAAGCTTGCGGCCAACGCGCTGCGCAACGCCGTGCGCGAGATGGAGCGGAGGCTGAAGCTTCTGGCGTCAAAAGGCGTTCGCAACATCGCAGGTTACAACGCGCTGTTCGACGACACGCCGAGCCTGTTCGCCGCCGAACAGTCTGACGACGGACCGATTCCCTACATCGTCATCATCATCGACGAGTTGGCCGACCTGATGATGCTCGACGGGCACAATGTCGAGGAATCGATCACGCGCCTGGCGCAGATGGCGCGCGCCGTCGGCATTCATCTTGTGCTGGCCACGCAGCGCCCGTCGGTGGACGTGATTACCGGGCTGATCAAAGCGAATTTCCCCGCGCGCGTGTCGTTCCGCGTGGCGACGAAGGTGGATTCGCGCACCATTCTCGATGCCAACGGCGCCGAATGTTTGCTGGGGCGCGGCGACATGCTCTACCTGCCTTCCGGTTCCGCGCGCGTCCACCGCTTGCACGCTGCGTTTGTCACCGAGAAGGAGATCGCGGCGGTGGTGGAATTCTGGAAGGCGCAGGGCGTGGCGCAATATCAGGAGAAATTTTTGGAGGCTCCCCAGGAAGATCGCGAAGGAGCAATGGGAGCGGATGGGGAGGCAGGCGAATTTTCCGAAGAGGACAACGATCCGCTCTTCAACGATGCCGTGCGGTTGGTGGTGGAGTTTGGGAAGGCGTCAACCTCTCTGCTGCAGCGCCGCCTGCGCATCGGCTATGGCCGCGCCGCTCATCTGATCGATCTGATGGAACGCGATGGCATCGTGGGCGCTGCCGATGGTCCCAAGCCGCGCGAGGTTCTCAAGCGGCCCGACTGGATTTCCGAAATTGAAGAATCGATGCGGTAGACAACTTCTCTTCAACCGCGCGTTTGTATCTGAAGGCGGCACTATCGGCGACGGTCGCGCATAGACTTGACTCCGTACATGGTGTTAGAGTCAGGCTTTGTTGCCCGCTACGGAAATGCCATCTAAACCACCACCTGGTTGGGCATCATTGCAGGAACAAGCGCGCTGCTCAAAAAATCCCCAGGAACTTGCCCGCATCATTGATGCAATGAACAAACTGCTCACCGAGTGTGAAGGAGCCTCAGGGGATCTCCCCGGGAAGAAAGCGCGTCGCACGGGAGGCGGAAAGTCTGACAGAAAAATGGCCAGTGAGACTTCTACCGTGCCTTGTGAAGCTGATCGAGTTCCGAGCGCAACTCCCGAATCTCTTGCCTGCGGGCCTCGTAAGCAGCTTTTTCATCGTTGGTGAGGTCGTTGAAGTTCCTGCCAACAAGCGCCTGCATCTGCTGGCTGAGTAGTTCCGGAAGTTCGCGCGCAATCTCCTCAAACCGAGTGGCTGCCATGGGATTACGCCCTACAACTAAGGCTTACAATGGGTGCGCCAATCGTGCAGTGAGATTGGGCATGTGTCAGCGTGACCTTACTCACACCATCGTGGCCAAAGAAAATGAAATTCCATACCGAATACATCACTCTCCACACCAAAACCAAGCGCGCTTATGTGCGCATCACGCCGCAGGTCGAAGCCGCACTCAAGAAAGCGGCGATCCACGAAGGAATGATTCTGGTTTCCGCCATGCACATTACGGCCGGCGTTTACGTCAACGACAACGAAAGCGGGCTGATCGAAGACATCGACCAATGGCTGGAGAAGCTTGCGCCCTTCAACCGCAACTACAAACATCACCAGACCGGCGAAGACAACGGCGACGCGCACCTGAAGTCGATGCTGGTGCATCACGAAGTGATCGTACCGGTCACCGCGGGCAGGCTCGACTTCGGTACCTGGCAACAAATCTTCTACGCCGAGTTCGATGGCCAGCGCGACAAGCGCGTCATTATCAAGGTAATGGGAGAATAGGCGAGTTGGTTTATCCTCAGAGTTCTCAGTTCTCAGTTCCCAGTTCTCGGAGAAGGCGCCCTCACCACCGAGAACCGAGAACTGGGAACTCACAGGAGCCCTAACCTATGAGCGAAGAAATCCACGAAATGCATGAGCATGCCGAGCACGCGCGGGAGCATCCCGATCTCGCGCCGATCACCCTCACGATGGCCGTGCTGGCGGTTCTGGTGGCCACGGTGTCATTGCTGGGGCATCGCACGCACACCGAAGAAATCATTCTGCAGAACAAAGTCACCGACCAGTGGAGCTACTACCAGGCCAAGAACATTCGCCGGCATACCGACGAACTCTTCGCCGACCTCACTAGCGTGGTTGCCTCGAAGGATGAGGAGGGGCTGGCCAAGCTGAAGGAGAAATACCACGGCGAGGCCGAGCGGTATAAAGATGAACAGAAGGAGCTTGATGCGAAAGCCCGCGAACTGGAACAGGACACGGCACTCGCCAGCCGCAAGGCGGACCGCTTCGATCTGGGAGAAGTCTTTCTGGAGATTGCGCTGGTGATTACGTCGATCACGCTGCTGTCGGGGCGGCGGATCTTCTGGCATCTGGGTTTGCTGCTGGCGGCGGGAGGAGTCGTGGCCACGTGCTCGGCTTGGCTGCTGCATTAAACCCCAGGTGAAATCTCGCCGGAAGCGATGCGCTTTTGCCGCGGTTGGGGATAGCGGGTCTGTGGCTCTGCGATCGGCAGACTTGCAGACGCTGGCTGCTGCGCGGACAAGAGTGTCCGCGCCACACAATCTTAGGGGACGGGGACTTCCTTTGCTTCTAGCTCTTCAAGTAAGTCGCGGAGGGTCTCGAGGATTGCTTCGGCGCTGGCTATTTTTATTGTGAACTTCAGGGTGCCGTCGGGGGTGAACTGGGATTTGGGCTGGGAGGCAACGAATCTTGCCAGTTTGCCGGGGTCGATGGTGGCGGTTTGGCTGAATTTTATGTTTACGATTTCGCGCTTGCGCTCAATGGCGGTCGCACCTACGCGCATGGCTTGCAGTTTAAGCGCGGCGTAGGCGAGCAGGTTTCTTACGGCGGCTGGTGGAGGGCCGTAGCGGTCGGTTAGTTCACTGCTTACGTCCTTTAGCTGCGATTCGGTTTCTACTCCGGCTATGCGTTTGTACATACGCAGGCGCTGGTTTTCTTCTTTGATGTAATCGGATGAAATGCGGATGTTGAGGCCGAGGTTGAGCTGGATTTCGGTGACTTCGACTCCGGATTCGCCCTTCATTTCTCTTACGGCTCGCTCTAGCATCTGGGTGTAGAGTTCGAAGCCGATGGCTTCGATGTGGCCGCTTTGCTCTCCTCCGAGTAGGTTGCCGGCACCGCGCAATTCCAAATCCAAGGCGGCGATTTTGAAGCCTGCACCCAAATCAGAAAATTCCTTTAGCGCCGCGAGCCGTCGGCGAGCTATCGGCGTCAATTCGATTTCGGCGGGCAGGAGCAAGTAGGCGTAGGCGCGGCGACTGGAACGGCCTACGCGGCCGCGTAACTGGTAAAGCTCGGAGAGGCCGAAACGATCGGCGCGATTGATGACGATCGTGTTGCAGAGAGGGATGTCGAGGCCATTTTCGATAATCGTCGTTGAAACCAGGATGTCGGCTTCGTGATGCATGAATTTCAGCATCACTTTTTCCAGTTCGCCTTCGCCCATCTGTCCGTGGCCGACGGTGATCCGCGCGTTGGGCGCGAGCCCTTGCAGCTTGGCGGCAATCTCCCAGATCGTCTCTACGCGGTTGTGCACGAAATAGACCTGGCCGCCGCGGTCTAACTCCTGCTCGATTGCGGACTGAATCAGCTTTTCGTCCCAGCTGGCGACTACGGTTTGAATCGCCATGCGGTCTTTGGGTGGCGTTTCGATGACGCTCATGTCGCGCAGGCCAACCAACGACATGTGCAGGGTCCGCGGGATGGGCGTGGCCGACATGGTGAGCACGTCGACCTCGGTGCGTATCTGCTTGATGCGTTCTTTGTGGCGGACGCCGAAGCGCTGTTCTTCATCTACAACCAAGAGGCCGAGGTCGGAGAACTTTACGTCTTTTGAGAGCAGGCGGTGGGTGCCGATGAGGATGTCAACTTTGCCGACGGCGACTCTTTCGAGAACTTCTTTGACTTGCTTGGGTGTGCGGAAGCGGCTGATCATTTCGACCTTCACCGGGAAGGCGGCGAAGCGCTGCTTGAAGGTTTCGTAATGCTGGAAGGCCAGGACCGTTGTCGGTGCTAGCACGGCGACCTGCTTGTTGTCGCTTAGGGCTTTGAAGGCGGCACGCATGGCGACTTCGGTTTTGCCGTAGCCGACGTCACCGCAGAGCAGGCGATCCATGGGCAGTTGCGACTCCATGTCGCGCTTCACGTCGGCGATGGCCTGCGCCTGGTCTTCGGTTTCGTTGTATTCGAAGGCATCTTCGAATTCCTTCATCCATTCGGTATCGCCGGGAAAGACGTGACCTTGCGCGGACTGACGCTGCGCGTAGAGCTTCAGCAGTTCGTCAGTCATGTCTTTCATGGCCTTCTTGACGCGGGCCTTCGTCCTCTCCCACGCGCCAGTGCCAAGGCGATTGAGGGCCGGCTTGGCTCCTTCTTGCGAACGATATTTCTGGACGAGATCCAGGCGCGTTAACGGGACGTATAAGCGCGCGGCTTCGGCGTATTCGAGGAGCATGAATTCGGCGGCGCCGTCGCCCTGGTTGATTTCTTTCAGACCTTGATACTGGCCGATGCCATGCTCGACGTGGACTACGTAGTCACCGACTTGCAGATCGCGGAAATCGGAGAGAAAGGCTGAGACTTTGGATTTCTGACGGCCGGGGCGGGAAGCTACCAGGTCGGACTCGTCGAAAAGATCGCGGGCTCCGAAGACGGCAACATGGGCTTCGGGAAGGATGAAGCCGTCGGGGATGTAGGCCTTGAGCAGTGTGGTGGTGAAAACTTCTCCGGCGAAGTAGGCGGTTTCGTCAGCGTAGCTTTCGCCGCCGCGGGTGCGGCTTCCCAGGCGGTAGGACGCGTTGTACTCGGTGAAGATGTCGGCCAGGCGCTCGACTTCGCCGGTGTTGGGCGCGGCGAGAATCACGCGCGTGCCGCCGGTGGTGAGTTTCTTCACTTCTTCAATCATGGCGGGGACGGCGCCGTGAAAGCGGGGGGCGGGCTGGGAGAGGAAGGCGGCCTCTGGACGGGGCGCGGCATCCGAGACGCGCTCGACATTCTCTTGGGAGTAGGCCTCCTTCGACTCCGCGGAAAGTTCGCTTTGCGAACTTTCCGCTCCGCTCACGATGACAGAGGGCGGGGGAGCGTCACTTGGGCGCGTGATGGCCAGATATTCGAAGTCGGCGCCGGAGAGCTTTGCGATTGCATCGTGCCACGATTCGGGGGTGAGATAGAGATCGCCGGGGCGTACAAGATTGCCTACTCCGCTGCGCTCGTGGGCTTCTCCGATGCGGGACCAGCTCTTGTCCAGTTCCTGGGCCAGAATCTCGGGCTCATCCAGAATCACGCGCGCTTCGGGAAGCATGGCGAAGATGGTGCGGTCCGCGCCAGCAACTGGGGCATAAAATTCCCAGCCGGGAAAGACGCCCGCACCGGAGTCGCGGGCGGCCTGCTCGATCGCCTCGGCCGAGCCTTCGATGCGCTTGCCGGAGAGACGGGCATTGATTGCGCCCAGCAGCTCTTCGTTGATCGGAGTCTCGGTAAGGGGCAGGAGTAGCGCTTCATCGACAGGATTTGACGAGCGCTGACTGGCCGGGTCGAACTTGCGCATCGACTCGATCTCATCGCCGAAGAACTCGACGCGGACGGGGCGGTCGGCTTCGGGAGAATAGACGTCGAGGATGCCGCCGCGAGTCACGTATTGGCCGGGCATTTCGACTACATCGGTCGAAATGTAGCCGACGGTGTTGAGGTGCTGGAGCAACTTCTCGAGGTCAAAGGTTTCCCCTCTGCGAAGAATGCGGGCGAGATCGGCGTAGTAGTCGGGAGCGCGGAGAAGGATAGTGGTCGCGCTGACCGGTGAAATCACAATCGAGGCGCGGCCGGTGGCGATCTTCCACAACGCGGTGGCGCGCTCCTCCTGAATCTCCGGGTGCGGGGAAAGATTTTGGAACGGGAACACGTCCCGCGCGGGGAGATTGACGATGGAATCGGGATCGGCCGCGCCGCTGAGTTCCGCGAAGGCGGAGAGGACGGGAAGCAGATCTTCGGCGGCACGGTTATCGGCAACGACTAGGATGAAGGGGCGCTCGGCGCGTTGCTGCAGAAGAACTGTGATGAGGGCTTTGGCTGTGGAGGATAGGCCGGATACACGAATCCGCCCCGTGCTCTCGCGCAGATGGGAGGTCGCACGCCGGAAAGCGGGAAGTTGTTCCACCTCCGCGAAAATTTCGCGGACGAACGGAAGGAGCATGTTCGTTTGATTCTATCAAGGCGGATGGGCGGGCGGGGTGAGAGAAAGCGGTTCAGTTTTGGGAATTGGGGGAGGAGGGTTGCCGCCAGAGCGGCGGGCGAGACCCTGCCCTGAGCCTGTCGAAGGGACGACCGCGGGACCCCACCGGCCGCGGGCGTGACTTGCTTGGGCGCCCGGCGTGACTTGCTTGGGCGGAAGCGCCCGCCCGATTTGGGATGAGGGCCGGCTTGGTGGGGTGGATTCTACGGGTTTGGCAGCGCTTTTGGCGGTTGGCGGCCAGCCTTCCTGGCATAACGAGTTGCGGTCGAAGTGCTTGTGTTCCATGAACATTTGGGCACGTATGTCGGTCACGCTTGGACGTGACTCCCGTCACCGCAGCATTTCGCCACAATGTTGAAACTTGCATCAGCGTGGCAGGAAGAACGCGACAGGTACGAGAGTGGATCCTGGAGGTTATGGTGGTGGTGAAAAAAGCAACAGAAGCCTTCCCCCATCGCATGGTTTTACCCGCGATTCTGCCCGTCAACTTGCCCGCCAACTCAACTACCCGAGAGGAAATGCAATCATGAAAACCACCAAAATCGCGGTGCTGGTACTGACGATCGCGGTTGCTCTGTTCATTCTAATTCCGAGTCTGTCATGGGCCGATGACGGCGCCGCGCTGTACAAGGCAAAGTGCGCTGCGTGTCATGGTGCAGATGGAGCGGGCAAACCGGCCGCAAAGATTCCAGCAGTCGCTGGAAAAGACGAAGCTGCCGTGAGCAAGGCCATCGCAGAAACAGCGAAGCACCCGGCTCCGGTAAAGAGCCTGTCCGCGGACGATGTGAAAGCGATCGCCGCGTATGTGAAGGGCTTGAAGTAGTCGGGATCCGCTGTTCCGCTTTTGTTTTCTGCGCCGGGACTTCATCGCCGGCGTAGAAATTGTGCGGAGGTGCACCGGTGCCCGAAACTGCGCAAACTGGACGCACCACAGAGATCGCCAGCCGCTCCCCGAACTTGGCTGAGCGCCTGGCTCCCTCCGCACTAAAATATGGAACAGCCCGCCCGGGTTCTGCCAAACACGTAGAACCCGGGCTTTTGTCTGACACACGAACCGGCCCGCGGCTGAGCCGGTTCCTGCTTGCCGCTTCGCCACAGCCACGCATCCGCGTACCCCAATTCTCGTGCGCGCGGAAAGCCCTGTTCCGGAGTGGCCCGGAGATCCACACATGAGTAAGGCCATCCTGTATGACGCAACGATGTGCATCGGTTGCAAGCAGTGCGAAGGCGCCTGCGCGCAACAGAACAAGCTGCCGTATGACGACACGGTAGCGGCGGAGTCGGTGCAATCGGCACATAAGTACACAGTTGTTCTCACCAAGAATGACAAATTCATGCGGCGGCTGTGCATGCACTGCGAGGAACCCGCGTGCGCCTCGGTGTGCCCGGTGGGCGCCCTCCATAAAACCAAATCCGCGCCTGTGGTTTACGACGTGTGGAAGTGCATTGGCTGCCGCTATTGCATGGTGGCCTGCCCGTTCGGTCAGCCAAAGTACGAATGGGGCGCGTTGAATCCGCGGGTCCGCAAGTGCATCATGTGCCCCGACCGGTTGGTTGCGGGCAAGCAGACCGCATGCGCGGAAATCTGTCCGACTGGGGCGACGAAGTTCGGGGAGCGCGACGATCTTATTAATGAAGCGAAGGATCGTATCCGTCAAAATCCTTCTAACTACTTGCCACATATTTACGGCCTTAACGAAGTTGGCGGAACGTCGATTCTTATTATTGCGGCGGCAAATGTTGAAGACTACGGCTACCCGTCGTCGGCAAGAATCGGCGACACGCCCATGCCGGAATATACCGGACGTGTGATGGAAAGAATCCCGGACTTCATCCCTTTGTGGACGTTGGTATTGGGCGGCATTTATTGGGTTTCGCATCGTCGCGATGAAGTCGCGGCCGCTGAAGCATCGGAAAAGAATGGGAGTGCGCGATGAAACTTAGACTGACTCTTTGGAGAGCTATTTTCCTTGTCATCATGGTTCTCGGCCTGTACTCGTCCTTCATCCGCTATTTCCGGGGACTGGGCGCGGTTTCCAACATGACTGATCAGTTCCCCTGGGGACTCTGGATCGGTTTCGACTGCTTGTGCGGAGTCATGCTGGCGGCGGGCGGCTTCTGCATGGTCGGCGCTGTCTATCTGTTCAACGTCGAGCGCTTGCACGCTGTTGTACGCCCCGCCGTGTTAACAGCATTCCTGGGCTACCTGCTCTTCATCGTTGGCCTCTTGTTTGACTTGGGCCGGCCCTGGTTCATCTGGCACCAGATGATCTACATGAACTTTCACTCGGTCATGTTCGAGGTCGGCTTCTGCGTGATGACCTACACCACGGTGCTCTTCTTCGAGTTCCTTCCCAACGTATTCGAAGCCCTCAAGTGGACCACTCCCATCAAGTGGATCAAGAAGATCTACCCGGTGCTGATCGTGGCCGGCATCCTGCTCTCCACGCTGCACCAGAGTTCGCTCGGATCGCTCTACCTGATCATGCCGAGCAAACTGCATCCCTTCTGGTACTCGCCGGCGCTGCCGTTCTTCTTCTTTGCCTCTGCGGTCGCGGTCGGCTTGGCCATGACGATCTTCGAATCGACGCAGAGCGCGAAAGCATTCGGGCGACAACTGGAGCTTCCTGTCCTGGTCACGCTGGGTGGCGCATTGCTGATTGCTCTCTGGGTGAATGTGCTGCTGCGTTTCGAAGATTTCTTCCACCGCGGACTGCTGCGGCAGGTGTTTACACCGAGCTACGAAGCGTATTTCCTATGGCTCGAACTGATCCTGACCTTTGTGATTCCCATCATCATACTCAGCTTCAAGAAGGCCCGGTTGTCGCCGCAGTGGTTGTACCTGGCATCGATCTTTACCGTGCTGGGATTTATCACCAACCGGCTAAACATCGCCCTCATCGGCTTTGAGACTTACGTCGGACATCACTACATGCCGAAGTGGACGGAGTTCTCCATCACGCTGATGATCATCGCGATCGGCTTCGCACTCTTCGGATTGGCGGTAAGGTATCTGCCGATTTTTGAGACTGAACCCGGACACAAGCTCGAACAACCGGAACACATTGGTGTCAGAACCGGGGTTTTGAGCCATGCAGGAGACTGAAAAAAAGCCGGCCGTTGGTCTGCTCGACCGTATCCGCTGGGGGCTTGGAAACAAGCTCATTGTCTTGCTGCTGGGCGCTCTGCTGATGATTTTTGCGCTTCTCGGATACCTCACGCTTCGGTTGCACCGCCAGGATCTGGAGTCCGCGACGCTTCTAAGCGCCGAGCGCATCAGCGACGTCATCCAACGCAACACTTCGGACTACATGTTGCGCAACGATAGCGAAGGACTGCACCGCGCTATGTCCGCGATGGCCAACGAGCCGGGAGTGGTTCGGGTGCGGGTTTTTGACCGCGAAGGCCACATCAGTTACTCCACCGATCGTTCGGAGGTTAACCAGACGCTGGATAAGGACGCCGAAGCCTGCTATGCCTGCCACGCCCATGGGCAGACGCTGGCGCGGTTGAACCGTCCCGACCGCTTCCGCGTTTACCGTGGCGCGGAGGGACGAGTACTGGCCATCATTACGCCCATCGAAAATCAGCCCCAGTGCTCGAACGCCGCCTGCCACGAGCATCCTGCGAGCCAACAGATTCTAGGCGTGCTCGATACCCATCTTTCTCTCGCTCGCACCGACCAGGAACTGGCCCAGGTGTCCTGGAGGATCATTGCCTGCGAGGTGCTGGCCATCCTATGGATTGCCTTTCTGAGTTGGCTGTTCATCCGACGCGTGGTGGAGCGGCCCCTGAAGCAATTGCAAGCCGGAACCCACAAACTGAGCGAGGGCGCGCTCGGTTACCAGATCGAATTGGCTTCCAACGACGAGATAGGGGACCTGGCTGGATCGTTTAACACAATGAGCTTGCAGCTGCGGAGCGCCAACGAAATGTTGGTCACCTGGGGTCGCAATCTTGAGGAACGAGTTCAGGAAAAAACCAACGAACTGCAGCGCGCCCACGATCAGGTTCTGCATAGCGAGACGATGGCGTCGGTTGGGAAAATGGCCGCCGTCGTCGCCCACGAGATCAACAATCCGCTCTCCGGCATCCTCACGTATTCCAAGCTCCTTAAGAAATGGGTCGACAACGGCCAGGTCAGCAATGAGAAGAAACAGGAAGCGCAGCAGTGCCTGGACTTGATCTCGTCCGAGAGCCGACGTTGTGGCGAGCTTGTGAAGAATCTGCTCTCCTTCTCGCACCAGGCGCCCATGAATGTGCAGCCGACCGACGTGAACCGGGTCGCGGAGCAGTGCTTGCTGCTGGTGCGCCACAATATGGAAAACGCCGGCATCGAGGTGCACCCTGCGCTCGCGGAGGGACTGCCGCGATTGCAATGCGATCCCTCGCAGATCGAGCAAGTGCTGCTGGCCATCATCGTCAACGCCGCTGACGCTATGCCGCGTGGCGGCAACCTCTGGGTCGAGTCCCGTTTATCGGAAGACGGAAGCCATGTGGCCCTGTCTGTTCGCGACGATGGCGCCGGCATCCCCGCCGAGATCCTGCCGAAGATCTTCGAGCCGTTCGTCACCACCAAGGATTTGAACCACGGAACCGGTCTGGGGCTGGCCGTTAGCCAAGGCATTGTCGAACGGCACAGCGGCAAAATAGCGATCGAGTCCGAAGTTGGGAAAGGAACCACTGTAACCATCACATTACCTGTGCCCGGCCGCTCCGGCTCAACGCCTGAGCCCTCCCTCGCCGGCGCGGAAACGAACATGAGGTGAACGCCTTGACGCAACAAGCAAAACTGCTGATCGTGGACGACGAGTTGAGCGTGCGGGATTCGCTTGCCAAGTGGTTCCACGAAGAAGGATACGAAGTCGGAACCGCCGAGGATGCGAGCAGCGCCTTGACGAAGCTGGCCGAAAAGTCCTGGGATGCCGTGCTGTGTGACATCAAAATGCGCGGCACCGACGGCATCGAACTGCAGCGCCGGATGCACGAGATCAACCCCGACCTCATCGTGATCATGATGACCGGATACGCATCGGTCGAAACCGCCGTTACGGCTCTCAAAAATGGCGCGTACGATTACGTCACCAAGCCGCTCGATCCCGATGAAATCGCGCACCTGGTCAAGAAGGCACTGGCGCACAAGCGGACCGAGGAAGAAAATGTGCGCCTGCGCGAGACCGTCGCCGAAGTCGCACGCCCCGAAGAAATCATCGGCGAAAGTGAGGCCATGCAGAGGGTCTATCACGCCATCGAAACAGTGGGACCTACCGACGCTACTGTGCTAGTGACCGGCGAAAGCGGCACCGGGAAAGAGTTGGTGACGCGCGCGATCCACCACGCCAGCCCGCGCCGTTTTCATCCTCTGGTCGTGATCCATTGCGGCGCCCTCACGGAAACGCTGCTGGAGAGCGAACTCTTTGGCCACGAAAAAGGTGCCTTCACCGGAGCGCAATACCGCAAGAAAGGCAAGTTCGAAATTGCCGAGGGCGGAACAGTTTTTCTCGATGAGATCGGCGATATCAGCCTGAAGACCCAGACCGATCTTCTGCGCGTGCTGCAGGAGCACGAGATCGTCCGGGTTGGCAGTACACAGCAAATCAAGGTCGACTTTCGCTGCGTGGCCGCCACCAATAAGAACCTCGAGCAACTGATCGAAGAAGGCAAATTCCGGCCCGATCTTTTCTATCGGCTCAACGTCTTCCGCATCGAGCTGCCACCGCTGCGCGAGCGCCGGGAAGACATTCCGTCGCTGGTGAACCACTTCGTGCGGAAGTTCTCGCTGCAGATGAACAAGAAGATCAACCGCGTGAGCCCGGTTGCCATGGATTTACTGCAGCAACAGCCTTGGCCCGGCAACATTCGCGAACTCGAAAACGCAGTGGAGCGGGCCATGGTGGTCGCGCAGGAGCCGGAGATCCGCGAGCAGGATTTCGTGTTTAAAGCGCACAATGGCAGCACCCCCAATGGAGGCGGCTCGAAGTCGCTCGAAGACATGGAAAAAGCGCACATCATGCGGGTGCTTGAACAATGCGGCTGGAATCAGACCAAGGCCGCGGAAACCCTTGAGATCGACCGCGTGACGTTGCATCACAAGCTGAAAAAGTACGGTTGGAGTCGCCCCCTCGAAACGCGATGAAGATGCTCGACCTGCTGCCGATCGGGGACCTCGACGCGCGGCTGCTTCGAACTGTGGCACCCGCGCTCGCGGATTCCTTCCGCGTCCCGTGCCGCATTCTGGATCGGGGCCTCGACCCGCGATTTGCTTTTCATCCGGAGCGCGGGCAGTATCATTCCTCGGAACTGCTCCAGGCGATGCAGCGGTATGCCGCTGACGGCGCGTGGCGGGTGCTCGGCGTCACCGCCGTCGACCTCTACATTCCCATTTTAACGTTCGTTTTCGGCGAGGCACAGATGGGTGGACCTTGTGCCGTAGTTTCATTCCACCGGCTCACGCAGCAGTTTTACGGGCTGCCGCATGATCCGGGGCTGCTGGCGGATCGCCTGGTTAAGGAAGCGGTGCACGAAGTCGGACACACCTTCGATCTGACGCATTGCGACGACTTCTCCTGCGTCATGGCCCCGTCGCATGCCGTGGAATGGATTGATTTGAAGGAATCGACGCTCTGCTCGTCATGCCAGTCGCGCGCGTTGGAGGTTGGGTGACCTGCGCGGCAAGCTTCGGCCAAGATCGAAGACTGTTGTGAATTGCATCTTTCCCGAAAATTATCTTGTCACCTTCAATGACCAGCCTAGATCACACGTGTTCGTGTTGATTGCCGGGTCCTCGTCGCACGCGACCGCTTTTCGTCATCTTCGGTGACCGCTTTCCCAAGATGATAAGTTCCGCATGAGGTAAGTCCTGTGGTTGTGTCTAGAAACGAGTCGAACTTTCCGCAGAAGATTCGGCCAGCGGCGTGCAACAAAGATGAAATCTCTCTGGCCGAAGATACTCCGCCGAGAAGACTGGACCCAGCCAATGTTACAGAAATGTGCGAACCCCGGGTGTACTGTCCCTTTCCGATCACTCCATGAGGGCAAGCTGTTCCTGGCGGAAACCTTTGCCCCCGACTCTGACGGCGGTCTCGATGGCAACCGGCGCAAGATCCGCAAGCGCGAGCATTTTTGGCTTTGCGGTGCTTGCTCGGTTCACTTCACGCTGCACTTCGATGCGTCGCAGGGGATGTTGACCGTACCGATCCGCGCAGGAAGTGTCCGCCATCCGTCGGTGGCGCGAGCTGCATGCGCGAGCACCGCTTGATGAGAAAGATTATGGGTTCCCCAGTTACAAAACGCCCGCCGTGCAGCGTCTGTGGCCTCGACTCGCTGCGCCGCGATGGCTGGTTCCTGGTGGTTGAGAACCGATGGCTCGACCGTCTCAAGATATTGACCTGGCATCTATCGCTAGCTTCCCAGCAGGGCTTCAAGAGCGCGTGCGGGCGAGACCACCTTAAGATCCTGATTGGTTTCTGGCTCGATGAGGCTAGCCTCGGCCTTGTGCCGCAGGCGAACGAACCCATGCCCATCACCAGCAACCCCGGTCCCGATGAGGCCAAGCTCGGCCCCGAAGCATCTGGGCGGCTAGTAGGGGAACTATCCGTTTTCCGCGAAGCTTTTTCGCGCGTGTGGACGGGCTCGCCGGCAACGCTGGAAGCGATCGTGGACGCTCTGATTCCCATGGAGTATCCGGCTGAGTCCCTGGCCACCGAGTTCCCACTTCTTCACCCTTCGCACGAGCCTCCGAACGGACTATCCCTCCATTAAGGCGCTGGCAGGCCCGCACCGAGTCGGATTTGCGACAGAGTTCGGTCATGTCAGCGCTCCTTCCAGGCACGCCAGTCCTTCTCTAATCGTTCTGCCATAGCCTCGGCGGCTTTCAGCAGCCAGCCTGCTTTGCGCGTGCGCAGGTCCTTGAGAATGACTCGCCGCTTCTCTTCCGTTCCCGCGTGAACGTTGGCAGTTTCCTGACCCATGGCTTCCAGCAACCGGCACTCTCCCCGGGCTGTGCCGAGCGCATCCAGTTCGATGCGCGAGCAATGTGGCGACAATCGGCGCACTATCCAGTGGCCTCGCAGTTGCACATAGGGGTCCGGACAACGCACAGAACGCCGCAAGATCGCGCCATACAGGATCTCGCGGGGCGCGTGCGCATCGGCCCAGTGAGCGGCTGATGGTGCCAGCGCCTTTGCCTCGCGGGCCACCAGTCCACCGTTCCACTCCGCGATCGCCACGATGCGCACGCGCCCAAGACTTCCCAATCCCGCTATCCGATGCGCTATCCGGTATTCAATTCCTGGCTCCGGCAGCAGATGCTCCAAGGCTTCGCGCGCGCTCTCCGGAACTTCCCCGCGGAGCGTTGGAAGCTGCTCCATCTTTTGCCAGAACAGGACCGGATCGCGGAGCTCGCTTTCGGCAATCGCTCTCAGCCACGCATGCTCCTCTTCCAGAACGAACGGGCGACCACCTTGGTCGAGCCTTTTCTGGTAACCAGCCGCGATCGCGTCCGCTGCTTCGTTGGGCTTCATCGCGAGCCGGCTTTCCCGCGCGGCCAGCACGGCGCTCGTTGCCAGCCTCACCAGATCCACCGTGTAGGGATACAAGCATGCTTCATCAAAGTCGTTGATGCCCCAAACCAGCCTGCCGTTGGTGTCGCGCCAGGTGCCGAAATTTTCCACATGGAGGTCCCCCACGGACAAGATTCGCGGAGCTTTCTGCAAGTCGGCGCAGACGTCCTCCCACAATTGCACCCAGCGATAGAATGTCGCGCGAAGAAACGAAAAAACGGATTCCGCCATCCGTTCATGTTTCAACTGCAGGTCCTTTTCAAGTATCTGCAAGTGGTGTCCGAGCCATTCCTCGTACTTTCTTGTGGCTTTTACGATATTCATGGTCGGCTAGCAACGATAAGGAGGAGGGATTGTGCTGTCAAGGCAGTGGTCGGAATGAGGGCGTGGGTCTAGCGTGGCTTGAGCAACAAATAGACACCCGCGCCCCCAAGGAGCGCGGGTGATGGGAGGAAACAACCACGAAAAAAGCTCAGTTGTAGTAAGCCGCGTTCGTGTCCAGAAAAGCTTTTTTGTCCTCCGGCAGATCTTCTGCCGCAAAAATCGCTTCCGACGGACAGACCGGTACGCAGGCGCCGCAGTCAATGCAGCCAACCGGATCGACAAAAAGCTGCTTTACTTCTTCGACCTTGGGCTCATCCGTCTTGGGATGAATGCAGTCCGTGGGACACACGTCCACACAAAGATGATCCTTCGTACAACTATCGGTGATTACGTACGCCATATTCTCTCGAGTCCTTTCCTGACCTCCCACTCAAGTTAAGACCTGGGGGCAGTGCGCGCCGTGACGATGATCACAGGCCGGTGTAGCAAATCTGTCACACGAATATGTGACCTGCGTCACAGAGACGCGCGCGCCCCGCCGTGTACAACAACATCACGAATAGAAGCAACGGGAAGTACAAAGCATTGCCCGGCCCAACCCCACGACCCCACATGCCGCCACCTGGCGGCGGGCCGGGCACTCGCTAAAAGGCCCACTTTCCTACTATTTCAAGCGGCATGTCTCACCCATCGCTGTCCACTAAGCAAATCCATGCCTCCATCCCCAAGCTTGGTGTTATGATTCGCCGTTATGCTTTTCATCTCGAAATTCGCACGTGTGTCCTTTGCCTTCATCATGCTAGCGGCTTTTTCCACGGCCCTGTACGCGTCCCCGGCGACGTCTCCCGTCCCGCGCGCCAAGTACACGTTTCGCATGGTCCAGGAATGGATTCCCATGCCGGACGGCGTCCGGCTTTCGGCCACGCTCTATATGCCGGACAACGCCAAGCCCGGCGAAAAATTCCCTGCCCTGCTGGAATACCTGCCCTATCGCAAGGACGACGCCACCGCAGCCCGCGACTATCCCATTCACAGCTATTTCGCCGCGCGTGGATACGTCAGCGCGCGGGTGGATATCCGCGGATTTGGCGCGAGCGACGGTGCGCCAACCGACCGCGAATACTCGCAGCAGGAGCAGCTGGACTGCGAGCAGGTTATCGCCTGGCTCGCCAGTCAGACTTGGTCGAACGGCAAAGTAGGGATGTTCGGAATCTCCTGGGGAGGATTCAATTCCATTCAGATGGCCATGCGCCATCCGCCCGCGCTCAAGGCGATTCTTGCTGTCGACGCCACCGATGCCTTGTTTCATGACGACGTGCACTACGTGGATGGCTTGATGCACTTCGACGAATTTGAATTGAACATGGACCTTGCGCCGGCGATGACGGGCGCGCCCGACTACACGCTCGAAGACAAAGTTCTCGGTCCGCGCTTCGAGTCCGCGCCCTGGTCTTTGCTCTATTTGAAGCATCAGCGCGACGGCGACTTCTGGCATGCACCGGTCCATCCGCTCAGCGACATCAAGATTCCCTGCTTTCTTATCGGCGGCTTGCTCGATGGCTACCGCGATTCCATCCCGCACATGTTTGAGCAGGTCAAAGCGCCGCTCAAGGCGATCATCGGCCCGTGGAACCACAGCTTTCCCAACGATGCCGAGTTCGGCCCCAAGATCGAATGGCGCGATGAAGCGGTGCGCTGGTGGGACTACTGGCTGAAGAACCGCAACAGCGGAATCATGGACGGCGGGGCGCTTGCCATCTATATGCGGTCGTGGCATCCGCCCGATCCGCATCTCAAGGAAGTGCCGGGAAAGTGGCGCACCGAACCGAAGTGGCCGCCGCAAGGCGTCAGCGACACCACCCTATATCTATACGACGCGCACGTGCTCTCCACCGATCCGGCCAAGCCCGGTGAAAACGAGCTTCGCTATGTTCCCTCCATCGGAGTCGAAGCCGGCTTCTGGTGGGGCGAGTTGTTGCCGGATCAGCGGCCCGCCGACGCCTTCAGCCTCACTTACGATTCAGCCCCGCTCAATGAAGACCTCACTCTTCTTGGGCGCCCGCACGCCGTTCTCCGCGCCAGTTCTACGGCTCCGCTGGCGGATTGGTTCGCGCGGCTTTCCGACGTGGCTCCCGACGGCACGGTCACGCAGGTGACGGGCGCGGGACTGAGCGGAGCACAGCGTGATTCCGCCTCCGACCCCAAAGACCTTGAGCCCAACAAGACTTACTCGCTCGACATCGAAATGCACCTCACGACCTGGACCTTCCCGAAAGGCCATCGCATTCGCCTGGCCGTCTCGAATGCGCTCTGGCCGATGGCCTGGCCGACTCCGTATGCGATGACCACTACGCTGCAGTTCGGTACCAGCGATGGATCGCGGCTCGTGCTGCCGCTCGTGCCGCCTTCGAGGTACGCTGTGCCGCGGTTCTCGCCGCCTGAGCCCATGGAAGAACGCAAGGACATGCAGTCGGCAGGTTTCCCGTGGCCAGGGGAATGGAAGACGGAGCGCGACGAGCTATCCGGAAAGACAACGGTACGTTGGAATGGAAAGTCGGAAGAAACTTATCCATGGGGAAAGGAAACCGATCTAGAAGCGCTCACTTACGAAGCGGACGATAACCATCCCGAGATTAGCGCCGCACATGGCGAAGCGGAAATCGCGATGGCTCTGAAAGACCGCACGGTGACGTGGCGCGGCCATTTGACGCTGACTAGCGACGCTAAGAATTTCTACTACAAATATGTCCGCGAGCTTCTTCAGGATGGCAAGGTGGTGAAGGAGAAGACGTGGGAGGAGACGGTGGCAAGGGATCATCAGTAGAGATCCAGCGCCTTTAGTCCGCAGCCGCTGCATTGTGCGCTAGGCCGCTTTTCAAATCCGCAGCCAGTAATTGATGGAAGAGGTGCTCACCGGCTTCGCGGCGCACGGAGAGGCGTCCAGCGCAGTAGGCTCGCGACTTCAGGCCGCGCTGCACGGCTTCGCAGATGTCCAGGTCTTCATCCTGCACACCGCTTCCCGCCGCAACGCTGCGCTCGTTGAATTCGCGATTCTCCTCGCTCACATCTCCGAAGGAAAATTCGAAGATGACGCGGCAATGGCCCACATCAATCGGGATCACCAGGTTCGTATCCAAATAGCCTTCGTAGTAATTGATCATGAAATTTGGATATTGCCAGAAATACCACGCCCGATCCCCCTTGCGCGTGCTGGCTTTGGCGGCGGATTCATCCGGGAAGACGAGGGGACTGGATTGTAGCGAATAACGATCTTCGTTTTCGATCGTGTACTGCTTGTAATCCAGAACCGAGTTCAATCCCTTGTGCAGATGCGGCACGTGGTAACCGCCATCCAGGTAATTATCGACAAACACTTTCCAGTTACAGTGAATGTCATAAACCTTGGTGGTGAAGTAGTGGAGTTTGCTCAGGCCAAGGGGCGCGGTCCGCTTCACCAATCCGCCGAGAAAGTCGCGCAGCGGAGCGGCCTTCGGGTCGAGATTCACGAAGACAAATTGCTCCCAGGTATCGACCTTCACCGGGACCAACCCGTTGTTCTGACGCTCGAAGTTCTTCACGCCTTCGAACTCGGGCATACCCTTGAGCGATCCATCCAGGCCATAGTTCCAGCCGTGATAGGGACAATGCAGGATGGAGGTTTGCCCACAGGGTTCGGTGACGACGGCCGCAGCGTGATGGCGGCACACGTTGTAGAACGCGCGCAGCACGCCGTCGCTCCCGCGCACGGCGACCAGTGGTTCGCCGGCAACAGTTGCGGTTACAAATTGGCCTGGCTTTTCGACCTGGTCAACGCGTCCCAGCACCTGCCAAGTTCGAGAAAAAACGGTTTGCCGCTCCAGTTCCGCGATGCGCTCATCCACATACCAGGGCGCGGGAATGGTGGACGCTTCGGCGAGAGACGCCCTCGCGTCGTAGCTCGCGATGATTTCTTCCACGCTCATGAGCCTCGTCACGTCAATCCCCCACGGGTTGCAGTCTTTCCGATGCGAGTTTGCCCGATCCGAGCTTGCCTGCGGCAACTTTTTCCGATCCTACCGCGCGCCGCAGCAACTCGACGAATTGCTCGATGCGCGCTTCCTTTTTCTCGGGAACCGGACTCGACTTACGAAACAGTCCGGGATCCAGTTCTTCGGTCAGGAGCGCATCTTGAAACCGGTCCATCGTCCATTCCAGAATCGAGCCGATCATATCCACGTCCAAGTCGGTCCGCAAATCCCCGCGACTGACGCCGAAATTCACAAACTCGCACCAGCCGTAGGGATCTTCCTCGACCAGAAAGCGGTTGATCTCCCGCCGCAGCGCGAGGTCGGTGCCGTAATTGCCCACGAGATAAATCCGATAAGAAGCCCAATTATCGCGGACCATGTTCTCGGTGCGTCCGAGCCAGTAGCGCAGAACTGCAAAAAATCCGCCAGCCCGCACGTCCGCAGGAGCCTGCATATAGCGCGGGAATGATTGCACGGCTTTCTTGTACGCCTCGAAGAAGAGCCCGTCCTTGCTTTTGAAATGCTGGAACACCGAACCCTTGGCGATGCCGAGTTGCGCCGCAATGTCTTCGACGCGCGCTGCATTGTAGCCGCGCTCGGCAAAGTGGCGAATTGCGACCTCGACGATGCGTCCACGCTTGGCTTCCGAGCGAGGCCGCGGTTTTGCGTCCGTGCGCAGCTGTGGGGGTTTCGCCAGATTGGTTGTGATGCCGTCCAAAAGAAGCCTCCTCAGATTATTGACCCGTGGTCAATGGCTCACAGTATGTCATTAAACCGATTTTCTAAGGCCATTATCTGCACAACACGGCCAGTTGTTGGAACTAATTTAGTGGAATTCTGACCTTTGGTCAATGGCTTCGACTGCGGAAGATCCGGGATGCGAGCTACGCGCAGTCAGCGTGAACGAGGCTTTGAGCGCCTGCTTGCTCGAAGCTCGCAGCTCGTGGCTCGAAGCTGTCACGTTGTGCGAGGGCATTTCACGTTACGAGCTGCCGATCGCGATGCCCGCTATAAACACCAGCACTCCGCCGACGACTACTTGAAAGGCTGCCGAGAGCAGGGGCGTATCCATGTACTTATTGCGGACCCAGGCGATTACTCCTAACTCGATGGCCACGACAATTACCGCGGCTATGAAGGCTACGTGGAAATTGGGAAGTAAGAATGGGAGAGTGTGGCCGAATCCGCCGGCTGCGGTCATTAGGCCGGTGACGGCTCCGCGGAGAACGGGGCGGCCTCGGCCGGTGAGCGATCCGTCGTCGGAGAGGGCTTCGGCGAAGGCCATCGAAATGCCTGCGCCGATCGAGGCAGCGAGGCCAACCAGGAACGCGTCTTTGCTGCTTCTGGTCGCAAAGGCGGCGGCGAATACCGGGGCCAGCGTTGACACCGATCCATCCATCAGACCGGCAAGGCCCGGCTGCACGATTTGCAGCACGAAGAGGCGGCGCTGCGCATCTTCCTCGGCCTTCGCGACGTCCTTCGTGATGATGTTTTCCTGCAGCGCTTCGGCGGCTACCTGGTGCTTGCGCTCGACTTCTTCAAGGTCGCCGAGGAGTTTGCGAATGCCGGCGTCGGTGACCTGTGTCATTGCCTTCTGGTAAAAGCGGCGGGTCTCGAATTCCATCATCTCGGCCTGCTTGCGGACTTCGGCGATCTTCAGCGGACGCGTCAGCCAGAACGGGCGGCGCTGCACGAATCCTTGAACGTCCTGGCGGCGGATCAATGGAATGTGCTCGCCGAAGCGGGTGCGATAAGTCTGAATGAGCGCGTTACGATGGCCGGATTCTTCCTCGCGCATATCCTCGAACAGTTTGGCGGTTGCGGGATAGGTCTCACGCAAGCCGTCGGCAAAGTCGGAATACACGCGGCCGTCTTCTTCTTCGAGCGAAATGGCCAGCGCAAGGATTTCGCGCTCGGACAGATCCTTGAACTTTCGGGCCATGCCGGAATCTCCTTTTCTCGAAAGAGCTCGGTTTTCGAATGCTCGCCGCCGAGGGAAAAGCGTAAACCATCGGGGGCATGGAGGGCCACTGGAGAGTTCATTCGCCCTCGAAGGGGCGGGAGCGGTAGGGATGTTTCGACTCCGCGGAGGTATCACTTCGTGAAGCCTCGGCTCCGCTCCCATGACAGGGTGGCAGAGCAGGGTGGTAACGATGTCAGCACAGGGCAGCTGACTTCCTGGCTTCTATTCAGACAGGGCAAATGCGAACATGGACACGTTGGCGTGCTCAATGCCCTCAAAGATTGGATGAAGCTTCGGCGACTTGCCTGCGGCCCCCAAGACTGGAAACAGCGGAGCAAAATGTTCGGGAGTGGGCACGGCGAGCGCCGCATGTGGCGCTTGCTGCTCATAGTCAAAGAGTGTCGCTAGTTCCCGGCGCTCAATACGATCTTTTACCCAATTTTGAAACTCGCGTGCCCAACTGTCGACCGGAGCATTTTTGTCACGCCAGTTCATCATTCTGAGGTTGTGCACGATTCCACCGCTGCCGGCCACGAGCACGCCTGTCGCCCGGAAGCTGCCGAGCGCATGACCAAGCTTGTAGAGCTCCTCAGGCGGCATCATCGGCAATGAGATTTCGACTATTGGGATGCGGGCTTGTGGAAACGTCAGGCGCATGGGAACCCAAACGCCATGGTCCCATCCTCGCCGAGGGTCGAGTTCGGCGTTGAAACCCGCCCGCTTCAATTCAGCTGCAACTTCGCTCGCCAACTCGGGCGAGCCGGGCGCTTCGTACTTCAATTCGTAGAGAGCGCGCGGGAATCCTCCGAAATCGTAGATCAGTTCCGGACGCTCGCCTGACGCAATCCGAATTGACGGTTCCTCCCAATGCCCCGAAATCACGAGGATGGCTCGCGGATTGACGGAGCTTCCAAATGCCGCCACCGCCTGCGCATACGGGCCGCTTTCCAATGCCGTCATGGGCGAGCCGTGGGAGACGAACACGGGCGGCTGGGGCGCGTCATCACGTGGATTCATGGTTTCTCTCTAGAAGAATAATAGTCGTTATAACAGATGATTTCGGAGTGGAAACGATTCACGACCGGAGACGGAGCGGGTTGGACGGACGAGGGCGCCATCGGCGACGCGTCTATTTGTACACTTCGGGCACAAAGTTCTGTTCGTGGATGGGCGGGCGGACGTATTTGGACTTGTCGAGCGGCGGCAGTTTCATGGGCTTGGGCGTGAGGTCCTCATACGGAATCATCGAAAGCAGGTGGTGGATGACGTTCAGACGCGCGCACTTCTTGTTGTCGGCATTCACGACGTACCAGGGCACTTGCTTGGTATCGGTGTGGGCGAACATTTCGTCCTTGGCGCGCGAGTACTCGACCCAGCGTGGCCGAGATTGCAGGTCCATGGCGCTCAGCTTCCAGCGCTTGGTGACGTCGGCCATGCGGTCCTGAAAACGGCGCTCCTGCTCTTCATCGCTTACCGAAAACCAGTATTTGATCAAAATAAGGCCGGAACGCACAAGCATGCGTTCGAACTCCGGACAGCTGTGCAGAAATTCCATGTATTCGTTCTCGGTGCAGAATCCCATTACGCGCTCGACGCCGGCGCGGTTGTACCAGCTGCGATCAAACAGCACCATCTCACCTGCGGCCGGCAGGTGCGCGACATAGCGCTGAAAATACCACTGCGTTTTTTCTTTCTCGGTCGGCGTGCCGAGAGCCACCACGCGGCAGATGCGGGGATTAAGCGTATCCGTGATTCGTTTGATGGCGCCGCCTTTGCCGGCGGCGTCGCGACCCTCGAAGATGACCACGACGCGCAAACCCTTGTGCCGGATCCACTCCTGAAGTTTGACTAACTCGACTTGCAGTCGCCGTAACTCTTGCTCATAGTCTTTGTCGCGGTCAAGGCGTATGGGCTTGGTCACATTCGTCGAGTTACCGGGCTTGGCTGCTTGCGTAGCGCTGGCGTCCTTGTTTCCCATCGGAGGGCTCTCCTACGTTGATCATCGGCGCGCACGCGGATTTCGTCAATGATGGGCTGCGCAACCGTCGCTGCCCCGGCCCGGCAACTCTTGCCTACCCCCGCCCCGGAAGGGTTTGCCGATTTCCCTGATCCGGCAAGAATCACGCCCTTGTCTGGGCGCGTAAAGCCTGTAAAATGCTTCGCTCCGATCGGGATTCTGCAATGGAGGCCCGCGTGCTTGATCCCCAGTGATCTTTCGGAACGTCGCACCCGCGCACTCGGCGGAAAGGGCGTCCATCTTTACATCGAGGGATATCTATGTCTGTCTCAGGAATTTTCAGCAGCAGCTTCAGCAACAACCAGGCCAGTTCACAATACCAGCTGACAAATTCGGAATTCCAGCAGCTCGGCCAGGATCTTGCGACTGGAAATCTATCTTCCGCGCAATCGGACTTTGCTATTTTGCAGCAGGCGTTTATGCAACCGGCGGCCACCGCGAGTTCGACTTCATCGGCCTTCGCCGCCTCCGCTTCAAACCCGCTGGCGCAGGCTTTCCAGCAATTGTCGAGCGACCTCAAGTCCGGTAATCTTACGGCCGCGCAGAAGGATTACTCCACCATCCAGCAGGACATGCAGAGCAAATTCTCCAGCCACCTTCATCGTCACCACGCTGGAAGCACTCTCGATCCCCTCAACATGGTGAATCAGACCAGTCAGGATGGGTCTTCGACGGCTACTCAGTCAACCACCACAGCCGCGCAGCAGACCTATGCCAGTCTGGCGCAGCAACTCCAGCAATACGCTCTCGGCGATGCGAGCGGCTCGGCCAGCGTAACTTCGCAGACCAATCCGATCTCGTTCATGGCCTGAGGGCACAATTCAACCTCTCGTTCGGCGCGCCTCCGCCAGATCACGCAACGAGCTGCGTCCTGAGGGACGATGCAATCGGGGCCAGAATGACAAAGCGCGGGATTTCTCCCGCGCTTTTTCTACATCGGTTTTAAGACGGCGTTATCTCGCCATTTTTGCGGCTTCAATCGACTCGTGCAGTTCGCGCTCGGCGGCGCGCAGATGTTCTTCGGCCTTCGCGCCGTGTCCCGCCATATCGTAGTGGTTGGCAGCCCGCGCCCGATCCAGTTCTTTAATGGCTTCCAAAACATGGTTATGGGCGCTTTCCAGATCCGCCCAGTCATGCACTTTCTCGGCCAGCGCGATGCCGGCCGCGAATGACAAGCACACAGACAGAATTGTTGCGAGCAAAGTTTTCTTCATAGTTATCCTCTCAAAGGTTTGGAATTTTTCCCGAGACGCTAGGTAAAGTATTGTCCATGAGAGGCGACTCCCCTGTCAAAAGAAAGATGTTCATGTTTGCTCTGGAGGTTGTCATTCGCGATTCCTCCTTTGGAACCGCGAAAGGAGCACGTGGACCGGGGCAGCAAGGGCTCGCAAATAACATCGTGGTTCGTCATTACGACCTGTTCTTTGCGGTGTACCATGATTCGAAAACCGTAACTCGGAACGCATGGTCAGACCGTGCCTGAACTCCCTGACATCACCGTTTACATCGAAGCGCTGGAGAAACGGATCCTCGGGCAAACACTTGAGCAGGTGCGGATCGCCAGTCCATTTCTGCTGCGCACCGCGACGCCACCCGTTTCGAGCACACCAGGACAGCGGGTGCGGAAACTTCGGCGTATTGGCAAGCGCATCGTCATCGGCCTGGAGAACGATGCTTGGCTCGTGCTGCACCTCATGATCGCGGGACGCCTGCACTGGAAAAAACGCGGCGCCAAGGTGTCTCCACCGCGCGGCCTGGCTGCGTTTGATTTTCCCAATGGAACGCTGCTTTGGACCGAGGCCGGGTCGAAGAAGCGCGCCTCGCTTCATCTGATGGCAGGGGAGTCAGGTCTTATGACGCTCGATCCTGGAGGGCTGGAAGTTCTTTCAGCCGACCTCGTCACGTTTGGAAAGGCTCTGACATCCGCCAACCATACGCTGAAGCGCGCGCTCACCGACCCGCGGCTTTTCAGCGGGATCGGCAATGCATACTCGGATGAAATTCTGTTCGAGGCGCGGTTGTCGCCGCTGGCGCTCACGCAAAAGCTGAAGCCGGAGGAAATCGAGCGGCTCTACCACGCTGCCCGCGCCACGCTTAAACAGTGGACGGACCGGCTGCGGCAAGAAGCGGCCGACGGCTTTCCGGAAAAGGTTACCGCTTTCCGCGAAGGCATGGCCGTTCACGGACGATACAAGCAGCCTTGCCCGCGGTGTGGGAGCAAAATTCAGCGCATCCGTTATGCATCGAATGAAACCAACTATTGTCCCGTTTGCCAGACCGGAGGCAGGTTGCTGGCCGACCGCTCGCTTTCGCGGCTGCTGCGCGAGGATTGGCCGCGAACGCCGGAAGAGTTGGAGATGATGACGAAGGACACGGTGTCCAACCGGTGATGCGTTTCTCCAGTTGAAGTGATTCTCACTTTCGCGAATCAAGCTCAAGGAATTGAACGAGATGGCCGATCTTAATCTGTGAGTGGATCGCACTACCATTGCGGGCGCACTGGTCTGCCTGGTGCTGACGTCAGGGAGAGTGTGCGCGCAGGAATACAGTTTTCGATCTTACGGGAACAGTGAGGGCCTCAGCAACCTGGCGGTACGGCAGGTCTACCAGGACCGTGTGGGCTTCATCTGGGTGAGCACGGAAAACGGCATCTTCCGCTACGACGGGGATCGTTTTGAGGCCTTTGGACCAGCGCAGGGGATGCCGCCGACCTCGGGGGCCGCTTTTGGCGACGCTCCGGACGGATCTCTGCTAGTGGGCGGAAACTTCGGACTCTACCAGTTGCGGGGCAACCGCTTCGAGAAGCTTGCCGTTCCTTTTAAGACCATCAGTTGGGCGCAAGGCATTCAGTCGGATGGGAAGGGGCATACTTTTCTCGGCACGGAGTCCGGCCTGTTGGAGCTCGATTCCGAGCCCGGACATAACGGATTTGTGGTGCACGCGTTTCCCCGCGCGCCAGGAACCTCCGGGCCAGAGGCTGACGGCGTTTTAATTGATGGCGATGTCCTTTGGTACGGATGCGGACAGGAACTCTGCCGCAGAGACGGGAACGGGACGCGGGTCTTCGGAACAGAGAGTGGATTGTCGGATCATGCCGTGATGGTGATCCGGAAAGACCGCGACGGCAATCTCTGGGTACGAGTAAGAAACAGGGGCGTGTTTGTGATGCCACCAGGCCAAACTAGATTCCGCAGGCCGGATGCGCCAATTCCAGGAAGCGCGATGGGTGTTCCTGGCATCGATGCCGAAGGGCGCATTCTGTTGCCTTCCCCGGCCGGGTTGCTGATCGGGGACGGGAAAGGCTGGCAAAAGATTGACCAGTCCTCTGGCCTACGCGGAGCAGTCTACGCCGTATTCGAGGACCGGCAGCACTCGTTGTGGATCGGATTGGCGGGCCGCGGACTTGCGCAATGGCGAGGCTACCAGGAATGGGAGAGCTACTCGACAACGAGCGGGCTGGCCAGCGACATCGTGTACGAGATCCAGCCGCAGCCAGACGGTACGCTGTGGGTTGGCACCGAGGGAGGATTACTCCGCGGCGAGCGCGGGCAAAGTGGAATCCGGTGGAAGAAGGTTCCGGGACTAGATGGATTTCCAGTTCACAGCGTTCGCATCGCTCGGAACGGGGCCGTCTGGGTTGGCACGGAGGCACATGGAGTGGCGCGGCTTGATGTGCGAACAGGCATCGTGGAGTGGTTTGAGGAGGAGCAGGGTCTCTCGGGCAGGCAAGCCTACACGTTGCGATTCGATCACCAACAACGGCTCTGGGCGGCAACGGAAGCTGGGTTGTTTGTGGCTCCGGCCCCATATCAGAGGTTTTCACGGATTGCGGAATTGCCGTCCACGCGAATTTGGGCGATTGCCGAGGGGACGGATGGCACGCTCTGGGCCGGGGGCGCTGAAGGGCTTTTCTCGTACGCAAACGGGCACTGGCAGAACTTCACGCGCGCCAACGGCTTGAGCAACCAGGAAGTGCTGTCGCTGGGGGCTGGCGCAAACGGAAAGACTTGGATCGGATATCGCTTTGGCGGCGGTATCGACCGCGTCCATCTGCAACCAAGCGGCTTAGCTGTTGAGAAAGGCGTGCAGAGAGCCGGCACGGATGGACTGGTGTATTTCCTGGAACTCGACGCAGCGGGACGGTTGTGGGCGGGCACGGAGCGGGGTGTGGACATGTGGGACGGCACCCATTGGAGCCACTATGAGATGAGCGATGGGTTGGCCTGGAACGACTGCAACCTGAACGCCTTCGCCGAAGAGCCTGACGGCACGGTCTGGATCGGAACCAGCGGCGGGCTTTCTCGCTTTAGGCCGCGACCGCGGGGAGCGCCCGACGCGCCGCTCAAGGTGGTTTTCACCAAGCTCGTCATGGGGCGAGCGGATGTGTCCGGACGGAATAACCCATCGTCCGACATTCATAGCAACTCTCTGATCGCAAGATACTCGGCGCTGAATGTTCCCGGGGAAAATGGAGTTCTGTTTCGCTACCAGCTCGCGGGGGCGAATTCAACCTGGACCGAGACCACGCAAAGAGAGCTGCAGTTTGCGGAACTGGCGCCCGGAGCCTATCGACTGGAGGTGGAAGCGCAAAACGGCGACGGGATCTGGAGTGGAAACCGGGCGGAGTTCGCCTTCAGAATCCTGACACCGTGGTATTCGTCGTGGTGGTTTATCAGCATCTGCGTTCTTACCCCAATGTTGGCCGCAGGCGGCGTCGTACGACTGCGGATGCTGAGCGCGCAGAGAAGAGAGCGTGAACTCCAGCGGCTGAAGCTGGCGCATGACGAGATCAGGAATCTCGCGTTCTTTGACCCGTTGACCGGTCTCCCCAACCGCCGCCTTTTGTTGGACCGATTGCGACAAGCCTTGGCCGCCACAAGCCGAAGCAACCGTAAGCGGGCGTTGCTGTTCGTCGATCTCGACGATTTCAAGACGTTGAACGACACCCTGGGCCATCACATCGGCGACTTGCTACTGCAGGAAGTCGCCCGGCGTCTTAGCGCCCGCATTCGCGAAACCGACACCGTGGCGCGATTGGGCGGAGATGAGTTTGTGATTTTGCTCCAGGACCTGAGCGAAACGGCCGAGGATGCTGCGGCCCAGGCCAAGACCATCGCCGAGAAAATTCTCGCCACCGTCAACCAGCCTTACTTGCTCGCCGACCGCGAATGTCGCAGCAGTTCCAGCATCGGGATCACGATATTCGGAGATCCGGGAGACAGCACGAACGAAGTTTTACAACAGGCAGATATTGCCATGTATCAGGCGAAAGCGGCGGGTCGCAACACCATGCGTTTCTTCGCCCCAGCCTTGCAGGCTGCCGTAAACGCCCGCGCCGCGCTGGAGGAAGATCTCCGCCAGGCCATCAAGACGAACGGTTTCCAGCTCTACTATCAGCCACAAGTGGATCGCGGCCTCCTGATTGGCGCCGAGGCCCTGGTCCGCTGGCAGCATCCGAAGCGCGGTTTTTTGTCTCCTGCCGAATTCATTCCGCTGGCCGAGGAAACCGGACTCATCCTGCCCTTGGGAAACTGGGTGCTGGAAACCGCTTGCCAACAAATTGCATCCTGGGCGAAACAAACGGAGACGGCCCACATCACGCTGTCGGTGAATATCAGCGCGCGGCAGTTGCTCAATCCGGACTTCGTGGAAGTTGTTTTAGCGACGCTGTATCGCACCGGCGCCAATCCCCGCAACCTCGAACTGGAACTCACCGAGAGTATGTTCGTCGAAAATGTCGAGGACGTCATCACCAGGATGAGGGAACTCAAATCTCACGGCTTGAGATTCTCTTTGGACGATTTTGGCACGGGCTATTCTTCGCTGGCCTACCTGCGGCGTTTGCCCTTGGACCAATTGAAGATCGACCGGGAGTTTGTGCGGGAGATTCTGGTGGATGCCAGCAGCGGCGCCATCGCGCAGGCCATCATCTCGTTGAGCCGGGCAATGGGCTTGTCGGTAATCGCGGAGGGCGTGGAAACGGAAGGACAGCGCGACTTCCTCGCCCGCCTCGGCTGTCACGCGTTTCAGGGCTTCCTGTTCAGCAGGCCGGTTCCGCTGGAGGAGTTCCAACGATTGTTGGCCGGCTTGGCCAAAAGCGCCAGCCAATCGCCCAGGTAGCCTGGCCTACACCACAAAATATTTCGCGGCCGGATGGTGCACTACGATCGCGGACGTGCTCTGCTCCGGTTCAAGCAGGAAGCCCGAGGTCAGCCGCACACCCACGTTCTTTTCCGGATCAAGCAACTTGAAGAGCTTGGTCTGGTCCTCGAGATTTGGGCACGCAGGATAGCCGAAAGAATAGCGCGAGCCTTGATACTTCTGGTGGAAAAGGTCGCGGATGTGGGGTGAATCCTGGCCAGCGATGCCTAGCTCTTCGCGCATTTCTTTGTGGTGGAATTCAGCTAGCGCTTCGGCGGTTTCCACGCTTAACCCGTGGAGATAGAGATAGCGCGTGTATTCTCCGGCTTCGAACAGGCGCTGGGTTTCCGCAGTGGCTCGGGGGCCGATGGTGACGAGCGACAGGCCGATTACGTCCATGGTGCCGGAATTGGCGCGGGCGAAGAAATCGGCGATTGAGAGCTTGCGGCCTTCTTTCTGGCGTGGAAACGTAAAGCGGAGGAGTTCGCGGGCTTGCATAGGGTCAGCCGCCCTCGGCTGTCCTGCCGAGCTTCGCTCGGCGTCGCGGGCGAGGGCGCCACACGAACCTGGATCGTACACGATTACGGCGTTGCCTTCCGCTTGGGCGGGGAAATAGCCATACACGACCTTGGGCTCGAACAGGCCCACGGCCATCACTTCTTCTTCGAGCTGCTTTTTGATCGGCCGGTATTTTTCTTCGACCAGGCGGGCGTAGTCTTCCTGCGACGCGGTCTTGAGCTGCCACTGGTTCTTGAAGAGCGCCGTGTCGTTGATGTACTGGAAGATTTCGCGCAGATCGTAATCTTTATCTTTGCGCACGTGCACTCCCCAGAACGGCGGCGTGGGGATTCTAGGAGCGTCGGTCACAACCGCGCTGCGCTCGGCGAAGACGGGACCGGTCTCTTCATCTACGGCGGCGGCTTTCGAATATTCCTTCACGGTCTTGCCTTCGGTGAGGCGCGCAGTGCGCTTGCCGTCTTCGGAGGCCAAGTCTTCCATCACATGCAGGCCGGCAAACGCATCTTCGGCGTAGAAAACGGCGTTGGAATACTCGCGGCGGAGATCGTCTTCGACATACTTGCGCGTGAGCGCGGCACCTCCACAGATGACCGGATAGGCAAGCTGCTGGCGCTCAAGTTCCTGGATTACATACTTCATTTCGAGCGTGGACTTGACCAGCAGGCCGCTTAGTCCGATGGCGTCCGCCTGATGCTCTGCGGCGGCATGAATAATCGCGTCGCCGGGCTGCTTGATGCCGAGATTGACAACTTTATAGCCGTTGTTCGACAGGATGATATCGACGAGGTTCTTGCCGATGTCGTGGACATCGCCCTTCACCGTGGCCAGCACAATGGTGGCTTTCTGCTGCGAGCCGGATTTCTTCTCCATTTTCGGCTCGAGGTAAGCGACGGCTTGCTTCATCACGCCGGCGGAGTCGAGCACCGACGGCAATTGCATTTTGCGGGCACCGAAAAGGTCGCCGACCGTCTTCATGCCATCGAGCAGGACGGTGTTAATCAATTCAAGCGGAGAATAGCCAACAAGCGCTTCTTCAAGTAATTCTTCAAGAGTGCGCTTCATGGCGCCTTCGCCGACCGATTTTTCGCCGTTGATGATGGCGTACTTCAGCTTGTCCTCGATAGAGAGCGCTGCCACGTGCGCGGTGGTCTGCGCCTGTGGCTTCCCCTTCGTGCCGGCGAAGTGCTGCATGTAAGCTTGAAGTGGATCGCCGTTCGACGTATCGCGGTAAATCAGCTTGCGGGCCAGTTCAACTTCTTCTTGAGGTATTTTATATAGTGGGTAGATTTTGGTGTAGTTGACGATCGCCATGTCGAGGCCATTCTCGACGGCCTCGTGCATAAAAACGGAGTTGAGAACGCGCCGGGGATAGACATCGAGGCCAAAGCTGATATTGCTCACGCCGAGCACGGTTCTTACTTCCGGCAACTCCTGGCGAATGCGTTTGACCGCATTTAGCGTTTCGATGCCGGCGGTGCGGTACTCCTCCTGGCCGGTCGAGATGGGCAAAGTGAGCGCGTCGAAAATCAGATCGACGGGGCGAATGCCGTATTTCTTCGTCGCCAGGTCAAAGATGCGATGGGCAATCGCGGCCTTTTTGTCGGCGGTCAGCGCCATGCCTTCTTCGTCAATCGTGAGGGCGATCACGGCGGCGCCGTAGCGCTTGGCCATGGGCAGGACTTTCGACGTGCGCTTCTCGCCATCTTCAAGGTTGATGGAATTGATGATCGCTTTGCCGGGGATGCGCTTCAGCGCTTCTTCAACAACGTCGGCCTCGGTGGAATCGACAAGAATGGGTGCAGGCACGCGCGTGGCAATCCTATCGAGGATGGCGGAGATGTAACCCTTTTCATCTTCGCCGACAATGGCGCAACAGAGGTCGAGCATGTGCGAGCCTTCGTTCGCCAGTTTCTTGGCGAGGGCGAGGATGTCGTCGTATTTTTTCGCGCGCACCAGGTTGCGGAAGTGCTCGACGCGCGTGGTCGTGTTCATCTCCTCGGCAACGATCAGCGGCTTGGGCTCGAGATCAAGCGGGACGGAAGTGTAGGCGCTGGAGGCCGCGCCGACCGCCTTCACTTCCCTTTTCGCCGGCTCGACGCCCGAGACGGCGTCAACAACAACCTTGAGATGTTCGGGGCGCGTGCCGCAGCATCCGCCGACAATGCGCACGCCGTAATCGACAACAAAGTGCTTGTGGTATTTCGCCAGTTCTTCGGGCGTGAGCTTGTAGACAGCGTGGCCGCCTTCGTTCTGCGGCAGGCCGGCATTCGGCAGAACGGAGACTTGCTTGGTCGAGTTCAGGGCGAGATAGCGCACAGCCTCGTTCATTTCCGCCGGGCCAGTGGCGCAGTTCAGGCCGATTACGTCGATGTCGTAGGGTTCGAGCGCGGTGAGCGCGGCGCCAATTTCCGTGCCGAGCAGCATGGTGCCCGATTCCTGCAAGGTGACCTGCACCGTGACCGGGAGGCGCTTGCCGGCTTTGCGCATGGCTTCAATCACAGCGACCGTCGCGATCTTGGCCTGCAGCAAGTCCTGCGCGGTTTCGATAAGCAGGATGTCGACGCCGCCTTCGATCAGCGCGGCGGCTTGCTCCTCGTAGGCTTCGACCATCGCGTCAAAGGTGATGTGGCCTAGCGACGGGAGCTTGGTGGTGGGACCCATAGAGCCTGCCACAAAGCGCGGTTTGTCTTTCGTAGAAAACTGCTGCGCGGCTTCGCGGGCTAGTCTGGCTGCGGCCAGGTTGATCTCGCGAACGCGGTCGGCCAGATCGAACTCTGTGAGAACGGTACGCGTGGCGCCGAAGGTATTGGTTTCGACCACGTCGCAGCCGACCCGAAGGAACGCAGCGTGCACGTCGCGGATGATGTCGGGACGGCTCAGGACCAGAACTTCGCTGCAGTTCTCTTTTCCCCAGTAATCGTCGAGCGTGGGCTGGCGCAACTGGATGTTCGTACCCATCGCGCCGTCGTAAACCACGACCCGGTCTTGCACGGTTTGGAGAAAGTCAGGCATTGTCGTTGGTCGTCCGTCGTGGGCCGCTGGAACTCCGTTCTTCGCTTTTTGTCGTTCGTCCTTAGTCGTCCGTTTTTCGCTACTTGCCCACGCTTAACTATTCTTGCAGATTATCCACTCGACTACGGCTTCGAATCATTGAAGAGCTATCTGTGAGCAGCGAACGACGAATAGCGAACAGCGAGAAGTCCATGCACAAACGCCGGCCCGCGTGGGACCGGCGCTGGATTGATCTTACAATGCTGAGAGCTTTCTTAGCTCCCTGACGCGGCTTCTGCCGGTACGCCGCCTGCGATTTCTGGGGTATTGAATACGACGTTTGCCCCCAGGTGCGCCGGGGATCCTGCCAGCAACTGTTCCTTGCGATAGATCAGATTGCTGGCATTAAAGGTCGCGAGTTCGAAGCTGTGCCCATGCGTGATTGCATCGGTCGGGCATGCCTCGACGCAGTATCCGCAGAAAATGCAGCGGTTGTAATCGATGTTGTAGACCTTGGCATAACGCTCGGCGCCGGAGATGCGGCGTTCGGCGGTGTTTTCCGCCGCCTCGATATAGATGCAGTTCGAGGGGCAGGCGGCGGCGCAGAGAAAACACGCAACACACTTCTCGAGGCCGTTTTCGTCGCGCTGCAGGATGTGCTGGCCACGAAAGCGCTCCTGGAATTTTGCGCCTTTGAGTGGGCCGGGGCCGTCCGGATAGTTTTCGACGATCGACGGCTGGAACATTTCCTTCAGGGTAATAGTCATCCCCTGGGCGATCGCGCCGATGTTTTTGATGACCGACATTGCTCGTCTAGTATAGCGGAAAGCGGGGGTCTCAGGTCTCGGCTTTTGGCTCTTGGCACTCAGTTCTCAGTTAAAGCAGATTCCTCCCCTCGGTCGGGAAGACAAGTGCACGAATCGGCCCGAGAATCGTTCCCTACCTACTTAGGTTGGGGGCACTTTTGTAGACGGTTCCCGGTGCTGCGGGTCACAGTCTGCAATGGTTGTAATTTAGTAACGTGCGCACAGGGTGGGTTTCGTCATGACCGGCCGTTCTGCGCCATCTTCTTCGCTTCGTTCTTCGTCGTTTTGTTCGTCTTCTTCTTCGGCCATTCTTCTGGTTTTTGCATTCCTAATGAGTTCGCTGCCTGGTGCCCCGATTCGGCCAGCGTTCGCACAAAAGTCGGAAAGGACATCCCCACACGTCGGCGTCGAGGAAAAGAATGAAGATCGCCCCGACCTTCGCGATCGCTGGATGATGCGAGGGCGGTCGGCTCCGGCGGGACAATCGGCGGCGGCTCTGCGCTTGCGCGCACAGCAACAGAAGATGACGATGCGCGCCGCAGTCGCGGCGACAAAAGCGGACACGCGGGGACCTGGCTTAGGACAAGAAAGGGACGCTGGATCGGGCACGCCTTGGGTCCCACTGGGACCGGCGCCGCTGGCTTCGGATCAAAATGCTTATGGACCAGTCGCGGGCCGGGCGACGGCCCTCGCCATTGATCCGACCGACGCGGCCGGCAATACCGTCTATGTTGCGGCGGCATCGGGCGGAGTGTGGAAGTCTACCAACGGAGCCAATGCAACCGCTGCGAATGTGACCTGGACGGCGCTCACTGACCAGCAGGCATCGCTCGTAAACGGCGCGGTTTCCGTGAAACCGGACGGCAGCGTGGTGCTGGTGGGGACGGGGGAACCGGATAGCGCAATCGATAGTTATTACGGCTTGGGGATTCTGCGCTCGACCGACTATGGAGCGCACTGGACTTCGATTCCTACCGCGCTCGGCAACAACCCGGCGCTCTCCTTTGCCGGACTTGGGTTCTCCAAGTTTGCCTGGGACACTTCGCCCGCCACAACCGTGGTTGCGGCCACCGGGACGACGACTTTGGGATTTGACGAAGGCGCAATCACGGACACGACGAATCGTGGGCTCTACTACTCGAACGACAGTGGGCAGACATGGACGTTCGAGGTTCCGCTGGACGCGGGCGTAGCGGTCAGTCCTGCGTCGATTTCGGCGACCGACGTGGTGTACAACGCGATGGCAGGAAAATTCTTTGCGGCGATCCGCTATCACGGCGTGTACTCGTCAAGCAACGGGCAGAATTGGACTCGTCTGGTAAACCAGCCGAATGCAACCCAGTTGAGTACGGCCAACTGTCCGGCGCAGATTCCGAACAGCGGATCGAGTTGTCCTATTTATCGCGGGCAACTGGCGGTGGTGCCCGGGCGCAAGGAAATGTATTTCTGGTTCGTCAGTCTGACCACCGGCCCCGATGGCGTCGACGTGGTGGACGAGGGGATATGGCGGTCTCTCGATGGCGGCAATAGCTGGAACCCCATCGACGAAACGGGAATTGCGAGCTGCGGCGATCCTGGGGACAACGGATGCGGCGTGGATCAAGGTTATTACAACCTCGAAATCGCGGCGCTGCCGGACGGGGCGGCGACTGATCTTTATGCGGGAGCGGTGAATCTCTTTAAATGCGCGCTAACGACCGGCGGGACAACTTGCTCGACCCTCGACCCTAACTATCCGAACCAGTGGATCAACCTGACGCACGTGTATGGGTGCAGCTCGATTGCGGGTGTGCATCCGGGCGAGCACGGGGCGGACTTCATGATCACCGGCGGCAAAGCGCTTATGTACTTTGCCAACGACGGCGGGGTCTACCGCACGCTCGATGGTTACAGCAAGCTCGACAGTGGAACGTGCGGCACGACGAACGGGTTCGACAATTTGAATGCCTCCTCGGTCGCAAATGAGACGATCGGGTCGCTGACGCAGTTCGTGTCGTTCTCGCTCCATCCGACGGACCAGAACACGCTGCTGGGCGGGATGCAGAGAAACGGGTCGGCAGCAACGAGCACGGCCACAACCAGTTCGCAGTGGAGCACGGTAAACGGCGGGGATGGCGGATATACCGCTATCAATCCCGCGGCGACCCCCCAGTGGTTCACAGCGAACCCGTACGTCAATATTTATGTTTGCGACAACGGCATCAATTGCACGACCGAGGGTTTCAATCTCACCGTGGGGAGCGAGGAAGTCGGCGGCGACACCGGCCCGTTCTATACGCCGTACATTCTCGATCCGCAAAATTCATCCGAAATGCTGGTGGGGACGTGCCGTGTTTGGCGCGGAGCGCCGACGGTGCCGGCGAGTTCTTTCACGGCAATCAGCGTGGATTTCGACACGCTTGCGCCAGCGACTTGCACGGGAGAGGAAGTCAATCTGGTGAGGGGGCTGGCCGAGGGAGGGCCAACGGCGAGCGGCCTTTCGACGACGGTGTATGCAACCACCGAAGGCACTGGTCCGAATGCGACAGCGCCCACGGGCGGCGAGGTGTGGGCGACGACGAATGCCGGGGTTGCGGAAATGACGCAAGTCACGGGCGCGATTAATCCGTCGAATTACACGATTTCGTCCGTAGCCATGGACACGAGCGATGCCACCGGCGCAACCGCGTATGTGGGGATCATGGGCTTCAACGTTTCCCACGTTTTCAAAACCACGAACGCGGGCGCGAGTTGGACCGACTGGTCCGGGAGTGGCAGCACTGCCCTGCCCGCCGCGCCCGTGAATGCCTTGCTGGTGGATTCGTCTGTTACTCCAACGCAGATCTATGCGGGAACCGATGTCGGGGTATTTACAAGTTCGACGGACAGCGCGAATTGGACAGAAGTGGGCACGACTTCTGAGCCGGGTGGCGCGACCGGATATTTGCCGAATGTGCCAGTGACCGCAATGCGAATTTTCGACTGGGCTGGCGTGAAGAAGCTGCGGGTTTCGACGTATGGACGCGGCATCTGGGAATACGCGCTGCCAACCGGGCCGGATTATACGAACGTGATTTCGAACTCGCAGACAATTTTTCCGTCGCAGACTGCGACGTTCAACGGAACGCTGACGGCCTACAACGGATATACGAGCGTTGTAAACCTGAGTTGCGCAGCGCCGATTCTGCCGGCAACGTGCACGCTGAATCCGACGCAGACGACGCCGTTGCCGTCTGGCGCGCCCTACACCGTAACTGCGGGCGGGGTGGTCGGCGACTACAACTTCAACGCGCACGCGGTGGGAACGGACCCGGATGCGATTACACACGACGCGCCGGTAGCACTACATGTCGTCGATTTCAACCTGTCGACTCCGAACCCGGATGCGCTCACGGTAGAACAGGGCAATACGGCGAATGCGACTTTTCAGGTCTCGGCGGAAGGGTCATTCTCGGGGACAGTGAACTTGAGTTGCTCGAGCGGGCTGCCGGCGGGAACGGGTTGCCAGTGTTCACCATCGAGCGTGACGCCGACAGCGGCAAATCCGCCGCCGACGGTGACCATGACGGTGGCGGCAGCGGCCAACGCTCCCGTGGGCGGGCCGACGACAGTGACCTTGTGGGCGAATACAGCGGGAGCGCCGGCGCCAAAGCCGCAATTCTTCTATCTGACCGTGATAGTGCCGCCGCCAGACTTTGCGCTGGCCGTCGCCGCTACACCAAGCTCGACCGTCGTGGGACAGAACGCAACGTGGAATGGCACGCTGACCGCTCTCTCTGGCTACAGCGGGACGGTGAGCTTGAGCTGTGTGGGCGCAATTCCGGGGACGTGCCTGGTGAATCCCGCCCAGTTGGCGCCAACGCCGAGCGGGGCGGCGTTTACGGTGACGGCAGGCAACGCGACGACAGGCACATTTAACTTCAGCATCCAGGGAACCGACGCAACGCTCACGCACTCGCAGCCTGTAAGCCTGACCGTAGGCACGGACGTGACTTGGACCGATACCGGGAGCAGTTCGGCGACAGTCGCGGCGGGGCAAAGCGCGACTTACACATTCTCTGCGACGCCTGTGGGCGGCGCAACGTTCAGCGGGTCGGTGAATTTTGCATGCGCGAATTTGCCTGCACTGACCAACTGCAGTTTCAGTCCGGCGTCGATTCCAGCGGGCGCGCCAACGACGACGGTCACGCTTACGCTTGCGACGACGGGACCGAATCAAGGGACAGAGTCTCGAAAGGCAGTACCCAGCACCCGGTATCCAGTACCCAGTGAGAAGCCGGGACCTCCGAAATCCGGGACGATCGGCCTGGGAGCTGGGCTCGTGTGGCTGCTTACGATTCCAATTGCAGGTGTGACGCTGGCCGGGCTGGCACGAAGAAGAACCTCTCGCAAGAGTGTAATTGCGGCATGCGTGCTGACACTGGCCTGGCTGGCGTTGCTGGTGGCTTGCGGGGCACTGGGGGGCGGAGCCGGTGGAAATGCGGTCACGGTCGCAGTGAGCCCACAAAGCGCGCAGGTTTCGCTGACCGCTCCCAACAACCAACAGCCGTTCTCGGCGACTGTCGTCAACGGGAGCAGCCAGGCTGTAACGTGGGCCGTAGTTGACTCGCCCGAGACCGGCACGATTGACCCGAACAGTGGGCTTTATACGGCGCCCAAGCAGATGCCCAGTCCGCAGCAGGCGGTGACTGTCACGGCAACTTCGCCGTTAACTTCGTCTCCTGGGACGGCGACGGTGACGTTAACAGGTCCTCAAGTGACAGTTACAGTGAGTCCTGCGGAGGCAACGGTTCCTCTCGGCGGCCAGCAGCAGTTTACAGCGACGGTTAGCAATACGAGCAGTGTGACGTGGACCGTAAATGGCGCGCCCGCGAACGGCACCATTGACACCAATGGGCTCTACACGGCGCCGGCAACGGTGCCCAATCCGGCGACTGCAACGGTGACCGCGACGTCGCAAGCGGACCCGTTAGCTTCGAGTACGGCCACGGTGCTCTTCGGGACGGCGTCGGGAACGTATTCCAACATTCAAGTGACGGCGACCGCGGCCGGCGGACCGGCACACACGGACCTGGCGACGCTGACCGTGGACTAGGGTGGTCGTTCGTCGTTCCTCGTTGGTCGTTCGGGATTCGGCGTCACTTCTGGCTTTTAACCTCCAGCAATAAACGGCTGGCCGGCGCGGACCAGTGTCCGCGCCTTTTGTTTATGCGTCACATGCTGGAGAGTACAGCGTGAAGTACGATGTCTAGTGGTTCGGCCTTAGCCTGTCTTGTGACTGCCGACGGGCGGTGCGAACGACGAACGACCAACGACGAACGACGATGACTCCTCCTTATGACATTGCGGTGATTGGCGGCGGAATTGTGGGGATGTCTTTCGCCATGCAGGCGGCGGAAGCGTTTCCCCGGGCACGGTTGATTGTGCTCGAAAAAGAAGATGGGCTGGCGCGGCACCAGACCGGGCACAACAGCGGAGTGATCCACAGCGGCGTTTATTACAAGGCTGGATCGCTGAAGGCGCGTCTGTGTGTAGCGGGCGCGCGGGAGATGGTGGAGTTCTGCGCGCAGCACGGCATTCCTCATGAAGTGTGCGGAAAACTGATCGTGGCAACGAGTGCCGCCGAAGCGGCGCGGCTGGATGATTTGCTGGCTCGGGGCGAAGCGAACGGGCTCACGGGGTTAAGGTTGGTCGAGGGCGCGGCGATGCGCGAGATCGAGCCGCATGTCGGTGGAGTGCGCGCGCTCAAGGTTCCGGCGACGGGGATCACCGACTACGCGCTGGTGACGGAGAAGTACGCGGAAATTGCGATGGCACGCGGTGTCGAAGTGAAGACGGGCGCAGGAGTAGTGGGCTTCGGGCACATGGCCAGCGAGGTTGTCGTCAAGACACGCGTGGGAGAGTTTGCCGTGCGATATGTCGTCAATTGCGCCGGACTGTATAGCGATCGCGTTGCGCAGCTGGCCGGGCACGATCCGGGAATGATGCTGGTTCCGTTTCGTGGCGAATATTACGATCTGGCGCCGGCGCGCGGGCATCTGGTGCGAGCCCTGATTTATCCGGTACCCGATCCGGCGTATCCGTTTCTGGGAGTGCATTTCACGCGGCGGATCCATGGGAACGTGGATGCTGGGCCGAACGCGGTTCTGGCTGGCCGCCGCGAGGGATATCGGCGCACGGATTTTGATTTGGGCGAGACGATGGAAGTAATCGAATACGCGGGGTTCCGGGCGATGGCTCGCCGGCACTGGAAAAACGGACTGGGCGAGATGCGGCGAAGCTGGTCGAAGCGCGAGTTTGTGCGGTCGTGCCAGTTGCTGGTGCCGGAAGTGCAAATGGAAGACATGACCGCGGGCGGATCCGGCGTGCGAGCGCAGGCGGTCGAACACGACGGCACGCTGGTGGATGATTTTCGCTTCGTTGCCCGTGAACGCTTCCTGCACGTGCTGAATGTTCCGTCTCCGGCAGCGACAGCGTCGCTGCCGATTGGGCGGGAAATTTTGGAAATGGTGAAGAAAGCCGGAGTCGCCGCGGCATGAAATCTCAAACGGCCGAGGTCGCGGAGAGAGGCTTGCACCACAGCGGACAACGAGCAAGCAACGGGGAACCGCAATCGTCCTTTCCGGTGTAGTCTGACTGGAAATCGAACAACCGGTAAGTGGGAGAGCTTTCTATGGAAAAAAGTGTAAGCGGCAAGAAAGTCGCCATTCTGGGCGCGGGGAAAATGGGAACGATTCTGTTACAGGCGTTCCTGCGGGACGGATTGTTGAAAGCGGGCGATACGTGGGTGACGGCGGCGCACGCAGAGCGGGCGCCTTTGTTGCGCGACAAGCTTAAAGTGCACGCGGGCACCGATAACGCCGAGGCCGTCCGCCATGCCGACATCATCTTCCTGTGCGTGAAGCCGCAGGTCGTAGCCGACGTGGTACGCGAAATTCGCGCCGAAGTGAGGCGGGATCAGTTGTTGATTTCGATCGCAGCTTCCGTGCCAACTGACATGATCGAGCGCGGGCTGGAAAAAGACGTAGCGGTGGTACGCGCCATGCCCAATACTCCTTGCGTCCTCGGCGCAGGGATGACGGGGCTGTGCAAGGGACAGTTTGCGCAGAAACAGCACTTGGAGCTGGCGACAAAGTTCTTCGGGGCCGTTGGACGCACCGTGATCGTGGATGAAAAACACATGGATGCCGTCACCGGCCTTTCAGCAAGCGGGCCTGCCTACATCTACATCATTCTCGAATCGCTGGCAGAAGCCGGTGTAAAAGTCGGCTTGCCGCGCGATGTCGCCACGCTGCTTGCAGCGCAAACCACGATGGGCGCGGCGCGCGTGGTGCTTGAGACAGGCGACCATCCAGCGCTATTGAAAGACGCTGTCACGACCCCGGCAGGATGCACCATTGATGGCATCCTGGAACTTGAAGAGGGCAAGCTCCGCGTAACGCTGATCAAGGCTGTCGTGAAAGCAGTGCAGCGGGCAAAGGAACTGGCGTACTCGTAGCTATTGCGTTGTTACTTCGCCTGCATTCGGCGGGGCCCCGGCAGAAACGATATGCCTAAGAGGTTCCGGGGAACCAACCTGGCAAACCCCTGTTTTCCTCGCAGTGGGTTGCCCGTCACAGCACATTCCAGGAAGCGGAGTTAGAATTTGCGCGTAATCGGGAGGTACGGCGCACCCGATGGCTCCGGAGTCCCCGCCCTCCTGAACAGTTACCAAGCAGCACGGAGAACAGCAGACCGTGCTCAACCGAAAGGTGCACTATGAAAAGAATTTGTTGGACCGGACTCCCTACCGCTTTGTTGAGCTGCGTGCTGATGATTGCGCTGATGATCGCGTGCAGTTCACCTTCCACTCCGCCATCCGGCAACAGCCAGACACAATCCACGACCCCGGTCGTTAAGAAGGAACCAATACTCTACACCGGCAAGGCCTGTTTCTCGCAAATGACAGGCATGGCCGGGCGCTGGGCGCCCGACGCTGTGCCTTTTCACATGGAATCGGCCTTGAACGATGAAAGCAATGGCCATGATGGCAAAACGACTATTTGGCGCGGTATGTTCGCCTCGCCCAGCCGCCGAACCTACAAGGTTTTCACTTGCTCGGGCAGCCGCTTGCGCGATGAAGCGCCGATGGGAGTGACCTCTGGCGCAGAGAGTGCCTACGGACCCACCGTTCCGGCGCTGATGTTTCAGTCTTTCCTCCTCACCACCGATTCCGATCAGGCCTATGCAACTGCCCAGGAGAAGGGCGGATCCAAGCTGATGGAGAAAGATCCGCATCAGCCCGTTTTGTATACGCTCGATTGGAATCCGAAAGACAAGGCGCTGCTCTGGGTGGTCTACTATGGCAATTCGACGACCGCCTCCAAGGGCATCGGTGTCATCGATGCCACCACGGGCAAATTCCTGCGCGCAGCCAAGTAAGCGGTTGTGCGGAACCCGGTAAGTGAGCCTAGGTCTGCCCCTCAGTCGCTGCCGGCAATCCGGAGAAGTCGTCGGGCCGCCCTCAGCGAGCGGCTGCGCAGACGCGAACTTGAGCCTTGCCCGATTCTCGCGCCGCCACTGAGAGCTCCTTTTCGATGGAAGAAAAACGCTGAAAAATCTCGTGCAGGCGAAGCGCCATGTTGCGGATTGTATCGGCCTGGTCCAGCACCTTCGCCGGCAGGCCCGGCTCAGCTGTGAGCAACTCCGCGTTGCCGAGAACTGACGTGAGCGCGTTATTCACGTTGTGGCGCATCTCCACCATGTAACGCCCCAGGGTAGCTTCGGCCTTCACCTCTGCGCATGCCGATTCCGCTTCGCGCTGGCGCGCTTCCGCAAGCGCACGTCGCAGAATCTCGCGGCCGATAAGGCCCGTGATTTCGGCCCATAGTTGAGATGGGGATGAGCTTTCGTTGTCGGAGGCGTCTCGCGAGAGCTCAATGATGGTGCCATCGCTGTGCGAAAAAGGAAGCGCGGCGTCAACGTGAATCGGATCACGGTGTACATGATCCCGGTGAACGAAATTCCGATGAATCAGAATGGCGGGCCTGGCCGCAGCCGCCAGCGCCTGTTTCAGCGCCAGCCCCGACTCCGGAGAAGTTGCATCCGCAATCGCCAGATCGTAGCAATTCCCGCCACGGTCGCGGAAGAGCCCTTCGTCTAGCACCGTAAACTCCGGCGAGTTGGGGTCGGCGGGCCAAAGCGCCGCCAACACCCGCGCGAAGGCGGCGTCGGTCGAGAGAATCAGAACGGTCGGACGGCTGAATAGCATGGGTGATGTGCCTGGCAACGGCTGCGCTACCGGGAGGCTGCCAGCTCTATTGAATCCTTCCAGCGTCCGACTCGGAGGCCCCGGCAGCAGCAGCGCGCGAGTTCTTCCGCCCTTTCGCCGCCGTAGATCCTTTGAGAGCATCATCCACCGCAGCGCGGAGATCGACTAGCATGCGCAACGGATGCCCCGAGGAATACTCGGCGTGGAACATGACTTTCCACGACTGGCAAATCATGCGCAGACGGCTGGTGGGCTCGTCGGCGGAAAACTGCGCGCGCCGGCAGTCGATGGTGCTAACGCCACGGCGTTCGAGCTCGCGCAGGCCGTCCTGGATGGCGTTGAGATCGTCGTGCATCAGCCGGAAAAAAACGCGCCGGACCATGAAGTTGAAATGTGCAAAAGCGGCCAAGGCAGCCGGATCGTAGAAGCGTTCGCCGGCTTGCGTTTTGAGCTTGCGGCCCTGATCGAGCACTCCGCTGTGTAAAAGCTCGCTGAGCCGGTGGCAGTGCGTGGCCGTTTCGAGGATAGAATCAAGCGCCACGAGCCATTCTGGACATTCAACCTTCTGTTCGCCTAGCACGGGCTCAAGAACCTGCGCGACGAATTCGAGATCGACGTCAGACTCTTCCAGGCCGGAAGGCGCGCAAAATGAGAAATACTGTACCAGCAGGAAATCCATTTTGTCGCGGTCGGCGGCCGACTTCACCGGCTTCTGCATGTGATGCGCCAGCAGGTTCCGCAGCGCAGCCTCGCTCGCCAGCGGCGTGGTTTGGAGAAACTGGCGCAATTGATGCACCTGAATCTCAGCGTCGACCCGGCTGAGCCAGGCCTCGCATTCCTCGCTGGCTTCGGGCGTCGCATCGGGCTCGTGCGGGCAATCGGCAACCTCGATCACGAACTCTCGCACCAGTGCGGTGTAGATGGGGTACAGGCCCTTGACTATGGAGGCCCGCTCTTCGGGAGAATGCTCGGATGCAATCATGATTTCACAATCCAATTAGGAACAGGTTTAAGGAAGCGGACCGCAACCACGGTCCGTTCCGGGTGATATTGCGCGGCCACGACCGAGGCTTCGGCGCGCAGCGCGCCGTCCTTGCTTTCCACCAGAACCGCGTCCGCAAACTCGAGCGGATGTTTGACCAGAAACAGAATTTCACGAGGCGTGCCGAACTCGATGACCGTTTCCTCCAGCGGAGACCAACCATTTCCGCCCGCCGTGCCGTTCCCATTCTCAGAACCGTTGGCGCGGCTCAGGCGAATGGGAATGCGAACCGGCGTCGCTTCCGGAAAGAATTTGGCTAACTGGCCGACGAAATCGACCTGGAGCGCGCGGGCTGGTGCGCTTGCCGAATAGGGCACGGTTAACTTTTACTCCGGAGCTGAAGCGGTCGCCTCTTCTCAGTTTTGGAAGAAGAGGTTCGAGGGGGACTCGCTTCGGCTGGATCGGCCTGTATAAGTGCACGACCGCTACCAAAACTTGAAGGGCATGCACTTAAGAGTAAGCGACAGAAAGCAAAAGCGGTTAGCAGTTTCATTTGGAGGCAGAGCCGGTCCCGGCGCCTCAACTGGGTTAAAACGCGTCTCAGAATGGTACGGCTGTCTCAGTTTGCGTTCCGAAACAGTCAGAAAAGGCATTCACTTATCGTCGTGATCGGCGCCGCACAAAATGCTCACTGTAAAGTGGCCGGGCCGTGCGGTTCGTCGCGCAACCCAATGTTATAGCGCTTGAGCTTGCGGTAGAGCGTGGCGCGGCTGATGCCGAGCATCTTGCCGGCCCGAACTTTGTCTCCCTTGACCTCGGTGAAGACGCGCGCGATGGTGGCGCGTTCCAGGTCTTCGAGATCGGTCGATTGCGTGGCAAGTTCCCGAATGACGTGCGGCTCGGGAACACTTCCGTGTTCGGCGCGCGCGATCGAGGCAGGAAGATCGTTGAGGTCGAGAAGGCGCTGGTCGGTAAGCGCGATGGCCCGCTCTATGCAGTTTTCAAGCTCGCGTACGTTGCCGGGCCAGTCATAGGCCAGCAAGGCCTTCATGGCATTGCCCGAAATCTGCACACCGCGTCCGGGAGCCAGACGTTCGAGAAACCAGTTGGCGAGAATGGGAATGTCGGAGCGGCGTTCGCGCAGCGGCGGCAAAGAAATTGTGACCACATTGAGCCGAAAGAAAAGATCCTTGCGGAAGGTTCCCTTCTTATATGCGGTTTCTAGATCGCGATTAGTGGCGGCCATAATGCGCACATCCACTTTCATCTTCTCGTTGCTGCCGACCGGACGGACTTCTTTCTCCTGCAGGAAACGCAATATCTTGGCCTGCATTTCGAGCGGCAACTCGCCGACCTCGTCAAGAAAAATGGTTCCGGTGTCGGCAGACTGGAGCAGTCCCTGCTTGGAGCGCAAAGCGCCGGTGAACGCGCCTTTTTCGTAGCCGAATAATTCGCTTTCGATCAGCGTGGGGACCAGAGACCCGCAGTCCACTGCGACAAACGGACGGGCGGCCAGATTGCCGCGAAAATGCAGCGCGCGCGCGACCAATTCCTTGCCGGTCCCGCTTTCGCCGGAAATCAGGACAGGCGTACGCGTGTCTTTGAGCCGCGAAATCATGCGCAGCACATTTTGAATTCTCGTAGAGTTGCCGATGATGCCGTGCACGGCGGTCTCGGTTTCCGAACGCTCCCGAAGATACAGATTCTCTTCTTCCAGGCGAACCTTGTCCGCCATGCGGCGCAGGAACATGCGCAACTCGTCCAGTGGAGCAAATGGTTTCGCGATGTAGTCGTAGGCGCCCAGCTTCATGGCCTGCACGGCGGTTTCGACCGAGCCGTGTCCGGTCATGACGGCAACTTCAATGCGCGGAAAGAGGCGCTTGACCTGCTCCAGGAATTCAATGCCGGTCATGCGCGGCATGACGAGGTCGGTAAGCACCATGTGAATGGGCTGTTCCTGCAGGAGCGCCAGCGCCGCGTCGCCGCTCTCCGCTTCAAAGCAGGAAAACCCGAGCGATTCGCCCACCGTCATACAGAGCCGGCGAATGGCCTGCTCGTCGTCGACAATCAACAACCGGACCCGGAAGTCAGTCATGGCACCGCCTTGCCCATCGTTTGTTCAACGACAGAGATGAAATCGGCAACGCGAAACGGCTTTTCGACGCAGGGCGCGCCGGTGCGGCGCAGCGTCGCTGCCGTTTCCTCGTTGGCAATGTCGCCCGTAATGAACACCACTTTGCCGGCAAGATCCGGACGGTGGGCGGCGATCCAGGCATGCACCTGGGCGCCATCCACACCTCCAGGGGTTCGCATATCGGAGACCACGCCGTGAAAATCGCCCCGGGCAAGCAGGTGAAGCGCTTCGGCGCCGGACTCGGTGCACATCACCGAGTAGCCATTGCGTTCGAGCGCGGAGCGGACGAAAACCATAACGGCGGGCTCGTCCTCGATGAGAAGCACGGGCGTGCAAGCGGGTTTGCTGGCAGTCTGTGTCATTTGGGATAAACTCCTGCGGCGGCGCCGAACGAAGCCCCGTCCGCTGCCAGCGGCAGGCGGACGATAAAAGTGGCCCCGTCAGATTCGGGATTGTTGTGGCAGATGATTTCTCCGCCGTGTTCGCGGACGATTCCATAGCAGATGCTCAAACCAAGGCCCGTGCCCTTGCCTACGTCCTTGGTAGTGAAGAACGGGTCAAAAATGCGGTCGGGATCGGCAATCCCGATGCCGTTATCGCGGAACGAGACTTCCACTCCCGTCTCCGTTCGCGCGCTGCTGATCTCGATACGCGCCGGCCGGCCACACTCACGGACAGCATCGTAGGCGTTGTTAATGATATTGAGGAAGACCTGCTGCAGTTGGTGCGAGTCGCCGACGATCTCGGGCAGAAATTCGTCAAGCTGCTCCACCACTTGAATGCCGTGGCTGATGAAATCGTAGGAACGCAACTGCACGGTGCGCTTCAGAATGGAATTCAGTTGCACGGGCTGGCGCCGCGGCGGCATCTGCCGGGCAAAGCTGAGCAGGTTCTGGACGATCTGTTTGGTGCGCTGCGCTTCCTGCAGAATGACCCGCAAATCGCGGCGCGCGCTTTCCGGGAGTTCGGGATTCTCCATGAGCAGGTCGGTGAATCCAAGGATCGCAGTGAGAGGATTGTTCACTTCGTGCGCGACGCCTGAGACCAACTGTCCGACGGCGGCCATCTTCTCGGCATGCACCAGCTTGGCGCGCAGCAGCGCCGAATCGGTCACGTCGGTCATAACGACCACTATGCTGGTGACCTTGCCATCTTCCCCGCTGATCGGACTCATGTTGACCGTGAACTGTGCGCTGGCGCCATCGCCGCGCACCAGCGGCACATCGAAATTGTCGATCTGCTGGCCGCGGGCGACCGCAGCCAAAGCGTGCTGCAACTCCTCGCGGCGTCCCGGGGCGCAAAGTTCGGGGAAAGGCTGGCCGACGATCTGGCTTTGCTGGAACCCGAGACCGCCCCATCGGCGGTTCGCGTAGCTGATGATGCCATCGGTGTCGGTGACCAGGATCAGGCTCTGCGTGTGGTTGAGGATCTTGCCGGAAAAGTCGCGCTCTTTCTGCAACTCCGTCTGCGACTGGCGCAGGCCTGTGATGTCGAGCATCACCCCGCGGTGTTGCAGCACGGCGCCGCCCGCGTCCCGCATTGCATAACAATTCATGTACACGTTGACCGCGGATCCATCTTTGCGCCGCAATACTTCCTCGTGGTTATGCATTTCCCCGCTTTGTTTGAGTTGCTCCGCCAGTTCCCGCCGGCGCTCGGGAGAAAAATAAAGCTGGGTCGGGATGTCCAGCTGAAGAACTTCCTCGCGGCTGTCGTAGCCCAGGATGCGCACCAGCGCGTCGTTCACTTCCACGAACCGGCCCTGCGGCGTCGAGACGTAAATCCCCTCCTGGATGTTGTCGAAGAGTTCGCGATAGCGCCGCTCGGCTTCCCGCCGGTCCGTGATGTCCTTGAGAACGTGAACGGTCTGCAATTGGGCGCTGCTCATTCCGTGCTCGCCTGACCCGAGGCGCTCCGACGGCGGCGTGGCCGAGTGGATGCGCGAGGTCGAGACCAGGTAGACGCGCTCAAGGGCCGGGTGGACATACTCGTCCAGACCTTCCCCGGTGCGGCAAAAGGGGCACGAATGAGGCGCAGACCCCGTGGTCAGCGCGTCCAGGGCGCGCATGTTGATGCCGATCAACTGCTCCGGTTCCAGCCCGACGAGTTCGGCCAGAGAGCGGTTGACGCGGAGGATGTTGTGATGCTCATCGTGGACCACGATGTAGTCGCTGATGGCATCAAAGACGTCCACCCAGTGCCGGTTCGCCTGCTGCATTCGGGTAAACAGGCGCGCGTTCTCCAAAGCGATACCGGCGTGGCCTGCAGTCGCGCGCATCAACTGATAGTCCGCAGTGGCGGGTGTAGCGCCGCGATCGGCCAGGCAAAGAACGCCGACCAGTTCTCCCGATGTTCCCGCCAGCCGTATCAGCGTGCAATCCATCCACCCCAAATTGGCGGCGAGAGACGATCCCAGCAAATCGCCGGCCGCAGCAAAGGCGATATCCGTCGTGTATTTCGGAACGGCGGAGCGCAGCGCCTGCGCTAAGCGCCGCACCAGCGCTTTGTCCTCGAGTTCCGCCGCGCCACACATGACCACGGTCTCAATCTCAGCCATACCGAAAAGGCTGAGGACGGCGGCGCGTCCTCCCAGGAGCGCCGCGGCGCGTAGCGCAAAGTTGCGCATGAACGCAGGCAGATCGAGAACCGTAGTCAGATCGACAGCAAGCGCCACCAGAGCTTCCGCGCGGCGGCGGTGCTGCTCGGCTTCGTGCAGATTCCGGGTAAGCTCAAGGGCAATGGCAACCTGGGCGGCCAGCGCTCGTGCCCGGCGCACATCTTCGTCGTCGATCGGTCCGGGCTCGATTCGATCGAGCACACCAAACGTGCCCAGCACTTCGCCGCTCGACCCGAGCAAGGGGACGGCCAGAAACGCCTTGATCTTAAAAGCAGCAACAAACTCCTGATTAATGCCGGGAACCTGCGACGCGTCCTCGGTGCAGAAGACGTCCTTCTGCCTGAGGTTCCGCGTGACCGTGCCCTCGTTCAAAGGAAGGTCAAGAGGCCGGGCCATGCCGTTTTCGAATCCCCAACGGATCCGGAAGGTTGCACCTTCGAGTAACCCGATAAAGCAACGCTCGAAACCGAGAAAACTTGCGGCGCGCAGCACCGACTTCTGCATGAATTCGTCGAGCCTGCCTACGGAGCTGAGTTCGCCCGAAATTTCGAGCATCGCGTGCAGTTCCAGCGCCTGGGCCCGGGCCACACCATACAACTCGGCATTGGCCACTGCCACGGCTCCAAATCCGGCAAGTGCGGAAACCAGAGTTTTCTCTTCTTGCGTAAAAGGCTCCGAAAGCCGGGGATAAACGAGAATCGCGCCGTGGGAACGCGCGGTGCGGAACGGGGCCGCAATGAGAGCTCCAGGAGGCGAATCGGCGCCGAAGTGGGAGGCGCCGTCGATGTTGACCGTGATGCGCTCGCCGGCATGGACCGCCCGAGTCGCAATCTCAAGCGGTGAGCGCAATTTGCTCTCGCCGGCCCGTTCGCGAATCAAGCGGGCAAGGCGAGGCGCCTCGGTCGAAACTGCCTGCAACTGAAAGAGCTTCTCACGTTGAACAAAGATCAACACCGCCGGTGAATGCAGCAACTCGCGAAGGCGATCCGCAATGCCTTCCATCACTGCCGCAGTGTCGGGTAAACCGTGCAGCGCGGGTATCAGTTGGCTGGATTCGCCGGTTTGGTAAGCGGCGCGAGAGAGCTCAATGAGAAGCTTTTGAAAGGCCTCTTCAGAATGAGACTCCCCCCCGAAGCCGGAATTTCCGACATTGGTTGTCAGGCCACACCATCCGCCTAGGCTAAGAGGCTGAAAACAATTGGATTACATTTTGACCCTACGCTCGATTCTCAAATTGAGTCAAGGGGGTGGTGCCAACATGGGAAACCGTCTCTGGGGTGGGCGGGCTGTCTCATCGTGAGACTCTCGGGACCAGGCGATTGCGTCATGGCGTGCCGCAGTCGCCAAGGAGCGCTCTGGTCCCCTTTTGAACGCGCTCACCCCTTTTGAAGATTTGCCGATCACTATGGTAATGGCGAAGAGGACTTTTGGTTTTCCCTGAGCCCGCCCGCAGACAAGAATAGGAGATTGAAGTCGGTTGAACGAGGGGGGATCATGTCTCTTCAGTCTTTGAAACATGTCCTTGGGATCGGGTTGTTGCTGGTTGGCGGATGGACTGCGATCATCACCCCGAACGCGTGGGGACAGGAAGAGAGCACACGCAAAGCGAAGAGCAAAGTCACGCCTGCTTATCCGGAACTGGCGCGGCGCATGAAGATCTCCGGAGTCGTCAAGGTGCAAGTCACGGTCGCGCCCAACGGCACTGTGAAAGACACAACGCTCATGGGCGGGCACCCGGTGCTGGCGAATGCAGTGCTGGACGCGGTGAAGAAGTGGCGCTTTGAAGCGGGTTCGGAGACCAAGGAAAACCTCGAATTTCGCTTTAGCCCGAACGAATAGCGGGCGCGTGCCGTCTGAGGAAGGCAGAAACATGAACATCGGGAAGAAGCTGTACTTGAATTTCGGCATCATCCTCGCGACGGTGCTGGTGCTGCTGGCCGTCAACATACTGGCGGTGCGGCGCGAACACGAGACCAAAGCAGCAGCCCAGCGTTCGATCGAAATGACCGAAGCCACGTCGATGGTCCGCTTCGACATGATGCAGAATCGCCTGCACCTGCAGAACTACCTGTTGAGCGGCGACACGCGGGATGTCGAGAAAATGAACGAAGGTGAGCGTCAACTGAACGACGCGCTCCGCCATGCCGAGGATCTGGCCAATTCCGAGCAGCAGCGCAGCAATCTCGAAAAAGTTCAGGGTCTTGAGCAGAGCTGGGCCAATGAGTTTGCCAATCCGCTCGCGGAGAAACGCCGGGGCGTCGACAGCGGGAACGCGACCGTCGCCGAACTTCAGATTTTCTATCTCCAGAAGGATCCAAATACCTGGGTAACGCGCTCGAGCGACGTGCTGGATGAAGTTATCCGGGAGAACCATCAACTGCTCGATAAGCGGCATTCCGAGGACCAGGCGGCGGCGAACATGACGATTCTGTTTGCGGCCTTTAGTTCCCTGCTCGCTCTCGGACTTGGCATTTTTATCGCGTATCGAACGGCGACCGGCATTACCCAACCGCTGACCAGACTGATTCACGTGGCCGAGCAGATCGGGCAATCCGGCGACCTTGAGCACAACATCGATGTGCACGGCACCGATGAAATCGGGCAACTGGCGCGCACTTTCGACTCGATGGTGAAGTACTTGAAAGAAATGGCTACTGTTTCCGAGGCGATCGCGGGCGGCAACCTGGGCGTGGAAGTGCGTCCGCGGTCGGCGAATGACACCCTGGCCAACGCTTTTCGGCGCATGTTGGAAGGCTTGCGCGGGCTCGTCCGCAATGTGCGCGATGCGGCTTCGCAGGTGGCCAGCGCGGCCACGCAAGTGGCGACTTCCTCCGACGAATCGGCACGCAACAGCCTACAGACCTCTTCCGCGATTGATGAAGTGACGAGCACGATGCACGAGATGAGTGTGAACGTGCAGAACATGGTGAAGAGCACGCAGACGCAGGCTTCGAGCGTCAGCGAAACTTCGGCGTCCATCGACCAGATGGTGACCTCGATCCAGCGGGTGGCCGATACGGCCAAGGTGCTGCTCGATATCTCGAACCGCTCGCGGGAAGAGGTGCATAGCGGCATCGGCACGATGGAGAAGGCGACCGACGGCTTGAACCGGATCAACACGACCATCCACGCATCCGGGGAGATAATTGATGCGCTCGGCACGCGTGCCGATGACATCGGCAAGATTATTGAAGTGATCGACGACCTCGCCGAACAAACCAACCTGCTGGCGCTGAATGCAGCCATCGAAGCGGCGCGCGCCGGCGAACACGGCCTCGGATTCGCAGTCGTCGCCGACGAAGTGCGCAAGCTGGCCGAAAAGTCGGCGCAGTCCACCAAGGAAATTTCCGAACTGATCCAGAGCATTCAGAAGGAAGCCCGGAAAGCGGTCGAGAACATGGAGAAGAGCACCTCGATCGTGAACGAAGGGTTGAATCTGGGACAGGATCTGAACGCGGCCTTGCGGAAGATTTCGAACGTGGTCACGGAAGTGTACAAGTTCGCCCAGGAAATCGGCGCCGCGACCAACGAACAGTCACACGGCTCTACACAAATCGCACGGGCCACGACGCGGCTGAACGAAATCACGCATGAGATCAGTTCGGCGGTCGAGGAGCAGGCATCGGGCGCACGTGCCGTGGTTCAGGCCATGGAACGGATGAGCAATCTGGTGCAATCCTCGACGTCTTCTTCGACCGAACTGGCAGCATCTTCCGATCAGATGTCGAAGATGTCGCGCGGCCTTCTCGATTCCATGAACAGCTTCCTGTTGCCTGCGAGCGACGGGCACGGGAAATCGGCCCGGCAGGCAGCGGCGGGCTCTCACTAAGGATGCCGCAATGAACCGGGAAATCCACATTGTGGGCTTCAACCTGGGCCGCGAGACCTACGGAGTCCCCATAGCCGCGTTGCATGAAATTGTCCGCGTGCCGGAAATTACTGCCGTACCCGACGCACCTGCATACCTGGAAGGAGTCATCAATCTGCGCGGCAAGATCGTGTCGGTGGTGGACCTGCGAAAACGATTTGGCAAGCCGGTAACCGCTCTGGACCGGCACAGCCGCATTCTCGTAATGGGACATCGCGGCCGGCTGGCGGGCATGATCGTGGATTCGGCCTCGGAAGTGATCAAAATTCCAGAAAGCGAGATCGAGAACGCGCCCGCCATCGCGCAGGAAAGCGGCCTCGATTGCGTCACCGGCCTGGGGAAATACAAGGGGCGGCTGATCATTCTGCTGGATATCGACAAGGTATTGGGGGTGCGCGAGCTCGCCAATGTTCCCGCGGCAGCCGAGGTTGCCGCCAGTGCCAAAGCCGGGGGGCAAAGCGCCTCGCCCGGAAAATAACGAGATCGCAAGCCAAGATGAACACTAGCGAAGCGCCCGCACTGACCGAATCAGAACTCAAGTTGCTGCAGGCCCTGGTTTACCAGGAGTGCGGCATGCACTTCGACGAGCGCCGTACTTCCTTTTTACAGGACCGGCTGCAGCGCCGCCTGAAAGAGTGCGGACTCGATTCCTTCTACAGTTACTATCGCCTCCTCATCAGTCAACCCGGGAAAAAGGAACTGGCGCAGCTGGTCGAGAACCTGACCGTCAATGAGACCAGCTTTTTCCGCAGCAAGGCGCAATTGGATCTGTTTCAGCGTGAGGTGCTCGACGATCTTTTGCAGCGCAAGAAGGAGCGGCGCGACCACAATTTGAGAATCTGGAGCGCGGGCTGCTCCACCGGTCAGGAGCCTTACACTCTGGCCATGCTCGTGGCCGATGCCCTGTCCTATCACTCCATGCGCAATCCCCGGCCTGCGGAGCTACCGTTGCCCAAGCCACTGGTGCTCCCGCCCTGGCGCCTGGAAATTCTGGCCAGCGACATCAGCTATTCGGTTCTGCGGACGGCGCAGGAAGGTTCCTACAGCGAGCCTCAAATGTCGCCTGTCGACTATGGCTTCCGGCTGCGCTATTTCGACAAGGTGGGCGCGCGCTACGTGGTCAAGAAGAGCGTCAAAGAACTCGTGCACTTCGACTTTCACAATCTGAAAACCGAGTACCTGCCCCAGCGCAACGACGTCATTTTCTGCCGCAACGTGATGATGTATTTCGACGAAGCCGAGCAGAAGCGGCTGGTGGAAAAGTTCTACCGCTGCCTCAACCCCGACGGGTACGTCTTCGTCGGCCACGCCGAAAGCCTGCTCGGGCTGACCAACAAATTCCAGATGGTGCACCACAATTCCGGCACTGCTTATCAGCGCCTTGAGGTGAATGTGTGAGCGTCCCCCCCGACGATCGCATGAGCGAACTCCGCGACCTGTTCTTTGAAAGCGCGCAGGAACTCGTGCAAAGGCTGAACGAAGACGCCTTGCGCCTGGAAAAGTCGCCCGGAGATCTGGAAGGCTCGCGCAGCCTGCGCCGCACAGTGCACACGCTGAAAGGCGACTCGGCCGCTTGCAACTTCCGCGAACTCAGCGAACTGGCGCATGAGTTCGAGGACGTGCTGACGCTTGACAACCCGTCAGCAGCCCGGGCCGTTCCCGGGCTTGCGCTGCGCACCGCCGATCTGTTTGCGGCGCTCCTCGACGCGTATCGCGGAAAGACTAGCCTTCCCGACATCCAGCCTCTCCGTAACGACATCGCGCAACTGGCGCACGCGGAAACGGTTTCCGAGACGCCCAAGAAAACGCGAACAAAAACAAGCGGCAAGACTTCGCGCCCCGTCACCCGCTGGTCGGAGTACGAGCAATTGGTCATTACACGCGCCCTAGACGAAGGCAAGCGCGTGCATCACGTGGTCCTGCAACTCGATCCAGACTGCGGCATGCCCATCGCCGCGCGCCAGATGCTCCAGTTGGCCTTGGCCGGGCTGGGAGAAGTTCTCGCTCTGTATCCCGCCGAAGGCAGCACGGACACCGCCGCCCGGATCGAAGCAGCCCTGGCGTCGGCAAAATCCGTTGAACAGATTCGAGCGCAATGCACAATTCCCACGATTTCCAAGGACGTAAGAGTCGCTCCCCTGCGCAGGCACGCGAGGGCGCCCCAGGTGTCGCCAACGGAATCCGCCGGCCTGCCTGAAGCGAAACAAGAGATTCAGCCACAAGCGCCCGCTGGAGCGGAAGCAGAGAAGGCGCCGCACAACGTAGAAGTGGCTGCGCCCGCGACCACGACCGCCTCCGAGAACATTCTGCGGGTGGATGCGGAACGAATCGACAGCGTGCTGGATCTGGTCGGTGAGCTGATTCTGGCCAAATCGATGCTCCAGCAAGCGCTGCTCGAATTCGGCGAGCGCTTTCCCAAGGACAGCTTGCGCGGGAGGTTTAGCGACGCGATGGCCTTTCAGTCGCGCGTTTTGAACGACCTACAACGGTCGGTGATGAAAGTTCGCATGGTCCCGGTCGATCAGCTGTTTCGCCGCTTTCCACGCACCGTCCGCGATGTCGCTCACCAGTGCGGCAAAGATGTGGAACTGGTGATCCGGGGCGGAGATACCGATCTCGACAAAAGCATCCTGGACGCTCTCGCCGAACCACTCACGCACATGCTGCGTAACGCCGTCGGACACGGCATCGAGGCTGCCGCCGAACGCATGGCCGCGGGCAAACGCCCGCAGGGCACCTTGCGCCTGAGCGCGTATCACCAGGGCAACCAGGTGGTGATCGAGGTCTCCGACGACGGCCGCGGCATCGACATTGAAAAAGTGCGGGTGCAAGCCATCGCCCAGAGCATCGTAAAGCCCGAAGACGCAGCCCGTCTGACCGAAGCCGAGAGCCTGGAATTGATCCTGCGCCCGGGCTTCTCGACGGCCGAAGAAATTACCGAGCTTTCCGGACGCGGCATCGGTCTCGATATTGTGCTGAGCGTTCTCACGCATTTGAAGGGAACAGTACAGATTGAAACCTCGGCCGGACGCGGCACGACGTTTCGTTTGCGCTTGCCGCTCACGCTGGCGATTATCCGGGCGCTGCTGTTCCGCGTCGAGCAAAGACTGTATGCCCTGCCCCTGAATACGGTGGCAGAAATCACGCGGACAACCGAGGAGGCGATCCACGAAGTTGGGCAGTATGAAGTGCTGCAACTGCGCAACGATGTCTTACCGCTGCTGCGCCTGGGCGCTTCGCCCCAACTCGGCCCGGAAATGGCCCGGCGCAAGGTTTTTGTGCTGGTCATCAATCACGGGGATCGCAAGTTTGGCCTGATCGTAGACGAGTTGGCGAGCGAAGAGGAGTTGGTGATCAAGGCTCTCGACGACCAGTCCATCACGACTGACCTGGTAAGCGGTGCCGCCATCCTCGGCGATGGCCGCGTGGTTCTGATTCTCAACCTGATCGCTCTCGTGGAGCGCTTTACGCGCGGCCGTCTGGACGGAGCATCGCGAATGGCAGGCCTGCTCTCGAACCTGGATCATCCCCTCCTCCCAAGCCCGCTCGCGCCCAATGAGCCGGAAAAAGTGCGCGGCACAGCCGGGGGCCGGGCATGAAGAAGACCGTGCGGGTTCTGGTCATCGACGACTCGGCGTTGATGCGCAGGCTGATTCCAAAAATCCTCGAATGCGATCCTTCCATCGAGGTCGTGGGCACGGCCATGGACGGCAATTTCGGCCTGCGAAAGATCAAGGAACTTGTGCCCGAGGTAGTCACCCTCGACCTGGAGATGCCGGGTCTGAACGGGCTCGACACATTGAAGGAGATCATGCGGCACTTCCGCGTGCCAGTCATTGTCGTCAGTTCGCACAGCACCGCGGGCGCGTCGGTCACGCTCCAGGCGCTGACCCTCGGCGCATTCGATTTTGTGGCCAAGCCGAGCGATGTTGCCGCGCGCATGCCCGAGATTGCCGGCGAACTGATCAGGAAGATTCGCGCCGCCGCCCAGAACGGCATGGTTCAGCCTCAGTTGGTCCTCGAGGAAGCTCCTACTACTTTGCTCACCAAGCAACGCCCGGCTGCGCCCTCCAGCATTATTGCGATTGGAGTCTCCACCGGCGGCCCCAACGCCCTGCAGTATCTGCTGTCGCAGTTGCCCGTCGAGTTTTCCGGCAGCATCCTGATCGTGCAGCACATGCCCGACGGGTTCACCGAGCTGTTTGCTAAAAGGCTCGATGAAGTATCCCCGATCCGCGTAAAGGAAGCGCAGTCGGGCGACCTGCTCGTCGCCGGCCGCGCGCTGATCTGTCCCGGCAACCGTCACATGAAGGTGAAAAAACTTCCCCTCGGCAACGTGACTGTCCTCTCCGACGAGGAATCGGTGAACGGACACCGTCCCTCGGTCGATGTGCTGTTCCGGAGCGTGGCGCAGGAGTTTGGGCCCCAGGCGATGGCCGTCTTGATGACCGGGATGGGGGAAGACGGAGCCGCTGGACTTGGCGCCGTGCGGAGCGCTGGTGGCTTGACCGTAGCACAAAGTCAGAAGACCTGCGTGGTCTTTGGCATGCCCAAGGCGGCCATCGAGCGTGGCTATGTGATGCGGGTGGTAGATCTTCATGACCTGCCCAACCTGCTGCAGGCCCAGTGCGTGGCCGACAAGAATCGTACCCATGAAGAAGATCAAGGCAGGGCTACTGGTGCCGGAAGTAACTAGAGTTATCTATCCGAAGGTATGTAGATCGTGTTTAAGTGAAAGATGGGGAGATGTACCATGGAAAAGTTTGCACCTGTAAAGCGAAGCGGAGACGGACAGCCAGTGCGTTATCTGATCGTGGATGACTCCGTGTTCGCCCGTAAGAACCTGGCCCAGATGGTAGAAAGTTTTGGCGGCCAGGTGGCTGGCGAGGCCGCAGACGGCGTCTCGGCGATCAGCGAGTACGAGCGGCTTACCCCAGACATCGTGCTCATGGATATCACCATGCCGCAGATGGAAGGCATCGAAGCGGCCGAGCAGATCGTGCGCAAGCATCCCGGCGCCCGCATCGTCATGGTCTCGTCGGTCGGCTACCAGGAAAACATCGTCGCCGCGTTGCAGCGCGGCGCCCGCCATTTCGTTCAGAAGCCGGTAAAACCCGAGGTTCTGTATGAAGTGATCAAGTACGTAATGCGCGATGAACACGCCACGGCGCAAAGTGCTGGAGCGGGAGCCTAAGCATGCGCATGGAGTTGATTCAGCCCTTCATTAACTCGGCGGACGCCGTGCTCGCCCAGGGACTGGAATCGCCCGTTTCCATTGAGAACCTTACGATGGACGAGGAGGCATACCGGCGCAAAGGCATCGCCGCCGAAGTCTGCCTCACCGGTGACATTGAAGGGCGCATCATTTTCGATGCCGACGAGAAAGCGGCGGCGTCTTTCGCCCAACACCTGGCGGGCGCCGAAGCGCCGGACGCAGACGAACTGGCGCGCGAAGCCGTGTGTGAACTGGCCAATCAGATCATCGGCAACGCTGTCACCGTGCTCAACGACCAGGGATTCCACCACTTCCGCGTTCATCCGCCCACCCTCCTCGCCTCCGAGCAGGGCAGCAAAAGCAGCGAAGATACCGAAGCGGTGGTGCTGTGCCTCAGCACACAGAGCGGCAGCGTTTTTATGAATGTGGCGCTTCGTTACCATCGCCGCATGACGGAAACGGCAACCGCCGCACGCTAAGAATCAACCGATCCGCTGGTCCTCTCGTCCACGTCTCTCAGTCCCTCAATCGCGCGTTCGGATTCCCCTTCTCTTCACGGGCCGGCGAAGATAAACGTCGGATTCTGCGGAGGATTTTGGATGCTCGGTGGAATCGGATTGCGGACACTGCCCGGCGCGGCTACGTTCTCGGCATACGTGTCCGTCGTCGTGTAAATGATGTTGACGTTGCCTCCATCGCAATTCCCCAGGTAAGCGCGCGAGCTGTCTCCCGCCGCGGCCATGGTGAAGCGGAAGCGCGTACTCGCGCAGGCGGGAACGTAGTAGATGCCACTCGCGTAGCTCGAGTTGGTCGCGTCCGGGAACCCAGGAATCCCGACGGAACCTGGCTTTTTCGTGTTCGACGTAGTATCGACCACGGTAACCTGCGGGAATATGTTGCTGCCCGTCCCAGACCCCGCCGTCCCCGTGCCGCTTGTGGCATTGGGTACCTGGAAACACCTACCCGGACAAGCACTCGTACCGCTCACAACCCCGGCAACGAGAAATGTTCCGTCGAAGCCAGTACCGGTGATGCTGACCGTCACTCCCGGAGTCAAGTCATGCCCAGCTGTCAACGTGTAGGCATAGGTGGCCGTGGTTCCGTCTCCAGAGACGGAGGAGATTGTGAAATCGCTGGGGAGCACAGCAAAAGATCCCACATAGGCGCGGCTTCCATCGGGAAGCGACGTCACGGCTACCGCAGTGGCCGGCGCCGTCGTCCCCGTAGGCAAGATGGCGAACGCGGGGATGTCAATCGTCGCAAGGACCGTGGGCGCAGATTGTGAAACATCCACAATCACCAACTGGCTGCCTCCCGGAATGTAGAGCCGGTTGAGAATCGTGTCGTACCACATGTAGGCGGCGCCTGGCACATCGATGCCGGTTTCCGCAAACGTGTCGCTCCCCGTGAGACTGGTATTCAGGTAAGCGAGCGTGCCGTTGCTTTCGAGCACATAGACTTGCTGGCTATCGGAACGCGCAGAGATCCAGATCGGCGCCGAACCGAGCGGCGGGGGGCACTTTGTGCCGGTCGGGTCGCAGATCGTCCGCGTGGACATCGATGGCTTGGTATTGAATGCGCTGATCGTCCATGTGCTTGGTATCCCCTGGCTGCCCTGGTTGGCCACGTACAGTTTCGTCCCGTCCGGCGTTTCTGCCATGGCGATCGGGTTGTTGCCAACCATAACTTCCGTCGTCATGCTGTTGTTCGTGGTGTTGACGACGGCGACCGTCGCTGCGCTGGGATGGTTTACGGGATCCAGGAACAGGTTCGGCAGCGAGACATAAGCTTCGCTGGACTCGGTCGTCGCCACGAAGTTCGCAGCCGAATTCGGCGGCAGCGTAATAGTGGAAGTGTTGTTGATCGTCGTGCCGCTGAACTGCAGTTTTGTTAGCGTTGGGCAAACATTGAAGTTCTGACCATCGATGGTCACCACGCAAGTGCCGGACAGCGGAGTTTGATCAGTTACGACAGACTGGTTCACAACCAGCGCGTCCGAGGAACTCTGCAGAACAGCGTGAACTGGATTCAGACCTATGGACTTGATGCTGACGACGCTGTCACCGGAGTTGTCAATCACCATGGCGCTGCCCGGTAAAGGGTTTTCTGCGGGCACCCCTGCGCCGCCGGTCGTGGCGGTTCCGTTATTGCCGAGGGTCACAACCGTATGGACAGCCGCAGGATTCGGAAACTGTGGAGGATTGGGAATAATGATGGGACGGAACACATCGCCGCACCCGGCCCAGAATACACAAAGAAACAGCACTGCTCCCAGACACAGAAACCGCTTCATTCAAACTCCATTAAGTAGGTCAGATTCGCACGGAACGGTTATTGTAGCGGGAATCGCCGCGGGAGGGGAAATGGGGGTTCCGTCGCTCGCTGTTCGCCCTTCGGCGTTCGCACCGGCGCGGGCACAAGCAAGCCCGGTCGGCTGATATCCGTCCCTTCTAGTGGACTGTGTAGGATTTTGAGCGAAGGGCGAACGACGCTGGACGAACGACGGACAGCGTTCTTTCCTACCCTCTCCTGCTTTTCCTCCGCGCCTCGGTAACGTGCTCGACATCCTTTTCCGACGCCGCCGGCTTCTTGGCGTTTTCCAGGCTCTGCTTGAGCGCGGCCATCAGGTCGACCACGGGCGCGAGCTTCTTCGGTTGCTCGACTGCCTCGACTTCCCCGCCCTCCAGCTTGGTCTCGATCAGCTTCTTCAAGTTTTCCTGAAACGTGTCGTGATACTTTTCCGGGTCCCATTCTCCGGCAAGCGCCTCGATGAGCTGGTGCGCGACCTTGATCTCCGCCTCTTTGATTTCCACCTCCGGAGCGCCGAAACCTTCCACCTCGCGGACTTCTTCCGCGTAATACATCGTGTGCAGCATCATTCCGCCTTTGTGCGGCCGCAGAAAGACCGTGTACTCACGGTTGTGCATGGTCAGCTTCGCGATGGCGACGAATTCGCTCTCTTCGAGCGCCTTGGTGAGTAAGGCGTAGGGCCTTCGGCCGGCTTCCTCGGGCAGCATGTAATACGAGGATTCAAAATAGACGGGGTCGACCTCGCTCGTCTTGACGAACTCGAGGATCTCCATCGTCTTGGCCGTTTTCGGCTCGATCTTTTTGATTTCGTCGGGCTCGATAATTATGTATTCGTCTTTGCGATACTCGTACCCCTTGACGATCTCGCTGCGATCAAGAACCTGGTTGTCGAGCGGGCAAATGAGTTGCTGCTTCACGCGGTGGTGATCGGTGCGATGAAGCTGGTTGAATGAAATGCCGCTCGAGCGCGCGCCCGAAAACAGGCGCACCGGCATTGAGATCAATCCAAATGTCAAATAACCCGACCAGACCGAGGCCGCCATCGTTCCCCCCTTGAAAACACCCCAAAGAGCGGTTTCTCCCAGCAAACGTCAGATGCCAGAGTGCCGCCAAGCGTACAGAAGTGTAGCCTAAATCCGAGGGTCGGCGCCTGCCAGATTACGGGGCGAATCCAAAGGCCAAGCACTACATGACGTAGTGCGCCGCAGACGAACACTGAATCTGGTGTTGCCGAGCGCGGAACATCGCGACTGGGCTGATTCATCGGCCCCTGAGCGGATCTTCAAAGCTGCGATGAAATAGAATTTTGATGATCTGCTGCGAGGAATACCGCAAAGACTACTTACGCCGCGAAGCCGCGCCCATCGCTGATTTCGCGCAGACCCTCTCCGCGCGCGCGCTCGAACAGTCTCACCTTGTGGCGCGAGTGTTCGAATTCATGAATATCAGCCCAAACCTCGGCCTGCCACCCTGTCTCGTGCGCCGCAGCTTCCCCGCAGGTCGCGCAACGCGTGTGGAAGGTAACGCCGGAACGCGCAGCCACCGGAGCGTTCGCTAGCTCCAGGAATACGCACCGCACTTCTTCGATCTCTCCCTCGTCGCTGACCAGGTGTTCATACCTCAGCAGGTATCCAAAGCCCAATTGGCGGGCTTCCTGTTCGGCCTCCTCACGAGTATGAAACGGACCGTACTCGGCCCGCAGCTGCTCGGTTGAATCGCAGGCCATCCAGAAAATGTCTTTGTGCGCCATGCCTTTTCGCGGTCTTCCGCCGCAGACGATCCCTCATAACCGAGCAATTTGATTACCGGGGCATAAGATCCCGGCAGGCCTCGGGACACCGGAGAACGTCAATATATGTCTCTGATAAATAAGCCGCTTACGCGAGTTGCGGGCGTGCCATATCGATCTCGCCGAACGCTCCCAAACAACGCGGATGTGAAATCCGTTGCTGTCCACAAGCACGAGACCGACACAGTCTTGAAAGCAGCGCGCCAAGCCGCACTACTTCATCCGATTCCGATACAGACCCGCATCCACCTGTCCAACCATTGCCTTGATATCAAGCGCCCCACCCAGGAACGCCGCTACTTCTTCGGCTACCGCCAGCGGCTCATGCAATACGCGGTGGTACTGCACCCGCAAGACCTTTGCATTCCGCTTCGCCCCCAGCCACTTGTCGACCTCCCTCAAGTGCCGCTGAAATACCTGCTCAATCGCCGCCGTGTTTCCTCCCGAGTCATAAGTCCCGCGCCGCTTCAGCATTTCCTCCTGCGATTTCAGCACCTCCGGCATCGGCCGCTGCATGAATACGATCCTGTATTCCGGGCCGTCGGGCAGCGATAGAATCAGCTGCGAAATCACCTTCACCACCTTGCCTTCGGCCTCTCTAATCAGCCCCGGCTCGTTGACAAGCTGCTTGATGCGTTCCCACTCGAGGTAGCCCTTGGGATTGTCCGCATCGGCTTTGCGTTCGCCGTCGGAGAGAGCCGTCATGCCGCCCGCCACCAGCATCTGCATCATCAGCGACGTGCCCGACCGCGGCAGCCCCGAAACAATTGTGATCATCAGGATATTTCCATCATGAAAATAAAATGAGTTTGGACGGAAGAGAATACCAGCAATCGAGGCCAGCCGGGCCACTTGACCGTTGCCTCCCCAACGCCCTTCTGATACGTTTCTCCCATTCGCAAAGGAGGACCCATGCCTTTCTGTCCAGGCTGTGGTACCCAGATCGCAGAAGGAACAACCTGTCCGAAGTGCGCTGGAGCCGCTGCCAGTGCGCCAACCGCCGGCGCCGGACTCACCGATAACGTTGCCGGAGCCCTTGCCTATGTCACCATTATCCCGGCAATCGTTTTTCTGATCCTGGAGCCCTACAACCGAAAGCGCTTCATCCGCTTTCATTCCTTCCAGTGCATTTTCTTCGCAGTTGCCTGGACCGCCCTGTGGATCGTTTTGGCCTTTATCGGCCACATTCCTTTCCTGGGATGGGCAACCGTTCTGGTCTGGCCGCTGGTCAGCCTGGCAGGTTTCATTCTCTGGCTGGTCATGGTCCTCAAGGCCTACCAGGGCCAGATGTTCAAGTTGCCCGTAATCGGCGATATGGCGGAAAAACAGGCCGGCGCATAGCCGCAAGAGTTAGCGCCGCGGTCATGCCTCGTGCAACCTTTCCTCTTCGTGCACGTCTATCAACCGTAGTAATGTAAAAGTGTGTTTGCCGGATTGCAGCCGCCGGATTCGTGGGGACGAGGTTACTGGCTCCGACGCCATCGCGCCGTCATAGTGTCGGTCGGGGCACATCTGGCCGCGCTGGCCATGGTCGTCTTCCACAATCCGCGAATCGTACAACTCGCTCCCACCTGGCTGGCATACGGAGACTCCGCTCACAGTTATCACATCACCTACATCCCCACGGGCAATGAAGAAAACCCGCCCAACGAGGCGAAGCTGACGTTTTCAGCACTTTCGCATCCGGCTCAAGCGCGGCCCCATCCTCAGACGCGAAAGCCGAGACGCGCCGAACCGCCTCGGCCGCCCGAACCGAATTCAGAAGAAGCAAGAGTCAATTCCAAAGCCGGCTCTCCTCTCGGCACGGTTGTTGACGGTCCCATCAGCGGCCATGAAGTCCACATCGCGCTTCCGGTTTTTCCCGAGCCGCAGGTTGATCGCGCCAACCTTCCTCGCGACCTCGTGGGCGATGTAGTTATCGAGGTCACCATCGACTCGCAAGGCAATGTGATCGACACGAAGGTCGTGAAATCCATCGGCCATGACATCGACGAAAAAATTGAAGCCACCCTCCGGCGGCGGCACTATCAACCGGCCACTCTGGATGGCGCACCCGTGGCCTCTCACCAGGACGTACATTTTCATTTCCCGTCGTAAATAACAGGGGAAAGTCAAAACGCCGTACGCGGCGATCACCCACACCTGATGTTGTGCCGGCCGACCGCTTCGAGCACCGAAAGCAGATGGGTAACGCCAAGAAGCTGGCGAATCGATTTCCCCATGTTGATGACTTGCAAAACGCAGCCTGCCGACTTGGCGTGAACGTACAGCCGAACCAGCGTGCCCAAGCCCGTACTGTCCATGTGGGTCAGTTCTGTAAAGTCCAGCACGATACATCTGGAGCCCGGAATCAGTTCCCTGATTTCAAGGTAGAAGCGATCGCTCACCCCCGCCACTAGTCGGCCGATGCATCGCACCAGAGCCTCGTCGCCGCTTCGTTCAACCGCAAATGTCAGTGGGCTTGCGACTGCTCGGCCAGACATCGGTACCTGCCTTTTCGAAAAGTATCGAACAGCTTGAACTCGCTGGCCGGAGATTGTCACATATTGCGCCAGGGAATGGAACCGTGTATCGAGCGTTGGTAGTGGCTCGGTTTGAACTTGTGTTGAAAGGGCACGCCTTTACAGGCTGCGGAAAAACGCGATGTTGCTTGTGATTTTGGGTGGCGCAGCGCTTTCCGCGCTGCGGTAACCGCTTTCTTTTGAACGCGGCTTTAGCCGCCACACCCCTTCGCATATTCGCTTTGTATTCGCCCAGTATGATAAACTGTCGCCCCGTGTGAGGAGAAGAACTTGACCAAGTCAAACGTCCCGCCCCGAGCTATCAACCACCGCAAAGCCATCCTGCACCTGAAGAAGTCGGACCCGCTGCTGGCGGCGATCATCCAGCAGGTCGGCCCCTGCCGCATGGAATTCGGCGAGCCGACCTTTCACAGCCTGGCCGAATCCATTCTCTACCAGCAACTCAACGGCAGCGCCGCGGCAACGATCTTCGACCGCTTTACCGCATTGGCGGGCGATCCTCTGACGCCGCCCGGAATCCTCAAGCTGACCGACGCGCAGATGCGCAAGGTCGGCCTGTCCCGCCAAAAGACCTCCTACCTGCGCGACTTGGCCGAGAAGACGCAAGCTGGCCTGCTCGAATTTGAACGCATGCCGGAAATGACCGAAGACGAAGTCATCGCCCACCTCACGCAGGTAAAAGGAGTAGGCGTGTGGACCGCCCACATGTTCCTGATGTTCACCCTCCGCCGCCCAGACATCCTGCCCACCGGCGACTATGGCGTGCAGGCCGCCATCAAAAAGCACTATAAGAAGCGGAAATGGCCCAAGCCCGCCGTTATGGAAAAAATCGCCCGGCCCTGGTCGCCCTATCGCTCGATCGCCTGCTGGTATCTGTGGAAGAGCTTGGATATAAAGACGATGTGAGGGGAGTGGCAGGTCTCGGCACTCGCAGGTTGAAGTCGCCGGCTGCTATTTTGAAAAGTGGGACGCAGGAGAAAGATTTTTCCGCGGCTGGCGGTTTATTCCCTTTGTATTCGCTAAAAATATTTTTCTGTACAGCGAAGTTTGAGACCAAAATCGCGAAAAAGGCGAAAATCAAGTTATTGATGTGCCACGAGTTGCGAATCTCGAAAGTGAAAGCACGGGTTGTCAAGTCCCTGTGTAGTTAATAGTATCGCGGTGGAATATTACTTGCGAGTTACTAACTGACGGTCTCGGCCATCGCCATCAGCCCTCAGTTGGAGTCGGCTGCCTTGCCAAAGCGTTGGCGGTAAATGAAGCCAGATCGCCGAAAAGCTTTTCCAGAGTCCCTTCCCTCTCCACCTCGGGCAAACCGAGCTGTCGTTCCACGCGGGCTTCCATCTCGCGCAACTGCGCTTCCGGCGCTTTCCCCGCAAGATGCTGGAACAGCAACCTGTGAGCACCTTTGCGCTGCATGACCTCTAATCCATCCAGCATCTGGCGATGCGGAGTCCCTTCCCAAATGGCAAGAATCATGGCCTCGCGCAGCCAGCGCTCCACGCGATATTCCCCGAGCGTTCCCACCCCGCCGTACACTTCCATCGCCCATTTGGCCGTCTGCACCGCGAACTCCGCGGTCCAATACTTCGCCAGGTGAGCGACCAGACGGAACAGGTGATAGTTCTCCGAGTAGGGCGGCTTCTCCTGCCACACCTTGTCGAGCAAACCCACCGCTTCCCAGCCCAGCCTGGAAGCCGCGTGCAGTCCCCGCAGACGATCCTCGAACTGGCGCCGGAGCAGAGGATGTTCGGCGATCGGTTTCCCGAAAGCCGCGCGCCCTGCAGCGAAGGAATAGGCATCGGCGATCGCCCTCTGTGCCAGCGCTACGCTGCCCATGCAGTTGGCCACGCGCGAGAGGTTCAGCACTTCGAGAATTAGATAGATTCCCTGCTCGGGTTGGCCGAGGAGCCAAGCCTCGCTGTGGCGAAGTTCGATTTCGCCGGTGGGCACCGAGCGCGTGGCGATCTTGTCCTTGAGGCGACGAATCTGGTAGTTGAGCTGGCCATCTTCTTTGCGGCGCGGCACCAAGTACAGACTCAGCCCGCGCACGTTCTGCGGTGCGCCCTCCTGCCGAGCCGCGACCACTGCCAATTCAGCTCCGGCATTACTCGCGAAATATTTGTCACCAGTTAGCCGCCACTTGGCCCCATCCCGTTGCGCGACGGTTTCCACCGCCGCGCCCAGGTCTGACCCACCCTTGATCTCCGTCATCCAGGTCGCTCCCTGCCAGACGGTGTCGTTTTCATTGAAGCTGCGTTGCAACATGCCCGGCAAGAACCGCGCCTTCAATTCCGCATCTCCATATTTAGAGAGGGGCGCAATGGTGGATAGAGAGACGGTATACGGGCATGCCAAGCCCGGGTCATAGAAACTCGTAGCGTAGAGAAGAAGGTAAGCGGGGATCAGGGAATTCCGCTCAAAGACTCGCCAGAGCACGCCGGCCCGGTATCCGTGTTGCAGCATGCGCCAGTATTCAGGTGGGTAGAGGATTTCATCCACGCGCGCGCCGAACCGGTCGAACATCCGTAACCACGGAGTGCCAGCGCGGTCCACCGCATCTGAGATGCCCTGCCCTTCGCGCTCGAACCACGCCTCGTATTCGCGCAGCCAGTCTTGGCCTGCACAGAACCCGCCCTGCTGCAGAAACTGCACCGGAGATTGCAAGACATCGAAGCTCATGGCTAGAGTTCTCTCACTCCCTCAGAGATTTTGCAAGACTCGCTGCAATGTCCTTCCCAACTTCGCAAAACCGGATCCAAGATGCTCCCTTGGACGTTCACTTGTCACGCCGTAACAATGACGCCGGTGCACGGGCTTTTGCTGGCACGATGATAGCTATGCCGCACTCCCGAATCAAAGTACACGGCATCGCCTGCTTCGAGGCTGATCGTCTCGGAGCCAATCGTAAGGTCCAATTTCCCGGAGATCAGATAAAGCAATTCCACGCCCGGATGCTGGTGAGGCCGCGACTTTTCAGCGGCAATGGGTTCGAATTCCGCATAGAAAGCATTCAGCTTGCGTTCTGTAGCCTTGAAGTCGAGGCTCTCGAAGTTATAGGCGATGCTGCCTCCCCCCGGAGCATCGGGAAACCGCAAGCGCTCCTTCTTGCGCGCAATTGCCACCACGTGACGCTTGCGTTCGTCGGTAAAGAAATATTCGAGTCCTACCCCGAACACCAGGGCGATCCGCAACAGGGTGGGCAGTGTTGGGAACAGCTTGCCCCGTTCCAGTTTTGAGAGCATCGCCGCCGAAAGGCCGGTGTGCTTCCCCAATTCGACGAGACCCATACTCTTGCGCAACCGCAGCGTCCGAAGTTTCTCGCCCAGGGCATAAGGCCGGAGCCCTTCGACAATTGTCTTATTGACCACTCGTTTCTCCTGTTTTCCCAGCAATACAACATCGTGCCGGATTTTTGACTGCTGCTCACATGAATCACAGAAACCCGGCCGATTGTCGTATTGCGACAATCATTGTTCTCTATAGTTAATTCATCAACAGGCAAGTATGCAACCGAAAAACGGGAAAAAGAAAAACTCAAGGAGGAATGACATGAAAGCAGCAAGTTTCGCATTGATTCTCGGCGTCCTAGCCAGCGCGATGCCGGCGACGGCCGGCTCCAAGAAGCAGGACATCGTGGAGACCGCGGCCGCCGCGGGAACCTTTAACACGCTGGCCACGGCGCTTCAAGCCGCCGGTCTGGTTGACACGCTGAAAAGCAAGGGGCCCTTCACCGTGTTTGCTCCGACCGACGACGCCTTCAGCAAGCTGCCGGCGGGCACGGTGGAGTCACTTCTGAAGCCCGAGAACAAAGAGAAGTTGAAGGCCATCCTGCTCTATCACGTTGTCTCGGGCGACGTGACTGCGGCGCAGGTGGTGAAACTGTCTTCGGCGAAAACCGTCAATGGCCAGGACGTACAAATCATGGTCCATGACGGCACCGTCATGGTCAATGACGCCAAGGTTGTAAAGGCGGATGTTTTGGCTTCGAACGGCGTGATCCATGTGATCGACACCGTGCTTCTACCCAAAAACTAAATAAAAACGGAGGAAAAAATGAAAACTCTAGATGTGATCGCAGCTGTGCTTCTGGTGGTTGGCGGACTGAACTGGGGCCTGGTGAGCATTGCGCACTTCGACCTGGTGGCCGCTATTTTCGGGATGAAATTCGGTGAAACTTCAACCCTCAGTTCCGTCGTCTACGCTTTGGTTGGCATGGCGGCGCTGTATCAGATTGTTTCATTCAAGGGGATTCAGCACCGCTGGGGACATGAGTCGGCTCCGGCTCGTGCCCGCTAGGATGGAAACCCGGAATGGGGGAGAACAATTGGCGTTTTCCCCCATTTTACTTAGGCATGGAATCACGACACTGAGCCTCGATCCGCGCGTCGCCGTGCGAAAATCTGCTGCGGAGCCTTTTCCCGAAGGTGCGGCATGAGGATCCTGGTCAGTGGCGCAACCGGATATGTGGGCAGCAGGCTCATCCTGCGTCTGACGGCCTCCGGACATGATGTCTCCTGCATGGTGCGCGATGTCTCTCGCGTGGCGCCTCGGATCGCAGAAAGTACCCGCCTTGTGGTCGCCGATGCTCTCCAACCGGAGAGCCTTGCCGCGGCGATGCAAGGAATCGACGTCGCTTACTACCTGATTCACTCCATGTCGGCCGCCGGCGGAGATTTCCAGGAGCGCGACTGGCATGCCGCGCAGAACTTCGCCCGCGCGGCCCAGCAAGCAGGAGTGCGCCGGATCATTTACCTTGGCGGGCTCGCGTCCGAAACATCGCAAATCTCGCAGCACTTGAAGAGTCGCCATGAAACCGGAGAAGCCCTGCGCAAGTTCGGACCGCCGGTGACGGAGTTCCGCGCCGGCATTATTGTGGGCAACGGCAGTGTTTCCTTCGAGCTGATTCGATACTTGACCGAACGCCTCCCGATTATGATCTGTCCGCGCTGGGTAGTTACGCGCACGCAGCCGATTGCCATCGATGATGTTCTCGAATATCTGGTGGCCGCGCTGCATTCGCCGGAGTCAGCGGGACAAGTGGTCGAAATCGGCGGCGCAACCGTTGAAACCTACCGCAGTATGATGCTCACCTACGCCCACGCTCGAGGGCTCCGGCGCTGGTTGCTCCGGGTACCCGTGCTGACTCCGCGCCTGTCTTCCTACTGGTTGCGCCTGGTGACGCCAATTCCCACGTCGATCGCCCGCCCGCTGATCGAGGGCCTGCGCACTGAGGTCGTCTGCAGAAGCAACCGCGCGGCTGAACTGTTCCCCGCAATTCGGCCCATGAGTTATGCCGCTGCGATTGAAAAGACGCTCGCCCGTGCCCTACCAGACGATTCCCTGAGAGAGGCCATTCCTTCCCGTCCAGCGCACGTCTTTGTTCGGCGTGACGGATTGCTGTGCGACGTCCGTCAAGTGGTCGCCGACGCGCCCCCGAAGGACTTGTTTTCCGTCATTACGCACCTCGGCGGTGCGAACGGGTATCTGTACGCAAACAGTCTGTGGCGCATCCGCGGCTGGGTGGACCAGTGCGTGGGAGGAGTTGGCATGAAACGCGGTCCCGGCCGCGACGCACTGAACAAGAATGATCACATCGACTTCTGGTTCGTGCAGGATCTGGAGATAGACCGCCGTCTGCTTCTACGGGCAGAAATGAAGCTACCTGGTCGTGCCTGGTTGGAATTCTTGCTTGCTCCTCAGCCCGGTGGCCGGACGCTTGTGCGCTGCTGCGCCTGGTTTCAGCCACGGGGATTGCCAGGAGAACTTTATTGGTGGATTCTTTACCCCATTCACATCTTGATTTTTCGTGGCATGGTGCAAGCAATATGCAGAAATTAGGGGCCAGGTTGGCCGGCAATACGGAAGTTGAGCATCCAGCGATCGAGCGTCGGCAATAAAAAACCCTCTCCGCCGGCGAGAGGGTTTGCGAACTGGTTGGAGAATCCGTTACGCCGCGCGCACCACGTTGCCCGCCTGGAAGCCCTTCGGCCCCTTCAGCAGGTCGAACTCGACCGTCTCCCCTTCGTTCAGCGAACGGTAGCCGTTCTCCTGGATGGCGGAAAAGTGCACGAACACGTCCTCACCCGTGGAGCGCTGGATGAACCCGTATCCCTTCGCCCCGTTGAACCACTTCACAGTCCCCTTCTCTCTCACAAAAAACTCCTTTCGCCTCTTTTTTCAAAAAATATTTCCCGCGTCTCTTGTCTGTTTGTCCCGCCGCTCGCTCGCGAGAGACGGCACGCCCCCTCAAACGACACAGGATCCCGGCTACGCCCCCGCACGCACAATTCGCCTGCCCAAACAGAAACGGCTCCCCGCGTTCGGCCGGGCCTTTAACCCGAGACAAAACGCAACGGAGCCGCAAAGACGATGGCGCAAATATCGAACTGCACGCACAGAAACGTCAACCGTGATGATCATCGCCAGCCACTTTCGGCTGACGAGCACCAGATAATATCAGGAAGTTGCCAGATGGCAAGTGCGAAATTGATGGCGATCAATACGAGACTTGAATATGACCGAAGGACCGACGCTTCTGCCGGGGGAGTATCCTCGATTTCACTCAGAATCCCCACGATTCGGATACCTCTGTGTCCGACACCTGGAGCCTTGCCCATCCAGCCCGCAAAATCTGGCCCGAACTACTACACCTATCTCTTTGCTACTATTTGAATAAGCGTGTCTTCCATCACTTCCACCGGGCTCTCCGACAAGAAAGGTGCAGCCGAATTCCGCCCCGCCCGCCGTCACAACGTGCTGGCCTCCACGTGGCGCTATCTGTTACGCACCGACGTCCACACCTTCGCATTCTCCGTGGCCGCCAATGCCATTCTGTCGTTCTTCCCATTTCTACTGCTGCTGATGACCCTGATCCGCAAAGTCATCCACTCCCAGGTTATGTATGGCGTTGTCGAGAACCTGCTCCGCGACTACCTGCCCACCGGCCAGGAGTTCGTCATCCGCAATCTGAATGCTCTCGTCGCCTCCCACCATCGCGCGCAGCTCTTTTCGCTGGTGATGCTGCTGATCAGTTCCACTGGAATTTTCATGCCGCTAGAAGTCGCGCTCAACCGCGTCTGGGGATTTCCTGACAATCGCTCCTACGTCGGCAATCAACTGATCGCGCTCGGCCTGGCTTTTGCCTGCGGATCGCTGGCTCTGCTCTCTGTCGGCCTCACCGCCGGAAACGTCGCAGTCCTCAAGAGCGCTCTCCATGGTTACGGCGCCTGGTATGTGCGGTTGGTCGGCTTCGTCACCATGAAGGTCTTTTCCATCGCCGCCAGCATCGCCATCTTCTTCCTCGTCTACTGGCTCCTGCCCAACGGCAAAGTCCGCGCCAGGAGCGTCCTGCCCGCCGCCGTGATCATGGGATTGCTTTCCGAAGCGCTCAAGTACGTCTACATCTTCGCGCTCCCCTTTCTGAATTTCGGCGAAGTCTACGGCCCCTTCGCCATCTCAGTCAGCCTGATGTTCTGGGCGTTTCTCACAGGAATGCTGCTACTGACCGGCGCGCACCTGTCGGCCGAGAAGAGCCTCCGCAATTTGTGACTTGCGACAAGCGTTCTGATTCCTGTTTCCCGGCCTTACCGGCCTGTCATGCTGTAAATTGATAGTCTCGCAGCGGAGGAAATATGAGCTCCTGGCAGGCCAACGCAGAGACCTGGAAGACGATGCCGCTCTCGTCTTCGATCTTTTTCTACGCCGGTGTGTTCTGCCTGTTCGGCGCCCTGATTCTCGTCCCCAGCAACGCCAGCTTCCAATCACAGTCTGTGGTCGATGTTCTGTTGACGGTCGTCGTGGCCGGGTTCTTTGCGATTCTGTTCGCCTACGCTGCGACCATAAGAAAGTACTGGCTGTTCGCCATTTTGTTTCCCCTGCAGCTTCTGGTGAATTCCCTTCTCGTACGGTACGGCCCAAGGCATCATTCGCTAGAAAGCAACCTTCCAGAGCTCAACCACAAGCTCGTGCTCGCCGTTTCGGTGGAGTTCGTTCTGATTGTCGCGGCCTACACCTTGTTCCTTTTATTCTTCAGTCGCGAAGGCAACCGCTTTTTCCGTACACAAACCGAGGTGCGCCTCGCTGGCGAGATCCATCGCACCCTCGTCCCGCAAAAGCACGAGACGATCGGCAACTTCGAAATGTTTGGCAGTTCCGTGCCCAGCAGCGAAGTCGGAGGCGACCTCTTCGACATCGTCCAAAGCGATGGAATGTGGCACGCCTACGTGGCCGACGTCTCCGGCCATGGTGTGGCCGCCGGCATTCTCATGTCCATGATCAAGAGTGCGGCGGCCATGCAGTTGACGAAAATTCAAAAGCCTGCCGAACTGCTCAGCGATTTGAACGACGTTTTGCAGCCTGTCACCGCTCCCGCAAACTATCTCACTTTTGCTTACGTCAGCGGCGCAAAGGACGATCTCAGCTTCGCTCTTGCCGGCCACCTCCCGATTCTTCATTATCGGAAGCAGGAAAAGACTGTCATCGAACACTCCGACTCCAACCTGCCCATCGGAATGTTCAAGGGCCAGCAGTTTGCGATTTCCAAGATCAACCTTCCCCCGGGAGATTTGCTTGCCCTGATCACCGATGGCTTCACGGAAGTCTTCGATAAGGAAGAACAAGAAATCGGGATGGAAGACTTCAAATCAGCGCTGGCAGCGTGCGCCGAAAAGCCGCTGCCCGAGATTTATCGGGAACTCCGTGCCCGCACCTTGAGATTCGGCAAGCAGACCGATGATCAGACCATGCTCCTGATCCGCCGTTGGTCTTAGGATTTTGGGCAGCGCAGCGGTTTACCGCCGCGATCAGCCCGCGTTTAGAGCGGGCTTTAGCCCCTGTCCGCCCCCGTCACACCTTCCACCGCGTCGCCGATTTCGGAAAGCTCTTTTCAATAAACGCAAACACTTTCGCCGCCTCAACCTTGAAAATCGGCTCGCCCATTCCCCGCGGGTCCATTTTGTACTTCTTCTTGTAAGCAGCCGCGACGCGTTCGAGCACATCCGCGTCCTCAAGTTCAAGCGCTCGCCCTTCCACGACCACCGCTTCTTCCCCGTCATCGTTTGTAATCGTGCACGCCGGATTGGCCGCGAGATTCTGCCCCTTCCGCGAGTTCCGGCCCGTGGAAAAGAAAAATGCGTCGTCCACCCACACGCCCCACACCGGCATCACATGCGGACGCGCGACACCCGCATGAACCGTGGCCAGCCAAAACGTGCGGCACGGGTTCATCTTGCGCGCAACCCACTTCCACGGCAGCAGGCCAAGGCCATCCTGCGGTCCAACAATTCCGTAGCCGGGAGCAAAGGGACGGTCGGCTCGGCGTGGGGTTGTAGGCCTCGCGGCCTTTGGCGAAACGGAACTGGGAGCGGCGCGGCGTTTGGGCATGGGAGCCATTCTAGCAATGATTCCGGGCGCGGCAACGCCTCCCGCCCTGCCTTCGCTCAAGCAGAAAACGCGAGAACAGCAGCCGGCACGCTGTCTTCCATGACGCTTAACAAAATTGAAGAGCAGGTGAAGATATCCCTGGGCTTGCTCTGAGCAATTCTCGAACTAAAGGTGAGATCGGCGGTGAAGTGCGTTAGTCCCCCACGCTGCCGGGCACACCAGCCGCTTTCGACCCCGGCACGCCGGCCACCGGCAGCACATCGGCCCAGAACGAAGAATTCTCATCGACCGCCGCGACAGCAATGCGCGCGCCAGCTGGCCTCTGAGCATCGACCACCGATACGACGCGGAATTCTTCTTTCCTGCTCCCTCGCGATAGCCAGATCGTGCTTCCCACACCGAGCATGCCGTGGATTCCCTCAAGCAACGCGCCCCGCCGGCTGATGTTGACCGTCATCACGCGCTGGTCGAGCGGCCGGCCCTTCACGTCCGTCCCCGCCAACAGCACCGGCAGAGCGATCTCGGCCCGTGAATCCAGCCGGTTGCCCAATCGTTGCGCTCGCAGATCGCTCAGAAACCGCTCCGCCTCAACCGACGCCCCCCGCCGCACCAGATCAAGCAGTGGATCGTCGGACTCGGTATCTCCCGGCTCAGAATTTCTCCGTCCAGAATCTGTCAGCCCGGAATCTGCCAGATCATCATCCAATTCATTCGCCGCCCGCCGCCCTTCTTTCCGCCCCACAAAAATCTTGGGCACCTCGCGGCGGCTCGTCAACTCCCCAATCAGTTCCTGCACTCGCTGCCGGTGGCCCATCGCCCGCGTGAATTCGATCCCCATCCCTGTCTGCGGATGCGCGGCGCGCACAACTCCCTCCAGCAGATATTCCTTTTCGACCGCACGCACGCTGATGAGCACCGGAGTCCCAAGAGAAAACGGCGACGCAGATTCCAGATAACAAGCCCCGGCGCTGATGTCCGTCAATCGCCAGCGCCGTCCGGTAGGAGGCTGCTTCTCCGCCTCGGAAACGATTGGCCGCGCTGCCACCTGCACTTCTTCAACTCGCCAATCCGCAGGCGCATATTCGATTCCCCAAAAATTACCCGGAACCTCGAGCGCCAGGCCAACCAGCCACGTCTCGGGTTGGCCGCCCAGTGGCACCACTTCAGCAACCCGCGCAGTCGTATGCCGCCCGGCGGAAACAATCTCAACGCGAACCTGAATCCCGCAGGCAATCGCCCGCGGCGAAATGAGCCCGCAGCCGTGGGCATTGACCAAAGTGGTTTGGCACGCCTCGGAGAAAGGAAGGTCGTCACTAAGGCTGGTTAGTCGCACTGGCACTTCCAGCGGCAAGCGCGTACTGCGGCGAATTGCGTGCTGTGATTTTTCCGAAGCAGCCATAGTTCAGGAAGCGATGAGCATTTCGCCGCGGAGATTAAGACAAAGGGCGGCATTGTCACAACCACGCCAGATCACCAGACCATGCTAGTTCACAAGAAACCGCCCGAACAGAATTTTCGCCCGCCCCGTTTCCAAGTTAGACACCTAGCTTGGGCACGTTTCCGACGGGGCAACTCGGGCGATGCGAGCGCCAACGCGTGTTCCCCATTAGCCCTGGGGTTTGACGGCCGTGTCCGGCGCCTGGAAAGAGACTTTATGGCTGCCATCGCAAAACGGCCGGTTCGCGGACGCGCCGCACCGGCAAAGCGAAAACGCCGGCTTCCCCGTCGTGTCGTACTTGTTGCCCTCGGCATCGACCACATCAACCACCCCATTAGGATCGTCCACCCGCAAAGGCCCGTTCGGCCGTACCGTAATCGTGACTTGTCCCATGAACCCTCCAATATGACGAGCCTTCAAACTATCGCAAGAAGAAAAAAGTTGCCAGTAGCCAGTTGCCGGTACCCAGTCGACACAACTCCGGGTTACTGGCTACTGGTTACTGGCAACTGATTTCCACCGATCCACCGCTTCCCACCAGATCAATTTCGTCCACTCGTCAAACGTCGTCTTCGCCCATTCCCGGTGTGTCCACCAGGCATCGCCAAACGCCGCCGGATTGTGCGCCGCCGCTACGCTCCACTGGTATTGGGGCAGGCGGCGCGAAAAAATCGCCAGCGCCCGCCGCGAGTGATAATCCGACGTCACGATCAGCACGCGATGCGCCCCCAGCGGCTGCAGACACCGCTCCACATCCGCCGTCTCGCCGGTCGTCGATCGGCCCTCAATCGCGCACACCGACATGAGATACGCCTTCGGCAAGCCATCGATGTATCTCTGTGCTATTCCGGTCAGCGTTTGATCGAAGACCCGCTCCCCTGCCTCCACATCCAGAAGAACGCGCGGCGCCATTCCTTGGCGCAGCAGTTCCACCGCCCGCGCCGGCCGCAGGCTCGTTTCCCCGGCCAGCACCACGATGGCATCGGATTTTTCGGGATGATTGACGACCAGATACAGCGCCGCTTGTGTCGCCAGCAGCGCGCCCATTACCACTACCACAATCAGCAGCCAAAGGAATCGCATCTCACGGGCATGTTACTAAGGAAGCCCGCTCCCCGTCGAATGCCGTTACGCCAATAATCACTCCCTCCCGCCTCTTCGCCCGATTGCCGCGAAAAGCGTAAGACAATGGATGTTCCGCATAGACTTCCCAGATCAGGGTGCTAAAATTCAAGCAAGCCTATGACTACTCATTTGACTGCTTCCTCCCTGTTTTCTGACCTCAAGAGCCGCATCGCAGCTCGCCAGGCACGCGTAGGAATCATCGGCCTCGGGTACGTAGGATTGCCGCTCGCCCTGCTCTACAGCGAGCAGAAATTCCCCGTCACCGGCTTCGACATCGATCAGCGCAAGGTCGATACCCTGACCCAGGGTGGCACTTATATTTTCCGCATCACGCCCGAAGAGATCGCGGCCGCCAAGGCCAACGGCTTCAATGCGACGTCGAATTACTCTCAGCTCAACCAAATGGACGCCATCATCATCTGCGTCCCCACCCCGCTTGACGAATACCACGAGCCTGACCTCAGCTGCATCACCGACACGGCCACCGCCGTAGCTCCGCATTTGCGCCCCGGCCAGATCGTCATCCTCGAAAGCACGACTTATCCCGGCACCACCGAGGAAGTCCTGATCCCGATTCTCGAAAAGGGGAACAATGCTGGTCTGAAGGTTTCGCGCAGCGGCAATGCCGCCGAAAACGAATTCTGGGTCGCCTTCTCACCCGAGCGCGAAGATCCCGGCAACACGCAGGTAGCTCGCCCCGACATTCCCAAGGTCATCGGCGGAGTCGATCCGCAGGCCAGCGAAATTGCCGCCGGCTTCTATGGCTCGATTTTCCATCGCACCGTTCCCGTCTCTTCGCCCGCCGTGGCCGAGATGACGAAGCTGCTCGAAAACATCTATCGCTGCGTCAACATCGCCCTCGTCAACGAACTCAAAATGCTCTGCCTGCGCATGAATCTCGATATCTGGGAGATCATCGACGCCGCTTCCACCAAGCCTTTCGGCTTCCATCCCTTCTACCCCGGCCCCGGCCTCGGTGGGCATTGCATTCCCGTCGATCCCTTTTATCTTTCCTGGAAAGCCCAGGAGTTCGATTTCCGCACCAAGTTCATCGAATTAGCCGGCGAAGTGAACGTAGCCATGCCCTATCACGTGATCGACGCCACCATCAGCGCGCTCAACAAACACAAGAAAGCGATCAACGGATCGAAAGTCCTGGTCCTCGGCGTCGCGTACAAAAAAGACATCGACGACCTGCGCGAGTCGCCCGCGCTTACCATCATCGAGCTGCTGCAAAAAGAAGGCGCAACCGTCAGCTACAACGATCCCTACTTCCCCTTCGTAGGCCGCGGCCGCCATTACGATCTCCAGATGAAGTGCGCCCCGCTCGACAATCTGGGTGAGTACGATTGCGTGCTCATCGTCACCGATCACACCGACTACGACTACAAAAAGATTGTGAACGACTCAAAACTGGTCGTCGACTCCCGCAACGCGACCCGGGGCATCAAGAGCGACAAGATCCTCCACTGCTAGAGGCAAAAAACACGGGAGGAACTCACGAAACTTGTGATCTCGACCGCAGCCTCCCTTTATCCGCTATGCTAGTATGTCGCGTTGGCTAGAGTGGCATCGGCCCTAGTTCAAGGCATCCAAGTGGTGTGCGCATGAAAGATACCCTCGGAGTCCTCCTCGCTGGAGGCGCGGGCGAGCGCCTTTACCCCCTCACGCGCGATCGCGCCAAGCCCGCCGTCACCTTCGGCGGCATTTACCGCATCATCGATATCACTCTCTCCAACTGCGTAAACTCCGGTCTGCGCCGCGTCTACATCCTCACCCAATACAAGGCGCTCTCGCTCAACCGCCAGATCCGCGAAGGCTGGAACATTCTCGGCCGCGAAATCGGCGAGTTCATCGAGATCCTTCCTCCCATGAAGCGCGTCAGCGACAACTGGTATATGGGCACCGCCGACGCCGTCTACCAGAACATTTATTCCATCGGCTCCGAGCAGCCCAAGTACGTCCTCATTCTCTCCGGCGATCATATTTACAAAATGAACTACGGCCGCATGCTGAAGCAGCATCAGGATTCCGCTGCCGACGTCACCGTCGCCACCCTGCTCACCGAGCCCGCCGATTGCCGCCATTTTGGCGTGGTCGATATCGACCGCGAAAGCCGCATCGTCAACTTCATCGAGAAGCCGAAGGAGACCGCGATCCGCTCGCCCTACGACGCCAGCAAGATTTCCGCCTCGATGGGCATTTATATCTTCAACACCGACGTGCTCATTCCCGTCCTCCTCAAAGACGCCGAGGATGCCACCTCCAGCCACGACTTCGGCAAAGACATTCTCCCCAAGATGCTCGCCGACTACCGCGTCTTCTCCTTCAACTTCGTCGACGAGAATAAAAAAGAAGCCCTCTACTGGCGCGACGTCGGAACCCTCGAGGCCTACTACGAAGCCAACATGGACCTGGTCTCGGTCTCGCCCGTCTTTAACCTTTACGATGAAAGCTGGCCTATCCGCACGCACCAGCGCCAATATCCCCCGGCGAAGTTCGTGTTTGCCGGACCGTCGCGCATGGGCCGCGCCCTCGACTCGCTGGTGTCGGCAGGCTGCATCATCTCCGGCGGCGAAGTGAAAAACTGCGTCTTGTCTCCCGACGTGCGCGTCAATTCCTTCAGCGAAGTTGACGACAGCATTTTGTTCTCGCACGTGGACGTGGGCCGCAACTGCCGCATTCGCAAAGCCATCATTGACCGCGACGTCCACATCCCCGAAGGCACCACCGTAGGCTATGACGCCGAAGCCGACCGCGAACGCTACTTCGTCACCGACAGCGGCATCACAGTCGTGACTCGCGACTATTCATTATTCGAAAACCCCGTCACGGTGGATTACTTCACCAGCGAGTAAGCACCGGACCGCGCCTTTAGTCCCCCAATCCCATCTTCTTTAGAAGCTCGGCGTACCTCGCATCCCCCCGCAAGCTGTCTACCTCGGGATTTACCTTCAGCGTCGTCAGCGTAGGGTCGTGCTGCTCATATGCCTTTTCGAGACAGGCAAATGCCCGCTCTTTTTCGCCCACGAGCGCATAGGCAAACCCAACGGCAGCGGGCGAAACGTACCGCTCGCTCGAAGTTTGGTTTTCCCGTTCGAGTTCCTCCAGGATCTTTAGGCCGCCGGCGCGATCGCCAGAAAGCGCTGTCACTTCGCCCGTATACAACAATCGCAGGAGATCGCCCTCCGCAGTAGACCGGTTGGTTATCTGCATGGCTTCTCCATACATTCCCTTGAACATGTAGGAGGCCGCGAGGATCGTCCACCCAATGCTGTGGCCCGGAATCCCAAGGCCGGTGGCGATTGCGTCGTCGTAGCGCCGCGCGTAATAGAAATTCTCTTCCAGGCCTTCGCTGTTCATAAGCGACAGCGGATCGAGCACCTGCGCCCGCCGGAACTCCGCCTCGGCCGCGTCGAATTTCCCCATCGCCATGTAGTCGAGACCCGCCCAGTGGTGCGCCTCGGCATAATTCGGTTGCAGCTCAATCGCGCGCCGGAACTCCTGCTCCCCGCCCCGCCAGTCCCATTCGCACGTAAACTTCAGCAATCCCAGCGTGGCGTGCGCCTGCGCCAGGTTGGGATCGATTTCAAGCGCGCGCTGCAACGCTGCCTTCGCGCGGGGCAGCGCTTCGCGGGGAGACATCTGTGCATTCACCGCCATCACGGTATAGGCGTCGGCCAAGCCTGTATAAGCCAGAGCATAATTCGGATCATCTTTGGTGGCGCGCTCAAAAAGCCGCGCGCTTTCTTGCATGTCGGCCAGGTCGCGCTTACTCCACAGATATCTTCCCTGCAGGTAGAGATCGTGCGCCTCGGGGTTTTTCGTGTCGACTTTTATCGACCGGAAGCTCCCCGCCATCGGAACCCGCAGCACGCCCGCCGTTTCCTCCACAATATCCCGTTCGGATGCCAGCAGGTCGGCGGCCCGAGTGTCATACGCTTTCGACCACAAATGATACCCGTTGCGGGTATTGATCAACTGCACGTTGATGCGCAATCCCTCGCCCGACTGGCTGATGCTTCCTTCCAGCAGCGCCCCGGCGTTCAGCGCCTGTCCAATTTTCCGTACGTCTTCCGATTTTCCCCGAAATTGAAATGCTGACGTCGCCGCCACCACCCGTAGGCCTTCGAGCTGCGCCAGGCCAGTCGTCAGTTCCTCGGCGATTCCATCACTCAGATATTCGCCCGCCCCCCCCGCATTCAAGTTCAGAAATGGCAGCACCGCGATTGATGCGGGTGCGCTTGCAGTCCGGCCGCGCACCCGCACATAAAGGACCGCAGCGAGAGCGATTACACATATCAGAATCAAACCAGCCCCTGCCGCCCGGCGCAGCGAGCGGTTCTCGCTGGCTGACTGCACGACCCCCGCTTCCGCGGTATCCCGGGCTCTCTCCTCAGGCACCGCCACGGTCATCCGCTGGCGGAAAACCGGCGCATAGCCACCTTTGGGCAGATCGATGATGATGGGATCGCTCGAACCCGGTCCGGCGTAGTAATCCGAGAGTCGCGAGCGCAGGCGGCGCGCTTCCGCTCGCACGATCGGGTCGCTGCCGGGATCGTAATCGGCCGCCCGCTCAAAAACCTCAAGTCCGATTACATACTCCTTAACCGAATCGGCCCGCCCTTCCAGCATCCGCTGTACAACAAAACTCAGGAACCGGCTGTGGCGCGGCGCGTTGCGAAAGACCGGCGAATCGAGGATTCTCGCTAGCTCGGCCTCGACATCTTGGGATCGGATCGATGAGCGGTTCTGCGCGCCGTCGCCCTCAGCGCCTCTTTGGAGTGCCGACGGCGCGTCCGGGGAACCCGGAGGATAGAAGACCTCTTCCTGCATACGTGGCGCACCCCAGGATCGTAAGGGAAGGGCAGCAAAGCAGCCCGCAGTATAGCCCGTGTTCAAGTCGGGCGGCAATCGCCCGCGTTGGGTAATCCGGGCTCCTCACCAAGTCACACTTTCTTGTCTTATCAATAACTTAACGGCGACGCTACCGTAGCGCAACCGGATGCTACTTGTGCCCACCGCCTTCCGGCCGCATACTCCGGCCACAAGAACGGGGTGTCGTTCACGGAGCGTCGTGTAACGGAGTGTGAAGCCGACTCCAGTTAAGTCTCGGGCACCAGGTTCTGGCAAAGATTCGCATTTTCGTATGTCAGGAGGAGATCTATGCGCATCACTCGAAGTGACGTTGCCAAAGTGGCTCCGTCCAGGAATGGGGCGAAGGCGTTTCTCAGGCTCTCGCAGTGGGTACTTTTTGGGGTGGCAGCAGCCTCGTTGGCGTTCGCCCAGCCTGAAATCAAAAAGGTCAGCACGTTAACAACCCAGCAGTTCCAGACCATCACCATCACCGGAAGCGGTTTTGGCAAGCAAGCGCCCTACACCGGCGACTCCAATTACATCAGCTTCCTCGATACCACTGCTAGCCCTGGTTGGCAGGCCGGCTACGATGGCTGCCTGCTCGGCTTCTGCACAACCGACACAGTTACTCTCATCGTGAATTCCTGGACCAACACGAAGATCGTCCTGGGCGGCTTTTCCGGAGCCTGGGGAACCTTCAATTACGTCCTCAACGTAGGCGACAGTGTACAGATCAGCGTTTTCGATGCCCAGACATCAGCCGGCCCTGCGCAAGTGACGGTCACGGTTGAGACAGAAAAAACCACCACTACGCTCGGCTCAACTCCAAATCCGTCCACCGTCGGAGAAGAGGTAACGTTTACCGCCACTGTATCCTCCAGCGCAGGCGCGCCGCCCGACGGAGAAACCGTTTCGTTTGTTCAGGGAAAAACGACCCTCGGAACCGGAACTCTAAGTGGAGGCTCGGCCAGCTTTACTACTTCAACGCTCAAGAAGGGGACTGACTCGATTGTTGCGGTTTACGGCGGCGATTCCGAGTTCGCTGGCAGCAAATCGAAACCCGACAAGCAGGTAGTCCAATAACGCTCTCTCACCCGAATAAGTCGCGCAGAGACGGGGCTTGCCCCGTCTCTCGCCGCTTTGAAATGCAGGGCCGAAGAGGTGGCGCTGAACAGCCGGGCCGACATGATTCTGGCAGGCGATGCCGATTTGCTGGCAATGGATCCGTGGCGGCGAGTTGAGATTCTGTCGCCTGCGGATTATTTGATGCGCCCGTAGTTGCTAGGATTTCACGCCTCAGGCCGCCTGCTATTCCAGGTCCGCTCTCCTGAAACCCCTCCGCCGCCCATGCCGCACATGGAGAACTTCCACCTGGCGTAGTGCTTTCCTGATGCGAAAGATCACCCGATAGACATGCGGTTTATGCCCGAACAGCAAATGTCTTAGCCGCTTGCTTTCGCGCGTGATTGGGTGCCGGTTGGGCAGTTCCCCAAGCCCTAGAATTGCGGCCTTAAGTTTGAAGTACCATTGCCGCGCCCACTCGGATTCTTCCCCGTTTATTTCAATGTACAGAGAAGCTAAATCGCGCTCCGCCCGCGCGGCGATCTTAACGAGATAGGCCATGAAGCGTTTCGAATTCGCGGAAGAACTCCTCTGCCGGCCGGCTTCGGCCCTTACGTGCGTCCTCTAATCCTTGACGAATGCCTTCGCGAGCGTCGGCCCGCGCTGCGATGTCGAGCAAGCGCTGGTAGGCTTCCGCATCCTGAACCACCGCCGCAGCTTTCCCGTTCACGGTCAGAACCACCGGACGCTTGCTCTTCTTGATCTGCTTCAGGAATTGCCCTGAGCGGCGACGGAAGGTGGTCAGAGGTTGGATGTCTTTGGTGAGATCAAGCACAGCGCCTCCCGAGTGCGCACCTTTAAAGGTGCTTATCTATTCTACACGGAAGCGCCTGCCGGGAAGGCAGAATAGCCTACGCAAACAAAAACTCCTTGGTCCTTAACTCCTTGATCGTGTCCCGCAACTTCGCCGCCTTTTCAAACTCAAACCGCTTGGCCGCTTCCCGCATATCGCTCTCCAGTTTCGCGATATACGCATCCAGCTCCTCCTGCGATTTGAACTCGGGAATGCCATCGGCTTCGACGCTAGTCAGGTCGGTGTAGTCCGCGGCCACGATCGCCGCCAGCGTCATATCCAGCGGCCGCACAATCGATTCCGGCGTGATTCCATTCGCCTCGTTATAAGCCTGCTGGATTTCGCGCCGCCGGTCGGTTTCGTTGATCGCTTTCTTCATCGAATCCGTCATCACATCGGCATACAAAATCGCCCTGCCGTTCAAATGCCGCGCGCAGCGCCCAATCGTCTGAATCAGCGATCCGGCCGAGCGCAGAAACCCTTCCTTATCCGCATCGAGAATTGCAACCAGCGAAACCTCCGGCAGATCCAGACCTTCGCGCAGAAGATTGATGCCGATCAATACATCGAACTCGCCCTTGCGCAGGTCGCGCAGAATCTTCACCCGCTCCAGCGTCTCGATCTCCGAATGCATATAGCGGCACTTCACGCCGACTTCGCTGTAATACTCGGCGAGATCCTCGGCCATGCGCTTGGTCAAAGTCGTCACCAGCACGCGCTCGTTGCGCGCCACCCGCTCGCGAATCCCGTGCAGCAGATCGTCAATCTGGCCCTTCACCGGCCGCACCTCTACCGGTGGATCGATCAATCCTGTAGGCCGAATGATCTGCTCCACCACCACGCCCGCCGACTTAGTAAGTTCGTAAGGTCCCGGCGTGGCGGAAACGTAAACCAGTTGGTTCGTCCGGTGCTCAAACTCCTCGAACGTGAGCGGCCGGTTATCCAAAGCCGATGGCATCCGGAACCCGTACTCCACCAGCGTCTGCTTGCGCGACCGGTCGCCGTGATACATGCCGTGCAACTGCGGCACCGTCTGGTGCGACTCGTCGATAAACATCATGAAGTCGCGCGAAAAATAATCCAGCAGCGTCGGCGGCGGCTCGCCCGGCATGCGACCCGTAAAGTGCCGCGAATAATTCTCGATCCCGTGGCAGTAGCCCATCGCCTTGATCATCTCCAGGTCGTACATCACCCGCTGATGAATGCGCTGCGCCTCAACCGCCCGTCCCTGCTTTTCCAGTTCCACTTCCCACCAAGCCAGTTCCTTCTTGATCGACTCCACCGCCGACGCCCGCGTCTCGTCCTTCATCACATAGTGCGTCTTCGGATAAATCGGCAGCCGAACGTACCGTTGCTTCACCGTCCCAAACAGCGGATCGATCTGCGACAGCGCCTCGATCTCGTCGCCAAACATTTCGATCCGGTACGCCATGTCGTCATACGTCGGATAAATCTCGATCACATCCCCGCGCACCCGAAACGTCCCGCGCCGAAACTCCCCTTCGCTCCGCTCATACAAAATCTCAACCAGCTTCTTCGTGATGTCGCCGCGCTTGATCTTCTGTCCCTTTTCAACAAACAGCATCATGCCGTAATAAGCTTCCGGCGAACCGAGTCCGTAGATGCAGCTGACCGAAGCAACAATCAGGCAGTCCCGCCGCTCAAACAGCGACCGCGTAGCTGAGAGCCGCAGCTTATCAAGCTCGTCATTTATCGTGGACTCTTTCTCGATATAAAGGTCGGCCGCCGGCACGTACGCCTCCGGCTGGTAGTAGTCGTAGTAGGAAACGAAATACTCGACCGCATTCTGCGGGAAAAAATTCTTGAACTCGTGGTAGAGCTGGGCGGCCAAGGTCTTGTTGTGCGCCATCACCAGCGTGGGCCGGTTGGCCGCCTCGATCACCTTCGCCATCGTGTACGTCTTCCCCGAGCCCGTCACGCCGAGCAACACCTGGTGCTGCTCGCGGTCGAATACTCCCCGCGTCAAGGCTTCAATGGCCTTGCCCTGGTCGCCTTGGGGCTTGTAATTGCTGATGAGTCGGAAGTCCATTTTTCCCATTATAGGAGACGTTGACGGGCCCTCCCAGACGTTGACCGCTGGGGTGCAGACTGCACTAACGTGTAATTTTCGTCCAGTGAACGCTGTATATGGGAAGTTTGTACTAAGTGGTTTACCTTAGATCCTGAGCAAAAGTCGGGTAGAAACAGCCTTTGGCAAGGGTAGAATTCCACCGCCATTACCTTCGTAATCCAATATTTCCAGCAAAAACCCATATCCGCTACGAAATTTCACATTTCTTTAACCGACCGGCCCCTAATTGGCCGCGCGCATGCACACTCGTTAGCACATAGAGACGTGAGTTCAGTTGCGTCCGGGCCCGATCCGCCACTTTCGGCATCCGGTGCGGCTTTTGCGAGGTGCAAGGTTATGCAAGAGATCCCCAGCCCCGTGGGGCCCCGAGAGCGGCAGATTGTAGAACTCCTGCTCCAGGGGTGCGACAACGCAGAGATCGCTCGCGATCTGAATATCGCCGAGCGCACAGTCAAAGCTCATTTCAACCGCCTTTTCCACCGTTACGGAATCAGAGGCGGCATCAAGCGCGTCAAGCTCGCGACACTACTTTATAGGAGACAATTATGGCAGGAGCAGCAATCATCCCCCACGGTCACGCCGAGCGGGAACACTTCATCATTCAACGCGTAGCCGAAGGCTGTAAGAACCGCGAAATCGCCGACTCCCTCGGCACCACCGAGCACGTGGTGAAGAACTACCTGCGTCTGATCTACGACAAGCTCGGCCTCTGGAACCGTGTCGAGTTGGCCCTGTGGTACGAAGCGCGCCGCTGGGAACAGGCATCGCACGCCTGACGAATCGAGATCCTCCCTCCTCCAACGACCCGCCGGCCAGTGATTTGGCATCACTGGCCGGCGCTTTTTCTTTGGCCGCTCTCCCGATACAAGTCGACATGTCATCCTGAGCGAAGCGAAGGACCTATGTAGTTGCTCGCAGTACCGCATCCGTCACTACCTCGGCAATGATGACCCCAATGTTATGCCAGGAAATTCTGAGACACCACGCTAGCAGACCCGGAATTGTGCACGAACGGGAAGGGCACGAGTTCCACTCGTGCCGCAAGGGGCCGCTAGTCGACAGCGGCTTCTAGCCGCTGGGGGACTGCCAGCCCGCGAAAGGACTTTTTCCGCAAACTCCTGGACTACTTCTCGCCAAAGTACTCAGCCGTCGCCGCGTCCACCTGTGCCGCCAGCGTCGCCAGCGTCGCCGCGGGCACCGATGTCCCCCACACCACGCTGTATCCACCGTCGGTCGACGTCCCCCAAACCACCGACGATCCCGTAAGTACACTCTCCGCGCCTGACATCGAAACTACCGACGTTCCCCAAACCACCGACGTCCCCCAGACCACCGACGTCCCCCACACCACCGAGGAGTTCGTCACGATATACACATTGCCCTTGGAATCGACCGACACCGCCGGCGACCGCGCCGAGCCAATCGTAGAAGACGCCGTGTCCGTATTCGTCAACGCCGCCTGAATATCCAGATAGCCCGCGCCCACCGTGAACATGTCGTAGTAGTCCGTGTACTTGATCCCCGTCACCGGATCGACCGCCGTGCTCACCTTCGGAAAAGTCTTGTACGCCGTCTTCATCAGCCGCGCCTTCACCTGATCCGGCGTCAGCGAAGAATTGTGCTGCAACAACAGCGCCGCCGCTCCGCTCACTACCGGAGTCGCCATGCTCGTCCCGCTCAGCGTGAAATAGTACGGTGACGAACCGCTCCCACCGGTGATGTAATAACTTTCCGCCACCTGATCTTGCGGAAACAGCGTGTAAATCGCCGCGCTCGTCGATGCCAAAGTCGAGATCGTCAGATTGCCCGGCGCCACCAGATCCGGCTTCACGATGTGGTCGACCAGGGTCGGCCCCTTCGAGCTGTAACTCGCAATCAAATCGTCCGCCCGCGTGGCCGTTCCTTCCGGCTTCATCGCGCCCACCGTGATCACATACGGATCGTTCCCGGGTGCCGAGATCGTGCCATATCCATTCGTCTTCATTGAGTTGTCGCGGCCATCGTTCCCCGCCGCCACCACGACCACAATTCCCGCGTTCCAGGCCGCTTCCACTGCCTGGCACAGCGGATCCACCGTGTAGCTCTCAGCTACCGGCCGCCCCAGCGAGATGTTCATCACCCGGATGTTGTAAGTGTTCTTCAGGTTGATCGCCGACTCAATTCCCGCGATTACCGTGCTGTCCGTGCCAACTCCCGCTCCATCCAGCACTCGGAAGCTCAGCAGGTTTACATTCGGAGCAATTCCCTTGAAAGTCTTAGTGAAACTAGCGCCCGTCGAGTTCGCCCCGTCGCCTCCCAGAATTCCCGCTACGTGCGACCCATGGCCAAATGCGTTATTCACTCCATCGAAATTATCGTTTTCGCTGTAGACCACCCGCGATCCATTTACTCCAGAAAAATCTCCCTGGTCGGTGATGCCGCTATCAATAACTGCAACTCCGATCCCGCTTCCATCCAGCCCTGCCGACCACGCATAAGGTGCGTTCACGGCCTGATCGTAGAAATCGGTCGTGGTCGAGAACTCGACGACCTGGTGATCAATCGAAACATGCGCCACGTTGGGATTGTTCGCCAACGTTGCCAGGGAGTCAGACTTCACCGTCATCGCAACCGCGTTGATCAGCGACAAGCTCTTCACCGGCATCACGCCCTTCGCCACGGTCTGCGCCTGCGCGAACTCGTGAGCCGTCAGCGTCCGGTACTGCACAATGACGTTGACCATCTTCCCCTTCGCGACAGACGCCAGCTCCGCCGACAGCTTGCTCGGCGCCCTGCCCGGCGCCAGGACCGGCCCCGTCGCCGACGCCAGGCTCGCCCCAAGAAACACGCTCGCCAACGCCAGATTCCGAAACGCCGATGCCATTTTGTTAACTCGCCGCATAGAGTTCTCCTCGCGCCCAAAGTGCAGGCGCGACTTCGGACAAGACATTGCAATCGCGGAGCCATACCAAAACCAGCTAACTCATTGCTAATAAATACATTACCGGCGTGCGACCCAGGCCGGGAAATGGGACAAACTGTCCCCTTCCTCAAAATTGCGCCATTCTGTCCTGCCCGATCCTGGTAAACCCGTGCCGAATTTGCTTTGGAAGGGCGCGACCGGGGTCCCCAGCGCGCCGCTTTTTGGTGCTGGGGTGGAGGCTTCCGCCGTGTCGCAAGTTCCGCAAAAACAATGCGGCTTTAACAGTTTGCTTAAAAACTGGGATTCGTATCAGGATGTCGCTTTTGCGTTCCGTAAGTCCTTAGAAGTCAATCGCCCCTTTTGGGGGGCTGAGGCCAGAATTTCGACTTTTTCAGCAAGCTGCCTAGACGCTAAGGGGATGCGCTCTTCAAATTGACCTACACCCGGTGGAGCGCGGTCTGTGAAAGAGCCGGCAGAATGGCAGCCGAGCAGTTTTCGACACGATGCCCTGCGCAAAGCGCGAATCGTGGAGATTTGCTCCGCTGGGCAGCCGGGGGCGGCTGTCCCTACATTGGAGCATCGCCGGCGCCGTCATCTGGGAATTTTCTACGACAGATCGCTTGTCATGATGAACAGGGGCTTCATCTCGAAGCTCTTGTAGTGGGGGCGTAGGCGGTCGGTATTGTAGTGTTCTTTCACGTTTACGAGTTTTTTTGAAGCAGTCACGGCGTCGATTGGCATGTTGTCATAGCGCCCATTCTTGAGGACGACCAGTCTGCCGTGGACTTTGTTCAGAATCAGGTCGAGGGCTAGATTGCCATAGGCCATGGGGACGATTGAGTCGATGGCGTCGGGATCGCCGCCGCGGACCAGATAGCCCAGCTTCTGGCTGATGCAGTGGATGAGCGTGCCGTTGTTGAATTTCGGCGAGAGTTCTTGCAGCTTTTCCGAGACGAGATCGCCGATGCCGCCGAGTTTCTTGTGGCCGAATGCGTCCGTGGTCTCTTTCTCGAAGATTCTTTCGCCACCTTCGAACATCGCTCCTTCGGAGAGCAGGACGACAGAATAGCGGCTTGGGTTCTTGCGGCGGTCGGCTACGAGCAATTCCGTCAAGCGCTCGATATTGAACTTATGCTCGGGGATGACACAGCGGTTGGCTGCTCCGGCCATGGTCGGCAGCATGGCGGTGAAGCCGGCATAACGGCCGAAGACTTCGAGCACCAGAAAACGTTCGTGCGAACCGGCGGACGTGCGCAGGCTGTTGGTGAGATGAATGGTGCGGGTGACGCAGGTGCTGAAGCCGATGCAGTAGTCGGTTCCGGGAACGTCGTTATCCATGGTCTTGGGAATGCCGACGACCTTGACGCCTTCCTGATACAGGCGAACGCCATAGCTGAGAGTGTCATCGCCGCCGATGGGGATGAGATAGTCGATCCCGAGCCAGTCGAGGTTCTTTAGCACTTCGGGCGTCAGGTCGTTGATCTCGGCCTGGTAGGTGGCGCCCTCCAAGTGCGCGGGGAGATGGGATTTCTTAACTTTCGCCGGATTGGTGCGGGAGGTATGCAGGAAGGTTCCGCCGGTGCGGCCGGCGCGATTGACGAGTTCTTCGGTGAGAGTCTGGAAGTTGCCGCTGTTGTCGTAGTCTTTTTCGGGGACGATGTCGACCAGGCCAGCCCATCCGCGGCGCAGTCCGATTACCTTGTAGCCCTCGCGCAACGCCCTGATTGTGACGGCGCGGATTGCCGGGTTCAGACCCGGAACGTCGCCGCCGCCGGTGAGAATTCCGATTACGCCTTTTGAGGTATTGATATTAGACATGGTGGATCCTTTGGTATTTATGTACTTCTCATACACTACACCAGGTTACTCGGCAGGTGAACGGCTTAGGCGCGTTGGTGGACTGAGTCGGATTTCAACCCATCATCCCCGGAAATCGGCTACGCCGTCCCAGACTAACTGGACGGCGATGGCTAGGATCAGAAATCCGAAGATGCGGGCGATGGCGCCTACGGCTCCGGGGCCTAGACGTTTTACTAACGGGCCTCCTAGCTGAAGAAACAGGTACACGGTCACGCCGATCACGACAATGCCGAGGATCATTCCCACGTAGGCGAGGAGATTGTCGGCATGCGCGGCCAGGCCCATGACTACGCCGATGGAGCCGGGGCCGGAGAGCATGGGCATGGCCATCGGGGTAAGGGAAATATCTTCTTTGGTGAGGGCTTCGCTCGATTCCTCATGCGTGATGCGGCTGGAACCGGTCACCATGCTCCACGCGGTGTTGGCTACGATCAGGCCGCCGGCGATCTTCAGCACGGGGAGCGAGATTCCGAAGAAGTTCAGGACAAAGCGGCCAAAGAGCATGAAGACGACGAGGATGGCAACCACGTAGAAGGCGGTCTTGAGCGCGGTGTTGCGGCGTTCGGCGGGAGAGAAGTCGGAGGTGAGGCTGAAGAAGAGGGGAATGCCGCCGAAGGGATTGACGATGGGAAACAGAGCGAGGAAGGTCGCGGTGGCTGCGGTGGGCAGATCGTGGAGGACATGAAGGATGGCAACCTGGGCGTTCATTGAACTGGTGAACATGGGGCTGGCAAGCTCGCTATTTGTCCGATCCTGCTTTGGGTTCGGCCTTGGCATTTAGAGCGGCCACGGAGCGGGCCGCAACCACGCCGTCATGCTTCTTAGAACGCGTTGGATGCTGAGGCAACGGCTTGACCACAGTCGGCTTCGCGTCAGGGCGGTTGAAATAGGTAATCGTGTTGGGCGCGACCACATCGGCATGGCGAGTGCGCGAGCGGCGGTGAAGGGGCTTGGAAGCTGCGGATTTGACCGATGACGCGGCGGAAATCTTGGACCCGGTGGAAGAGCTTTCTTTCCCCTTGAGCTTGCCGGCCTCAACCGCCGAGACGACGGAATGGTCAATCGCTGGTGTGGCTGCCAGCGGATCGGACGGGATATTGAGATGAGCAGAAAGGCTGCTGGCTTCCTCCGTTTGCATTTGATCCGTTTGCTGACCAGTTTCCGCCTGCGCGTCGAGGGCGGGATCCTGGCGATTGAAAACAGGACTCGCATCGCGATGGCGAATTGTTCCCACGCTCAAAAGCGAAGCCGCCAGCAGCAGAGCGGCAGCGGTTACTGCGACCTGCCAGAACCAACCTCGCGCTCGAGGGATTCGCTTGAGCTTCCATCTTGCCCCGGACTTGGGGTGGGGCCCGGGGTTGAACCTGGAGATGATGATCTTGACCTTTGGCCAAGACGGGCGAGCGGGCTCTGACGGCTCATTCGGCAACGGGCTGGGCGTCGAGACCGCGGGCGCCGGAATCGTGGGCCTCGACTGGGCGGGTGTTGCTTTGGCGAGAACGACCGGCGCTGCGGCCATAACGCGGGACGGCTCAGGCGACGCGGGGGGCAGGGGGCGGATGGGTTCAACGGCTCCCTCGATCCGAGTCGTTTGCACTTTTTCGACGGCAGCTTGCGTAGGGCTGAGGGCAAAGGAGGGCGGCGCGATCGGAGACGGTTCAATCGCCTCGGGTTTGCGCCGGAAGTCCGGCATGGGCGGGTTCAAATAGTGGACAAAATCCAGCGAGGCGGAGCGCGTGCCGTTGTGCGTCTGCACTTTTGCCGTCAATACATTGTCGGGGCTGGTCTCGACTCGCAATTCCAGATCGGCGGGGTGGCCGGGGATGGCATCGGGAGACACGATTTCGACAGCGTATCCGCGCTCCTCCAGACTCGCCGCCAGTGCTTGCGAACATTGAGGGGAATGCGAAATGATCCGTGCCAACGCCATATCTCTTAGCCACCGGAATTTCAGCGTGCGATTTCGGCCCGCCACCCCAGGCAGGCCGACTAGCGGTATTGCTCGAGAACGATAAGCGCGCGATTCAACGCGGCCGCCAAGACAGCGATTTGCTCCTCGGTGCGGCGAAGATCGCCACGATCAATCGCTTCGTTGACTCCGGGAATCACCACAGCGGCGTAGCCGGTATATTGGCCAGGCGCGTAAATCGCGTGGTGATACCACGGGCGGTCGGGCAGCCCCTCTGGAATCAACAGCGCCCTCTCAGCATCCCGCAGTTTAGCATTGATTCGGGCCGAATCTTGAGGGATCTTGCGCTGTTTTTGCAGGATTTTGGCGCCCGTCTCCCGCAGGTGGCGCGCGCCCTCGAGGGCAGCGGTAAAATCGGGAGCCTTTTCGCCGAATTTTTCCTGCGCCTTGCTCTTGGCCGCGTCGAGGTAAATGAGGATTTCCTTGCCGTAGTCTTCGTAGTTATAGGGCAGAACGTCGGCATCGGCCATACGCAGGACTTCGAGGCCGTAAACGCGGGCCATCTGCTGTTCGTAGAGGAAGTCGGGATCGCCGAATTTTTTGAACCAGGCAAAGTTGTCGAACGCGGAGTGGTACACGCCATAGTCGCCGGTGGAACCGATGTCGGTTGAGGGCACGCCCAGATGCTGCAGGAACACCGTGTAGTCGGATCCGCTGCCGAGATCGCCCACCGGCACATCGCTGTGCAGCCCCGAGGCCGGCATGCGGTAATTACTTCCTGTGCTCTCTTGCGTATGGGACGAGCCTTCTTTCGGCTGGTTCGCCTTCTTCCACGCATCGAAGACAGTGCCGCCCTGCGGCGACGGCACGGCCTTGGTGATGTCGCGGATGAATTCCTTCAGGCTCGGCACAGCCGAAGCGCCGAACCTCTTGCCCGATACCGCGACATCCATGTTGAAGTATGCGGCCGCGTTGGCCAGGTCTTGTGCGTGATCTTCGCCCCATTCGGTGGAGCCGATCAGTCCTTCTTCCTCGGCGTCCCAGCTTCCGAACACGATCGTGCGCTTCGGCTTCCAGCCGGACTTCAGCAGCTCGCCGATGCCGTGCACCGCTTCGAGGAGCGAGGCTGTACCGCTGTTGGGATCGACCGCTCCATAAACCCACGCGTCACGGTGATTGCCCGCTACGACCCACTCGTTGGGCGAAGAAGTGCCGGGAACCTTGCCGATCACATCCCAGATGGTGCGGAACTGGTAATCCTGCTCCAAGTGCATCTTGACCTTCGCCGGACCGGGACCAACGTGATAGGTAAACGGCAATGCGCCCTGCCACTCGCGCGGCGAAGGCGGACCGCCGAGATGCTCAAGGATGGGCGAAGCATCGGCATAGGAGAGCGGAGTGACGGGAATCTTCGGCAACTGCGCGGAATCGGCCGGCGCAATGCGCCTGGAGTCCGGGAGCGATGGCGTGGAAGCGATGCCGGGCGTCGTCGGATCGCCGGGAAACTGGAACATGTATCCGATGGACCCGCGCTGCACGGCGCTGGCCGGACGCCACGGGCCTTTGGGATAGGCGTCGCCGCGGTAGTAGCCGTCGTCTCTCGGATCCGAGTACATGATGACGCCTGCAGCACCACGCTCCTGCGCCACGAAAGCCTTTACGCCGCGGAAATTCTGGCCATAGCGCACCATGACGATCTTGCCGCGCACATCGATGTTCATCCCCTTCAGTTTGTCGAAATCCTCAGGTGAGCCGTAGTTGGCATAAACGACATCGGCCTCGGCGTCACCGGAAGGAGACATGCCGTTGAAAGCAGGCTTAATGCGGGGATCGTCTTGAAACGGATCGCCGTCGACATGCTCGGGGTGCGGGCCGTGCATCTCAACGCCTGCGGGAGCGGTCAGGTCGACGCGAATCTCTTTCGGATAGTTGAACCACACCTTGTATTCGACAATCGTTGTGTCGAGCCCCGCTTCGCGAAACTTTCCGGCCACGTACTCGGCAGTGGCCTTGTCCTCGGGAGAACCGGCGATGTGGGGCGCTTGCGTCAGGGTTCGCAAATGCGCTTCGGCCAGCCTGGGATCGGGCACGGCCATGAATTTCTTTTCGATTTCCTGCTCGGCGGCGACATCGCGAAAGCCGCCGATGACCGAGCCTTCGGGCTGGTCTTTAGATGTGCGATCCGATGCGCGATCTGAGGATGTGCGATCGAATGCCGGGAGGTTCGAGGCGAGCAGGAAGAAGAACAGTGCAGCGGCGGATAAGATCTTCATGAAGCCCCTTCGGAATTGGCGATTGGCTGAATCGACACGAAACAACGATTGTATCGCGTGAAAGTAGCCCGGGCGTAGGGTTACACTTGGGGGTGGTGGCGCAATTTGAAATCATTTACCACGAAGGGCACGAAGGTACACGAAGGACATCCATAGCCAAGGACGGCTTCGTGATGCTTCGTGTCTTTTGTGGTTCGTTTTTTTGTGTGCCATATCCAAATCGAGTCACTCCCATTTGAAGTCGATGAGCAAATCGCCTACCGCGCGCTTTTCGGATCGGGTGGACAACTACGTTCGCTATCGCCCCGGCTATTCGCCGGAGGTGGTCGAACTTTTGCGCAGCGAGTGCGGCCTGCTGCCGAGACACACTGTTGCCGACATCGCATCGGGCACGGGGCTTTTTACGCGCATGCTTCTTGAGAACGGGAATTCCGTTTTTGCCGTGGAACCTAATGCGGAAATGCGGGAGATGGGCGAACGCGAACTAGCCGGCTACAGGCGGCTCGTATCGGTGGCGGGGACGGCGGAAGAGACGACGCTCGCTTCCGGGTCCGTGGACTTCGTGACGGCGGCGCAAGCGGCGCACTGGTTCGACTTGGCGCGGGCGCGGGCAGAGTTCGTCCGCATTTTGAAGCCCGAGGGATGGTGCGTGCTGATCTGGAATGAACGGCGCACGGATACTACGCCGTTTCTGCGCGACTACGAGCAACTGCTGCTTACTTATGGCACGGACTATAAGGAAGTACGGCACGAGCGGACGACCGCGGTCATTCACAAGTTCTTCGCGCCGCTGCCTTGCCGTGAGCGCGTTTTTGATCTTCGGCAACGGTTTGACTACGAAGGCACCGCAGGGAGGTTGCTGTCTTCCTCGTATGCTCCGCTTGAGGGGCATCCCAACTACGTGCCGATGATGCGGGAACTGGAGCGGATTTTTCGGGGCCACTCCCAAGGCGGAACGGTGGAGTTTGAATACAACACGCGAGTCTACTTTGGCCGATTAGACCAAGCGAAGTGAAGATTTGGTAATTGTGTAATCTGTAATTTCGTAATTTAGAACCTAGTGTCGTTAAATTACAAAATTACAGATTACAAAATTACCAAATTCCCTATGCCCGATTCGTCTCATATGTCTCCCGAAGAGTTTCGCCGCTACGGTCATGCGGTCGTGGACTGGATCGCCGATTATCATACGCGCATTGAGAGTTTCCCGGTCCTGTCTCGGGTGAAACCGGGCGAGATTCGCGCGAAGCTGCCGGCTGGGCCGCCAGTCAAGGGCGAACCGTTTGACCAGATTCTTGCCGATGTGGAGCGCGTCATTCTGCCGGGTATTACTCATTGGCAGTCGCCGAATTTTTTCGCGTATTTTCCGGCGAATGCTTCGGGACCGGGCATACTCGGCGATCTGCTTTCTTCCGGGTTCGGTGTGCAGGGCATGCTCTGGTCGACAAGTCCAGCTTGCACGGAACTGGAAACGCATGTGCTCGACTGGCTGGTGCCCATGCTCGGCCTGCCGGAGAAATTTCTTTCGAATGGCGCGGGCGGCGGGGTGATTCAGGACACGGCATCGAGCGCCTCCCTGTGCGCTCTGCTGGCCGCGCGCGAGCGGGCGACCCAGTTTGCGAGCAACCGCAAGGGCTGCGATGGACGGCTGGTGGCATATTGCTCGACGCAGACGCACTCTTCGGTTGAGAAGGCGATGAAGATTGCGGGCATGGGTTCCGACAATCTGCGGCAGATTCCGGTGGACGGCGATTTTGCTATGCGACCGGATGCGCTGGAGCGGCAGATTGCAGCCGACATTAGTGCGGGGCTAATTCCCTGCTTCATTTGCGCTACCGTGGGCACTACTTCGTCTTGTGCGATTGACCCGGTCCGTGAGATTGCGCGCATCGCTGCGGCGCACAAAATATGGCTGCACGTGGATGCTGCTATGAGTGGGACGGCTGCACTGTGCCCTGAGCTTCGTTTTATTCACGATGGAGTCGAACTGGCGGACAGCTACACGTTCAACCCGCACAAGTGGATGTTCACCAACTTCGACTGCAACTGCTTTTATGTGGCGGAGCGCAAGCATCTGATTCAAACGCTCTCGATTCTGCCGGAGTACTTGCGCAATCAGGCAACGGAATCGGGAGCGGTGATCGATTATCGCGATTGGCACATTCAGCTGGGGCGGCGTTTTCGCTCGCTGAAGCTCTGGTTCGTGATACGGCATTATGGCGTCGAGGGATTGCAGCAACACATTCGCGAGCACGTGCGGTTGGCGCAGCAGTTCGCCGGCTGGGTGGGCGCAGATGCGCGGTTTGAGCTTGCCGCGCCGGCAAAACTGAACCTTGTGTGCTTCCGGTTGCGGTCCGGAGATCGCGCTAACCAACTTCTGATGGATCGCTTGAACGCTAGCGGCGATCTTTATCTCACGCATACCAAGCTCGACGGCAAACTGACGCTTCGGCTCTGCGTGGGCCAAACGAACACGCAGGCGCGGCATGTGGAGCGGGCTTGGCAGCTCATCCTGGAAGAGACGGCCAAGCTTGAGGAGTCGTGACGGTGTGCGCGATGGCGCGGGAAATTTCGGCGGGCGGGGTTGTGCTGCACAAGATTGCTGACGTGTGGCATGTTGCGCTGATCGAGCCGCAGAAGGAAAACAGTGAACCCGCGGAAGCGCTTGGCAAGGCTAGCCGCGCCATTCTGACCTTGCCCAAGGGTCTGGTGGATGCGGGCGAGAAACCGCAGGCCGCGGCGCTTCGGGAAGTTTACGAGGAGACCGGCATCCGGGCGGAGATCGCTACCAAGCTTGGAGACAGTAAATATATTTACACTCGAAGTTGGGGCGATCGCGCTCGCGTTTTCAAGATTGTGAGCTTTTATCTGATGCGTTATGTGTCGGGGGAAATCGACCAGCTTGCCGAGGAGATGCGAGTCGAAGTCAAGCGGGCGCTCTGGGTTCCGTTGGACGAGGCGAGCCGGCTGACGGCCTATGGCGGCGAGCGCACGATGCTGCGGGAGGCAGAGGAGTATTTGCAGACCCAAGGTCTCGCAGGACGGACCAGCGCGCAGGCGGGGGAAGAGCGTTCTTAGAGCGGCCGAAATATGTCACACGGATATGTGATGTATGTACTTGCGCGAGCGTCAACGAGTATGATTAACGGACCGACCGTAACCCGTTGCATTCACAAGATTTAGCTTGACAGGGAAATGAATACGGCCTAATCTGTATTCAACTTAATAGGGCGCATGCCGTTGCCATCCTCACCCCACATCTTTCGGCATGCGCCCGTTGTTTTTTCGGGGTAATCCTCACAACGTTTAAGAAGTGGACAGGACTTAAATTACCGCTCTGCGCGCAGCAGGGCCCGGTCGAGCGCTTGCTTCTCTTGCGCAGTCAGTGGGCGCACTTCGCCCTTCTTCAGATTTCCCAACTCGAGCGGGCCGATTGAAACGCGGACCAAGCGCAGAACATGCATTTGCAGGGCTTCCAGGAGGCGCCGAATCTGGCGGTTTTTGCCCTCATCCAGCACAATCTGAAGCCAGCTATTCTTGCTGCCGTGGCGGAGCAGGCGAGCTTTTTTTGCGCGCAGACGGTCGCCGTCAACCACGCAGCCCTCGATCATCTTCGCGAGCAGGTCGGGCTGAGGTATGCAGTCAACCTGCACGTGGTACGTTTTATCCAGGTGAGTGGCCGGGTCGGTGATTTTTGCCGCCCACGCGGAATCGTTGGTGAAAAGCAGCAGGCCTTCGCTTGCTTTATCGAGGCGGCCAACGGGAGCAACCCATTTTCGAGCATGGCGTTTCCGGGCAGCCGACCCCGCCGGATTGTCGAGGAAATCGTAAACGGTTGCGCGTCCTTTCTCGTCGGAGGCGGTGGTGACCACGCCTCTCGGCTTATTCATTGCGAGATAGACGGATGGCGTTTTTTCGAGCGCGGAACCGTCCACTTCGATGCGATCGCGGGGAATTTGGACGGGCGACTCGGGATCGCGAACGACGCGGCCATTGACTCGGACCCGGCTCGCGCGGATCAGAGCTGCCGCCTGGGAGCGCGAGCAATGGCCCATCTTCGAAATTACCCGCGCCAGAGCGAAACGTTTTGGTACCATCGCACGTCTATGTTAAATGGCGTCTGCAAATCCCGAACTCGGGTTACCGCCAATCCCTGCCGATGGAATGAAACCAGCGGCGGGGCGTCATGGTAGTCTGCTGCCGAGGTCTTGGGAGACGTTTTTGATCGGCCGGGTCTTCAAAGCATTCCAATATCGCGACTTCCGCCTGATGTGGATCGGCGCCTGCACGTCGAGCATCGGCACGTGGATGCAGATTGTGGCCCAAGGCTGGCTGATTTACCGTCTCAGCCACTCGGCATTTCTTTTGGCGCTCGATCAGTTTCTGGGCGGGATTCCTATCTTTTTGTTTTCGCTCATCGGCGGCGTGGTGGCGGACCGCGTGGAGCGGCGGAGGATTCTGCTTGGCTCGCAGTATGTGCAGATGGCGAGCGCCGGCCTGCTGACGATTCTGGTATTCACCGGCCACGTGCATGTCTGGCACATTCTCTGTCTTTCATTTGTCTCGGGCTTCGCGCAGGCCTTCGGCGGACCGGCGTATCAGGCACTGATTCCGACGCTGGTTGAAAAAGAAGACATGCCGAACGCCATCGCGCTGAATTCGATTCAGTTCAACGTCGCGGTCATGATCGGGCCGGCCCTGGCGGGGCAAGCGCTGGCAAAACTCGGCGAGCCCTGGTGCTTCGGCCTGAACGCGCTGTCGTTTCTTGCGCCCATCATTTCGCTTTCGCTGATTACGGCGCGCTTTCTGCCGCAGAAAACAACGGAATCGATGTTCACCAGCCTGAAGGAGGGCATCAAGTTCGTGCGGAGCCAGGCCTCGATGGAGGCGCTGATCATCCTCGCCTTCTGTATGACTGGTCTGAGCATGCCGATGCGGACTTACATTCCGGTTTTTGTGAAGGATATTTTTCACCGCGGACCGGAAACGTACGGAAACTTACTTGCGCTTATGGGCGTAGGCTCGATCTGCGGATCGCTGAGCATTGCCGGCATGGGCAATATTAAGAAGAAGGGACGGATCGCGCTGGGCGCGCTCATGTGCCTGGGCCTGGGGATTTTCGGGTTTGCCCTTTCCCGGTCGTTGCCACTTAGTGGAGTCATGATGGTGCTGGCCGGAGCGTCGATGATGGCGGTATTCGCGAACGTGAATTCGCTGGTGCAACTGATCACGACCAATGAAATGCGCGGGCGGGTAATGAGCGTCTATAACTTCGCCTTCCGCGGCGGCATGCCCATGGGAAATCTCGTGTCAGGATGGCTGGTGCCCATTTTCACGGCGCCGGTTGTGCTTAGAGTGAACGGAATGCTGCTGGTGCTGCTGGCTCTTTATTTTCTGCTGGTGCAGCGGCGTGTGGCTGCGCTCTAGTCGAGTGGAAGCGCAGAGGCTCTCCTGCCGCTGTCATTCGAGAAGTAAAGGCCTTTGACGGCGGCCTGGAGTGCCACTTCTGTGCTATTTTTGCCCTGTTCTCCACAGGTTCATCTGGGTTGGCACTTGCGGTTGGAATACAAGTTCCGGATAATTTAGGCAGCTTGATATCCGCCGTGTATCGCTATAGCCGCGCCGACTTGCTGCGTATTCTTCGCGTCGCGCCTCGCCAGTTCCAAAACTGGGAGAGGTCGGGCCTTGTTAAGGCGAGTGCGGATTATTCTTTTTTTGATCTGCTGCAAGTTAAGAAAGTGCGTGATTTGTGCGGGAAACGGGTGCGGCCTGCGGTGATCCGGCAATCGCTCGACGCGATGCTGAAGCAGGTAGCGGGAATGGAGAATCCGCTGCTCGAAGCAAGTGCGTATGAGAGCAAGCGGCGCGTGGCCTTCCGGCATCAGGGAAGGTTGCTGGAGCCTATTGCTGGGCAATTCATGTTCGACTTTGTTTCCGAAGAACAGAAAATTGTGACCAGTCCGCGGCGCAACGGACCGGAGCTGGTGGTGACCGATGTCGCCGACTTGTTTTCGCGGGGGATTGCGCTGGAAGAGAATCCGTCGTCGCAGGGCGAAGCGATTGACGTTTATTTGAAGGTCTTAGATATGGATCCGTCGCACGCCGCCGCGCACATCAATCTGGGAACGCTCTACTACAACCGGCAGGAATATGCGCTTGCCGAGAAACACTACCGGTCGGCGATTGAAATCGATCCGCGGTATGCGCTCGCTTACTTCGATCTGGGGAACGTGCTTGACGAGACGGGGCGGATCGGAGAGGCGATCGATACCTATAAGACGGCGTTGCAAATCGCCCCGACTTACGCGGACGCGCATTACAATCTTGCGCTGGCTTACGAGAAGGTACGCGAACCACGAAAGGCGCTGCAGCACTGGCAGGCGTATGTGAAGCTCGATACGACGGGACCTTGGACGGTTCACGCCAAACACCAGATTCAGCGCATTCTGCAGCACGACGGGCTTAAGCTTGTGCCCTCGCGCAACGCGAACTAGAGGGCAAGCGCTGACCTCTATTCATTTCCACACGAAGCCACTTCCCTCAAGAGCTAAAGCACCGGTATTGTCGATCTGGGATGGCGCGGCTGAATCTGCACCCTTTCAAACTGTCTCCGGGTAGTGACCTTTTGATATTCTATTTGTTTCTGAAATGAGTTTAGTTATTCTTGAAGTGTAGGAGCCATAATCATGAATTATTGGCTGCGGATTATGCCATTCACCTTCGTGCTTGCTGTAGCCGCGATGACCGGAATTTGCGCCGGCCAGACACCCGCGGGGGAAAAGCAGATCTACAACGAAACCGCCGATGCACACGTCGAGATTAAAGAGGCGTTGAAGAGGGCGCAGGCGGAACATAAGCGCGTGATTGTCGTGTTTGGAGCCAACTGGTGCTACGACTGCCACGTACTGGATGCGGCGTTTCATCGTCCTGACCTGGCACAGATCATCGCCGCCAATTATGAAGTTGTGCACGTCGACATCGGCAAGGGCCAAAAGAACCAGGATCTGGCAGCGAAGTATGATGTCCCGCTCAAACGCGGGATTCCGGGGCTGGCCGTGATCGAAGCCGATGGGAAGCTCGTCTACAGCCAGAAGAATGGGGAATTCGAGAATGCCCGGGGACTATCGGCGGAGGACTTTCGAGCATTCTTGGAAAAGTGGAAACCGGGGCAACAGAGTTAATAAGCCCTCGACGCGGGGCAAGGAGCACGGCGCGGCTTGCGCCGCGCCGTAGGGGAGGATCACACTTGTTGGTTCGGCCTGTGACCTGCGAACCTTAGGTCAAGAATCTTAATCGACAACCAACTTGTTGTCGACACTGAACGCTCCCGTAACCGAACCCGCTCGCATTCCAGCAATCGTTTTATCCATCGCGCTCTGCACCGTTCCGTAGAGTGTCACGTGTCCGTTGTCGACCACGATGCGAATGGGAGCCGCTGGATCGATGGTGTAGCGGCCGAGTACTGAGTCGCCATAGATGGCTCGGGCCGTGCGCATGCGGATCGAATCGTCGAAGGTTGAGGTCGGCAGTGTGGCGACATCGTTGACCACGTCCTTGACGCCGGGCGTACCAGCCACGATGGCCATCGCATCATTGCGCGACACATCCCAGTAAGCGTCGCCGCTCAGAGTAACGACCCCGTCTTTTACTGCGACCGCAATATAGTTAAACGCGTTGTCGAAGTAGCCGACGCGGTCATAGGCCAGCTTCTTGGCCAGCTTCTGCTGCAACTGGCTGTCGGGCACGCTTTGTCCCGCGACCACGATGTCGTTGCGCACGCCGGAGACGTTTGCGATTTTCTTTATCTTGTTTGCGGCCTCGAGTTTGTCCTGGTAAAGGCTCACCGTACCAGTTAGGGTCACGATGCCATCCTCGACACTGGAACTCACGCTCTTGAGCTGTTTCGCTTTCTGAATTTTCTGGCTGACGGCCTGCTGAATCGGTTGATCATAGCGATTGGTGGCCGCCATGGCCGTCATGCTCAGCAGGACGAGCAGGGCCACGGTCACCGCAACAAATTGCTTCTTCATGGTTGCCATCCTTATTGAATTCCGGTTCCCACATCCCGTTAACCGGTTAGTTAAATAGATGCCTGCCTATCTATGCGGGATGCACGCGCGGGCCGGTTTTACAAACTCTTACAAATAGCTGCGGAAAGTCTGATTTTACTGAGTTTGACAGTTACTTGTGATGACGACTACTCTCGGGCTATGCCTCGTGGACTGCAAGCAGAACTGAAGCAGAAGACGCCTTTCCGGAGCCAGGAGCAAGAAGCGTATCTCTCCCTGTTGCGGACTGCGGACGCGCTTTCGGCTAGCGTAGAAGCGAAGCTGAAAGAATTCGGGTTAACGGGCACACAGTACAACGCGCTGCGGATTCTTCGCGGTGCGGGCGCCGAGGGCCTGCCGTGTAGCGAGATCGGCGAGAGGATGATCACGCGCGATCCCGACATTACGCGCTTGCTGAATCGTTTGGAGAAGCGCGGCCTAGTCACGCGGGGGCGCGCAAAGGACGATCGGCGGGTGATCCACGGGAAGATCACGACGGCAGGGCTGAAGCTCTTGCGCGGGATGGATGAGCCGGTCGAGAGGCACAATCGCGAGATGCTCAAACACGTGGGGGGTAGGAAGCTGGGACAGTTGATTGGGTTGCTGGAGCTTGTGCGGAGTGCAGATTTCACCGCCGAGGCGCAGAGTTCGCCGAGAAAACCCTAGCACGATCGAAATGGGGCGATCATGGGTCCGTTGCAGCTATTTCTTGCGCCGGGCAGCCGATTTCCTTGACGTAGCCTTCCTCTTCGCTTTCTCAACCCGCGTCGGAAATACCCTCGCGAAAATCTTGTCGATGTTCTTCAGCTGGCGGTTAAGGTCAAAGGCACGCTCGATCTTCGCGCGCGGCACGCGGCCGGTGATTGCCGGATCGCTGAGGACCAGTTCGTGGAAATCCAGGTCCTCTCTCCACGCACGCATGGCATGTCCTTGCACGAGGCGGTAGGCATCTTCGCGCGAAATGCCGCTTTCTACCAGATCGAGCAGCAACTGTCCGCTGAAAACAAGCCCGCGCGTGCCATGCAGGTTGGCCAGCATGCGTTCGGGATAGACGAACATGGTCTCGATGAGGTTTGCGGTTTTGTTCAGCAGGTAGTCGGACAGGGTGGTCGAGTCGGGAATGATGATGCGCTCTGCCGACGAATGGGAGATGTCGCGTTCGTGCCAGAGGGGGACATTTTCGAATCCGGCTTGCGCATTTGCGCGGACGACGCGCGATAGCCCGCTGATCTGCTCGCAGGTGACCGGGTTGCGCTTGTGCGGCATGGCCGACGACCCTTTTTGCTTTTCGCTGAAGTATTCTTCGGCCTCGCGGACTTCGGTGCGCTGCAGGTGGCGAATTTCGGTGGCGATCTTGTCGAGTGTGGAAGCAATCACCGCGAGCGTCGCCAGATAATGCGCGTGGCGGTCGCGCTGGATGACCTGCGACGACACGGCTGCCGCTTTCAGCCCGAGGCGGGCGCAAATCTTCTCTTCGAGTTCGGGTGTGAGGTGGGCAAAAGTACCGACCGCGCCTGAGAACTTGCCGACGCGGAGATCTTCGGCGGCGGCGTGGAAGCGCGCGATGTTGCGGCGCGTCTCGGAATACCAGTTGGCGATTTTGAAGCCAAACGTGATGGGCTCGGCGTGCACGCCGTGGGTACGGCCGATCATGGGCGTATCTTTGAATTCCCACGCGCGGCGCTCGAGCACGTCGGCAAGGCGCTCGAGATCGCCTGCGATCAGTGAGGATGCCTGCTGAATGAGGAGGGCCTGCGCGGTATCGACCACATCGTTTGAGGTAAGGCCGTAGTGGAACCAACGCGAATGCGGGCCGACGATTTCGGCGACGGCGGTGGTGAAGGCAATAACGTCGTGCTTGACCTCGGCTTCGATTTCGAAGATTCGTTCGACGTTGAAATCGGCGCGCTCGTGGATCGCTTTGGCGGCATCTTTGGGAACGATCCCGGCGGCAGCCAGTGTTTCGGTCGCCGCAACTTCAACAGCGAGCCAGGTGCGGAAGCGGTTTTCGTCGCTCCAAATGCGGGCCATTTCCGGCCGCGTATAGCGAGGGATCACGGAGCTGTCTCCTGAAATCGGGGCGTTGAATGGGAACTCAGGATTGTAAATCAGTCACGCGCGTGGTGTGTAGTTGTCGCGTGGTGTGTAGTGCGGTATACGGCAGGATGGCTGCCAGGAAGATCGCTTCCCTGCTAAGCTGCCCGGAGTGCTTCTCCCGCCGATCTACTTTGCCGGCTCGACGAAGACCGCGGTTCCATAGGCGAGCACTTCGGTGACGCCTTGCATCACTTCGGTTGCGTCATAGCGGGCGCCGACCACCGCGTTGGCGCCGATTTCCGCCGCATGTTGCAGCATGAGGTCAAATGCCTCGGCACGCGTCTTTTCGCAGAGATTGGTGAGCAAAGTGATATTGCCGCCCACAAGTGTCTGCAGGCCCGCGCCGATGGTGCCAAAGATAGATCGCGAGCGCACAGTAATTCCGCGGACCACGCCCAGGGTGCGCACCACGCGATAGCCATCAAGTTCGAACTGCGTGGTCACCATGTTGTGGCTGACCATGCGTGCCGCTGGTGCTGAATAGTTGCCCATCAGTCCTCCTTGCTCTTCTCTCTGGCGCGGAGTTGTTTAACGCCGCAAAGCTCGACGCAGGTGAAGCCGTTCTGAAGGGCGCCGAATTTATCTTACTCCCCTGATCAAGTCGCTGAGGTCGTGAACATCGGCCGGACTAGCATCGCTGATAACGACGTAACGCAATCCGCTTTCGCTCCATGTCTCCACATTAAAAGCCATATCCCTGGCGGTTGCGCCCATCGCTAATGGGATTGCGTCCGGCCGGTCCTGCAGAATAAAGACGGACAGTTGGTGATTACGAATCTGGAATAGCAGTTGGGCGCCGGGGCTATGCTCGAAATACATGACCCGGCCGCCCACCAGCTTGAAGGAAGAATTCTGCAGATCGGGAAGATTAAAAGTAAATGGCAGTTTGCCCTGGAACCATGGCTTCACGGTGTGCCGGTCGGTCGAAACCACATCGACGGGATTCGCGCTCGCCAGGGTCGCAACATGCAAGTCGACCAGTTCCGCCAGCGCCTGCTCGCGCGCCGCGTGCCACGCCCACAGCGTAAGCCCGACAGCCAATAGCACGAGCGCAACAGCAACCGCGGGCATCCATGCAAATACCCAGACCGGCCGTCGCTTCGGCTCGATGCTCCTTTCAATGCGCAGCCGGAACTCGGGCGAAGGGTAGTAGCGCGCGGCGGCCGCTTGCGTCATGCGCTTCATCTGCAGGCGGCTCAGTGCCTCCGCGGCGCACGAAGAACAGGTGCGAAAATGCACCTCCAGGCTCGCGAGTTCTTCCTGCGAACAAGCTCCGTCTACATAGGCGTCCAGCTTGGACAACCACAGGTCACACGTCATCGCGAGGCCCCCTGCACTCTGGCTGCCAACAATTCGCGCATCGCTTTCCGCGCGCGTGAAAGGCGCGACATCACCGTTCCCATGGGAATGCCCAGCGTCTCGCCGATTTCCTGGTAGCTCATTTCCTCCAGATCGCACAGGAGAATGATTTCTCGAAACTTCACCGGCAGTTTCTCCAGAGTATCCTGAATCATCTTCTGCTCCATTCGCGCGAGCAGAACGGACTCCGGCGTCGCCGGCACCGTGGGCTCAACCGCCTCGTCGTCGCTATCGAGGGATGCGGAGACCTTCAGACCTGCCTGCGTCGTTAGAAATGTATTCCGCATGATCCGGTACATCCAGGCGCGAAAGTTTGTCCCCTGCTGAAATGAGGAGAAACCTCGCAGCGCCTTCATGTAGGTTTCCTGCACCAGGTCCTCTGCCGACGCGCGATCTTGCGTGAGCCAGTGGGCGAAGTTGTAGAGCCGGGCGAAAAGGGGCATCGCCAGTTCTTCGAACGACCCGGTATCGCCGGAACGATCACCCACAGTTGAACAGTGTACCCCGGGCGGAGGCCGTCTCGGCCCACGCCAATTCCGCCGCCGTGCACGATTTCAGCGGTTGGTTGCTCCTTTCACCTCATATAACTGGAGCAACAGCAAAATATTCCCGGGAATATGGGATCGGGGAGAGAGCGTCGTATCGAACAGTTCGTCGCGTCGCTATTTCATCGGCACGCTGTAATGAGAAGAGAGCACACGCCATCCGTTTCCAACCCGCACCCAGACGTCGGTAAAACGGTCGTGGTACTCGTAAAGCTTGTTCTTGAAATGTCCGCGCTCGTGGTACGTGCCCGTGACAATTGCGAGCATGCCGGCGCGCATGCGGACATGCATATCCGACTGTTCGGCAACCTCGACCTGAACGGTGGGATCGGCGGTGTGCGTGATGTAACCCGCTTTGCTATAGGTAGCTCCATCCTCAACCTTGATGATGAAATCTTCCGTAAGCAGAGTGGACATGAGGTCCAGATCGCGCTCTTTGTAGGCCGCGGTCCATTTCTCCTCGAGCTTGAGCACTTGTTCGGCGCCCGGGCGGAGGTCCTGGGCAGCCAGCCGCATCGACAAACATAGGAAGATTGCGAGCGTAAGCCTCGATGCCCTGCGAAGCGACATGGCGTCTATGTCATACCAAATCGCCCGAGGCGACAAGTTCCTTCCGTAACTTGGCGAACGGCATTGGAAGGTCGCGCCGTGGCGATGTTTCAGTCGAACACGTGCTGGTCCACGGGGCGATCGTAGCCGGGATGCAGTTCCCTCCACTGGTCCTTGATAGCCGTAGCCAGTCGCCGGATGCCTTCGCGAATCTGCTCGGGCTGCGCGTTCGAGAAATTGAGGCGCAGATGCTGTAAGCCTTCCTCCGTGTATCCATTACCCGCGTAGAAGCAATCGCCCGGGACAAAGGCGACGTTCTGTTTGAGCGCGGTCTCGAACAGTTGATGGCAATCCATGCCCACCGGCAGCGTCACCCACAGGAACAGTCCGCCCAGCGGGCGCGTCCAAGTCACTTCGGGTGGGCAGAACTCCGCGAGTGCTTCGAGCATCACGTTGCGCCGTTCGCCATAAACGCGGCGAATCAGCTTGATGTGTTCGTCGAGGAAGCCGTCGCGCGCCACTTCGTAGGCCACCATCTGGCCGAACGTCGAAGTATGCAGGTCGGCTCCCTGCTTGAGCTGCACCAATTTCGCGATCACATCGGGCGGGGCGACGATCCAGCCCAGGCGCAGGCCGGGCGATAGCGTTTTCGAGAACGTGCACAGATAAATAACGTTGCCGATGGAGTAGCCGCTATCGCGGCGAAGGTTCTCGCGATCGAGCACAACCAGCGGAGGCAGGTGTTCACCTTCATAACGCAGCTGGCCGTAGGGGTCGTCTTCAATGATCGGAATGCCGTAGCGGTCGGCGAGCAAAACGAGTTCATGGCGCCGACCTTCGGCTAAAGTCGTGCCTCCCGGGTTTTGGAAATTGGGCAGCACATACATGAACTTCGGCCCGGAACGCAGCGGCGCTTCCAGCAGGTCCGTGCGCAGGCCTTCATTGTCGCTGGGCACGCAGACATATTCCGCGCCGTAGACGTTGAACGCCTGCAGCGCGCCGAGATAAGTTGGCGCCTCGACCAGCACGCGGTCGCCAGAGTTGATCAGGAGCTTACCGATCAGGTCGAGGGCCTGCTGCGAGCCGGAGGTGATCAGCACGTGCTCGGGCTTCGCCTTGATTCCGTAACGCGAAGTGTGGCGCGCGATCATTTCGCGCAGCGGCTCATAGCCTTCGGTGGGACCGTACTGGAGGGCCATACGGCCGTCTTTCTCAAGCACTTTGAGGCAAGCTTCACGGAAACGCTCCACGGGGAAAACATCCGGCGCGGGCAGGCCTCCGGCAAAGGAGATGATTTGTGGATTTTGCGTAATTTTGAGAAGTTCCCGGATCGCGGAGCTGCGGACGTTCTTGGCGCGTTGCGCGTAACGGGAAGTCCAGGCGGTTGACATTCGTACCCTCCCGTTAATTGAGTCTACATTGAGGAGCAGAGTTGCGCGGTGATGGAAAGACTATGCGGTGTGATTGGGATCACGGGACCGGCGTGACCCGACCGACTGGACGGGTGGTGCTGCTATGCATGCTTACGTGGTCTAGTGGTCTTCCGATTCGAGAATTGTCCGCTCAGGAGTGTTTATGGCCAAGCGGCAGTCAGCGCCTGTCCCGGAGGATGGTAGTGGACAACGGCTCGCCCTTTATGTGAAGCGGGCGGAAATTCAGGCTGCCCATTGGCTCCTGCGCTTCACCTGCTCCTGAGACCAGCGGCGATTCGAACGGCTGGCCGTCACGAGGGACTGGTAAGCCCTCAGGTTTTGAAACTTGCTTTTCACTTTCTGTCATTGGCTGCCCACTCCACTACCCATTCTCGCATGCGCCTTAGCAGCGACTCCGGTGCCTCCGCCTCCAGTTCCACCAGCCCGTCCTGATATTGCCGCGAATAGATGCGGGCGCGGGCTTCGAGCAGGGCCAGGGTCTTCCCTTCCTTCTGTGGAATGCGGAGGCGCACGCGGCTGGGGCGGTCCTGTTCCAGCACGGCGTCAATGCGATCGAGCAGGGTGGTCAGGCCGATGCCCTTCACTGCCGAGACGTGGATGGTCTGGCTATCGTCGCGCAGCGACTCGCGCTGTTTGGGAGGCAGGAGATCGATCTTGTTCATCACGTGCAGGCGCGGCTTGTTGTCGGCTTCGAGTTCCTTGAGCACGCTTTCTACCTGCGCGTCCTGCTCGACGGAAATTGGGCTGCTGGCATCGGAAACCTGTAGGACCAGCGTGGCCCGCTGCACCTCTTCGAGCGTGGCGCGGAACGCCGAAACCAGCGTGTGCGGCAAGTGGCGGATGAAACCGACCGTATCGGACAGGAGGATGCTTCGTTTCGACGGCAACTCCGTGCCGCGCAGCGTCGGATCGAGCGTAGCAAACATGCGCGGCGAAGCCAGCACGTTGGCGTTGGTGAGCGCGTTAAACAAAGTCGACTTACCGGCATTCGTATAACCGACGAGCGCAATCGTCGCTACCGGCACCGACTCCCGGCGCTGGCGCTGCTGCGCACGGATGCGGCGCACATTTTCGATTTGCTGCTTGACGTGGCGGATGCGGCGATAGATTTTTCGGCGGTCGGTTTCGAGCTGAGTTTCGCCAGGTCCGCGGGTGCCGATGCCGCCGCCAAGCTGCGACATTTCCACGCCCCGCCCAGCCAGACGCGGAAGCATGTACTCGAGCTGCGCCAGTTCCACCTGCAACTGGCCCTCGCGAGTCCGGGCGTGGCGGGCAAAAATGTCGAGGATCAGCTGCGTGCGATCGATGACGCGGGTATGAACCTCGCGTTCGATATTGCGTTGTTGCGAAGGAGAAAGATCGTGATCGAAGAGAATGACGTCGGCCGAAACCGATGCCGCCGCCCCCGCAATTTCTTCCAGCTTTCCTTTGCCGATCAGCGTCGCGGGATCGGGCCGGTCGCGACGCTGCATAAATTCGCCGGCAATTTCGGCGCCCGCGCTGGTCGCGAGCGAGCGCAGTTCGTCAAGCGATTCCTCGGAACTGAAATCGGGAGTGTCTGTCCGGCGGCTGGATCCGATGCTGGTGGCGTGATCTCGCGCCGCCTGGGCCGCAGGCGTAATGGCGGGTGCCGGAGCTTTCCCGGCGCGGCGGCTCGTCCGAAACTCCACCCCCACCAGAAACGCCCGTTCCCGGCGCTCGGAGGGGTTCATGACCGCCTTCAGCCCGGTCCGCACACTTCCCCGCTGGCTCAGTCCGGACTCATCTTTTTGCAAGTAAGGCCGCCGCAAGCAGACTCACTTACCCCTGAGTACCGGAGCTGGGGATTGGCGGCTCGGTGATCGTCGCCACCGCCGCCGGTTTCGCTTCCCCATGCGGGTGCGCGCCCCGGGAGATGACTACCGTTGAGATTGCGTGCTTGAAGATGAGTTGCTCCTGGTTGCTGGTTTCGAGCACGACCGAGTACTTGTCGAAGGAGCGGATCCGTCCCGTCAGCTTAACGCCGCTGACCAGATAGATAGTGATGTTGTGCCGTTCCTTGCGCGCTGTGTTAAGGAAGGAATCTTGAATGTTCTGTTGCGCCGGCTTGGTTTCCATCTGCCGATCTCCTTATTTGTCGTTCGACGCCGCGCCTCTGGGTATTGGGAAGGACATGGGCGACACCGTCTTGCCATCGGCCTCTACAATACGGCCTTGGGACGCGCTTTTCAACTTCCCGGCCAATTTAATTCTGACTCGCCGCCCGACTCCGGGCGAGATGCGCTTGCCGCCCTTCCGGCACCGGAATCCCGACCCCCCTACCACTTTGACCCGCCGAGCATCTACAATCGTCAGTCCACAACTGTCGCCCTAGAGTAGGAGCCTTCACCTTGAATTACATAAGTCTTCCGACCGGCCTCCACCTCATGATGTTTCGTTGGGTCCACTTCGTCGCAGGCATCACCTGGGTTGGCCTCCTCTATTTCTTCAACCTCGTGAACGTCCCATTCATGAAGACGCTCGACCCTGCAACCAGAGGCAAGGTTCTGCCCGGCCTCATGTCGCGGGCGCTCTGGTGGTTTCGTTGGGCGTCGGTGGTCACCGTGCTGATGGGGCTGGGGTATTGGAGCGAGATTGTGGGATCGGACGCCCGCAATGGCGGCGCATCTCCGGGCATCGTCTTCGGCTCCTTCTTTGGCATCTGGACCATCACCTGGGTACTGATGTATGCCTGCGTGATCCCCGGCAAGGGCGCGCTCGACAATGGCTGGGCACTGGCGGTGATTTATACGGTCCTCATGATCGCGGCCTCGTACCTGTTCCTGCGCCTGAACGATCAGGGGTGGGAAAGCAGCCAGTTGCTGGCGATCGGCATCGGGGGAGGATTGGGCTGGATGATGATGCTGAACGTTTGGGGCGTAATCTGGCGCATCCAGAAGCGAATCATTCAGTGGACCGCTGCCAACGCCGCCAATGGCACGCCGATTCCCGATAAAGCGAAATCCATGGCGCGCCAGGCTTTTCTCATGTCACGGGCAAACTTCGTGCTGTCCTTCCCTATGCTCTTCCTGATGGGAGCCGCCAGCCACTATCCGATGTTTGGAAGGTAGAGACGGGGCTTTGCCCCGTCTCCCCCGGACCTCCCGCCTGATTTCCCGCGCACAAAAAATGAAGGGGGGCGAAAGCCCCCCTTTTTAGCATTCTTACGGTTGAAGTGACTAGAAGGTCACCTTCAAGCCAAGTTGGATATTGCGGCGTTCGTCAGCGCTGGTTCCGGCAAATCCGTAGGGTCCGCCCTTCTCGGCCTGAATATAGGGACTCGGATTTCCGTTGCCGTCGATGAGGCTGCTCGCGTCTATATTCTCCGTTTCGACGTAGGTGTTGCTGTGATTGAAGATGTTGTACATCTCCGCCCGGAACTGCAACCCAAACCTCTCCGTAATCTTGAAATTCTTAAAGAAGTTCATGTTTACGTTCCAGTAGCTCGGCCCATAGAAATCGTTCCTCCCCGGATAGGGCAGACCGCTTTGGGTATAGGTGCAGCCCTGGTGCAGCAGCCCAGTGCAGTTCGGTAAGCTGATTGAATCCCCGAGATTGTTCACCACGCCACCGGTATTCGGGAGCGTTATGTAGTTAAACGTGTTGGGGGTGTAGCAACCGACTTGTGACGAGTTGACGCAAACCGTTGTGGCAGTCGCAGAACCAGTGTGCGCGATAGCCGTAGGGGCGATATACAGCGGACAGGCCGTGCTCGAGGCATTGCTGCAATCATAAATACTAAATGGGGAGCCCGAGCGTACGTTGATGTTAGCACCCATCCCCCACCCACCGAGGGCTTGCCCGGCGATCCCTTTGCCGCTCTTCATCCAAGGCAATTCCCAACTGGCATCAACGCGGAAGCGCTGCCGAATGTCGTAATCGGAATTGCCATAGTTGAGACTCGGATTGAAGGCGTCCAGATAGCCAAGCGAGTAGGCGCCAGAGGCCGTTCCGCCGTTCGAGTCGCTAAACGTGGAGGAAATGTTGTCCGTCGAGTGCGACCACGTGTAGTTGGTACTCAGATTGAGGCCCTTTGACCAGAGGTCGTTAGCCCTCCAGCTTACAGCCATGGAGTTGTAGTGGCTGTAGCCTGCGTCACTGCGGTAGTTCATATTGCTGTACTGCAGGTTGAGGCGGTTGCCGGGGTCGTAAGTGGGATTGCCTTGAGGGCTCCCATCACCCAGATAATTACCACCGTAGCCCCCACCGTTGACGTTGGCGATGTCGTAGCCATGGAGACCGTGAGCTCCCGAGTAAGCGACCGAGAAGAGGGAGCTGCGGGTGATTTGGCGCTCAATCGACAGGTTATAAGTCTCCGCATACGCGGTCTTTATGTGCTGGTTAATGGCGCGCTGGCTGACTGGGGGAAACGCCTTCGTTATACCCGAACCCGCCAGTGGGCCGGCATTGTCGGTGTACACCGGCAATGTCGGGACATCGACGCCCGCTGTCAATAAGATCACGCCGTAGGCCGGGGGGTTCTGGATAGCGTTAAAGGTTACGTTGCCAAAGTTGCGCTCGTAGCCGATGGCATAGCCGCCGCGCAAGCTGGTCTTGCCGTCGCCAAAGACATCCCATGCGAAACCTATACGAGGCCCGAAGTTGTGGTAATTGGGATGCCAGAACACGCCTCCGTTCTTGGAGAGTTGCACAGAACCATTGCGAATCTGATCGAAGATGTCGCTGCCCGAACCCAGTACAAAATTGGAGTCGAGAGCCTTATTCGCATTGTGCTGAACGCCATAGTACTCCCAGCGCAGTCCCCCGTTGAGGGTAAGGCGAGGTGTGACCTTAAACGAATCCTGGCCATAGAATGCGAAATCGTTGTAGTGATAGTTACGTTCGAAGTCCGGCGGCCCGACCGGCAGCGTCAGCGTGCACGCTGGAGTCTGGACGGGGGCACCGGTTTCAGGATCTCTGACGCAAGGGAACTCGCCCTGCGGAGAGATTGCAGCCTGGAATTCGTAGATGTTGCCTGAGGCCAGGTTGGCAAGCCCCGTAGCCAAGTTCGTCCCCAGATATTCAACCGCCTCTTCGTAGGCGCCGAATGTGCGGTTGTCGCGAACGTGAACGAACTGGCCGCCAAACTTGAACTGGTGTTTGCCTTTCGCCCAGGAAACGTCATCGTAAAACTGGTAGAGGTTCTGCGGTCCACCGAACGGAAGGGCTTCGCCCGGTGAGGTGGGGAGGTATCCGGGAAACGCCAAATCCTGGCCGAATACGGTCGCGGCAGTGCCGGCCGTGTAGAGCGTCGGGCTTACTGGAACCGTGCCTAAAGGTTCCACCACGTGGAGCCGCTCATAAATCACCTTGGCCGTATCCACCAAATTCGCAGCGAAGACGTGGCTGATGGTAAAAGTGTAGTTCTGATTGAAAGTGCTAATTCCGGTGTTGTAGCCGGCGTAGGGACTGTCGGCATTCGACCCTACAAAATCGATTTCGTGGTACCCAGCATAACGTCCCGTGATCGTGGTCTTGGCCGACAGGTTGAAGTCAACCTTACCAACCTCGTCCCAGGTATTCTCGGGAAGACCACCGCCGGAGTCACTAGGTACAGGCGTGGAGACTAAGTCGCAAAGCAGCGCCCCACCATTGCAGGACCCAGTGTTAAGAATCTTGGTCCCGGCAGCGAGATTGCTCCCGTACGTCGTGAAAAAGGCTTGGCTGGCAGGCGCCAGCAACGCTAAGTTTGAAGCACCGCCGTCGACAATGCTAAACAACGCGGGGGCAACGCTGCGGACGCGGAGCCACTCGAGGTTGTCGAAGAAGAACAATTTGTCCTTCTTAACGGGGCCGCCCAAGGAGAAGCCGAAGTTGTTCCGCGTGAAAACACCCTTCGTTACGTCGCTGGCATCGTTTTGGTAAGTGTTAGACGAGAGGTGCGAGATGCGATTGAATTCGTATGCGCTTCCGTGCAACTGATTGGTGCCAGACTTGGTAACCACGTTGACAACGCCGCCGCTGGCACGGCCGAACTCAGCTCCAAAGTTGCTGGTCAACACGCTGAATTCCTGCACCGAGTCGAGCGGTACGACTTGCCCGATAGTGGCCGAATATAGATTCACGTTTTCGGCGCCATCGAGCAAGATACTGGTCGATGATGACCGCTGACCGTTGATAGCATACCCAGCACCACGAAGGCTCTGGTTGTCCTCGCTCACGCCACTGGCCGATCCTACGAGCGCATACGGGTTGCGGTCCTGGTCGGTGGGCAGCCGGTTGAGGTCGGTTGTGGTGACGATCTGGGACAGGGTCTGATTTTCCGTGTTGACAGCAACGGCCTCGCCTACGGCACTTACTTCCACCGTCGTGGCGGCTGCGCCAACTGTAAGCTGTGCCGAACCATCGTTCTCCGATCCTACCGCGACTTGGATTTGGCGCCCCCACTTTTGGAAGCCGGTAGCCTCGACGCTCACCTCGTAAGTGTCGGGGTGGAGGCTAGAAACGACATAGAGGCCTGCGGAATTGGTCACCGCTTCGCGCGTGAAGCCGGTATTCACGGACTTGATCGTTACCTTCGCGCCGGCAACCACGGCTCCGGTTGGGTCCTTGACGGTTCCACTAATCTGTCCGGTTTCCGTCTGGCCAAAGCAGGCGAGGGGAAGAATCACGGCAACCAGCAAGAACGCTAGCGTTAGCGCAACTAACTTCGAGCGAGTAAAGACAGCTTTCATACTCAGTCTCCTCATGAGGTAGGCAAAACGCCCCAAATTGGTGCAAAATTGCCAAAACAAACTTCTATTGGAACCACTTGGTATTGGCAATTCGCATGCCAAGAGCATGTAATGTAATACGCTTTTTTTTCAATGACTTAACAACACGGACAAGCAGGTCTCTATTGAAATCAGTAAAAGTCGGCCGAAACGAAATATGGGTTTTGGTATTCTCGTCCTCCTCCAAACTTCATGGCGTCTGGTGCCGGCTGCCTCGGCACATATCGAAACGTCGACTTCGGAATAAGGTGCGTGGGGTCCTCCTGCTAGAATCGCCCCTGTGAACCCTACTCCCCCGGATACACAAACGCGCACAACGCAGCCCGTCCCCCTCCTGGATCTGCGCCGTCAGTACGCAGCACTCCGCGCAGAGGTTCTGGCCGCGATTGCCCGGGTTTGCGATTCGCAGGGCTTCATTCTTGGTCCCGAGGTCGAAGCGCTTGAGCGGGAAATCTGCTCGCTGACAGGGGCGAGCGCGGCTGTCGGCTGCGCCTCGGGAACAGAAGCTCTCTGGCTGGCGCTGGTTGCTGCCGGCGTCAAGCCGGGCGATTCGGTCATCACTACCGCGTTTAGTTTCTTCGCGTCTGCCAGCGCCATTGTGCGCGCGGGCGCCACGCCGATTCTGATGGACGTCGATCCCGGGACTCTGAACCTCAACGCCGCGCTGGTTGGCATGCGGCTTCGCGCGGACCGGGCAAAAAATCTGGGCGCGATTTTGCCCGTTCATCTTTATGGGCAGTGCGCTGACATGGATACGTTTGACGCGATCGCCAGGGAATTCAACGTGCCGATCGTTGAAGATGCGGCGCAGGCCATTGGCGCTGCATGGCGCGGACGCGGCGCGGGATCGTTGGGCACAACTGCAGCCTTCAGTTTCTATCCGACCAAGAATCTTAGCGCGTATGGCGATGCCGGCATCGTGACCACCCTCCATCCCGAAATGGCCGAGCACATGCGGCGTCTGCGAAACCACGGGAGCCCGCGCCGCTACTATCACGACGAATTCGGCTGGAACGGGCGCATGGATGCTATTCAAGCCGCCGTTCTGCGCGTGAAACTACCGCATATCGCCGACTGGAACGAAGCGCGACGGCAACACGCGGCAACTTATGACCGGCTCTTTGCCGATGCGGGAATGTTGTCACCGGCTGCGAGCGCGCCTATTCGTCCGCTCGCGCGTGACGCGAACGCCACGCACGTTTTTCATCAGTACGTCGTTCGCGCCCAGCGCCGCGACGAGTTGCGTCGCTTCCTTGCCGAGCGAAAGATCGGCACGGAAATTTACTATCCGCTGCCGCTGCATTTGCAGCCGGTGTTTTCTTATCTTGGATTGAAAGAGGGAGGTCTGCCCGTCGCCGAGCGGGCGGCAAAAGAAGTCATGGCGCTGCCAATGTTCCCCGAATTGACCGACGCTGAGATTCGGCGTGTGGTCGAAAGCATTGCCGAGTTCTATTCCTGACCTATCGTGAAGGTCCTATCATGGACAACAAGCAAACTGCACTCGTGGTGATCGACGTCCAGCGCGGCATCATGGATGATCCCGGCCAGACGCGGGTGAAAGAGGTCCATCAGGAGTTCGACGAGACCGTGCTGCGCATTCGCTCACTGCTCGATCGCGCCCGCCAGGCACGGATTCCCGTCATCTACGTTCAGCACGATGGCGTCCCCGGCCATCGCCTTGAGCCGCATACGCTCGGATGGCCGATTCGCGCGGAGATCACTCCGCGCCCCGAAGAGCCTGTCATTCACAAGCGCGCTTGCGACGCGTTTTTCGAAACCTCCCTTCAGGAAGAACTCGCCCAGCGCAACGTCAAGCGACTCGTGATTGCCGGGTGCATGACGCAATACTGCATCGACACGACAGTGCGCCGCGCCGTGAGCCTTGGCTATGACGTGCTACTCGTCGCGGACGGCCACACCACCGCCGACACGCCGACACTCCGGTTCGAGCAAATCATCGCCCACCACAATGCCGTGCTTGATGGCTTTGACGCCGGCAACCACAGAGTTCGCGTCGAGCGGGCATCGGGAATCAGCTTTTGAAATCGCCTCTTCTGCCGTCCTCAGTGGCCCGGGTCGAAGACGATGCTAACCTCGGTCTGCGTCGGAGAGTGGCCGGGCGTGTAGACCCATTTCATAACGGCCGCAATCGCCGCTTCACCCAAGACGGGGTTTCCTCCCAGCAACCGGGCGTTCTCAACTTTGCCGTTCGAGGCGATGGCGACTTTCACACGGACCGTGCCACCGATGTGATTTCCCAGCAGGATGACGGGATATTCGGGCTCGACGCGGGAAATCAGCTTTCTGGCTCCGTCATTCTGGGACGGACCCACCGCTAAGGCCTTCACCCCGTCCAGCGCGGCGGCAGAGCTCACATAGCCAATGGCGCCGCGCGTCCTGGCAACGTAAGCGACTATGTCTTCGTCGGTGCGCAGGACTTTGGGCATCAAGCCCTTGCCCGTAAACACGAGCGTGCGGTAGTAGTCCTGCAGGCTGTTGTCGCTCTGGCCGAGATACTCCTTCAAAAACTCTGCATGCGCAGGGCCGCCCGTCGCCAGCACCGGTTCGACATGCGTCCCGTCGCGCAGCGAGTTCCGTTCCTCCAGAAACACGCTCCTGACCTCAGCCGCGGAAATACTTTCTGCCCGCACGCTCGGATTGGCGATGATCTTGACGTTGGCAGCTTGAGCGCTCCCGCCGGCAAAGGCCACGAGGGCGGCCAAAACGCAAAGGGCCGCGAGGCACCGCATTCCATTCTGCTTTTTCATGGCTTCCATGGCACCCTTTGTCTCCTTCTTATGAAATCAGAATCGATCACGGTCTCAGAACACGAACCCGAGGCGCGCGATCCCGAGCCGCGTGGCCTTTTGCAGTCCTTTCGGGTTGGTGCCGGGAAAAAATGCGGCCAGATTGCCGTCGATGTAGTGGCCTTCCAGCTTCAGATAGAAGAACCGGTTGATGTCATAGCGGGCGTTGGCCACCGTGTCGTTGCTGTAGTAATTGGGATTGTTTGGATCGTAGGAAGCCCAACTAAAGGTAGCGATAAAACCCGTGCCTGTGGTCCGGGAGAAATAGGACCCGGCTGTGAGCTTGCCGGTCAGGTGGTAAGCTCCCATGACGTACCAGGCGTGTTGCCAGGAACCCGTTGGCGATACGGGGACACCATTGTTTGCCACCCAGTGGGGTTCGACCTTCCCCTCGGCGGCCAAATCCAGCTTGCCGCGCCGGTATCCGACCGAATAGATCTGGCGGCTGATGGCGGAATCGATTCTGAGTACAAGGGGTGCTCCATAGGGATTGGCGTTGGCAGGCCAGAGTGCGTGTGAAGCGATTGGGCGCGAGTTGTCGAAGGCGATACCGGCGGTGAGCCCCTTGATGGGCGTTCTCCACTTAATGTTGCCGCCATAGGTGTAACCGGAGTCAGTTGGGATTACGATGCCGTAGAGCTGGCGGGTCAACAGAAAAGCGCCGTCGTTCGAAGCGACGCTTCGCTGACCTCCAAACAGCTGGTAGGTTACGTTGCCACCCACCGGCAGCTGGACGTTGCCGTAGATTGCCCCGCCAACGACCGGAATTCTGTAACTACGATAGTCCTCTTCGTATACCCCTTGTGGGAGCAGAGCCCAATTGTGGAGGACGTCGGTGTCCGAGGTTTCGTTAAACAGACCCATGGGGGCCTTGATTTTCCCGCCGCGGAATCCCAGCCAGTTCTTCACCCGGTAGTCTCCATAGGCCCAATCGAGCATCAGGTTGCCGCGTCCGAGCTGGCCCATCATGTAGTCGTGGATCTGCACCCCAGCATGAAAGTTCTCGGTGATAGGCACGCTCAGGTTGACCGAACCCTCCGACCACTTCGCCGTCCCGCCGTTGGTATCCAAGGTCAGGTAGTTGTTGCCCGAACCGTAGACGACACTCTGGTCCAGGTTCCCGTGGAATTGGAACTTGTGCCAAAACGCGTTGGCTGGAGCGCCATCCGCGCCATCTCCACCGGTGTCGCCCGCCAGAGCGACGCTGGCGCTGAACAGAATAGTCGCTGCTAGAATCCGATGCATTTGTGCCGCCCCTTTCACGTTTCGCACACCCCCATCCAGCGGTTCGGTGCAAGCTCTTGTGAGGGACAAAGTCCCAAGAGATCCCTTAATTCCTTCATCGGCAAGATCCCGACTTTCTCCTCGGCGGACCTGGCCGGCATCCCGGAGAATCCGGAGCGCCAGCAGGATCCCACTTCAGAATCCATCGGCTCCGGCGGACAGGGCTATATCACGTAGGTAGAGGCCGAGCCTTTTGGTAGGGGAAGAATCGATCACTTTGGGAGAGCCCGATTCGGTTTTTACGGAAGGCGCGAACCACGGGGTCCACCGAGGGACAAGGGGGATGCGTGGCTTTGATCAGAGCTTGGACTCTTTAATTCAACTACATTACCTTTGGCGGATTCCTCTGCGGCGTTCCTGGACTCTAGCGTCGCTTGCGTGCTTTCCGCGTCGGCGTCTTCTTGCTCACCGCGTGCATCGGCTCTTCTCCCGGCGCATACACTCGCCGCACCATCGGAGTGTTGAGCTTGTACTTGCGCTCGCTTACGTTGCCATTGTCATCGAGCACGCGAATCGTGAAGACCGGCAGCGTGCCTTCCTTGCCGAAGTCTTCCTGCGAAACTTTCACCGGCAGCATGCCTTCCCCGCGCTCCCGGTAGGCGGTCTCATAGCGGTGCCGCTTCACATTCCACGTGAAGACGCGAAACTGGTTGAAGTCGAACGGCAACCCATCTTTCGGCTCGGTGAGCACGATCAGATACTGCGCGACTTTCTTGTCTTCATCCTGCACCTGATTGAGCACAAAAAAAGCGACGATGCGCTGGCCTTCGGCGTATTGCGCGACTTCGAGCGGCACATCGGTATCCACCATGCGCCCGAGCACCCATCCCACGCGCCCGTGGCTGTCGCGCACCAGCCACCAGTCTTCAAGAACAGGCATCGCCTCTTTCTTTTCTCCGGAAGCGCCTGCCTTGGCGGGCGCGGCCATCACGCCCGGCTTCTCTGCCGTGCCTCGTTTCAGCAGCGCCAGCTTTTCGCCCGACAAAATCTGATAAAGGTGCTCGGTCTCGCGCCCCGGTTCCACGTGCAGGTTGGTGTCGTTGCGCGTCGTTCCCTGGGCCTGCACCGGATCGTTGCTGTTGTCTGCGGTCAGCTTCTGCAGCTGATCGAATACCTGCTGGCTGACCAGATAGCGCTGCTCCATCCATCCCATCTGTCCGGTCGCGGTGCGCACTTTGGCGAAGCGGCGATCGTGGTCGAGTACTTCCACGCGGTCGCCGTTCTTGACGACCCCGGCTTTTTCGTAGGCAGCCGCCACGCGGTTGCGCAGATTAACCTCCACGCCGGAAACATAAGCGACTTCGAGGACCTTGCCGCCGCTGTGTTTGCAGGCGACAAAGAAAAGAATGCCCGCCACGCACACCGCCGGCACGGCCACACGCCGCAAAAATGTTGGGAGAAACTTCACGGGATCAACGGTAACTCTTCACTATACCGCCAGAGAAAGAACTGAGGATTAACACGAAAGGGACGTGTGCCAGCTTCTAGCTTTTCGCTCGTGGCTCGCGGAGGCTTCAATCTCCGAACCCAATCCCGATCGCCCGGGCCGCCCGCACGATCTCGCCCTGCGGGTCCACCGTCTTCAGCTTTCCCACCGCGTCGGCAATCGTGACCGCGCGAATCGATTCCTGCTGCAGGCAGACCATCTTGCCGAACCCGCCCGCCGCGATCAAATCCACTGCGCCCACGCCGAAGCGCGTCGCGAGAATCCGGTCATAGGGCGACGGCGATCCTCCGCGCTGAATGTGTCCGAGCACGCTGACCCGCACTTCCTTGCGCGCCACCAGCGCAATGGCATCGCCCACCATGTTGCCCACGGCCATGCTGCGCGACATGTGCTTCATCTCCGGCGGCAGCTTGATGCCCTCCGCTACCACGACAATCGTGAACCTCTTGCCGTAGCGCTCGCGCATTTCCAGGTGCTCGCAAAGCTTCTGGATGGAGAACGAAATCTCCGGGATCAGGATGACGTGCGCGCCGCCGGCAATGCCGGCTTCGAGCGCGATCCAGCCCGCATCGCGGCCCATCACTTCGACCACCATCACGCGATGATGCGACTCCGCCGTGGTGTGCAGTTTGTCGATGGCATCGGTCGCCGTGTGGATGGCGGTATCGAACCCGAACGTGACCTCGGTGGCCGAAAGATCGTTATCGATCGTCTTAGGCACGCCTACGACTTGCATGCCCTTCAAAAACAGCTCGTGCGCGATTTTCATCGAGCCGTCGCCGCCGATGGAAACGATGGCGTCAATGCCCAGCTTGCGCGCGTTCGCAATGACATCGCCCGAAATGTCGCGCACCACTTCCTGCCCGTTCTCGACCGTCTTGTAGCAAAACGGATTGCCGCGGTTGGTGGTGCCGAGAATCGTGCCGCCACGCGGCAGAATGCCGCTGACATCCTTGAGCGTCAGCTCGCGCGCGCGCTCCGGCCAGATCAGCCCATCAAAGCCATCGGGAATGCCGATGACCCTCCACTTGTATTTAAGGATGGCAGCCTTCACCGCCGCGCGAATCACGGCGTTCAATCCAGGAGCGTCGCCGCCCCCGGTGCAGATTCCTATGCAGTGAATGTCAGTCATAACAACTTACACTATGATAGCGCGGAGGAGCGGTGTGCGGAGGACCGACTGGGCGCGTCGGACCCCACCGACGGGTCACGCCCCGAGGTGCGCCTCCCTTCGACGATGACGAGACCCACTCATTGTCCGGGCCACCCGCCAGTAAGTATTCCCAAAACCGGAAGTGTTCCACGTGGAACAATATACAGCGTATTATGTATGTATAGAGTTATATGCTCAATGACCGCAGATGAAACATGAGAAAAGAGTTACGTAAGGCCGGCGGATCGCCCGGCTGAGGGCTTCGGGGAGCGTGGAACAGGGGCGTTTCGTTGGACGTCCTATGGACGGGAGATCAACCGGAGGCTGCGGCGGGTGATGGAAGAAGAAGCGAAAGTGCGGGAGAGATAACGGCTTCAGCAGGCTCGGTTTATGCAGACTAGATCGTACGTACCATGGGAGCGTTCCCACACAACGAAAGCCGCGTTGTGTGGGGGCACCCAGAGGCGAACAATAGGCGCACAAAATAAAGTTTGGAACACAAACATGTACGTACAAGGCGTGTAGAGGCAACAAACGAAAGGGGCTGGAGGATTTTGGGGAGGTCAAACCGGGCTTGACAAGGTGTGATATATGGATCGCGGCACGCTGTTTTCCCACCGCGTCCCCATGCCGGATTCCGGCAGGCTTCTTAGAGGGGGCCCGGTTTGGACCGATGGGGACCCCGGCTGGGAGGGGCACCCTCATTGTTTGTGCCACCCGACCGGCGAAAAATCCCAGGCTTTATGCGGTGGTGGAAACCGACCCTAACGCCCAAGAGGGCGACATTAGGATGGGTACCGGCCTTAGGACTTTCAGTGTTCCTTTTTCCTCGCAACCCCCGTGCCCGCAATTGAAACTTCCAGCGGGCTGCCTGGACCGTCGAACGGGATGTTCAGCGTGGCCGTGGACAGACCAAACTCGTGGGGCCGGAACAGGACCCGGATGGTGCACGTCTGGCCTGGTCTAAGCGTTCGCGGCTGATGGCAGTATTGTTTGATCGTGAAAGCGTTCAAATCCCCACCGGTCGGCATGATGGTAACGGTGCCAATCGTAAGCTTCGATAGCCCCGCGTTGGTCGCGACCACCACTTTCGGGAAGCTCTCATCCGGAACTATGTTGGGGAAAGTGAGGGGTGATGGTGAAGCGGCCAACTGCGGCTCATAGACCCACGTGTCGTTGAAAAAGTCGAGGTTCAGTCCCCCGAACAGGACGACTCGGCTTTGCTGCGGATCGTAGGCCATGTCGGCCCAAACACGCCCCGAGGGGCTGTTCGCAGGGTCCGCTTGAGTCCAGTTCGTGCCGTCCCACACCCACGTGTCGTTCAGAGGAGTGCCGCCGCCGTTCGAGCCTCCGAACAAGACCGCCTGGCCTAGGGCTGCATCGTAGGCCATGGGAGACTCGGCACGCGCGGGCGGGCTAGTCGCAGGGCTCAGTTGGGTCCAGTTGGTCCCGTCCCACACCCACGTGTCGCCTAAGAAGTCGGAGCCGCTGAGGCCTCCGAATAAGACTACCTGGCTGTGCACCGTATCGTAGGCCATGTCGAAGTCGCTACGCGCGGACGGGCTGTTCGCAGGGAACTCCTGAGTCCAGTTGGTCCCGTCCCACACCCATGTGTCGTTGAGATCGCCGGCGCCGTTGTTGAGCCCTCCGAACAAGACTATCTGGCCGTGCGCCGAATCGTAGACCATGACAAAGGAGCCACGCGCGGGCGGGCTGTTCGCAGGGCTCAGTTGGGTCCAGTTGGTCCCGTTCCACACCCATGTGTCGTTGAGAAGGCCTCCTCCGACGCCTCCTCCGAACAAGACCACCTGGCCCTGTGCCGCATCGTAGGCCATGCCAAAGGTGGCACGCGCGGACGGGCTGTCCGCAGGGAACTCCTGCGTCCAGTTGGTGCCGTCCCATACCCACGTGTCGTTAAAGTAACCGCAACACACCCCTCCGGGCTCGCCCCCTCCTCCGAACAAGACCACCTGGCCGTGCGCCGCATCGTAGGCCAGCGCGGCGTAATCGCGAGCGGGAGGACTGGCCGACGGCGATTCTTGAACCCAATTCGGCTGCGCGTGCGCCGGAACGCAAACCGCGCCCAGCAGCAGCAAGAGCGCGCATGCTGCCGCGATGGCGGAGCGCAGCCGCGGCTCGGGTCTTTCCGAAGCAGTGGTCGAAGCAGTGGAGGTGGACGACAAGTTGCCGAAAGAAACAAGGGTCAGAAGGCGTGCGGGCGGAGTGGTCATGGGTAAATTCTCCTAGAACGTTTTTCTGAACGGAACGTTTTACTGAACGGAACGTTTTACTGAACGCCGAACGGCGAGCTAGAGACCGGAAGAATTTCGTTCTTGACCCCAAACAAAATCGGGCTCATCTTCCCACGACATCCCCCGTTCGTCAATGTGAAACATTTTTCACCCGGATCGCCGCAGATGGTATGAAACGCCGAACCAGCGGGCTGTCCCAACATGCGGTTCTTGCAAGGGCGGCACCCCTGAAGTTCAGCCGCTCGGAAGCCGGGCAACTCGGCCCCGCTCAGGCGTGTGAACTGCCCACACAACGAAAACCGGGTTGTGTTGGGTCACCCTCATTGTTTGTGCCACCCGCCGGGAGGTGTCACCGCAGCGGCTGAAGCCGCGTTCAAAACGATGCGCTTATCGCGGCGCTGAAAGCGCTGCGCCACCCGAAATCAACAGCAGGCCGATTTTTTCCGCGGCCTGCTGGAGCGGCCTACTCGAGCAAAGGCAAAAGCCGCGGACAGGAGTGTCTGCTCCACACTGGCGGAACACACTGATAGAATTTCGGTCGATGATCTTTCGCAGCGATAACCGTGCTCCTGAGCAGATTCGGCCTGTCACCATTACTCCCGACTTCATTTCGACCGCGGAAGGTTCGGCGCTGATTGAAATGGGCAACACGCGCGTCATCTGCACCGCGTCGGTGGAAGAAACCGTTCCTCAATTTTTGCGCAATTCGGGCAAGGGATGGATTTCCGGGGAATACGGAATGCTGCCGCGCTCGACGCTGACGCGCACGGCGCGCGAATCGGCTCGGGGAAGGCAAAGCGGGCGCACGCATGAGATTCAGCGGCTGATTGGTCGGTCGCTGCGCGCCGTTGCCGACTTGAAGCAGTTGGGCGAGCGCACCATCTGGATCGACTGCGACGTGATTCAGGCGGATGGCGGAACGCGCACGGCTTCGATCACGGGAGCGTTCGTCGCGCTGGGTTTGGCGCTGCAACGGCTGATCGAAGCGGGAACGTTGAGCGCCGCGCCGATTAGGGATTTTGTCGGCGCCATCAGCGTCGGTGTCGTGGATGGCGAAGTGCTGCTCGATCTTAACTACGAAGAAGATTCGCGCGCCGACGTCGATATGAATGTTGTCATGACTGCGGGCAACAAGATCGTTGAGCTGCAGGCTACGGCCGAGCATCAGGTGTTTGACGATGCGCAACTGGCGAAGATGATGGGGCTGGCGCGGCAGGGGATTCAATCGCTGATTGCCAAACAGCAGGCTGTGCTGGGAGCGCTGGCGCTACGGCAGTAAGGACGAAAAGGCGGACGAGAGCAGCGCCCTTGTCCGCCGAAGCTGCCGAGCCTCGCTCGGCTGGGACGGGCAGGAGTGCCCGTCCCCACACGAGCTACCGGTACTGCAGCGCCATTTGCTCTAGCGGAACGGGCTTGTAGTCGCCGGCGTGTCCGGCCTGGCCGAACTGCATCATGCGCTGGGCTACTACTTTCTTCATGGCTTCGCGCGCGGGCTTCAAATAGTCGCGCGGATCGAATTTCTCGGGCGTATCGACAAACACCTTGCGGATGGCTCCGGTGATCGCGAGGCGGTTGTCGGTATCGACGTTGATTTTGCGCACGCCGTTGCGAATGCCGAGCTGAATCTCTTCCACGGGAACGCCCCAGGTCGGTTTCAGCTTGCCGCCGTACTGGTTGATAACATCCTGCAGTTCTTTGGGCACGCTTGATGAGCCATGCATTACCAGATGCGTTTTCGGCAGGCGCTTGTGGATTGCAATCAACACGTCCATCTTCAGCACGGAGCCATCGGGCTTCTTGGAAAACTTGTAAGCGCCGTGGCTGGTGCCGATGGCGATGGCGAGCGCATCGAGGCCGGTCTTCTGGACGAACTCCACTGCCTGGTCGGGATCGGTAACGTGCTCGAGGCCGGTGCCGCCGGCGCCGTGGCCGTCTTCGATGCCGCCGAGGACGCCGATCTCGCCTTCCACCGTTACGCCACGCGGATGCGCGTATTCGACGACTTCCTTCGTCACGCGCACGTTGTAGTCGAAGGTGGAGGGCGTCTTGCCATCGGGCATCAGGGAACCGTCCATCATCACGCTGGTAAAGCCGAGATCAATAGCGGATTTGCAGGTTTCTACGCTGTTGCCATGGTCGAGGTGCATGACCAGGGGAATCTCGGGATAGAGCTCGGCCGCTGCCAGCATCAGGTGATATAGATATTTGTCCTGCGAATAGGAGCGCGCGCCACGGCTGGCTTGAATGATGACCGGCGAGTTGGTCTCCTTGGCAGCTTCCATGATCGCCTGAATCTGCTCCATGTTATTAACGTTGAATGCGCCGACGCCGTAACCACCTTTGGCCGCTTCGTCCAGAAGTTGCCGCATGGAAACTAGAGGCATAATTCCTTCTCCTATTAATGAAATCGCTGCTTTCGTTTAGTGTAAAGCGCGCGCGGGCAAGCTCTGGTGACGTACATCACACGATGGCGTATCATTTGTGGAAACCGATGGGAGGATTTATGAAACTTACTCCGGGGAAACTGGCAGGTCTGAAAGCCGTATCCAACCAACATGGCGTGATCGCTGCCGCGGCCATGGACCAGCGCGGCTCGTTGCAGAAGTCGCTGGCTAAGGAAAAAGGCTCGGCTGTCACCGACGCCATGATGGAGGAGTTCAAGATTTTGGTCAGCGAGGTGCTGACGCCGCATGCGAGCGCCATTTTGCTCGACCCCGAGTGGGGCTTGCCTGCCTCCAAACGGCGCGCCAAGAATGCAGGCTTGCTTCTGGCCTATGAGAAAACGGGATACGACAAAACCGGCCCCGGCCGCTTGCCCGATCTGCTCGATCACTGGTCGGCGAAGCGCCTGAAAGAAGCGGGCGCGGACTGCGTGAAGATTCTGCTCTACTACACGCCGTACGACCCCAAAAGTGTGAACGAAACGAAGCACGCCTGGGTGGAGCGCATCGGCGACGAATGCCGCGCCAACGATATTCCGTTCTTTCTCGAGTTCGTTGGCTACGAGGAAGGCGCGGACGAAAAAGGAGTCGAATACGCTCGCAAGAAACCGCATATCGTCACCGAGAGCATGCGCGAGTTCAGCAAAGACCGGTACGGTGTGGATGTGCTCAAGGTAGAAGTGCCGGTGAATATGAAATGCGTGGAAGGCACGAAGTCGTTTGGGGGCGAGAAAGCCTATACCAAGAAGGAAGCGATTGAACTTTTTCACAAAGCCGCCCACGCGGCGACCAAGCCGTTTATTTATCTTTCGGCTGGAGTGAGCAATGCGGAATTCAGCGAGACGCTGGAACTGGCGGGCGAGTCGGGAGTGAAGTTCAATGGCGTGCTGTGCGGGCGCGCGACGTGGAAGGACGGGATTCCGGTGTATGCCAAGCATGGGGCGGATGCGTTCCGGAAATGGCTGGAGACGGAGGGCGTGAAGAACATTAACAACGTCAACAGCAAGCTGAAGGCGGCGACTTCGTGGCACTCGATTTACGGCGTGGAGCCGGCACTGACGCATGCTTAGCTCGTTCCATTTCTAGCTCCAGGCGGGCTTTTTGCGGCCCGCCCTTTCTTTTGTCTCCTGGAGTCGCGAGCTACGAGCCTCGAGCAAACAACTCATCTCGTAGCTCATAGCTCGAAGCTGATTCATATGCCTGATCGCAAAACCGCTCTCATCACCGGCGCCTCGTTTGGCATTGGACTGGAACTGGCGCGCATTTTCGCGCGGGAAGGGCACAACCTGGTGCTGGTTGCGCGCAGCGCGGACAAACTGCGGCAGTTGGCGTCGGAACTGGAAAGAGCTTATGGCGCACGTTCGCTGATTCTGGCGGTCGACCTTACAGACCCTGGCGCTCCGGCCTACGTGCTCGACCAGACGACTCGCGCCGGCATTGTGGTTGACATTCTGGTTAATAATGCCGGATTCGGACAATACGGCCTGTTCGCCGAAAACGATCTTGAAGAATGTCTGCGCCAGATTCAGCTCAACGTAACGGCACTCACTCACCTCACCCGGCTTTATCTGCCGGAGATGATCGAACGAAAAAGCGGGCGCATCCTGAACGTGGCCTCCACGGCGGCATTTCAGCCGGGGCCGCTGATGGCGGTTTACTTCGCTACCAAGGCTTATGTGCTGCATTTTTCCGAAGCGCTGGCGAATGAAGTGGAGGACACGGGCGTTACCGTAACATGTCTCTGTCCGGGAGCGACGGCGACCGAGTTCCACAAGCGCGCCAATGCTACCGGAATGCGCTTTCTGAGAATGGGGTCGATGGATGCGCGCACCGTGGCCGAAGACGGTTATCGCGCGTTGATGGCGGGAAAGCCGGTGGTGATCTCTGGCGTGAAGAACTGGCTGGTGGCGCAATCGGTGCGCTTTTCGCCGCGGCGGTTGGTGACGGCGATTGCGAGAAAAACGCAAGAGATGAAGTAGACCGTTTACCGCACAAGGAGCCTGTGAATCTCTGAAGCTGCGAAATAGGCAAACCAACAGCCTCCGATACAAATAATCAGTCCTGCCGCGCGGCTAACCGATCTGATGATCGGAGCCAGACGCTTTGGGCCGGGATACATCCAGCTCGGAGTAGGACCGCCGATCGCTTCTGTGAGTCTCTCCCATCGGGCGGGTAAGAAACACATAACGAATGAACCCTTCCGGCTGCGGAGAGACGCGGCGAGCCGCGTCTCTCTACAAAAAAGCTGGTCTACGCTCCCTTGCGGCCTTGCAAGGCGGTTTGCACTCGGCTGTGGTGGCGGCTGTAGGAGAAATAAACCACCATTCCGATGATTAACCAGATAATTAACCGAGCCCAGTTGATCCAGCCGAGCTTATACATCATGTAGCCGTTGAAAAGGATGCCCATGACCGGCACAAACGGCACCCACGGCGTGCGGAAGGGGCGCGGCTGGCCGGGATTGGTGTTACGCAGGACCATGACGGCGATGCAGACGATCACGAAGGCGAGCAACGTGCCGATGTTAACCATCTTGCCGATATCGTCAATGGGGGTGAGGCTGCCGACAATCGCGGCCAGCAGACCAACCAGAATCGTGTTCTTCCAGGGTGTGCGGAAGCGCGGATGAATGTCGGCGAAGAAGGTTTTCGGCAAGAGGCCGTCGTTTGCCATGGAGTAGAGCACGCGCGTTTGACCGAGCAGCATTACCAGCATCACGCTGGTAAGTCCGGCCAGCGCACCGAGGGTGATGATGTGCGAGGCCCCGGTGAGCCCGCGTTCCATGAAGGCGCGCGCGATGGGCGCTTCAATATTTACTTCGCGCCATGGCACCATGCCGGTTAGAACCGCCGCTACCGCTATGTATAAGACCGTACAGACGAGGAGGGACGCGATAATGCCGATGGGCAAATCGCGCTGCGGGTTCTTTGCTTCCTGGGCGGTGGTGGAAACAGCGTCGAATCCGATGTAGGCGAAAAAGATATAAGCTGCTCCGGCCCCGATGCCCGAAAATCCGTAGGGCGCGAAGCTGTGCCAGTCCGATCCCCAGTTGCTGGCGCTGATGTAACGAATTCCCAGACCAATCACGAAGATTACAACGGCGACCTTGATCGTCACGATGGTGGCGTTGAAGCGAGCGCTCTCTTTGATGCCGATGGCCAAGATTGCGGTGATCACGAGAGCAATGACAAAAGCAGGAACATTGATCCCGAGTTCATAGCCGAACAAGTGCGGCGCGGCCAAGAGGTCGTGACCTCTCTGCTGCAACTCCGGCGATTGCGCCGCCATGATCTCCGTCACCCTGGCAAGAAAGGCCTGCGTGCCTGGGACGAGCGTCGAGTCCGATGCCTGGGCCATCTGGTGCGCTACGATATTCTCAGCCGTGCGCAGGCCGGTCCAGTGATCGTAGGCGAGCCACAGCGGCATCTTGATGTGAAAGATATCGAGCAATTCGATGAAGTGGTTGGACCATCCGGAGGAGACGGTGCTGGCGCCCATGGCATATTCGAGCGTCAGGTCCCAGCCGATAATCCAAGCGAAGATTTCGCCCAGCGTCGCATAGGCATAGGTGTAGGCACTGCCGGCCAGCGGAATCATGGCGGCGAACTCGGCATAGCAAAGAGCGGCGAACGCGCAGCCCATGCCGGAGATGACAAACGAAAGCATCAGGCCGGGGCCGGCATAATGAGCCCCCAATCCCGAAAGCACGAAAATGCCAGCACCAATGACCGCTCCGACGCCGAGCGCCGTTAACTGGAACACGCCGAGCGTGCGCTTCAGGCTGTGTTCGCCCGTTTCCTTCGACTCCATCAGTAATTGCTCAATCGGCTTTTTCGCAAACAGATCGGTCATCAGTAGCGTTTCTCCTTGGTCTGTTCGAAGCTCAACTGGAAATGGTTTGAGACCTGAGCGACCACAGATAGTAGACCGGGATTCCCAGCAAGACGATGATCAATCCCGGCCACGTGTATTGCGGTTTGTAGCGTAACAGCACTACGTCAATAAACAAAGCCATGATGATATAGATTGCGGGTAGAGCGGGGTATCCGATGGCCTTGTACGGGCGTTCGGCTTCGGGGTGGGTGCGGCGCAGGACGAACAGGCCGAAGATCGTCAGGATGTAAAACACGAGCACGGCAAAAATGATGTAGTCGAGGAGCTGGCCGTAGCTGCCAGAGACGCAGAGGATGGCCGTCCAGACCATCTGCACCATCAGCGAGACAACCGGCGTTTTGTAGACCGGATGCAGTTTCGCGACATTGCGGAAGAACAAGCCATCCTTGGCCATCGCGTAGTAAACGCGCGCGCCCGCCAGGATCAGGCCATTGCAGCAGCCAAAACCGGAAATCATGATGGCGATCGCCATCAGCTTGCCGCCGTAGGAGCCGAACATCTGCGTGATGACGGCCGTTGCTACACGATCTTCGCTGGCATACTGAATGCCGCGTTCGACCAGCGTCGAACCCGTTGGACTGCCCGCCAGCGGAAGCGCTCCCAGATAAATGAAGTTGCAGCCGATATAAAGGGCGATGACCACGCCGGTGCCAAGCGCCAGGGACAATGGCAGGTTGCGATTGGGATTCTTCACTTCGCCAGCCGTGAAGGTCACGTTGTTCCAGGCATCGGCGGAAAATAACGAGCCTACCTGCGCTATTGCCAGCACGGTGAGCGTGGAAACCAGGACGCTGGCTCCCGCGCCTCCACCCACCTCGTGCAGAGTGCCGAGGCCGGCATTCTTCCAGAAGTTCGCTCCGAAGTTGGCGGCGATGGCTTGCGCGTTGCGGCCGAGGAAGATTCCAAAGATTACCAGGCCGAGCAGCGCCGAGACCTTGGCGGTCGTGAAAATATTCTGAATAAGCGCGCCGGTCTTTACGCCGAAAATGTTGATGATGGAAAGCACCACCACTACCAGAATCGCAGCCAGGTTCTGCGTGTTCAGGCCTACATCCATACCGCCCAGGACCATGGGGCCAATGGGGAACTTTGGGACTTTCCAGAAGTGGAGGATCCAGTTGGAGGATGAAATCGCGGGCCAGAAAATTCCGAGGAACTTGCCGAAAGCCACGCCCACGGCGGCGATTGTGCCGGTCTGAATTACGAGAAACAGAGTCCATCCGTAGAGAAAACCCCAGAGCGGGCCGAGCGCTTCGCGCAGATAGACATATTGGCCGCCGGCGCGCGGCATCATGGCCGCGAGTTCGCCGTAGCAAAGGGCACCGACAATGGTCAAAAAACCGGTGATGGCCCACGCGCCAATCAGCAGGGCGGGCGATTGCGTTTCGCGGGCGATTTCCGCCGAGACGATGAAGATGCCGGAGCCGATCATCGAACCCATCACCAGCATGGTGGCGCTGGTCAGGCCAAGGCCTTTGACGAGTTCATGGTCCTGGTGGGTGTGGCGTTCCCAATCGGTGACTTTCGAGGCGGGAGCTGGCGGTGAAACGTTCGTGCTCACGAACCTCCTAGCTGGCTGGCTGCAATTTACTGCTTGTCACAGGCGGCTAAAACAGTTTGCGAAAAAACTAGTTCCCGAGCAAGAATAGTCACCTCAGCGGCTGAAGCCGCGCTCAAAAGAAAGCGGTTACCGCGGCGCTGAAGCGCTCCACCCCACCCCGCCAAGACCGGGCGCGTTGGGGACCCCGGCGCTGCGCCACCCAAAATCAATTGCGACGACGAGCGTTCCAACTTTACCCCAGAACCTGCAAAAATTCCTCTGCTGATTTGCGTGGATCCCGTATCAAGTCTGATATCACCGCAACGGCGTCGGCGCCCGCTTCGATGACCGCGCGCGCATTCGCCCGTGTGATTCCGCCGATCGCCACCAGTGGCTTGCTGGTCAATTGGCGGGCGCGGCGGACGCCTTCGAGGCCGACGACGGGATCGGGATTGGCTTTGGTGGTTGTGGCGAAGACTGGACCGATGGCGAGGTAGTCGGCGGAGGTTTTATCGGCTTCGGCGAGTTGCTCGGGATTGTGGGTGGAAACGCCCAGCCAGCGCGTAGGCCCAATGATGCGCCGCGCCGCCTCGGGGGACAGATCATCCTGCCCCAGATGCAGCCCGTCGAATTCGGCCGCCAAGCACAGGTCGGCGCGGTCGTTCATGATGAGCCGGACCCGCCGGCCCACGAGCCGATTCAATTCCCGCGCCTGTTCAAGCATGAGCCGGGCGTTGCCCGATTTGTTGCGGTACTGGAGGAGGGTGACACCGGAGGAAGCAAGCTCTTGGGCCGCGGCGAAAAGGCCTTCGGCATCTGGGAAACAGGCGGCGTCGAGAATGGGGTACAGGCGCGGAAGGAACATTGTGCGGTTTGTAGTCTATGCTTGTGCGAGCTGGGCGTCAGAAGCAAACTATATCAAGTGGAAGCGGGAACAGTTGGTAAAATCGCCGCCTGTTTGCGACAGTTGGAGCAGAGTTTCCTCATGAAGAATGCGTTTCTCTGGCTCCGCTGGTGTTTGCCTTCACCAATTCTGTGCCCGCGCCACTGACGTGCCGCCCGAGAATCTCTAGGGCCCGCTATTGCCCGCTGTTGACATTGAGCGGCGCAAAGTGCAGCGTCAAAGTTCTCGTCTCAATCTCGACAAGGGAATTCACACCGGCCTGCTTAGTGTCTACCGTGACGGACACTTGCGGATTCCTCGCCGCCTCCAGCGTTGCGGGAGCTGTCGCAACAATCTCCGTCCCGCGGTGGAAACTGACCTCGACGTCCGGACCGGTTCCGTTCCACTGGACTGTGTATTCGCCGGGGGCGAGCGTGACGCTACCGACAGTCGTTGCATCAGGGAGCTGAATTGTCTGTTTGTTTTTGGGTGCCGCCCATGCCACCGATAACATCACGGCGACGATCGCGGCCAAGAGGACTACCGACCTACTGGTTTTCATACTTCTCCTTTCTAGTTCTGCTACCGCACACTGGCCGCCAAACGTCCGCGCAAGCAACTGCCATATGTTTCAAGGCCTTCGGGGCTATTCTTGTTCAAGAATGTGCCCCAATATGGACAGTGCCCTCGGGACGGCACGACACACGCAATATAAAGAGGCGCTCGCTTTTGCGGCAGGTTGTGAGTGCTCGCATCACCAACCTAGCGAAAGGAGCGCCTTCTATGACTCAAGAGAAGTAGATCGGGATGGATGTTCATCAGGCCACGATTTCCGTCGCGGTGCGGATGGAAATGACGGTCGATGGCGTCGACGACTGCATGGCGGGTGGGAGTGTCAAACGCGCATTGTCGTCCACCCCGAAGCTGACCGTGAACCTACGGATGGTTGGCGTAGCCTACCGATTACACCAGCAGCTACCCCTTCTTTGCCAGAAACCTTTCAATGAAGCCCGTGTCGAACTTCCCTGCCCGAAAGTCCGGATCGGCCAGGATGCGGCGGTGCAGCGGGATTGTGGTGTAGATCCCCTCGATAATGAACATCTCGAGCGCGCGGCCCATGCGGGAGACGGCTTCGCTGCGGTCCTTGCCGCGCACGACCAGCTTGGCAATCAGCGAGTCATAATAAGGAGGAATCGTGCCCTCGGCATAGGCTGCGGTGTCGATGCGAACGCCGGTGCCCCCCGGAGGATTGAACGTGGTGATCTTGCCTGCCGAGGGCGTGAATTTTTCTGGATGCTCGGCGTTGATGCGGCATTCGATCGCGTGACCGCGATGCACAATGGGCCCCTGCAGTACATCCGCCAGCTTTTCCCCGGCGGCAATCATGATCTGGCTTTTCACCAGGTCCACGTCGGTGACCATCTCCGTCACGGGATGCTCCACCTGAATGCGCGTGTTCATCTCGATGAAGTGGAGCCGCCCATCCTGGTCCATCAGGAATTCAATTGTCCCCGCATTGTGGTAACCGACGGAGCTCAATGTCTTGCTCAAAATCGCACCGATCTCATCCCGCAGCTGCGGCGTCACCACCACGGACGGCGACTCCTCCAGCAGCTTCTGGTGCCGGCGCTGAATGGAACACTCGCGCTCGCCCAGGCTGACGACATTTCCGTGTTCGTCGCCGAGCACCTGAAATTCAATGTGGCGCGGGTTCTCGACATACTTCTCCATGTAAAGGTCGCCGTTGCCGAAAGCGCCCGAGGCTTCCGCCTGGGCCTGGCGGAAAAGATTGGGCAGCTCTTCTTCGTTGCGGACAATGCGCATGCCGCGGCCGCCGCCACCGGCCGAGGCTTTCATGATGACCGGGAAGCCAACCTGGCGCGCCCACTCGAGCGCCTCGTCGGCGGAAGCGATCACGCCGTCTGAACCGGGAAGAATCGGCACGCCATGCTGCTTCATGGCGGCGCGCGCCTTTTCCTTTTCTCCCATCAGCCGGATCACATCCGGAGTTGGGCCGATGAACTTGATGTGACATGCGCTACAAACTTCGGCGAAATTCGCGTTTTCCGAGAGCAGGCCGTAGCCGGGATGGATCGCATCCACGTTTGCGATTTCAGCCGCGCTGATGACGGCGGGAATATTCAGATAACTCTGGGCCAGTTGCGGCGGGCCGATGCAGATGGCTTCGTCGGCAAAGCGCACGTGCAGCGAGTTCCGGTCCGCCTCGCTGTAGATGGCCACCGCGCGGACGCCGAGTTCCTTGCACGCGCAAATCACACGCAGCGCAATTTCACCGCGATTCGCTACCAGGATCTTCTTGAACATAACGGTAAAGCTCCCAGCCATCAGCCTTCAGCCATCAGGAAAATCTTCGAACGGCTTCGCCCTCGATTTTCCTGAGACCTGAGAGCTAACAGCTGAGAGCTATTTTGCAGGCCGCACCGCAAACAATTCCTGTCCGTATTCGATGGGCTGGCCGTTGCTGACGAGTTTCTTCACCAGTTCTCCGGCAACGTCGCATTCAATTTCGTTCATCAGCTTCATCGCCTCGACAATGCACAACACCTGGCCGACTTCCAGCGTGTCCCCAACCTTGACGAACGGAGGCGCACCCGGCGACGGGGCCTCGTAAAATGTGCCCACGATCGGCGACTTGACGATATGGAGATTCTCTTGCGGCGCCGGCTCGGCGGCGGCAACGGCTGCAGTTTCCGCTACAGTGGCCGCTGGAGCCGACGGCGCCGCTACGACCGGCACAAGCGGGGGAACGGCGAGGTAGCGCGTATCGGGAAATGTCGCGGCGGGCGCGTCCGAGGCGCGCTTGATCTTTACCTTGACGTCGCCGCGCTCGAGTTCAAACTCGGCGATGCCCTTCTCGATGATGAACTCGATGAGTTCCTTCAGCTCTTTTTGATTCATGGATAAGGCGGGTTTCCGCTTCTTGTCTCTATGTGGAGGCGGGGCGTGCCCCGTCTCGCTCTACCGAAGACGCGGCAAGCCGCGTCTACATCGAAGATCACGTGCTAGATCACAATCAGATCTTTGTCCGCCGGTGTCAGCACTTCGCAGCCTGAAGCGGTGACAACCACCACGTCTTCGATGCGCACGCCCCACTTTCCGGGAACGTACGCGCCGGGCTCGATCGTCACCACCATGCCGCGCTCAAGTTTTTGCGGCTGCGCGGCTGCCAAACGAGGCCCTTCGTGGATCTCCAGCCCTAAGCCGTGGCCGGTCGAATGCGTGAACCACCGGGCCAGCTTATGCTTCCGCAGGACCGACCGCGCCGCTTCGTCGACTTGCCCTGCGGTCACTCCGGGCCGAACGGCATCGATCGCGGCCTGCTGCGCTTCCAGCACTGCCTCGTAAAATTCGCAGGCTTCCCTTGAAGGTTGCCCCACATGCAGCGTGCGCGTCCGATCGGAACAATAACCGGCGAGTATAACACCAAAGTCGCACACCACGAACCCACGTCGGGGGATGCGGGCCTGCGAGGCTCGCCCGTGGACGATCGCGGATCGTGGTCCGGCGGCGAGGATAGTCGGAAACGACATTCCCTCCGCTCCCTTGCGCCGAGCTTCGTATTCCATGGCGGCGGCAACTTCGAATTCACGCACGCCGGGACGGATCTTCATGCGCGCGACGCGAAGCAGACTTGCGCCGAGTTGCACGGCTTCGCGAATGCGCCGAATCTCCACCCGATCCTTCACCATGCGCGCCCGTTCCACCAAGGGAGGCGCGGAGCGCAGCCTCATCTTGCCGCGCAGGGCGGCTCGGAGGCGGTCGCGCGCGCCGGCAGTCAGGGATTCGGCTTCAATGCCCAGCGTTTTAGCGGAGGGCCTTGACGGCGTTCTTCCCCGCTCGGCCCCTAGCCACGCCGCAGCCGCCAGGACCGGCGCCTTGCTGCCAATCACAATGCGCGCATTTTTCGCTTCTTGTTTGGCTTGCGCGATATAGCGGCCATCGGTAAACAGCGTTGCAGCGTCGGCGCCGACCAAGAGCGCGGCCGCGCTGCCCGTGAATCCGCTCAAGTAGCGAACATTGGGAAGGTGAGTGATCAGCAGGAAATCGAGCTTGCTTTCGGGAAGGATGGATTGCAGCCGTTCGAGACGGCGGGCATGATCCATGGGCATCGGGTCCATGGGCAGGAGTTTAGCAGCAGGGCGGCTGACCAGAAGAAGAAAGGCTCAAAAGCGAAGCCGCCGGACTCTCGGACGGTTTTCCGAGAACTCCGGCGGCAACTGCCTGTCTTTAGCTCTGACTATGTCTGCACAATGCGCGGAGTGATGAAGAAGATCAGCTCCTGCGTGGAAGTCGACACCGAGCGATGTTTGAACAAGTTGCCAAGGTACGGAATATCACCCAGTACCGGCACCTGCTGGATATTCAGCGAGTTGTTGGTCTGAATCACGCCGCCGATGACGACCGTGCCGCCGTCGGTGACGAGGACTTGAGTGGTAGCCTGCTGTGTGATTAGAGCCGGGTTGTGATATTGATCCTCTTCGGAATAGTCCGGGATCGTATTTTCCACGTCGACGTTCAAGAAGATGGTTCCTTCCGACGTAATCTGCGGAGTTACGGTGAGGCGCAGGAACGCGTCCACGTAGGTGGTGGTCGGTGGGCCACCCAACTGGCCCAAGGTCACGATGGGGATGCGTACGCCCTGCTTCACGACAGCCTGAATGTGGTTCTGAGTAACGACGCGCGGACGAGAGAGAATCTTGAGCAAGCCTCGCGATTCGGCCATCGTCAGTGCGAAGTCAATCCTCATGTTGTTGGTACCGACCGAAAAGCCCAGGCCGCTGGTCGGTCCAGCTGCGCCCAAGTTCGAGAAAAGCGGAATGACGCCAGTCCCGAGACCAGTCGTTGGGTACAGAGGATTCGTGGCGTTTGTGTTGGTGTAAGGAGACCCTCCGGGGCCGCCCGCGCCCGGGACGCCGCCCACCTGCGTGGGGCCATTGCCCCAGCCGAAGCCAAGCTGCGTGCCGATATCGCGCGCGAAGCTGCGGGTAGCAGCGACGACGCGCGCCTCAATTTCCACTTCCTGCGTCTTGCGGTCCATCTGCTGAATGATGCGGTCGATTTGCGGCAGCAAGGCAGGAATGTCGGAGACGATCAGAGCATTGGTGCGTTCATCGGCCACTACATCGCCGCGCTGGCTGAGGAATTTCCTGACCGTGGGGAGGATGTCTTTGGAATGCGCGTAGCTCAGGAAGCGGGTGATGGTCACCTTATCCACCGCCAGCGCCTCGGCATCGATCTGTGCGCGGCGGCTCTCGGCTTCATGCTTCAAGGTGTCGATGGTTGCGATGCGCAGAACGTTGCCATCCAACTGGCGCGACAGATCGTTGTTCTTGAGCACGATGTCCAGCGCCTGATCCCAGGGAACATCGTCCAGGACGATCGTCAAGGTGCCGTGAATGTTTGGATCGAGGACAACGTTCAATCCGCTGATTTCATGAATCAGCCGGAAGAAGTCTTTCAGATCCACGTCCTTCAGGTTGACCGAAATCGGTTCGCCGGTGTATTTCGGGCCGTTCGTTGCGGGCTGCTTCTGTTCCAGCTGCGCTTTTTGTTCGGCGGCAAGATTTACGGCCGGCTGAACTCCCTGGCCGCTGCCTTGCATGGTGGCATTGGCGTTGGTGGCCACCAGTTCCGCCGCAGTTTTGTCGGCAAAACGGCTGGCGGCTTCCTGCGCCTTCTCGGCTGGAGCGGCCGCAGGATCGGTCTTGGAGGTGACCGAGTATTTCGGTTCGACAAAGGCAAAGTCCGCCGGTTTGTCGGCGGTCTCTGGCGTTGCCGGCGCTGGCGTCAGCGTTGGCGCTGGGGCGGGAACCGCAGGCACCGAGGCCGCAGGGGCCGAAGCCAGGAGCAGTTTTGGCGCAGGGCTGGCGGGCGGTTTCGTCGCCGCCGCAGATTCGCGGCGCGCGCCGACATCGGCAATGTTGAGCACGAAGCCGCCCTGGGCGCCGCTCACCAGTTCGTGCTGGCGGCGCGCGGTCAGGTCAACCACCACCCGTGTGTTGCCCTTCCCGTCCATGCCAATGCGGACGTCCTTGACACCGTCCTGATCGACAACGACGTGATTCTGGCTCGTAGCCATCACGGTGTTGGGAAGGTCGATGACGATGCGTGCCGGAGAATCGAGCGTCGTCATTTTGGGCACCAGTGTGCCCTTCGCCTTAAATTCGACGCGCAGCCCGTCCTGGCTGCGGGCAACGTCGAGGCGCTCCAATTGGGCGCCCGCCGCCGTCCCTTTAACCCTCATGTCGGCCGCGGAGGCGATCAGCACGAACGCCAGCAGCGGAACAATCAGACCCAGCAGTTGCTTTCGCATTTCCCTATCTCCCCATGGGAGGCCACTTCGCCTCCATGTGTTTCGTCAAAAGTCTTTCCGTCAAAGCCGCTTCTCCGGCTTACACCGCCGGCGTTGTAATCTTCTTCACTACTTCCCGTGTGAACGTCTTTCCCAACCGGTCCTGCAGCGTCTCCTGGAACACGATCGAGTCGCTGGTGATCTTCACGACGTAGCCGTTGAAAACCGGATCGTTCTCGTGGAGGAAATACGCTTTATTCAAGCCGTTGCTGACCACCGCAACGAAGCCTGTTTCAGAGCGAACCACACCCTGCAGGTTGATGGTGCCAATCTCCAGACATTTCTTGCCCGTGCTGCAACCGGACGCGCCGCCGTGATTGACCACGGGACTCAGGAAGGGATCGCGTCTGCCGTTGGGGTTGTATTTTTTTTCGGAGGCAGCCGGATCCTCATCGTTGTCGCTGGCGGAAGCGCTGCTGGCGACGGTCCCAGGCACAGGAGCAGTGGTTTTCGGATCGGTTGGCGCCACCTTGGGCGCCGCTTCTGTGTGAATCGCGGCCGTATGCTTCGGTTTCGAAGTTTTGGTTTGGCGCACCTTCAACGAAGAGGGCGCGATGGCCGCCACTCCGGCCGCGCTGCTCTTGGCGGCGGGAGTTATGGCCGCCGCCGATGGCGCATTTTGCTGTATGCCCAGGGCCGCATTCGACGCCGCAGCTTCGTTGTCACGCACGGTATTTATCGTGTTGCGCGTGTTCTGGATAATGCTGGGACTCTGGGCCGAGGCCAAGCTCCCAGCCAGCACGCCCGCCAGAATCGTCGTCGTTAGTTTGAATGACGGCTTCATCCTGTCCCTCCTACTTCTTTGCCGGAGGAGCGGCCTGCGCGGCCGACCCCGCCGGATCTAGATCGTGACTAAAATATGTCGTCGTCAGGCAGGTGGCGACCACGCTCTCGCCCGGGGCATACTGATAGGTGTGCTTCGCCTTGGCCGCCGTGGGAGACCGGGTCGAAGCGACCGCCAGATTGGACACGTTGACGATGCGTTCTACCTTGGTCAGCCGGTCGAAAAAGCCCAGCATGGAGTAGTACGGCCCATCGAATTCCACCTCAAACGGCACTTCCGTATAGAATTCTTTCGCGCTGTAAGGCTTCGAGGTATAGCGGCGAATCTCGACCCCCGCTTTGCGCGCCTCGCCGCTCACCATGCGCATGAAGTTATCGACTTCTTTTTCGTCGGGCACGATGCGGCGCTCGATTTCGAGTTGCTGTTTCAGGCTGGCCAACTGGCGCTCAATGTCCGCCAGTTTGGGCCGGTAGGCCTCCAGTTCGCGGTTCTCGCGCTGCTTGGCCTCCAGTTTGGTCTGGGCGGCCGCATTGGCCTCGCGCTGCGACTTGAAGACGGTGAAGTAGAGTCCGCCGCTCACCACCGCCGCTCCGAGCACCAGAGCTCCCAACAGCTTCACACCTGTGAATTCGCCAAGATTCATGGTCATTCCGCCTTTACGACTTCGCCTTTTCGCAGGTCAGCGTGAACTGGAATGCCTGCATGTCCTTAATGCCCTCGTCCTGAAAACTTTCCTTGATCTCGATGTTCCGGAAAAAACCGGTCTTTTGCAGGTTCGTGATCAGGTTGGCGACGGCGTCGCTCGACAACGCCGTGCCATCAATGGCAACGCTTGCCCCCTGATCCTGCATGCTGTTGAGCCAGATCGCCTCGGTGTTATTGACGGTGTCGCCGATCATGGACAGCAGGCTGACCGGACCCGACTGGTTGTTGCGCAGCTGGTCGATGACGTCGACGCGGCGCTGATAAGACTCTTTCTGCCTTTGCCGCTCCATGTAACGGGCCTTGATGTCGGCCAGTTCGCGGTTTTTCACCTCCGCGACCTGCATCTGTTCCGCGATCGCCTTCTTTTGCCGGTCGAGGATGTACCAGTAACCGGCATTGGCGAGTCCGGCGATTAGGATCACAGAGGCAGCCAGCACCATCGGCGAGCCGACGTTGAAGTCCATGGCTGGCATAGAGAAGGCTGCACTTTTCTTGCTTTTCGGTTTCGGAGAACCCAGCAGGTTGATTCGGATCATAATCTTTCAAAGCTCCTCAGGGCCAAACCCACGGCGACGGCCAATTGCCCGGCGTTCTGTTCCACCAACTGGGCCCCTGCACCATCGGCTGGAGCCACCACCTTTTGGAAGGGATTGAACAACTCCACCGGCATGGAGAACTCCTGGCGCAAAGCTTCGACCAGCCCGGGAACCCGGGCCGAACCGCCGGCCAGATAGATCTTCTCGATGTGCTCGCCAGCCGCGCTGGCGCGGAAAAAGTCGAATGTCTTCTGGATCTCGAGCACGATGATTTCCGTGACCTGCTGCAGAATGGGAGCCTTGGCGTCGTCGTGCGCCGTACCGACTTTGCGGCCGAGTTTCAGCGACTCGGCGTCGTCAAAGCTGAGATCCAGTTCCTTCTGCAGGGAATCGGTGTACTGATGGCCGCCTACGGAAACGTCGCGCGGGAACAATGGCGTTGTCCCCTTCACGATGTTGATATTCATCACGCTCGCACCCAGGTTGAGCAGGGCCACGACCTGCGTGGGCGCGGGTTCGTAGTTGTACTCGTAGCAGTTCTGCAGGGCGAGCGCATCGATATCCACAATAGCCGGAGTCTTGCCCGCCATCGAGAGTACGTTGGTGTAGTTCAGAATCTTGTCCTTCTTGACAGCGACGAGCAAAACGTCCATCTGCGGGTTGCCCGCGTCTTCGGAAAGAATCTGATAGTCGAGATTTACGTCGGCGAGATCGAAAGGAATGTGCTGCGCCGCTTCCTTCTGGATGGTCTCGGCGAGTTCCTGGTCGCTCATCGAAGGCAGGGAAATTTTCTTGACGATCACGGAGTGGCCGCTGACCGCGGTGGCCACCGCTTTCGACTTGATTTGCGTCTCGTTGAACAGCTTCGCGATCGAACTCGAAACCTGACCCGAGTCCACGATCATGGAATCGACCACCAGATCGGGGGCAATCGGCTCCAGGCCGAGATGAGCCACTTCAATTCCTGTCCGTGTCTTTCTGAGCTCAACCGCCTTGATGCTCGAAGAGCCCACATCCAGACCCACGATCGTCTTCGCTGTCATTCCAAACATGTGCCCGCCTTCTTTTGTGTGGCGCGGGCGCCCGCGCCCGCGACGTTTGTACCACCGGCGTCTCGCCGGAAAATTTTTCTACTGCTGCCCGGCAGCCTTCATAGCTGCCTTGACTTTCTTCTTCGCCTGCGGCTCGATCTCCATCGACTTCTCTTCCATCCACTGGTCGAGTTTCGATTTCTTGAAGCGCCAGCGATTCCCGAGCTTGAACGCGGGAATTTTCTGTTCGTTCACGTACTTGTACAAAGTGTCCGGACTCACTCCGAGGTACTGCGAAGCTTGACGAATGTTCATCACTTCTCGCGAGTCGCCCATGCCATTTCCCTTGTCCACAGACTTACGTTCCCAGTACACCTTTCTTCCCGTCATCGCGGAGGAAATAGGGAAAAACCATCGCCATGTTCCAAACGCGTTCGAGTGAGTTTTGGTGTGCTGAGCATATCTCAACCGGTACCACGGGGCTGTCCACGTGAATCTTCCGGTTTTATTGGGTTTTATGGGGGTTTTCTGGAAATGGGGAAGAGTGGAGTTGCAGTGAATGGCTATATACAGTAGATCGAAGTGTGTCGGATACTACCTGATGTGGTTTTTGCGCGAATGCTCCTCCGAGTACTGCCCGCCCTGTAACCAAGGTACTACAGACGGTACGGAGGTACCTGCACAGCCGCGCAAGTTCCTGAAAACGGGATCACTCTACCGCCCGCCCGATCGGGTCTTTGGGCGCGGTTGCGTTCGGATTTTGCTGCCAGCAACGCTTCTGCCGGCGCATGCTTTGCTTCCCAGTTGCTCATTCTCGAATCGCACGCCGATAATGAGTCATGCCCGTAGATCGCCGTTCTTCCCCTGAGAACTTCATCTTGATCGTTTTCCTGGCAGCCTTGGCGCTGTTCGTCCCCTTGGCACAAGCCGCCGACAGCACCAACATGAAATTGCTTACGCCTGAGGAACTGGTAAAGATCCTCAGTGACAAGTCCGCCAAAACTCCGAAGCCGCTTCTGCTTCAGATCGGCTCGCAAATGCTCTACCTGCAAGCCCACATTCCGGGGTCTGAGTACATCGGGCAGGGGAATTCGGCGCAGGGGCTTCAAAACCTCGGCCGGCGCGTCAGCAACCTACCGAAAACGACCTTTATTGTGCTGTATTGCGGCTGTTGTCCTTGGAATCATTGCCCGAACGTGAATCCAGCCTATGACGCACTACAGAAGCTGGGTTTCACAAACGTCAAGGTTCTCTATATTGCCAACAATTTCGGTGTGGACTGGGTCGACAAGGGCTATCCTTCCGCCAAAGGGGAACGGTAGGCCGTGAAGAAACTCGGCATCGTCGTTGTGATCGGGGTCCTTGTAATCGGTTGGGTCGCGCTGCGGCGCGCTGCGCCGAATCGCGCGGGGGCGTCGAAGCTGGCGCCTGACTTTTCCCTCACCGATCTTTCCGGCCACCCGCTGCGTCTTTCCGACTATCGCGGCAAGGTTATCCTTGTGGACTTCTGGGCTACCTGGTGCGAACCCTGCAAACAGGAGATTCCGCGTTTCATCGAACTACAGAGCAAATATCCCGAACAGCTTGAAATCATCGGCATCTCCATGGACGACGACGTGGAGCCGGTGCGCGCATTCCAGCAGCAATACAAAATGAATTATCCTGTCGCTCTCGGCAGTCCGAAACTCGCCGACCAGTACGGTGGCGTGCTCGGCCTGCCTATTACGTTTGTGATTGATCGCGAGGGACACATCGCATCGCGACATATTGGCGCGACCAATCCCACTGTGTTCGAAGAAGAAATCCGGCGGCTGTTCTAGCGCGCGCAGGCATCAAGGACGCCTCAATTTCCCATGGATTGACGACCACCTTGGCCGAACTTTAGGCGCGTCTCAAACCATGCTAAATCCCGAAGTCATATTGGTGCCGGATGATCCGATTAAAAGCCGCACAATCATAATGATATGTGACATCAGTCACTTATATTTTGCAGTCATTTTCTTAGACTATTGTGTTGGCCTTTCCAAAGGGAGACTCCTCATGAAACTGCTCGTGCTTGGTTCTGGAATGATGGGCTCGGCAGCCGCCTATGACATGGCGTGCCAGCCACAGGTAGATTCAGTCACACTCGCCGATAGCGATCTCAAGCGTGCCCGCGAAGTTGCCGCGCGCGTTAACCACATTACCGGTGGAAAGAAAGTTCGCGCCGTGGGCGTTGATGCCCGTAAAGAAAGAGACGCGGCGCGTCTGATGAAAGGACACGACGGCGCGCTCTCGGCCGTTCCCTATTTTCTGAATCTGGGCCTGGCGCAGGCCGCCATCACCGCCGGATGCCACTTCGCCGATCTCGGCGGCAACAACACAGTCGTTCGTCAAGAACTGGCGCTGGCCAGGAAAGCAGAAAAGAAAAATGTCGGCCTCGCCCCCGACAGCGGCCTTTCGCCGGGGATGGCCTCGATTCTGGGAGGTGAACTGGTTCGGCGCCTCGATGGACGCGCGGATGCGCTTAAACTCTACGTCGGCGGGTTGCCGGAAAAACCGATGCCGCCGTTTCACTACCAGCTTGTGTTCTCGGTCGAGGGCCTGATCAACGAATACGTTGAACCCGCACGCATTTTGCGCAAAGGCAAGCTCGTCACCATTGAGCCGCTCACCGAGCCCGAACCCTTCCACATGGATGGTTTCGCACCTCTCGTTGCCTTCCAAACCTCCGGCGGGACGTCCACCTTGCCCGAGACCTTCGAGGGCCGAGTCGGCGAATGCTTCGAAAAGACGCTTCGCTACCCCGGACACTACGATCTGCTTTGCGAATTGAAAGAACTGGGCCTGTTCTCGAAGGAAAAAATGCGAGTCGGCGACGTGGAAGTCTCGCCACGCGCGCTGATGTCAAAAGTGTTCGAAGGAAAATTTGCCGGAAAGGGCCCGGATGTATCTATCATGCGCATCGAAGCCCACGAGTCGGTGAAAGCGCCCGGAATCCGCGGCCTGCTCGGCGGCAAACTCAAGGGCCGCGTCGGCAGCTTCACTATGGTCGACCATTACGACGCCAAAACCGATATGAGCGCCATGATGCGGACGACGGCGTTTCCGGCGTCAATCGTGCTGCAGATGATGTGCTCGGGGGCCATCGGCAAACGCGGCGCCGTGCTGCAGGAGCGCGACGTCCCGGCCGACGCCTTCCTCGAAGAAGTGGCGCGCCGCGGCATCAAGATCGAGTATCGGATGGAGTAGGGAGCGGCCAGGGAAACTCTGGAGAAGTACCCTCTTGCCAGCGACATACTTGCAGACGCTGGCTTTCGCGCGGACGAGAGTGTCCGCGCCACACTTGATCAGAGTTTCCCTAGTCCCGGCGTTTGTGCGGCTGGATTGAGTCGCGACTTACTGAGCCTGAGTTCCACTGCTTAGGCAGGTGGCTGCGCTTCCGTCGGAGGAAGAACGAATCGCTCCCGACTGGTCGGCGCAAAAAGCGCGACGGCCATAGCTGTCACCGATGGGCGTGGCGGTGAGATGGAAACTCGTGGCGGGCTGGCTGGCGCACCCTGATAGCGAGAAGGCGTACCCGTCGTGCTTGCCGCTGGCCAGTCCGCTGCTGATGAGCATGGCTTGGTGTTCGTTGGGCTCAGCAGCGCCGAAGCCATCGAGATCGGAAAGTTTGCAGGTATAACCCACGGCAGGATAGTTGGCCGCATAGGTAGTCTCTGCCGCGAGAATTTTGCGGACGGCCGCGAGGGTGCTCGTATCGCCTCCGAAGGTGCGAATGGGAGTCTGCCCAGAAATCTGGCCGGTGCTTTGCATGTGAATCTGCGAGGCGCTAGCCGCGGCACCCGCTTTCATTCCCTCGGAGAAGCTCTTCAGGAGATCGGGATCGGCGAGCGGCAGTTTGATGGTTACAGCAACTTCATTTAACGTCCAGACTCCCGATTCCATTTTCATCGAAAACACCATGACGGGCATGAATGGGGTTCTCCGCGGCTGATTGTCTTTGTAGGTGCGGATTGACACCTGGATATCGTCCTGATCGCCTTGCAGAGAGTCGCTGTCTACGACGAGCTCTGTTTTCTGGCCGGTCTTGGGATCGTCGGTGGCAAGCATCACCGGTCCTGTCTCAAATGTCTGAAAACTCTTTCCTTGCGCGTGAAACTGCCCGGCGAGCGCCGAATACTGCGCGAGGCTCGTCATTGCCCCGGATTTTTCAAGGCTGGCGCGAGTGACGGCGGGCAAGTGCTTCAGGAGAGTTCCTGACTCCTTGCTGAAGAACATTTCCAGCAGAGCCTGACGGGCAGTCTGCGGAGATTCCTGGGCTGGGCTTTTAGCCCAGAGGCTGGCGCTGGACAAAATCAGAGAGAGAATAACCACCGCGTGTTTTCGCATGAACGACTCCTGCCAAGTATTGCTTCAGCTTGGCACGGAGGTAGGCGCCATTCCAGTTACTGAGGTAAGGAGGCGCTGCGGTGGTTGCTACTGGCGACTTTCCTCGCCCACTACCGTGATCTTCGTATCCGTACGGAATTTCTTGTACTCGCGGAATGTCTCGTCGATGTCCTCGTTGTAGTTCTTCACCAGAGCCAACCGTACGTCGACCTGCGCGGTCACGTGCTTGGGCAGCCAGACTTCGTCATTAACTTTTGTCTGCTCGGCCACAACGTGTGCGCCCCCGTGCACCCGTGCTAGAAACCAGCCGAACGAAATGTTGTCAATGGCTGTGATATCAAGTTTCACCCACTGTCCCTCGGCCTTATCAATCCACACGCGGCCCTTAAACTTGGCGAGCATTTTGGTGCCGCGGTCTTTGGCATGGTATCCAGGACGCGGCTCGCCCTCGATTACCCAGGTGTCGCGCCCGTCCAGAGTCTCGGAGCCGACCAGCCGGAAGTTGAACGCATCGGCAATTTCCAGCACGAATTTGCGGTCTTCTTCGCGTGCCTTCTCTTCTTTCTCCAGCCGCTTGCGCCGGTCGCTTTCCGACTCATTCTTGCGCTTGTCCATGATCTTTTGAATCTTCTCCTCTTCCTTCTTCGCTTCCCCTTCCGATAGCGGTTTGTCGTCTTTGGCGATGAGCCGCTCCACGGGCTCGCCGTAAACCTCCAGAACCTCAAGCGTGCGGGTCTCAACTTTCTTTACCTGTCCGTTCCCGTCGAGCTTGTGCTCCTCTTCGCGCTCAATGTAGGTGTAATCGCGAAGCCGTTTCTCGTTCTCCACTTCCCGATCCTGCGCATAGCGCAGCAGGTCCCGGAAGTTTTCCTGCGAAATCCTCCCCGACGCATCGGCCTGAAGCTGGATTGGAGGAGTGGAAGTGGATTGGGCTGAAAGAGGCTTAACATCTGCAGGAGAGCCAGACGCCTTTGGGCTCTGAGCCAAAGCGCATGAACCTGGCAGGATTAGAAGGAGGAGAAGGCGGAGACATAAACGCATGATCTTGATACGCAAATGAGTGGCCTGAAGTTCTGGCTGGCTACTGGCTACCGAGTACCGTCTTCTTCACGGCCCGATCCAGGCACTCGGCCCGGAACAGGCGCCCATCTACCCGATGGAGGCGCTTCGCTTGCGCCTGCGAAATTAGCCGGTAATGAAAAATCGTCAGCAGATACTCGGCCACAAACCATACCGGCTTCTCCGAGGTCATCCAGTCGAGATGATCGAAGCGCTTCAAGTTCACGGGGCGCGAAAACGTGCGCAGCGTGCGCTCGCCGCGGAGATTGAAATAGAGGTTGAAATAGCTTATCGCCAGCTCGCGCAGCGTCCGGTGAACTGGCTCGCGGAAGCGGCAGCCGGTGAAATTCGATTTTGCCACCGCGCCCCAGCACCCGTCCACACGATAGATGGCAATTACATGGTCGGTGTCGTGCACGGATTCGAAATCCAATAGCAGGGGCGGGTAGCCATTCACCCGTAAAGCTGCCGCGGCGAACAGCGCCCCTTCGTAGCAATGAGAAGTATTCTCCCGCAAAACCCGCCGTGGAGACCACGCCGTGTCCTCCAAGTGATATGGCATGGCGTCCAGAAAACGCTGAATACCATGAGGATCTTTCAGCGAGCGCAGCTTGCGCAGTTCAGAAGGAGAGAAGCCCCAGGAATTGGCATCGGTGTTCATTTTCGATGATTGAAGGTAGCAGGATCGGGCGAGGATTGGGAATAAAGGAGGGGGTTCGTTGCTTGAGAGGCGCCGAAACTCACCCATGTCCCCTAGCCGAACAGTTCTTCCATATCGCGGCGGCCGTGCACCACGCGAAGAACGAGCACGTCCTCATTTTCAACAAGGTAAACGATTACGTACTCACCCACAGGGAAACTACGCAGACCAGCGCCAAAATCGTCGTCGCGGGGACGTCCTAGATAAGGGTGGCCAACGAGCAGTAAGAATCGCTCGGTGATGGAATCAACGAAACGGTCGGCGACCTCCGCGCTTCCACTCTCAATGGCAACGTAGTACCAGATGTGGTCGAGATCGGCTGCGGCTTGCGGGGCCAGGCGATGCGGCATCAGCGGGGTCTTGACGGGTCGGCGGCGAGGCGGGCTCGACCGCGCTGTTTTACTTCGGTGGCCAAGCCGCGCATCGACTGCCGGGTGACGACGTGACCTTCGCCGCGGGCAATCGAGGCTTTCGCATCGTCGAGGGTCGCCAGAAATTCCGCCCGCTTGCGCTCGCGCTCTTCCCAAAGCGCCAATGCTTCGTGCACTGCATCTTCGGCGCGGCCAAATCGGCCAGCCTCAATGGCGCGGCGGACAAAGGCTTCCTGATCGGGAGTTAAGCGCACTTCCATGGTCTTCAGCGTAAGAGCCTGGGAACCCAGTGTCAAATCCGCTGGAACAAACCACGGCCAAAGCGCCTATTTAGGATTCTGTTGCGCAGCCGTCTCTTCCTGTTGGCCTTCGGACTTCTTCCAGCCGGAGTTGGCATCATATGCCTTCATGGCCTTGGCAACGACCTCGGTCTTCGGGCCGAGATCCTTCTCGTATACGACTCCATCCTGATTCACGATGAACGTCATCACCCCAGATGACCTATACTCCGCCGGATAAGCCACAAATGCGAAGCCTTCTGTCATCTTGCCATTCGCTACATAACTCTTCGCGCCGTTCTTGCCTTCGCTCGTCATGATGTGGAAGTAGTAACCGCGATACGGCGTCGGACCATTTTGCTGGCTCTTGGCATAGCCCGCGGCGACGGCGGACGCAACCAACGGGCCGATGGGACTTTGCGGTTCGCCGTTCGCAGCTTTCCAGTAGAGGCCGTCGTGCTGCCCTTCATCGCTGAAGATCTTCTGGGCATACTCGCCATGCTGCGCCGAGTATTCTTTCTCGGCCGCCACGAGTTCCTGGCAAACGCGAATGGCGGACAATTCATTCCTGCCAATGCGCCGGTACAGAATTTCCTTCTTGCCCGCTTCGGTGTCGAAATACCACGACTTACCTTTGTTCATGAGCGGGATCGGCGTGGGCCAATTATGCGCGCCGATATATAGGATGGTGGTGCCATCCGGCTCTTTCACCAGCCGGTGCATCTCTTCATATCTCTTCACGAAATTCGCCCGGCTTTCGGCGTCCTGGACATCGTCGCCGGAGGAAACGATCTGTTTTCCGTCTGGACCCAGGATTTCGAGCATCGCTTTTTCGTCGTTATTCTTCGTGGCCGCGACCAGGGCATTCGCCGCCTCTTGCGCGGAAGCAAACATTTTCTGGCCGCGTTGCTGCGCCACGGAAGCCGAGGGCAAGCACGCCAACGCGATCACAATAACTGCTGCGAATTTCGCAAGATTTGCCGAGTCAAGACTGGCCCAACGGGAATTGGACCCATGAAATCTGTCTCTATCCATGCTTCGCTTTGTTGGTCGCATAAAACACTCCATTCTCAAATCTCGAGGTTCTTAACGCCAAGGAACATCTGAGGCCCGCTGCACCATTGGTGTCAGATCAATGATGCCCGCCTCCGCCGCCAGCATGACCACCGCCGTGCGCGCCGCCCATGCTGGCTTGCCCTCGCGACGAAAAGCTCTTGGTCTGCCCGCCATGCCCGTATCCGTTGAATGCTCCGGAGCGAACGCCGCTCTGGCCGCGCGGTTCGGCGTAGCCTCTGGCTGCCTGCCGGTTCCCGTTGAAAGGCCGGGCCGCCGCGCCGGGATGGTTGCCCACTCCGCCGCGCGCGCCATAAACTCCCCCACGTCCCGCTCCTCCGCGATAGAAATTGCTGCGGTTGTAGAACGTTGTGCTGTGGGAGAAATAGCGGCCGTGATTGAACATCACGTAATGGTTATGCCAGTCGAATCCCCAGTGACCCCATCCCCATCCAAAACCGCCAAACCATCCGATGCCAAAACCGATTCCGAAGGAAAAATAGGGGCCGCCAAACCAGATTCCGGGATAGGGGTACCATCCCGGCCAGGCCACGACGGGATACCCGTAAATCAGCCATGGATTATAGGCCGGAACGTAAACCACCTCGGGATCAGCAGGCTCAATGTCGATATCGGGGCCGTCCTCCTTAATGACTTCGTGCTGCGGGTTGTTGAGAGCGCCGGCAGCTCGCGCTTTGTGCCGCATCACCTGCACCGCATCCATGACATCCTGCTGCTGGTTGTAGTAAGCGTCGCCCAGAGACGATGTCCAGGAAAGATTCTTGTCCATGTTTCCCAGCACCGATGGAAATGCGGTGAGGGCCTTGACACTTGGGTCCCAAGGTTGCTGGTCCACTTCTTTGCCTAAGGCCTCTCCCTTCAGGTCGGGATGCTCCTGCAACCATCGATCCGCCTCAACGACCTGGTCGGGAAACGTGGAGGCCGCGAGAATCTGTGCCACCAGCGAATCGGGATAGAGCGCAATGGGCGCGACTAGCCGCTGCAGCTGCTCGGGACTCTGCTGCGCGTATTGTGGCTGCTGGTCGCCCGGTGGCGGGCCTTGATTGTCCTGCGGTGGAGGGGATTGCATGTCCTGGGCCGACAGACTCGGCGGCAAAGTCACGCACAGAAGTGCAAGTGACAACAATAACGCTAGACTCTGCTTTCCCCAATCAACTATTCCGTTCCCAGCGCTGCTTCTCGCAGTCTTCATGCTGCAACCTCCTCTGTAACTTCATCACCCACCCAAGGCATCCCTAAAGGTAGGGATGCCAAAAACCCAATTCAGGCTGCACATTAATGCTTCTGAAAAATTCTCGCAACACCCTATCCCAACAACTCGCCGAGTTCCGCCGGGCGGTCCACCAGCACATCCGGCGCAACCTCTTTCAGAGAGTGCGGAGCGAACCCATACGTCACTCCGCAAGTCCACAGCCCTGCGTTGCGGCCCGTCTGCACATCAATGGACGAGTCTCCAATCATCAGCGCTTCCGCCGGGGCCACACCGGTCTCTTCCAGCAGCGTCCGAACGCCCAGCGGGTCGGGCTTCTTGGTTGCGAAACTATTGCCGCCGTAAACGCGCACAAAGTAATTTCCGAGGCCAAGCGCCTGCACAATATCCTGCGAGGGACGCACGGGCTTGTTCGTCAGCACCGCCATCAAACGCTGCACGCTTGGGCGGACAGGAGTGTCCGCCCCACACGAACCGATCCGGAGCGACCCAGAGCTTTGCGAAGGGGAGCCGAAGGGAGTGTCCGTCCCACACGAGGCAGCCAGAGCGGCCAGCGTCTCCGGAATCCCGTCATACACAGTTGTATGGTCCAGTTTGTGCAGACGGTAATAGCCGAGGAAATACTCGAGCGCTTGCTTGAACAATTCGTCCTCGACGAGATTCGGGGCCGTCGCAACACCGGGCATTGATGCCTTGGGTTCGGCGATGCCCAACGCCCGCTGCACCAGCGTGGGGGCTCCGTCTCCCACGTAGCTGGCGATCACGTCGTCCGCCAGTTCCGGGCGGCCAAAATGGCGCAACATTGCGTTTACGGAATGAATCAAATCGAGCCGGGAGTCAATCAGGGTGCCATCGAGATCAAAAACCAGCAGCTGAATGGAGTGCGGATCAAACCGCCGCAGAAAGCGAATCATGGACCTAATAGAATAAATGATTGTCGCTTCGGCGAGTCAGAAGTGAGAGGTCAGAGGTGAGAGGTCAGATTTAAGAGGTGGCCAGGGATGGCACGCAGGGCATCGCAGGTTGCGGCTCGGTTTTCACCTCTGCAATCTGACCTCTGACCTTGCTCGTAGCTCGTAGCTCGCGGCTCGTTTACAATAAACCCCGGCAGAGCGCTGCCCTGGGGTGATCGGAAGGCATGGCCACAACCAAGATTGATCCCAAACTGAGCGAAGGCGAGAAGAAGAAATCCGGAACTTACCAGGGCCTGACCCGCCAGCAGCTCATCGATGCCTACCGCATCATGTTCACCTCGCGCCGCGTGGACGACCGCGAGATTCTGCTCAAGCGCCAGCAAAAAGTCTTCTTCCAGATCTCCGGCGCGGGGCACGAAGCGATTGGCGTGGCCGCCGCGTATACGCTCAAGGCGGGCTACGACTGGTTCTTTCCCTATTACCGTGACCGCGCTCTGCTTCTGGGGCTGGGTGCGACTCCGTATGAAATGCTGCTGGGCGCGGTCGGCGCGGCCGACGACCCCAGTTCCGGCGGACGCCAGATGCCGTCACACTGGGCGCACAAGCGTCTCAACGTTTTCACGCAGTCTTCGTGTACTGGCACCCAGGTGTTGCACGCTGTGGGATGCGCTGAGGCTGGCCACTACTTTGCGCAGCATCCGAATGCGGCGCGCAAAGCCGAGGGCGACTACCGCCAGTTCAAAGATGTCCAGGTCCATGGCGACGAAATCGCCTACGTTTCGCTCGGCGACGGCACTACCAGCGAAGGCGAATTCTGGGAAGCGCTTAATACTGCTTCCAATCGCCGTCTGCCCGTTCTGTTTTCGATCCAGGACAACGGCTACGCCATTTCCGTTCCGGTCGAAGTGCAAACCGCCGGCGGCAACATTTCGCGCCTGGTGTCGGGCTTTCCCAATTTTCATTTTGAGGAAATCGACGGCACCGATCCCATCGTGGCGTATGCCGCGTTTAAGCGCGCGGCCGAATATTGCCGCGCTGGGAGTGGACCGGCCTTCGTTCATGCGCACGTGATTCGCCCTTACTCGCACTCGCTCTCCGATGACGAGCGGCTCTATCGCCCGGAAAGTGAACGCGAGCGCGATGCGGCGCGCGATCCCGTTCCGCGGCTGCAGATGTTTCTTTTGCGCGAAGGCATTCTTGACGAGGCGGACATTAATCAGCTCGAGAAGGAAGTCGAAGAACAGATTCAGGCCGACGCCGACCGCGCGCTCGATGCAGTCCTGCCGCAGCCGGAGTCAATTTACAACTACGTTTATTCTCCGGATCTCGACCCGAAGTCGGCTGCGTTCGATACGCATCCCGCATACGCCGCACCCGAAGCTACTTCCGAAGGCAAGCGCCCAGCCGCATCCGCTCCCAAAACGATGGCCGACCTTATTAATGCGACCCTACGCGACGAGATGCGGCGCGACGAGCGCATCGTCATCTTCGGCGAAGACGTCGCCGACGCCAGCCGCGAAGAATACGTCAAGCAGAAATTGGTCAAAGGCAAAGGCGGAGTTTTCAAACTAACCTCCGGCCTGCAAATGGAATTCGGCGCCGACCGCGTCTTCAATTCGCCGCTTGCCGAAGCCAACATCGTGGGCCGCGCCATCGGCATGGCCGCGCGGGGCCTTAAGCCCGTGGTCGAGATTCAGTTCTTCGATTACATCTGGCCGGCGATGATGCAACTGCGCGACGAGTTAGCGCTGGTGCGCTGGCGGTCCAACAATGCATTTTCGTCGCCTCTCGTTGTGCGCGTCGCGATTGGCGGCTATCTCACCGGCGGCGCCATCTACCACTCGCAGTGCGGTGAAAGCACGTTCACTCACATTCCCGGCCTGCGCGTCGTTTTCCCGTCGAACGCGCTCGATGCCGCCGGCCTGCTCCGCACTTCCATCCGTTGCGACGACCCCGTTCTTTTCCTCGAGCACAAGCGCCTTTACCGCGAAACCTACGGACGCGCACCCTATCCCGGCCCCGACTTCATGGTCCCGTTCGGCAAGGCGAAGATCGTTCAACCGGGAACCAATCTGACCGTCGTGACCTATGGCGCCGTCGTTCCACGCGCTCTGCAAGCGGCGCAAAAAATTGAGCGCGAGCGCCAGGTCAGCGTCGAACTGATCGACCTGCGCACGCTGAATCCCTTCGATTGGGGCACGATCGCCGATTCGGTTAAGAAAACCAACCGCGTGCTGATCGCGTATGAAGATTCACTAAGCTGGGGATACGGCGCAGAAATCGCCGCCCGCGTCGCCGACGAACTTTTCCATCATCTGGACGCGCCGGTCAAACGGATTGCCGCCACCGACACCTTCGTCGGCTACCAGCCGATTCTTGAAAATGCCATCCTGCCGCAGTCGAGCGACCTGTACCGGGCAATGAAGGAATTGGCGGAGTTCTAGAACCGGGACGGCAATCCCCGGGTGGCGGCGCCCTACGTGTCGGTGACATCCTGGCACAAGCGGGCAGCGCTGTTGGCGAGGTCGTTGGCTTCGGCGTTCTGCTCGCGCGGAATGCGGGTAATGTCGAACTCCAGTGCCCGGGCCAACTTGCGGCAGATCCAATTCAACGAATACAGCCTGGGGCTGTGGCAGGCATATTCGCCGGACATCTGCCGTACCACCACATCGGAATCGGAGTAAACGCGAAGCGAGCGCGCTTTCCTACGCAGAGCACATTGCAGCGCTTCCAGCAGCGCAACGTATTCGGCCACGTTGTTGTCTTGCCAGCCGATCCACTTGGCAATGCGGACCCGGCCTCCTCCGGGATCTTCGACGACGACCCCGATACCGGACGGCCCAGGACTGCCATGGGAACTGCCGTCCACGTACGCTACCAGATGCGACATGTCACTGCTCACTTTCTGCCACCATGCGCGAACATAATGGGCCGCGTCAAGAACTTTTCGTGGTTCATTGTGTTCATTGCATAAAAAGATTTCCACAGGCTGACAAATCGTCTCTGCGCGGAATTTTGTGCGCCCTGTGTAATGCCTTGACTGGCGCGGCATTTGGCGCAGTGAGGAGTTCGGGGTGGAATTGCCAATTGCACCAAAAACGGGCGTTGACAACTTCCCATAATGGACTAAGCTGGGTGGCGTCGACGGCTGAAAGGGTTGGCTTCAAAAATCGTTGCCAGTCCGAAGTAGGCTGGGTGATTCGGAAGGCGGGGCGACTCGCCGAACGACCAAACCCGAAAAAACCGACGAATCTGCGAGGAGACGCCGGGGTTTGGTACTGCGAAAGCAGTGATCGCATCAAGGACCGCGACGGTGCACGCATCTACGTTGCTGACTCTCTCGCAGGAGCTGGCGGCTAGAGCGTAACCAATGTCGCGGTCTTTTCTATTTGCTCCGAAGTTTATTCCGGCGCTGGAACCGGCGCACTTGCGGACAGATTTTGTCAGTTTGCGAGGAGCAAAAGGTCTTTCGTTTTGCCTCGAACCCCTGATCGAAGCTTCCCAGCGTCAACCCTATTTATGGCTAATCGATCTCACACCGAATTGCCCGCTAGCTTTTCGCGGGCTTGCGCGCTCGTCCCGCTCCGCCACCGAAGCTCAGGCCCCACGGCCCGCCCCCAAAGCACAGCAGGGCAAAGGCAATCGTGCCCACCGCCAGCGGAAATTCATACCCCATTGGCCCCATCAGCCCGTTCTTGAAGTGCACTTTCCAGATCGCTACCGCCATCTCGATCACGATTGCCAAAGCGAAGAATCGTGTGAACAGCCCCAGCACCAGGCCAATCCCGCCAAAGAACTCGGTTCCCGCCGAAAGATAGGCCATCCAGCGCGGCAGGCCGAGCGATCCCACCATATCCATGTGATGATGAAACCCGCCGAATACTTTGTGATAACCGTGGGCGATCATGATCGCGCCCAATGCCAGGCGCATGACCAACTGGGCAAAGGGCTGCAGGCGATTGAAAAAGTCGAGATTCACAGCGCACCTCCGGGGAGAAAGGATAAAGGTAGCAGAAAAGTTGGGCGGGAATTGCGGTGAGAATCTGGGGCACTGTCCTAAACAGAGTTTAGGACAGTGCCGAATCTGGTGAGTTAGACGAGGCTTTCGGCTTTGTGGATTCGAGCTACGGGATTTTGTGCTACGCGGGATTTGTGCTGCGGGCGGCTTTTCGCGGGCGGGGCGCCCGCGCCACATTTACCACTCTGAATACGGCTTGCCATTGCTCCCGATTTTGTTGGAGGCGCTGTGCACGCCGTAGATACCGGTTTCAGTCTGATAGATCGACAGGATCGCGGGCGGGTCGTCTTCCGTCACCCACGTGGGGCTGCCGGTTATGTCCTTGGGCACTTCCTTAATGTAACCCGCGGTGCGCAAGTCTTCGAGCGATTGCGGCGGTTTCTGCTTGTCCATCGTGTACTGAAAAATCATCTGGTTCAGCGTCAGCAGGCTGTCGCGGAACGCGTCTTCGCGCGCCCGGTTAACGCTCTGGCTGTAGATCGGGATGGCGACCGCCATCATGATCAGCATCATGCTGATCACGACCATCATTTCGAGCAGCGTGAATCCGCGGCGGCCGCGTTGGATCCGAGTTCTCATTGCCCTGCGCTTCGTCACCATTGCGAATAGGGCCTTCCGTCCTGGCCGACTTGATCGGAACCGCTGTGCACCGAGGCAATGCCCATCAGGTCGGGATTCCAGGCTTTCTCAGGGTCGGTTTCCTGGTCCGTCTGCCAGGTGGTGTTGACGCCCGTTATGTCATTGGGAAGTTCTTTCAAATATCCGGCCTTCACCAGGTCATCGAGTTGCTGCGGAGCTTGCCTCTTGTCTTCGGAGTAGCGCTGAATAACTTCGTTCAGTGTGGTCAAATTTTTCTTAAAAGTGGCTTCTTTCGAGCGCACGATCGCCTGGTTGTACATGGGCAGCGCAATCGCCAGCAACACCAGCACGATGCTGATGACGATGATCATTTCGATCAGCGTGAAGCCGCGCGGAAGCGCTTTGGCCCTGAGTCTCATTACCAGTCCCTGTATTTGGTGCCGTCCAGAGCCGTGGCCTGCGATTTGCTGTAGACATCGAACAGGTTCGCCTCATCCCAGGAATCCGAGGTGGGATCGTCCTGCATCGAATGCATTCCCCACTCCGCTTTTCCCGTCATCGGATCGACGGGAATCTTGCGCAAGAACTTCAGTTTCTTGCCGGACACGTCCTCGCCCTTCACCAGCGTCTCCAAGTCCGGCGGATAATTGTCGCTTCCCAACTTTGTCTTAAAGGCTCCCAGGTCAGCCGCAGCTTTATACCGGTCGATGGCGTCGCGCATCATCCACAAATCTTCACGCAGTTCTTTTTCGCGCGCTCTCTGGAGCATGAACCGGGCCGTGGGCAGCGCCATCCCCGTCAAGATCAAAATGATGGTCGTGGCCACAATCAGTTCGATCAGCGTGAATCCGCGCTGCCGGCTCTTCGCCGGCGACAACTTCACCTTATTGTTTGGATGATTCATAACCTACTTCGCATTCACTGAATGGTAACTGCCGCCTCAGCTCCATTCATCGGGATCGGTTGCATCGCGGGGTCGCGAGCGCCGCCCCGAGTAATCACCAGCGCGGACTGTCCGGGTGATTTCGCCATCATCGTCAGGGTCACGACCGCTCCCTGGCCCGAAACCGCCCCGGCACCGGGAGGCCTGGACGCCGTAATCTGCAACGTGCCGGTCGCGGGATCGTCGCGGAATGCCAAGGCGACCGTCTGGCCGTCCTGGGATAAGAATCCGCCGTTGGAAACATTCAAGACTTGCAGTTGGTTCGGATCGTAACTCAGTTGCACGGGCACGGAGTAAACATTCTGTCCGCCCGAAACCATCACGTTGACTGTGAAGGTCGAGCCTTTTGCCTGGGTCAGAGTCGGCGGATCAAACATAAAAGATGCCCCGCCCGCGGCGGGAGCGTTGCGCGCGCCCAAGTTCTGCCCTCCCGGGTTCGGCGGCGTCCCCTGCGGAACGGCTGGCGCTGCGGCCGGGGTTACTGGCGCCGGTTTGGTGTTCAGCAGCCGCAACTCGATCGCGTTGGCCGTCCCCACGTCGAGCAATTCGGCGCTTCGCGACGGCTCTGGCCCCCGGATTATGTGTGGCACGAGCACGAAGACGATCTCATCCTCTTTGCGCTCCGTCTGCGTCTGCGAAAACAGATATTTCAAGATTGGAATCGAAGCCAGCCCGGGAATGCCGCTTAAGGCTCTGGTCTGCTGGTCTTCCATGATCCCGCCCAGCACGTTGACTTCCCCGTCCTTGAGGCGGATCTCGTGTTCGATTTTGCGCTGTCCGATGATGGGCTGGGTGATGCCGCCAATGTCCTGAGTGCCGGTCTCGGCGGAAACATCCAGAGATAGCTTCAGCGAAACTTCATGTCCGGCGTGCACGCGCGGTGTGATGTCGATGTTCACGCCTACATCCAGGTATTGAAACTGGGTATTGACTAGCGGGTTAACACCGACGCCGCCAATCCCCGGTTGAAACGACCCGGTAGCGACCGGTATGCGTTCGCCGATCTTCAGCGAAGCCTTCTGCCCGTCCAATGCCCGAACCTGCGGATTCTGTAGGATCTTCGACGTGCTGTCGCTCAGCAGCGCAGTCGCGGTCGCCCCCGGAAGCGTCACCTGGAAGTCGGTCGCGGTCAGGTTGTTGAATGTGTTCAGATTGAGTCCGCTCGACGTGGCAGCGGTCGTCGTCGTCGTGCCTCCCGTGGTCGTCCCCGTGGTGCCGGAGGTAGAGCTGACATTGGGCTGCAGGGTAACTGAAGTGTTGGTCGGAGGGTTAATTCCGAGTGTCTTCATCTTGTCGCGGCTCACTTCCAGTATGGCCACGTCTATCACCACTTCCGGCTTCGCCTTATCCAGATCGTCAACCAGCTTTTGCGCCAGCACCACCTGATCCGGAGTTCCCCGCACCACGATCGCGCTTTGCGACGGCAGTTGCTGAATTCTGCTGACTTCCAGAATTGTCCGCATCGCGTTCACGACATCCTGCAATTCGGTGGGCTGCGAAAGATTGGATAAATAAAAGGTCTTGAGAACGTTTTGTTCCAGCTCTTTCCGCTTTGCGGGATTGTCTTGCGCTACGAAAATCGTGTTCGGCGTGACCGGGCGCCAGAAGGTTTTCGTTTGAAACGAGACGATGGAGAGCGCTTCTTCCAGCGACACGCCGTTCAACTCGATGCGCACCTGCTTAGACGTGTAGTCGGGATCGAACAAGACGTTGACGCCGGCCAGTTTGCCCACCGTCTCGTAAATCACGTTGCTTTTCTCCGTCATCTTGAGCGTGATGGGAGCGCTCGAGATCGGAGCCAGTTCCACCGGACCTTGCGCTTGTGCCAGCATTCTCCGCAGTTCCGACTTGGGCGTATTGAGAACCTGCGGCTCGGCGTTGGTCCCTTCCTGGATCATCTGCAGCGTGCGCCGCAATTCCTGTTGCGCGATAAACGAAGAAGGATCGATGGCCAGTGCCTTTTCGAATTCCGCCTTGGCCTCGTCCAGTTTGCTCGCGTCGAAGGCAATCTGGCCGCGGTGTACGTGCGAAGAGGCGGCTAGAAACCGGTTGCGCTCATAAGCGGTTCGATATCTTAGATCCTTCGGCTGCAGATTGTAGGCCTGTTTGAAATACTCGTAAGCCTTCTCGTAGTCCTGGCGGGCTTGTGCGTCGACGCCCTTGGCATAGAGCGACTTGGCGGACTCGGCGGCGGCAATTCCTGGAAGGCTCAGGAGGCAAAAAACCAGCAGAATGAAAACAGTCGGACGTCTCAGGCGTGTCATTCAACGGCCTCTCATGCAGATTTTTCTTTTGCCGGGCTATACCGGCTATATAGCGTTAAATTGCGGCGCAACCGTGGGCTAAAGAAGACCCAACACGGCCATTTCACCCAAGAAAGTACCTGAAAATCGGATTATAGCATCGCCTTTCCAAGCACCCATCTGATTGTGGCGCCGATGTTTACACTCATTGGTACGTGCCCCAAGGTGTGGAGGAAGGAACGCGCCGCTGCGCCGTCCCGGCGCTCGAAAGGTCTCCCAATCCCCACGCCTCGTTTCCATCCCTTCGCTGATCTAAGGTCCGACACCGGCAACCGGATACCTCGGACCTTTCCCTTCGTGCTAACTTCTTCTTGCAGATGGCCAAACAGACCAGCCACCAGACTCAGGCCAACCGGGAGAAAAATCCTCGCCGGCAGCCAACCGCTGCGGGGGAGAGAGATGCCGCCAGCAACAGGAACGCAGCTCATAACTATTTCTTGCTCGAAAAGTTCGAGGCGGGCGTCGTTCTGACGGGTACCGAGGTCAAATCGGTCCGCGCGGGCAAGGCCAATCTGAAGGATGCCTACGGACTGGTCAAAGATGGCGAGCTCTGGTTGCTCAACTGCCACATCAGTCCATACGAGCACGGCAGCTACTCCAACCACGCCGCGGAGCGAACGCGGAAGCTGCTGATTCACAAGGAAGAGATTCGGAAGTTGTTCAGCAAAACGCAGCAGCGGGGACTTACGCTCATTCCCACCCGCCTGTACTTCAAAGGTGGAAGGGTGAAGGTTGAGCTTGCCCTCGCTCGAGGCAAGCAGCAGTGGGATAAGCGCGAAACCGAGCGGCGGCGCACCGCCGACAAAGAGGCCCGCGAAGCCATCGCGCGCTCAAGAAAAACGTAGGGACTGCCACCCCCGGTTGTCCAGGCGGGCGCGAGCGCTCTATCCTTGCGCGCTTTTGCGCAAGGGTGGGATTCCACCGTCGCGGCTGGCCTAGGATCTCATCGCTCAGTTGCGCCCTTCCCGCCTGACCATAGATACTGAAGGAACTTCAACTATGAATACGAACATTTCTTCCTCAGCACCTTCACAGGTCGAGACTGATTGCCTGGTCGTAGTCGTCCTCGATCAATCGGACAAAGGTCAGAGCGCTAAGGAGCAAAGCCTCAAGGGCAAAGGCGAGAAAGACGCGCCCGCCCCGGCGGTCGCCACTTCCGATGCCGCTGTCCGCGACGCTGCGCAAGACGTCATCTCAAGCGGCGAAGTGACTGGCAAGACCTTCGAGACCACGCTTCTGCATCGGCCGGCAGGACTGAAAGCGAAACGGTTGCTCCTTCTCGGCGGCGGCAAGGCGAAAACCTTCTCGGCGTCCGATCTCCGCAAGCTCGCGGGCGCCGCGGTCCGCACGCTCAAGGCGAAAAACCTGCGCAGCTTCGCATTTATTTTGCCGGAGACTTCGATCGCCAATGCCGACGCCGTTCGCGCCATCGTCGAAGGCGCCCTTATCGGTGATTTCGAGCCCGACTACTACAAGAGCGACCGTAAAGACGAGAAAATCGATGCCCTCGCGATCGTGACTCAGGCCGATGCCAAGGCATTGCAATCCGCAATCGATGCCGGGCGCATCGTCGCCGAATCGCAGAACTTCACCCGCGACCTCGTGAATGAACCCTCCAACCGCATGACCCCGTCCATGCTCGCCGAGCGCGCAAAGAAAATGGCGAGCGAGGTAGGCCTCAAATGCGAAATCTACAGTACCGACAAGATCAAGGAACTGAAGATGGGCGCGTTCTGGGGCGTCGCGCAAGGGTCGGACGAACCGCCTGCGCTGATCGTGCTGCGCTACGAGCCCGAGGGCGCGGCCAAAGACGTTCATGTTGGCCTGGTTGGCAAAGGCATCACGTTCGATACAGGTGGCATCTCCATCAAGCCCGCCGACGGCATGGAGAAAATGAAGTACGACATGGCCGGAGGCGCAACCATGATCGGTGCCATGCGCGCCATCGGGCTGCTCAAACCAAAAGTAAAAGTCACGGCCGTAATCATGGCTACGGAAAACATGCCCTCGGGCAAAGCTCAGAAGCCCGGCGACGTGCAGATTGCCATGTCCGGCAAATCGATCGAGATCATCAACACCGACGCCGAAGGCCGCCTCGTCCTTGCTGATGGCCTCACTTACGCGCGTCAGCTCGGCTGCACGCACCTGGTCGACGCCGCCACTCTCACCGGCGCGGTGGTTGTGGCCCTCGGCTACGTCAACGCCGGAATCTTCGCGAGCGATGACCAGATGTATGAGCGTTTCGTGAACGCCCTGAAGCAGGCGGGCGAGAAGATGTGGCGCTTGCCCCTCGACGACGAATACAAGGAACTGATCAAGTCGAACATCGCCGATATGGCCAATTCCGGAGCGCGCTACGGCGGGGCTATTTTTGCCGCCATGTTCCTGAAGGAATTTGCCGAAGACACCCCGTGGATTCACCTCGACATCGCCGGCACCGCCTGGATGGAGGACCAGAGGCCATGGATCGCCAAAGGCCCATCCGGAATCGCGCTGCGCAGCCTGGTGGAATTCGTAAGGGGATGGAGCGCATAGGGCGACGGACTACAGCTGTCACCGTTCGGCCATCGGCCATCAGGAAAGCCTGCCTTACTTGAAGGCTGATGGCCGATCGCCAAAAGCTCGCGGCGTCTCTGCCGTCCGATTGCAAGACCACGCCAAATCTGACCATCATGTATTGGGTGGGAACTAGGTATGCCTATTTCACTCATCACGTTTATCGCAGCCGTGGGCGCTACGTGGAAGTCGGTGGGCGGGCAGTTGCTAGCTTCGGGCGTGTGCATGCTGAGCGGCTTCCAAGATAGACGGTTGCGGGCCCATATAGGCGCGGTTTTCGGGTTCTTGATGGCTATAGCCTTCGGCATCTCAGCTTTGACTACGGCCTTCGGGGCTAGATTTTGGGCCGGGGCCGCTATATCCGCTGCCGCTCTTTGCCTCGAAGCTTGGTTGATCTGGCACCGGTGGCATCGGAGGGCTTCGGGGTAGGCGCATATGTGGCACGGCCTATGCTCCGTTTGGCGAGAGCAGCACAGCCGCTAACACCGATCTCCCCGGAAGATCTGTTTTTCGATGTTCTTCCGGACTTCCAATACTCCCGCCCTTCCATTTATGTTGTCGGCTGCGGGAAATCTTGGCAACGAGGGTTCATTGACGGCTGACAACGCGCAGCGGAGCTTCCTCAAATTCTACGGGTCTCGACTACTGCTGGGGCTGATCTCGCTCCTGATGGTTGCCGATCTTGTCTTGCGCGGTTTAAATCTCGCCTTTGAACCGGCCAAAACCGACTTTTCGGATGTATATGCGGGCGCATGGTTGTGGCGGCACGGCCAGAACTTCTACGACTCCGCGCTGGCCACGCGCGCCCACGAGCAACTGGTACACGCTTCTTTTCAGATTGCGCCGGTTTACCCGCCCACGGCATTTGTGCTCGTCTCCCCGTTTACGTTTCTTCCCTGGGGATGGGCGAATTTCATCTGGCTGTTATTGGGCTTGGCGGGCATACCCGCTACGCTATTTCTCTTGCTGCGGCTTCGCGGCCCGGCGGGATGGGATCTGCGGACTTTTGATCCGCGGACTTTTGATCCGCGGACTTTTGATCCGCGCACATGGGATCTTCGCACGGCGGCCTTGGCCACTCTGGTTCTGAGCTTCAACCCGTTGCATCAGGCGTACCATCTTGGCAACAGCGCTTTGTTGGTCGTGCCGCTGTGCCTGGGCGTGATTTCGCTCGCCGAAGCGGGGCATGATCTCAGTGCGGGATTGATCCTCGGAACGGCGGCTGCCCTGAAACCGCAAGTCGCTTTTTGGATCCTCGTTTACTATCTTTTTCGCCGCCGCGCCAAGGTGCTTTTCGGCGCGGTTATACCAGTAGCCGCCTTAATGGCGATTTTCTTCCGCCGCGCCGTCGTGCTCTCCACCGTGATCGCCAGCTATCGTGCGAACCTGCGGTTTTGGTTCGCTCCCGGCCGCCCTGACGGCTTCACGGAAGGAGCGCGCCCCTATCACGTAAACATGATGCAGGTGGTTCTTTATCAGATTGTGCACAGCGTGTCGGCGGCCAACCTGCTGGCGCATGCCCTGTTTGTCATCGGGCTCGTCATCTGGATTCTGATTGTCTGGCGCGCCAGATTGCATGTCCCGGTTTCTCTGGCCGTCTCGTCGCTGCTTGCGCTTAGTTTTTTATCGATGTATCACAGCGTGTCGGATGTCACGTTCTTAACGCTCGCGCTCTGTTGGGCAGTTCCGGTGGAAGGTCGGCCGTGGACACGCGCCAGAATCTGGACGTGTGCGCTGTTCCTGGTGATGACGTTGCCAGGACACTCCGCCTTGATGCGTTTTTCGCCGCACCTTGGCGCTTCCGTCACGACTCAGTGGTGGTGGCATCTGTTTGTCGAACGCTATTTCGTTTGGCTGCTATTGGCACTCAACGTTGTGCTTCTTGCCAGCTTGCGGAATTCCGCGGCGGAAATGCGCGAGGAGGCGCCGGTCTAGTGTCCAAACCTATGCCGAACCCAAACCAACCCACCCGATTCGCCTGGAACGCGCTGTTTGCAGTCCTTCTCTTGCTCGCCGGTGCCGAGTTCGTGCTCCGCGGCCCGTTGCGATTCGCCCATGCCGCCAATTTCAACGATTTCATCTCTCCCTACATTCAGACGCGCGCGTGGATCGACGGGCAAGATCCTTACAGTCCGCAGAACATGGTTCGCATGTGGCCGCCCGAAGCCGAGCGCTTCGACTTTCTTACGCGCGACCTCGCCGACGGTACGCTTGCGTTAAAGCGCGGAATCCCGACCGCATACCCGCTCACCGCTTTCGTTCTGATCGCCTCCGTGGCAGTCCTGCCGTGGCACATCGCTCACCCATTGTGGCTCGTCATCACGGTCTTCTCGTTCGGCGTGACCGCCGCCTCGCTTCTCTTCGTTGCGAAACTCCTTCCGCGGACCGATCTCACGCTTGCCTTCCTGGCGATTGCGCTGGCGCTCGCTCCCTTTCACACGGCTCTGGCCGCGGGCAGCATCGTCACAGTTGCGGTGGCTGCGAGCGCCGCCGCGGTGTGGTCTTCAAGCCGGCGTCACGACATCTTGGCTGGAGTGTTGCTCGCCATCGCGGTCGGCCTCAAGCCTCAGATCGGGCTACCCTTCTGCTTTTACTACCTTGTCCGCTGCCGCTGGCGTATTCCAGCCGTCGCCGGAGGATTGGTAATTCTCCTGTTCGTCCTGGCTTTTATTCATTGCGTTGCCAGCGGCACGCCCTGGGTCGAAAACTATCTCTACGACAATAGAATCTTGTTTGCGCATGGCAGCCTGGGAGATTTCACGGAAGGCAATCCAATTCGCTTCGGCTTGATTAATTTCCAGGTGGCCGCCTACACGCTGCTTCACAACCGCGGCGCCGCAAGCGTCGTGGCAATCGCCACGGCCGCAGCCGGGGGAATGTTCTGGCTTTTTCTTATTCTGAGGCGCGAGCGGAATCACGCGAGCAGCGAACTGCTGGCGTTGAGCGCGCTGACCGTGCTCAGCCTCATCCCTGTTTATCACCGCTTCTACGACGCATCGTTACTGATCTTCCCCCTCGCCTGGAGTCTGGCCGCGCTCAATGGCCCTCTGCGCGCGCTGGCGAGGTGCGTTCTGCTCGTCATCATTCTTGTATTTCTGTTTCCCGGGGGAACTGCGCTCCAACAGTTGGAGCAGGCCGGCCATTTCGCCGCGCTCAGGAATTACTGGTGGTGGAACACGCTGGTCTTGCCGCATGAATGCTGGAGCCTGCTCATCCTCGCCGCGTTGCTGCTCGGCGCCATGCAGACCCGCGGCGATGGCAAGGTGCCCGACGATCCCGCCGGGCATCTATCATAGAGACGCTCACAAAGATCGAGCTTAGACAGACCCAAAGAAGTACTCCGTGGACCTCGCCGCCAAAATCCGTTCCCTGCCCGTTTCCCCCGGCGTCTACCTCTACAAAAACGCCGAGGGCGAGGTCATCTACATCGGCAAGGCCAAGAATCTCCGCTCCCGCGTCTCTTCGTATTTCCATGAGGGCCGGTGGGAAGATGCGAAGACCGGCACGCTGGTGCGCGAGGCTGTCGATGTCGATTACATCGTCGTCGCCAACAACAAAGAGGCGCTCGCGCTGGAAAACCATCTCATCAAGCAGAAAAAACCCCGCTTCAACATTCTTCTGCGCGACGACAAGACCTACCCCTACGTTAAGCTCACGCTCGGCGAGCGCTTCCCGCGCGTGTACGTGACGCGCCGACTGCGCAAAGACGGCAGCGTCTATTTCGGGCCCTACTTCCCTGCCAATCTCGCCTATCGCATCGTCGATCTCATTCACCGCAACTTCCTTGTCCCCTCCTGCAAGGTCGATCTCACGCGTTTTCATCCGCGCCCCTGCCTGCAGTACTACATCAAGCGCTGCCTTGGCCCTTGCGTGAAGGACCTAACCACGCCCGACGTTTACGCCGAAGCCGTCCGCGACGTAAAGCTATTCCTCGAAGGCCGTCAGACCGATCTTGTCAAGTCGCTGCGCGAGCGCATGGCGGAGGCCGCCAACGCGCAAGAATTCGAGCGTGCCGCCAAGTGCCGCGACCTCATCTCGACCGTCGAACAACTCCAGGAAAAACAGCGCATCGCCGCTGCCGAAGGCGACGACGCCGATGTCTTCGGCTATCACTACGAAAATCAGATGCTGGCCGTGAACTTGTTCCACATGCGAGGAGGGCGGGTGCTCGACCGGCGGGAATTTTTCTGGGAAGAGTTGCCGGAGTTTCTGGGGCTCAAGCCCCATCTTGAAGGCGGCGATGACAACGCGGCTGCACAGGCTGCGGAAAAAGTCGTTTCTGAGCAAGAGTCGGTACGTCAGCGGCTAAAGCCGCGTTCAGAACAATGCGGTTCCCGCAGCGCTGAAGCGCTGCGCCACCCAAAATCAACAGCGACCCCAAGATCGACAGCAACGCACACTTTTTCCGCAGCCGGTGAAGCCGCGCCCTTAGCCGGTGAAGCTGCACCGTTTGACAGCGGCAGCACACCCACGTTCTACCCCGGCCCTTTCTTCTCTGCCCTGGTAAGCCAGCTCTACCTTGGCCAGCCTTACGTGCCCCGCAACATCTATGTGCCGGTCGACTTCGAAGACCGGGAAGAACTAGAAGATGTGTTGAGCGAACAGCTCGCCGGCGGGGGCGCCCGCGCCACACGTGTCCATATTGTTGTGCCGCAGCGCGGCGATAAGCGCGAACTCATCGATCTCGCCGGCACCAACGCCAAGCAATCCTACGATCAGCGTTTCCGCGTCATGAAGCCCAACGCGCGCGCCATCGCCGAGGCTTTCCAGGACGCGCTCGCGCTCTCTGAACTTCCCAAGCGCATCGAGTGCTTTGACATTTCGCACATTCAGGGCGCAGAGACCGTAGCGTCCATGGTGGTGTGGGAAGACGGGAAGATGAAAAAGTCGGACTACCGCAAGTTCATCATCAAGACGGTCACCGGCGTGGACGATTTTGCTTCGATGCGAGAGGTGGTCACCCGCCGCTACAAGCGGCTCTGCGAAGAGAAGAAGCCGTTGCCGAGTTTGATTCTCATCGACGGCGGACTAGGCCAGCTCCACGCCGCCGCCGAGGCCCTCGAGGCGCTCGAAATCATCAACCAGCCGCTCGCCGCGATCGCCAAGCGCGAAGAAATTATTTACGTCTTTGGACAGGAAGACGATCCCGTCGTACTCGACCATCATTCGCCTGTATTGCATCTGGTGCAGATGATCCGCAATGAAGCGCACCGCTTTGCAGTGACCTTTCACCGCAAGCGGCGCCAGATTCGCGACCGCTCGACCGAACTCCGCGAGATTCCCGGCGTCGGGCAATCCACCACCCGGCGCTTGCTCGAACATTTCGGCAGCCTTGAGGCGGTCAAGCAAGCCGACGTTGCCGCACTTTCCGCGGTGGTGACAAAGGCGCAGGCCGCAGCTATCCTCGAACATTTTCAGAAGGCCGAGAAGACCGCAAGCCCCTGAGCGGCAAGAATCGGAGACCTGTGCGGCGTCTCCTCAACGCGCGACCAGCGACGCATAGGCCCAGACTTCCAAACAGCCTGCCGGTCGCCGCATCTGCCCGGTCGCGAATTCACGCCGAGCGCAAACTCTTGCGCAATTTTGAGGTTGACACCTGGCCCCTCGGGAGTAGACTTCACGCGTGTGGGCGTCTGAACTCTTTTTATTGAGTTTCGGATCTGCCCACTTTTTTTTCGAAATTTCTAGAGGAGACTCCCTAATGAAAAAGCTCTTTCAGTTTGCTGTGGTCATGTTAGTTATCGCCATCTGTTTCAGCCCAATGGCGCTCGCGCAACAAAAAGTGCACTCCCATATGATGGTTGTACCGAAGCCGCACTCGCAGGTCCATCCCGACACCGCCCTTCCTCCGACTCCTGGCCTTTACGCTGTCAGCTGGGGGTTCGTCGGTACCCCCTACGACAGCAGCCAGAACGCTCATGGTTGGCTTAACAACACCGACGGGTACGAGCTTTATCCCTGCTTCGGCAACTCAACCAACTCCTCGAATCCCCAGGGTGGGGGCCCCAACCTCGATTGCCAGTACGTCGGCGACCCGCAGCTTGCCCTCCAATCTTCTGGAGGCGTGTTTGGGATCCCGTCATACACCTGGCCGCTGCTTACTTCAACGACGTATGGGGTGACGGCCTACGGCTGTGACGGAGACAAGAACGGAACCCAGAACCCCTACCTCCAAGGCGAAACCTGGGACCCCGCAGCCATTGACGGTTACTACATTCCTTGCGGTCAGATGAATACGTGGTACGAGGATTGGTCGGGCGACAGCACCGACGAGATCCTTTGGTCCGCTGAAGTCACGCAGGGAACGACCGTAATTGCGGATTCGGGCACTCAGGATTGGGGCCCCAATGGCTATGCAGCCATCTCCACGCCGATCGATGCGGTCTTTTACCAGGACTTTAACTTCGGCGACTTGGGTGTTACGGGAGTGAACAACGGCAACTGCGTTCCCAACAACGGCTACCCCTTCACCACGAATACGCCAGTGGCGGCTGATTATCCGGCTATTATCGCAGCGGGCAAGAAATGCGGCGAGCCAAAAACGGGAATAGCCACCATCGCCGTGACGATTGAGGTCGCTAAAGTCGCATATACAAAATCGACGAAAACATCGGTGTGTGGCGCCCAAGGTACACCCTGTTACACAGCCAAATACACACAGGCCTGCCCGGCATGCAAGGCGTCTTTTAAGTGGGACATCTACCTCCAGTAGCGAGCTGGCGCGGTTTCGCCTCGACCCCATACCCATCCTTCGCGACCATGCGGAGGATGGGTTTTCTGTTCCGCGAATCCCGCAAAGAATTGATCGCTTCCATCTGCGTCGCAGATGCGCGGCTGGAACGCGGGACGATTCTTTTTCCACCAGATTGACCGCTGCCAGCCTCCGCGATGAAATAGTTTGGGTAAATTGCGCGCATTGAGCAGGATATTCCGGAGGTTTGGCATTCCAGTTGATCCTCCGAAACCGCGCGCCAGACGCCGAAACTGCTCGTTGTGGAAATGTGCCCGATCTGCAATTTTTTGCGCATTTTTTTGTTTGACAGCAAGCTTCTCGCGTGTAAACTTCCACCGTGCGGACAACTGAACTTTCTCAGACTTCCTAAGCAAGGCTCGGCACGGTCCGCTATTCCTCCATGGAGAGACTCCCAATGAAAAGAACCCTAGCTTTTGTAGCATTAGTGTCACTAGTCGCTTTCTGCTTCGGCACGATGGCACTCGCAGCCGACCATCCGCAGTTTTCAGCAAAGATTGTGCGCAACGGTGGCGTGCACTCGAACGCAATCGGCCCCGACTATACATTTACCTACCCGGCGAAGGGCCTCTACGGCGTCGCGCAGTGGTTCGGCGGCGGGCCGATCGCTTCTTATGCGAGCCCCTACAACAGCGATAACAGCGAGATTTGGCCGTGCTTCGGCGGCGGCACAGCCGCGAACCCGGATTGCCCCTCCGTTGGCAGCCCCACGCAGCCTCTGGCAGCTGATGGCATGGTGGTAGGCGTTCCTTTCTACGGCTGGCCGTTGCATTTTACCGACGGCAGCGACTTCTGCGATCAGGCATCGACGGCCGATCTACCTTGCGGCCAAGTTGAGACCTGGTACGAAGACGACACGCTCGACGGCACCGACGAACTGCTCTATCTCCTCACCGCCAAAGAGGGAACCGCTTACCTCTCTGACTCCGGCACCTACGATTTCGGCCCCAACTTCACTGGCGGCGGACCGGGAGCCGTGGTTGTGATCTCCGGCGACCAGGGCTTCGGCACGATGGGTCAGACTGGGAAGAACAACGGCAACTGCGCCGCCAACTACAACTACCCGCAACCGGGCGTCGGCTCGGCGGGCGCGGCGACATATCCGTTTGAAGTTTCCGGTAACAAGACTTGCGCGGCTCCGACCACCGGGAAAGTAACTTTCACGGCGTTGACTGAGCTCGGAACACCGACCTGGACAGCGAAGACCGGGACGGTTAAGTACGCGATTAAGTACAAGGCAACGCAAACCTGGTCTGTCTGGCTCGAGTAACCGAAGGCGCGGTTTAGCATCAGTTTCGAGGGAGACTGATGTATGACCAAGCTTATTAGGCTAAATGTCCCAGGTTCGGAAAACGCGGACCTGGGACGTTTTTTGCCCCGAGCACTCCGATGTGCAATTCCAAAAGATATGAGAATACCCAATAAATACCTCGCCCTCAGCTTTGTCCTCGTTTCGGCCTTCGCTCTGGCGGCGACTCCCGATACCTTCGACGCCGGAAAAACGACCGCCAATGTCTTCGAGTCCCCTTTCTTCCATTTTCGTTATGAGTTTCCCAAGGGCTGGTTCGCACTGGACGATAGTGTCCGCATGGCGGAAAACAAAAAGCGCTACGAGACCGATCTGAAGGAGGCACTCGATCAGAATGGGCCGGATAGTGCAACCTCGCACACAGAGGTCGTCGATCCTTACTTTCTGCTAGTTGCGGGCCAGTCTGCGGTGACGGCAAGCGAGACAACACAAAAGCCACGGGTGGTGATCATGGCCACCAAGCGAAGAAATATGATGAGCGGCCCGCGAGATCCGGCACGGACGATCATAGAGATGATCCATCCGAAGGTTCTGAAGGGACCGGAAGACCTCGTGCTCGCCGGGCGTCAATTCTCCAGGACAGACCTTGAGTTCAATCCCAAGTCATTGCTGTCGAAGTTCGCCACCGTGGTGGGTGAGTACATTATCGAGTTCGACCTACGGGCTGACAACGAAAAGGATCTGGCGAACCTGGTAAACACGATGCAGAGCCTCCAATTCACGGATCACTGAGGCCGGGGTCACGGCCCAGGACGGAATTTTCCGCGGGTTCCGGACAATTCTCTTTCTCCGTCAGGAATAAAATGGGAGCTTGCAGCAAGAACGGATTTTCGTCGCGCCCATTAAATCATGGCCTCACCTCTCCCTACTAAGTCCAAGCGAGCGAGGAAGTCAAGCGCTGCTCTTGCCGTCGAACCGCCATCGGTTGCATTCCCCGGGGTCGACCGCCAAGCGCTGTGGATTTGCGTGGGCTTGGTCACCGCCGTCTGCATCTTCTACTACCCGGTTGTCCACAATGGCTTCGTCTACGACGACGACGCTTACATCCTGAAGAACTCGCAGGTGAAAGATGGCCTTAGCTGGTCGACGATTGGGTGGGCCTTTACGACTTTCGATGAGGCCAACTGGCATCCGCTGACCTGGCTGTCGCACGCTCTGGATTGCCAACTTTTTGGCCTGAACCCTGTCGGTCCTCATGTAGAGAACGTCTTGCTGCATGCTGCGAATGCGGTTCTGCTTTTTCTGCTTCTCGAATACGCGACCGGATTTCGATGGCGCAGCCTGATGGTGGCGGCGCTGTTCGCGCTTCATCCCATTAACGTGGAATCGGTGGCCTGGGCAGCGGAGCGAAAGAACCTGCTGAGCATGTTGCTGTTCCTGCTCGCGTTCTACGCATACGTCTGGTACACACGCGAACGCGGCGCACTCCGCTACAGCGTAGTGGCGGCTTTCTACGCGCTGGCGCTGATGGCAAAACCACAGGTCATTACATTCCCATTCCTGCTCCTGCTGTGGGACTACTGGCCGCTATGCCGGCTTGACCTGCGAGGGAACCTGCGCCCCAAGACGGAGGGCGGAGACTCAAGCAAGCTGCCCGTGGGGACCTTGATATTGGAGAAGGTGCCGTTGCTGCTGCTGTCGGCGGCAAGCGCGGTGATCACGTTGATTGCCCAGCAAGCCGGCGGCGCCGTCAGGTCGCTTTCTCAATACGGGTTCCTCCTGCGCGTACAAACGGCAGTCGTCTCTTATGCGCGCTACCTGGGCAAGGCGTTTTGGCCAACAAAACTGGTCGCAATGTACCCCCATCCGAGTCGCTTTTATCCCGGCTGGCAGATCGGGGCGGCATTGTTGCTGCTACTGCTCATTACATTTCTGGTGCTGTGGGCGCGCGAGCGACGGTACCTCGCGGCAGGATGGTTCTGGTTCCTAGGCAGCCTGGTGCCGATGATCGGGCTGGTACAGGTTGGCGAGCAAGCCTTGGCCGACCGCTATGCCTATATCTCGTTCATCGGCCTGTTCGTGATGGTCGTTTGGCTGATCACCGACACGATGGATGCACGCCATTTGCCCGCCCGCTGGCTCGCCGTTCCGGCAGTCGCTTGCCTGGCAACGCTGGGCATCCTCACCTCCCGCCAGGTGGGCTTTTGGCACGACCCGGAATCGTTTTGGGTGCGCACAATTGCGTTGACCACCGACAATTATGTCGCGGAGGCGAATCTTGCCGCCCTGTTGCACGCGCAAGGGAGGAGCGAAGAGGCCCTGGCGCACCTTCGAGTGTCGCTTGCCATCCGCCCCGATAACGGCCTCGGGAACATAGTCCTCGGCGACGAGGAGTTGAAACGCGGTAGTTGGGCGGCAGCTATCGAGCGGTATCAAACGGCGGCACTGAGCCCCTCTAAACCGGCGATACGCGCCAGAGCATACATTCTGCTGGGAGGTGCCTATCTGAGCACGGGTCAGCCACAGAAGGCAAAGGAGGCCTACGAAGCGTCGCTCCAGCTGCAACCAAACCAACACGGCGCCCTGGCTACGTTGGGCTTGATGGCTGCGAGGGAAGGCGACTTCAACCGAGCGGTGAGCCAGTTCTCGCGCGCCCTCGCGATCAAGCCGAACGATGTGGGGTATCTCCTGCTGGCCGATGTCCTGCAAAAGGAAGGACGCACCAACGAGGCTAACATGGCGCTGCAGCAGGCCCGGCGCATCTCCAAGGATTTTTCGCAGGCGCAAGCGCAAGCCGAGGCGCTGCTTGCCGGAAAGTGAAGCCTTTAATAGGCCCAGCGCAGCAGCGTGGTGCCCGTGGTGAATCCCGCGCCTACTGCCGCCAGCAGCACCAGGGTTCCCTTCTTCAGCCGGCCGTCGTCGATGGCGCTCTGCATGGCCAGCGGAATGGTCGCTCCCGTGGTGTTGCCGTAGCGGTCAATGTTGATGACCACTTTCTCCGGCGGCAGCTTCAGGCGATCCGCGGTCGCGCTGATGATGCGCAGGTTGGCCTGGTGGGGAATCATGAGGTCGATGTCGTTGCCGGTAAGGCCGTTACGCTTGAGCGTCTCGACGCAGAATTCCGCCATTTGCCGCACCGCGAACTTGAACACGGCCGCACCGTCTTGGTGAACGTAGTGCATCTTCTTGTCGACGGTTTCATGCGAACTGGGATTCAGACTTCCGCCGCCCGGCATGTACAGCGAAACACCGCCCGAACCGTCGACTTCATGCAGGAAATCGATCAGCCCCAGCGAATCGTCCTCCGACGGCTCCAGGATCGCCGCACCCGCGCCATCTCCAAAAAGCACGCAGGTGGCGCGGTCGGTGTAGTCGATAATCGACGACATGACGTCGGCCCCAATCACCATGACTTTCTTGTGCGCGCCCGTCTGCACAAACTGCGCGCCCACCTGCAACGCGTAAACGAACTGCGAGCAACCGGCCGAAAGATCGAAGCCCCACGCCTTGGAGGCTCCGATCTTGTGCTGCACCAGGCAGGCGGTGGCCGGAAACATCATATCGGGAGTGACGGTGGCGACGATGATCGCGTCCAGTTCGCTGGCCGCGATGCCGCGTTGCGCGAGCGCGCGCCGCGCCGCTTCCGCCGCCAGATCGCTGGTGCCCACGCCCTTGTCGACAATATGGCGTTCCCTGATGCCGACCCGGCTCATGATCCATTCATCGTTGGTATCGACCATCTTGGCGAGGTCGGCGTTGGTAAGAAGGCGGGGCGGAACGTAGGTGCCGAGAGCGCTGATCTTGACGCGCGGTAGCTTGCTCAATGAGGTCTCCTGTTTGGCGAATCAACCTAATGAATTGTCAGTAAATTGTGCCGCCGTTGCCGGCCAACCCGCTTCGGTCGAGGGGATGCAGGCAAAGCAGTTATTTTGAACGATGAGCGCAAGAATGTCTAACCGTGGGCTTTGAAGGGATGGGAACGTGAGCCTAAGCTACCGGGCGAACTCCGGCTTTGTTATTGGGAACTGCCTTCCTTGCCTGCTTCTCCAGGGTCTTCCGGTTGCGGTTGAGCCAGACTACGGCCTTCTGCCGCCTTGTGCGCAGTTGAGACTCCACCTCTTCTGGGGTGCTTTTCCGGTAGTAGTCCCTGATGCAGTTTTCGCAGCCGACCGCCCCTCTGAAATCAAAGATCTGGTCTTCGTTCAGTTCGCTACGACAGTAAGAACAGAGGAAGTAAAGGCCAAAGGTTTCTTGCATGATGTAACTAGCACATCGGCGGCGATTACTGCACAACGCCGACTGAATAGGAAGTATAGCCGACTCCGCGCGCCCGCAATGTTAAGGGATGCTTAAATTCGGAGCACACGGGCCGCGGCGATCCCGCACCGGGTGCGCCGCACACCAATATCGCGTGACGAAGCTCACAGACGCTTTCAACGGCCAGTTTTATGGTTGAGGGTCATCTTGAGAGGTGTCCTTTGGCTATCGCTTCCGAAACTACCACTACGCGCGTATTGAACTCCGACCTTTCATCCAAAATCATGAGCGCCGCCGAGGCGGCGGCTTTAATCCATTCCGGCGACCAGATCGGAATGAGCGGTTTCACCGGGTCCGGCTATCCCAAGGCCGTGCCGCTCGAACTCGCCCACCGCATCGCCGACGCCACCTTCCGCGGCCAGAAGTTTCAGGTCAGCGTCTTCACGGGCGCCTCGACCGGCCCCGAACTTGACGGCGCGCTCGCCATGGCGGGCGGAATCCATCTTCGCCTCCCGTATCAATCCGACCCGGAAACCCGCAAGCGCATCAACGCCGGGGAGATGGAATACATGGACATTCACCTCGGCCACGTTGCCCAGTTTGTCGAGTATGGGTTCCTGGGCAAACTCAATGTCGCTCTCATTGAAGTTACCGCCATACTCGAAGATGGCCGCGTTGTCCCGAGTTCGTCCATCGGCAACAATCGCACCTGGATCGACGAAGCCGACCGCATCATCCTCGAGGTGAACTCGTGGCAGCCGATGGCGCTGGAAGGTATGCACGATATCTACTGCCTCAAACCGCCGCCCAACCGCGAGCCGATTCCGATCGTCCACACCGGCCAGCGCATCGGCACGCCTTACCTTAAGGTGCCACCCGAGAAAGTCGTCGCCGTTGTCCTCACTAATGCTCCCGACCGCAATAGCCCTTTCAAAGCGCCCGATCAGGGTTCCAAGCGCATTGCCGGCCACATCCTCGAATTCCTGAGCTGGGAGGTGAAGAAGGGGCGCATGCCCGCCAATCTTCTCCCGCTGCAATCGGGCGTGGGCAACATCGCAAATGCCGTTTTATTTGGTCTGGAGGAAGGACCCTTCGAAGGACTTACTTCCTACACGGAAGTGATTCAGGACGGCATGGTGCGCCTGCTCGGGTCCGGGAAGTTAACCTGCGCTTCGGCTACGGCGTTCTCGCTCAGCCCCTCGATGATGGACGAAGTCAACGCCAACATGAACCTGTATCGCGAGCGCATCGTTCTGCGCCCGCAGGAGATCTCGAATCACCCCGAGGTCATTCGGCGTCTCGGCGTCATCGCCATGAACGCGATGATCGAAGCCGACATCTATGGCAACGTGAACTCGACGCACGTCATGGGATCGCGCATTCAGAACGGCATCGGCGGCTCCGGAGATTTCGCCCGCAACGGCTACCTGTCCATTTTTATGGCCCCGTCCATCGCGCAAAAAGGGACAATCTCAACGATTGTGCCCATGGTCTCGCACGTGGACCACACCGAGCATGATGTACAGGTACTGGTCACCGAAAACGGATTGGCCGACCTGCGTGGACTCTCGCCGCGGCAGCGCGCGCATCTCATAATTGAGAAGTGCGCCAATCCGGACTTCAAGGCGCAGCTTCTCGATTACCTGAATCGCGCCGAGCGGCTGTCGTATGGCAAACACACGCCGCATCTGCTCACCGAATCGCTGGGCTGGCACAACCGCTATTTGCGCACAGGAAACATGCGCTACAGGGAGGAGAACTGAAGAGCAATCATTGCTGACAACCTCCAGCGAGAATTAGCGGCAATCTCACTGCTTCTTGGACGGTTGCAGGAATCGCTCTGGGTCCGCATCGAATTGCTGTTTGTGCTGTTCGGAGCCGAAGTAGTAGGTCTTGCCGTTATAAACAGACTTCGGAGCGGTTACCGGATCGACCGCCATTCCGCAGACCGGGCAGACCGGATGCTCCTCCGACTGGGCATACGCTTGACCGTAGGCCGCGTTGGAATCCGGGTTTGTCCAGCCTTCACCCTGGTATTCCATGTCAAAGGCGCAGGAACGCGCCAGTACAAATGGAACCAATGCGCCGCACGCGCTGGGATGCCGCTCGCAGCCAGGCCAGCAACTCTTCGTCACGGGCGGCGTTTTCCAGACCACTACCGCCGGCAACGAGCAGTGTATCGATCGGCCCGCGGAGGCTGCGGAAAGTATCGCTTCCCGTGAGGAGCAAACCGCAATTTGTCCTCAACGCCCTGCGATGGGTCGCACTTGCCAGCACGACGTTATAAGGGCGTTTCCGCGACGGGTAGTCATGGATAAACAGGTCCGCCGCCCGGACGAAAACCTGAAATGGGCCCGCGACATCGAGGATCTGCGTATTGGGAGCCGCCAGAAAAACAATGGTCTTTGGGTGATTCGCGCTCCGATCTATCGATTTCGAGCTCCTCATGGAGCGATAGTAGGCCGGGAGACATATGGCAGCAATGACAAAAGGAGGTCATTTTCTGCCATGCTGTCTGCCGTCTGATTGTGGGTGGAAAGACGCCTGCCGACGCATCCAGCCGCGCCTCAATGACGATCTGTGAAGATTTGCGAGTGCTGTATTATCGCAACCGCCCGGCCAGCATCCCAAACAAGGGCAGTTCGAATCGCTCGCCCTGCCACGCTTTGATCGAGAGCACGATCCACAAAAACAGCATGGCCAGCGAGGCTAGAATCCCGAAGAGCAAAAAAAACATGGCCGCGGCGATATTCGAAAGAAAGAGCGCGGCGACAGTCAGAACGAAAAACACTCCCCAGATCAGAACGCTCTGCCAGGCGTGAAAGCGAAGAAAGCGATGGGTGCGCAAGGCCGGAAGCAACAGTAGCGCCAGGGCTGGAACAAAGCTGAAATAGGCCAAGGCAGCGAGCGCGCGATCGCCGGCCGCGATCGGCCTCATCGACCATCCGCAGGCCGGACAGAAAGCGGCACTCGCCGGCATCTCGGTTCCGCAGTGGGGACAGATGACTGCCGCTTCGGCCGGATTTCCTGCGCCCGGTAATGAATTCGGAGAACTAGACAATTCGCCGGCCATTCCTTTTCTTCTTTCGACAATCTTCACACAATCCATAAATCTGGAACGTGTGCCGCGTGGTCAGGTAATGGTGTTTGCGGCCGATCTCTTTTTCGACTTCCCCGATTTCGGGCGAGAAGAATTCCACCGATGCGCCGCACTCGGTGCACACCATGTGGTGATGGCTGCGGCGGTTGTACTGGTGCTCGTAACGGGCAATGCCGTCGTGGAAAGCGACCTCGCTGGCCAGGCCGCAATCGGAAAACAGCTTCAGCGTGCGGTAGACGGTGGTGAAACCGATACGCGGGTCTTTCTTTTTCACCAGCCGGTGGAGTTCGTCGGTCGAAAGGTGTTCGCGGGTTTCCAGGAATGTGCGCAGGATCGTGCTGCGTTGCCCGGTCTGCTTCAGGCCGACGCGGCGAAGATGTTGCAGGAAAATCCCTTCCGCCTCGCGGATGTTATCGCGCGAGATGCTCGGCTGATCGTCGATGCGCTTCTGGAGCATGTTGGGCAGCGTGGGATAGATGATCGTACACACACCAAGATCGCAACCATGATACTGGGGGAGCACTCGTTACGCCAACCTGAGCAACATCTGATGGTGGGCGCATTGCGAGGCCCGCACAAATCACAAATGATCGGCTGAGACTGCCAGAGGAAGAATAGAGTGGCCACCCGAGTCACCTGTTTTTATATACCTTGACACGTATATTCTATTTGAGGTATATAAGGAGAGTGGAATCTGTCTTCGAAATCATTGCGGAACCGAACCGGCGCGCGATCTTGAGCCTCCTGATCTCGTCCCAACAGTCGGTGGGACAGATCGAGCGTCAACTGCGTATGCCGCAGCCGACCGTGTCCAAGCACCTGCGCGTGCTGCGCGAAGCCGGTTTCGTGGAATCCACGGTGGATGCGCAGCGCCGTCTCTACCGGCTGAAACCTGGACCATTTGAGGAGGTGGATGCCTGGCTGGCTCAGTTCCGCCGGTTCTGGTCCGCTCACGTGGATGCTCTCGAACGCCACCTTGATCGGATGGATCGAGAGCGCATGGATCGGGATCCCATGGGGCAATCGAGAGAGGATCAATCAACACCAACGAAAAGGAAGACTAAGGAGAAGACGGCGCGGCCCAAACCGCGAACGGGATAGATAAAGGAGAAACAAAATGAAAATCAAACTGACCAGTGTATATGTCAACAATCAAGACACCGCCTTGCGCTTCTATACGGAGGTACTGGGTTTGGCCAAGAAGGCCGATTTCAGCAATGGCCCATATCGCTGGCTGACTGTGGCCTCGCGCGAGGAGCCGGACGGCACTGAGCTGCAGCTGGCGCTGAACAACAACCCCGCGGCCAAGGCGTATCAACAGGCAATTTTTGAGCAGGGTCAGCCCGCGGCTAACTTTTTTACCGACGACGTCAAGGGCGACTACGAGCGGATCAAGGCCCAAGGCGCGGAGTTCACGATGCCCCCAACCGACGTGACCGGCTCGACCATTGCGATGCTGAAAGACACCTGCGGCAACCTCATTCAGCTCACACAACTGGCACGTTGGTAAGGACGGCTGCTAAGGAGAAGAGGGATGCTCGATCGCGCGCAGTACATACCGGGTCCGGCCAGTGGGGCGAAGATACGAAAGGACCGGGGACAAAACGGCGAAGAAAAGTGGACGCTCATTCTCGTCCGTGAACTGCGGCACTCGCCGGAGAAAGTCTGGGAGGCGATAACCGACCCGGCGCATCTGCGGGAGTGGGCGCCCTTCGATGCGGATGGGAACCTTGGCACGGCCGGAGCCAAGGTGAAGCTCACCACGGTGGGAGCGCCCGCTCCGCGTGTTACCGAAACAAGCGTGACGCGGGCCGACGCTCCCGAGGTGCTTGAGTACAAGTGGGGTGACTTCGATATGCGGTGGGAACTCGAAGGTCTTCAACTCGATGATCTTCGTAGCGGCACACGCCTGACGCTGTGGACCAATATCGGTCACCGATTTATCGCGATGGGCGCTGCCGGGTGGCACATTTGTTTCGATGTTCTGGATCGCCTTCTCAGCGGAGTTCCCATCGGCCGCCTGGTCGGGCCCGATGCGATAAAGTTCGGCGGCTGGCAGCGGCTGCACGCGGAGTACGCCAAGCAGTTCGGTGTGGAAACGGTCAACTGGCCGCCGCAATCGGGTCAAAAATCGTAAATCGAGTGGGAGGAAGCGCGCCTTCGCTCTCGCTTATCAATGGAGGACAAACTCATGATGAAAGAAGCCACCAAACGTTCGATAGTTCGCTGGATTCACCTCGTCTTAAGCATTCCGATACTCGGGTATATCTACAGTCCGTTTGAAAGACTTCCAGAATATGCTCCCCGGGTCCGGTTTTTCTTCGTTCCTTTGATCGTCCTTTCGGGGCTGTGGATGTGGAAAGGCCACGTCGTTCGACGACTTTTTTCGAAGAGGCCGGAAAACTACTCGCATGAAAACGGGGCGAGAGTTGGAGGCGCAATCACGCAATGAAACCGTCGGAACATATCGACCAACTGATCGCAGGACTCCCTGACTGGCGTGGTAAGACGTTGGCCAGCATCCGCAAGAGCATCCTTGGCGCCGACCGGGAGATCATCGAGGAATGGAAGTGGATGGGAAGCCCCGTGTGGTCTCGCGACGGAATTATCGCGGTCGGCAACGCCCACAAAGACAAGGTGAAGCTTACCTTTGCCCACGGGGCGCACCTCCCCGATCCTGACAAGCTCTTCAATGCGGGCCTTGGAGGTAACCTGTGGCGGGCGATTGATCTTTTCGAAGGCGACAAGATTAATGAGCGCGCTCTAAGAAATCTCGTCCGTGCCGCCGTTGATTACAATCAGACCAAATTGAAGAGGAAAGCGCGGGCGGGTTCTCGAGCGAAAACACCTAAGTAAGAAGTGATGGAACTGCAGGTGGATTCGCAAAGCAAGGCACTAACTACCCTCGCCGCTGGGCCGGTGGGAAACAGGCTGAGGGGAAAAGGTTGTGGAGGGAGAAGAAGATAGATGAACATTGCGAGAAAAAAGGACCTACCCATTGCGGCAGGCCCTTACTTGCCAGTCTGGACTACTTACCCGCCTTGCCGTTGACGACGCCGACGCCGGTGCACATGTCCCAGCCCGTTGCCCCGGAGTAGCCTCCGTAAGGACCGCAGAAACCTGCGGGGATATCGCGGAAGTCAGCCGTGACGGCGCGGTTGCCGTAAATGGCGGTTAATTCCGCGTTGGTGGAAGCAAAGAAGCTGCCAGCTGAGTTGATGATTCCGGCCAACGCAGGCGAGGACACGCTGGTCCCGCCCACGACCAGCCACCCACCTATGTCTGAATCGAAGACCCAAACCCCAGTGTTCGGGTTGGCATCAAACGAGAGGTCGGGAGTACCACGAAAATTCCCCACCAGCGACGAGATTCCACTCTGGTAACTGGGACGCGGTTCGTACCTGCTTACGCCGCCGCCCGCGGAGTCCCAGGGATACTCGGAGAGGAATGCGCCGGTTACCGGATTGCGGCGCACGGTTGTTCCTCCCGCCGAGACTACATTCGGAGAGGTGCTGGGCCAGATGGCGCCAGGGCCGTCTCCGGCGGACGCGAAGTATACGACATTCGCTTTTGTAAAATGCGAGTCATAGGCGGTTTCGCCGGGGAACTCGCCGCCTCCCCAACTATTGGTCACTTCCCCGCCGCCAGCGGCGTTGACGATTTTGCTGGCCACGTCTTCGGCTGCCATCAAGTCGGAAAAGCTGCTGGAGGCCGCCTCGACCAGAGCGATCTTCGCTCCCGGCGCCATGGCATGCGCCCATTGCACGTCCAACGATTCCTCCATTTCCCAACCCGGGTCATAAGCCGGCCGCGTGCCGCTGGCGTAGACGGTTTGGAAACTCGCCGCCGACAATCCGAACTGCGTCGAAAACTCCGACAGATCGCTTGCCGCATGCGGGGCGTCGTAGGCATCCACGATGGCAATCATTTTGGCGCCACCGGTTGGGTTTGCCGTTACCGTATTCGGGTTGCAGCCCGTAACCACATTGGCCAGGCCATAGACGCAGGCCAACGATGCCGGGGTCTCATACGCAAAGCCGGCATAGGGCGCGCCAAATGGCCGGGCTTCCGCCAGCGGCTTCGTGGGAAGCAGCACGTGGATATTCGTGTGCGCCCGCATTCCAATGTCGCCTGGCATTTCAATGCTTGAATCGGGTGTGATCACCTTTCCGCCGACTTGCTTGACTTGACCCGTTGCGAGGTTTGTCAGGATAAGTAATGTCATTAGGACAGCTGTTGAAAATACTCTCATAGCCTCCAATTTCCTCACTGCACTCTGCCGGTTTGGCCCGGGAGAATATGCTTTATTCTTGCGTCCAAGATGATCCCAATCATGCGGGTTGTATAGATCACAGCGGTTACGACATGACCATTACTTGAATTCTGTCGGAGGTACTCTGCCGCGGTTACTAACTCCTCTAACTAATCGAACGCAATAACACACGCGCGCCAACACAAGCATTGCGACACAGCATCGGAATGATCGAAGCGTGTAAGTGCAGAAGAATCATCAACAGCAAGAATTGCTTCGCATTTTGCGGGATTGTAGGCGGAAATCCTCCCGGCTTCCCTTAGCGGCGGGCCAACCTCGGGGCCGTCCGACTAGGAATCCGGGCGCTACACCGAGGTAACTTGGATCGAAGCAAATACGCCACTAGAGTTTGGAGGAAAACTGGCTGCCGTTAAAATTTAGAGGCATCGAAAAGATCGTCTGCGCCGGACTTTGGTCGGCACGTACGTCCGCATTCCTGCTGCAAGAGCACGACTGAACTCTGAGAACGACCAATAGCCCAAGTCCCGTACCTGGAGGTGCGTGGTTGTCACGGACACCACGCGCCCCTACAATCTTTCAGTAATGTCTGCTGCGGCTTCCCCACCCGAGATTTCACACGCTGAGGTCCGCCGGCGCAACCCTGCGCTCTGCATCTTGTACTACGGCGTCTGCGTTCTGCTGGTGGCGATGATCGCCGCGATGTGGTGGGCGTACGAGATCGCGCACTCCGCGCTCCCACAACTGGATGGGGCAATTGCGGTTCCCGGCATTTCCGCCAAGGTGCGAGTCGTTCGCAACGAACAGGGCGTTCCCGCAATCGAAGCGGCCACGCTCGAGGATCTGTTCTTCGCCCAGGGCTACGTGACCGCGCAGGACCGTCTCTGGCAAATGGACATCATGCGCCGCGTTGCAGCTGGCGAGCTTTCCGAGATCATTGGCGAAGACACGCTGAAGATCGACGGCGAGCAACGCATTCTGGGATTGCGTGTGACCGCCGAAGCCGCCGCGAAAACGATTTCAGCGCGGGACCGCACCTATTTTGAAGCCTACACGCGCGGCGTGAACGCGTTCATCGAGTCGCACCGCGATCGCCTGCCGCTCGAATTCCGCATACTCAAGTACCAGCCGCGGCCGTGGACGGTTGTTGACTCGGTTTTGATCGGGACGCGCATGGTCCAGGATTTGAATCACTACAGCTACCGGCGCGCTCTCACGCGGGAGAAAGTGCTGGCCAAGCTGGGCCCTGACCTCACTGCCGACCTCTACGTGAATTCGTCCTGGCATGATCGTCCACCAACTGACATACGGCGTGCCCTCGACCAGGAACCAGCGGCCGGCAGCGGCGATGAAGACGACGATGATGACGAGGACGTGGACCCCGATGGCGCCTCTAAGAAACTGACGTCGGCGCTGCCGGCGGGGCCGGCCGAGTTTGCGCGAGCGCCATTCGCGGCAATTGACGAGCGAGGGGCGGACGCGCTTCGGCCCGGCTCCAACAACTGGGTCGTTTCCGGCGCTCACACCACCACGGGAAAGCCGCTGCTCTCCAATGACATGCACCTGAACCATCAAATGCCGAACCTGTGGTACGAGGCCCATCTCAAAAGCGGGAACTTCGACGTTGCCGGCGTTACCTTGCCGGGCGTGCCGTTCGTGATTGTCGGGCACAACCAGCGCATTGGATGGGGCTTCACAAATGTCGGGCCGACGGTCGAAGACGATTTCATCGAAGAGTTCAATGCGCAGGGCCAGTACAAGGTGCCCGCGCTTCGAGCCAAAGCCACAACACGCGCGGCGAAGGACCATCCGTCCACGAAGTGGGTCGAGCCAGAACATCGCCAGGAAATCATCCACGTCAAAGGCAAGCCGGACGTGGTGCTCGACGTGGTCACTACCCGTCACGGGCCAGTCATTACCGATCTGATTCCCGGCGAAACGCGCAAGATCGCGCTGCGCTGGACTCTATACGACGGCTTGGGGCTTGCGTTCTTCGATGTCGACTCCGCGCAAAACTGGGACGAGTTCCGCAGAGCTTTTTCGGCTTTCGGCGCGCCGGGGCAAAATGTCGTCTACGCCGACGTGGACGGCCACATCGGATACCAGACGACGGGCCGCGTGCCGATCCGCGCCGCCGGCGATGGCAGTCTGCCGGTAAGCGGCAGCGACGATGGACACGAGTGGAAAGGCTACATTCCGTTTGATGAGCTGCCGCGCATTTTCGATCCGCCCACCGGAATTCTCGCCACCGCCAACGGCCGCATTGCGCCCGACGGCTACAAGTATTCGATCAGCTCGGAATGGTTTGCGCCCTGGCGCACCGACCGGATCTATCGCGTGCTCGAATCGGGAAAGAAATTTTCCCCGGCGGATATGCTGGCGCTGCAGATGGACGTCTCCTCGACGTTTGACCACTTCTGCGCCGACAAGTTTGTTTATGCGCTCGACCATGCCCCGAAGATTTCCGCGCAGGCCAGGCGGGCCGCCGATATTCTGCGCGATTGGGACGGGCGCATGTCCGCCGATTCGGCCGCGCCGACGATTGAAACAAAGGCGCGCGAGGAATTGATGCGGCTACTGCTGGAGTCGAAACTCGGCCCGGCCGAAAATAACCTGGCGGCGGGTGGTCCGGCGAATGGATCGGCGAAAAATGGATCGGCAAACAACGAGCTGGCTGCGAAAGAGTCCGGCCTGTTGAGTTGGAAAAGCTATCGCTGGGGCATGTCGACGGTGTGGCTCGAAAACGTGCTCAGCAAGCAGCCCGCGCGCTGGCTGCCGCCCGGCTACTCCGACTACGAAGCCGTGCTGACGGCTGCGATCGAGAACACTCTAAAGCAGCCGGGCATTCCGACCGACCTTGCAAAATGGAAGTGGGGCGAAAGCTATCGGGTCGAAATCGATCATCCGATACTAAGCCGTTTGCCTCTGATCGGACGCTTCACCGGCCCGGGCCATCATCCGCTAAGCGGGAGCCATTCCACCGTGAAGCAGGTGGATCGCAGCTTTGGCCCATCTGAGCGAGCGACCTGGAACTTCGCCGATTTTGACTCCAGCACGCTGAACGTGGTCACCGGCGAAAGCGGCATCTTCCTCAGCCCGCATTATCTGGATCAATGGACAGCGTGGTATACCGGCTCAACGTTCACGCTACCGTTCTCGGCCGCGGCAGTTGATAGGCACCGCGCGCACGAACTGACGCTGCAGCCGAAATAGGCTGTTGGGTTCGCCCTTTTGTCGTTCGACCGGGACGGGTTCAAGCGGCCTTGGCCCAGGATCTGTCCTCTAAACTTCCAACCTGCGACCACACCTGATACCTGCTTCTAGAAGTCCACCGTTACCACGTCATAGAAATTTCCGACCATTAAGGGCGCGTAGGTTGGATTGTTATTGGGTGGGATCTGCGCAGCATCGACCGCCGGACAGTTATCGTCGCTGTCGATTGCCGCGCAATAGATATAGAGGGATCCGCCCGGCGCCGCATAACCCTGAACAACGTACACGACGTCGCGCGTGGCAATGGGCTGAAGGCCGGTGACGTCTCCATTGGCGGGAGGAATGACCACGCCGCCAGCCGGAACACTCCCCGCCGCCGTGGTCAGCGTGTTGTAAATCGAGAGGCAGCCACGAACCTCGGCGCCTGCCGGCGGAGGGTTCGGGGGAACGATTTCCGTACAGGTCCGCGCGCCGATAAAGAGCTGTCCGTCGGCGCCCATCGCGATTCGGTCGTGGTAGCCGTCAGTGATCACGACCGGCGTGCTGTCGGAGATCGTCATGCTGGTTAAGTCAAAGATAGTGAGCAGTCCGCAGGTCGTGGCAGCGGTGATCTGGCCCGTGCAGGGCTGCGAGGGAACGCCGCTGGCGTAAGGAGTGCCGGCCAAATACATCGTCGATCCGTTAACAAGAGCCTCAGTGGCAGCCGGAACGACGACCGGGGTACCGGGCGTGTTGGTCGTCATATCGAAGAGCTGCACGCTGGCCTGCACGCCGCCGCACTCAGGGCCACAATTCACCACATAGGCAGTTGTATCGTCGCTGGTGAAAAAGGCCGCAACCGGATGGTCCAGGCTATAGGTAGTACCGCTAGTGACGGAAGGGATGGGCGTTACCACCGCGTTATTTGTGCCCAGATTGCTTGGAGTGACTACAAACAGAAAGCAGGGCGCTGCGGCGGAACAAGGCGCATCCGTAGTATCCGGATTGGAACTGAAGGCCAGAATCCGGTCGCCGCCATTATTGCTCGACAAGTACTGCACGGAAGGAATGGCGATCTCGCCTACGGATAGCCCCAAAGTCGACGCACTCAGCCCGATCAACTCGATTGCTCCCTGGGGCTGCTCGACCACCGACGCCAGGGGCAGCGCCACGTAGGCCACGGAACTATCCGGCGACACGACGATGCTTTGGGTAGGGAAGTGCAACGGAACCTGCGCGGCACTGCTTTCCTTGGTGTTATCGATAATGGTGAATTCATTATCTGGATTGTCTGTACCGTAGCCGCTGAAAACCAGAGTCTGCGCGCGGTTGGGCGTCACCACCATCATTCCCGGCGTTGCCCCGGCGGCAATCGGGGCCACGCCCGTCGTGCGCAGGTCAGTCTGAGCATTGACGATATTGATGCCACCACTTACGGGGTTCGAGACAAATGCCCGATAAGCGATACCACTGGTGTGCGCACCGCTGGACGAGCTACCTCCGCAATTCACAAGCATCGCGCTGACGGCGAGAAAAATTACAGGGATCAGGACTTTCTTCAAGACCAGCGGCTCCAGATTATACGGATCAATTTTCTTGGATGCAGGAATAGGGATTATAACAAACAGGAAATTGCCGCCGGGCCGGACACCCCTCCATCGCCGGCCCGGCCCGCGAAACTGCCCAGGATGCCAGAGGCATCGGCCTTCCTGTATCCTCTTAAAGATGCCGCAGAACTTTCGTGCACGCTTGCAGAAGGGGCCCGTGCTCTGCGACGGGGCCATGGGAACCCTCCTCTACGCCAAGGGCATTTTCATCAACCGCTGCTACGACGAGTTGAATATTTCCCAACCGGAGCTCATTCGCAACGTCCACCACGACTATCTGCAGGCGGGCGCCGAGATCATTGAAACCAACACCTTCGGCGCCAACAGCTTTCGCCTGGCGCGCCACAGTCTGGCCGGTCAGGTACGCGACATCAACGTGGCGGGAGCGCATCTGGCTCGCGAAGCCGCCAAGAGCTTCGCCGGCTTTGTGGCCGGTTCGGTGGGTCCGCTCGGGATTCGCATCGAACCCCTCGGCAAAACTTCCTTTGAAGAAGCCCGCGTTGCATTTCGTGAACAGATTGCCGCTCTGGTGGAAGGGGGCGTCGATCTGTTGATGCTCGAAACCTTCGGTTATGTGGAAGAGTTGCACCAGGCTGTGCTCGCCGCCCGCGACGTCGATCCCCAAATCCCGATCGTTGCCCAGGTCACCATCGATGAGGATGGAGACTGCCTCGACGGTTCCGACCCGGAAGCTTTTGCCACTCGCCTGACGGAATGGAACGTGGATGTCCTCGGCATCAATTGCAGTGTTGGGCCGGTGGCCATGCTCGACGCCATCGAACGCGTAAGCGAGGCCACTTCCCTGCCACTTTCCGCCCAGCCCAATGCCGGCATGCCGCGCTCCGTCGAAGGCCGCAATATCTATCTCTGTTCGCCGGAGTACATGGCGAACTACACGGAAAAATTTGTGGCTGCCGGCGTCCAACTGGTGGGCGGCTGCTGCGGAACCACCCCCGATCACATCCGCGCCATGAAGTCGGCTCTCCGCGTCGGTGAAGCGCGCGCCCAATCGGCACACGCCGAGGTGGCCCATAGCGCCAGAATCACGGTCCCGGCTGCAACTCCGCTGGAAAAGCGTTCCCGCCTGGGCAGCAAGATCGCGGCCGGCGAATTCATCACCATGGTCGAAATCGTCCCTCCCAAGGGAATCGACATCCGCAAAGAGATCGAGGGCGCGAAATTTGTTAAGTCCGTGGGTGTCGATGCCATTAACATCCCGGATAGCCCCCGCGCTTCGGCGCGCATGAGCAATCAAGCCTTATCTCTGCTGATGCAACAGGCGGTCGGCATTGAGGCGATTCTGCACTACACCTGCCGCGACCGCAACGTGCTGGGCATTCAGTCGGACCTGCTGGGTGCCGCTGCCACCGGCATTCACAACCTGATCTGCATCACCGGCGACCCCCCGAAAATGGGCAATTACCCCGATGCCACCGCCGTATTCGACGTCGATTCCATCGGCTTGGTTAATATCGTCCACAACCTGAACCGCGGCCTCGATTTAGGCGGCAATCCCCTCGGAACTGGGACCGGCTTCGTGATCGGCGTCGGCGCCAATCCCGGCCTCCCCAATCTCGACGAGGAGATTAAACGCTTCGAATACAAAGTGCAGGCTGGCGCCGAATATGTCGTTACCCAACCGGTGTTTGACCTGCGCTTGTTAGAGAACTTCTTGAAGCGCATCGAGCATTGCCGGATTCCGGTAGTCGCCGGAATCTGGCCCCTGACCAGCGCCCGCAACGCTGAATTCATGAAGAACGAGCTTCGCGTTTCCGTCCCCGATGAAATCCTCAATCGCATGATCAAGGCCACCACTCCGGAGGCGGCCCGGGCCGAAGGCGTGGCCATCGCCCGCGAGATGCTGCAGGCAGTGCGCGGCTTGGTTCAAGGTGCGCAAATTAGCGCACCCCTCGGCCGCTATGCCTCCGCCGTCGATGTGCTGGAGGCCCTCGGCTCGAATCGGACTGCATCGGTCTGACTTCACAACAATTGGGAGAAGTTCTGTTTCGGAACTCCACGATCAGAAATATTTGTACTTCCCATCAAAATTTGCTGGACATCTCCAACCCAAAACAGCATTACAATATAGGCAGGAGTAATTGGATTGGTAAAGTTTGAAGAGTGCCTCGAGCGCTTAGAGAAGATTGTCTTGGAACTAGAAAAGGGCGAAGTTCCGTTGGAAAAGTCTCTGACGCTGTTTGAAGAAGGCATGCAGCTTTCCGCCACCTGCCGGAAGCAACTGGAGGAGGCGGAAGGGAAAGTAGAGATTCTGTTAAAACAGAACGGAAAGCTTCAAATGGAACCGTTCGAGCCCCCGGCCGAGAAAGCGTTGCGCAAGTAACGCAGTTCGTGCTCGGAGTCGTTAACGTCTGTGGTAGCCGCCTGCTGTCGCAGCCAAAGACCATCGCTGACCCGCGATGATCTCCAGGGGGATTTATGGAACCGATCAACTTAGTTGTCTACCAGAAGGACCCCAGAACTGCTCAATCCCTGGTGGTCAGTCTTTCCGAACATTTTGGCTCAGTGAAACTGGCCAACCGTTATGAAGAGGTCCGCCTCGCCATCGTCCGCAATCACGCCAACGTGCTGGTGCTCGACATGGAAGAGTCGCGGCCCGACGAGATCGCGCGTCTGCACCGCGAGTTCCCGTCTTTGTGCATCGTCGGCACGCACCGCCTGGCGGACGACCAATTATGGGCCGACGCACTAAACCAGGGCGCTGCCGACCTGTGTGAACCACGCAACGACTTAGTCGTGCGCTCGGTGTTACACGAAACCGCGCAGCACGCAGCTGCCTGAAAACCTTCGTTTGTGACCAAGGCCGCCTGCGGGCGGCCTTCGTCATTTCCGCCGAAGTGACCCCGGTAAACCTTGCGATACCTGTATTGAGCCGCCTTGGCGGAGGTTGACGTTTCCTGGTTCTGGAAGTCCGTTTTGGATTGGAGATTCTAGCCCATGGAAAGCGCCGAACGTTGTTGATGCAGGCCTTCGACGGCCTGCTCGGGCAAATCGACCAAAGGGTAATCCCGTTCGATGCGGCGGCTGCGAATCATGCTGGCGATCTTATGGCAGTGCGACAAAAGACTGGGCATCGCGTGGACCTGCGCGACACCATGATTGCGGGTATTGTTGTTTCCCATCACGCCACACTGGCAACGCGGAACACCAGCCACTTCCGTGATATTTCCGCAACCGTGGTCAATCCCTGGAAAGCATAATCAGCGTTTCGAGGGAACGGCCGTGCGCGGAACGCCCCGCCCCTCACAGAATCGGCAGGTGCAGGCAGGGCTGCACCATAAAATCCTGCGCGTTGATTTGCTTCAACGCCTGCTCGACCAGCGAGGTTTGGCATTCCTCGAGCGTGATCAGTAGCGGCAAGTGAGACTTTGGCGAGTTGGGTTTCTGGAGCACAGAGAGGATGTTGACTTCGCTTTTGGCCAGAATCGAGGCCACGCTGGCGATGATACCGGGGCGGTCCTTGACTAGGAAGCGCAGGTAGTGTTTGGTGACGAAGTCGGAGGTGACAGCGGGTGATTTCTGGTGCGGGCGGCCGCGCTCTCGGTTGGATGTCTTTTGGGCACCCGCTTCTTTGGCCGGCGCGTGTTTGGTCCTGTCTTCATTCGTTCGAGCGATCGCGAGAATATCGGAGACGACGGCGACCGCGGTAGGATGGCCTCCAGCGCCGTGGCCACCGAAAACGGTTTCGCCGCCGTAGACGCCCGTCGCCATGACGAGGTTCTGGCTGCCTTCGACGCGCGCCAGCGGCGAGTTCAGCTGCACAAGCGCGGGCTCGACGGCCGCGAACAGGCGATCGTCTATTAACTCGGCGCGCGAGATCTGGCGGATGGTGCAACCTAACTGGCTGGCATTCTCGAAATCCAGCGCATCAATGGGCGAAATAGAGCGCGCCACGATGCTGGATGCAGGAACGTCGCAGTGCAAGGCGACGCGGGCGAGGATGGTGAGCTTGGCACGGGCATCGAGGCCGTCGATGTCATCGGTGGGATCGGCCTCGGCGAAACCGAGTTTCTGAGCTTCGCGCAAAGCGGTGGCGAAGGGGACTCCGTTGGCCTCGATCTGGCTGAGGATGTAATTGCAGGTTCCGTTGAGGATGCCGTAGATCTTGAACAGTTCATCGCCGGCTAGGCCTTGATGCAATCCGGAAATGACGGGCACGCCGCCGGCTACGGACGCGCCGAACTCGATTTGCTGCTGCATGTGCCCGGCGAGCGCGATCAGTTCGGGGCCGTCACGTGCGATTAGCTGCTTGTTCGCGGTAACCACGGACTTGTGCGACGTGAGAGCGCGACGGACCCAGTCTTTGGTGGGCTGAATGCCGCCCATGACTTCGACCACGATGTCGGCGTCGGAAGAGAGAATGTCGTCGATGTTTTCGGTCCAGATGACATCAGCGGGAAGCCAGTCGACTTTCTTGCGCGCGACATTGCGGTTGAGGATGTGCGTGAGGCGCAGGTGAGTGTTGCTGCGCTCGACCAGAATTTTGGCGACGGAGCTGCCAACGGTGCCGAAGCCGACGAGGGCAACTTTGCAAGGTTTGACGGCCGTGCCGGCATGTCGAGTTGGCGGCTTAGGTGAGGAACCAGATCTTGAATGTTGGGGCATTCTTCTCTCTATGAGTCCAGTTTGTAACTGGTCTATTATCCCATCGAGGCGGTGAGCCGGGGAGTGAATTGGCGGAACGAAAGTACTTCGATTCAGTGCAGCCGACCCGAGCGCTGATCTATTCTCCCCAACGCGCGAACGGCGGCGTGCATAGTGCGCCGCATTCTTGTGACGCTTTCGGCTGGCCGCTACGATGGTTAACTGTTGTTGGACTCGTGATGTCGCGTGTTGGCGCGCTCGTTGACGGCGCTATAATAAATAGTCGCGACTTTCCACTCTCGAAAGTGCCGGGCGCGTGGGGTTTGCCCGGTCAACAGGGTTGCGCGTTAAAACAAGAAAGGTATAGGGATGGCCACTACCGATGTAGTGCCCCGGGAATCATCTGGTCAACTGGGGCAGCGACGCGTTGTTAATGACATGACGATTCAGGTTGCGACCGTGAACGGATCGGGGTCGCAGAGTTCCAATACGGTTCTGCTGCGCAGCATCTTTCAGATGGGCGTGCCGATTTCGGGCAAGAACCTTTTTCCTTCGAATATTGCCGGGCTGCCGACGTGGTTCACGATTCGCGCCAACAAAGACGGGTACATCGGACGCAAGAAGGAAATCGACCTGCTGATCGCGATGAACGCGGAAACGGCGCAGGAAGATGTGAAGACGCTCGCGCCCGGAGCCAGCGTGCTTTATGACGAGCCGCTTGCGCTCGACAAGCTGCGCGACGACCTGACTTTTTATTCCGTGCCTTACGACAAGCTGGTGGCGGCAGTGTGCTCGGAAGCGAAGCTGCGCAAGCTGATCAAGAACATGATCTACGTGGGCGTGGCGGCGCAGTTGCTGGAGATTGAATTTGCGGAAGTGGAGAAGGCGATCCGCAAGCAGTTTGCCACCAAGGCGAAAGCGGCTACGCTGAACCTGGCGGCGGCGAAGGCGGGGCTTGATTATGCGGCCGCCAATTTGAAGAAGCGCGACCCGTTCTGCATCCAGCGCATGGATAAGACGACGGGCAAGATCATCATTGACGGTAATTCGGCGGCAGCGATGGGATGCATGTTTGCCGGATGTACCGTGGTCACATGGTACCCGATTACGCCGTCGTCGTCGCTGGTGGAGACGATGATCGAGTACATGAAGGAGTATCGGGTTGGGGCGGATGGGAAGGCGACGTTTGCGATTGTGCAGGCCGAGGATGAGTTGGCCGCGATCGGCATGGTGATTGGCGCGGGCTGGGCGGGGGCGCGCGCGATGACGGCGACGGCGGGGCCGGGAATTTCGCTGATGGCGGAGTTCACGGGGCTGGCCTATTACGTCGAAGTGCCGGCGGTGATCTGGGATATTCAGCGGGTGGGGCCGTCAACGGGATTGCCGACCCGTACGGCGCAGAGCGACGTGCTCTCGACGGCGTTTTTAAGCCACGGCGACACGAAGCATATTCTGCTGTTCCCGGATTCGGTGAGCGAGTGCTTCACGATGGCGCAGGATGCGTTCGATCTGGCGGAACGATTTCAGACTCCGGTGTTCGTGATGTCGGATCTGGATCTGGGGATGAACAACTGGATGTCGGACCCGTTTCCGTATCCTGAAAAACCGATTGAGCGCGGGAAGGTGCTGACGAAAGAAGACCTGCAAAGGCTCGGCGGATTTGCGCGCTACAAGGATGTGGATGGGGATGGCGTGGGCTACCGGACGCTGCCGGGGACGGATCATCCGGCAGCGGCGTATTTTGCGCGCGGCAGCGGGCACAACGAGAAAGGGCAATACAGCGAGCGGCCGGACGATTTCGAGCGCAACATGGAGCGCATCAACAAGAAGTTCGAGACCGCGCGCTCGTTTGTGCCGCGGCCGGAGATGGCGGGCAGCGGGAAGGCGAAGGTTGGCATTCTGGCGTATGGGACCTCGCACTGGGCGATCATCGAGACGCGCGACCAACTGGCGAAGGAGTACAAACTGGAAACCGATTACTTGCGCGTGCTCGCGTATCCGTTTACGCGCGAGGTGCATGAGTTCATTGAGCGGCACGATCGCACCTATGTGGTGGAGCAGAACCGCGACGCGCAAATGGCGAGCCTGCTGAAGCTTGACATCAAGGCGGAGCTGACGCCGCGGCTGCGCTCGATTTGCCATATCCATGGATTGCCGATTGACGCGCGGTCGGTAACCGACGAACTGATGATGATGGAGGGAAAGTAAATGGGGACCACACCGACAACGCCGAGTTCAACTCCGGCTCCCAAGACGAATCGCATCGGGTTGCAGGTTGTTGACTACCGCGGCGGGAAGACGACGCTGTGCGCGGGCTGCGGACACAATGCGATTTCAGAGCGGATCATCGACGCGATGTATGAGATGGGCGTGCCGCCGGAGCGCGTGGCGAAATTCAGCGGAATCGGGTGCTCGTCGAAGAGCCCGGCCTATTTCATGAACCGCTCGCACAGCTTCAACTCCGTGCACGGGCGCATGCCGGCGGTGGCGACGGGAGCGATGCTGGCGAACAAGAACCTGATCGCGCTGGGCGTGACGGGCGACGGGGACACGGTTTCAATCGGCGCGGGACAATTTGTGCACCTGATGCGGCGGAATTTGCCGATCATTTACATTCTCGAAGACAACGGTGTGTATGGGCTGACGAAGGGGCAGTTTTCGGCGACGGCGGATTTGGGCTCGACGCTGAAAACCGGCGTGGTGAACGACCTTCCGCCGATTGATACGTGCTCGCTGGCGATTCAACTGGGCGCGACGTTTGTGGGGCGGTCGTTTTCGGGAGACAAGAAGCAGCTCAGCAGCATGATGAAAGCAGCGATTGCGCATAAGGGGACGGTGATGCTCGATGTGGTTTCGCCGTGCGTGACGTTTAACGATCACGAGGGATCGACGAAATCGTACAAATACATGCAGGCGCACGAGGAGCCGCTGCACGAGGTAAGTTTTGTGCCGGCGTTTGAAGAGATTAATGTCGACTACGATCCGGGAACGACTTTTGAAGTGACGATGCATGACGGATCGAGCCTGCGGTTGCGGAAGCTGGAAGAAGAGTACGATCCGACGGACAAGATCAAAGCGGTGCAGCGGCTGATGGAGTCGCACGCGAAGGGCGAAGTGCTGACTGGAGTTTTCTACATCAACTCGAAGGCGCCGAGCTTTATTGACATGCTGAACGTGACGGATGAGCCGCTGGCGACGCTGCCGGAATCGGTGACGCGGCCGAGCCGGGAAGCGCTGGCGAAGTGCATGGAGGAGCTGCGGTAGAACGTCGTCGACCCATACACAAATTGGAGCCGGCCCCGTTCGGGACCGGCTCGAATTGTCTGTGGCTACCTCATCTGCAGTCGGACTGCGAGCATCTGCCGAGCTTTGCTCGGCTTGGACAGCCGAGGGCGGCTGTCCCTACGCAATCGTTAGTACTACTCGGAACCTGGCTTTGCCACTGATCATTTGCTGGTACGCTTCGGCGGCTTTTTCGAGGGGATATTTTTCGATCATAGGGCGGACGCCGGTCAGGGCGCTGAAATTCAGGGTATCTTCCCAGTCGATGGCGGAACCGGCGGGCCAACCCTGGAGACCGCGGCGCTGGCTAAGCAACTGGAGCGGGGTAACCGTCAAAGAGTCGAAGGCTGCGCCTACGATCATCATCTTTCCGCTGGGAGCGATGCCATCGATCAGCGCTGACATGGACTTGGAGTCGGGGGCGGTGGCTAAAATCACGCGCGCTCCGCCTAGCTTTTGCAGCGCTTCGGAGGAATTGCCAGCCGCGGAATCGATATAGTCGTGCGCGCCCAGTTTGCGGGCGAGCGGCTGTTTATCGGAGCCGCGGCCGATGGCGATGGTGCGAAATCCCATTTGACGGGCGTACTGAATTCCAAGGTGACCGAGGCCTCCGATGCCTTGAACGGCGACCAGGTCGCCGGCGCGTGCGCCCGAGTTGCGCAGCGCATTGAAGACGGTGATGCCGGCGCAGAGCAGCGGGGCGGCTTCGGCGGCAGGGAGATCGTCGGGGATGGCGGCGACGGCCTCGGCGGGCGAGATCATGTACTCGGCATAGCCGCCATCGTGGGTGATGCCGGTGATCTTCTCGTTGCGGCAAAGAGTGAAGTCGCCGCGGCGGCAGGATTCGCAAGTAAAGTCGTGCCCTCCATGCCAGCCCACGCCGACGCGCTGGCCGGGCTTCCATTGCGTGACGCCTTCGCCAACGGCGTCGATGCGGCCGGAGATTTCGTGGCCGGGGATGCGCGGGTACTGGATTCCGGGCCAATGACCTTCTTTCACGAGCGCATCGCTGTGGCAGATGCCGCAGGCTTCGACTTTGACGCGGACCTGGCCGCGGGCAGGGTTGGGAATGTCGCGTTCGACGAGTTCGAAATTTCCACCGGGCTTGGTTATCTGGACGGCTTTCATGCGGGGCATAGGTTTTCCTCCATGAAATTGGAAGTGGAAGTGATGCAGGACTAGGACAACAAGATAAAGATGATTGAGACGATAGAAAGGAATCAACATTTGCAGGTTAATTTTGTGGGTGTGCACCCGGGTTAATGAGTGCTATCGGGATTTTTCGCCAACTACCGTTTTGTGCCGGGGCCGTCCGATTTGGAGGGCGTTGTCCAATCAAGGGGTTTTGGCCAGTATCCCGCGTTCTTATTGGCGTACTCTTCATCAATGCTGCTCAAGCCAAAATGACAAATCAGCATGACGGCAATTGAAGCGACAAACACGAGCACCTGCGTTCCGGTACGCAAGGGGCACAGCCAAAAGACCACTGCGGACAGCCCCGCCAGATACTTGATAGCAGTCACCACGAATCGCGTCATCGGGCCAATAGAAGGCGCGTTAGCATCGTGGTCGCTCGGTGGGCTCAGGGAAGAAGGCACTCTAAGCGCAGCCCCACACTTGGCGCAAAAGATTCTTCCAGCATCAGCGGGAGTACCGCATTGGTGGCAGGTCGTTCCGACGGTGTTTTGATCTGTGCCGTCCATCCACGAATATCATACCGCCAGCCTAGATGTTGTTAGCAGGCGGTTATACTCACTCAGAACGCATTTCCCAGCGTGGCGCTATTTCTTCTTTGTCAGCTTCCCCTCAAACGAGTGTTCGGGGCTTTGGCCGGGCTCGGGGAAATCGCTGTCGGCGCCTTCCACCAGTGGATCCTCGTCGCGGTGAGAAAGCTGGCCTCTCATGGAATTGTTTCCGGCCTGGTTGCGTTCGTCGGGCTCGAGTGAGCCCTTTCCACGGTCGGCATCGTTGCGCAGATGATCACTGGCGCTGCTGGGCATATATGAGGACCTCTCGAACTGCGCTCAGGGCGCAGATTCTGAATTAGAACTTAAAACTGTGATAGCGCGCAGTTCATTTCCTCAGCGGCTAAAGCCGCCAATGAAAGTAATGGCGCGATCGCAGCGCTGAAGCGCTGCGCCACCCAAAACCGACTGCAAAAGCAGCCTATACGCTTTCAGGCTACGCTGAAAGGGTGGGTCAGACAACCGGCATTTTCTGTTGCCCGCGAAGGTTCGGCTAGGCTCGTAAGTTGTTGTAATAGCAGCGATCGGGAAATTTTATAGTCCGTTAACGTGGGGTTGAATCTAACATAGATTATGGTTAATAGAATCAGAAAGCACTATTTATTTGCCAGTGACTTCGATCAGACGTTGACCTTTAACGATAGCGGGTATGTCCTGAGCGAGTTGGTGGGCATTTCCACCGAAGAGTTCGAGCGCAAAATCAAGGGGATGGCGAAGCTGAACCTTGTGCAGCAAGGCGCCGAACTCTCCTACCTGCTGCTGCATGATCCCGAGTTCCGCGCGAAGGTGCGGCGCGATCATCTGCTCAAAGTGGGCAAACGCATCCGCCTGAAAGAAAACATCCAGCAGGTGTATGAGATTCTCGACCAGCGCATTGACGGCTACCACTTTGACTTTTACGTGCTGTCGGCCGCGCCGGTGGAAGTGATTCAGTCGGCGCTGGAAGGAATCGTGCCGCAGGATCACATCTTCGGCACGGAGTTCAAATACAGCGCGACCGGCGAAATTGAGACGCTGGTGCGGGCAACGGCTGGCTATGGGAAAGTGGCCCGGCTGGAGCAGTTGAGCGCGGAACTGGGCGTGCCGCTCGATCACGTGGTGTACGTTGGCGACGGCAGCTCGGACATCCACGTGATGCTGCACGTGAACCGGCACGATGGATTTACAATTGCGGTCTCCGAATCTAAGAAGGTGGCACAGATTGCCAAGCGCACCGTGCTGAGCGACAACGCTCTGGCTACGCTGGTGCCGATCCTGGAGGAGATTGCCGGATGGTCGCGGCCCCGGATCCGGAAGCTGTTCGAGTCTTATGGATTCCTGATCCAGGGCTGGGAAAGCGTGCAGACGGATTGGGTCACGCTGCGGCCAAGCGGGTTGGCGGAGGAGAAAGCGGCCGCGGCGGCGGATGCAGGGTGATCTTCACCTGGAACCCCGAGCAACTAATTTTCGCCTAGCGGGTTCATATTGGCCGAGGGGCTGCGTGCACGGAGCCTTGTCTTGCTCAAAAGCACACGGGGAGATGCCCCTGGCTGGTCAGAATTCCGGAATGATCTGAGGCGTTCTATGAAACTTTTCCGCATTGTTGGACTTCTTCTTCTAGCTGGCATTTCGGTGGCGCAATTCAGTCAGGCGCAGCTTCAGCCGCCGGCGGCTGTCCCGCAGGGCATTGATGCCTTGCGGCAGATGGCGTCTTCGAAAACGGAGTTTACGCTGGACCACTCGATGCTGGTTTTTGCGTCGAAACTGGATCCCGGGGATGAGGATCTGCGGCGCGTGATCGCGGGCATCAGCGGAGTCTCGGTGCACAGCTTCCGGTTTCCTCGGCCGTGGATGTACGACCCGGCAGTGGTGGACTCGGTGAAGAACGAATATCACTCCGTAGGCTGGAAGCAGTTGGTGAACCAAGACAAGGGGGGAGCCGGGATGACAGACGTGTGGGTGCGGCTGGAGAATAACGCGGTGAGCAATGTGGCGATGTTGTTTGCTCGCGCCAGCGAGGTCGACTACATCCTGGTTTCCGGATCGATCAGCCCGATGGACTTGTCGCATCTAGGCGGGCATTTTGGGATTCCCAAGATCGAGGGCGGAGTGATGGTGCCGAATGACCGGAAGTAATGACCTCAGCGGCTAAAGGCGCAAATGAAAATGCTGATCTAATCGCAGCGCTGAAGAGCTGCGCCTCGCAAAACCTGTTCCGCAAGCTGTGGGGCCGTGCCGTCCCAAACGCGCAATCTTCCAGCAAGTTCTTAGCGGGTTCTCGGAGGCGCTCCCATCTTTCTCAACTTCTCGCGGGCCTGGATGGCCTCGTTGGTCTTGGGATAGCGCTGGATGACGTGCTTCAGTTCCTGGGCGCCTTCGTCTTGCTTGCCAAGTTCGATCAGGGCGAATCCTTTTCTTAGCTGAGAAGCTGCCGCCTTCGTGCCGCTGGGAAAATTCTGCAGCACCAGATCGTAGTTGGTGACCGCCTTCTGAAAATCGCCGGCCTTATACGAAATTTCTCCCAGATAGAAAAAGGCGTTACCGGCCAAATCGGTGTTCGGGTAGAACTTGATGTAGTCGCTGAATTCCTGGCTTGCTAGATCGTTGTTGCCGCCGTTGTAATCGCGCAGGGCGTTGTTATAGAGAACGTCGGGCGCGGGGGCCTGTGCCTGCTGCTGCGCTTGCGCCTGCGAGGCGGCCATGGACTGCTGCGCCGCCTGCATGTCTTCAAACTGCTTGCTCAGCTTGGCGAGGCGAACTTTGAGTTCGTCCATGGTGTCGTTGAGCGCCTGGATCTGGCCGGAAATCTGGTCGACTTGCGCGGCGCGATCAGCCTGCTGCTTGTTGAGAGAGGTCTCCAGGCCGTCGATGGCCCCGCTGACTTTGTTGGCGGCGTCCGTATTCTTCTCGAGCAGATTCCGCATGATGCCCATGCGCTCGTCGAAGGACTGCTTCATCTGGGTCATTTGCTGCTGCAATTGGGTGACCTGGGTTTGCAGTTCGATGATGTCCTTGTTGGCGGCGAAGGCGGGAATGAGGGCGACAGTGAGGAATAACGCGAGAGCGAACGGGGTACGATGTGATTTCATAGTTACCTTCATTGTTGTTGCCGCAGCGCAGCGCTAAAGTGTGTGCGTGAGAACTCGTCTTGCGCCCCTCCGGGGCTTGATCGTTTCCCACTTGCACCTACGGCTCACGCCGTGGGCTACATTCTTACGCCGCTTCGCGCCTGGCAATCACAGATATTGTTCCACCGCGAGTTGGAGATTCTAGTTCTCACGCAGAGACTAAAGCGCTGCGCCACCCAAAAGCTGCCGCGGGACAGCCGATCGCGGCACTCGTTTGAGTATGCGTCGTTCTACTTTTCATACACGAAGTGGCCGCGGCGATTTTGCTGCCAGCAGCTTTCGGTGGATTGCGTACAGAACGGCTTCTCCTTGCCGTAGCTGTAGGTTTTGATGCGATCGCCCGCTACTCCGGCCTGCACCAGCGCATTTTTCACGGCATCGGCACGGCTTGTGCCGAGCGCGAGATTGTATTCGGTCGAGCCGCGCTCATCGCAGTAGCCTTCGACGGTGATGTGAATGCTCGAGTGCTGCTGCAGGAACTGCGCGTCCGCCTGGACAGCCGACTGCTCGCTCGCGCGGATATCGGCCTTGTCATAGTCGAAGTAAATGTCGTGGACATTCTTCGCAAACAACTCCTGTTCGGTCAGGTTCGGAGTCGTGGGCTGCTCGGGCGGGGGAGCGGCGCTGACAGTGACGCGCGCGGTGGCATCCTGCGTGCCGCCGGCGCCCTTCGCAATCAGATGGTACGTTGTCGAAGTGGCAGGCGAGACCTGGCGCGAGCCGCTGGTATCGACCGGGCCGATGCCGTCAATGCTGACGTCGGTGGCACCGGTGGTCTGCCAGGTGAGAGTGGTGGACTCACCCGCGTTGATAGTGTTGGGATTCGCCGCCAGCGAAGCGGTGGGCGCCTGCGCCGTCGGTGGCGGCGGGGGCGGGGGCGGAGGCAATTTCTTTGCGCATGCACCCAGGAACATGATCGTGCCAAGTGCGAATACGAGAAGGCTCCACATCCTCATCTGGTGCTTCACTGGTTCCTCCGATTTTCCGTGCGCCCGGCTGTTTTTGAGATGGCAGCTGGGCGCACTGCTGGCCGGCCGCATATCTCGTGAAACTTCAAAGTCCCTCAGGGGCTAAAGCCCCAGTCTAGAACTCACGATTATCGCAGCGCTGAAGCGCTGCACCACCCAAAACCTCTAATCATTTCTACTTCCAACTCCAGTTGGGCTGCGTGTTGTTGCCTTTGAACGTTAACTGCTTCACGTTGGTGCCGTCGGCTAGCATGGTGAATATTTGGTCCGTACCGGTGCGATGTGACTGGAAAATAATATGGCGGCCATCGGGCGACCAGCACGGGAAATCGTTGCGTCCGGCATCGTGCGTGAGCTGCACCCATTGCTTGCTGGCGACATCCATCAGATAAAGATCGTTGGCGCCGGGCTCGCCCGGACCATACTTGCGCATCCAGGAAAAAGTCAGAAACTGGCCGTTCGGCGACCAGTTTGGTGAAACCGCATAGCCTTGATCGGTGATGCGCTGCAGGTTGGTGCCGTCGGCTTCCATGGTGTAAATCTGAGGCAGACCGGTACGTCCGCTGACGAACGCAATCTGTGAGCCGGTCTTGCGATTCCAGGTGGGAGAAACGTCAGGGCCCTGATCGTTCGTGAGCCGGCGAGCGTTTCCGCCGGAACCGTCGACTACGAAGATGTTGGGATAGCCATTGCGCGAGGAAGAAAACGCGAGCTTGCCTTCGGGCGACCAGGACGGAGAAAGATTCATGCCTCCGAAATGCGGGAAGGCGACCATGCGGTTGAGATCAAAAGAATACATCAGGATTTCCCAGCCGCTCTTGGTGGCGGAACTGAAGGCGAGCCGCGAGCCGTCGGGCGAAATGCGCGGCGAGAGCGAGATGCTGCCGAGATGCGTGAGCTGCGCCTGGTTGGCGCCGTCGTAATCCATTATCCAGATTTCTTTGTGCCCGCTGCGGTCGCTAACAAAATAGATTTTACTTTCCGCGATCCCGTTGATGCCTCCGCCGAGGCGGAAGATGATTTCGTCGGCGAATTTGTGCGCGATCATGCGCACGGCGTCGGCAGTCGCGGAGTCGCTGTATTGCTTGCCGAGAACCTGGGGCGAAGCTTGATTCTTGAGATCGTAGAGCCAGCCCTGTACGGTGACTTTGTCGGCGGTCGTGCCCAGGTTGCCGAACGCCAGCATCGCGGCGTTGGGCGGCGGCGAATTCCACGCGGGAATGTTCACCTCGGAGGGCTGGCCCGGAACTTGCAGCGGATGAAAACTCTTTGAGACCAGATCGAAAATGCCGGCGTTATCGAGGTCGTTCGAGAGCGTGTCGTTGAAGGTCTTGAGCAGGTCGGAGTTTTTGGGGTCCTGCGTGGAGGGCTTGAAATCGGCGGCGGCGAGGCGGACTTTTTCCACGCCCAGGCCGGTCCCGGTACGAATCCAGTCCTGGGAGGAAGCGGTGGCCGCGAGAGCAAAGAGGAAGGCGAAGGCCCAGATGAAGCGGCGGCCGAGTTCGAAGGAATTGCTCAATGTTGACTCCCTAAATCGTCTTGCGCTGTTCGTCGTCCGGCGCCCGCCTAGAAGCACCCTCGCGTTGCTCGGCATCACTAGCATGACTCATACTCTCACGCCAACAGCGAACGAGGAACGACTAACGACCAACGATTGACAACTACCTCTTGTAATCAAACCAAAATTCTACCGACACCTTGCTTCCGGAATACTCTGGCGGCAAGGGGCCGAACGTATCGATGCGTTGAACGGCGCGCATCGCCGAGATGTCGAGCGACGGAACTCCGCTGGTTTGTTCGATCTGCACATTCGCCGGATGGCCGTCGCGCGCAATGTCGAACGTTACGTAGACCCGGTTCGCCTCTTTGATGCGCGGATCGATTTCGTACTTCAGCCAATTTTCCGACACCTTGCGCTGCACGGCCTGCACATACCAGGAGAATCGGCTGCCAAAGTCGCCGCCTCCGCCCGTGAATCCAAAGCCGCCCTTGGCGCCTCCGGCGTCGAACATGCCGTAGGGGCCGCTGACCGGCCCGCCTTCGCCGTACGGAATTTGATTCGATTCCTCGGGCTCGGGTTCGGGCTTGCGCTGGGTTGCGGTCTTGACCGGCGCGGGTTTTATTTTCGTCTTTGCGTTCTTGTCGGGAATCGGGATTGCTTCCGGTTCCTGCTCCTTGGGCTTTGGCTCCGAGTGCGATAGCCCCTTCGATTCGGTCGCCAACACGTTGTTGGTTTGTTGCGGGTTGGCGGGAAGCGGGACGGTACTCACGAGCGTTGCTCCCATGGCGTCTCCGCCTCCGCCCACGCCCCAACCCTGGCCCCGGAAGTTGGGAATAAGCCAGGCATAGAGTATGACGAACACGGTGAATGCCACATGCAATCCCGCTGACCAGGCGAGGGGCCGGCCGAGACTGCCGCTGGCGAGATCATTAGTGGTTGCTGCCATGGGAATCGATGGGCTGCGTCACAATGCTCACGTTACTGATGCCGGATTGCTTGATAGCGTCCATCACGGTGGCGAAGGCGCCAAAGGGCACGTCTTCGTCGGAGCGCAAGTAAATCGCCTGATGACGCGGATCGCGAATCTTCTGCTTCAGGGTCGACGCGATCTGGTTGATGTTGATGGGATCGTTGCCAAGAAAAACTCTTTGCGATTTGTCGATGCTGATGACCAGCCGCTCTTCCGTGATCTCTTTGACGGTGCGCGTGTGCGGCACGTTGACTTCGATGCCGGACTGAAGAACGGGCGCGGTCACCATGAAAATGATGAGCAGGACGAGCACGACATCGACAAGAGGAGTGATGTTGATATCGGCGAGCGCGGTCTGGGTGCGACCGTTGGCGGTGGTAAAGGCCATCAGCGGTGAACCTCGCTCATGGGTTGGGGTTGCTGACGCTCGACCAAGTTAAGCATCTCAAGCGTGAAATCGTCGTTACGCGAGGCCAGTTCGCGGATCGAGCCGATGATGAGGTTGTAAGCGATGACCGCCGGAATGGCAGCGGCTAGGCCGGCGGCGGTGGTGATGAGGGCCTCGGAGATCCCGGGAGCTACCGCGCGCAAGGTGGCGGCGCCGGCAGCGCCAAGACCGTGGAACGCATCGATGATGCCCCAGACGGTGCCGAATAATCCTATGAAGGGCGTGACGGCGCCTGTGATGGCGAGCCAGGGCACGTTGCTTTCCAGGCGGGTGATCTCTTCAGAAGACGAGATTTGCATCGCGCGCTGAACGGCTGTGGGATTGTGAATGCCGCCGGTAGTGCCCATCTGGCGCTTGAATTCCGCGACCGCGCCGCCGAAAACGCCCACCAAAGGGCTGGGGCGGAACTGATCGGCCACGGAGGCGATGTCCTGGATGCGCTCGGCCTTCCGGAAGGCGCGCAGGAAGCGCGCGCTCTGCCGTTGAGCGGCCTTGATGAGCCTCCACTTGGAGAGAATCACGGCCCAGGACAATACGCTAAAAGCGAGCAGGAAAAGCAGCACAGCCTTGGCGACCGTGCCGGTTTGGAGGACGAGATCAACGATTTCGCCGCCGATAAACGACAAGAGGACGGAATACAAATGCATTCGAGTCGGGATAACCCCTACTTGAAATTATAGACCGAAGGCGGGGAAGTCCGGCTTGGGGTTGCCGCATCGGTCAATGCAGGTTTGATACCGATTTTTTTGCGGGGACAGCTCGAACCGGGGTTGGTGAGAAGTATTGAACGACAGGCCTCATGGAGTTTACAAGGGTAGCGCCATACGTCGGCGGGTACGGCACGTGCATTCCTACGGAATGACCGCAACCGCCTGGGCGCAGTAGCCGCTTTCCTCTCCCTGTTTGTTCACTTCGGTGGCCACATAGTAGTAAGTGGTGCCGTCGGCAACGTTGGAATCGGTGTAGCTGTTGGTTGACAGGAGAGAGGAGTTGAGCTGGCTGTACGGTCCGCCTGAAGTGGTCCCGCGATACAGGTTATAACCGGCAATGTTCTTGGCACCCGCTTTCCAGGTCAGGTCAGCGCTGTGAGACGTGCCCCCCTGGATCGTCAAGGTGTAGTCGACAGTGGACATATGGCCGCCGCGGCCCTCGACCGAGACGTCGAACTGGTGGGTCGACGGCTTCGTCGGCGTGCCGGTTAAAGTGGCGCTGCGGGTATCCTCGGACGGCTTCAACTTGAGTCCGGCAGGTAAGCCTACCGAGGACCAGTCGAACGGTGTGTCGCCGCCGGTGGTTTCAATGGTCGCCGAATACGGCGTCTTCACCGTTCCATCCGGCAAAGACATGGTAGTAATTTTCACTTGCGCGACCGCCAGCGAGCCTAAGAGCAATATGAGTGCGAATTCGGGGAAGGTTTTCATGCCAGTATGTTGGCGGAAACAGCGGTCTCAGTTCAAAATCAGAAGTGCATTTTTGGCGTGAAATTGGTGATCGCGGTCACAGCGAATGGTGACGCCGTCCGGACCAGATTTCGAACCTCTCCACTTGGACCTGGGGATGGCGGGAGCAGCGCGAACTCTTGAGCCAGGCCGGTTTCTTGAAACACGCCCCGTTTCAAAACAGATCCGTTTTTGCAACAGACCAACACCCCGATTTATGAGATATTTGCCGTACCGAGGCTCCTGTGCTGGCCGAACTCCGACTGGAAAACTACGCGGTGATTGACAATGTGGTCGTCGAGTTTGCGCCTGGGTTGAACCTGCTGACGGGCGAAACCGGCGCGGGGAAGTCGATTTTGATTGACGCGTTGGGACTGCTGCTCGGGGAGAAAGCGTCGACCGATGTGATTCGGGCGGGCACGGAACGGGCCGTGGTTTCTGGCGTGTTTGAGAACGAGGGAGCCGCGGCGAAATCCGTGGAAGAAGTTCTGGAAGGCAACGGTTTGGATATGGAAGACGCGTCGCTGATCCTGAGGCGCGAAATTGCAGCCGGCGGCAAAGGGCGGGTCTTTGTCAACAATCAACCGGCGACGGTGGCGGTGCTGAAGCAACTGGCGCCGCATCTGGGCGTGATCCACGCGCAGAACGAATCGATTGTGAACTTCGATGAGGCGGCGCGGCAGGATCTGCTGGATGCTTATGGCGGAATTGAGGTGGAGGAGGTAGCGGCTGCGTTCGGCGCCTGGAAGCACATTCGGGCGCGGATCGCGGAGCTCGAACAAAACGAGCAGGAGCGGATGCGGTTGCTGGATCTGTGGAAGTTCCAGCGGCGCGAGATTGAGGAGGCGCGGCTGGCGGCCGGCGAGGACGAGCGCCTGGAAGCCGAAAAGCGCGTGCTGGCGAACGCCGAGAGGATATACGGCGCCGCCATGAATGCATTCGATCTTCTCTATGAGGGTAACGCTTCGACTACGTCGAGCTTACGCGCGGCGCAGAAGCACGTGGAGGAACTGACGCGGTACGAGCCGAAGTTTCAGGAAGCGCTCGGGGCGCTGGAATCCGCGCGCATCAGCGTGGAGGATGTGGGCGCGACATTGCGCGATTATGCGGGGGGAATTCAGGCTTCTCCGGAGCGGCTGGCGGAACTGGAAGAGCGTCTGGCGCTGGTGGACAAGCTGAAACGCAAGTATGGGCCGGCGCTGGAGCAGGTGATCGCGTACGGCGAGGAAATGCGGCGGAAGCTTTCGGAGATGGAGAACAAGGATCAGGTGCTGGGCGAGTTGCGGAAGCAACTGGCCCTTGCCGCCGAACATTATCGGAGAGCTGCGCGTGGGGTCTCTCGCAAACGGTCGGAAGCCGCGCGCAGGTTGGAAAAAATGGTGGAAGCCGAGATCAACGATCTGGCGATGCGAGCTTCGTTTGCCATCGCGGTGGAGGAGAACGAGGCCGAGGAGCACTGGACCTCATCGGGCATCAATCAGGTGGTCTACCGGATTGCCACGAATGCCGGCGATCCCCTGAAGCCGCTCGAGCAGATCGCTTCGGGGGGTGAACTTTCGCGGGTGATGCTGGCGCTGAAGGCGAGCGTGGAAGCGGGGGCCAATCCGGCGGGAAGGAAGAAAAATGCGGCGTCGCAGCGCACGCTGGTATTCGATGAAATCGACACCGGCATTGGCGGGCGAGCCGCCGAAGCGGTGGGCAGAAGGCTCAAGGCCCTGGCAAAAGGAAATCAGGTTTTGTGCGTAACGCACCTGCCGCAAATCGCGACCTTTGCCGATCATCATTATTTGATTGAGAAGCGGACCAGTTCGGGCCGGACAAAAACCACGGTGCGCCAAATTTCCGGCGAAGAGCGCACCGAAGAAGTGGCGCGCATGCTCTCTGGCGCCAAGCTGACGGAGACCTCGCGGAAGCACGCCGAGCAGATGCTCAAGGCGAACGGATGATCCGCGGGGTGCATTCAACGTAGCGGATGGTTCGCGTGAGCAAACTCCTTGCCATAGCGAGAGGACATCCTTATAATCCGCTCACCGGACTAATCTTGAAGCCGCGCTGATCTTCTGTGCGGCGAAGGATTTACGGGAGCATTCCCATGGCGTGCAGACGATCATGGTGAACCCGGCAGCAAGAACGCGTTGCCGGAAAGTACGTGAATCCAGCTTTCCTATACGAATAAAGGAGCCACTGGAATGAAGAGAATTCTTGTAGCGATGTTGCTGGTAGCCGCAGTTACCGCCGTCGCCCAAACCGCCGCACCTGCGTCAACTCCTGCCCCCGCGCCGCAAAAGAAGGAGATCAAGGATCCTGCGGAATATAACGCGTATATGGGGGCGTTGGGACAACAGGATGCGGCCGCCAAAATCAGCGGCCTGGAAGCATTCCTAACGCAGTATCCAAACAGCGTGATGAAAGAAGACGCGCTGGAACTCTTAATGGGCTCCTACCAACAGACGGGAAATTCGGCCAAGACGCTGGATACGGCGCAAAAAGTTCTACAGGCAAACCCGTGCAACTTGCGAGCCTTGGCGCTGCTGGCCTATACCAAACGCGCCATGGCGGAAGCGGGTGGCGCGGGTGCGGCGCAGAACCTGACCGAGGCGGGCCAGTATGGCGACAAGGGCCTCCAATGTTTGCAGACGGCGCCCAAGCCCGACGGAACGTCGGAAGACGATTGGAAGAAGCTGAAAACGCAAACGGCCGTAATTTTCAACGGCGCCGCGGGCATGGCTGCCTATTCGGCCAAAGACTATGGCAAGGCGCAGCAAGACTTGCGGGCCTCAGTCGAAGCCGACCCAACGAACTTGCGTGACGTGTATCCGCTGGCGCTGGCCTACATGGCTGCGGGATCGACGGAAAAGGATGTAGACGGATTGTTCTTTATTGCGCGGGCATCGAATCTGGCACAGGGAGCGGGGAAAGCCCAGATCGCCAAGTTCGGCCAGAGCAAGTACGCCAAGTACCACGGCAGCGACGAAGGCTGGAACGATCTGGTGGCTAAGACCGCAACTACTACGCTGCCTCCGGCCGATTTCACGATTACGAAATATGTTCCGCCGACTCCCGCCCAGCAGGCTCACGACATCATGGCCTCGAAGAAAATTGAGGAGATGAGCTTCGCGGAATGGCAGTTGGTTCTCTCTGAAGGCTCTCCGGAAGACGCGGAGAAGGTCTGGACCACGCTCAAAGGAAAACCGCTGCAGATGGTGGCGCACATTCTTAGCATCGACGCCACCGGCAAGGTCACCAAGATGACCTTGGCTGGCAGTTCGGACGATGTCGACGCCAAGCGCGCTGACATCGATCTGACCATGGCGGCAGCGATTCCCAAGGCGCAAATGCCCAAGGAGGACACCGACCTCCAGTTCGAAGGGACACCGGTCTCCTACGTGGCCAAGCCCTTTGTGATGACCATGAACGAAGGTGCTTTGTTGGTGAAGGCGGCTCCGAAGAAGCCAGCCCCGGGGCGCAAGAAACCGGCCGCACAGTGAGAAGGTAGTTGGTGCAACAAAAAGGGCAGTCCCGATTGGGACCGCCCTTTTCTATTTCGTGTGCTCGCGGTCAGCGAATCTGTTTTCTTTCCAACGTAACCGGCCGCGCGCTGCGCGGTGGACGTTTGGCGCCGGCGCGCAGTGGGCGCACGTCAATCTTGAGTTCCTCCATGGTTCGGCTGAGAGTGTTGCGGTGCATGCCCAACTCACGCGCGGCCTTGCACTGGTTGCCGCGGTTTTCTTCCAGCACGGTGACGATGAAGCGCTTCTTGAACTCGCGGACCGCTTCGGAATAAAGAATGTTGCTCTGGTACATCTGAAGGATGAGAGCTTCCAATTGATCTTTCACCACCGCCTCGTTTCCGCACCTTCACCACGTAAGAATCCGCTCCAGACAAACTACTTTGCCGGCGCGGCCGGCTTGGGATGAACCGCATCCACGGCCGACGGCGCGCGCCGCATATAATCCAGCCCCTGGTAGAAGCGTTGGCGCAACTCTGACGGTGCGAGCCAGATCGCCGCCCTTCCGCCTACCAGGAAGTAGGGAGCCAGTTGGGACTCGTGCAGCCACCTTGCGGCTGGGGCGAAGGCAGTCATGGCGGTGAGCACAATCGCTACTACCAGAACGCCTCGCAACAAGCCCAAGACTGCTCCCAGAATCCGGTCAATCGTACTCAGGCCGGCTTTCTTCATCGCCCAGCGCGCGATTCGTCCGGCAATACCGGCCAGAATCAGAACCGCGAAAAAGATGATGAGGAAAGCAGCAATCTCACCAAGCCACGGCGACTTCAAGTAAGGCGCGAACCGGTCCGCCAGGCGGTGATACTGCCAGGCGGCCAGCAAAAATCCGAGGACCAAGCCAGCCAGATGAAAAGCTTCGTGAAAGAAGCCCTCAATCGCTGCGCCGACGACGGAAAATGCCAGACATCCCAAAATGATCCAGTCCGCAATGCTCATATCCATGACCGTGCAGGCACGGCGGCCTAGATCTCCAACTCGCGTCCCGTTAACTGACGATACGCCTCGAGGTACTTTTCGCTGGTCCGGCGCGCAACTTCTTGGGGAAGGGCGGGCGCAGGTGGTTGTTTATTCCAGCGGATTTCTTCGAGGTAGTCCCTTACATACTGTTTGTCGTACGAATTCTGCGCTTTGCCCGGTTGGTACGTGTCTGCCGGCCAGAAGCGAGAGGAATCCGGTGTTAGTACTTCATCCGCCAGGGTGATTCCCTGGTCGGTCATGCCAAACTCGAACTTGGTGTCGGCAATCAGAATGCCGCGTTGTCGCGCGTGGTCGGCGGCCTTTTTGTAGATGCGCAGCGTGAGATCGCGCAGTTGGTGACTCAGCTTGGGGTCCACCAGTTTGCACATCTCTTCAAAAGAAATATTGATGTCGTGGCCGGTGCTTTCCTTGGTGGCGGGCGTGAAGATAGGCTCCGGCAGTTGATCGGATTCCTTCAAACCCGCCGGCAGCTTGATGCCGCACACCGTGCCGGTGGCTTTGTATTCCTTCCAGCCCGAGCCGGAAAGATAGCCGCGGGCCACGCATTCGACCGGGAACATTTGAGCGCGCTTCACGATCATGGAGCGGCCGCGGAGTTCGTCGGCATGCTTGCGAACCACCGCGGGATACTGATTCACGTCGGCAGTCACGAAATGGTTGGGTACGACGTTTTTGAGAAAATCGAACCAGAACAGCGAGATCTGGGTCAGGACGCGGCCTTTGTGCGGTATGCCGGTAGCCAGCACGTAGTCGAACGCGGAAATACGGTCGGTGGCGACGAAGAGCAGGTGGCCGCTGTCGACGTTATAGACGTCGCGGACCTTGCCGCTCGTGTGCAACTCAAGATCCGAATAGCCGGTCTCCAGCAGGACGTGGTCGAGGATGTCAGGGCTCATAGCTCAAATTAACCGGGAGAAAACTGTCGCGTATTCTAGCTTGCGCGCGTAATTTGTCAACGCCCTCGATCACAGGTGCATGGTTGAGTCGAACACCGCCGGAAGGAAAATGGTTGACAGTTTGATTCTAAAGTCAGAAGCCGCGCCCATGGCGGCTTTTCATGGCTTTGCGATGTGGAAAAACTGAGGAAGGCTTTGGAAAAAAAGGCGGCGGTTTGTCGGCTGAGATAAGCAAAAAAATGTGCAATCCGTCAAGGTTGGCGGCAAGCGTTTTTTAAATCGTGGACGCCAATCGCACCGTAACCGCTCAAAAGCGCGTAGGCCATTTTCGAGCACCATGGAAAACCCGCAGCAACTCTAGAACTTCGCCGCGCACGCGATAAGGAATTATGTACGGCGTGTCCGGGATGACCAACTCCCTGGTGCCGGGCACGCGTCCGGGCCGCCCCATGGCGGGGTATTGTTTGAGAAGTTGCACCGCGTCCACAATCGCGGTAACCGTTCGTGCGGCGGCCGCGGGGTTATCCTTGGAGATGAATTCCGCCTCGGCGTTCAAGTTGGCAAGCGCGGTGCGCAGCCACCTAACGCGCACGGCGCGTCCAGCGTTTCACCGACTGTTGGACCTGCTTATCGCTGGCAAAGTCGCCGCGGTCGGCTTCGTCGATACCCTTTTTGATTTCACCGATTTGCCATTCATTCAAAGCGACAAATTCCTGGATTGCCTGAGCCGCCACGAATGAGCGGCTGCGGCTCATTGCCTTCGACAAACGCCCGAGTTGGTCCTTGAGTTTGGCATCGAGGCGAAGCGTGAGCACCGAGGATGTGGGCATATGTATACATTATACATCACTTGTATTCGACGCTGTTCCGAGGAGGCTTTATGCCGCCCCGAACCTCACTGACACGAGCTTCGATATCCCAGGCTCCTGCATAGTCACGCCATAGAGTACGGGCGCGATGCTCATGGTTTTCTTGCTATGCGTGATTAGTATGAACTGCGTCTCGAGGCTCATCTCGCGGACCATATCGGTGAAGCGGCCGATGTTGGCCTCGTCCAGCGGGGCGTCGACTTCGTCGAGGATGCAGAACGGGCTGGGCGTGTACTGGAAGATGCCGACCAGCAGCGAGAGGGCGGTGAGCGCTTTCTCGCCGCCGGAGAGCAGGAGCACATTCTGCAGTTTCTTGCCCGGAGGCGAAGCGACCACATCAATGCCGCTTTCCGCGCTGTTTTCGATGTCGGTGAGGCGCATGAAGGCGTTGCCGCCGCCGAAGAGCTTGCGGAAAGTGTTCTGGAAGTTTTCGTTGATTTTGTGGAATGCCTCTTCAAATTTCTGGCGCGAGACCTGGTCGATCTCTTTGATGGTCGCCGTCGTGTTTTCGATGGCGTCGAGCAAGTCCTTACGCTGGGTTGACAGGAACTGGTGGCGTTCGGCGGTTTCCTTGTATTCTTCGAGCGCCATCATATTGACGGGGCCCATAGCGTCGAGGCGGGCGCGCATATCGCGATAATTCTGATCCTCGGCGGCGAGTTCTTCGCCAGCCAGCGGGACGATGGTCGTATCGGCCATGAGTATGGCGCGTTCGATGCCAAGCTCGTTAAGGCACGTATCCGCCATGTGCTGCAAATCGGATTCAAGTTTGGCGGCCTGCGCCGATAACTCGCCACGCCGGTCGCGGGCCAAATCAAGCTGCTGGCGCATGGTTCGCAACAGTTCCTCGATTTCGGCCAGGCGTGCGCGCACCTGTTCCGACTCGCACTGCAGCAGGCCGTCGCGGGCTTCGCCGGCGTTGCGCTCCGCTTCCAACTGGACGAGTTGCTCGGACAGTTGGGCGTTCTCTTCTTTGCGCTGCGCGATTTCCTCGGCAGCCGATTCCATTTGCGACTGCAGAGCCCCCGCCCGCTCGCGCATTTCGGAGACAACGGCCTGGACGCGCTGGAGCAGCGCGGCGGCCGAGCGGTGGCGCTCCTCAAGCGTGGCCACGCGAGCAGCGCGATGCGAAGTGGTTTCGGCGGACAGATCGCGGCGGATGCGCAAGGCAACAAGTTGATCCTGCCCGGCGGCAAGCTGCGTTTCGAAGCGCATGCGCGATTCTTCAATGGTCGCGAGTTCAGCCTGGCGCGCCGCAATCAGCGTGTCCTGTTCCTGGCGTTCGGCGGCTAGGCGTTGCAACTCGCGACCGATGACTTCGATGCGCTCACGCACCCGAGACATCTCGCCATCCAATTGCTGCAACAGGTGGCCGGATGTCATGGCCTGCTTCTCGGCTTCGCGCTTCTCGTTTTCGAGGCGGTCGAGGAGAGAATTGTGCTCCTGAATTTCGCGGCCCAGGGTCAGGGCGCGGATTTCTTTTTCACGCAGCGCTTGTTCAAGTTCGTCGAGTAGGCGAAGAACGTCGCGCAGTTCGCGCTTCATCGAGAGCGGGCCCTCGCTGCGCTGCTTTCCTCCGGTGACGGTCACGTTGTGGAAGCATTCGCCCGATTGGGAGAGGAAAAATGCATCGGGACTGGAGAGCGCTAGATCGCGCGCCACGGCTGGATCGGGGACGATGTAGCCATTGCCCAGCTTGGGCAGAATTACTTCCAGCGATTTGCCGAAGCCGTTCAGCACGCGAATCGAGTTCTTCAGCGGCAGAACGGAATCGTCGACGGGCGCGTAATGCGCATGCTCATCGGCAACGAAAGAAAACTTTGCCTGGGAGTCCTCGGGATGAACGAGGAAGGTGGCGCGGCCATCGACGTCGGAGCGCAACAGGCGCAGGCCTTCGTCGGCGGCGTCCCAGCTTTTGACGACTACGAAGTTCAGTTCATCGCGCAGGAAGTCTTCGACGACGCGCTCGTAGCGGGGATCGACTTCGAGGAAATCGGCCAGCACGCCGGCGGGAGCGTGTCCGCCTTGCAGGGCGCCTGATTGAAACAGCCGACGGACCGATTCGGTGGAGTAACCATGTTCGGCGATGACGGCTTCGAGCGAACCCTTCTTGCCGAGCGCGGTCGCATATTCGGAGCGGATGGAATCGAGAGACTTTTTCGTGTCGCGCTCATCTCCGCGCTTGGTTTCGAGCACCTGGCGTAGCGAAGCGATCTCTGCGGCGAGCGCGTCGACACGCTGCGAGACGGTTTCGAATTCCAAAGCAAGCTGGCCGCGTTGTCCGCCAAATGTTTCCGATTGCGTGGTGGCAGCGGTAATTTCAGAGCGCAGGCGCAGCTCTTCGCGATCGATGCCGGCTACGCGCTCTTGCGATTGCGTTAGCTGGTTGCGGAGATTGGAAGCCTGGCCGACCGATTCGAGAATGGCCGTGCGGCAAGCTTCCTGCCCTTGTTCGAGTGCGGACAGATCGGCGGCGGCGCTGGCGGCTTCCTGCTGGCTGAACGCGAGTTCCTGCTGCGCCGACGCCAGGTCGGCAGCGGCGGAGTCCAGCAGTTGCCGGTGTTGCGACAACTCTTCCTCAAGCGCGCACAAGCGCTGATTTACCTGCACCAACTCGGCTTCGGACGAAGTCACGCGCACGAATAGTTCAGTGCAGCGCTCTTCGTTGGTCTTGATGCGCGCCTTGCTGCGGTCGGAGTCCATGGCGATCTGGCTGAGCCGGTCGCGATTCAGCCGCGTTTCGGTTTCGATCGCATAGCCGCGCTGGGTGCGCTCGGTGTGCTCGGTTTCCAACTGCTGCACAGTTTCGGTCAGCTGTCGGATTTCTTCGCCAAGTTGCTTGACCTGGGAATCGAGCGAGAGCCGCTCGGCATCCATGTGCGTGAACTTGCTGGCTAGAACGACGCGCAGCTTGGCGCGCATCTCGTCGCGCAGGCGGCCATAGCGCTCGGCCTTGCTGGTCTGGCGTTTCAGCGAATTCATCTGGCGCGTGACTTCCTCGAAAATGTCGTTCACGCGGTTGAGATTCTGCTTGGCATCTTCGAGGCGCGCTTCGGCCAGGCGCTTTTTGGTTTTGAATTTCGTGACACCCGCGGCTTCTTCAATAATGGCACGGCGATCGGTGGGACGGCTGCTCAGTATCTGGCCAATACGTCCCTGCTCGATGAGCGCGTAGGATTCCGGGCCGAGGCCCGTGCCCATGAAGAGCTCTTGAATGTCGCGCAGGCGGCAGAGCTTTCCATTGAGTAGATATTCGCTGTCGCCGCTGCGGAACAGGCGGCGCGTGACTGCTATTTCGCCGGCGCGCGCGGGTTGCTGGTTGAACTTGCGGCGGCGGATTTTTAAGACGACCTGCGGTGGAATCTGTATTGGGACAAGCTGCGGACCGGCGGTTTGAACGGCTGCGGCTGCATTCTTGGGATCGGATTGTGCTGAGGCGCCGTTGGAGGCTTCGCTTTCTGGTGCTGCCGCATTCTGCTCGTTTGGTGGGGCGAGAGCGCCCGCCGCTCCATCGGGTGCGCTTCCATCGGGTGCGCTTCCGGCGGCAGCCTCCGCTTCTTCTGTTTTTCCCGGCTGCGCGTCTTCCACGGCGCGTTCGGTTTCGGCGGCGGCGGTTGTGCGCAGTTCCGCTTCGTCCCAGTTTTCGTCAGCTAGGTCATCCTGGATTTCGATCTCGGTGGGCGCGTTGGAATCGGAGCCGCCATAAACTTCGGGATCGATCAACGTCAATGTAACCTCGGCCATGCCGGTGGGATTGCGGTCGCGCGTGCCGGCGAAAATTACGTCTTCCATGCGCGAGCCGCGCAGGGTTTTGGCGGACTGCTCGCCGAGGACCCAGGAGATGGCGTCGGCGATATTCGATTTGCCGCAGCCGTTGGGGCCGATGATGGCGGCAATGCCTTCGCCGTGAAATTTGAGCTCAGTGCGATCGCAAAACGATTTGAATCCCAGGATTTGCAGCTTTTTGAGTTTGAGCAAAGTCACTCCTTCGGGTTCCGCTTCAATGCTCGGCGCCGACACTTCTGGCGGCGTGCGTGTTCCTGGCGGAGACATCCGCCTACGCGCTGGCTGGACCGACTGCAAATCCGTGGAGGGCCCCGGCGGGGCTGACGGCGGTGTTAACTGCCCAGGTTCCTCCCGATCGCATGCCGAGGCGAGTTCCACACAAAGGGAACCAGCGCCCCAGCGTTGTCCAACTTTAACGGCGAAAGGGGGGACGGGTCAAGTAATAAAACACCACATATTGGGGTGCACATCCACCCACCGCCTTTAGTTGCACAGACACTGCAGCTATTCCGCGCAAATCTATGGTGAGCAATAAGAAGGTAGGAGACCGCCAGAGCTGTGACTACTCTAGCGCTGGACGTGGAAGGATGCAATCCCCGGCCCAGAATGTTTGGTGGACCGGACTCGATAGCCGGACCTGTCGAAATGCCAACACTGGCTAAAAGCCGGCCGCGGCCGCCGCGATGTTGGGATGGAGGTCGACAACCCTATCTACGCTGGTTAGCTTCAGAACTTCTTCCACGTGGCCTTGCGCACACACGTGAAGCTTTCCGCCGGCCTGCTTAAGCTTGCCTGCACACATGACGATGATCCCAATGCCGGTGCTGTCAATGTGGGTGACACCGCCCAGGTCGAAGACAACTTTCTTCTTGTTTTCGCGCACCAGTGTGTCGGTCGCCCACTCCAGTTCCTTGCACTCGCGTCCCATGACAATTCTTCCGGTAACATCCAGAACCACGATGTCGGGATCCATATTCCTGGTCTGAAGCGTCAACATGGCTCAAGCTCCTAATTCGATTTTTGGACCTGCCGTTAGCGGAAACCGCTGAACAAAACAACATCGGTATCGTTGTAGCGAGCGCGCGTGATGGCTAATTTCCTGCCGTCGCGCGACCAGGCATAGGCACGCACCAGGGCTGGTTCGGAATCAAAGTGAGTCAACTGCACGGGCGCAGCGCCGGCCAGCGGCTGCATGTACACATTCTGCGTGTTGCCCGTCGTATTGTGTACGTAAGTAAGCGAGTGTCCGTCTGGCGTCCACCGGAGGTCATCAAAACTGTATGTCGCAGGCACCTCGATCTCCCGTTCCGGTGCACCGCCTTCCAGCTTCTGAACCACAAACTTCGACCTTGCGCTGGTTCCCTGGCCGTCGACCCTTCCATAGGCGACGAATGCACCATCCGGCGACACCGCGGGATAAGACACGTTTCCGTGGGCCAGCTCCACAGGCGTGCCTCCGTCAGCTGACACTTTAATAATATGTCGCGAGCTGTCGGATTCTAGGTAAACCACCCATTTGCCGTCAGGCGTGCAGGACGTTCCCCATTCCAGTTTGCCAAACCCGAGCTGCTTCAACTCGCCGGTCGCCGTATTCAGCCGCCACACCTGCTGCGTGTTGTCTTCGGTTACAATCGGCAGCACGACTATGTCACCTGGGCCGCAGGCAGTCGCACCTCCCACCAACGTGTCTTTCTGCAAGAGGTGAACCCGGTTCGAGCCGTCCGCGTCTGTCACGTAGGGGCGGGATGCAGAATCCGTTTGCAACAGCTTGCCAGTAGCTGTCCATGAAAGGGTGTCGCCGGCTACTTGTTCGCTCGAGATCGGAGCGAGCTTCCAATCGATTTTGTCATTCAACACTGTTGGAGAATCGCCCACGAAGATCTGTCCATGTTCGGTCAGCGGCCGGATGCTGATGTTGCGGGTGTCGATTGCGGGCGCACTGCGGCTGAAGAGTTTGTAAACTCCAAATCCCGCTGCAATGACAAGCAGTACGACTACGGCTGCGGCGGCGAAGGCGACACTTTTGTGGCGGCCGGCTTCGGCAATCAGGGCGGAACTGGAGGACTCTGTGCCTGGTGGCGCGACTGCGCTGGGCTGCGACGGTGCGGAAGCACTTGCCGCGATTCCTTGCGCCGATGAGGCTGGGATTACGTTGCTGGCGCTGGCCGAACTTGCGGGCTTAAGCAGAGATGCTTCGTCGCTTCTTTGCGGCACTTGGCCCGATTCCGTCTCGCGCTTCAGCCGCTTCAGGTCGGCCCGCATATCGGATGCATGCTGGTAGCGCAGCTCGCGGTCTTTCTCCAGAGCCTTGTTGATGACATCTTCGAGCTTGGGAGAAACATCTGGATTCAGCCGGACGGGCGCGACCGGGATCTTGTGAAGAATCGAGTCGAACAGGTCGGCGGAGGAATCGCCGCGGAAGGGCAACGTCCCGGTGGCCATCTCGTACAAAACGGCGCCAAAGGAAAACAGATCGGTGCGGGCGTCGAGTTCCTTGCCGCGCGCCCGCTCGGGCGACATGTAGGCAACGGTGCCGACGGCGGTCCCGGGGCTGGTCAGATGGTCCGACTCGACCGTTGCCTGTGTCGCTCCAAGCGAACTGGTCGCGGCGGTTGTCATCTTGGCCAGCCCGAAATCGAGAATCTTGGCGTGCCCGCGCTCGGTCACAAAGATATTGGCTGGCTTGATATCGCGGTGAACGATGTTTTTGGCGTGGGCGGCATCGAGGGCGTCGGCGATCTCGATGGAGAGGGAGAGCAAGGTCTCGAGTTCGAGCGGATGGCTGGCGATCATGTGCTTCAGCGTCGTGCCATCCAGAAACTCCATGACGATGAAGGCCTGGCCATTTTCTTCGCCGATGTCGTAGATTGTGCAGATGTTGGGATGGTTCAGGGCAGAGGCCGCTCTCGCTTCGCGGCGAAAGCGCTCCAGTGCCTGATGGTCTTGGGCCGCGTCTTCCGGGAGAAACTTCAGGGCCACGAAGCGGTCGAGGCGGGTGTCCTCGGCTTTGTAAACCACACCCATGCCGCCGCCACCGAGCTTCGCGACGATGCGGTAGTGCGCGATGGTTTGGCCGATCATTGGTTGTCCGAACGTGCTTGTCCGATCATGAAATCGGAGATCGGGGAATCGCGCCATCTTAGGCGGGAAGGGACGGCAAGTCAATGCTCACCGGGGAAGTGTGTCATACCACATTAGAAATGTCCCCGCTTTGTCCACCCCCTGAAAATCGTACGGAGTTCTTGGGAGGAAGGCCGTTTCTCCAAGGATGATTGGGAGCTGGAGATGAGCTCCGGCGTAGGATCGGGGAAGGGGGCGGCAATTGGGGAGGCCCGGTTTTTCCGCATCTCAACGCTAACGTCTCAAACACCCGCTCGAACTGGAAGGCTGGTTTTGTGTAAGGCTTCTTGGTTTTATGTTCCTGAGCCAGCCGCTTGCCTTCAGGTTCCGGATGCAATTCCGCCATTCAGCACTCGCCTCTAGAGAAGGACTCGTCTGCACGGCTGGAATTTACTTTTGCCGAGATCATACATTTGGTCGCCGTTGCCGGAAAGCTGCTCTTCGCGCCGGCCTGCCTGCCAGCAGCGTAGTGTTTTAGTTCTTTCTTTCTACAAGGAAGTGCGCTAGCTCTTTGAGGGTGGTGGCGCGGCCTGCGAAGGGATCAAGTTGCGTGCAGGCCTTCGCGACCAGGGCGTCGGCTTTGCGCAGTGATTCCTCGATGCCGAAGAGCGCAGGATAGGTCGCTTTTTCGGCGGCAGTGTCTTTGCCGGCGGTTTTTCCGAGTTGCTCGGAGGTTTGGGTCACGTCGAGCACATCGTCGATGATTTGAAAGGCGAGGCCGATGGACTGGCCGTAGATGCGGAGGCGTTCAATGTCGCTTGCGCTGGCGCCGGCGTACATACCTCCGGTAACGACGCTGGCCGTGATCAGGGCCGCGGTTTTCGAGCGATGGATGTATTCGAGCGTGGCGAGATCGGGCTTCTTGTGTTCGGCTTCGAGGTCCACGACTTGCCCGCCAATCATGCCGTCAATGGTGCCGGTGGCGTGTGCGATCTCGTGAATGATCGCAACCCGCGCCTCAGCGGGACAATGGATCTGTGCCAACACTTCGTAAGCCTGAGTCTGCAGAGCATCGCCGGCCAGGATTGCCATAGCTTCGCCGAAAGCCTTGTGGCACGTTGGCCGGCCGCGGCGCAGGTCGTCATTGTCGAGGGCGGGCAAGTCATCGTGGATCAGCGAATAGGTGTGGAGCATCTCGAGCGCGGCGCCGAGTTGTTCGATGCCGGCGGGCAAAGCTCCGGTTGGTTTCGGCATTGTCATGCGTCCGGCTTCCATGCAGAGAATCGGCCGCAGGCGCTTGCCGCCAGCGAATACGCTGTGGCGCATGGCTTGATGGATGGAGGTCGGATGCTGCGTTGCCGCCGGCAAGAGTTGTTCGAGCGCGGCATCGGCGGCCACGCGCCCCTCATCGAGAACCTGTTTCAGCATCGCATCGCAGTATAACAAGTAGGGCGGCGAGAGAATTGATTTGGACCTGCGAATCGCCCGCTGGCCGCGGCCGGGAATCACACGCCAACCTGCAGCTACCCTTCCACCTGGAAGAACTGCGCCATCTTGCGGAACTTCTGATACCGCGCTTCGAGCAAATCCCGCACCGGCAATTTCTTCAATTCCGCCAGATGCTGCGCCAGCGCCTGGTCGAGCAACTCGGCGGCCCGCGCATGATCCGCATGCGCGCCGCCCGAGGGCTCGGGGATGATGCCATCGATACAACCCAACTCGCTCATGTCTTTCGCCGTGATCTTCATCGCCTCCGCCGCCAGTTCCTTCTTGCTGGCGTCACGCCACATGATCGACGCACACCCCTCCGGCGAGATCACCGAATAGACCGCGTTCTCCATCATCAACACGCGGTCGGCCACGGCAATCGCCAGCGCTCCTCCGCTTCCGCCCACGCCGATCACGGTCGCGATAATCGGCACTTCCAGCCGCGACATCTCCAGCAGATTGCGAGCAATCGCCTCGCCCTGCCCGCGCTCTTCCGCGTGCAAACCCGGGTACGCGCCATCGGTATCCACAAAACTTAGAATCGGCCGCCCGAACTTCTCCGCAATCCTCATCACGCGCAGCGCCTTCCGATAGCCCTCCGGATGCGGCATCCCAAAATTGCGATACACGCGCTGCTTCGCGTCACGCGCCTTCTGCTGCCCGATTACAATCACCGCCTCGCCATGAAACCGCGCCATCCCACAAACTATCGCCGGATCGTCGCGGAATCCCCGGTCCCCATGAATCTCGCTCCAGTCGGTGAAAATGCGCTCCACATAATCGAGCGTGTAAGGCCGCTGCGGATGCCGCGCCAGATTGGTCCGCTCCCACGCGCTCAGCGGCGCCGACACCTCGCGCCGCAGGTCGTTCACACGCTCATGCAATTGCTGGATCTGCCGACGCGTGTCCTCGCCCTGCCCCTCAAGCGACTCCAGCCGCGCAATCTGCTGCTCGATTTTGTCCAGCTCCTGCCGCGCTTTCAATCCAGAATCCATCTTGATGACATTCCCATTCCTGCGGGTGTGGTGCTCTTCCACAATCGAGAGTAAGAATTCCGTCCCGGCCATTGCGCGATGCGTCGCCACCGCCGGATGCTCCGTGCCGACAACTGCCGCGTGTCCCACGCCCGTATCCTGCTGTTTCGCCCGCTTTGTTTTCGCTCGGCGCATCGGTCGCATCGCGTGTTTACATGGCTAGAATGTATGACGATCGACCGATCACGATCGACGATTAACGATCAATTAATGATGCGAACGCTGCCGCGCCCGCACAATTCCTCAACCCGCAGCATAAAATTGCGGTCTGGCATCACATTATAGCCTTCGGCTTCCATCACCACCATGAAATCCCCGTCCCGCTCCAAATCGAACAACACCTTCGCTTCTCCCTGCCGCTCGCGGAACAGCGCATGCAAGGCATCCACAATCCGATCCTCTGCGCTCCCGAGAGGAATGCGAATACGAATCGCCTTCGGCAGCGGCACCCGCGCCTCGTCCAGCGGAATAATCTCGTTGGCGGTAACCTTCGGGCTCGCCCCCTCTTCAATGCGCACGCCCCCACGCACCAGCACCGGCACGTCCAGCTTCACTTTCTCCGCCAGCTTTTTGTAGGCCTCCGGAAAAACCAGCAGCTCGACCTTGCCAAATATGTCTTCGAGCGCCGCCTGCGCCCACAATTCCCCACTCCGTTTCGACTTAGCAACGCGCAGACCCGAAATCAGCCCCGCCGTCGTGATGTTCTCGTCCTTCGCCGTCGATTTCTTCAGCGCGGCAATATCTTCAGTCGACAGCGCATTCAGCTCCGCCAGTTTCTCTTTGTACTTTTCCAGCGGATGCCCGGTGATATAGAACCCGAGAATTTCCTTCTCGGCCGCCAGCCGAGTTTGCTCATCCCAGTCCGGCACATTCGGCAAATCCTCGTTACCACGATCAGCCGATTCATCGGCAAACACTCCAAACAGCCCGTGCTGCCCCGATTCCGCGTCCCTTTGCGTCTTCTGCGCGCGCTCGATCGCTTTGTCCAGCCCCTGCATCACCTGCGCCCGCCGCCCAAAACAATCCATCGCGCCGCTCTTGATCAGCGATTCCAGCACACGTTTGTTAAGCAGCCGCAAATCTACTTCTTCGCAGAATTCATAGAGTGATCTGAATTTCCGCCCCAGCTTTTTCCGCGCTGCCACGATCGACTCAATCGCATTCCCGCCCACGTTCTTCACCGCTGCCAGACCAAATCGAATCGCCTCCGCATGCGGAGTAAAGTTCGCGTCGCTGATATTGATATCCGGCGGCTCCACCGCAATTCCCATTTCGCGGCACTCATTGATGTACTTGACCACATCGTCCGTCGATCCCGTCACCGACGTCAGCAGCGCCGCCATGAATTCCAGCGGATGATGGGTCTTCAAGTAAGCCGTGTGATACGCCAGCAGCGCATAAGCCGCCGAGTGTGACTTGTTGAATCCATATCCCGCAAACTGCGCCATCAGATCGAAAATCTTCTCGATCTTTTTCGGCGGATACCCGTTCTTGGTCGCCCCCTGCACAAAGCGCTCGCGCTGCGCCGCCATTTCCTCGGCTTTTTTCTTCCCCATCGCGCGCCGCAGCAAATCAGCATCGCCCAGCGAGTAACCTGCCAGTCGGTTTGCCACCTGCATCACCTGTTCCTGATACACGATGACACCCAGCGTCTCCTGCAAAATTTCCTTCAACTCAGGCAATTCGTATTCGATTTTCCGCCGCCCGTGTTTGCGTTCGATGAAGTCGTCAATCATGCCGCCCTGGATCGGCCCCGGCCGGTAGAGCGCGTTCAGTGCGGTCAGGTCTTCAATCGAGTTCGGCTGATAACGCCGCAGCACGTCGCGCATCCCCTGCGATTCAAACTGGAACACGCCCGAAGTCAATCCCCGATGAAAAACTTTCTGGTAAGTCTGTTCATCTTCCAGTGGAATCTCTTCCAGCTTTACCTGCTGCCCTTTTTGCGCAATCAGCTTGAGCGTGTCGTCCAGAATCGTCAGCGTCGTCAGCCCAAGAAAATCCATTTTCAGCAGGCCCATCTTCTCGATGGCCACCATGTCAAAGGCGGTGACAATTTCGTCGTTCTTCGTTTTGTGCAGCGGCACCAGCTCAATTAGCGGCCGCGGCGAAATCACGACCCCAGCGGCGTGTACACCCGAGTTGCGCACTAAGCCTTCCAGCTTTCGCGCCGTGTCGAGCAGATCCCGGACCTGCTTGTCTTTTTCGTACGCCTCCTGCATCGCCGCCGACTCTTTGAGTGCGTCGTCGAGCTTGATATTCAGCGTAGCGGGCACCATTTTCGCGATGCGGTCCACATCGGCGTAGGGCATATCCATGGCCCGGCCTACATCTTTAATCGCCGCTTTCGCCGCCATCGTCCCAAACGTGATGATCTGCGCAACATTCTGGCGCCCATATTTATTCGTGACGTAGTCGATCACCTCGCCGCGCCGGTTCATGCAGAAGTCAATGTCGATGTCGGGCATCGAAATCCGTTCCGGGTTCAGGAAGCGCTCAAACAGCAGCTCATGCTGCAGCGGATCGATGTCGGTAATCCCCAGTGAAAACGCTACCAGCGCACCCGCCGCCGATCCCCTCCCCGGACCCACCGGAATGCCACGTTCCTTTGCGTGCCGGATAAAGTCCCAGACAATCAGGAAATATCCCGAAAATTTCATCTGCTGGATGATGGCGATCTCGCGCGACAGCCGCTGCTCATAATCCGCAAGCGAATGCTTCAGCCGTCCCGCGCCTGACAACGGACGCAACACTTCCAGCCGCCGCGCAAACCCCTGCCGCGTGATGTGCTCAAAATAACTATCCAGCGTGAATCCGTCCGGCACATCAAAATGCGGAAACGGGCTCGGTACTTTCTCCAGCCGCAAATTGCACCGCTCGGCAATCGCCAGGGTGCGCGCCACCACCTCCGGCGACTGCTTAAATTTCTCCAGCATCTGATCGCCGTTCTTCACGAAAAACTGGTTGCCCTCGAACTTCATCCGGTTCGTGTCCCGCACGGACTTCCCCGTTTGAATGCACAGCATCACATCCTGAGCATCGGCGTCGTCCTCACACAGGTAGTGGCTGTCGTTGGTGGCCACCAGCGGCAGCCCAAGATCTTTTTCCAGTCGAAACAGCTCCGGATTGATGCGATGTTCCATCTCCAATCCCTGGTCCTGAATCTCCAGGAAAAAATTCTCTTTGCCAAAAAGATCGCTGTAAAACGCCGCCGTCCCGCGCGCCGCGTCGTAGTTCCCTTCCGTCAGCCGCTCGGCGACTTCGCCCTTCAGGCAGCCCGAAAGCCCAATCAACCCCCGCGAGTGCTCGGCCAGAAACTTCTTGCTCACCCGCGGCTTGTAGTAAAAACCATGCAGCGACGCTTCCGACGTGATCTTCACTAGGTTGCGATAGCCTTCCTCGTTTTCGGCGAGCACCAGCAGATGGTTATAGGTATCGCCCTCAGGCGGAGTGCGTTCGATGTTGTGGTCGTCCTTCTTGCAGATATAAAGCTCGCACCCTACAATCGGCTTGACCCCGACCTTATGCGCGGCATTCACAAAGTGCACCGCGCCAAAAATATTGCCGTGGTCGGTCATCGCGACCGCAGGCATGCCGAGCTTCTTCACGCGGTCAACAAGCTTTTCGACGTCGCAAGCGCCGTCGAGCAGGGAGTAATCGCTATGCAAATGCAGATGTACGAATTCCGCCATATTCTCCGGGTGATTTCTTGAGCAGCAGCAATTCTATTCGCTAAAAGCGCAGGCCAGACGGCCCACTTATCCACAGACGAGGAAAACATCACCGCAGAAATTCTGCACCAGGTTTGGGAGGAGAAATCCGATTCTTGGGTGGCGCAGCACTTCAGCGCTGCGATAACCGATCCGTTTGGAATGCGGCTTCAGCCGCTGAGGTCTACTGCCCTTCGCCTGTACCCGGGAGGTGAAAATCGACACCGCGATCGTCATTGGCCCGGACCGTAGCCGGAATATCGAGCACCGCCAGAGGAATTCTCTCCGTCCGCGTCGCCATGAAGTTCCACAACATCCCGTCGACGATCGCGTAATTCTGAATCTCCCGCTGCTGACCGTTGCGGAACACCAGCACTGTAGCCGGATCGTTCCGCGCTGTCTCTTCCCTACTCGGCTGAGGATCGCGACGCGCACGGGGAGCGTAAGCATCCTGATCCTGCTGGTCCAGCATCTGCTGCTCTTCCAGATTGTCTTCGTTCATTTGTTCGGCCATCTGCTGCTGCTGCGCATAGTCCTGATCAGACGACGACCCCGAATCCCACCACCACGAGTCGAGAAACGGATCATAATATCCGTAATAAGGATAGCCATAATAAGGATACCCATATCCCCACCGGTTCCTGAATCCGTAGCCGTACCCATAGCGATTTCCACGAAAGCCACGCGACCCGAATCCGCCGTGTCCGCCTCGCCCAAGGTGCGAGCCGCCGGCAAAACCGCTGCCCGCATAGCTAGCGTGAGAACCACTGAAGCCGCCACCCACGCTATGGCCGCCCATCGCGCTGTGACCGCCAGATCCCACATGGCCTCCGCCGCTGAATCCCCCATGCCCTCCGCCGCTAAACCCGCCATGGCTGCTGCCGCCACCCCCGCCATGCCCTCCATGTTGGGCGCAGACCGGCACTACCGAGAGAATAAGGAAAAACGCCGCGAAGGTAAAAAGGCGACGCATAACAAGATTATACATCCAATCCACACCATCGACGGACCTTCCAATACCCCAAATGAAGCGCCAGTAGCCCCGTCGACGGTCCCACGTAGCGACAGCCTGCTCGGCTGTCCAGCGGAGCGAAGGTCCGCAGCCTAAATCTGGTAATCCAAATAATCGTCGCCAAACAACTGCTCCGCTGACGCGTGCACCGACGGCGTCTCTTCATCGATACTCAAATCCGGCTCCGCCCCCAGCGCCTCGTGCGAATGTTCCTGAAACTTCTCGCGCAGCTCGTGCACTTCCTTCGCCAGCTTGATGATCACAGCCGACAGCGGATCCTGGATTTCCTTCGGATCGCTGATCACCACCCGCTTACCGTCGCGCAGCACGATGTGCCCCGGCACACCCACGATCGTCGAGTTTGCCGGCACGTTCCGCAGCACCACCGATCCCGCCCCCACTCGGCAGTTATCCCCTACCGTAATGTTCCCCAGGATTTTCGCACCCGATCCCACCACAACGCCGTTCCCGATAGTAGGATGCCGTTTCCCTTTCTCCTTGCCCGTCCCGCCCAACGTCACACCCTGGTAGAGCGTGACGTCGTCGCCCACAATCGACGTTTCCCCAATCACCACCGCCATCCCGTGATCGATGAACAGTCGCCGCCCAATCTCCGCTCCCGGATGAATCTCAATTCCCGTCAATAGACGCGATACCTGCGATCCAAAGCGCGCCAGAAATCGAAACCCGTGCCGCCACAGCCAGTGCGTTGCATGATGGGTCCACACCGCGTGCAGCCCCGGATAACAGAACAGCACTTCAAAATATGACCGCGCCGCCGGGTCCGTTTCAAAGACCGCAGCGATGTCTTCCCGCACCGATTTGACGAAGCTGATCATGGCATCGCAGCCGTCGGAAGGGCCAGAGCCTGTTGCCGCAGCTGCTCAAACAAAATGCTGCTCAGGTACCGCTCTCCAAACGACGGCAAAATCACCACAATCAGCTTACCTGCATTCTCCGCGCGCGCGGCAACTTTCAACGCCGCCACTACCGCCGCGCCCGATGAAATTCCTACCAGCAACCCTTCCTCCAGCGGCAGCCGCCGCGCCATGTCGATCGCCTCGTCATTGGTAACCGCGATCACCTCGTCAATCAAGTCCCGCCGCAGAATACTCGGCACGAACCCGGCCCCGATCCCTTGAATCTTGTGCGGCGAAGGCTTCCCGCCCGAAAGCACCGGGCTGTCCGACGGCTCCACGGCAATCGCTTTGAACGACGCCTTCTTCGGCTTGATGTACTCGCTCACCCCCGTCAGCGTCCCGCCCGTACCAATCCCCGAAACCAGAAAATCCACGCGCCCATCCGTGTCATTCCATATCTCCGGTCCCGTCGTCTCCACGTGAATCTTCGGGTTCGCCGGATTGTCGAACTGTTGCAGCATGTAGCCGTTCGGCGTCGCCGCCAGGAGTTCCTCGGCTTTCGCGATTGCGCCTTTCATCCCCTTGGGCCCGGGTGTCAGCACAATCTCCGCGCCGAATGCCAGCAACAGCACCCGCCGCTCCGTGCTCATCGTATCCGGCATCGTCAGGATCAACTTGTATCCTCGCACCGCCGCCACAAACGCCAGCGCGATTCCCGTGTTCCCGCTGGTCGGCTCAATCAGCACTGTCTTTCCCGGCTGAATTTTGCCCGCGCGCTCAGCCTCCAGAATCATGCTGACCCCGATGCGGTCCTTAACGCTCGCCAGCGGATTCTGGCTTTCCAGCTTAGCCACCACCTCCGCCGCCACGCCACGAGTAACATGGTTAAGCCGCACCAGCGGCGTGTTCCCAATCAGCTCTGTAACATCCTTTGCGATCTTCATGGTCATGCCGTCCCATCAAAATAGAATCTCAATCCGTCCTGCCGAAAACAAAACCACAACGCTGCCCCAACCTTGCGCTCTTTTGCAAGGGAAAACTTATCCGAGGACTAACCAGCGCCCCAACTACGGCGCCATAGCCTCCGCGTTCCGCAGCGCGTCCTCCATCGTCTGGTTGCTGTGAGTCTCTTCATTCACCACCCGCCACCCATCGTCGAATTCGCGAAGCGCCACCATCGACCGATAGCGCACCCCGCCGTCATACAGCGCAGCTCCCACCTGGTTCAGCGGGGCCCAATGCCACATGAATTCTACATCCGCAAAATTCCCCGCTTTGCTGATCCCCGTAATCCCTTCCAGCGTCCGCTGCGCCACCTCAATCCCGAACGGCCCCCGCTGCGTCTCGCTTCCAATTAACGGCCGAATTGCCGTCACTCCCAGTGGCGACAGCTCCACGTCCCAGCACGGAGGAGGCTCCAATCCCACCGGGCACTTCTGCAGCGTGCCAATAATCCACCCCCGCCGTTGCAGCACCATCGATTCCGGAGAATTAAATTCCTTGTTCGACACCAGCCCCGTCGTCAGCCAGAACGTCTGCGGCAGTTTGAACGCCTCCGATTGCGAAATCAAATCCCCCGCCAGCCGCCGAGTTAGGAAATCCCGAGGCGAGCACCCGAGTCCGAGAAACAAAAATCCAACCGTCAGGACGGTCTTCAAGCACCCGCGAAAAGAGCCGGTTTGGATGCCGAGCATTCCTGCGTGCACCTCTGTGTACCCCGTGGGAGTCAGGTTTTAAGCGAAACGCCAACGCTGCCAGTAAGAAAAGAACACAACGTCAGCCGCATGCGCTAATAGATGCGAGGCCGCTCTTCATCGCGTCAAAATTCTTACCAATCCCGCCCGCGAACGCGGCACGAAAGGCATCCCAGCAATCTGCCCGTCATACTCCTGGGCCCACCGTCCCGGAATCGCCTCACCGCAAGCCGGACACGCGCCCGAGGCCGTCAGCTTATACTCCTCGACCCAAAATCCCCGCCGCCGTATCAAAGTCTCGCCACATTGCGGACACCGTGTATCTTCCAGCCCGCGCACGCGTCCCGGCAAGTTCCCACAATACACATACCGCAACCCCGCCGCGCGCCCAATCCCCGCTGCCCGCACCAAATCTTCCGCCCGCGTGTCCTCGGAAGAGGTCATCTTATAGTCGCGATGAAACGCCGTAACATGCCAGGGAATATCCACCGACACTCCCGCCACAAACTCCGTCAGCCGCCGCAATTCGTCGTCCGAGTCGTTAAACCCCCGAATTAGCAGCGTAACAATCTCCACCCAAATGCCCATGCCATAGAGCGCCCGAATCGTCTCCAGAATCGGCTCAATCCGCCCGCCAAGCTCCCGGTAATGCCGGTCGTCAAACGACTTCAAATCCACCTTATAAAAATCGATCCACGGACGCAGATACTCCAGCACCTGCCGAGTCCCATTCCCATTCGAAACATAAGCCGTCTGCAATCCCGCCGCACGCGCTTCCCGAAAAACCGCCACCGCCCATTCGCTAGTAATCAAAGGCTCGTTATAAGTTGAAACCATCACCCGCGCGCCGTGCGCAAGCGCATCCTTCACCATCGACTTGGAATCCGCTTCCTCAATCGGAGAAACCGCCTCCTCATCCCGCAGCGCCTGCGAAGTCACCCAATTCTGGCAATACGAGCAATGCAGGTCGCACCCCAACATCCCAAAGCTATAGGCAAGTGCCCCAGGTAGAGCATGGAAGAAAGGCTTCTTTTCAATGGGATCGCACTGCGCTCCCGCTACATATCCAAACGGAACATACAGTTTCCCGCCCCGATTGAACCGAACCTTGCAAACCCCGCGCTGCCCCTCAGCAATCGGACAGCAATGCCCGCAAGCTGAACACCGAATCCGCGAGCGCCCGCTCCCCCCGTCGGCAATCGGCTCCCAAAGCGCGTGATCCCCTTCAACAACACGCAAATCGAGAAAGTCTCGTAGCGTAGTCATAGATTCTATTCTACGACTGATAAGGAGGGAGAGACTCTCGTCGAGCGCTGCGGCACCAGCGTTTTCTTGATTACGGGGGTTGGCCGCTGAAGTCTCGCTCTTACTCCAGGTTGGTGCGTGTTCCAATGCAAAATCTCCGCCTCGAACACCCCTGACAGGCTAAGATAATTGCACTCGCACCTCCACTGGAACTCGCGTGATCGAAACGAAAACGGAAGCTGAGATTAAGAACCCGGCGCGGCCTTTGCCCACGCTCCCTGTGAGCGTGATCATTCCAGCTCGCAACGAAGCGCGCAATTTGCCTCGCTGTCTCGAATCGCTTGCGTCGGTCGGCGAAATTTATCTCATCGACTCGCAGAGCGCCGATGACACAGCGCGCATCGCCGAATCCCACGGCGCGAAGGTCGTACAGTTTCATTATCGCGGAGGTTGGCCCAAGAAGCGCCAATGGGCCATGGATACGCTGCCTTTCGCCCACGACTGGATTCTGCTGCTCGATGCCGACGAAGTTCTCACGCCCGAGCTGGCCGCCGAGATTCGCAGCGCAATGCAGGCCTCCGATGTCAATGGCTACTACATCGCCCTCGAAATGTATTTTCTCGGCCGCCGCCTGCGCCATAGCGGAGCCAGTTTCTGGAAGCTCTCGCTCTTCCGCAAAGGCCTGGGCCGCTTTGAATGCCGCCTGCAAGACCAGACCACCTCGATGGCCGACATGGAAGTCCATGAACACGTCATCGTCAACGGACCGACGCGCCGCTTGCAGCATCCGCTCGTGCATCACAACGTCGAGTCGCTCGACCGCTACATTCAGAAGCACAACGAGTATTCCAACTGGGAAGCCCGCGTCTGGCTCGACGGCAATAAGAACGAGGAACAGATTCAACCTTCACTCTGGGGAACGCAAGCCCAGCGCCGCCGCTGGCTTCGCCGCCATTTCTTCGAACTGCCTGGATCGCCCGTTCTTTTTTTTCTCTACAAATATTTCGCGCGCCTCGGTTTTCTCGACGGCGTTCCCGGCTTCATTTACTGCGTTTTTCAGGGAGTCCAATTCTTCCACATTAAGGCCAAGATTTACGAGTTGCGCGCCTTAAGGAAGGCAGCCTGACTCATGTGCGGCATCAGTGGGCTTGTAAATCCCGGCGGCCATTCCAGCGATCGCAAAACGCTGGCGCGCATGACCGCCGTCCAGCAGCATCGCGGACCCGATGACTTCGGGCTCTGGGAGCGCCGTTTCCCCGATGGAACCTACATCGGCCTCGGCAGCCGCCGCCTCGCCATTCTCGACCTCTCGCCCGACGGTCACATGCCCATGCGTAACGAAGCAACGCCGAATGAAGACGGCTCCGTCTGGATCACCTATAACGGCGAAATCTATAATTTCGGCGATCTGCGCCGCGAGCTCCAGGCCAAAGGCCATCGTTTCCGTTCGCACACCGACACCGAAGCCGTCATTCATCTCTACGAAGAGTACGGCGCAGACTGCCTCAATCGCCTCAACGGCATGTTCGCCTTCGCCATCTGCGATCTGCGCGGCACATCGCCAAAGCTCTTCCTCGCGCGCGACCACTTCGGAATCAAGCCCCTCTACTACTTCGAGCAAGCAGGCAAACTCGCCTTCGCGTCGGAGATCAAAGCCCTGCTCGAAGTTCCCGGCGTTGAAGCGCGCATGAACATGGAGGCGCTGCATCAATATCTGACCTTCCTCTGGGTTCCTGATCCTGCGACCATGTTCGAAGGCATTCACAAGCTCGAAGCCGGACATTACGCCACTTGGCAGCGCGGCGAATTTAAGATCGACCCATATTGGGATCTGACGTTTCCACCCGCCGACTACGATTTTTCGTGTGGCGCGGAAACCCCCGCCCGCGAAACCCAGCGCCGGGAAAGCGATCTAGCGGAAGCCATCCGCGAAAGATTCTGCGCGTCGGTCGAAGAGCAGATGGTGAGCGATGTCCCGATCGGCGCCTTCCTCAGCGCCGGCCTCGATTCCTCAAGCATCGTCGCCGCCATGGCGCGCAAAAAGTCCGTTCGCACTTATACGATCACCTTCCCCGAAAAATATCGCGTAGGCGAAACCACCATCGACGATCCCGCCGTCGCTCGTCGCTTGGCGCACAAGCTAGGCTGCGAACATCACGAAATCGTGGTCGAGCCCGACGTAGTCAGCCTCCTCCCCAGCCTGACCTGGCACATGGACGAGCCCACCGCCGATCCTGCGCTCATCACGGCCTATCTCGTCTGCCGCGAAGCGCATAAACAGGCTACCGTCCTGCTCTCCGGCGTTGGCGGCGATGAACTCTTCGCCGGCTATCGCAAGCACGTCGCGCACGTTTGGGCGGAAGAATATCGGCGCGTCCCAGAGTTCGCACGCACCGCAGCCGAGAAAACTGCGCTCGCGCTTCCCAGCCTGCGCGGCACTAGCATGAAAGGCTCCGTTCGTTTGGCCAAGAAGATGGCGCGCAGCGCCGCGCTCAACCCGGCAGAGGCTTTCATCCGCAATTGCACCTATCTCGACGGACAGCAAAAGGCTGATTTGTACGCGCCGGCCTTGCAAGAGCTGACGGGCCTCAATCCCTCCGCGCGGCATGAAGCCGCGTTCGCCAAAGTCCGGCACGCCGATTTCCTTAACCAGATGCTCTATCTCGACACTAAGATTTTCATGACCACGCTCAACCTCACGTACAACGACAAGATGAGCATGGCATCGTCTGTCGAGGTGCGTGTGCCGTTTCTTAATCGCGAGTTGGCGGAGTTTGTCGCCTGGAACGTCAAGCCGGAGTGGAAGCTGAAGGGAAAATGGCGTCCGGTAACCAAGCACATCTTCCGCGAGGCCATGCGCAGTATGCTTCCGCAGGAAGTCTTAGAGCAGCCCAAGGCCGGATTCGCGGCTCCGGTAGACTATTGGCTGGCGCACGATTTGCGTCCAGTGGTGGACGATCTGCTGTCTGAGTCTCAAGTCCGCAAGCGCGGCCTGTTTCGACCCGAAGCCGTTCGCGCGTATGTCGATGAGCACCGCCGAGGCGCGGAAGACTGGTCCTTGCAAATCTGGCAATTGCTGACGCTCGAGACCTGGATGCAGCTTTTCCTCGACGGCGGAGCGCGAGAATTTGCTCAAAGGACCCTTGCACAGCCACCAGCGCAGACGCCGCGATTGGCCACTGCATGAAACAACTTTTACAAGACGCGCGCGCAGGCAAATTGACCGTGACCGAGGTTCCGGCTCCGCAATTGCTCCCGGGATGCGTGCTCGTGCGAACCGCTGTCTCGCTGGTTTCAGCCGGCACCGAGCGCGCGTCGGCCGAGTTTGCACGCAAGAACCTGCTCGCGAAAGCCAAGTCTCGCCCCGATCTCGTGCGCGATGTTCTGGCCAAGCTGCAGCGCGATGGATTGGCCGCAACCGTGGGAACAGTTCGCTCGCGGCTTGATCAGCCGCAGTCGGTTGGTTACAGCAGTGCCGGAACCGTGATCGCGGTTGGCGACGGTGTTACCGACATCGCCGCAGGCGAGCGCGTGGCCTGTGCTGGCGCCGGTTATGCTGCCCATGCCGAATTCGCCTGCGTCCCGCGCTTACTCGTGGCCAAGATTCCAGCGACCTTTTCCGTGAACGCAGTCGATCGGACGGACCAAGGTCAGAAAGATCAAGCCGCCTCCTTCGAACAAGCCGCCTTCGGAACGGTGGGCGCAATTTGCCTGCACGGCATCCGCACAGCTCAAGTGTCTCTCGGCGATACCGTCGCCGTGATTGGCCTCGGCCTTCTCGGCCAGATCACCGTGCAATTGCTGCGAGCTGCCGGTTGCCGCGTCTTCGGCATGGACCTGATCGAAAAACGTGCCGGTATCGCAATCGCAAGCGGAGCCGATGCCACCGCTACCGACTCCTACGTATTTCGCGATCTCTGCTTTCAGAAAACGGGAGGCAGAGGCGTCGACTCAGTCCTGATCACCGCCGAAACGCTGTCGAGCGGTCCCGTCAATCTTGCCGCTGAAATCGCGCGCGATCGCGCGATTGTCTCAGCCGTGGGAACCGTCGGCATGGAACTCCAGCGCAAACTCTATTACGAAAAAGAACTCGACTTTCGCATCTCCCGCTCCTACGGCCCCGGACGCTACGACACCGCCTACGAGCAAAAGGGCCGCGACTACCCCATCGGTCACGTTCGCTGGACCGAGACGCGCAACATGGAGGTTTTTCTTCGCTTCCTTGCCGAAGGTAAGCTCAACCTCGCTCCGCTCATCACCCACCGCTTCCCAATCGAGCAGGCTGACTGCGCTTACGACCTGATCATGGGCCGCGCGGAAGAGTCCTCGCTTGCTGTGTTGCTCACCTACCCGGAAGCCGAAACAGACGCGCCGCCGCGTCTATTCGAAAGAATTGCGATCGCCTCTGCCCCATCGGCCGCTTCTCGCAAGCAAGGAGCGGTTGGCCTGGGCGTGCTCGGAGCCGGCAATTTCGCGCAGAGCACCCTGCTTCCCGCTCTGAAGGCAATCCCCGAGGTTGACTTTGTCGGAGTCGCAAATGCGACCGGCCCCCGCGGCCGCAGCGCCGCTGAGAAGTTTGGCTTTGCCTACTGCTCCAATTCCGAAGACGAAATCCTGCGAGATCCGAAAGTCAACGCGATCCTGATCGCCACGCGCCATCACCTTCATGCGCGCCAGGCACTGGCCGCGATCAACGCCGGCAGATCCGTATTTTGCGAGAAGCCGCTCTGCTTGACGGAAAGTGAACTTGCGTCGCTCGTGCGCGCCACGTTGCACATTGGTTCATCGTTCGAACGAGATTCGCTGCAAGTTCCGCTGCTGATGGTCGGCTTTAACCGCCGCTGTGCGCCAATGGCAATTCAGCTGAAGACCTTTCTATCAGAGATTCACGAGCCGCTATCCATGCACTATCGTGTAAACGCGGGCTTCATTGCCGCCGATCATTGGGTCAACGATCCCGAGCAAGGCGGAGGCCGCATTCTTGGCGAAGTCTGCCACTTCGTCGATTTCCTGTGCTTTCTAGCGGATGCTTGCCCCATCGAAGTGCAGGCGCAGAGTGTCGGCAACCCCCGTCAATACAGCATGGATAACATCGTGGCGCAGCTTAGATTTCCCAACGGCACGCTCGGCACGATCACCTACATGGCCAACGGCGACAAGTCCGTTTCCAAGGAGCGCCTGGAGGTCTTCGGCGGCGGTTCGGTTGCAATGCTTGAAGATTTTAGGCGCATTGAGCTCGTCCGCAATGGGCGCAAACAAATCTCGCGCGCGCGTCTGGAACAGGACAAAGGCCATAAAGCGGAGATGCGCGCCTTCGTCGATGCGGTGCAGGGCAAAATTCCACCGTCGATTTCCTTCGAACAAATCGTGGCTTCTACGCTCGCAACTCTGCGCCTTCAAAACGCCTGCCAGACGGGTCAACCGCTCGCAATCAACTTGAGTGAGTTCGTCGGCTCGGCCTTGCAGGACAGAATCACGGAGTAACAGACCGCTCGCACTGCGAAAAAGGGAATGACCGGCACATGCTGATTCTGGGCCTCAACATGTTTCACGCCGATGCTTCGGCAGCCATTATCGAAAACGGAAAGATTCTCTTTGCGGTCGCAGAGGAGCGACTCAACCGCCACAAGCACTACGGCGGCTTTCCATCGCTGGCCGTCAAGGCCTGTCTGGATGCGGTAGGTGCGAAACTAACCGACGTTCAGCACGTCGCGGTCGGCCAGGACAGCGACGCCAACCTCGCCAAGAAAGTACAATACGCGCTCGCCAATCCCGCCAAAATTCTGAACTTCATCAAAATGCGCCGGCGCAAAGAGGCCATGCGCGACCTGCGCCTGTCGCTCGCGCAAGCCCTACACCTTGACCCGAAGCAACTCAAATTTCAGGAGCATCACGTCGAGCACCACCTCGCCCACATTGCCAGCTCGTATCACTGTTCGCCGTGGGAAAAAGCTGCGGGCTTTAGTTACGACGGCTCCGGCGATTTCGTTTCCACCATGATGGCGCGCTGCGAAGGCAACAACATCCAGATTCTCGACCGCGTCTTCCTGCCGCATTCCTTAGGCAGCTTTTACACCATGATTTGCGAATTCATCGGCTACAAAAAATACGGCGATGAAGGCAAAGTGATGGGGCTCGCGCCCTACGGCAAAGACACGTTTGTCGAGCAGATCGGCAAGATCGTTTCGCTCAAGAATGGCGCTTTCCGGCTCAACATGAGCTACTTCAAGCCGCTCGGCAGCAATCAGGGGATGCAGGTGTTGCCCGACGGAACCGTTCGCCTGGCGCGGCATTTCAGCGACAAGATGGAAGCGCTCTTCGGCGCGCCGCGCGAGCCCTACAGCGAAATCACCCAGCGCGACATGGATCTCGCCTATGCCATGCAGCACTGTTTCGAGGAAGTGTTTTTTCGCCTGCTCCAGGACTTGCACCAGCGTGTGCCCGACGAAAACCTTGCCATGGCCGGAGGCTGCGCTCTCAACAGCGTAGCGAACGGGAAAATATTTAGTCGAACTCCCTTCCGCCGCACCTGGATTCAACCGGCCGCTGGCGACGAAGGCTTGGCGATTGGCGCTGCGCTTTACGCTTATCACGCCGTCTTGCAACAGCCGCGCCGCGAACAGATGAATCACGCTTATCTCGGCCCGGAATTCTCCGACGCTCACATCGAAGGCGCGCTAAAGTCCGCCCGTGTGAAATACCAGCGACTGGAGCGTGAACCGCTGCTCCATGCGGTCTCCAACGAAATGGTCCAAGGGAACGTCGTCGGCTGGTTCCAGGGCCGAATGGAATGGGGTCCGCGAGCGTTAGGGAATCGCTCGATTGTCACGCATCCCGGCCTGCCCAACATGAAAGACGTGCTCAACGCCCGCATCAAACACCGCGAGTGGTTTCGCCCGTTCGCCCCGGCGATTCTCGCCGAGGCGCAGTACGATTATTTCGAGCACGATCATGCGTCGCCCTATATGCTTCACGTATATAAAATTCGCCCTGACAAAAGAGAGCGCTTATGCGCCGTCAATCACGTCGACGACACCGGGCGCCTACAGACCGTAACGCGCGACGAAAATCCGCTTTACTACGACCTGATCAAAGTTTTCGGCCAGAAAACCGGGATTCCCGTGATCCTCAACACCAGCTTCAACGAGAACGAGCCCATCGTCTGCACGCCGGAAGAGGCGATCGATTGCTTCCAGCGTACAAAAATGGACGTGCTCGCCATCGGCCCATTTCTCACGCGCAAAATTGAAAACTGATGTCAGCTGGCGCACACCAAAACGAGCTCGGCGCGGCAACACACTCGGCAATCGGTCTTCGCAAAATAGCCGTCTGGCACGGCATTCGCGTACTTGCCTGGGACGGCGACGTTCTTTACGGGTGTCGTGGCTACGAGCTCGCTCGCGTGCAATCCGCGCACTTGCAGCATGCAGAACACACCGCGTGGGAAACAGTGGCCAGCTTTTCCCCCGCTTGGTGGAGGAACGTGACTTCGCGCAGTCGCATCGCGTATCGCCTCGTGCGCGACGGTTTCCACGCCCTTGCGCTGCTCGATGACAAAACCATGATCGCCGCTGTCCCTGGTGCGATTGTCGCGCGCCCGGCCAGCAGCAAGCAATTCCATCTAACCCATAGAATTCTTCGCGGCACGCGGCCGCTTCACATCACTACCGTCCCCGGCGGGAACATTTACTGGGGCGAATATTTCGATAACCGCGTCCGCGCCGAAGTGCACATCCACGCTTCTACCGATCGCGGTCAAACGTGGCATGTCGCTCACACTTTTCCCGCTGGCACGATTCGCCACGTCCACAATATCGTTTACGACCGCTGGGCTGATTGCCTTTGGATCCTTACCGGCGATGAAGGCTCGGAGTGCAAGGTGCTGCGCGCCTCGTGCGATCTCCGCTCCATCGAAACTGCGCTCTCGGGCAATCAGCAAGCACGCGCCGTGGCTGCCATCCCTGCGCAAGACGGACTCTACCTTTCCACCGATACTCCCTCGGAACAAAACCACGTTTTGCACCTGGACCGGACAGGACGAGTCGAGCAGATCGCTGACCTTGCCAGTTCCTCGATCTTCGGCTGCCGTACCGCCCACGCGCTCTTCTTTTCCTCTATGGTCGAGCCGAGCGCCGTAAACTCAACGAAACAAGTTCATCTCGCTGGATCTGCCGACGGAAGGAACTGGCAGACGTTGGCTCGCTGGGACAAAGATGTCCTGCCGATGCGCTATTTTCAGTACGGCAACGCCATTCTTCCTGATGGCAACAACATGACAAAGTATCTGGCAGCCACCACAATCGCAGTTAAGCGCGATGACCTCGTCACAACTCTCTGGGAAGTCGGCTTGAACGCGAGCGAGAATTCGCGTGCGTGCGGTCCCGCCAAGAGCCCATCCGCATGAATCCGTCTGCGCGCTGGCACTACTACCGACGCATCGTCCCAGCGTATTTTGGATCGGGGCGCAGTCAGCTCACATTCTGGCACGAAACGCCGAAGATCAATCCCCAGGCCAGTCACACGCAGTTCGGTCCCTACTACATGTTGTTTCGAGAAAAGGCCGACTATGCCGGCCACTACGACGCGGACGGCATTCCCATGCTCGACTATCGCGGCTCAATCGGCCTGCAGTACAACCCGATTGCGATTGCGCAATGGGGCCTTGCGAATGGCAACCTTCTCTGCGAGACGGACAACGAATCGCGCCGTCAGAAGACTCTCAAGGCCGCGAATTGGCTGGCCGCCAATCTCGAGCAGAATCCTAGCGGCCTTTGGGTCTGGAACCACCATTTCGATTGGGAATATCGCGACACGCTCAGGGCACCCTGGTACTCGGGTCTGGCTCAGGGCCAGGGGGTATCGCTGCTCCTTCGCGCTTATGCAGAGACTCGCGATGAAAAGTATCTGGAGGCAGCAGATCAAGCCTTCATCGCGCTCACCCAGCCCATCGCAGACGGAGGCGTTGTCCTCGAAGACGCCGATAACAATCTTTGGATCGAGGAGTATATCGTCAATCCGCCGACTCACATTTTGAATGGCTTCATCTGGGCGCTTTGGGGCGTGTTCGACTTCTGGCTTGCGCGTAGCGATGCAAACGCGCGGCGGATTTTCGACCGCGGGGCCGAAACTCTGCTCCGCAATCTCGCCCGCTACGACACCGGCTACTGGTCGTTGTACGAACAATCCGGACCCGGCCTGCAAATGCTCGCCAGCCCTTTCTATCATCGCCTGCATGTCGTACAGTTGCGAGTGATGGCGACGTTGACTGGAGACCGGCGCTTCTCGGTTTTCGCGGATCGCTGGGACACCTATGCCAAACACCGCGCCAACCGGGCGCGGGCGCTGGTCGAAAAAAGTATTTTCAAGTTGCTCCATTACTGATTGTGAAAATTCTCTACATTTCGCAATACTTCTCTCCGGAGATGGGAGCCCCCTCCGCGCGCGCATCCGAGCTGTCGCGCCACTGGGCGCACATGGGGCACGACGTGACCGTGCTTACCGGCTTCCCTAACCATCCGACAGGCATCGTTCCTGCGGACTGGCGCTCCCGGTTGCGACATCTGCGTTACTCGGAAAGGATCGACGGAGTTCAGGTTGAACGTACCTGGCTCTGGCCACTGCCCAATCGCGAAGCGCACGAAAGAATCCGCAATTACGCTTCGTTCTGTCTCTCGGCTGCGATTGCCGGCATTGGTTTGGCCAATCCCGATGTCATCATCGCGACTTCGCCTCAGCTATTGTGTGCGCTCGCCGGATGGTGGATTGCCCGCTGGAAGCGCGTGCCCTTTGTTTTCGAGGTCCGCGATCTCTGGCCTGAGTCGCTGGCTGCGGTCGGCGCCGGTGGTGAAGGAACTCTGTTGCATCGGGCGCTGGGCGCCATCGCAGGCTTTCTTTATAAGCGCGCCCACCGTATCGTCGTGGTTACGCCGGCTTTCAAAGAGCATCTGATCCAGAACTGGCGCGTTCCCGCGGAAAAGATTGCCCTTGTCGAGAATGGCGTCGAAACCGATCTCTTCCGTCCCGACGGGGCCTCCGCCAGCGAGGTTCGCAACCGATTCAGCCTCGACCAGCGTTTTCTAATCTGCTACGTCGGCACCATGGGAATGGCTCATGGCCTGGAGACTTTGATTGCTGCCGCCGAAGAATTGCAGACGACTCTGCCTGATGCCATGTTTCTGCTGATTGGCGAAGGAGCGGAAAAGCAGAACATCATCCAGTTGGCCGCGGCGCGCCGCCTTACGAACATTCGTTTCCTCGACCAGCAACCGCGCGAACGCATCCCTGCGTTTATTTCCGCTTCCGATCTTTGCCTTGTCCTGCTGAAACGAACCGATCTGTTCAAGACCGTCATCCCAACCAAGCTGCTCGAATACATGGCGTGCGCCCGCCCGGTTATCGTCGCCGTTGACGGGCAATCGCGTCAGATTGTCGAAGAAGCGCGCGCTGGTGTGTTTACGCCGCCAGAAGACAGCGGTGCCCTGGCGAATACTATTCGCGCGCTAGCGCGAGACTCCGAGCGGAGAAATCAAATGGGAACGAACGGAAGGCGATACATTGTACAGAAACTCTCGCGGCAGCAGACGGCATGGAATTACATTTCGGTGTTGGAGGAATTGCTCGGGTCGGAGGACCTGCCGCGAGTCGTTGCCGCCTGAGAACCTTGTCTCTAGTGCACGGCGATCAAGGCCAGCGCAGTCGACACGGCCATCGCGACGTCGGTGGACCGATAAGCCGCTCCTTTCGCCGCACTTCCAGGAACAAACAAGATGTCCCCTTTTGTCAGCGGTAAATCGGGCGCTTTCGCATATAGCATTTTCTTCAAATTAACCTGGATCTCCTGTATTCCGTTGGGCGTCTGGCGAAGGATTCTGGTTTTGCTCAAGGCTGAGGTTCTGGTGCTGCCGCCGGCCAGCGCAAGCGCTTTGAGCACCGTCAGCGAGTTGTCCTCAATCGAGAATCCGCTGGGACGAGCCACATCCCCCACAACATAAACAATCCCCGCTCGCGAGACGATGATGGTATCTCCGGGATAAACCTCTACGTTGTTCTGCGTGTCTTCGGCCAGGTTCGACGAAAGCTGTAGCACGGTCTTGTGGCCGGAATCACCGCGGTGCTCGATGGTCACCATGCGGCCTGCCCTATCAGTAAGCCCTCCGGCGGCTGAGATCAGGTCAAACAGTCGTCGTTCGCCGACGGCAGGGTAAGGCCCTGGATGTCCCACCTCGCCAGCCATGATGATAGCCTGCGAGGCCGACTCGTCGATGAAAATTGAAACGTGGGGGGAGCGGACGTAACCTCCATCTTCGAGCCGCTTCTGGATCAACTCCTGCGCCTCATCGGTGGTCAGGTCCGCTACGTGAACATAATCGATCAGCGGCAGGTAGATATCTCCCGCTCCGCTGATGCGAGTCTTGGTCATGAGGTCCGGAACGCCGAATACCGAAACTTCGATCAAATCTCCAATTCCCAGCTTGATGTTGGAATTTGGCAGCAAAGACAGCGCTGACGAATTGACTCGCTGTGTCGAATCGGGCACCGTGCCTGGAGGGGGGGCACCGCCGACCGGGGTTTGTGCCCGCAGGAACAGGCTGCACAAGCCGACAAAAACCACCTGTCCGGCGCACAAGAACAGACGCCGTTTCCACTCCGTCATACCAAGACTCCTAGGTTGATTTGTGGCTCGAGTCTAACATAGGCGGACCAGGAGATTGCCCGGCAAACGGCTTTCTGCGGGCTCGGACTCACAAAAATTAACGCGTACTTGCCCGTCCTGCTATTGCTCTTCCTCAGGACCGCGCTGTATATTTCGAAAAACAAAAACAAACCAATCGGTGAGCGCCACGAAACTGCGGTCCCTTGACTGGGAGAATTGAATGTTCTCTCCGAGCATGGCTTGAGATGACAGGTATTTCCAGCCAGAAGGGAAATTTGATTTGACGCTTTTGTTCTTTGGCTTATTTGCGCTTTCGCTGGCGCTCTCCTTTGCCGCCACCCGCGAAGTGCGAGACAGAGCAACGCGCCGTGGCTGGGTTTCGAAGCCGCAGGATGGACGCCACGTTCACGAAGCTCCGCTTCCCCGCCTCGGGGGAGCGGCCATATTCATGGCGTTTTCCATTACGGTGGGCTTGTGGCTAGCCATTTCATCGGTATTCCCACGCCTTGCCTTCGGAACGGATCCGGCGACCTTGTTGCGCATTTATGTCCCGGCCTGCCTCATTTTTTGCCTTGGGATCTACGACGACCTGCGCGGAGCCGGTCCCTATACCAAGTTCGTCGTGCAGGCTATCGCGGCGAGCATGCTCTTCGTAGGAGGCATGCGCATTCTGAACCTGCCTCTGCTCTTTGGTGTGCACACTTTGCCCTGGTTCGTGGATTTGCCAGCCACGGTGCTGTGGGTGGTCGCGGTCACGAACGCTTTCAATCTGATCGATGGCCTCGATGGGTTAGCGGCCGGATCGGCCCTTTTCTCGACCATCGTTTTCTTTGTGGTCGCCCTGGTCAATCAGTCCTGGCTGGGAGCTTTGATCAGCATCACGCTTGCCGGCGCCATCCTGGGATTCCTGCGCTTCAACTTCAATCCAGCCACGATTTTCCTCGGGGACTCGGGCAGCCTGTTTATCGGGTTCACGCTCAGCGCGCTCGCTCTGGCCGGCGCGCAGAAAGCGCCTACCTTTGTCGCGGTCGCCATTCCGGTGGTGTCGTTCGGATTGCCGATTCTGGAAACCTCTCTTTCCATCCTGCGTCGGCTGATCAGCGGCCGGCCCATCTTCACCGCGGACCGCGAACACATTCACCACAAACTGCTGCAAATGGGCCTTTCGCATCGGCAGGTCGTCATCGTGCTGTACGCCGTCTCAGCGGTGTTTGCGATGCTGAGCTTGTTCCTGCTCTGGCCAACGGGCAGCTCCCTGGGATTGGTGTTGGCCGTAGTCGGAACCGGCATCTGGATGGGAGTGCAGCATCTTAACTACCTCGAATTCGGCGAATTGCGCCGTGTTGCGCAGCGCACGATCGAGCAGCGCCAGATCTTCATCAACAATCTTTCCGTGCGGCGGGCCGTCGAAGAACTCAAGGTTGCGGTCGATTTCGATCAAGTGCGCAGCATCCTCGTCGCGGCCTTCAACGGCAATGACTTCGACGGTTTCGACCTGCAGGCAATTCCGCCATTCGGTGATCGCTCGGGCGATGCTAGCCGGCGCTTCCATTGGAGCAAGTTTCCGCACATGGCAGCCATCTCCAACCAACCGTCGTGGAAGTTGGTGCTGGACCTGGTGACAACCTCAAACCAGCAGCGCGGCTCGCTGGTCGTCTATCGCGGCTACGAAAAGCGCGATCTTCAGCTGGATGTCAACTTGCTCATCTCGGAATTTCCCCGCGCCTTGGCCGACGCGCTTGACCGCGTCCTCGGCGTGGCTCCGGCCCTAGTTGCCAACCAGAGCAACGTTCCACCCCTGGCCGCCAATCTCTAGGCCAGCAAGCCAGATCCTGCTCCATTATTTGGCCCTCTGAGTTAATATGTTGGGTAAATGGATCACAGCATAGCCACACTGCCGGGTCCACCGTTGCCTTTTCCTGGGGGAGATCGCCGGCGCCGCCTTCGTCACAGACTCCACACTCCCGTCTACGTTAGCTTCAACGGCCCGCAGACGGGGATCGTCTTTGACCTGAGCGAATTGCTTGACCTCAACGAAGACGGTTTCTGTGTTCAAGCCGCTGGTGCTAGCGTAGGTCTGCCGAGCATCGACGCGCAGATTACGGATCAACTTGAGGTTAATCGTCCGGTCTCGCTTTGTCTCGATCTTCCCGAGACCAAGAGTTTCGTCCACGGCAGCGGCGTAGTCGTGTGGCGCGATGACGCCGGCCGCGCCGGCATCCGCTTTTCTCCCCTGCCTGACGCCGCGATGGCCGTGCTCAAGGAATGGCTCTTCGTCAACCAATTGATCGCGTGCACCAATCACGAGGCCCGCGCCGAACAACTTGCTCACCGCCGGCAGGAGGAGTCTTCGGCTGCTGATCGAACGCCTACACCCGTCATGGTGCCGGCAAAAACCGAGGCCGCGCTTTCGAATCGCGCACAGCTGCTTTCCGATCTCGATGACGTGCGTCGCGAGGTGCGGGAAATTCAGACCCGAGATCTCGAAATCGGCGAAGACAGCACGGAAGCAATTCGCCAACTCATCACCGGGCGCGCGATGACACTTACGGGCGCGAGCGGTTCCGCGCTTGCGCTTCTGACCGATGGACGAATGGTATGCCGCAAGCGCGCCGGCGACCCCGCGCTTCCACTGGGTTCCGAAGTGGACATTCGCGAAGGTCTCTCCGGCGAATGCATACGGACTGGCCGGCGCGTTCTCAGCGAAGACACCGAGACCGACCCCCGCGTCGATGCCGAGCTTTGCCGTACACTTGGCGTTCGCTCGCTGCTGGCTACGCCGATTGTTTCAGATCTCCGCGTCTTCGGCCTGCTCGAGGTGTTTTCTCCGCATGCCGGCTGCTTCACAGACGTCGAGGGCTCAACTCTGGAGCGCCTGGCAGAACTTGTTCCCTGGACCAACGACCCAAAGGGCACCACGAAAGATGGCGGAACGGCGAATACGGGGCCGGATACGTCAGAAACAATTGCACCGCCGGCGACCGCTTTGCCGCGCATTAACTATGCGGCCATCGAACCATCGATCGGGCCCTTGGCCGCGCTTTCGGCGGCGGAATCTGGAGCAGCCGAGCGGGAGACGGCTGGGCATGGAATGGCATCGCCTCCGACGGATGCAGGCGACACTGCTCGCAACCAGACAACGGTGCTCGAAGATCTGCGCGCTGCGCTCTGGGAGCGCGGACCGGAACTGGAGCGACAGGCGGCTGCCGGGCTCGTGCAGGAACGTCAGGAAGGCTCGGAGCGGGAGTCCTCGCCGACCCTGCGCTCGCACTGGGCCCACCTTGGACTGTTCTTGTCCGCCCTCGCGGCTTCGTGCTTGGCGCTCGGTTACTTGCTCGCGCCAGTGATCGAGCGACACTTGAACACCACTGCGCAGTCCCGGCAGAGTTCTCCGTCCGCGTTGCCGGTTTCCTTTCACAAAGCTGATCCCAGCAAGGTGCAGGCAGCGACACCGGATGACCTGCAGAAACGGGCCGAGCAGGGCGATGCCGAGGCTCAGTTTATCCTGGGCACGCTTTACCGCAACGGGGATGGAGTTTTGCAAAACGACACACAAGCCGTCGAGTGGTTCCAGCGGGCAGCCAATCAGGGATATGTTCGAGCGCTCTCCGCTCTTGGCTCCTCCTACTGGGCAGGGCGCGGAGTTCGGCAGGATTACTCTCAGGCCTATTTCTGGTACCAACTGGCGCTCGCGGAAGGTGATCAAAACAGCAAGTCGCTGCTCGAAGGCATTTCCACTCAGTTAACGCGTGAACAAGTGGCCAACGCCCGCCAGCAAGCCGAAGCCTGGTTGCACGCTCACAATCAAACGGCGAAGATTGCTTCGAATTAGGTTCCCGGTGCGCGAACAGGCGACGGAAACCGCAGACTTCTCAAGCGGCGCCGCGCAAAACCAGCATGACATAACCAAATGCTCGGTGCCGCACGAGGCTGCTCTGCGCGCCATCAGAGATTCTGCTCGAACCAGCGTTGCAGAACGAACAGCGACCAAGGACGCGACCACGAGGTTCGGCGGGCGAGAAAGCGGTTCCAGACATCGGTGATGGCGCATGGATTGAGATATGGAGAGCGCCGGCTCTCTTGTTGCAACACCTGTTCGATGAGTGGTCTCAGGTCACTCCGCATCCATCGCTCAAATGGCAACGTAAACCCTTTCTTAGGACGATGAACGATTTCGCGGGGTAGATCGACGCCGAGGCTCTTCAGCAAAAGCGCTTTGGGGGAGTCGTCTCGCAGCTTCTCTTTCCCCGGAATGCGGAAACAGGCTCTCACAAGCGCTTGATCGAGGAATGGGACGCGCAGTTCGAGCCCGTGGGCCATGCTCATGAAATCGGAATCGCGGAGCAGTGTATTGCGCAAATAGCACGTCGATTCGAGATACGAAACGCGATTAATCGGATCGAGGTCTTGGCAGGCAACGACGGAGGCTTGCTCCAGATTCTTGAGTTCGCGTTCCCCCGATTCGTAGTCGCCGGCATAAAGGGCGTGCAGTTCACTCGGAGCAAAGAGAGTGCGCACCAAGAAATAAGGGTGCGTGAAATTGCCGCCGCTGGCGAGGGACGAAAGCTTGCGGTTTCGGTCGCTCTTTTCGGCTAGCAGGGCGAGCGATGCAGCCACAGGTTTGCGCACAACGGAGGGCAGGCCGGCGAAACGATGGGCGGCGTGCTCCATGCGCGGCACACGCCGGAAATTCGAGTAGCCCGCAAACATTTCGTCGGCGCCGAGACCGGTCAGTGCGACCTTGACGCCCGCAGTGCGAGTCTTGGAAGAAACCAGCCAGGTATTGACTCCGTCGATGGTGGGCTGATCCATGGCGCGCAGAGCCTCTGGGAGGCTGGCCAGCGCCTCCTCCTGCGAGACCATGATCTCGTGGTGATCACTGTGGAAGCGGCGGGCCACCATGCGGGAGTGCTCGGCCTCGTTGAACTCTTTTTCGCGAAAAACAAGCGAGAAAGTTGCCGGGCGCACACGGGCCTGGCTCATTACGGCGACTAGACTCGACGAATCAATGCCCCCGGAGAGGAAAACTCCGACGGGCACATCACTGACCAGATGCGAGAGCACGGCATCACAGAGAAGACCCGGAAGGTCCCGCATCGCGGCGTTTGGGGTCTGCGCGGCAATCTGGTCGTCCACATTATTTTCGGTGCGGCTATCGAGGAGACTCGAGTATTCCCTTTGCTGAAGGCGGCCGTTTTCGAAAGAAATGACGCTTCCCGGAGGAACGGCGGAAACTCCCTCGATAATCGTGCGCGGTTCGTAGACAGACCCGAAGGCCAGAAAACTGAAGAGTCCGTTGGGATCGGGTTTTCGCGGGACCAGTCCTGTCTGCAGGAGCGCTCGGACTTCGGAAGCGAAGAAAAAGTGGCTTTCAGAGCGATAGTGGTAGAGCGGCTTAATACCCATGGGGTCGCGCACCAGCAGAAGGCGTTGGCGATTGACGTCCCAGAGCGCGAAGGCAAACATGCCGCGCAATTTGGTAAAACAACGTTCGCCCCAGGCGCGGTATCCGGCGAGGATCACTTCCGTGTCGGAATGACTGTGGAAGCGGTTGCCATCCGATTCGAGTTCCGCGCGGAGTTCGCGAAAGTTGTAAATCTCGCCGTTGAAGACAATCTGGTCACCGGTGATGGGATCGCGCATTGGTTGGTGACCGAGGGGTGAGAGGTCGATGATGGAAAGACGAGTGTGAGCAAAGCCCAGTTGCCCACCGGAACCCGTTTCAATGATGGTCGTGCCGGAATCGTCGGGACCACGGTGAGTAAGGGACCGCGTAGCAGCATCCAGAACATCCTGCGAGACGCCCCCGTTTGCCGTCAGAATGCCGAAGATTCCACACATGGATGTCAACCGTTTCAGTGCCCGACGAAAAGCATAACTCACGAAGCCACGCGCACCCGGAGCACGGAAAAGAATGGCCGGCCCCTGCTACTTGAACGCTTCAACATATAAGGAATGAGGCAAGTCGCGTGAGTCTCCGGGTTCGTAGGCAGGCACATTGCCGTCGTACAAGCGGCTTTTCCCTTCCGCCGATCTTTCCACTTCGCGGAAACCAGCTTTCTGCAGCACTTCCTCGAGATGCGTGAAGTCGAATGCGGTGCGATGCTGTCCATCGCAGAAAACGAAATTGGAAAACCTGCCTCCGATCGAATCGAAATGGCGCGGGAACGAATCATCGAACCAAGCGCTCAGGCGCTGGCTGTAGGCGTGAATGGCACTTTCGAGATTGGGCACGATCAGGCGAATTCCACCGCCCGGTTTCAGCACGCGCTGGCATTCCTGGAGCAGCGGATTGAGTTCATCGGGATAGAAATGCTCGAACATGTGTGTGGAGTAAATGGAATCTGCGGAGTTCGACGGAAATGGAAGGCCGTTACGCACGTCGATCCAGAGGTCGATCTGGTTGAAGAGATTGGCGTCAACATTGACAAAGCCTTGCAGATACTTCGGACCGCAGCCCAGATGCACGTGGGTCGCACCGCGGGAGCGTACAGGCAGCACGTAACGGCGAACAAAGTAGTTGGGAAGCGTGGCCTTGGCAATGCCCCAAAAGGCTATGTCTTTAAAACGCTGGTGAAGCAACCATCCCTCCAAGAGCGGTGGCCCGATTATAGTTCACCCGCGCGGGGCAGCGGCATCGGTACCATGAGGCCTTGTTCAGCGCAATCTGCTTGCGCTCCGCAGCATTTGTTTGAGCTTCCTCCTCTTCCTTGCCCAGACAGGATCCACGAGACCGGAATACATGAACTGATACTCCGCTGGAGAATAGTAGGATTCGATTCCCTTGCGCCAGATCAGATGAGGCGAGTCGGCAGCGGGACGCACCGTTCCCGGACAGGGCGAAAAGCAAAAACGATGGGTTTGCCTGATGGCTTCCCACGCGCTGCAATCGATCGCGTCCCACGAGTAAGCCCAGGCGAAGGCATCGACGGCCTTGCCAGTCCAGCGGGCGATCTGCTCGGAGCTCGTCCGGATCTCGCGCTCTAACTCGGAGGCCGGCAGGTTCACGAGGTTGCGATGGGAAAGAGTGTGGTTGCCGATCCAATGCCCTCGGCGAGCGAGATCGGCGAGTTGGCCGGGCGTCATCGGTTTCCATATCTCATCCTGCGAGGTCGCGTCGGATGTAATGTTTCGAATGTCGATTTTCGAATAGTAAAACTCTTTCGCGGCATTTCCTTCGAGGCCGATGAACTCTGGGACGACGAAAAATATGCCGCGCGCACCCGCGGACTCGAGGATGGGAGCAGCAATCCGGTAATTGCTTTCGCGGCCGTCGTCAAACGTAAATAGAGCCGCAGGCTTCGACCCTGGCCATGCAGGTGTTTTGGATTCGAGCGCGCCCGCGAACAATTCCGGGGTAATGATGGCGAAGTGCGCGGCCACCCATTCGAGCTGATGCCGGAAGAGCTCGGCGTCCGCGCTCAAGGTCTCGTGCATCTCCACCACGGTACAGGACGCACTTCCGTGCACGGCCAGTGCGAGATCGTTAAGGCGCAGGCTGGCTGCGGTTTTCAGCACGACGCTGCGAGCCAGTTTTCTCAATCCTAAAGGTCTGCTCCCGACAAACTCAGATAGTCCAGTCGCCATCGGCCGGAACAAAGTAGCAATCGTGGGTGGGTAGCAGGCCACGCCGGTCGAGGAGCCAGCCATTCGGCAACTCGAAGTCGCGTCTGCGAAAACCGGCCTCCAGCAACTGATTCCGGCTTGGTGCGTCCAGATTGCGCATAACAATCATATCTGTGCGATCACGATATTTCTTGTGCAGGGCGGCAACCATCGCTGCCAGCGCAGCGGTTTCCGGTTTCGGAAATACGTCGACCACATTCAAAGAACGAATCTGCTTGCGGTAACCGCGCACACGTTCATTGACGGCCACGAAGACTGCATTCTTCGTGCGCCGATTGCGGAAAACAAACGCAGCGATCGATGGGTCTCGCCTCGAAAAATACCGCCAGCGAATGTAGGATTCATCTCTTCGGGCCGTGAGGTAATTCGACAAATTCGTTCGCAACAGTTCCGAAGCTTCTCCGACGGAGGACAAGCGCACCAGTTCACTCTCCTGGTCGGTCGGAAGAGAGAGCTTGCGAACATAGCGTAACCATGCTGTTGCAGTTCCGGCGGCACGGGCTAGCGATGGGCGAGCGCCGCGGCGCATGGCGAGTTCCTCGACAATGGGGGGCCAATGGACGACTCCCAGGAGCTCGTGATCGGAGTCTGGGATCGGAGTTGCGCCGCGCGCCTTCCACAGCTGCGCCGCGACCGCATTGGCAGAATTGCCAAACACGGGACTTTGATTGGCGGCGCCGGTGAATTTCAGAAATAGCGCTCCGCCGGAGCCGCGATAGGCTTCGTCAACGTAAAAACAGGTCGAACCCAGCATCAACACTGGATTCTGCCCGAACACGAACATTTGCGGAAGGTACAAGATGCAACCGACGAGCGCACCGTGGCTCGAGCGCACGCCACAACCGAGAGGTCCGAATTCACTGCGGGTGGGATTTTCAAGCAGCAGCCAGGTCAAATGGGAGAGCGTTTCGCCGGGCGCGCGCCCGGATTGCGCAGCCACGAAGCCGGCCACTTCCGGCAGATCGTGTTCCGACAAATCAAAAAGGCTCAGCTTCGACAGCGGACCTGCAGCATTTGAAGTACTCATGGGTGTATCACATCGTGATAGAGATCGCTCAACCGGCGCACTTGATCTGCCAGTGTAAGGCCGTTGAGGATGGTTTGGCGGGCATTCGTTCCGAGGTGCGTCCTCAGGTCCGGCGAGCCTAGGAGTTGCCGCAAAGCATCAGCCATTTCCGGCACACCGTCAACCGGGGTCAACCAGCCGTTTTGGCGATGCTGAATGATCTCGCTGATACCCTGGCCTTCACAGGCGATAACCGGCTTGGCGCAAGCCATCGCTTCAAGATACGCGCAACCGAGGCCCTCAAAGCGGCTAGGCAGCGCAAAGATCGTGCATTCGCGCATGGCCTTCGCAACCGCGGGACGACCCTGACGACCGACGAAGGAAACTCTTTCGGAGATCCCCAGAGTTTGGGCGAGATCGGCGAAGCGGTTTTGGTCGAGACCTTCTCCGATCAGGCTGCAGCGCAGGCTCGAAAACTGCGGCGAAAGCTGAGCCATAGCTTTGAGAACGATTTCGTGCCCCTTGCCACGAAGAAGATTGCCGACCATTAATATCGTGGGAGCGGGGCCGGACATGGGCTTGTCTTCAGGGGAAAATATCTGCGGGTCGGTGCCGTTATAGATCACACGGCTCGCGACTGGGCGCTGCATGCCGTCTTTAAGAATGTTCTCAATCGCGCGGCTGATGCAGATGACCGATGCCGCGCGGCTGCAAATCTCGCTTGACAGTTTCGCGCGACGTTTGGCCGCGCGCGTCCCCGGTTCGAAACAGGCGTTAAAAACGTCAAGCCCGTGAATGGTAACGACAAACGGTACGCGCAAACGCTTCGCGAGCAAGGATGCGGCCTGACCGCAGGGCAGTGCGGCGTGGGCGTGAATTACGTCGATTCTGTCGCGCTGGTTGAGTGCCCCGATGAACGGCAGCGCACGGCGGTACAGGAATAGTCCGGCGCTCGTCAGACCCCGATTTCCTGGAAACGTGGGGTAGCGGAGCCATTTGGCATGGGCTTCGGGCAACGGGTGCCGACGTTGATGATGAAGAGGAGATACTCCGATGACCGTTGATCGCAGATTGAACTCGGCAAAATGGCCTATCGGTTCGGAGATGTACGTGCCGTAAACGGGATTTGCCGCATGCGGAAAAAACGGCGTAAGCGTCAGGACATGAAGCGGCGCACGATCAGGAGAAGAATTCACAGAATCAAATTTATTAGATCCGCCCTAGCTAACTTTGCTGGCTTGACCGAGAACCATTGTGACGAGCTCGGCGAGACCGCCGACGGTTGAGAAACGTGGATCCTGCATCTCCGTTTCCGAGAATTGCATGCCGAAGTGGTCTTCAATCTCACTCACAAGTTCGACGATCTCAAGCGACGTCAGCAAGCCAGATTGCAAATAGTCAATTCCCAGCGCCTCCCGCGCGCCGCAATGAACTTTGCCGCGCGAAGAAAACCAATCCACGATCCAACCGGAAACGTCTTCTCTCATCGAAAAGGATCTTTATTAATCAAAACACGAAACTATGGGACGCAAACCACTCAGAACCTCAGTTGAATAAAACCGCTACCTCTCAATGGCCACGCAGCGCGTAGGGGCCCCGTCGGCGCCCTTAATCTTCAACGGCAAGACGACGAGTTCGACGGCCGGCTTGGATAAAGAACGAAGGTTGCACAAATATTCGACCAGCACAACCTCAGCGCCCAACAAAACCTTGTGATTGGGAGAATCGTTTCCGCTATTGCGCGAATGCGCCGGATTGTCAGGCGATGGCGTGTCCATGGCGATCAGGCGGCAACCGCCATCCACAAGCCAGTGCGCAGCCTCTTGCGAAAAGTACGGATAATTGTTGTAGTACGTCATCTGGCCGAAGTAGTCGGACCAATCCGTGCGCAAAATAAGCCGAGTTGGCACCTTGTTGCCGAGCTTTTCTTTTAGCGCCGGAATGGCAATCTCCTGATTGGGTTGAGCAGGGGCGAAATTGAGTAGCGTCGCTTCTCCGACCAGCACTTCCAGCGGGACTTCGTCGATTCCCTTGCCGTTTGGAATGAAGTGCAGCGGGGCATCGGTGTGGGTTCCGGTGTGGGTGCCCAGAGTCACCTTGCGCGTTTCCCTTCCTTCGATTCCATAGCGGCCGAGAATGCTGATTTCAACGACGGGGTGCCAGTGGGTAGGGAACGTCATCATGCCTTCATGCAGGCTCTGAGAAAGGTCAATGATTTTCATGCACGAGTGCCCTGCTTGGCCAGAGATGCAGTGTCTTCCGGCGGGATCTGGAGCTTCTCCCAAACCAACTCCCGCAACCGGATTTTTTGAATCTTACCATTCGAAGTGCGCGGGAATTCGTCGATGGCCATATAGCGGGAGGGCAGCTGGTGCGCCGCCAGAGCGTGCTTGCACTGGGTCATGATGGGTTCGAGAACGGAATCCAGACTCGTTCCCGGGTCGAGTTTCAGAACCGCGACGATGTCCTCGCCGTAAATCTCGTGAGGCACGCTCACGACGGCGGCATCGGCAACATGGGCAGCGTGCAGAAGAACTTCTTCGATCGCCGCTGGGCTGATGTTGATGCCGCCACGAATGATGAGGTCTTTTTTTCTGCCCGTGATGAAAAGCGAACCGGTGTGATCGATACTTCCGTAATCGCCGGTTGGGAACCATGTTGCTGCGTCTACTTTCTGAAGGTCGCCGCTCTCGGAAAGATAGCCTGCCATCAAATCGGGCGTCAGAACCTGGATCTCTCCTTCTTCGTCGGATGGAACGACGGAGCCGTGGACATCGCATGCGCGCAAACGGATTCCCGGCAGCGACTCGCCGACGTACCCTTGGGCGTTGTCGCCGGGCTCGGCACTGACACGCGAACGCGCGGTCACGAACAAGGTTTCCGACAAACCGTAATTCTCGATCAGCGAAACTCCGTAACGCGCCTCGAAGTCGGCTTTGACCTTTGCAGGCAGCGGCGCAAAACCGACAAACGTCTTTCTTATGGAAGACTGGCAGTAGTACTCTCCCTTCCGGCCACGATCCATTTTAAGGAGTATGGATAGCACGGTCGGTGCCAGCCACAGCGTGTTAACTTGGGATTTACTGGCTCTTTCCCAAAACGTCAGGCTCGAACGCGCGTCGAAAACGTGATCGACAACCACGCTGGCGCCGGTGAGAAATGGCAGGAGCAACAAGTTGTAGATGCCTCCCATGTAGGCCATGCTGAGCGTGAGATAAAAGCGCGAGTTGGAATCAATCTCCTGCACCTCCGCAAACGCCATCGCATTGCGGACCATGCGCCCGACATGGTGTGCCAAGCCTTTCGGCTTCGCCGTTGTGCCGGAGGTGTAGACAATGAGTGCAAGATCGTCGTCGCTCGCCTCGCTCAGCGGCACGAGGGCAGACGAATCCGTGAGCCGTTTCAAGTCAATGGCTGGCTCAACGTCCGACGTCACCGGGTCTTGCAAAGTGGACAAACCGATGGAGCCATGCAACACGCTGGCAAGCTTCTGCCGCGCGGAAGAACTCGCCACCGTACACTTCGGCCGGCAGTTCGCAAGAATGTAATCAGCTTCCGACGCGCTTAGATTGGGACTCACCGGCACGATGGTTGCGCCGCAATAGAGACAGGCGAAGTACACGACCGCGAGTTCGGGACAGTTTGGCACCACGGTGGCGACGCGATCGCCGCGGCGAACGCCCCGTTCGCTCAGGTATGCGGCAACTTCGCAAGCTTGCTTGTGAAATTGAGCATAGGTGAGCTCGCGGCCCGACGAAGCATCTACGAGAAACACGTTCTCACCGGAAGCACGGATGCGGTCCTGGATAAGATCGCGAAATGTCATTCTGCAACCGCCATTCTCGCCTGCTGCGCCGTGGTGACCATGGTTGAGATCGCCGTCCAGCGCGCCACCTGACCGCGATAGGCCTGACTCGGGTCAACGCGGAGGATGGTTCGATCCGGCAGATCCTGCTTGAGGCGCGGGAAGTAGCCGCCCGTGATGAGAACAGCGTCCGCGGACAGGAGTTGGTCGATGGCGGCGGCATCGGCGGCGCTTGGCGGACACAGGAAAAGCGCTGCTGTCAGGCCGAGGTCCAGGTGCATGCGATCGGAGAAATCGGCGATTTCCCACGCATTTGGAGGCGCGTTGGCCGGCAACTTTCCCCGAACAGCAACAGTACGGAAAATTTGAGCATACCGGACCAACGCGTCGGTCGGCGGATTACCATAGACCAACAAGCCCACGTCGCCGTGACGCTGCGCCACGCACAACAGAATCTCTTCTTCGAACGCGGCTCTCAGATGCTTGGAGCGAAGCGGAACTACGCGCTCTTCGCCGACCACATTGCGGATTACTGGGGAGTGATCCTCAGCCCACGCCCCGCCGTCCAAATCCAGAATGTAAAATGCGATGCTATTGCGCGTAAGGTTCAGCACCTGCTCCAGCAATGGCAAGGAGCCGTACGTGACGCGGCCGACCACCGTCGTGTCTTCGGCCAGAACCAAATCCGCTAGAACCAGGTCGGGGCGGGGGCTTTCGGATGGAACAAGTTCCAGCACGGGCTTTGCCCTGCGTTTGGCGCAGGTTACGCTCATGCCTTCAACCAGCGAGCGGACCGCCTGAAGCGAGGCGCTGATTGCGTGCTCCGAAATGCCGGGCACGCAAAACGAGATCAATGCCTCGTTGCGAGTGCTCTTTGGCGCTTTCGGCAAGCTGCGTGCGATGCGATCCAGTTCCGCCTCGTTCAGCTCCACGGGATTCAGCTTTCCCATCGCGATCACGAGACGACGCAAGTCGACGCCGTGGTTCTTGGCGGCCGCAGCCACCTTGGGAAGAAAAGAAGAATGGAACTGGCTGTATCCCATCGCCACTGACATCATGTCATAAAGCTGCATCTGCGACATCAGCGGGCCCATGAATTGTTCGGCTGCATCCATCACGTCGAAAAGATCGATGCCAGTTTCGATCCCGAGGTTCTTGAAAACAGCCACGGCAATTTCGGTGGGCACATTGCCGGCGCTCCGGCCCAAACCATAGAGCGTGGCGTCGATCATGCTGGCCCCGCAACGAAATGCTTCGACACTGTTGGCGACGGCGAATTGCAAATTACTGTGTCCGTGAAAGCCTATGGCGCAATCACACACCTCGCGCGTCGCGCTCACGTAACGGCGCACATCTTCGGGAAACATGCTTCCCGCGGAATCCACGCAGTACACGGCCTGGGCCCCCGCCGACTCACCGCCCTTTGCCTTTTCCGCGAACTGCACGGGTGTTACGCCGTACGTCTTCATGAAGTTCAAACACGGGACCAGCCCTAGACTGCGGGCAAGTTCGATGTAGGGATATGCCTGCTCGATCTCGGGAGCGTTGTAACCAATGCGCACGAAATCGAGGCCAGCGGCGCAGGCCCCTTTCAGATCGTCGGCGATGCCGATGCCGGGAATGAAAAAAGCGCCAATCTTGGCAGATGAGTGACCTGCGGAGGCCACCGCAGTTTTGGCCGATTCGATCAGGCGCTCGTCGCTTGTGGGCATGGAGCCTTTGCCCGCGCGAGCCGCGCCCAGACCTAGACCGTGTCCAACTTCAATCCACTGAAACCCGAGCTTCGCCAGAACGCCCGCCAGGATTGAGGTATCGCGCTCGGTGAATTTGAAATCCACCGCGTAGCTTCCGTCACGCAGCGTACACTCCAGGATCTCAACCCGTTTCACGGGATTCGGCAACGGGGCAGTTGGCCGGTCGGCTCGTTGGTCAGCCCTTGGAATTTTGTGTGCCGCGGCCATTTCCTTGAAAGCCTGCTCCGACGAATCTGGCGGGAGAACGCCAGTATACTATCGTTCTCAGTTGCAAACGTGCCGGCTGAAGCCCTAGTGCGTGGAGACCAGCCCATCTGCCAACTCGAGCAGGCGAGTGACGTGCTTTTCCCAACTGAAGTCTTTAGATCGGGCGCGGCCGGCCCGCGACAACCTGGCTGCTAACTCTGGCTCGTTATAAACCTCGAGCACACAGTTAGCCAATCCCTCCGACGAAAAACGCGTGAAGTAGACAGCCGCGTCCCCGGCGATTTCCCGATGTACGGCCACATCCGATGCAACCACAGGCAAGCCGCTCGACATCGCCTCGACCAACGGATGGGCAAACGATTCGGCGTATGCCGGTGTGACGTAAATGTGGCAGGCACGGTAAAGATGGTGCAGCGAACGATAAGGCACCGTTCCGAGTTCGACGATGTCATGACCGGCGCGCAAATCGCTCACCAGCGACGAAGCAGCCTCGGCGCGATACGTTCCGGGGTTCTGGCGCGAATCCAGGCGGCACGTGAGATAGAGCTTAACCTTCCTGCCTGACAAAGCCTTCTTCAAGATGGGAATGGCCCGGAACAAGGTTTCAAAATTCCGGTAGTAGTTATAGTGGCTGACAAAGAGCAGCCGGAGAGCATCCTCGCCGTCGGTCATTTGCGCTTGCGTCTCCGCGGGCAACGGAGCCGGATCGCCGGCAAATGCTTCCGGAGCGAAACCGTGGTGAACGGCCACAACTTCTCTGCCGCTCCACCCAGTTAGCTCGCGGGCAAATGCTTCGCTTGGAGCCACCACAATGTCGGCATGGCGAATGGACTCCCGCGAGAACCATCCCTTAATTAATGTATCCGCCCATATCGCGTAGTCTCCGCGCGCGCGCACATCACGGGCAAAATCGGCGGAAGTGTAGAGCGAGTTTCGGGACAGGAGAATCTGCGGGACAGGTGAATTCCAAAGTGCGAAATTGCCGGCAGAAATCAAGACTTGCGCGCCGCTGTTCCGCAGCAAGCTTACTAGTTTCGTCTGCTCGTGAAAGAAGCGCCGAGTCGCACTAGAAAAATCCGGGGTTTCGACGAACGAAATGTTCGGGAGTTCTCCGAGTTCGCGGCGCAAACCGGAACCTAGCAGGATGGTAGCTGCCACTGTCCCTCGCCGTCCTAACTCCGGAATCACATTGCGCAGGTAGGTGAGACCCCCGCCTGCGCTCGCCGCCAGGCCATTGATAAGCAGTTCGATCATCGGTTGGGGACGGCAGCCCCAAACGGCTCCGGTGGTTGAGCAGCGCGGACAAAAACAGCCGAAGCTGCTGTCACGGTGGCCGGCATCAGATCCGCGAGCAGGAATGCGAAGGTCCAGAAGAAGATTGAAGGATACGCCCCAACTGCAAATAACCAATCTTCAAAACCTGCGTGCACAAAGCCAGCCAGCACGACCATGGCCAACGGAATCGAGTAATGACGGGGATTGCCTGTTCTCTTCATCCAAACGCAGACTCGCCTCACATTCGACGCGGTGAGCGCAAGTAGCGCCACGAAGGGTGCGACACCGAGAAGACCCACCCACCCTGCGATGGTCATGTAGCTGCTGCCGTGTTCACGAACCGTCTCTGCGCTCGAAGCAAATCTTCCGAAGTAAAGCCCCGGATCCTCGCCGGTGGGGCTTGTGCCATACCCGGTACCGAACAAAGGATGCTCCTTGATCGATGCGATTGAGTCTTCCCACGGTGTCTTTCGTGACCCCAGCATCCCCATGTCCTTGTGTCCCTTGTAGAGGACCTCATCGCTCAGGGCGGAAAGTCTTTGGTTGAGGGCGGTGGGCGCCACCATCCCACTCACCGCAATCAGAAACACGGCCAGCCCAGCAACCCTGATCAACAGTTTGTATTGGCGGAGGCAAGTGCAAAACACCAGTGTCACGAGAATCGTGGAAATCATGGCGGCGCGGGCCATGCTGAAGAAAATGAGATACGAACAAAGAAGGAGGGCGGCGAGTCTGCGCGTCTTCAACACCGGTCCGTCGGCTGTCAACCATCCCCACAACAAGATGGGGAAGATGCCAATGCTCATCGCCGCGCCGAGCGAGTTCGGGTTCCCCCAAATGCTATCGCCAAGAACAAAATAACAAACGGCTGTGCCCAAGGTCGCGATCTCACACGCCAAGACAAGTCCCTTAAAGAAGCGTTCCTCGCGACCCAACACAGCAACACGCGCCCCGGAACAACAGTACAGGAAGAGCAGCAGCAAGCTGAATGCTTTCATCGACGCCATGTGGATGTAACTCGACACGGAAGCCGACACGAAAGCCGCAGCTACACAGAAGAAAGCAATCAAATGTATCGACCTGAAATGGCTGCGCGGGACCTTCATCCAAACGACGTAGCCCGTCACGGCGCCGGCGGTTAATACCACCCAGCGGCCGCCGGTCCAGGCACCCTCGAACGGAACGTTCATGCCCGCCCATAGGAACGCGATCATGAGCAATAGGAAGAAACGCTGGTCGTACTTCCAAAGGCTGGCGATGATGATCTCGATCAACAGGATGCCACCCAGGAAGGAAACATCTCGAAAATACTGCAAGTGGGAGTAAACCACGTACAGGACAAACGTCACGCCTGCAGCCAAGCCGGCCCACTGTGCAAGTTTCCTCGCGTTCATTGGCCCTGCCGTCCGGCCGCAAATGCAGCCGCCGCCAGCCCCGCAGCGCATGCTTCTGGCGAGTACTCTCGAATTCGCTCGGTGCTCCGCACGCTCATCTGCCGCCTCAGTTCCGGGCTCCGCACCAAAGAATCGAGAGCAGCCTTGAGTCTATCCGGATTCCCCGGTGGCACAACATAGCCATTCCACCCATCCTCGACCAAGTCTGCGGAACAACCAGCGACATTGGTCACAATAATAGGAAGCCCGCAAGCCATAGCTTCATTGACGACCAAGCCCCACGGGTCACTGTGGGTCGGCAGAATCAACGCTTCCGCCAGACCGTAAAGGCCGGCAAGATCCTCCCGATGGACGAAGCCGGGAAAACAAATTCCGGCCGTCTGCATCCGTTTCGCTCTCTCCTCAAGTTCCGGCTTACTGACGCCGTTCCCTGCGAATACCAGGCCTGTTTGGGCTCGAATGTTATCTTCCAGTTTGCCATAGGCGTCGAGTAGATCAAACACTCCTTTGTCGGGAACCAAGCGGCCTACAAAAAGAATAAACCGTGGCGGCAAACCGAGTTTCTCCCGAAACTCCTGCGCACTGGCCCGGACGCTGTCTGCCCTCGCAACGAACCAGCAGTTGTCGACTGCATTGGGCGCGACTGTGATGTGTTCCGGCACCGAACCCAGCGATTGCAAGTAGGCGAGCGAAGCTTTTCCTGGCACTACAAATCTGTCGCAGCGTGCCAAAAAATGCGATTTCACCGACTCCATCCACGCGAACCCCCGGCGCTCATCATGGCTGTTGCTTTCCGACCACAAAACAAACCCGACGCTGTGGCGGCGCGCCCACCGGAGCGCTTCCCACGAAGCAAAATAGTTGTAGCCGCCACAGATCACGGTCTCCGGCGCAAGTTTTTTTAAAGACGAGCGCAGGCCCCAATTCAGCAGCAAATTGTGCTTGCCTGCTCGAAAACGCCACGACGGTAACACCTCATATGGGAAGCATATTTCGTCTTTATACACCGGCCACTGCCGAAGTCCGGAATCGGTTTCCGCGAGAAAGACGACCGTTAAATCGACGGCCGGGTGTTTGGCGAGCGCGTTGAAGACCGGGATGCGATACGGAGAGATGATCTCCGAGAGGATCAACACGCGCCGCTTTCGATCCGGCATTCGACAAGAACCCGCCCGACCGCATTCCAACGGGAGAGCCTCAGCTAGGTCATCTGCGCCGGTGGTTCTGGCGTTGAACACTCGCCTCCTCCATGATTGCCGCCCACTGTCTGGTCACGCCCTCCCAATCGAATTTTTCCGCGTGACGGATGGCCGCTGCCGACATCTGTATACGAAGTCCTGAATCCTGTATCAATCGATCGAGCGCCGCGCCTAACTCGTCATCGGATTTGGCAAGCAGGCCTGTGACACCATCTACGACATAGTCGGGATTATAAGAACTGCGAGCAATACATGGCAGTCCGCAGGCGACCGCCTGTCCGAGTACTTGCGGATGACCTTCGAGTTCGCTAGGGAAGAAAAATATCTGCGCTTGCCGCATTTCCTCGCCCAGTTGGTCCGCATTCAGATGACCGAGGAATTGGACATTCTGGCAGTTCGCATCTCGCGCCAATTGGCGGCACGCGCTCTCTTCTTCGCCCGCTCCGGCGAACCGGAACTCCCACTGCGGAAATCGGGTTGCCTGCTGCACGACCAAGTCCGCACGCTTGTAGGTGCGGAAAGAACCGGCAAACAGAACACGCCGACTCCTGGAAGGCACCGCCGACTGGGGGCATGGATAATAATAACGGCGGTCGATGCCATCGTAGACGATCTGAACATTCTTGCCGCTCAGCTTACGCACCGTGTCTGCCATGTGGCGGCTGTTGGCCGCGAGGGCGTCGGATTCACGCATGGCTCGCCACAGAACCGGGCGTTCTTTCTCTTGGCCTGCTTCGAGTCCTCCGGACACGACATAAGTCACCAGCGCAGACCGCAAGCGCAGCTTTGCGCGCACGGCTAGAAACGCGGCGTCGATGGGTCCTTCCCTCGGAAAGAAATAAACATCGGGAGCCCGGGCAAGCAATTCCGCGAGAACCCGCGCCGTGTTCGCATGTTTTCCCCAGCGAAGAAGCGCGGTGTTCTTGCGAGCAGCAATCCGTACATCAGGCGCTGCAGCCGAGAACATAATGACGCGATACCGCGCCGGATCGAGGCGCGCGACTACCTCTTTCACCGTGAGGTTTTGAGCGTTCGTATTGCTCTCGTCGGCAAACGAGGGAGTGAAAACCGTGATCATGCGCTCGCTGATGGAATTTACCTCAAGTAAACAGGATGCTAGGCATGCAATTTTAGTCGAAGGTCCCGCAAAACAATCTTGAGCTGGGCAGCAGCAGGACCGGCATTCGGTGTTGTTTTGAAATGTTCCATCGCTAGTCGCAAAAGACGGCGGCGGATTTCCCCTGTTTGGCGGGCCTGCAACGGGCTGTTTTCCTGTGGGTCCGAGATTATGTCATAAATCTCTTCGACTGCTCCCGGCTCCAGCCGTATGACCAACTTGTAGCGTGTGTCGCGCACACTGAGAAGCCTCGGTGACAGTCGGGCCTGTTCGTTAAAAGGATTCGTGCAGCCGTACACGCACTCGGCAATCGCCGAATCCGCCGGATCGTTATCTCGACCATCGGGTCCTGTGTCACGTTGCAGTCGGTTCCACAGACTCTTGCCTTGAAAATCGGGTGGTGGTGGCACGTCCAGAATCTCAAGCAATGTCGGCGCCAGATGCAGATGACTGAAGACGATCCCAGACCCCGAAGCCCGTATAGCCTTGGGGCCCATTTTTTGCAGACCGGGCACGCGGACGAGCAGTGGCACACGCGCGATCTCTTCGGTCAAACTGACCGGGGCATGATAGCGGCGGCCGTGTTCCAAAAACTCCTCACCGTGGTCGGCTGTGAGCGCGAATACACAGTTGTCCCACCGGCCCGAACGCTGCAGATAGCTCACCAGGCGCGCGATCTGGCTGTCCACCCAACGTATGCCTGCGTCATAAAGCTCGACCACAGCCTGCTTGTGTCCCTGCAAGCGAGCAACCGGCACATCGGATCGGTTCCAGAACTCATTCAAGTAGCGAACCCGCGCCGGCGGAGTATCTTTTCCCGTCAAATCGTGCAGCGCAGCCGCGGGCGGATAGTAGGGATGGTGAGGATCCATCAAGTGAATCCACAGGAAGAATGAACGCGAATCGATGGACGTCAGCCAAGACTCGGCAGATTCCACAACGATATCTGCGGATGGATACATCCGTAAATCGTCCACGCTGCGAACTGCAGGCGCGGCGATTCGCATGCGGTACTGAAAATAAAGTTCGTCGTAAAGGTGGCTGAGTCCGGCAGCCTGCCCGGATTTCTTCAGGCATCGATTCACGGTCCCGCGAGAATGTCCGGTCTGAAGCGATTTCGCAACCTTCGGACTTGGAGCTGCCGCGGCATCGAAATCGAGAAAGTCACGGAACACCTCAAACCCACGGTCGTACCCAAAGCGCGCCGAGATATAAGGGTTGGCCGCCGAAAATGCAGCTGTGGCGTAACCTGCCTCGTGCAGGGTTGTCGAGAGAGACGCCTCATCCGGCGCTAGGCCAACCACATCCCTGCCCAAGGCAAGCGGCATACGCGACGCCAGAATCGCCGGAAGCGAGTAGTATGTCGGAGCGCCCGCGACCACCGCAGTTGGAACAACAATCGACTCCGATATCAGGCTATCGAGGAACGGCGTGGTGGGACGAGCGTAGCCATAGAATCCACAGTGATCGGCCCGCAGGCAATCCACGGTGATCAACACCAGCGATTGCGATTTCTTATCCACGTTGTTCTCTGTCTGGTTCTCTGGCACGCTAGCGATCCGCTCCTGCGGCTTTCACGCCTACCTTGATTTTCTCAAGCTTGCCAGCGAAGACGCCTTGGGTCGCAATCTGCCATAAATCTTCATCGCTAACGTAGAGCAGTTCTGGCCACTTGCTTTCCAGCGCGCTCAGAAGACGGTCGAGCATCGTCAGCGACCGTGTGCGGAAGTCTCGAATTGTGGAATGAAAATTGATCGAGTGGATTGAAACGATCGCAGGCAGCCTGCGTGATAGGCAATCATTCGCCTGTTTGACGACATTCTCCAGTTCGCACGCTTCGGTTGCCGGTTCCATCTCCACGTTGCGGAATGTGAGAAGCATGCCGTTTGCGTCGAGCGACGGTGCCCGTTGCCCGACGGCTCCTCCTTGAACCACGCGCACCCCCGCTTCAAACCACGCAGTCTTCGTGTCCTGATTTGCACGATAGCCCGGAGCGCACGCACTGAGTGGAATGGAAGCAAACAAAGCCCGGTAGATTTCCGCGGCACGGTGAATCGTTGCGCGCTGATCCGCCAGGCACGAGAATCTCTCGTCCGGCGGTAAAGCTGGATCCCAATATTCGTATCCGATCCAGGGCATGCGCCAGTGGATGTAAGGCGTGCCAGTTTGCCAAAGTGTCTGCAACAACTGACCTCGGTTTCCACCTGCTTCGAGTTCTCTTGTGACAGCAGCCACGCAGAAGTGCGTTAGGCCGTGCAGTGCAGGCGAGAACAGCTGCTCGCGAATGCCTTCCTGATAGGCCTCCATCAGCGCGGGGCGCTGCCAAGGCTCGGGAAGTCCGTCGGTCAGGGGCCGCAACGGAATCTTGCGCGCGCCTTTTTCTGCACGCGGAAAATCCACATTCGCCACGATGAAATTCATTCCGATGCAAGGATGTCGGCCAGCGCTGTCACGGTGTTTTCTCAGTACGTCGCTTAGGGATTGCAAATCTCCCGACGTTTCCAGGCTGTAAAAGTCGTACGGCTTCTCCCCTAAGTTCAAGCCTTTGCCTTGTAGTTCGTCCCATCCTTCGCCATCGCGCACACCGACCCGGCCCCAGTCATCGCTTTGAAAGAGCACCAGCGGGCGATCGAACCGAAGGCCAAGCCCAGCGAACCCTTTTGCACGGCGCCAATGGCGGAAAAGACGATTGATCATTCGGATTGGCTCATTGAAGAAGGCGCGATTTGTGTTGAGTCCGTCACTTGCGAACCCATGCGCTGAAGTTGGCCGTGAAGTAGTCGCCTGTACCTCCGCACCTCTCCAGGATGCTTCCAGCCACATTAAGAACAGGGACCAGAGTCCACGCTAGCACACGAGCCAGGAACTTCGGCCTCGCAAAAGAAATCAGGAACACGTTCAACGTGCGAAAAAGGCCGGTGACGCTGTTCCCTTCGGGAATCACCTTAACTTCTGCAAAATCTTGGAGCAGGTAGCGCAGTCCTTCGGGCAAAAAGCGCCAGTATTCATGGTCGCAGTCGCGCACAAAGACAGACGGGGCGCTAATCAACGCACTGCCGCCGGGTCGCAGCACTCTCCTGATTTCGTCCACACCCCGGGCCGGCTCGGGAAGATACTCCAGCACCTGCGTGCAGATCACAAGATCGAATTGACCCTCCGGAAAAGGAAGCGCCTCCGCAACGGCCGCCACATTAACCAGCGGAGTAAGCTGTGGATCGATCGCCACATAACTCTTGACCCGCGCCCCGAGCAGCGGGCGATAGGGCTGCAATCGACCACCAACATCAAGCACTGCGAGCCCGGTAGTTGGCAACCGCTTGATTCCCTCTTCGATAATTCGACGGCGGTGGCGCAGAATCAGCCAGTTCGGGTTTCGCAGCGAAGGGCAGGCCCGCTCCCGACTGTCCTTTGAAACCTGCTCAAGGGTTGGCTGCGCTCGCATAGTAAGGGGTCAGATGTAACCCAGGTCCCGCAAGCGCTGCTCTAGGATTGCCTTTTCTTTCTGGTCGAGCTTTTCGGCATCGTCGCGCAGAATTTCATGCAGAACGAATTCCAGCAACGCCTCGATCGTCTGAAATTGCTTGCCGAAGCGCTGCTCAGCCGCAGCGCAGAGTTCTTCCGGCAAGCTGACCTGCCTCTGGGTGGTCATTTTCCGATCGCTCCACGTATCCGATCGCGAACCGCAGTCATAATCATTTTGTCGTCGTCATCCAAGCCAAACGTCAAAGACAGTCCCCCAAACACGACATACGAGGCCGCCAGCGCCGCGCCAATCCAGGGCCATTGTGGCTGATGCTGCCCCACCGCAAATTTTATGCCGAACGCGATGCCCATGGTCGCAATGGCGGGTACGGCCAAACGAAAATAAGTGCGGTTGTAAGGCGAAAGATGCAACGCGACCCGCACTTCGCGCAAGTAGAAATAATTGCTCACCGCATTTGTCAAAGCCGCCGCTGAGGCAACGCCCAGCATTCCGAATGGTCTCACCAGAACCAGCGTGACGGCCACAACAAAAATCGCCATCATCGCCTGAATTCGAATCAGACGGCGCTGATTGCCCGACATCAACAGCAGGTAGCCAACCGAGCCCACCCCCGTGTTTATCAACTGACCAAGCGTACCGACGATAAGCACCGCCCAGCCCGCCCCAAACGCGGGACCGAACAGAAGCATCAGCGGTTTGGAGAAAATCATCACGACGAACGCCAGCGGCAAGGTCAGCCCGAAAATCCACTTCGTGAGCGTTTGAAATAGACGGCTCAGCAAGGCGTGCTCTCCACGCGCGTGCAAGTCCGCAATGGTGGGAGAGAAGATCTGGTTCACCGACTGCAGAACGATGGACACAAAACCGACAAGCGTGGCTGCAACCGCATAGATACCGACATCCCGCGCGGCAAGAAAAACTCCGAGCAGCACCTTATCGGTCTGGGACAAAAGAAATTCCAGGAAACTTACGCCCAATGCGGCCGCCGAGAACCAGAACACCTCGGGTTCCATTGCAACCGCGCCGCCCCCGGACCGCCGCGCTTGCGGCGGAGTCATTCTCCAGGCCATGGAAATGAGCAGAACGAGAACCACCGCACTCGCTGCCACCTGCGAAAACAAATAGCCGCGCAGCGCGAGACCGGCGCTCAAAACAATGATGCCGATCGCGATGCTCAGCGGACTGCCAATGAAATTCGTTATCAGGGTGCGGACTGCGACATCTTTATAACCTGCAAGAATCTGCCCGCAAAAGGATGTCAGTCCTCCCAGCGCGAGTAAGGCCGCGAAGATAGGCAAATACGGAATGAGCGCCGGCGCGTGGTAGATGTGAAGCGCTAACCAGGGTCCAGTAACAATGACTGCGACAGCCGTGGCTGCATTGCTGACGAGCAGCACCGCTGACATCCGGCGGAGAAACACGTGCAACCGCTGCCATTGCCCAGTTCCCGAGTATGCTGCCACAAAGCGGGTTGCGGCTTGCGGCAAGCCCAATCCGTTGAAGATTCCCAGGAACCCGACGATGGTCATGCCGAGCGCGTAAATGCCCAGCCCATCCGCGCCAAGAACCCGCGCCACATAGATTTTGAAGAGATATCCGGCGGCCGCGGTAAACAGGCTTCCCGCAAAATACACCGTGGAGTGCCGCGAAATTTTGCCCACCTGACTGCGGAATTGGGCTTGCTGGTCTGCCAGGGACGGCGGCTGCGGCGGCTCGATTGTTGTGTCGGAAGTGCCCAAGATATGTCGCTGCTCCGTTGCTTTGCCGGCCACGCTGTTTTGAAGATTATCGCAGAGTGCCCGGTTGAGAACCGCACAGAATCTCCGACAGTTGCTCGGGCGCTATGGCACGCACCAGCCGCTCTCGGAGGCTGGCGCGAGGAATGGCCCCCTCCAACCTGCTGGGAATTTTCAAAAGGTCATCCGGACACTCCAGCATCTGCGCCACTCCAAAGCGGGCATACTGGGGCGCGTAGCCAACATAGGCGTGTCGCAGCCATCCGCACAGAAAAGCCGGGATTCCGACGGTTGCGCACTCAAAAGCAGTCGTGGATTCGACGGTCACGGCGCACCATGTCTTTTGAAGGATCTCGTTGGACAGCGGTGCGGTAACAACTCTCACCTGTTGTTGCTCGTCCTTGCTCAACACTCGAGTCAGCATTCGCTGACGCTGACGCGCGCTCTCAAAAGGATGCAACTTCAGCACAACCCTCTTCCCGGCTTGGCGAGCGGCCGTGCACAAGCGAGGCACGATTTCCTTATAAATCGCCTCCGCCCGCCAAAGATCGGTTTCGTAGGGTTCGGTGAAGAAAACGATCCAGGGCGCACGACCACTCCACAGCTGGCGATCTTGCGTCGGCGTGAAGGGCGCGCCGATGAAAAGGCTATTGGGATCGACTCTACAAACGCGCTCCAAGTAATCCTTCTCCATTTCACCCTTTACCAAGTAGGTCGAAAAAGCAGCATTCTTGAATGCCATGATTCCGTCCAAAGCTCCGTGATGACAAGCGACTGCGGGAAGCCCTCGCTGGCGCGCCAGAAGAAGCGGAATCCTGGTGTAGGGGTTCGAATCGTCCGCACTCAGGCACGCAATCACGCCATTTCGTTCGAACACTGCATTCCAGGCATCGCGAACCGCCACGCCCCAACGTAACCACCGCCTCCCGTTGCTTAGCGCGCCCGTTTGAGCGCTCAGCGAGAATTCGGGATGCGATTGAAGCGAACTTTGCAGTTCATTCCAACTGCTTTCAAGCTGCCGAAGTTCATCCTGGTCGAATCCTCGCTTCGCGAAACCGGCGAGCGTTTCGGTTCGCACATTGCGCGGCACGGGAGAGGTCTCGCCGGTTTCGCGTGCGAGCACGAGCAAGAATTGCTGGTGTGGCAACAGTTCGGCGTAGCGAAATGCGGTCCTGGTCACGTTCGAGTAAGCGCTTGGGATCAGCACTGCCGGCTCCTGCGATCGCGCAGCGGCGGCGGCAAAGTTCCGCCTCAAGAGATAGCGCGCGTCGTACTTGTCATAAACCACCTGCCGCAATTGGCGGAAATTCAGATTGGCTGCCGCGCGCCCAAAACGGCTCGCGCTCCGGACCAGTCTCCGTTGTAGGCCAGTGCCCAGCACTTTCAACGGACAATGTAGTTGCAGGCGCAGCGCTTCCGCGAGTGGCGATGGCTTCGTCACGGTCAGCGCCTCGCAGGTTCCGATTTTTTGCGCCAGGCGCTGCGCTAACCGCAAGTCCTGCATCTCCGGCTGCAAGAGGATACCGATGACGTCCCACCAGTCGATACCGAAGCCGTCTACTACCCGCCCCATGCCTAAGCGCAGCAGTTCGCGCCAAGCCAGCAGATCTTCAACCTCAATAGCAAGATCAAAAATGCTGAATACCGGACGCCCAAGTTGGCGGCTCCAGTCGTCGTACGACGACTTTGGAGCTTTGCCCAGGTCAACCACCAGGTCCCACCGGTCACGAGCCCAGGAACGCTGGAAGTCATCTTCGGGATGAAGGAGGAGAATCTTCATTAAGCTACTGAACTAAGCAACTAGAGCGCGGAAACTCAACGCAAGATCAGCGTCCAATCGAACGCCGTTCCTTTTTCTATGTCGCGGGCGGCGCGCTGGCCCAGGACTTCTTTCAGGTGCCGGGGATGCAGGCCGTCAGAGGGGCGAACCGACCGCACGTTTTGCGCCGTGAAGACCTCGCCTTTCTTGACATTTTCGGCGACAAAAAGCGATCGCCGAAACTTGCGGCTCCCCGCTTCATGCGTAGACGGTCCGAATCGAGCGGACCCAAGGGCCTTTTCCGCCGTGCGCACCGCATCGACCATCGCCTTGAATTCCTGCGGATCGAGGGAGAATGCGCTGTCGGGGCCACCATCCGCGCGACTCAGACAAAGATGCTTTTCGATGATGCACGCGCCCAGGGCAACGGCGGCAACGGGCACCGCAATTCCCATCGTGTGATCGGAGAGCCCTGCGGGACAATCGAAGCGCCTGGCGAGTTCGGGAATAGTGCGCAAGTTGCCTTCCTCGGGCAACGCCGGGTACGCGCTCGTACACTTCAGTAATGCGATCTCAGTGGCACCCACCGCGCGAACGGCGTCGACTGCCTCGAAAATCTCGCTCTCGCTCGCCATGCCTGTCGACATGATCAAGGGTTTGCCCGTGCGGGCCATCTTCTGAATCAGTCCAATATCAACCAGTTCGAACGATGCCACTTTGTGCACGGGCACATTCATCTGCTCGAGGAAATCCACCGCCGTCTCATCGAATGCACTGGAGAAACAATGCATGCCGAGCTGCTCCGCTATATCCTTCAGCTTGGGCTGCCATTCCCAGGGAGTGAATGCTTCCTGATAGAGATCGTGCAGTGCGCGGCCATCCCAGAGCGTCCCCCCGGTGATGCGGAAGCACTCTTTGTCGCTGCGCAGCGTGATCGTGTCAGCTGTGTAGGTTTGCAGCTTGACGGCGTCGGCACCAGCATCCTTCGCTGCGTGAACGATGCGAACCGCCTGTTCGAAACTCTGATTATGATTAGCGGAGAGTTCAGCAACGATGTACGTGGGCGCGCCCGCCCCGACGTGCCTGCCCGCGATAACTATGTCACGCATTTGACCGGCTCCCGCACTGCCACGTAAAGAGCAAAGCTGGCTGACCAGCATCCTGGGTGATCCCTTCCCGGCGAAAGCCCGACGACTCAAACAGACGAATCGAGGCGCGATTCTCCGGTTTGACAAGTGCCTCCACGCGACGCGGGGAACGTGAGCGGGTCAGCGTTTGAGTTGCAAGCGTGATCAGTTCTCTCCCCCAGCCTGATCCGCGAAATTCGGGAGCCACCGACACAGAGAGTATCGCGCGATCTTCTTCCAGGTGAAATCGGACAACGCCCACGGCCTCGCCTTCTTGGGTTTCGCCGATATAGATGACCGACTGCGGGTCGAGAAGTTTCTGCGAAAACCAGCGCTGGTGGCCCTCCCACGCGACGGCATCGGAGTGAAACGAGGCTTGCCGCACATCCGGGTCATTGGCCCATGTAAACAGCAGTTGGCAGTCGGTTTCGCAGCAGAGACGAAGTTGTAGTTCGCGATTGAGCAGGGCCGCCCTCACCCGTTCGGCGCCCAACCCATCCACCAGCTCACGGCCACGGTTCGACATAGCCTGGCGAATCTCTGGAGATTCGATAAGACGACGCAGAGCCTCCGTAAATTTCGCCGCATCGAACTCGGTAGCTCCTCCTTCGCACAGGGCAGCGGATAGCTTCGACAGGTGCTCGGCCACTCTTCGCTGGTTTTCTGCAATCACCAAGAGCAAAGCAGGCAAGCCCATATAACACAGTTCGTAGGAAGTGCTGCCCGCGCCAGAAACGGCAACGTCAGCCCATGCCATAAGCGCGGGCATGTCGAGCGCGTTGGTGACGATCAGCACTTGAACTGGCGACCTTTGCTGTGCCGCTTGCAAGTCTTGCAGGTGGGGATTGTTGCCTCCAGCGACAACTACGACGTCAAGATCGGTGCTCCGAACGAGGGACAGGGTTTCGAGGATTCGCAGGCTCAGATTGCCGGGATCGCTGCCACCAATCGTGATGAGAACTTTGTGTGCGCGCTCAGCAATGGTCCGCCTCCAGCCCAACCATGGCCGGAACTCTTCGCGGAGCAGCGCATAGGACGGCCCCAGAAGAAGCCGCGTGTCCGTCCGGCAACCGGCGTACATTTCCGGACGAGCGTGTACGTTCTGGTTAAGGACCCAGGGCACGGGATAGGCGGATGCGTGCGCGAAGTCATCCACCGTCAGAACCTGATGCCCTGCTTCGTTTACTGTGGATTGCTCACGAACGCCGAAACCGTAACCATCAAGCACAACCTTGCCCGGTGTTGAATGCAAGAGGCGGCTCACAACTGTCTGTGGAAAGTGATCAGGAGCAAGGGCCTCCAAGCCGCAACTCTCCGCCCGGATGCGTTGCTCGATTGCGGGCGATCCTTCGGGTACAAGAAAGGTCACGCTGCCGCCGGCACGCTTCCACGCCTGGGCAAGCGCCAGACAGCGCATGACGTGGCCCGTTCCGACTAACGTTCCGCAGTCCGCGCCGATGATGAGGTGCCCTGGCGTTTGCAAATTCCAATTCTCCAGCCGCTAGGCACGAACCTTGAACACCGGCTGAATCATTTCGCCTTCCAAGTGCTCTGCCGGATTCGTCTCTTTCAGCCACTTCGCCAGCGTTTTGCATACCTCCGCATAGACTTTGAGCGTTTGCTCCACGGCCAGCGGATCGTGCGCTGTCGTCATATTGTGCGTTGCCAACAGCAATACCCCGCGCTTCACGCATTCCTGGGTGAAAAGGCTTCGCACCAGCAGGCTGTCTTTGCCGTCGGCATCGAGAAACTTGATCAACGACCATGAAGGATAACCAATACACCGGATGTGATCCTGTAGACCCGCTTCTTTTGCAAGGACGTTGAGCCCATCCTGCAGAACGCGTCCGTTGGCTTCAATCCGTCCCAGGGCGTCGGTGGTTTCCAGCACGTCGAGCACCTTCATCGCAGCCACCATCGACGCCACTTCTCCACCAAATGTGAAGCTGAAGAAGATGTCCTCAAAAACCTTCATCGCGTCGGCGCTGCCGACCACACACGAGATCGGCAATCCGTTGCCCATCGCTTTGCCGAAGCATGCCAGATCGGGAGTGACCCCGAACTTCTTCTGTGCTCCACCGAGCCCGAAGTGGAAGCCGCTGCAGATCTCGTCGAAGATCAGCAGCGCGCCGTGCTCGTGAGCAAGAGTCTTGACGCCTTCGAGAAAACCAGCGGCGGGAGGCCAGAAGTTAACTGGTTCCATGATCACAGCGGCAAACTCGCCGGGATGGCCCTTCAGAAGGCTTTGTAACGAGCCGAGGTCGTTGTAAATGAATGGATGCGTCAGGGCGCGCACGGCTCCAGGTACACCCGCGTTTCGCGTCGTGCTGCCGATGTACCAATCCTGCCAACCGTGGTAGCCGCAACAGGCAATTCGTTCCCGCCCGGTAAAGGCACGCGCCGCGCGCACTGCCCCCGATGTGGCGTCCGACCCATTTTTTCCGAAGCGCACTTTCTCGGCACATGGAATCAGGCGCACCAGACGCTCGGCCAACTCTGCCTCAAGCGGGTGCGGCAATGAGAAGCTGTGGCCTTGGCTCAGTTGCTCCGCTACCGCCTGATTCAATTCCTGATGCACGTATCCGAGAATGTTCGGCAACAAACCCTGGATATAGTCGATGTACTCATTGCCATCGACATCCCAAACGCGGCAGCCCTTGCCTTTCGCCAGGAACATGGGCGCAACACCGCGGACGTGCTGGTTGGTGCCTTTGCTGAAAGTCTGGGACGAGCCGGGGATTACTTTGGCGGCACGCTCGAACCATGCTTTTGACTTTTCGATGGATCTCCGTGGCGCCGCTGCGGCCTGCGCTTCTTCAAAAAGGCTTTTGTAATATCCGCGGTTGGAAACAATCTCCGAGTTCATCTTCTCGAGCCCGGGACTCTTTTCCAGCAATTCCAAAACGTCCTTCATCCCAAACGCCCCCTTATCTCGCATAGCCCGATACACGGCGCGGATAAATTCCAAATCCTGCAATTCGTCGACCGTCCAGCGGTAGTGCTGATACAGCGATGTCGAATCGCTCTCGACATTCGCCGTGCGAAACTTTTCCGAGCGCAGGTACGGAGTCACGTGCTCCCGTTCCGAGGTCTTGGTCGCTTCATGCCACGCTCTTTCCAGAACGGAAAAGGAAAACACCTCCGTATCCAACCCGTCCGGGTAGCTGCGCACCATCGCATTGGATGCGTAATCGAGATCGCCGCGTTGAAACCGGCGCACCACGAGGTCGATCACTTCGGGATCAATCAGGGGACAGTCGGCCGTGATGCGAACCACCCAGGCCGCTTTTTCCGCTCGCGCTGCGCCATAGAAACGATCAAGCACGTCGTTCTCGCTGCCGCGATGACACGGGATACCATCTTGCCTGCACATGTCCGCAATGGCATCGTCCACCGGGTTCGTCGACGTTGCTACCACCACTCGATCGACCAGGCGGGCGCGCTTCACGCGCTGCACCACGTGCCACAACATGGGCCGCCCCTCGATTTGAGCCATACTTTTCCCCGGCAGCCGGCTCGAACCCATGCGCGCCTGTATGATTGCAACCGTCGGCCCGTCCACCGAAGTGCTCGTCCAGTTCAGGGGTTGAGGACGTCCTTCACTCGACGACTTCTTGGCCGCTTCCACCACTCGAATCAAATCCCGACCCTGCTCAAGATCGATCAACGGTCCCGTTCCTCGCCCCAGCGATTCCAGAAAGTGCCGCATCTCGGCGACGTACATATCGTTGGCTTCGAACACATACGGAATACTGTGCCAGCCCGGCTCATTCGCCGAAAACCAGCGCACTTCCTGCGAAGTGAAATCCCAAAGCGCCGTTCCGGCTTCAGCTACGACTTTACAAGTGCGGGTGTAGGTTCGCTGCACAAAGTCCAGGTGAAGCTCGGCCCGGCGTCGTTCCGGAAAAGTCAGGTAGATCCAGGCCGAATCCTCGACGTCGACCTCCAGACCGCTGAGATGTTCGGCGCGGCAACTCACTTCCGTCGGCCGTCCCAACAGCCAGCAAATGTAGTCCAGTTCGTGCGAACCGTCGAGAATGATTCCCCCGCCCAGCTCCTTCCGCGCGCTGTAGCTTTCCCGATAATTCTGCCAGGGGCGCCAATCGGGCAGATATTGCCCGGCCTCCACGTTCAACCAGAGCACGCGGCCCACCTTGCCCGACTCGATCAGCTCCTTGAGGATCTGCAGCCCGGGATGAAAACGCAAGTTGTAGCCGATCTGCACACTGCGGTCGTGGCGGCGTGCTTCCGCCATCAGGATCTCGACTCCACTCGACTCATGGGATAAAGGCTTCTCGATGAAAACATGCGCGCGCGCCCGCAGCGCGAGCAGCGCTTCCTCGACATGGCATACCGGTGGCGTGCAGACCAGCACCAGATCTGGCTTGAAACTCTCGAGTGCTTCACCGTAATTTGAAAAGAGTTCGCCCTCCACCTCCTTTCTGCATTGTTGCAACGCCTCGGCATTCGTGTCGCAAAAAGCGAGCCGCTGCAACCCAAGAGACTTCAGATTCTTCGCGTGCCGGCGCCCGATAGAACCACAACCGACTATAAGAGCTCGATACCCTACCCAATCCGCCATGCTGGACATGAATTTATTCAGGAGTTTTCGACGCGCGGGTCGAAGCTCGACCGCCTTTCCCTGCGTAGTGAGTCAACACTTTGTGAACTGCGCGGACGACATCTCCTATATCCTTCGCGGTCATGGAATGGAACATCGGCAGGCTGATGAGTTGCTCGTACGCCCTCTCTGCGATCGGAAAGGCCCCGCGGTTCGACGGGAAGCGCTCGCGATAATACGGGTGCTGGTGCACCGGAATATAGTGCACATTGACTCCGATGTTCTCCGCACGCAGCGCCCGAAAAATCTCCCCTCGTCCAGCCGAAAGCGATTCCAGCTTCAGCCGAATGGGATACAAATGCCACGCCGGAGCCACTCCCTGCCGCACGCCAGGCACAAGCATGGGCAGATCCCGAAATTCTCGTGCGTAGTCAGCCGCAATTTCCCGCCTGCGGGCCAGATTGGCCTCGAGTTTTCCCAACTGCGAAAGTCCCAGCGCACAGGCAAAATCGGTCAGCCGGTAGTTAAATCCGAGCATGTCCATTTCATAGAACCACTGCCCGGACTCTTGCCGCTCGCGCGCCCCGCTGCTGATGCCGTGATTGCGAAAACGTCTCAGGGTGTCAGCCAACCGCGCATCATTGGTCGTGACCACACCACCTTCGCCGGTGGTCAGGTGTTTCACCGGGTGGAAGCTGAACACAGTCATGTCAGCAAGGCTGCCGACGCGTTTTCCCCCGTACTCCGCGCCGAGCGCGTGGCAGGCATCTTCAATCAGAAGAGCGCCCTGGCCCTTCGCATCTTGTTTCTTTACAACTTCGTTTTGCGCGATCCCCCGCAGTTCGTCGAGCGCCGCCGGATGGCCCGCGTAATCAACTGCGATGATGGCCTTCGTACGGGAGGAAACCTTCCGCGAAACCTCCTGCGGATCAAGATTCAGCGTGTCCTCGCATACATCGGCGAATACCGGCGTCGCTCCCTGGTAGAGGACGCAGTTGGCCGTGGCGCAGAACGTCAAAGGCGTAGTGATCACTTCATCGCCGGGGCCGAGGCCCGCCGCGAACGCGGCGCCGTGCAACGCCGCCGTGCCCGAACTGAAGCTGACCGCAAATTTTGCATCGACCCACGCGGCGAACGCTTCTTCGAATTCCCCGACCTTCGGCCCCGTCGTCAGCCAGTCCGACTTCAGCACCTCCACCACAGCCTGGATGTCGTCTTCATCGAGGCTCTGCCGCCCGTAGGGCAGCCACTTATCGCGGACGGGAGTGCCGCCGTGAATCGCGAGCGGCTCTAACTTTGTGGGCACGGCACTCATGCTAGGCAGAGGCAGGCACCGCCTCCACAGCCTTCGCTTCCGGGGCGACCAATTCTTCCAGCTCACGCCGCGTCAGCCAGTGTTCGTTGGTGTCACTTGAGTAGCGGAAGCCTTCCGGTAGCGGCTTCGCGTTGGTCCAGTTTTCCGATTTCCACCAGGGATGTGCCGGTTGAATCACGAACATCTCATCGGTGGCCAGTGCATGTCTCGATTCGTCGTCGGAAACCAGCACCTCATGCAGTTTTTCTCCCGGACGAATCCCAATGTATTCCACCTCGCATCCCGGTGCAACGGTTTCGGCCAAATCCACCAGCCGCATGCTCGGAATCTTGGGAACAAAAATCTCGCCACCGTGCATCTGCTCGATGCAACGGATCACAAACTTCACGCCCTGCTCCAATGTCAGCCAGAAGCGCGTCATGCGCGGATCGGTGATTGTGATTTTCCCGCGCCGCCGCTGTTCCAGAAAAATCGGGATCACACTGCCCCGGCTGCCAACTACATTCCCGTAACGCGCGCAGCTGAAGCGGGTATCCTTCATGCCCGCGTAGGCGTTCGCCTGGACAAACATTTTTTCCGCGCACAGCTTGGTGGCGCCATATAGATTAATCGGATTTACGGCCTTATCCGTGCTGAGCGCGAGAATACGGCGCACGCCCTGATCGATGGCTGCATCGATGACGTTGCGCCCACCCATGATGTTGGTCTGGATCGCTTCGAACGGGTTGTACTCGCAGGCCGGAACCTGCTTGAGCGCCGCCGCGTGCACCACCACCGTGACTCCGGCGAAGGCTCTCCTCAGCCGGTCGACGTCGCGAACATCGCCAATGAAATACCGCAGGCTGGGATGATCAAAACCCGACGCTCTCATCTCATGCTGCTTCAGTTCGTCGCGGCTGAAAACGACGAGCCGGTGCGGCTGGTAGTCGCGCAGCATCACTTCCACGAATTTCTTCCCGAACGATCCGGTCCCGCCGGTGACCAGTATCGACTCGTTCGCCCAATTCACCATCTGCTCTTCCCGATTCGTATCTCTTCAAAAGGCCAGGAGATGAGCTGTGACCTTCGCAAGGTTTCGTCCGCTAGTATAGCTGAGGAGTTCTGCCGTTGGCGGCCAAGCCGAAACACAAAGAAGCAACAGCAAGGGCTGGAATTTCTGGCCGGTTCCAACTCTAAGAATGTTAGAATCAGGCAAATTCCGCGCAGACTCCGCTTCGTCTCCCGGTGAGCGCTCAAACGGAACTCGCTGTGCTCCGCTGCGTCACGGGCCTGATGGTGTCTGGGCGGTTAAGGATTGTCAATGGCATTGGGCCCCTTGGTTCCTCGGAATAACGACGAAATGCGCGAGTTCCGCCCCAGCGAAGGGACGGAACTGCTGAAGCCTTTGGGCTCGGCACTTTATAACGTGCTGCCCGCGCAAGAGTCGAGTCTGCGCGAGTATCTGCGTGTCCTCATCAAGCGCAAATGGCTGGTCATTGCTTGTATCGTGGGCATTTTTGCCGCAGTGGCAATCGCCAGCCTCCGCCAGACGCCTATCTACGAAGCGGCCGGGCAAATTGCCGTCAACAAGTCGGATCCGAACCTCATCACCTTCAAGGATTCCATGCCGGTCGTCGAATACTACGATCAGGGCGATTTGGACACCGAGGTTCGGATTATTCAAAGCGATCTGCTCGCCCTCCAGGTCATCCGGCAGCTCAATCTTGACAGGCGACCGGAGTTCGGCGGCCATCCCGACCAGAAGCAAGCCAATTTGGTGGCCGATTCGTTGCAGACCGATTCCAACCGCGCCACCGCCGTGCTGGGAGCCTTTCTCGGTAACCTCCATGTCTCCCTCATTCCCAACACGCGGATCATCGAGATTCATTACAACAGTACGGATCCGCAGCTCGCCGCCAGCATCGTCAACACCCTGGCCTCCACTTATGTCGAGCAGAACTTCAAGACCAAGTTCGAATCGACCATGCAGGCTTCCGACTGGCTCTCCAAGCAGCTCGTCGACCTGCAGATGAAAGTAGAAACTTCCCAGGAAAAGCTGGTCCGCTACCAAAAGGAACACGAAATTCTCGGCAATGACGAAAAACAGAACATCACTACCGAGAAGCTCGATGAAATCAACAAGGAATTGACTGCGGCGGAATCGGACCGCATGCAGAAGGAAGCGATCTACCGTCAGACGCAATCAACCGACCCCGACGCAATCGCCGCGGCCATCGTAACGGGAAATCTAAGCGGCTCGGGTCTTCTAGATTCTCTGCGTTCGCAACAGGCAGCGTTCAGGATCCAGGTGGCCGACCTAAGCACGCAGTTCGGCCCCTCTTACCCGAAAATTGCTCAGCTTAACAACCAGCTTAAGGAAATCGATCGCCAGCTGCAGTCGGAAACCAACAAGGCGGTGGACCATCTCAAGGGCCAGTATCTGGCCGCCTTGCAGCGGGAAAACTTGCTGCACGATTCTTTCGAAAAACAAAAACAGGAAGCCAACAAACTTAACGAAAGCGCCATTGAATACCAACTGCTCAAGCGCGATGTCGAATCCAACCGCACCCTTTACGAAGGACTGCTGGAAAAGCTCAAGGAGGCCGGCGTCACCGCGGGCCTGCGTTCCAACAATTTCCGCATTCTGAAGCCGGCGCGCGCCCCGTCGGTGCCGGTCGAACCGAACATACCCCGCAACCTTTCTTTCGCCCTCGTGCTTGGGGTCATCTCGGGCCTCGGGCTGGCTTTCCTGCTGGAGAACATGGACAACACGGTCCGCACGCCGGAACAAGCGCAGGCTCTTTCGGGTTTGCCTTCTCTGGGCATGATCCCTCAGGGCTCGAAAACGACCACTCATGGATCGGCGTCGAATCGCCTGGCATTGACTTCCTCGAAGGAAGCCGTCGAAACCGTCACTCAGGTTCGCCCGCAGTCGCAAATGGCTGAATCCTACCGCGCCTTGCGGACTTCCCTCCTGCTGTCGAATCTCGGTGCGCCGCCTAAGGTGATCATGGTTACCAGCGCACGGCCCCAGGAAGGCAAAACGACGACCAGCATCAACACCGCGATCGTTCTCGCGCAAAAGGGAGTTCGCGTCCTTCTCGTGGATGCGGATTTGCGTCGGCCCAGCGTCCACAAGACTCTGGGAATGGGCCCGCGCAGCGGTCTCAGCAATGTGCTGACCGGCAGTGCCACTCTGCAGCAGACGATTACGATTTCTCCATTAGTCCCCAACCTTTTCATTCTGCCCGCGGGCACTCCTCCGCCCAACCCGGCAGAGCTGCTGGCATCGTCCAACATGCGAGACCTGATCGCGGAGTTGCGCGAACAGTTCGATCATATCGTTCTGGATACTCCCCCAACGCTTTCGGTGACGGACGCGGTTGTGCTGTCACCTCGGGCCGACGCCACCATCCTGGTGATCCGTTCCGGCCACACCACAAAACAAGCTCTCCGCCGTTCGCGCGATATTCTCATGCAAGTTAACGCTCACGTCGCGGGCGTGCTCCTTAATGCTGTCGACCTGACCTCGCCCGACTACTACTACTATTACGAGTATCAAGGCAAGTACACGCACTACTATCAGGAAGAACCGCTCGCCCCAGCAAACGATCCCGAAACAAAGGCGGTTTCAGGCGGAGTCTAAAGCGAAGCGCACCCGGATTTAGTGGTGGAATCGGTTTCTCGGAAGAACGATTTCGACAGGGACGTAACCGCCAGCAGCCACGACGGACTGGCACTCGCACTATGGCAACTCCTCTTTCAGAACGGCAACGTCGGCGGCTGGCCGCCGGATTGGCGCTGCTTGCGCTTGCGTATTTTTTCCTGATTGGCAAAGAGTTTGCTGCCAGTGTCCTTGCGTCGCATTCGGATCTGGCGAAACTGCAGCGCGCCGTAAGCCTCTCGCCCGGCAACGCCGATTACCGCCATCGGCTGGGAGCCTTCCTCGCGTTTGGCCCCGGCGATCCTCAAGCGGCGGTCGACAGTTACCGTTCCGCGGTGGCGCTCAATCCCTACGATGCGAGTTATTGGCTGGATCTGGCCGCCGCCGACCAGGTAACCGGCGATCTCGACGGCCAGCGGGCCGCTCTCCATCACGCGCTCGCCGCCGAACCCACCGCGCCGGATGTGGCCTGGAAGGCAGCCAATTTTTTTCTGGTGGACGGCCAGATCGACCCCGCGCTGCGCGAATTCCGCGTCGTCATCGAGAACGACCTCTCGCTCTCCGATGCCGCCCTGCACGCGTGCTGGCGCGTACGCCCCGATGCGGATGCTTTGCTGCAAGAGGTCGTGCCCGTGCGCGTTGATTCCCTGTTTATGTTTCTCTCGCTGCTGATGTCCAAACAGGAAACCGCGGGTTCCATTAAAACCTTTCAGCGTCTCGCCGGCCTGCATGAGAAGTTCGACAGCTGGCGCCTTTTCGAATATATCCGTTACCTTATTCAAGTCCGCCGTCCCGACGCCGCCATGGCCGCATGGGAACAGGCCGCTCCCACGCTTGGCCTCTCCGCATACCTGCCTACCAATGACAACCTGATCATAAACGGTGACTTTAGCCTCGACGTTCTGAACGGCGGATTTGACTGGACTTACGTGAACCGCACCGGGGTCCGGCCGCTGCTCGACTCCAGCGATTTCCGCGAGGGCCAGCGCTCGCTTTCCCTGACCTTCGAAGGTCCCGGCATTGCCGACGCTGGCATTCAGCAACTCATTCCGGTGCGGGGGGCCACCACCTACGACTTCTCCGCTTATTACAAGACTGCGGATTTTGCGGGTGCCGGCGGACCGCAAATTGTTCTGCGCGACGCCTACTCTGGCACCCCGCTTTACACCAGCGATCCCCTCACCGATGCCGACTTTTGGAAAGAAGTGCATTCGAAAATTACAACGCCAGATTCCACTACGCTCTTGAGCCTCACCATCGAGCGCTTCCCCGCCGGCAGCCCGATTCGGGGCAAGCTTTGGCTCGACGATTTTCAACTTGCACCTGATTCCAACGACAGCAAGGACCACTCTTGAGCTCTGCCCTGGCCGCCCAACCCGAACCCGTCCCCGTTGTGAAAGCCTCCAAGTTCAGGCTGACGAATTCGATCCTGCTAGCTTCTGCCGGCTCTGTCTTGTTGCTCGCGCCTCTTGCCTTCGGCGCCGTCGAACCCTGGTCCATCTTTGCGCTGGAACTTTGTTCCACGGTCGTGCTCCTCGCCTGGGGATTGCGCCAATGGCTCAACCGGCAGTTGGATCTTGCCCCCAACGCGCTTTATCCCCCGATGGCAGCATTTTTTGCGCTGGCGCTCGTGCAGTGGCTTACCGGAGCCACCGCGTACCGGCACGCAACCTACATGCAGCTCTTGCTCTATGCTGCCTACGGCATGCTGGGCTTTGTCGTTTCCCAATCCTTCCGCCGTTCCTCTCAATTCGATTGGGTGCTCCGGGCGGTGACGGTCTACGGGGCCTTGGTGGCTTCGTTCGCAATCCTGCAGGGCATCGCCCCCAACGGCAAGCTTTACTGGATCTGGCCCTTGCAGCAGGGCGGCGCCATCTACGGTCCCTACGTCAACCATAATCACTATGCCGGCCTGATGGAAATGCTCACGCCCTTTCCTCTGGTCCTGGCCGCAACGCGATTCACCGATGGAAACCGCAAGATTTTTGTCATGGCCATCGCTGCTCTCATGGCAGGCAGCATTTTTCTCTCCGGTTCGCGCGGAGGGATGCTGGCGCTCGTTGCGCAAATTGTGGTCCTTGCCGTTCTTGTTCTGGCCTCAAAAAAGGCCAGCTGGAAACAGCCTCTCTTGCTCGGTGCTTTCCTGGTTCTCGTCATCGGCTTCCTGGTCTGGCTGGGCGGCAACGAACTCACCCGCCGTCTGGCGAGCATTCATACCGAAGCACACGCCGAGCTCAGCGGAGGCACGCGCCTCACCATCGATCGCGATTGCCTGCACATGTTCCTTAGGAAGCCGGTCCTCGGCTGGGGCCTGGGTACTTTCCCCGTCGTCTACCCGGGATTCCGCAGCTTCTATTCCACTTTCTTCGTCAACCAGGCGCACAACGATTATCTGCAACTACTGGTCGAGACCGGCTTTGCTGGATTCGGCATTGCTATCTGGTTTCTCGTTCTGCTCTTCCGGCAGGCAATCACGAAATTAAAGGACTGGAACCAGACCCCGACCGGCGCCCTCACCGCCGCCGCCCTGCTCGGCTGTATCGGCATCCTCGTGCATAGTTTTCTTGACTTCAATCTCCAGATTCCTGCGAATGCGGCACTGTTCTACGTTCTTTGTGCCATCGCCACATCGCCGCCATTGCAGGAATCGCAGCGCCGCCGCGTGCTTCGCCGCCGCCATTCGTTAGTGGAACCAGTGCAACAGGGGCCGGAGAATAAGCCTGCTTGATCGCTCCGTCTTCCAGCCTGGAGGCCGGCGGCAGCAGCATAAGCAGGTTTGCGCACCACGCGAGCTATGGGAGGTATCTAGTTCCTACTGTATTACTTAGGTAACAATGCCCTTCTTTTCAGGTCATCGTCCGTGATATAACGCCCCTAGCTGCTCATTCAGGCTCTGATCTGGGCGTTCCGGTTTTTCACGGCCTTTTTGCCTGGTTTCCCAGAGAGAGCATCGGAGCGAGAGCAGAGGAGGCATCGTGGCTGAAGCCCGTACCGGTAAAAGATTTCCACTGCATCTGCCGATCAAGATCCATAAGGAGGATTCCGCCGCCGAAGCCAGCGGAATCACCGGCGACCTCAGCGCCGCCGGTGTCTACATCCGCGCCGACGCTTCGCTCGAAGTCGGCTCGCCGGTGGAGTTTGAAATTGCTCTTCCGCCCGAAGTCACCGGGGGCAAAGAGGATGTTGTCATTCAGTGCCGCGGCCGCGTTGTGCGGACCGATGAACCTCATGCCGGTGCCGCGCCCGCAGAAACTCGCGGCGTAGCCTGCGTGATTGACTCTTATGAATTCGTTCGCAACCAGTAAGGGGAGCGCCATCCATGTTGAAGCTAATTCTGGCCGATAATCAGGCGATTTTCCGAGCCGGCATCGCTAAAGTGCTGGCCGTAGAAGACGAGATGCGTATCGTGGCTCAGGCCCAAACCGCCGAGCAGATGTTCATGGCGCTCGATAAGTTCCGCGCCGCCGTGCTGGTAATTGCCGGAGGTTTCCACTCCGACTTCAACGCAGTCCTCTCGGCCGCGAACAAGAACAAGACGCGCGTCGTGGTTCTGGCTGACACCGGCGAGAGCGCACAGCGCTACATGGCGACCGGCGCCCACGGCGTCGTCTATCGCAATGTCACCAGCCCCGCGCTGGTCGATTGTGTGCGCAAGGTCGCTCGCGGCGAAACCTGGGTGCAGGATATGGCCGTACCGAGCGAACTCACCGAGAACGATATGGTCGGCCTCAGAGTCCGCGACCGCCTCACCGCCAAGGAATTGCGCATCGTCGCGCTCATTGTCCAGGGATACAAGAACAAGGAAATCGCGACCCAACTCGGCACCACCGAGCAGGTGATCAAAAACTACCTGCGCAACGTCTACGACAAGATCGGCGTTTCCGACCGTCTCGAGTTGGCGTTATTCACCATCCACCACCGCATCCTGAACGAAGCAGCAGCAGCGACCGCCGCGGCCGCCGTTCCTCCCGCTCCGCAAAGCGCGGGAATTGCTAACTAAATTTCCACCCGAAAAACAAAGGCCGCCCGCGGGCGGCCTTTGTTTTTAAGTTGAAGGGCGAACAGATGGCACAAGCTTGTGGTCTCGTCAACGATTCGATTTAGCGGGTTGCAAAGGTTTAAGGACATCCTCAGGAGGCAACTGGAAATCTATATTCGTGCGTTTTTCATTGGGGCGAAGTTCGATAATGGTCGCCGCTTCCTTGGTGTGAACGCCGGGATAGTAAACAGGAGTTGGCACGTCACTGAAATACCCTGTCCCTGCTCGAATACCTAGACCGACGACATACCGGCCCGGTTTGACACCTTTGGCTTCAAAATTACCCTTAGCATCGACGTAAGCATTCCTGAAGAATTCGCTGTCCACGGATACTATCTGCACCCACGGATGCACCGTGAACGGTTTCCCATCCGGAGACCCGACGTTGCCTGAGATAATTCCGTCGGTCGGCAACTTGAAATCGGCAGCTTGCCGAACGCCAAAGTTGTGTTCCCAGCATGTGCCCTTTTCCACGGGGACGCTCCCCAGCATAGATCCAAAATTCTCGACTTGCCGAAGACCATACTCGGGCGCGGTGGTCACATCATATTTGCCTACAGGCAATTCAAATTGGAACCGTCCCTGTTCATTTGTGTAAGCCGCGTATTCAGTACCATTCGCGACATTCTTGGCAACTACCTTATGATGTGCAAGAGGAGTCGGGTGGGCGACCTCAGTGTCACCACCCAAATGCTGGATGGTTCCGATAAGGAGGCCTGCGGTCTTGAGATGCCCCAAATCGCGGAGCAAAGAAATGCCGTCTTCGGCCTCGCTTATGGGTTTGCTGGGGCCGTCATACGACAAAACCAGCGTGTCGTTTTTTGGGTCACGATAAAGATAGAAGAGCCACCTGTCTCCGGCTTGAATGTCAGTGTGGAGACAGGCTTGATTGGTAATGGCGGTTGCGTCGCTGGAATCGCCAACGAAGACTTCGTCCGGGACTATTTCAAGACGCTTGTCAGTATCGCCTACTTCAACCGATGACCTGACGACTCCGGTAAATACACGCGCGTAGCGCTCTGTGCCACATGCCTTCGCCACACCCATCAGCCCGCTATGGAGACAGGTCACCTGCTTGCCATGGTACTCGCGTATTTCCACGATAACCGCAGGGAGCGATGGCACCATGCAAGCAACGGTCAAGACCACGAAGCCAAGCCGCCATTTGCGCTTTGCGAACATGTAACAGCAGATTATAGTCCTGATTGCACAGTTGCCGTAACATCCCCATTACACTCAAATCTGCTGATTCGGTGTCCGATACCCGGGGCCCTGCCAACCCTATCCGCAAGGTCGAGTTCGAACTATTACACCCTAAGTGATCTTCTCCCCCACTGACTTCGCCTGCGTGAACAGATACAAATAATCCGGTCCTCCGGATTTCGAATCTGTCCCCGACATGTTGAAACCTCCAAACGGGTGCGCGCCCACCATCGCCCCCGTGCACTTGCGGTTGAGATAAAGGTTGCCGACGTGGAATTCGCGCACCGCCCGATCCAGCTTCTCGCGCGAACTGGAATAGACCGCGCCCGTCAGCCCAAATTCGGTGTCGTTAGCAATTTCCAGCGCATGGTCAAAATTCCGCGACTTGATAACCACGAGAACCGGTCCAAAGATTTCTTCCTGCTCCAGCGTCGACTTCGGCGGAATGTCGGCAATCACCGTAGGCTGAATGAAGTAGCCTTCGCCGGCGCTAGTGGCGCGCGCCCCGCCCGTAATCAGCCGCCCATCCTTCTTGCCGATTTCAATGTAGCGCAGGATATCGTTCATCGAACCTTCGTTGATGACCGCGGCCATGCCCGGATTGCTGACCGGATCGCCAACCGTAATGCGCTCGACGCGCGCCTTCAGCTTCTCGAGGAACTTGTCGTAAATACGCTCGTCAATAATCGCGCGCGAACAAGCCGAACATTTCTGCCCCTGAAAGCCGAAAGCGGCCTGTGCAACGCCTTCGACGGCGGAGTCGATATCGGCATCGGCATCGACGATAATCGCGTCCTTGCCACCCATTTCGAGGATCGTGCGCTTGATCCATAGCTGCCCCGGCTTCTGGCTGGCGGCCGACTGATTAATGTGCAGCCCGACTTCCCGCGAGCCCGTGAAAGCGATATACCGGATCTTGGGATGAGAAACCAAGGCATCGCCGAAGCTCGCCCCGCCTCCCGGACAGAAATTCACCACGCCTTCCGGCATGCCGCACTCTTCAAGCAGTTCGACAAATTTCGCGGCGATAGTCGGCGAATCGCTCGATGGCTTCAGAACGACCGTGTTGCCGCTGACGATCGAGGCCAGCGTCATCCCCGCCATGATGGCACAAGCGAAATTCCACGGCGGAATGACCGCTCCGACGCCCAGCGGAATGTACGCCAGCGTGTCGCGCTCGCCCGGCAATTGCACCGGCGGTTCAACCTTGGCAAAGCGCAGAGCCTCCCGCGCATAAAACTCGCAGAAATCGATAGTCTCGGAAACATCGGCGTCGGCCTCCAGCCAGTTCTTCGAGACTTCAAACACCAGCCAAGCCATAAACTCCAGCTTGCGCTCGCGCATCACATCGGCAGCCTTGAACAAAAGCGAAGCACGCTCCTCGACCGTAGTTTGGCTCCAATGCGCAAAAGCCTGTAAAGCGGCCTGCACCGCAGGTTCAACCTGATCCTTCCCAGCCTTCTGATGAACGCCCACAACCTGCGAAGGCGCAGCGGGATTAATCGACCGGATTTTATCTGCGGTCTTTATCCGCTTGCCGCCAATAATCAAGTCGTACTCGCGGCCCAGTTGCCCGCGCACTTTCTCGATCGCGCTGCGCATGCGCCGCACGTTCTCTTCGCGCGTGAAATCGACAAACGACTCATTCTTGAACGGTCCTTCATGCAGACGGACCTGTAAGCGAGGTGGCGCTTCCATCGTTGCCATAAGAGTTCCTTTCTCAGACAGGAGTTAGCAGGGATTGCAACCAGTCATTTTACACCCGCGCAGAGCACTCGGCCTCCGCTTCCCCGCGTTGTCGGGAGTGGCTCAGTTTGGATCAGGAACAGAAAAACAACGCACCACATTAAGGACGCGAAGGATCACGAAAGCAGGGGTTCCTATTGATTTCCTTCGTGTAACCTCGTGGCCTTGGTGGTAGAGATTTCAAATTGGGCCGATTCCGTCGCAGCAATTGGTGGGCGGCCGTCTAAGTCTTTGATTTATAAATACTTTACTGGTAAGTCCTTATTATTCAAAGATCTTGCACACGCCATTCGCTAAGTCTTTGACTTTAAAAGACCGCGGCAAGAGGGGTCCCTCGAACTGACGTGGTTGCGGCCTCCCTTAGAACGCACGATTCCCTTATCCTTATCAAGCGACGATCCTAATTAGGTGAGCTGGAATCGCTTCAATTGGACAGCTGAAACGTCATCGTCACATCGGTCTGAAAAGACGAAGGCTGGTCGTGCGAACGATAAGGCTGGTAACGCCAGCTTCGCACGGCCGCAGCCGCAGCGCGTGCCAGAAGCGGGTCTCCAAGCAGAGGCCGAACGGAAGTGACGGTTCCATCTTCCCCAACCTTCACTTCCAGGACAACGTTGCCGGAACGATGCGCGGCGATTGCATCAGCCGGATAGGGCGGATCGACGCGGCTGAGAAGCCGCTGCTCAGCCTCATTGGGCGCAAGCCAAACAGCCGAGTGGGAAGCGATCCGCTTGCTCGACGATGCCTGCACCACCTGTGACCCAGTTTCCGAGCGCGTCTTATCGTGCGTCAAAGGCGCCGCAGGAACGCCATCAGGAACTGAGTTTGACGCGGAAGCTCTCGCCTGGGACTTCGCCTTCAAGCGGAAGATAACCTTCCCTTTCTCGTATACCACGAGGTCGCCCGAAGCAGCGTCAGGTGGGTTGTCGGGGGACGCTGCCGGCTGTTTCGCCTTCGCTTTTGTTGGCTTCGTTCGCGGAACCTCAGCGCTCGGTGCAGCAGGAGATTCCGCAGGCGCTGATTGCGGAACCGATAGAGCAGAACTAACCGCAGCAGGCGGCGGAGCGATCGGTCGCTGGGAACCGAGCCATCCAACCCGCGATCCCACCATGAAGCTAACCCCGATCGCGGCCAGAATCACCAGCCCACCGAGGACCAGAGTCCATCCCTCATACGCCTGCCCGACAGTTGCCACAGCTGCCGCAGGCTCGTGAAAGTTGGTCGTCGTCGACTCGAAGGACTTCAGCAGGTCAACATCAGAGGGCGCATTTGTAGCGATCTGATTTCCCAGATGCTCAGCAGCCCGGCGAACGTGCGATGCTTCGCGGGCAAATTCCTCGAGCAAACTTTGGGAAGCTTCGGAAAACGCATGCGGAACCGGCGAAAACACTTCGAGTACTCCGACCACCTCAGGCTGGGTGTTGAGGTCCGGCAATTCATCGGGCTTCTCATCGAAGACCGGCACGATGAGCATGGAACGGAACCAAGGACTTTGTGAGGCCGTGGAATCCGCACGAGGATCCGACTCGGCATCGTGGCACAGCTGCAATGTGCGATTGCGGACACAGACCCCAGAAAGACCCTCGCGAGTACTGAGGGGAGTACCAAGTCCGGGACCGTGAGGTCCGGTTGCCGCTCGCCACACCAGCTCGTCGCCCCGCAACAAGGCCAGAGCTGCGGTGCTGGCGCCAATGGCGTCCGCAGCCCGAACCACCAACTCATTCAGCACCAGGTCGAAAGCAAGATCGGGGGGAAACGCGGTGGCAAGATGCTGCTCAAGCACGCGCGTAAGATCCGGTGGGGGAAGCGGATAGAGATCGTGGGCCATCGGCTCGGACCTCCTCAACGGACGCGGAACATAGGGCAATCCCCCAGCTGGCCAGAAATGGCACAGCGGAAAACAGTCTCTGCGTTTAGTGTCCCGCGAAAGGCCAACGAAGTCAATTCGCAGAGCTTTAAGCGCCGCGCCATCAAACTCCGTCGCATAATCGGCAGTTGCGTTCGCCAGTGGCGTTACAAGGGTGTACGAACCTAGGGCGTTAGCCCCAGTCCTTGACGTGACATACACTGAATTCACATTCTTGATTTCCGGACCGAGGGCGGCTGCATGGTGTGGCCTCGGCTCCGAGGAGCCTGGGAGCTCAAGATGAGGAAAGCGGGGATTGCCTGTCTGATGCTGGCCCTGGCCTTCTTTGCCCTGGAACGCTCTGGATTTGCCCAGGCCAATCACGGTGAACTGCGGCTCAAAGTTACTGATCCCACTGGCTTAGGCGTCAGAACGTCGGTCCGCATCGTGAGCGAAGCCAATGGCTATCGCAATACACTCGACACCGACGATGAGGGCAACCTGATCGCGCAGCGGCTTCCCTATGGCGTTTACAACATCGAAATTAAGCAGCCCGGTTTTGCCAATGTCATGGAGACCATCAGCGTACGCTCGTCGGTGCCCATGGAGTACAAGCTTCAGTTGAGGCTGTCGTCTGTGGGCGAAGTCGTAAACGTCGAGGCCCAAAGCACGCTGGTCAATCCCGAGCAGGCCGGGTCCGTCAGTCAGATCGGCTCAGAGGAAATCCAGACCCGCGTCACGTCGGTGCCCGGGCGTTCCATGCAGGGTCTGGTGAACGAGCAACCGGGCTGGCTCTACGAAGGCAATGCCGTGCTTCATCCACGCGGCTCCGAGTATCAAACCCAGTTCGTGGTGGATGGCATTCCGCTGACCGATAACCGGTCTCCAGGCTCCGGTCCAGTGCTGGAAGCTGACGATGTGCAGTCGGTGAGCATCTACACCGCTGGAATCCCCGCCGAGTACGGAAGGAAAATGGGGGGCGTGATCGAGGTCAACACGCTGCAGGATGTGCAGGCCGGCTTCCACGGAGACATTGCGCTCTCCGGCGGCAGTTTTGATTCGGCAGGCATTTTTGCGCAGGGGCAGTATGTATGGGGCAAGAACGCACTCGGTGCCAGCGCCAGCGGCAGCATGAGCGATCACTATTTGAACCCCGTTGTTCCACGGAACTACACGAACTCAGGCACGCTTGGGGATTTTTCCGTTCATTACGAGCGCGACCTCACTCCAGCAAATCGACTGAACCTTACCGTGCGTCGCGAGCTCGCGCGCTACGAAATTCCGAACGAGCAGGTCCAGGAGAGTCCTCACGGCGACCCGTTCAATCCTTCCCTGCCCTTGGAGTCGCAGCTCCAAACCGCGAGCAACATTGAGACCATGGGCATCGCTTCCTATGAACACGTGTTTTCGTCCAGCGCCGTGGCCGATCTGCGGGGAATGGCGCGGAATAACGAAAACAATTTCAACTCAAACGCCTTTTCCACTCCCATCGAGGTTTTCCAGGACAATTGGTTTCGCGAAGGATATGTAAAAGGCACGGTCAGCGTGGTTCGGGGACGGCACGAGTGGAAGGCAGGTTTCGAGACGGATAACGCGACCTTGAACGAAAATTTCAGCTACATCATCACCGATAAAACTCAATTCGATCCCGCCACTCCACCAACTTTTGACTTTGCCGCCAACCGCCCCGACCTTGAGCAATCCGCCTTCGTTCAGGACCGCATCCGGCTGGGAAACTGGACGATTGGCGCGGGTCTGCGCTGGGACCACTATCAACTCTTGTGGAACCGCCAAGCAGCTCAGCCCCGTCTTTCAGTTTCGCGCTATTTTCCGGCGGCGGATCTTTTGCTGCATTTTTCCTACGACCGCGTATTTCAAACGCCTTCGTTCGAGAACATTCTGCTTTCCAGTTCCGCCTCGTTTCAGTCGATCTCTCCGAGACAATTCCTTCAGTTGCCGGTTCAACCTTCTGAGGGCAATTACTACGAACTCGGAATGAGCAAAGCGCTGTTCGGCAAACTCCGGCTGGACGGCAACTACTATCGCCGGAATGTCGGCAATTACGCGGACGACAACCAGATTCAGAATACCGACATCGGCTTCCCCATCGCTTTCCGAAAAGCCATCATTTACGGAGCCGAAGCAAAGATCCAAGTTCCCGACTGGCGTGGCTTTTCCGGCTTTCTCAGTTATTCGTACATGGTTGGGAATGTCTGGTTTCCGGTGACAGGCGGGGTGTTTTTGAGTGGCGACACGCAGACGGAAACTCCAACTCACTTTCCCGATTCACAGGACCAGCGCCACAGCGTGCGTGGTCGGCTTCGTTATCAGATTGTGCCCCGATTTTGGATTGCTGGCGGGATTCAATATGACACCGGCCTTCCTTTTGACTTTGATGGGAATCCAGCGACTGCGCTGATGGAATATGGACAGGCGGTATTCGACCGCCTGAACTTCAACCGGGGCCGCATCCTGCCGGCGTTTCAGGTGAATGCATCTGCGGGCGCCTATCTTTACAAGTCAGATCGATTGAAGATGCACTTGCAAGCCGACGGACAAAACCTTACCAATATTCTAGACGTAATCGACTTCGGCGGTCTGTTTTCTGGCAATGCTATCGGGCCTTCCCGGAGCTTTGCGCTGCGTCTCAGCACCACGTTCTAGCACACGAAAAGGTTCTGACGGGAAAGAATGCAGGATTCGGGCAGACCCGGGTTGCAGCCCCAATGGGACTAACCCTGCAGGGACTTGAACGTCCGCTGAGGTTTTAGGCAGCCTTGCCAGGGGGATGCTTGCCGGTAATCTTGCGCTGCTCGAGAACGACGGCCGCTCCGAGAAAGACTCCGATGATGCCGAAGGCGGCCAGCGCGACGAGCGCAACCATTAGGATGGGCATAAATCCCTCCTGTATTGAATTCTGGAACGAGGACTGCGCCCGGGCGGTGACGACGATCACGACGCTTTGTGAGGTTCAGATTCCCGTTCCTGGTCACTGCGAAGACCCGGATGTCGAGGATTCGGCCTCAGACGCAATCAAGACTGGTACAGTTAGTAACTACACGCCGTCGAGCCGGACGTGCACAAAAAAAGAGGAAGGGCTCGCATATGCACATTGCAGTGGTGGGTTCGGGATACGTTGGATTGGTGACCGGCGCATGTTTCGCGGATCTGGGACACGAAGTTGTTTTGGTTGATAACGACGAGAAAAAGCTGGAGGCTCTCCGGGCGGGTGAAGTGCCGATTCATGAGCGCTTCCTGCCGGAACTTCTGGAGAGGCATCACGGAGGGCGTATCGACTTTTCCGGCGACCTGCAAGCCGCGACGCGCGCGAGCGAAGCCATCTTCATTGCCGTTGGCACTCCTCCGACCGAAAGCGGCGATGCCGACATGTCCTACGTGGAATCGGTGGCGCGGGAAATTTCTGGCGCGGTTGACAGCTACAAAGTCGTGGTTGAGAAGAGCACTGTTCCCGTCTACACCAACCAGTGGATCCAGACGATCATCTTGCGCAACGGCGCCCATCCGGAGCTGTTCGACATCGCCTCGAATCCGGAGTTTCTCCGCGAAGGCACGGCCGTTACCGATTTCCTGTATCCCGACCGGATTGTCGTCGGAGTGGAAACCGAGCGGGCTGCGGAAGTGATGCGGCACATTTATGACCCCCTTACTAGTGGATGGTATTACGGGCGCGCCGACGCCATTCCCCGGCCGGACCGCGCGCAAGAACCTCCGCGGCTCATCATCACCAGTGCTAAGAGCGCGGAACTTATCAAGCACGCGTCGAATGCCTTCCTGGCCATGAAGATTTCGTTCATCAACGCGGTCGCTTCCATTTGTGAAACCGTTGGCGCCGACGTGCAACAGGTGTGCGACGGGATCGGAACCGACTCCCGCATCGGGCCGACGTTTCTAAACCCGGGGATCGGATATGGCGGATCATGTTTTCCGAAGGATCTGACGGCATTCCGTGCGGTGGCCAAAGAAACCGGATACGACTTTCGCTTGCTGGAGGAAGTCATCCGTATTAACGAAGAGCAGCGGCACCGATTCCTCCGCAAAGTGAGGAGCGTGCTCTGGACGTTGCGAGGGAAGAGACTGGGCGTGCTCGGCTTAGCATTCAAGGGCGGGACCGATGACATTCGGGAATCTCCAGCGCTACTGCTGGTACACGAGTTGTTGCGCGAGGGCTGCCAGGTCTGCGCGTACGACCCCGCCGCCATGGAGCGCGCCCAGGAAGCGCTGGGAAACGGCATTGAATTCGCACGCGATGCATACGAGGCGGCGAAAGGGGCGGATGCGGTGCTGATCCTGACGGAATGGGAAGAATTTGCGGCGCTCGATCTTGCCAGGCTTCGCGGCGTCGTAAAATACCCGATTGTGTTGGACGGGCGGAATCTCTACCAACCCGCAATGATGGCCGAGCACGGGTTTTCTTACTACAGCGTCGGTCGTCCGCCGGCATTACACAAAGAAGCGCCCGGAGCCCACACGAGCAAAAAGGAGTGCGCCTGAAACGATGAACACTCGACGCGCGCTGGTGACCGGTGGGGCTGGCTTTCTCGGTTCGCATTTGTGCGATGGGCTGCTGGGAGAAGGCTACCGCGTAGTGGCTGCTGACAATCTGCTGACTGGGCGTCTTGAAAACATCGCTCATCTGCGGAACGATTCGCGCTTCGAATTCTTGGAAAAAGACGTTTGTGAGCCGGCGGATTGGGGACCGCTCGATTACGTCTTTCACTTTGCAAGTCCTGCCAGTCCGGTGGATTACGCCAAACATGGCATTGCTACCCTGCGCGTCGGCTCCTACGGCACATTCCAGGCTCTCGAGACGGCTCTCCGCTGCGGGGCGAAATTCATGATGGCCTCGACCTCAGAATGCTACGGCGATCCTCTCGTCCACCCGCAACCGGAATCGTACTGGGGACACGTCAATCCTGTAGGGCCAAGATCGGTGTATGACGAAGCCAAGCGCTTCTCGGAAGCGGTAACCACCGCCTACCGCCGCTATCACAACATAGACACGCGGATTCTGCGCATCTTTAATACATATGGTCCGCGCATGCAACTCCATGATGGCCGCGTCATCCCGAATTTCATGTGGCAGGCGTTGCGTGGGGAGAATCTCACCGTCTACGGCGACGGCAGCCACACGCGAAGTTTCTGCTACGTAAGCGACGAGGTAGATGGAATCCTGCGTTTGGCGAAGTCCGATGAACACGAACCGGTGAACGTGGGAAACCCGACGGAATTCACAGTTCTCGAGTGTGCCCGCAAAGTCATTGCCGTGACCGACTCGCCCAGCAAGATTATGTTCGAAGCGCTCCCGCAGGATGACCCGAAGCAGCGGCGGCCGGACATTTCAAAAGCTAGGCGGCTGTTGGGCTGGGAACCGAAAATAGACTTGGAAAGTGGGCTGAAGCTTTCGCTCGAATATTTTCGGAAGGCGGTCCTAGAGGCGACGCACTCGGTCTAGCGAGGCTGTTCTTCAAGCGACGGTCCCGCCGCCAGCGCCCCGAGCAATCGAAGAATCTCCCCGCGCTCTGCCGGATCACTAAACACGAAGCGCACGCCCATGCCGAATCCAGGGTGGGTAGCCAACACTTGCCCTTGGATTTTGAATTTCATATCGGCTGTACGCACCACGATCTCCACACGGGATTTTCCGGGGAGCGGTGACGGCATCTCAACGTAACAGCCGCCCTCGCTGATGTCGGAAAGCCGGCAGCGGTTAGGAATGCTGGTGCCCAACCGGTAGACTTCAGCTCCAATCGCACACGGAATCCGCATCTCGCCGCGGCGGTTGCCGGCAGTCCCTGCCCGAACAGAACGCTTGGTCTCATTTCGTTTTTGGCTCGAGTCGCTGGCATCTGGCAGTTTCTGCGCGCCGTTCATCTGTTCCCGCACATCTTTCTGCTGAAGCCAGGACCGGATCATGCGCCGCGAGGCTTGCGGCACATCGAGAAAGCGGATACCGCTGCGTCCGGATGCGTCCTGCCACGCCACTTCGCCCGACAAGCGAACCAACTGCTGCTGTCCGGGAAGGGCAAATTCGAAATAGACTTTGCCGGCTTTAGGTAAGCGCCCGCCGGTTGTTATGGATGTGCCATCGTCGCTCAGATCGTTGAGCGTCCCTCCCAGATCAGGCGCACCAGGATAAGAAACGTTTACCGCCGATCGCACCGGCGAACGAGGATTCCGGCGATGCTCGCGACGCATCAATCCGCGAGCCGCTTGTAAGCTAAGCCGCAAGCGCTCCAGCGAAAGCGGGCGGTATAGCACAAAATTTGCGCCTAACCCGAAAACGGGACGGGTGTTGAACTCTGCATCTACGATCGCGATCAAGACCGTGGCGCGATTCTTGGGACACTGCCGCAGGTGTGCAAGAAATTCTTCCGAGGTCTGATCCGCGCGATAGTCGAAAATAATGGCGTCATAGCGCTCTTCGCCCAGCAGCTTTAAACCGTGCGAGATCGAGGACGTCGCCTCCACTGCCATCCCCTTCTCGGACAAAACTGTCGTCAACATACCGGTTGACGCTTGATCCGAACACACCACCAGCGAGCGCAAATCCATGATGCTCGGATCGTAAGAGAGAATGAGTGTTCCCCACAAGTTACCTGCGTCACGGGAAAACATTGGTCATTCGGATGTCGTCGTGGGTTACAGACGAGGCCAGCCCCGCTGGGAATTTTTCCAAACGCGCCGGGCAGCATCAGTCAGGTATGACCGGCTCATAAGTAACCGCCTCGCGATTACGTTACGAAAGGCCATGGACCGGAAGGCCGATGTACCCCGGTACTTTGACGCGCTCGCTACCTGTTTCTAACATCGACTTACTTGGCCGTGTCGTCGGTGGCTTATCCCCTGCCGGACTGCTCCCGAGCCGCGAGCCGGGACCATCGACTTTTGCCTGCTCAGCAGGTGGGGACGAAAAATGAAAATCAGTGCGGGACAGAACCGCAAAACAGTTAGTGGGTTTAGCCTCATCGAGATGGTGGTCACGCTCGCGATCGGCATTATTGTGACCGTGATTTCGGTCATGACTCTGATGCCTCTGGTGAACCAGCAGCACGTGATTAACGCGTATGACACGACGCTGTCTGTGATGCGGCAGGCGCGCGACTGCGCGGTGGCGCAGCGAACATCCTACTCGGTGACTTTTTCAAACTCCGCCATCCCAAATACGATCGCAGTCGCGTCGGTGGCGCCCAGCAGCGGTACCGGGAATCTCACTGGCATATCGTGTGTCGCAACTTATCAATTGCCGACGGACGTCCAGTTTCTTGCTCAAACCGGCCTTCCCAACACGGCCGCGACGGCCCCGGATAACTACTACAACTCTTCTTTGCAGGCAATTGATTTCGGCTACGCCGCTGATGCCTACACCTCAGGAGTGCAGACGGTTTACTTCTGCCCCGACGGTTCGGCACAAAACGCTCAGGACGGCACCGGAAATTGCTCAGGCAGTTGGGATGGAGGCGTGGTGTACATCGCGCAATCGGGAAACTTACTGAGTTCGCGGGCGATCACACTGTGGGGTGGCACGGGCCGCATTCACGGCTGGCGCCTGTACCCCAAAAGCGGAGGTGGTTATCAATGGGTGCGGCAATGATCCGGCAAACAAGGATATGTCAAGTACGGAAGAATGCAGATGCAGGATTTTCGCTCATCGAAGTAATCGTCTCCATGTGTGTGCTGACAGTGGGCTTGGTAAGTCTTCTGGGGGTGTTCGGCCTGGCCATGGCCACGACGCAAACCTCGCAGCAGGACATGATCGCCAAACAACTGGCAAACGAGGCCTACGAAAGCATTATCACAGCTCGCAACACGGGGCAGATTACGTTTGACGACATTCAGAATGTAGGCTCCACGAACTGCCCGGTCACTGGCGCTTCCTCCTGCGGCATCTTCCTGACCGGAGCGCAGCAAATTTACAGCGGTGGAACGGATGGAATCTATGGAACGGCAGACGACGCGGCCTCATCCCTGCGGCAAACATTGCACGATCCAGGACCAGATGGAATCTTCGGAACGTCGGACGATGTGTACATCCCCTTGACCGGCTATCAGCGCACTATTTTGATCGGGCCGATGTACAACGCCCAGAATGAATTGGAGTCTTCGCTGCGCAGCGTGACCATCACGGTCCAATACACGACTGCTCAACAGCGATCGCAGAAGGCATACGTTTTGAGTTCGTACATTTCGCAGTTCAACTAAGAGGGGCCTATGAGCAAACGCTCAACAAAGCGCGCGCGCGGATTCAGCTTGCTGGAAATGGTGGTTGCCACGGCCATCGGAACGGTGGTGGTCGGCGCTGCGGCGCAACTGTACGTACAGGGAGTGGGTGCGACCTGGACGGTTTCTCAAAGAGCCGAGATGCAGCAGGATTTCCGAGCAGCCTCCAACATGCTGACTAAGGATTTGAGCCTGGCCGGGGCAGGCCTGCCACAAGGTGTGCCCGTCCAGCTGCCAACCTCCTCGACCATCCCAGTGTATGGTTGCGATCAGTCGGGCACGTGCTACATCAACGGCGGATCGGTAAAGTATCCCCAGCAGAGCAGCACGCCCTTTCTTTACGGGCTCCTGCCCGGATACAACCTCGGACCAACCATTTCGGGGCAAAACACCGATATCGTCACGGTGGCCTATACCGACCCCTCTTTCTATCTCGACTGCTACAACGCAACGGTCGCAAGTGCGACAACCGTCACCTTCGCACTACCTTCTACGACGAGCACGAATTGTACGGCGAACGGAGCCACCATTCAGAACATAAACGACTCGGCCGTGGGGCTTACCCCCGGTGACCTGGTCTTGTTCACCTTTCCGGGTCCAACCTACGCGGTCGCCGAAGTTTACGGCGCCACCCCCACCTTAACGACCGTGACTTTCAACTCTGGCGATCCCCTCAAGATGAACCAAGGATCGGGCGTCTCTCAAAGCCTCGCCAGCGAGTACGTTGCGAGCCCGCCCGCCACCTCCCTCACCACCGGATACGCAGTCCGTCTCGAGGTCATCACTTACTACCTTGACAATACCGTCACTCCGCCGCGGCTGATGCGGCAGATAAGCGGGCACTCTCCGGTTCCGGTGGCGGAAAGCACCGTTTATATGAAGTTCACTTACGACCTTTTCAATTCCACTACCAACACGATAGCGACGCAATGTCAAAACCCGGGTGCCAGCGGCGATGTGTGCTATTCGGGAAGTTCGAGCGGGCTTCTTCCCAACCAGATCACCAAGATCAACATCGCCAACATGGCGATGGATAGCTCGGTGAAAAGTGGGCTGTATGGTCTGTCAAAGGGCGATCAATCCATCGATTTACAGACATCGGTTAGCGCCCGGAATTTGACGTACGTGAACAACTATTAGCGATGCGTTTGTCCGCGGCCAGTGGCAGCGGCACAAACGCAAGGAACCAGCAAGACGATGAGGAACAAGGTAACGGGGAGCGACACTATGGGAAGTTACGGCATGAAGACGACCAGACTGCAAAGCAAGGGATTCACGCTGATTGCGTCCTTACTGCTGCTGTTGCTGCTGTCGGGGATGGCAATCGGTCTGATGATGATGGTCAACACCGAGGGCAAAGCGGGCGGGACCGATCTGCAGAATAACCTGGCCTATCACGCCGCCGAAGGTGGGATCGAGAAAATGTACTCGGACCTAAGCACTGCCATCAGCAACGTGCAGGCGCCCACTGTCGCGCAGATCTGCGCCATTAACAATTTGGCGCCGAGTATCCCCGGAGTCAGCTTCCCCTACTACATGGTGCAGGCATCGGGGACAACGGGTTCCGGCTCGTCGGCCACGACCGTGAATTGCAACAGCAGTACTGCGGCGCAGACAGGCGTGTCGCCCAGTTGCCCGGGGCAAAGCTCCTGCTGGGGACAGATCCCTAACGGGCCAAACAGCGGTTTGTATGCGCAGATTATTCCTATCAGCATGACCGTGACCGCGTCCATGCTGGGCGGCCAGGAAGTCAGCATGGCGCGAAACGCTGAGATCGCCCTGATTCCCGTGTTCCAGTACGGCGTGTTTTGCGAAGGCGATTGCGCTTTCTTCAGCAATCCCACTCTCGACTTTGCCGGGCGCCTGCATGCCAACGGCGATCTCTACGTGGGCGTATCGAACAGTGCTACGTTAACGTTTCACGGCAAGCTCGAGGCCTTCGGCAACGTTGTCACCAACAATCTTCCGAACCAATTGCCGGCCAGTTCCTACAATGACTCCGGCAAGGTCTACATCCCCACGGTATCCTGCACCTATCCATCGACTACCCCTTGCGGTTGTCCGTTTCCCGGCAAGAGTACATCAAGTGGAGGTTGGAATTGTGCGCAGTTCCCGGCGTCAGACGGCAGCGTGTCGGGAAATGGAGGAGCCCCGCCGACGTCGCTGGATAACAAATCCTTCGATATTTCCACCTACGCTTCGAGCTATAACTCCTCCTTCAATTCGTTTGCTTCGGGTGCAAACTACCAGATCGTCAACGGCGACTATGGAAATACAAACACTACTCAGGTGGGAACGGGCGCCAAGAAGCTGACGCTGCCGTTTGTCACTGGAACCCAACACAATTACGAACTGATTCGGCGGCCACCGGATCAGTATCTCACCACCGCAGGCGTTGCCGACTCGACCGCGTTAAGTCAGTCGCGTGAATATAACCTGGCGCAGATTCGCGTGCTGCTGAGCGACGATCCAGCGGACTTGCCCGGCGGAGCTTCGGATACGACGAACAACATCCGGCTCGCGAACCTGACGGCTGCGCAACTAAACGCGCAGCAAGGGATCACGACGGGCGCTACCTCCATCAATCCCAACGGAATTTCAATGATGGCGACCAATCATGACGGGACGAAGAATTACGGCAGCAATTTCCCGACGCCATCCTCTGGCACCTACAATCTGTACTTTGCTGCCGCTTCGAACGCGGTTCCGATTCCGTCGTCCTGTACTTCGGCCGCGTCTTGCAGCACCCCGGACTGGCCCTACGCACCTTGGCCGTTTGTTGGAGGTACCACGCAGGGGATCCAGCCGTCGAATCCTCACCCGACGAATGTGGGGGTGGTAGACGCGCCCGCGTTCATGATCAACGACACGACCAGTTTCAACTACGCGAATGGCGTTCCGGCGGCTGTTCCGCCCATTAACATTTGTCCGCCGGCAACTCCGGCACCGGCCAGCATTCCTGCCTACTGCCTTGGTGCGGGCGTGTATCCGTATTACGCTTTTCCCAATCCCGCCTTGCCGGTAAGTGGAAGTGGCCTGACGCCTTACAACTCGGCCAGCGCCAATGCCTGGAGCCTGATTGATGGCTACTTGCGGGTGGAATACAGTCCCGGAGCTGGCCAAGCCTTCGTTCCGGTGACCATGGAGTGGTTGCAACTGGGATTTGCCCGGGGCGTGACGCCGCCGACGGCTAACGGGGCGGGTGTGCCCTCAACTGGTACTCCTAACCCGATCAATCCGAACGCGATTCTGTTGCTGCAACGGCCTGCGGATCGCGGCAGCAGCGGAAGTAGCACGATTCCAACCGAACCAACGCCATCAGCCGGGGTATGGGCAGTCTCGCAAGCTAACTCTCCGACCTGTACGGCAACGAACACCGGCGGTCAGTGCACGGCATGGAGAGCGGCTAGCACGAATCCGGTGCCAATCCTAACGGCAGACTCGGGGGTTTCGGGAGGACAGTGGGCTTTTGGCGTTACGCCCACCACGACCACATCCACGACTCCCCAGAGCATCACCCAGTACAACTGGTATCCCATCAACTTCTACGATGCCCGCGAAGGCGAGGCGCGAGATGCGACCACTAACAACGACAGCTGTACGACCAACGGGGTCATGAATGCGGTCGAAATCGATGTAGGCAATCTGCAGCGATGGCTGGCGGGAAAGATCGGTAGCAGTGCATCAAATCCGGGTACCAGCAGCGGATTGAGTGTGGACTACCAAGCGGAGAATGGATACATCTTGTATTTCTCGGACCGCCGGGGAATGCTGCTGAACCCGCATCCGCCGATGTCGACGTCGGGTCCGTCGGCCAGGTCTGGAGACTCGGGCCTGGAAGACGTGATCAACCCATCCGTTGCTAGCGGCACTCCCAACGGAACGCTGGATACGCCCGAGGACGTTAATCAGAATACTTTCCTCGATACGTTCGGCACGGCAAACCTGGGATTAGGCCAGTACAACAATGCAACCAACCAGAACGTACAGATCGTCGGAGCCAGCCCTGACAACCCATTCAGCCCGCGCATCAATTCCTGCGGCACCACTGGGCGCAAGAACTGGGTAAGCGGGGCGCGGCACGTTCTGAAACTTGTGGATGCCTCGCTCGGCAACTTGCCCACGACCCCCGCGCAAGTTAGCGTCAATAACGTCAGCTTCTGGGGCGGATTCACGGTGGCTTCGGAGAATCCGGTGTACCTACAGGGCGATTACAACAGCAGTTCCGCCGACACGTTCTTCACGGGAGCGACGGGCGGGCAACCGGGAACGGACACCACTACGCCCAGGCATGTTCCTGCTGCCGTGATTGCCGATACTGTCACTTTTCTCTCCGACAATTGGAACGACGATAACAGTACGATCCTCACACCAACACAGCCGAACCCCAATCGGCAGGCCGCCGCGAACACCTACTACCGGGTGGCGACCGCTGCCGGAAAGACCATGAGCTTTACCTTCCCGTCATCATGGGAGAGTAGCAACAACTACCCCACGGGCACCGATGGAGGAATCGGCAACTTCCTGCGCTTCCTCGAAGATTGGCAGAACGGTCCCTCCACCATGCACTACGGAGGCTCGATGGTGGAAATGTTCTACAACACCTACAACACCGGAATGTTCAAGTGCTGCACCTACTCGGTGTATCAGCCGCCCAACCCGCGCGACTATTACTTCGACCCGGACTTCACTGTGCCTCAGGGCCTGCCGCCGGGAACGCCCATGTTCAAGGACATCGAAAGCTTGGCCTATCGGCAGTTGTTCGCGGTGCGCGGTCTTAACGGCAACTGAGCACGTAAGTGCGGAGTGATCCTTGACCCCGATCCGCAAGGATCGGGGTTTTCTTTGCGCCGCGGCAGCAAAGGACCGTAGAAAGAATTAATGACGTTTTTGCACCGGCGGAGCGGGCTCGCTCCCTTTTCGGTGCGCCGGTTCGGGCGGCGTCGTCACGGGGAGGTCGGAAGACCAGCAGTCCGCCAGGATCTTCCATGTGCCGACCGGCTGGCGCACAAGTACGACCAGATATTTCCCGCGTTCTTCGCGCCGCTTCCCCATCGCTACCGGGACCAGCATCTTGCAGCGGCCAATGTCCATCGCAATCTCACCCATCACTTCCAGCCGCAAAGATTCCAGTTCAACTTCACCCAACCCGGCTTCCAACATCGACAAAAGAAATTCGCGGATGGCAGGGAGGCTACGCACGGGCGGGACGCTCGATCGAATCAGGGTCGCGTCCGCCGCATAGAGTTCGACCAGGTCATCGATGTGCCGCGTATTGCAGGCCTGCGCCCAATCCTGGGCGACCTGGCGGGCTGCAAGTTCCGCGCGGCCTCCCGGTGCCGGACCAGGAGAGCCAGGTGCACGGCCGCGAGGTCCCGACGACTCGGCCTCGCTCGCTGGTGCAACCGTTGTGCCGCTGTGGGCCGGCACGAGATGATGATAGTGATGGTGAACGTGCTGCTGATTAACAGCCGGCCCGGAACCGTCCCTGGCAAGTCCGCACCACACGCAGAAACGGGCGGTCGTCGGCAAAGTCCCTCCGCATGCGCCGCACGTGTTCGACAGTTCGGCGGCATCGTTGAGCGAAGCCAGATCCTGTGCGACGGCCGCACCCCCCGACATTCGCTGGATGGCTTCAACCGCCGCTGCCACAGCGTCAGCATTCGGCTTTGGCCAGCGGAAGTTGGCCGGAAGGCGCTGAAAAAAATCTTCGATCTCCTGGCTTCCGGCAGGCTTTTCGTCGGATTCGACCGGCTTCTTTTCGTCGCTCACGGCTACCTCGTTGCGATCTATTGTAGGAGAAATTCGCTCACTCGTGGATGCTGAATCGTACACGCACCTCAGAATCGGTGGGCACGCCGTTGCAGAGCGCAGGACGGTACCGCCAACCACGCACCGCGCGCAGCACCGCGGCATCTTCATTGGCGCCCGCACTGTAAAGCACGAAGGGGCTGTGCACGCGTCCGTCCGGACCAATGACAAAACTGACTCGCACCAGCAGACCATCGGGCGCAATCGGCAATAGAGGATCGGGAGTAACCAAAGCCTCAGCGGGTTGCACGCTTTCACAAGTGGGCACGGTCATTGTCGGCATCGTGGGTGTGAGTTCGGAGACATGGGCAGGCGCACGGCTTAGGTAGATCTCTGATTGCGAGACCGAAATACGGTGAGTGTTCACGCGCAACGGACAGATCTCGGACGACCACACGGGCGACCAACTGAAGGCCACCAGCAGCAATGTCGAGGCGCCCCGTATTGGGAAAGACGGCCATCCAGGCGCACTGTTAGCCACACGTGCTTCCCTATCTCCCACCGTCGCGCTCGGCCAGGAACTCAACATGGCCGTTGCTGACGCAATTATCCTTCCACTGCTCTTCCAAGCTAACGCGTTTATTATCAGTCGCTTTGATCGCTCAAGTGACCACCGGCTTCAAGCTCATTCAACCGCAACTGCAATTGCTTGCAAAATTCGTTCAGCCAGAACCGGGCCCGGTAAGCGGTTAGTGACTTTCCAACCTCGCTGTGTGAGCTACGTCACAGGGCCAAGGCAGTTCCGGGCGCAAAATTAAGTTGACATAGAGCAGTTTGTCCTGTGCGCGCAACGTTCATGGAGGATGTCATGTTCGAGCAAGAGTTGGAGATGGAAAAAAAGAGTTCTTCTATTCTTCCTTTACTTCTGATGGTCACTCTCATTGTGGGGATCGCCGGCGTGGCCCTTTACTTTGTGCTGTGGAGCCGAACCACGCTCACTACCGCGGAAGTGACTCCGATCGTGCTGGCGGGATTGGAACGCCAGGGTCCCGCTACCTTGCACTTTTCGACCGGCGCGGTTGAAGAGCAGACGCCCCTCGATCCGCGCTATCGCTTGCTGGAAAAGGCGGGTTATCTAAAAATTGAAAAGGCACAGAAGGGAAAAACTCCCGTGTCGCTCACGCCCAGCGGACAGGAATGGTTGACGGCGGTCGCGGGCGTGAAGGAAAAGAAAACCGACGATGGAACTGAGTACACCGTGCCACTGGCACAGCGGAAGCTGGTAGAGGTCGGGAAGGTCACCATGCTGAGCCCAATCAAAGCCTCGGTGGATTACTCCTGGAAATGGGAGACCACCAAGGCAGGGGACTTGTTTGACGCCTCTGGCCCGGCAGTAAAGGCTTTCAATACATGGGAGCGCTCGACCTTGATTGACAAGTTCGGAGCCGCTTTCTACCACGCGGACCCGACCAAGGTCACGATTTTCCTGAGCAAGAGAGACAACGGCTGGGAAATTACCAGGGAGTAGCAACGAAGCAGACAGAATTCCCCGCCAACCAGCGGGATAAAAGGCCCTGCCATAGGCTCGAGAATCATGAGCCTGAGCAGGGCCCTTGGTTTCGACAGTGCTAATTCAGCCCGTTCTGCGTGAATTTATAGGCCGTGTTGACGGCTTCACCCGTTAGATAGATGCTGGAGGCTTGCGGTTTCGTGCTGTAGTTGTCGACCACGATTCCGCTGGGCCCGCCGTCAACAGCCGCAGTCACGAGCGTCGAAGAAGGCGTTGTAATCGATGCCACGCAACCCGTGCTGCCAGTACCTGGGCAGCCCTGCGTCAATCCGAAGAAAAAGAAATCCGTTCCGCTGGGACCGACATTCGCGTTGAAAAACTCATTCCATGAAGTGCACGTGGCGGTAGTGGAAGTGACCAGTTGGTTCTTGGAGACCGCGCTTGTGAGCATGGTGCGTCCGGTAAATCCAAACGAGTATGCCCATGGCGATGTGTCCGTCCCGGTTCCTGTCCCGCATACGTAGATCGCTCCACTGGATGGACTCGTGTAATAGTTATTGCTGAGAGCGGGTTGATAAATATTGATGACGGTCCCACTGGTCCCGCCCACACCGATCCGGGCCCTTGCCAACTCTGTAAGGGTGACGGTATCGGCCTGCACCAGAACTGCGGAGGTGCCGTCATTACCGCTCACCGCGAACGTCGTGCCGTTCGTGACGTCAACGATGGGTGGCACCACCACTCCGGCGCCCTTGCCCCCATGGGACCCAACAATGATCACCGAGACCGCGCCGGTTGACGCGTTGATCTCGTAGAGGTTGCCGTTTCTCCCCCCAACCATCAGCAAGCCGCGTGATCTATCGAAAACCGGAGAGCTCAGGCGGTAACCGCTGGAGACTGTGATCGGCCACGGCGCCGATTTAACCAGAGTCGGCGTTCCTTTGAAAACTCCCGTGATCTTGTAGAGAATTCCGCCGTCGTCGGCCACGAAGACTACATCGTCGCTATAGTCAATCCACGGAGACGAAGTCGTTGTGCTGGAAGTGGAATAGGTGAGAGAGGTCATCGCGGTCGGCGTTGCTGCGGTCGTGATTCCACCCTGGCCAGACGTAAACGTCAGCACATGAAAAATGGACGCCGTCCCGAGGCTCTCCACAAATGCGACCTTCTTCCCGTCCAGCGAGATAACGGGGGAAGTTACCACCTTGCCCCCGGTCACCGTGGTCACGTTATAGGCAAAGTACACATTTGGCCCAGTCGCGCAGAATCCGCCAGTACCTGCATAGAGCGAGTTGAGTCCAACCAGATTGGCCTGACCGCCCGTGGCCCCTGCGGTGTCCAGCCCAAATACCACATAATCATTCGTGCAATTGGGTGGGGCGCTCGGATCGAACGTCCACTTCGCCGGATACATTTCGGCCGTCACATGGCCTTTGCCCAGAGCAACGCTCCAATCGCGATGGTGGGCGTCGGCATCGGCGTCAACGGCCTGCGTCTCGACTTCTCCGGGAGCATTCGAGCCGCGTGCCGGAAAACGCTGCATCAACTGATGCAACATGCGAGGCTCCTGATAGATCAGTTCAGGGTGCTGCGCAAGTCCATCGAGACTAAACACGAGGCTGTGCTCAGACCAGTCTTGGGGAACTCCCCTGGATGGGGATATATCCGCTTCCTGACCCCAGAGTGTAGCCGTAAGTAATATGCAGCCTACGCACCACGCAGCTATGGCGTACCCATGCCGAGAATTCACAGCTCCCTCCGATTTTTCCGTTCGGATTGGGTTATTGTAGCCGCTTTTGATTCCGTGCGGAGTTGACTCATTTTAGACAGCTCTACTCGTCCGTTGCGAAGGGCTTCCTGCGTAGCTCGCTGGGAAATTCAAAGAGCGATTTCCGATTCCCGGCCACATATGGAACAATAGGGGATTGCGCCTCCGAGCCCCATGACTCTCACGCCGAACAGCCTTCAACTCGCGCTTCTGTCGGCGGTTATTCTCGGGTTCCATCACGGATTTGACTACGACCACATCGCCGCCATTACCGACATCACCAGCGTGCAGAATGACCGCTGGCGCGGCATGCGGCTGGGCCTGTTGTACGCCCTTGGGCATGCGGCAACGGTAGCCGCACTCGGCACTGCCGTAATTGTATTCCAGCTCTCGCTTCCGCATGGCATGGATCGCATTGCCGAGAGGCTCGTCGGCCTCACTCTCTTAGTACTGGGTATTTACGTTCTCGGGTCGCTTTCCAAGGGAAACTACGCCCCCAAAAGCCGCTTTCACCTGATGGCGAAGGCGCTGCGCTGGCTTCACTGGAAACTCAAGAACTATTGGCATGACCACGAGCACCCGGCTCTGGAGGACAAGTCTTGGAATTACAGCCCCAAATCCGTCGTCATGATTGGCCTCGTGCATGGGTTGGGAGCCGAAACTCCAAGCCAGCTGATGATTTTCCTACTCGCGGCCAATCTTGGCGGGATCAGCAAGGGGTTCCTCGGACTGGCAATGTTCATTGCCGGATTACTGGTGATGAACACGATCATGACGGCTTTGTCAGTAGGAATTTTCGGCGCCAGTTCGCGTCTGCCGCGCTTACAGTTTGTGGTTACTGCCCTGACGGCGATCTACAGTCTTGCCGTCGGCGCCTTTTTCCTGTTCGGTTCTTCCAGCCTGTTGCCGCCGCTCGGGTGAACCTGCCGTCCTCCTGTTTTTCAATTGGCATGTTATCCCCGGGTCATTCTGACCGGCCATTCCCTCGTTCCTCCCGATCTCTTTCCTTGTTTGCAGTTAATAATTATGGCAGGATAACCCACCTAGTAATACAATGGCCGACGGTAGTTACCCGAGGGGGGTATTTCAAATGACCAATCTAGCTAAGGCGCTTGTCCGGCTTCGTGAAGAACGCCGGGAAGCACAACATCAAGTCCAGAAACTCGGCGAAGCGATCTCAGTTCTCGAGAAGCTCACCCGGGGGTCGGGCATAACCATCCATGCGGGTTCCCCGCGCGTGAAGCGCGTTCTCTCCGCCGCAGGACGCCGCAGAATTTCTCTCGCTCAGAAAGCGCGTTGGGCAAAGCTCAGGCAGATGAAAAAGGTCGCCTGAAAGTTGGTCGGGCCAGTCTCGCGAATCTTCCCTCGCGAGACTGACTTCCGCCAGGATTCTGCGAGTCCACTCCCCTGTTTTCGCTCGCCACCCAAGCGAAGGAATCTGATGAAGTGTCCCGTAGTCCTCTGTGACCTCTGTGGTCTGGGTTTCTTATTGGATCCTGATGAGAGTTTCCCTAGCTGTGTCCGCCCCCCAGTTCGCGCACGATATTTCCCACGAACGCCTTCGCATCTCCGAACAACATCAGCGTGTTGTCAAGATAGTAAAGGGGGTTATCGATGCCGGCGAAGCCGGGGTTCATACTGCGCTTGATCACCATCACCGTGTGCGCCTTGTCCACGTCAAGGATGGGCATGCCGTAGATGGGGCTGGAAGTGTCGGATCGCGCTGCAGGATTCGTGACATCGTTGGCGCCGATTACCAAGGCAACATCGGTTTGCGGAAAGTCTCCGTTGATTTCATCCATTTCAACCAGGCGGTCGTAAGGAATATCGGCCTCCGCTAACAACACGTTCATGTGGCCCGGCATGCGTCCCGCAACCGGGTGGATCGCGAATTTCACGTCCACTCCGCGCTTGGTCAAGCCGTCGTAAAGCTCGCGCACTTTGTGCTGCGCCTGCGCCACCGCCATGCCATAGCCGGGAACAATAATCACGCGGTTTGCGCCCGAGAGAATCGCAGCCGCTTCTTCGGGCGTGGCACTGCGAACCGGCTTCACTTCCCCCGCCACAGCCGAAGTCTGCACTTGCCCGAAGGCCCCGAACAGCACGTTCGTAAAGGAGCGATTCATGGCCTTCGACATGATGATCGAAAGAATCAGGCCTGACGACCCGTCAAGCGCGCCCGCGATGATCAACAGCTTGCTGTCGAGCACGAAGCCCATGGCCGAAGCGGAAAGGCCGGCGTAGCCGTTCAGCAGCGAGATTACGGTTGGCATGTCGGCGCCACCGATGGGAATAATCAGCAGCACGCCGAACGCCAGGGCAAGCAAAACCATGAACGGGAATAACGACTGGCGCTCGGGATGCATAACGAGCGTCACCGCAATCACCAACGCGACGCCGAGAAGCAGAAAGTTGACGAGGTTCTGTCCTTTGTAAGTCAGCGGCCGTTGCGGGAGAATTTCCTGCAACTTTCCTGCCGCCATCAAGCTGCCCGTGACTGTCAATCCGCCCAGAATGACTTCCACCGAGAGCACCGACATCATGAAGCGGGAAATTGCCGGTGCGCGCAAGTAGAACTCCGCCGAACCGACCAGGGTCACGCAGAGCGCGCCAAAGGCGTGGCTGAGCGCGGTTCGCTGCGGAACGGCCGTCATCGCAACTCGCCCCAGAGGTACGCCGATGATTGCGCCCAGCACCAGCGCAATCGCGATCAAGTGGTAATCATGAAGACCGTTGCGCAGCAGCGTGCCGATAATCGCCAGCACCATGCCGACTTCGCCCGCCCAGATGCCGTGGCGCGCCGTCGTCGGCGAACTCATCCATTTCAGCGACAGGATGAACAGGACGCTGGCAACAAGATAGAGAATTTCGATGATGACCTGGCCGCCTGCTAATTCCGGGCTCATTGTTTTGTCGCCGGACGGCTGGATTTGAACATCTTCAGCATGCGGTCGGTAATGAGGAACCCGCCGACGATATTGCTCGTAGCCGCGACCACCGCAATGAAACCGAAAATGGCCGCCAGTTGGCTCTTGTGCTCACCGACCAGCACGATTGCGCCCACCACTGCAATCGCGTCCAATGCGTTGGTCAGCGACATCAGCGGCGTGTGCAGTAGCGGCGAGACGCGCCGTATCACTTCAAACCCGATGAATCCCGCCAGCACAAAAATGAATAATGCGTCGATGAGGTTCGAACTACTGTTCATAGTTTCTCCCTGCGAACTGCCTCGGTCACAGATGTTTCCTCAGCTCTGTTTGACCGCTGCAGGCAAACCAAGGAATTCCCGCACTCGCGCCTGCACAATTTCGCCGCCATTCGTCAACAAGGTTTCGCGCACAATCTCATCTTCCAGATTCAGGTTCAGCTTTTGCTCTTTCACGACGTAGGTAAGAAAGGCAGTGAGATTGCGCGCATACATCATGCTGGCGTGATACGGCACGCCCGAGGCTACATTGATCGTCCCCATGATCGTGACGCCATGCTTCACGACCGTCTTGCCGGTTTCGCTAATCTCGCAGTTTCCACCGCGCTCCGAAGCTAGATCCAGAATCACCGAGCCGGGCGCCATCACTTTCACCATCTCTTCGGTCACGAGCACCGGAGACTTCTTTCCTGGAATCACCGCCGCGGTAATCACCACATCGCTTTCCTGCACCACCTTGCCGAGTAATTCGCGCTGCCGTCGGTAGAAATCTTCATCCTGAGCGCGCGCATAGCCGCGAGCATCCTGCGCGTCTTTCGCTTCGATCGGCAGTTCGACGAAACGTCCACCCAAACTCTGCACTTGTTCTTTGGCAGCGGGCCGCAGGTCGTAAGCGGAAATGACCGCGCCCAGCCGCCGAGCGGTTGCAATAGCCTGCAATCCGGCTACGCCACAGCCGATGACGAAAACGCGCGCCGGTGTAATCGTGCCGGCCGCAGTTGTCATCATGGGGAAGATACGAGGGTGGCAGTCGGCGGCCATCAACACCGCCTTGTATCCGCAAATCGTTCCCATCGACGAAAGGGCATCCATGCTTTGCGCGCGCGTGCTGCGCGGCATCAACTCAACCGAAAACGAAGTCACGCCAGCGTGCGCGATCTCCTCGACCACTTCTTTCGATCCAAACGGACGCAGAAACCCGGCCAGAATCTGACCCCGGCGATACAGCGGCACATCCTGTTTTCCGTTGATGTCGTTCGAGCCGTAGCAAAGCAGTTGCGTAATAACGTCGGCCGCGCCAAACACCGACGCGCGGTCGGCTACGATCTTGGCGCCTTTCTGCGCATACAGCGAGTCGGGGTAGCCGGCATCGACTCCGGCGCCCGCCTGAATGTGAACTTCGAAACCCGCTTTGGCGAGCATCGGGACTACCAGCGGCACGAGAGCAACCCGCCGCTCTCCTGGATAAATCTCTTTCGGAACACCGATGATCACGAAATCCTGCCTCTGCGCGATTTTACAGTTCGCATTTCTTTGTCTTACGATTGATGCCCACAGTCGCGCGGATCGTCGTCAGCTAAACCTCGCGGTCGCTGGAACCAGAATTGGCGCAACTTCTCACAAGTCGAGCATTTTAGTTGAGTGGGTGAAACGGCGCAAATATCTACCTCAGCAACAACGGGAGAATCACTCCGAGAGGGTCAAAAGCAAGCCGGTCGAATCCACAGTGGCGACAATGTCCGCGCAGTTCCGCAGGATCCAGTCAGGGCCGGCGCTTTCGAGTTCGCCGCGCGCGGCCGTCGTGAGGAGCGCAATCACGCGCGCTCCCGCGGCCTTCCCGGCACAAATCCCGGCGGGCACATCCTCGACGACCACGCAATCCATAGCCGAGTAATTGAGCGCCGCCGCTGCCTTCAGATAAGGCTCCGGATCCGGTTTTCCGATCTTCACTTCGCTTGAAGTAATCATCGTCTTCGGAATCGGCAGGCCCGCCACGCGCAAACGCACCTCCGCCAGCGCCCGCGTGGCGGAAGTTGCGATCGTCCAGCGATCCGCAGGCAACCTCTCCAGCACTTGCTGCGCGCCCGGCAGCACAACGACACCATCGAGATCCTCAATTTCCATTCGTTCAACCTCGCGGTCCTCTTCTTGCACATCAGCATTGGGCAGAAGGTCGCGAATGGTAGTTCGGCTCGGCCGCCCGTGCGCCATTTTCACGACTCTTTCCGGCTCAAAACCATGTGCGACTGCCCAGCGACTCCACACACGCGCGACCGCCGGGGTGGAGTCGATAAGGACACCGTCCAGATCAAATAGCAAGGCCCTGCAGCGGATCGTACTCATTGCGGTAGGAATGGGACCCCGTGCCGACGGGCAATGCCAACTCGAAAGATTTGGTGAGCGCGGCAGGATTCGAACCTGCGACCCACGCCTTAAAAGAGTCGTCCCACTTATACCAAACAGCAACCTGCACGTCCAGCTTACTCCATGCACGACGCAATACAATCAGTGAGATGCAAACAAGACTTTCGTCTGGGTGCCCGAAGGGTGCCCGAGATTTCCGACTCGGACCGGCCAGTTGCCGCCTAAAAGGACCTCCAGCAGTAACGGACCATTTTATTTTCAGTCGTAAAATAGTCTGGACTATTTTACGATATACGCGATAATGGTTCTGCATGGATGAACGTCCGCGTCTCTACACCGCAATGCTGGCCGATCACCTGGAGAGGCATCGCCAGATGGCCTTGGTCTCAGGGCCTCGCCAAGTCGGAAAAACAACAACTTGCAGATCGGTCAGCAACGAGTATCTCAACTGGGACAATGCCGATGACCGTAGACTCTTGTTGCGAGGACCGGCTTCGATAGCACAGGCCTTGGAACTGGATGTCCTTCGAGCAAAGCCTCCAGTCGCCACGCTCGACGAACTGCACAAATATACCAAGTGGAAGGGGCTACTGAAGGGCTTTTTCGACAGTTACGGTGACCGTGTGCGCCTCATCATCACGGGAAGCTCTCGCATCGATGTATTCCGCCGCGGCGGGGACAGCCTAATGGGTCGTTACTTTCTCTACCGCATGCATCCCTGGAGCGTCGGGGAAAGCCTGAGAACGCACGTCCCGCAAAAGGAAATTCACGCTCCCGAGGCAGTCCGCTCGGCTGACTGGGACGCATTGTGGGAACATGGGGGATTTCCCGAACCATTTCTTCGCCGCGACAGCCGGTTCTCTCGCCGGTGGCGCTCCCTTAGGTATGAACAGCTGTCGCGCGAAGACTTGCGCGAAATGACGCAGGTGTCCGATCTCAGAACTCTGGAAACACTGATGCAGATTCTTGCGGAACACAGCGGACAACAGCTGATCTATTCCAATCTAGCTCGCGAGGTTCAGGTCTCCGTCGATACCGTTAAGAGATGGATTGATCTTCTCGTACGCCTGCACTACGGGTTCCTCGTCCGTCCCTGGTTTAGAAATGTGGCCAAATCTCTACGCAAGGAACCGAAATGGTTCCTGCGAGACTGGAGTGGCGTAGTGGAAGAGGGGGCGCGCGCGGAAACCCTGGTCGCTTGTCATCTCTTGAAGGCCATCGAGGGTTGGACAGACCTCGGGTTCGGAGATTTCGAATTGCGTTACCTGCGCGACAAACAGAAGCGTGAAGTGGACCTTCTCGTAGTCAAAGATCGAAAGCCTTGGTTCCTGGTGGAAGTGAAAACGAGCGACAAGACTCTTTCGCCGTCGCTCGCATATTTTCAAGCTCAGACCAACGCTCAACATTCCTTTCAAGTGGTCATGAATCTTCCCTATCAGCAAGCCGACTGCTTTCGCATCGACCGCCCTGTTGTAGTCTCGGCGAGGACCTTCTTGAGCCAGTTGTTGTGACTCGAATTGCTAAGCTCAGCGCCCTCGCGAGTGCCTTCTCCAAAACAACATCACGCCTGGACTTCAGCGACTCGATGGTGGGGACCCCTTAACGTCGGATTTGGTATCGAGACCGTCAAATTATGAGTTCAAAGGGAAACTGATACGAAACAACTTACAAGCGCACGGATGACACCTAAGCACCTGTAAGTTTGTGCAAGAACCAGGCCGTAGTCCCCAATTTAGTCCCCGTCCCCAACCAGTTCGCGCTTGCGTGAAGAGTGCCTTTTCAGAGCTATGTTATGCAAGTAGTTCAGTATTCATCCAGGTCGATTGCGTCCAGCCTGGATGCGCAAAAGCGCCGCGACAAGTTGGTCGAGTTCTTCACATGTGTTGTAGAAAGCAAGGGAGGGACGCACAGTACTCTCTACTCCCATGCGCCGGAGAATCGGCTGGGCGCAATGATGGCCAGAGCGGACTGCGATGCCTTCTTCGTTCAGTGCAACTCCCACATCTTCGGTCCGCATGTCGTCGAGAACGAAGGACATCACGCCAGCCTTTTCCCGTGCCGTGCCGATCAGGCGCAGCCCCGGCACTGTCAGCAGGCCGGCGGTACCGTAATTGAGCAGTTCGTGCTCGTAAGCGGCAATGTTCTCCATGCCGACCTGTTCGACGTAGTCAAGAGCAGCGCCCAGTCCGACCGCATCTGCGATATTTCCGGTTCCGGCTTCGAATCTGGCTGGCGACGCCTGATAAACGGTCTTCTCGAAAGTCACGTCCACGATCATGTTGCCGCCGCCTTGCCATGGCGGCATGTTTTCGAGAACGTCGAGTTTGCCATAGACAGCGCCAATGCCGGTCGGGCCGAACACTTTGTGGCCGGAGAACACGTAGAAGTCGCAATCGAGGGTTTGCACGTCGACGCGCATGTGAGAGACAGCTTGTGCGCCGTCGACCACCACACGGGCGCCATGGCGATGTGCCATCTCGACCATTTCGCGAGCGGGCACAATGCTCCCGAGTGCGTTCGAAACCTGACTGAATGAAACTAGACGTGTGCGCGGACTGAGCAGCCTCTCATACTCTTCGAGGATAATTTCGCCGCGATCGTCGACGGGAGCAACTCGCAGCCGCGCACCCTTTTCCGAGCACAGTTGCTGCCAGGGAACGATATTGGCGTGATGCTCAAGCCAAGTGATTACGATCTCATCATCCTTCAGGACGTTGCGGCGTCCCCAGGACTGAGCAATCAGATTTATGCCCTCGGTGGTTCCCCGCACAAAAATGATTTCGCGAGTCGACGAGGCATTGAGGAAGCGGCGCGTTTTTTCGCGCGCGCTTTCGTAGGCATCGGTCGCGCGTGCCGCCAGATCGTGTGCAGCGCGATGAATGTTGGAATTCTCATGTTGGTAGAAATACGAGAGGCGATCGATGACTGCATTCGGCTTCTGAGTAGTGGCGGCGTTATCCAGCCAGATGAGTTGCCGTCCATGCACCCGCTCGTCAAGAATCGGGAAATCGCGCCGAATCAGGCGCGGATCGAGCGGGCGCTTCGCCACGCCGAGATCGGGCACCACATCGGGCCGAAACTCAAACTGAGGCGCCGGCGTGGCCGCGATCGGCTGAGGGTTGGCGTTCTCCGCTGATTGCGAATAACCAGGCACTTCCGGCAACACAACCGACTGGCCTGCGACACCCGCGACAGGAGGAAGGTCCGCCTGTTTCGGCACAGTCGTCGGCAACGATGAAGGTAGAATTGGAGCGTTGGGAGGCGATTGCACACCCGGGACTCCAGGAAAAGAGAACAACTCACTTGCCGATGGCAAGGCTGCTACGCCCGGATACACATACTCGGCACCAGGCGGGGGCGCGGCCAAAGCAGTGAGATCCGCGCTCGGAACGTTCATTCCAGGTGCGGCCGGAACGGTAGGGATCTGCGGCACAACTGCCCTCGCGTCGAAAACCGGAGCAGGAACCGCGGTTCCATCGGCAAGAGTGGGCGGGGTTGCAGAAGGGGATGCAGGCGGAGCCGGGGGATTGGCCATTGTTGGGGCGCCCGCAGCATTCGGCATCGCCGGTACCCGCGGAAAAGAGAATAAGTCATTCACCGGAGGCACTACGGTCTGCGCTGCCGGAGACGCACCTTTTTCGCCCTCCTTGTAATAGGGTGTGGAACCGGGAACGGTCGCGACGTTTCCCGGCGACGTCGGAACAGCGATCGCATCGACGCCGCTGGGAGACCCGGCGGGAGCCGGCGACGGAACTCCCGGAACCGCCGGGAATGAAAACATTTCATTGCCAGAAGGCAACTTGGCGGCCGCGGCGATCGGTGAGCTTCCTGCTTGCGCCAGAAAATCCGGCGGTGCGCCCGTAATCTGCGTCGTCGCGGTCGTGCTCGGAGCACCGGGGACCAGCGCCGTCTCGCCCCCCAGCGAGGCGGCAATCGCACGCAGATCGGATTCCGTCAATGGCCCCGGCCGCGTCGAAGGAGGCGAAGCCAGGATACTTGGAGAAACTTCCTTCACTGGCGTTTCGTGAAGTGGCAGGTTCTCTTGTGAGAACAACGTCGTCGGGATTTCTTCCGAAGGGTAGTCTTCGGATGAAGCCGGAACGTGCTCGCTGTCTCCGTTGGCAAGATCTTTCGGGATTACCAGAAAAAACTCGTTCGCGAGCTTTTCGAACAAGGCCGGGTCCGGCAGCGGAAACGAGGCGAAGGGATAGCGTTGTGTCCCCTCGCCTGGCCCCGTCGATTTCGTAGCTTTCGGTCTGGTCGCTCCGTTGCTCGTTCCGTTATTTGTATTCGTGGTATTTGTCGACATGGACGTTCTCCAGCACGCCAAGAGCGTCGTGCGTCAGGACCACAACTGAGCAGTACAGGGAAATCAGGTACGAAGCGATCGCCCTGTGGTTGATCCCCATAAAGCGGACCGACAAGCTCGGCGACACTTCTCCCGGAATTCCCGGCTGGAATAACCCGATAACTCCCTGTTTCTTTTCGCCCGTGCGCAGCAGAAGGATGTCTGTCGTCTCGGCTTTCAAGGGCAACTTGTCGCAGGGAACGAGCGGAATTCCGCGCCAGGTAACAAATGGCGAACCAAACATCGTGAGGCTCGGCGGCGGAACCCCGCGGCGGGTGCACTCACGTCCGAAAGCAGCGATCGCGCGTGGATGTGCCAGGAAAAAACTGGGCTCTTTCCAGACGCGCGCGATCAGTTCATCCAAGTCATCGGGAGTCGGCGTGCCATGTTTGGACTTCACCTTCATTTCCGGGGCTACATTGTTGAGCAGTCCGTACTCTGTGTTGTTGATCAAAGCGCTCTCCTGGCGCTCTTTAACCTTTTCGATCATCAAACGCAGTTGCTCGCGGATTTGATCGTGGGGGCTGCGGTACAGATCGGAGATTCGCGTCTGGACGTCCAAAACGCTAGTGACCGCATTCAGCGTGTATTCACGAGGTTTTTCTTCGTAATCAACGTAGATTTCAGGCAGGTCTATTTCTTCGTCCGGGCTGCATTCAATGGTGCGCGTCCCCGGACGGGTGGGCTTCACTTTGTTCAGACGGTACACCCCGGCTTCGACGGGTACCCAGGACAGGAAACTGATCAGCCACCGCGGCGTGATCGCTTCCATCATGGGAACTGTTTTTGTTACGGTGGAAAGCTGCCGAGCCTGCTGCTCGCTCAGCGTATGACGAACTTCTGCTGTCGGCATGAGCCTTGCTCCTTATCGGTAGAAGAAATTGTTGCCCGGGTACGAAAAACGAACTGAACCAGGCATTGCAACGCCCGCAGGCCGATTCTGTTCCTAAAAGGAGTGCAGATCGCGCTCGCGTCGTCGACGCCAAGGTGTTGGGGTGCTGCTAGTATATAACACAGCAATTCTTATGCAACGTGTTGTGGATCACGAGCAGCAGTTCCAGTTCCGAATCGGGTTTCGAACAGGGTGGTCAGGGGACGAACGAACTTGTTGGGCGCAGTCCGAGTGACTCGCCTCGCGCTGAATGATAACTGCAACAATGTTGATTGACATACTATACTATCTAAGATAACTTGATTACTCCTTTGTTCCCGGCTCTGATTGTTGGGGTGAGCCGAGAACGGAGATGAGCCTGCCGATTCACATCGGCAGGCTCTTAATAAAAGTCGTGTGGGGACAATGCAGCTCCCAGTCCTTGAGCTGGAAACTTAGGCGCTAGCGGCTGCGGCGTATGCTTTGTAGAAGTTCTTCTTCGCTCGCAGGCAGATCTCATCCAACTGCGCGTGCAGTCGCCGGATCTCGGCATCCAGTTCGGTGAAGCTGGAACAGGGCGCGGTCATAAGGGGCCACGCGCTGCGCAAATATTGCATCGCCTCGCTCTGCACGCAAACAAACGCGCACGGATGCTCCTTCTTACCGTCGGCCTCGGAATAAGAGAGTTCGAGACGGAACATTTTCTCTGTGTTGGCTCCCGAATCACAAGGTGTCATTGTGCCGTAGTCCGCATCCGTTGATGGAATCTCGATGTCCGGCCGGGTTTCCAGGAGGAATGGACTGTTCGCAGGCATGAAATTGCCGTCCTGCCGCGCAGTTAGGTTGGCATCGCTTTTTTCGGCCTCAACCAACGCCGCTATCTTTCTGATGAAGAATGCACCAGGGTAGAGCTGACTTGCCGATGTTTCCGCTTGCGCGACTAAACCGTTAGGCCGGCAGGTAACGTAGTGAAGGTCGCCGTTTGGACCTCTGACTTCGAACTTCCCTGTCTCGCCCCGCAAGGCCAGGTCAACGTCGTACGTGGCAATGGTCTCGCCCAGTTGCATCGTCGTGCTCCTTTAGGTTTTGAGGTTTACCTGCTGCGGTGCCAACGCACAAGTGATAATGCTGATTCCAATTCCTGCAGCAGGGTTAGGCTGGTTGCAAGCGGAGGCCAGGAGAGACCAACGAAAGCCCCGATTTCTAGTCAGCACCGGCGGCCATTGCATCTGCCTTGTAGAACTTCTTTTTCGCTCGGGCGCGGATCTCCTCCAACTCGGCATGCAGTCTTCTGATTTCGCCATCGAGTTCAAGGAAACTCAGACAATGAGCGGAAACGAGTCTGTCAGCTTTCACGCCGGCGTAGTCCTGCTTCCCTGCTGTCTTAAGGTAGATGCAGGCAGAGGGTTGCTGCGTTCTCGGATCGTTTTCGAGATACAAAATATCGAGACTCGACGTTTCCATGGCTGGATGCTACCACGAAGCGCACGAAGTCCATGTGAATTTCTGGGACGAGCGGTCCAAGATGGAAACACGCAGCGCCGGCCCTTGCCGGAGCCGGCGCCGCTCGTGCGCTAGGCATCGTGCGTTAGGCTAAGACCGCGGTTTCGCTGACCACTGGCAAATTGGCTTTCTGCCACGCGTCGAAACCACCGACGACGTTGGCAACGTGCTGGAATCCAGCACACCGAAGCAGGCTGCAAGCGATCATGCTGCGATATCCGCTCTTACAAATCACGGCAATCTGCTTATTGCGATCCATCTGTGGTAGGGCGACCTTGAAGTCGTCCAGAGGATGACAAACCGCGCCCTCGATGTGCCCCGCCTGCCACTCCGGTTGACGGCGCACATCCAGAACCTGAATCTTGTCCAAAGGCAATTGCCGCTCCAGGTTTCGCACCGTGATCTTTTCGATGGATGCGAGTTCGAACCCAGCCGTTTGCCACCCTTTTATGCCGTCCTGCAAATATCCATGCTCTTCATCGAGGCCGATCCTCGCCAACCGCACCCGCGCTTCCGAAAGCTGTTCCGGCGAGTCCGCGATCAGAACTGGCTGAGACGTCAGACCGATCAGTGTCCCCGCCCAGGAAGCGAACTGACCATTTAGCGGAACGCTGATCGAGCCAGGAACGTGGGCAGCGGCAAACTCATCGGTCTCTCGTACGTCGATTGCGATCACGCCTTTCTCCAATAGCGATCTCAGCTCTTCAGCAGCTATCGGTTTGAGCTCGGGCAAGTCCGCGATTGCGGGCGCGCCCGCCCGGTTGATCTGGGCATCCAGAGGAAAGTACTCAGGCCGCGGCGGCAGGTTAGTGGTGAGCTGTTGAATGAATTCCTCTCGCGTTTTGATTTGAAGCGCGTAGTTCGTTAGCTTTTCTGTTCGGATGGTCGAAGACCGGGACGTTCCCAAGTTGCGTCCGCAGAGTGAGCCGGCTCCATGCCCCGGATAAACGATAACGCTGTCGGGAAGCGTGAGGATCTTGGAGTGCAGCGAATCGTAGAGCATCCCGGCCAGCACTGTCGGTGCGAAGGCTTTCGACAAGTCAGGACGCCCGACGTCGCCCACAAACAAGGTGTCGCCGGTCAGAATCGCCCAGGGCTCGGATGACTTCTCCTCGTCGGTAACCAGCAGACAAATGCTCTCCGGCGTATGACCCGGCGTCTCCAACACCGCGATCTTGACCGGCCCAACCCTCAATTCGAGTCCATCGCGAACCTCCACGTGGGGTAGAGTTGCCCCTCCGTTTGGACCGATGTAGATCTTGGCACCAGTGCGCTGCGCGAGTTCTTTGTGACCGGAGACGAAATCGGCGTGCAGGTGGGTCTCGAAAACATGTTTAATTGTCGCGCCATGCTGCTTGGCAGCGTCAATATAGATGTCGACGTCCCTCTGCGGGTCGACGACGACGGCTTCCTCACCGGAAACCAGCAGGTAAGACGCGTGTGCCAAACAGCCTAAGTAAAATTGTTCGAAGTGCATTCTTGTTCTCCATCACCACTATTGAAACTACAAGGTCGAAGCTGCGGCTTCGGTCGGCGCCTCTGGCGCCACCGTTTCGCTGCCGCGCAGATCCATGGCTAGTAGTTTTGCCAGATCCGCAATTTGAACTCGAAGTTCGGGAACTGCGATGCTCTCAAACAACTTGCCTTTGCGCAGCGGACCGACTGTGTACAGGAAAGTTGAAGGCTGGCCCTGTGCATCCAGCACCGCGCCATCGTCGGCCACATCCAGCCCCAACGCCACTTGATCCGGACGTGCCAGCCCGGTCTCAAACAGGTTAGTCAACAAAGGACTGCCCACCTTGCGAAGATCGGAATCCGGCCCGGTGCAATTCACGATGCGGTCGCCGCGAAGCGCTGTTGTCTCGCCGCTCTCACGATCGCGATAAGCAAGATGAACACCGGTGCTGTCTTCGCGATATTCCGTGACTCGTCCAGCGTGCACCTGAAGTTTGCCGGTGCGAAGCTGCTCCTCTAACTGTTCTCCAATTTGCTCTGCAATTCGGTGGCGATGCGCATCCCAGTAGGAACGGAGATGCCGCAGAAATCGCTTCTGCTGCACCAGGGGGAGCCGTTGCCAGACTTCCTGCGTGACGGGCCGAAGCGAGTCGATGACTGCCCGCCAATCCGCCCCGCTCTCTTCCGCCGCTTTGAGATGAAGCCGAAACTCGTGCAGAAGCCCACCGGCGGTGCGCGGCGAGTCCTGGGTCCAGAATGGCGGCACGGGAGTAAATTGTTTGTGACTTTGTGGCAATAGACCACGACGCGAAAGCATGTGGATCGTGCCATCAAACCCGCAGGCCCGAAGTTCAAGGATCACGTCCACGCTGGTGAGGCCCGTTCCAATCAGCAGTACGCTGCCGCCCTTCTTGGCACCCTGAGGCCAGTTGAGAGCCCAGGGGTTAGAAAAGTAACGGGAACTGTTTCCGGGCTTGCCTCGGAATGGCAAGTTGGCGGGCAGGAAATGGCCGGTCGCCAGCACCACTTTGTCCGCAATAACAGTTTGTCCGCCCGAAAGGCGAATCTCAGCCAATCCGCTGCCATTATGTCTCAACGAAACAGCTTCGCCTCTAACGCGCCGCACTTTTCCCGGGCGCACTCTCGTCTCATTCTCGAACTGGTTCACGATGTATTGCCCATACAACGGACGTGAAAGGAAATCGTCTGGCGTCACCGAGCCGCTGTGGTTACGCCGAGCCCAGTTCACGAAATGATCCAGTATGTCCGGGTACGCGCTCATGTTTCCGGCCCGGACGTTCAGCAGGTGCCCCTCGAATGGTGTGCTGTACGCAACTCCGCGGCCCACAGCGGCATCGCGCTCAATCAACACGATCTGAATATTTGCTGTCTCCCTGTGCCGCAGCAATTGGACGCAGAGCATCGCGCCACTGAGACCGCCCCCAATGATTGCTATCGCTGGCCCATCGCCGGCTTGAGCCTGTACCTTGGAATTCATTTACAGTTCCCGCTATTAAAGATATGAATCTCTATCATACTACTTGTGATGCAATCGAACCACCAATCTCAAATACTCTAAAGTTCAAACACTTAGGGCAGGCTCAAACGAAGCGGCCATGCCCAGGGTGCAGCATCTTGCGCACATTTTCGCGGCAAATTCCTTTCAAGACCCCGCGCTGACTACTCCCACTGCGTGTACCTTTCATAATGTCATTAATGGTAATTGACTTAGTTGTGATTGTTGATATTCTTGTTTCGGACTGTTTCGCGAATTCGCATTTATGGAGAGGGAAAATGGCGCTGAAGATTGCAAATGACGTTACTGAATTGATTGGGAATACTCCACTCGTCAAGCTGAACAAGGTGGCACAGGGATTGCCCGCCGAAGTAGTGGCCAAGCTCGAAAGCCAGAACCCACTGGCCAGCGTAAAGGATCGCATTGGCGTCAGCATGATTCTCGACGCCGAGCGTGCCGGGAAGATCCAGCCGGGAAAGACAGTACTGATTGAGCCGACCAGTGGCAACACCGGTATTGCGCTTGCCTTTGTCGCGGCTGTTAGAGGTTACAAGCTGATTCTCACAATGCCGGAGACGATGAGCACCGAGCGGCGCGTCCTGCTGCTGGCGTTTGGCGCCGAGATCGTGCTGACTCCCGGCCCAAAAGGAATGAAGGGCGCCGTTGCAAAGGCCGAGGAAATTCTGGCCAAGACTCCCAATGGATACATTTTGCAGCAGTTCGATAACCCCGCCAACCCAAAGATCCATCTGGAAACGACCGGGCCTGAAATCTGGAATGACACCGACGGACGCGTGGACTTTCTCATTTCCGGCATTGGCACGGGTGGCACCCTGACGGGAGTCAGCCAGTACATAAAGCCAAAAAAGCCATCATTCAAAGCCATCGCCGTCGAGCCAACGGACAGCCCAATCCTTTCCGGGGGTAAACCGGGTCCGCACAAGATACAGGGCATTGGCGCCGGGTTCGTGCCCAGCATCTTGCGCAAGGATTTTATCGACGAGGTCATTACCGTGAGCAACGATGAAGCCATCAACATGGCGCGCCGGCTTCCCTTGGAAGAGGGCCTGCTGGTCGGCATCTCTTCGGGAGCCGCAGTTGTGGCGGCATTGAAGGTGGCCTCGCGCCCGGAAAATGCTGGCAAGCTGATCGTTGTGATCCTGCCCTCATTCGGCGAACGCTACCTGAGCAGCATTCTGTTTGAAGAGCTCCGCCAGCAGGCTCTGGCCTTGCCAACCGTGCCGATGCCATGATCGGTTTCTTCAAATCCGTCCGAGAAGATGTGGCAGCCGTCTTCGAAAACGATCCGGCGGCGCGCTCGTACATGGAAGTGCTGTTTTGCTATCCGGGTCTTCACGCCGTTTGGGCGCACCATGTCACGCACTGGCTATGGCGTCACGATTTTCGTTTTCTTGCTCGCTTTGGATCGCAAGTGTCGCGCTTGCTTACGAGCATTGAGATTCATCCGGGCGCGGAGATTGGCCGGCGGCTTTTCATCGACCATGGGATGTCGGTCGTGATCGGTGAAACCGCGATCATCGGGGATGACGTGACTCTCTACCAGGGAGTGACTTTAGGCGGCACTGGCAAGGAGCACGGGAAACGCCATCCCACAATCGGGAATCGTGTAACGATCGGCTCGGGCGCAAAGGTACTGGGAAATATCACCGTCGGCGACAATTGCCGCGTCGGCGCTGGATCCGTCGTACTCCGAAACGTGCCGCCAAGTTCCACCATCGTCGGTGTCCCCGGACATATCGTGCTTCGGGATGGCAAGCGCGTGGTCATCACCGACCCGAAGGACATACGCGATCCCCTCTCGGACGTCATTATCAAGCTGGCCAGGGAAGTACACGAACTGCGATTGAAGTTTCAGGAACACTCGCACGAGTCATTGGGTGCGGAGCCGGAGTTGACGATCGACGGCGAGTCGATTGGAGCGAACATCGTGCCGGAAGAGCTTTTCGCTGAGGACTATCAGGATTATCAAATCTGAGGATTGTTTGGGCCCGCAAATGCGGGGCCTCATAAAAGAGCATGCGTTCGTCGCAATTTGACATTGTGATCATCGGTGGCGGCTTCAGCGGGACGATGCTGGCAGTTCATCTGCTGCGCCAGTCTAAGGCGATCTCGATGGCTGTCATGGAGCCCCGTCATCTTCCGGGACGTGGATTGGCCTACAGCAGCCCTCACAGGTTTCATCTGCTCAATGTTCCCGCAGGCGAAATGAGTGCTTTCCCCGATGCTCCCGACGATTTCCTGCGCTGGGCCAGAACAAACATTGATCCCGAAATGCGGGAGCGCGGCTTTCCAACACGCTCGGCCTACGGGTCTTATCTGGGAGACCTTTTGGACAAAACGCAGGCAGAATGCGGACTAGAGCGGATTGAGTGGGTGGGAAACAGGGCTCTATCCCTCCATCGCTGTCGTGGCGGTTACTCGCTGCAAATGGAACGCGGCGGCGAGATCCGCGCACGCGCGGTGGTCTTAGCTACAGGCAATTTCCCGCCAGCCAATCCCGGGTCGAACCGCGTAAGGTTGTCGGGGCTCTCTTATTTCTCCTCTCCATGGTCAGCCGAAGCTGTGGATAAACTTCGACCGGACGACAACGTATTGCTTCTGGGTTCAGGGCTAACCAGCCTGGATCTCATCATGGCGCTCAAGTCCAAAGGCTTCCGCGGAGCCATTCGCGTCCTTTCGCGCAAAGGGCTATTTCCGCGCGCCCGCCGTCAGCAACGCCCAATCGAGCCTTGGCCGGTGTTTTGGAACGAGAGACGCCCCCGAACGGTTCGCGGCCTTTTGCGGCTCATTCGCGGCCAGGTATGCGCTGCCGAGAAAAAAGGTATCGACTGGCGTGCGGTAATCGACAGCTTGCGTCCAGTGACGAACGATATTTGGCAATCCCTTCCCATCCAGGAAAAGAGAAGATTTCTGCGTCACCTTCGGTCGTATTGGGATGTACATCGCCATCGCGCTGCCCCAGAGATTGCGGACCTTCTCGCCGATATGCAGGCGGACGGCCAGGTTTGTCTCCACCGAGGAATTCTGGTTGGATTTGTCCCGCGCGATGGCTGTGCCGATGTCAGGTATTGGGATTGGCAGTCCGGCGCGGAAAAGGTCTTGCGTGTGAACCGGGTGATCAATTGCACCGGTTCGGAATCTGATTGCCGCCGGCTCGATGACTCGCTGATCGTCAGCCTCTTTGTTCAGGGACTCGCACGGCCGGATCCTCTGTTTCTTGGTCTTGATGTGGATAACCATGGAAGTCTTATTGACGACAAGGGATCAGCTGCGCAATCTCTGTACGCGATTGGGCCGCCGCGCAAGGGGACTCTCTGGGAAACGACAACCGTATTTGATATTAGGCAACAGGCGGTGGAACTTGCCAGGCATTTGGCCCGGTTACTCGAGGCAACCGGACGCCGTTCCGGTGGCCTGAAGAAGGCGGTCTGAGGGCACGCGTTCGGGGAATTCCGTTTTTTTTGCTTTTTGGCCGTGGGCGTGGTCACTCATCATACTCGCTATAAAAAAGGAGATCGGATGAAGATCTCGCAAAAGGGAATCTATGCACTGCAGGCGCTGCTGGTGCTGACTCGGCACTACGAAGAAGGTGCGATCAAGATACGCGAGATCGCGTACGAGGAGGCGCTGCCGGAAAAATTTCTCGAGATCATCCTGCTTGAACTCAAGAACGCCCGCATCGTTGACAGCGTTCGCGGAGCCCATGGCGGCTATCTGCTGCGCCGCCCACCAGCTCAAATCTGTCTCAGTGAAGTCATCCGGCTGATCGACGGGCCGCTCGCTCCCTTCGGTGACGCGGAGCATCTTCGCTTTCTAATTGCTCGCAACGATAACTACAGACCGCTCTATCAGGTTTTTCTCGACGTTCGTGATGCTGCGGCTCGCATTCTCGAAAACACCACCTTCGCCGACCTTGTCGGTCCTCGGAGCTCGTACTCGGGGCCAGTATCCAGCAAAAGGCGAAAGAAAGCTGCTCTAACGACAAAGACGAGCTAGAACCTCTACATTCCCTCCGCGTGGCCTTCCTTGTTCAAAACTGCGTCACCGTTCAGGGGAGGCGTCTTAGATAGACGGTGGTTCCCTTTTCCCTCCAGTTGCCTCCTGAGGAGACACTTTTGCCTTGACGAGCCTTTCACAGATGCTATTATGTCGATGGACATACTAGGCATTCACGGGATGCCGCAAGTTGCGCCCTCGTCGAGGTGGTTACAAAATGAACTTAAGACACTTTGACCAATGGCTAACGCTCCTTCGGTCCGTCATTGGTTTGATGCTCGTCCTTTTAGTGAACGGAGGGATATCCGCGCAGACGTTCCGGGCAGGACTTCATGGAACGATCGTTGACCCGGCGGGTGCCCTCATTGTTGGCGCAAATGTCAAAGCAGCAAATGATTCGACTGGCCTTGCCTATTTGACCTCTTCCTCAAGTTCGGGCGATTTTGTCTTCCAGGATCTGCCTATCGGTACTTATACCGTCACCGCACACAAGGATGGTTTCCGTGACGTCGTCACTAAGGGCATTCCCCTGGAAGCGGGCGCCGTTTACAGCCTCCCAGTCCGGCTTGAAATTGCGACGAGCCAGAATAGCGTTGAGGTCATCGCGTCCACACTGCGTGTGGAAACATCGACGGTCACACAGGCGAACGTCCTGGACGATTCAACGATCGAGGAGATTCCGGTCAACGGCCGTGACTTCACACAACTGTTGACCCTCACTGCGGGATACTCGGGTTACGGCGTCGGCTTCATGAGCGCAATCAATGGGACGCAGGGCTCCCAAGTCAACTGGCAGATCGAGGGAGCCGACAACAACGACCTTATGGTTAACACCTCCGCCGTAAATCAGGGCGGAGTTTACGGTATCCCTGGAGTGTTGCTTCCGCTCGATTCCGTGGAGGAATTTTCCGTCGTGACTCAGGGTAGCGCGGAAGCGGGGCGAAATCCCGGCGCCGTCGCCAATCTTCTCCTGAAGTCGGGGACAAACCAGCTTCACGGCACTGCCTACTATTTCAATCGCAATGAGGCCCTGGCAGCCATTTCTCCGTTTGCCGCGAACGGTTCTGAGAAACAGGAAATTCGTAACCAGCAGTACGGTGGGAGTTTCGGCGGACCGATCCGCAAGAATTCGACCTTCTACTATGGAGCGTTTGAGCGCCAGGGCTTTCTCATTGGCATTCCTGGATTTGGAACGGAACCCTCGTTGGCCTACCAGGCTGCCGCCGAAGATGTGTTGAATAATCCTGGCAACAAGTACGGCGCTTACGGACCCATTCCGATGAATCCGGGAGCCCTGGCCTTGCTCCAGAATCTATGGCCTGCCAACGCACTTACAGGACCAGCAAGCCCCGGTAATTACTTCAATCCGGGACATGAGACTGGATACAGCAACAACGGAATCGCAAAATTCGACCACTCGTTCAGCTCGAGCCACCGCATATCCCTGAACGTGTTTGCGGGCGGTGGCTCGCAGACGGCTCCGTTGGTCCCCAACTCCTATCTGACCCCCTATTTCCAGCATGCACCCATGCACGTCGAGAACTGGTCGCTGGTTGACAATGCCGTATTTTCCCCGCGGTTCACCAGCCAGTTTACTTTCGGATTCAACTTCTTCCATCAGACTTTCTCCGACTTAAACCACAGTTACAATCCGGTCGCGCTCGGTTTCAACACCGGCGTGACCAATCCCGCGCTTTCAGGAGCCCCGAATATTACCATCGGGGGCTTCGACCAAGTCGGTCTGACGCCCACTGGCGGGCGCGAAGACATCACCGGTCACATCAACGAGGCGCTTTCCTACGTCGTGGGAAAACATCAGTTTCGTTTCGGCGGTGAGGTTCGACGTGGGCAGGTCTACGACAATCAGCACGCCGGACAACGGGGAGTATTCAGTTTTCAGCCTCTGACTTCTTCCGATCCTTGGAAGAATTCCCCGCTGATCACCGATGGGCATGTTTGGGCGCTCGCCGACTTTCTGAAAGGAGACGTCTATACCGCCAGCATCGTGCAAGGAGATCCCGCTCGGAAGGTGTTCCAGAACAGCTTCGCACTCTTCGGACAGGACAACTGGCAGGTTACTCCGCAGCTAAATCTAAACCTGGGGTTGCGCTACGACTACATAGGACCCATCCACGACGGCAGGCACGATCTCTCGACTTTTCTGCCCAGCCAGGGTTTGGTTCTTGTTGGATCCGGGATCAGTTCTCTATATCCACAGCAATGGGACAATCTCGGTCCGAGGGTCGGGTTTGCCTATCAGCCCCCGGCGGCTCACGATTTCGTCATCCGCGGCGCTTTTGGACTTTATTACGACACGGTCAACGTGTCGCCGTTCCTGGCCAACAGCTTTGTCTTTAATGGGGGACCGAATGGGGTTGAGGAGAATTCCATCGGCTCCAATCCGGCGGTGAGCGTTTCGCTTCCACCTGGAAGCCCCCTGCCCTCCAACGGTTCACCCATTTTCGCCAATGCCAGCGCAGGAGGCTTCGCCAACGTTTACTCAATCAGCCAGCATTTTCGCACTCCCTATACCTACAACTTCAGTCTGAACATCCAGCAGGGACTGGGAAAGTCAGCGATTATGCAGGTCGGCTGCGTTGGCAGCCTGAGCCGTCACTTGCTCCAGTTGATCGACCTGAACCAAGCTGCGTTGCTAAGCGACTTCAACCCAGCCAATTTCGACGCGAACGGCAACAACATGACGCGCCCTTACTACACAAGGTTTCCGCAATACGGCGTCATTGACGAAATTCAGACTCGGGCAAACTCCAACTACAACTCGCTCCAGGCTTCCTTGCGCACCTTAAACTGGCACGGCGTGGTGTCGCAGTTCCACTACACATGGGCGCATGCTCTGGACATCTCCACTTTCGGCGGCGCCCCACAGGACAGCACGAATCCGGGTGGCGACTATGGCAACAGCGACTTCGACACGCGGCACAACTTTACCGCGTTTGTGCAGTACCAGATACCGGGGTCTAGCGGCGGCCCGAAGTGGCTGACTCACGGTTGGACGGTGAACTCGACCCTCAGCTTTCGCAGTGGGCTGCCATTTAATCTCGATGCCATCGGCGATTGGAGCGGAACCGGCGAAAACCTCGATCGTCCGGTCCTAGTTGGCAATCCTTATGCCGGAGTTTCCCATCAGGCATCAAGCGCCGGTGTTTATTGGTTTAACCCGGCCGCTTTCGCGTTTCCCAATCCCGGTTCGTTCGGAACCTTCGGCCGAAATCAGCTCTATGGCCCGAACTTCAAGGACGTCGACCTTTCGTTCGACAAATCGACCCCGATCACCGAGCGTGTGCAGGCGATATTGCGCTTTGAACTATTCAATATCTTCAATCGCGCGAACCTGGGAAATCCAACGTTCGAGGGTGCGAATCTGTTATTTCCGACCGGACCGGGCTCGCCGCCATTCGCCGGTCCGATTATCTCTACCAATGGCGCGCAATTTGGCGTGCCCGGAATCGGGCCGGGTGAGCCATTCAATGTGCAACTTGCATTGAAGCTACAGTTCTGATGTTTCCTCGAAGGAGAAAGGTAATGAAAACGCAAAGAATGCTTCGCTCTCTTTCCCGTGCAAGGGGCTGGCGCCTCTGGCGTGAATTGCAAGCGGTTTTCGCTCTGGCCGCGCTAGCTTCGCTGGTCGCTGCCGGCCAGACGGCCGCCCCACCTTCTATCGCGCCGCCAGGGAAGGAATTGCCGGTGCATCGAATTCCCAACCTCGGTCCGGGCGCAGAGTTTTACTTCGCTCCTGATGGCAAGCACATCATCGGCAATGCCAAGCAGGAAGGCGATACCAGCTACCACGTGTATACGCTGACCATCGATGGAACCGAGATTCGCCGTATCAATGATCGCGGAGACGACGCCTGCTCGTTTTTCTTTCCCGACGGGAAACGCATCATCTGGACTTCCACGCGGGATAATCTCGACCTGCCCAAGTCTAATTATTCGGATCCGAACGACTATCCGCAGGGGGCAGAACTCTACACCTCGAACCTCGACGGCACCGACGTTAAGCGGCTAACAAATAACAAGGTCTATGATGCGGAAGTTTCGGTTGCTCCCAACGGGGAGTGGATTCTGTTTGGCAGTCTGCGTTCCGGAAAGATGGAACTCTGGAAGATGAAGCCCGATGGCAGCGACCCGGTGCAGATTACGCACCTCGACGGCTGGCAGCCCGGCGGAGCGTTCATATTTCGTGACGGTAAGACGATCATCTTTCGTGCCTGGCGCACGGAGGACGCCATTGCTCGCAAGAGTCCGCTCCCAATGGTTCTGTTCACGATCAACGCAGACAGCACGGGCTTACGCCAGCTGACGCACGATGACGGCACTAACTGGTCGCCGTTCCCGGCGCCGGATGGTCATCATTATGTCTTCGTCAAGGTTTTGCCGCCGCATAACTTTGAAATCTTTCTAGGTGACCTCAATAGCGATGAGCAGGTGCGACTGACCTACAACAGCGCTTTCGATGGCTATCCGTCGATTTCTCCCGATGGGCATTGGCTCATATTCACATCGACCCGGGACTCAGCGCCCGGCGGGCATACAACGGGCGTTTACCTGGAAGATATCTCGACGCTTCACATCGGCCCGTCGTAAATGCGGATGAACATTCATTTGCAGATTGTCGCATTGGTTTGGCTCTTCACGGTGGATGCACCAGGAGTTACGACCATTGCGATCCAAACGAGCAGGTGACACAGTGCCGAAATACTTGATTGAACGTGAGATACCGACTGCGGGGCCGCTAACGACCCAGCAACTAAGAGTGATTTCGCAAGCGTCCTGCGGAATTGTGCACACGCTAGGACCGCAAATCCAGTGGGTCGAGAGTTTTGTGACTGAAGGCAAGATTTACTGCGTCTACATTGCACAAAACGCCGAAATTGTGCGGGAGCACGCCCGCCGAGGTCAGTTTCCGGCAAACCGGATTGCGGAAATCAAAGCATTGATCGACCCGACGACGGCGGAACCGTCCGCCGCGCGGTAACGGGAATTCAAGGAGACAAGACCAAATGAATTTTCACCGCCAATCCTGCGTCGTAATTCTCATTGCTGTTTTGGCCGTTTCATCCTTTGCGACCGATGGCTATTTCGCGACCGGCTATGGCATCAAACAACTCGGCCAGGGAGGCGCGGGCGTTGCGTTTGCGCAGGATAGCCTCGCATCAGCGACGAATCCCGCGGGTATGGTTTTTGCCGGAAATCGGTTAGATTTCGGGATGACCTTCTTTCGGCCAATTCGCAGTAGCTCGATAACTGGGAGCGGTGCGCCCATCAATGGCCCCTATGATGCCAGCCGGCACAAGAACTACTTCATCCCCGAATTGGGGTTTAACCATCTTGTGAGTTCACGGCTGTCGTTCGGAGTATCGATCTTCGGCAATGGCGGCATGAACACTTCCTATACGACCCCGATTCCCTTACTCGGCAGCACCCGCGCTGGAGTGGACCTGGAGCAGTTGTTCGTATCGCCGACAGTAGCTTACAAGGTTACCGAGCACCAGGCGTTCGGCGCTTCGTTGAACCTGGGTTGGCAGAGGTTTTCTGCGAGCGGTTTGCAGAACTTCACGCAGCCGGGCTTTTCGATCGATCCCGCCAATCTGACCAATCGGGGCTATGACGCCTCTTACGGCGCTGGTTTTCGTCTAGGTTGGATCGGAGAATTCGGCAAGTTTCTGAACCTCGGTGCAACCTTCCAGAGCCGCACCTACATGCAGAAGTTCAGCAAGTACCGGGGACTGTTCGCCGAGCAGGGACGTTTCGACATTCCGGCCAATGTCGCTGGCGGCGTGGCCCTTAAACTGAGCACTAAGGTGACCGTGCCGTTCGATGTTGAGCGCATTTTCTACGGCCAAGTCAACTCCATTGCCAATCTCGATTCGAATCAGGCGCAACTGGGCGCGAACAATGGTCCCGGGTTTGGGTGGCACGATATTACGGCGGAGAAAGCAGGCATTGACTACAAGGCGAGTTCGTCGCTTACTTTGCGTGGCGGTTACAATCACTCTGGATTGCCTTTTGATAGTTCGCAGACCTTCTTCAACCTTCTTGCCCCGGCGGTCGTCCAGCATCACTTGACGGCCGGTGCCACGTTTGCATTGAGCAATGGAAAGGAAGTTAACATTGCCTACCAACACGCATTCAACAAAACGCTGGACGGTGTTAACTCGATTCCGCCCACGCTTGGTGGTGGCAATGCGAACCTGAAGATGTACCAGGACTCGGTTGGGCTCAGCTTCGGCTGGGGCAGGTGAAGCGAAAAGAGCCAAGGAGCAGCACAATAATGGCTTTCTCCTCGAATCCATGGCCATGGTACGTCGCAGGCCCTGCGATCGGCCTCTTCGTGCCGGCGTTGCTCATCGTTGGGAATAAACTCTTCGGCGTGTCGAGTAGTTTGCGTCACACATGCGCGGCCGTGCTTCCCGGCAAGCTTCAGTATTTCCAGTATGACTGGAAAAACACCGGACTTTGGAACTTACTCTTTGTCCTGGGAATTTTCGTTGGCGGGTTTCTCGCTTCGCACTACGGTACGCCGCACGACATTGGCATTTCCAACGCGACCCGACTCGACTTGGCCCGGCTCGGAATTCACGATTTTTCCGGACTCGCGCCCCATGAGCTTTTCCAATGGTCCGCGTTGGTTTCGTTCAAGGGCTTCGCACTTATAGTAATTGGCGGTTTCTTAGTTGGGTTTGGGACTGCGTACGCCGGAGGCTGTACATCTGGCCACGCAATTTCCGGATTGGCGGACTTGCAACCTGCATCGCTGATCGCGGTGGTCGGTTTCTTCGCCGGTGGACTGATCGCAACGCATTTCATTCTGCCGTGGCTTCTTTGAATCGCATGTCTATGGAGCCAAGCTCAACGTCGCAACACCGAGTCCAATCTTCCGGCTTCCTTGTCGCATATTTCTGCTTGGGGATCCTCTTTGGTATGGTCCTAACGAAATCGGAAGTAATCTCCTGGTTTCGTATCCAGGAGATGTTTCGCTTTCAGTCGCCGCGGATGTACGAGATTATTGTCTCTGCCATCCTGGTCGCCGCCACCTCGCTGGCCTTGATAAAGCGGCTTGATGGAAAGACAATCGGCGGTGAGCCCATTTCTATCCCGCCAAAGACTATCGGACGCGGTATTCGTTACGCTCTCGGTGGCACGATTTTCGGGATCGGCTGGGCACTGACCGGCGCCTGTCCTGGACCACTGTTTGCTTTAGTGGGAAACGGAGTTACGGTAATGACAGCAGCGATTGCCAGCGCACTGGCTGGTACTTGGGTTTACGGCGTTTGTCGGCCAAAGCTGCCACACTAGGTTGCGTAAGTCAGCGGAACGCTCGAGGCGGTTTCGTTGATGCGGATATGGCAATCCCGCGCAACAATAGGCCCTTCTGAGTGCCCGATGATGTCTTCAGAATCTCTTCCCGCTGTCGGCCCAGCCTCTCGACTAACTCACGCCATTCCGGACCGAATTGGCGGGCCAGGTCTTTGCGCAGACGGGCAGCTAGTCCCGGACTCCTTCCACTGGTGGACACCGCGATCTGCAGCGGGCCGCGCCGCACCACAGCGGGATAGAAGAAGTCGCAATGGGCAGGATCGTCAACCGAATTGCAAAGGACTTTTCGAGTTTTACAAGAGCGGAAGACAGCCGCGTTAGTCGCGGGCGAGTCAGTCGCTGCGATTGCCAGGAAGGCGCCCTTTAAGTCGCCGGGAGAAAATGACTTCTTTCGCCAAACCAGGGCACCTTTGCTGGCTTGAGTTCGAACCAGACTCCCCGCCTCGGGGCTCACCACAGTAACCCGCGCCCCGCAAGCGAGTAGGCCCTTGACCTTTGCCGCTGCCACCTTTCCACCACCCACGACCACGCACTGGCGCCCGCCAAGCTTGACCATCGCGGGAAATAGACTCACTTTAGAAGTCGGCATTGCTCGAAACTATAGTAACGCAGCGGCAAGGCCGTTCCCCCCAGCTACTCGGAGTGCACGAGATTACTTCCCGGAGAGCTCGGGCGGGATATTTCCAAAGTGCTCCAATTGTGACGTAGATCACAGCCAGCGTCACGTCTCAATATATACCATGTTGATAGACATTATCGCGATGTATGGCTTAGGGAACCCTGCCCGCATCCCTTGAGGCCAGCGGAGACACACAATGGCTAGTGAAAACGGGGATAGCGACTGTAACTGTCTAAACACGCCGCTGCTTGACGAACTCGAAAAGGGGCCGTGGCCCAGTTTCGTCACGGAAATAAAGTCGGCCGCGGAAGTCAGCAAGAGCGCGCAGGACCTTCTCGGACAACTCGAACTTTCCTACGAAGAGAAGAAAGGCCATTGGAAGCACGGAGGATTGGTCGGGGTCCTCAGTTACGGCGGCGGCGTTATCGGTCGATACAGCGATGTGGGCGAGCAATTCCCGAACGTTGCACACTTCCATACGCTGAGGGTTAATCAGCCAGCGGGCTGGTTCTACACCAGCGGCGCGCTGCGCACGATTTGCGACATCTGGGAGCGCCACGGATCGGGTTTGACGAACATGCACGGCTCGACCGGCGACATCATCCTCCTGGGCACGACGACGCCGGAACTTGAACCAACTTTTCAGGAGTTGGCCCAGGCTGGATTCGATCTCGGCGGGTCTGGCTCTTCCATGCGGACGCCTTCCTGTTGCGTGGGCATGGCGCGTTGCGAGTGGGCTTGCTATGACGCCATGAAGCTGTGCTACGACCTCACCATGGCGTACCAGGACGAGATGCACCGGCCGCCATTTCCGTACAAATTCAAAATCAAATGCTCCGCGTGCCCGAACGACTGCGTTGCCTCGATTGCGCGTGCCGACCTCTCGATCATTGGCACCTGGCGCGACGACATTCGGGTGGATGATGCCGAGGTTGCGAAGGCAGCGGCGGCAGGGCTCAACATTCAAAAACATGTCTGCGATCTCTGCCCAACGAAATGCATGGACTGGGACGGCCAGAAACTCGCGATCGACAACCGCAATTGCGTGCGTTGCATGCACTGTATCAACGTCATGCCGAAGGCACTGCGGCCTGGCTGTGACCGCGGCGCGGTGGTCATGATCGGCGGGAAAGCGCCCATCATGCAGGGCGCACTGCTTTCCTCGGTCTTGATCCCCTTCGTGCCTGCCGCTGAACTGATGGAAACGTTGCAGGAGTTGATCCGCCGCATTTGGGACTTCTGGGATGAGTACGGCAACAATCGTGAGAGAGTTGGCGAACTGGTACAGAGGGTCGGATTGCCAGCCTTCCTCGACGGTATTGGCCTGGAGCCGGTTCCCGAGATGGTCGCCGCTCCTCGCGACAATCCTTATATCTACTTTCAGGCGCAGAAGGGAAGCCAGCCATGAGTACGGCCCCGAAGCGGATTACCGATATTGGCCCACCGCGTTACGACAAGTATCTGCATCCCGTGATTCTGAAGAATTATGGCCAGTGGAAGTTTCACGAGAACATTGCACCGGGTGTGTACTGCCACATCGCGGAATCGGGCGATCGGATTTATACGGTGCGCGGAGCATCGCCGCGGCTTTTGAGCGTCCAAACGCTCCGCATATTTGCCGACTTGGCCGACAAGTATTGCGGCGGCTATCTGCGCTTCACCAGCCGGAATAACGTCGAGTTTCTCCTCGATGACCCCGCGCAAATCGAGCCGCTCAAGCAGGAGTTGACCACGCTCGGCTTCCCGGTCGGCGGCACGAACAACGCCATCAGCAATATCGTCCACACACAGGGCTGGATCCACTGCCATTCCTCGGCCACGGACGCGTCCGGTCTCGTGAAGTGCGTGATGGATGCCGTATTCGAGCACTTCACGCATGAGGACTTGCCGGCCAAGGTGCGTATCGCCGTGGCGTGCTGCCTCAACATGTGCGGCGCGGTTCACTGCTCCGACATCGCAATCCTGGGCGTGCATCGCCTTCCGCCCAAGGTTCAGAAAGATATGATCCGGCGGGCATGCGAAGTCCCAACTCTGATTGCGTCGTGTCCAACCGGCGCGATCCGGCCGGCCACCGAAGATGGCAAGCCAACGGTCACCGTGGTCGAAGACCAGTGTATGTACTGCGGCAACTGTTACACGGTCTGCCCGGCGATGCCCATGAATGACCCCGACAACGACGGCTTATCGATATGGGTGGGCGGAAAGGTCAGCAACGCGCGAACCGCACCAACATTTTCGAAGCTTGCCATCCCATTCTTGCCGAATCACCCCCCGCGTTGGCCGGAGGTGGTTGAGGCCGTAGTCAAGATCGTGGACGTTTATGCAAAGAATGCGCGGAAATTCGAACGCGTAGGTGAGTGGATTAACCGGATTGGCTGGCCCCGATTCTTTCAACTCACGGGGTTCGAATTTACCCGCTACCACATTGATGATTTCAAGCATGCAGGGCTGACCTACGCACGTTCGGCCCACGTGCGCTACTGAACTGAGCCGCTTTCTCCCCCAAGAAGAGGAACGAAACGGATGGGGTTGTTCAAAGAGGTGAAAAAGCCAGTCATTAAGACTGCGCTCGCGGGAGCGAGTGAGATCAGCCCGCTGCGTCCCCTTTTTGCTGCGAAATCGCCGCCCTGCGCCTCCAGTTGTCCCAACGGAAATCAGATTCGCGATCTGCTGGTGATGATCGCACAGTCGAAAGACTACGGACTCAGCACCGAGCAGGCATTCGAGAAGGTGTGGCACCGTATTGCCGAACGAAATCCGTTTCCGGCGATTACCGGCCGGGTCTGCCCGCATCCGTGCGAAGAGGCTTGCAACCGCGATGCGAAAGATGGGGCCGTTGCCTTTCACGAGATCGAACGCATGCTGGGAGATTTCGGCCTTGCCCGGCATCTTCAACTTCCCCGCACAACCGGCGATCAACGTCCAGAACGACTTGCTGTCGTAGGCGCTGGCCCCGCGGGGTTGTCGTGTGCCTATCAACTGGCACGCCGCGGATATAGTGTCACGATTTTTGAGCGCCTCCCCTTGGCGGGCGGCCTGTTGCGCTACGGCATTCCCGAGTCTCGTTTAGAGCGCGACGTTCTTGATGCAGAGATCAACCGGGTTCTGGGCTTGGGGATTGAACTGCGTTCGAACTGTCGAATCGGCAGCGATATCTCGCTGGATCAAATCCGTAACGAATACGACGCCGTCTTCGCTGGCACGGGCGCGTGGCAGACAGTTCCGCTGGGCGTGCCGGGTGAGAGCGCTCGAAATGTTGTAGGAGCCATCGATTTCCTGCGACGTTCGAATGGCGGCCAAAAGATCGAAGTCGGCGCGAAAGTAGTAATTGTGGGCGCTGGCCCAACCGCAATTGACGCAGCTCACGTCAGCAGAAGACTGGGCGCTGACGTCGCCATGGTTGCCGCGGAAATCACCGCGACCACTGCCGAAATCGCCGCCCTGCGCAACGAAGACGTGCAGGTTCTGGCGCCAGCGGTGGTTGAAACTATCCACACTGAAGACGCCCGCGCGAAAGTCGTGCGTTGCGCGAACCTCTCAACTACGGTTGGCCATGAAGGAAAGTTCTCGGCTCCTTCGGAGTGTTCTTCCCGGGTCAAGTTCGAGTTAGACGCGAGTTTCGTGATCCTAGCCACGGATCGGCGCCCAGACCTTCAAGGCTTCGCGACGGTCTCGAACGGCAGCGGTTGGTTTCACGCCGACGATTGGGGCAGAGTGGCAGACGGGCTCTTCGTCGGAGGCGATAACACCGGTCTGAGCACGGTCACGCGCGCCATTGCGCAGGGGCGTCTTGCCGCGGAAGCCATCGATCGTCAGTTCCAGGGCTTGGAACCAGAGAAGCCGCCGTCTCTTCCGATCATCACCGCCGACAAAATGAAGCTGAACTGGTACCAACCTGCGCCTCGACTCGAGGCAACACGGACCCATGAGTCCTGCTCCAATGCCGTCCCCGAGGCGGATCTCGATGAAGAGAAGGTACTGACCGAGGCCAAGCGCTGCATGTCGTGCGGGATGTGCATGGATTGCGAGACCTGCTGGATGTATTGCAGTAACAACTGCTTCGTTCGATTGCCCAAGGGCGAGCACTCCCACATCAAGCTTGAAGCCTGCAATGGGTGCAAGAAGTGTGCCGAGGCTTGTCCGACAGGTTATATCGAAATGGCCTAGAAGAATTGGTGGTTTCAACAAGAGGAGATAAGCGATGCCGCAGTTTGTTGTCGAGGGGCGAAGCTACGAAGTCGACGAAGATGGCTTTCTTCAGGAACCGGAACGCTGGAACGACGAAGTCGCCAAAGACTTCGCCGGCACGGAAGCCGTCACGGAGTTGACCGAAGGCCACTGGAAAGTTATCCACTACATTCGCGGTTACTACGTGGAGTTCGGGATCGCTCCCATGATTCGGAAGTTGTGCAAGGAGACCGGCTACAAGCTGAAGGAGATTTATGAGCTGTTCCCTTCCGGCCCCGCCAAGGGAGCCTGCAAGTTGGCCGGACTGCCGAAACCGACAGGATGCGTGTGAGAAGCGATGAACCCGAGTCAGGAAATTGTGGAGAAGTGGATCGGGCGGATGGCGGAGGCCCATGCGGAGCCATCGGCGGCGCTTCGAGCGCCAGATCCCGATCCGTTCCGCAATCCTGTGGGCCCCACAATTCGTACGAGCCTGGCACAACTCTGGGAGCAACTTCAAGGCGACATGGATTCGAATGCGATTGACTCGGCGCTCGATGCGGTCATCCGTATTCGTGCCGTACAGGATATCGCGCCGAGCGAGGCCGTGGGCTTCGTGATTCAGTTGCGATCGATTCTGCACCAGCAGCCTGTGGGATTCGATCTCGTCTTATTAGAGAACAGGATCGATCAGCTCACGCTGGCTGCTTTCGACAAATATATGAAATGCCGCGAGCAGATCCTTGCGGCCCGCCTTCATGAAAAAGAGCGGCTGACCCGCGCACACCGCGTCGCGGGAAAGGTTGGCGCATGAACGCTGTTCGCGCGCTGATTGCGCTTGCCGGTGTTGCGCTCGTGGCTGCAGCTGCCGCGTGGTTCAAGCTCTTCCTGGCTGTGGTGATAGTTGCCTATGTGGCATTTGCCTTTTTTCTGGTTGGCTTCAGCTATCGCGTCTTGCGCTGGGCCTGGGTCCCGGTGCCATTTCGCATCACCACCACTTGTGGCCAGCAAAAGTCCCTGCCTTGGATTAAGCCGGCACCTCTCGATAATCCATCGACCGGCTGGGGTGCGTTGGGCCGCATGACGGCGGAAGTTGTTTTCTTCCGTTCACTTTTTCGCAACAGCCGTGCTCGGCTCGTGCGGGGAAGGCTCGGGTTCCGAGATGACCAGTGGTTGTGGCTTGGAGCGATGGCCTTGCATTGGTCATTGTTGATCATTCTCCTGCGGCACTTGCGCTTTTTTTTGCAGCCAATTCCCCATGTGATTGGAGCGATGGACCGGCTCGACGGCATTCTCCAGGTTGGGCTGCCGCACATCTATCTCTCCGACATAGTTTTCGTCAGTGCGCTGGCATATCTGATCGCGCGGCGTCTGCACGATCCCGTGCTTCGGTTCGTTTCGCTCTTTTCAGATCATTTTGTACTTTTTCTTTTAGCCGGTATCGCGCTCTCAGGTCTACTGATGCGGTCTATGATTCGAGTCGACCTGATCTCCGTCAAGCAGTTCACTCTCAGCCTGGCGGCCTTGCATCCCCGCGCGGCCGCACCGCTGAGCCCCATTTTTTTGATCCACTTGCTGTTGGTCAGCACGCTCGCGGGGTATTTTCCCCTCAGCAAACTCATGCACATGGCTGGGGCGTTCCTGAGTCCTACACGCAACCTGCCCAACAACAGCCGAGCCAAACGTCACATCAACCCGTGGAATGCGCCCGTTGCCACACACTCGTACCAAGAGTGGGAGCGAGAGTTCCGCGGCAAGCTGGAAGCAGCCGCAATTCCGATTGAGGCACAGGATGCCGGAAGACCTACTGCAGATTGAACAGGCGCCACCGCGCGGCGACTGGGCCGACCCTGCGGTTCAGTTTCGCAAAGGTTCGTTCTGCTACGGAGCTATGCCGAAGAACGCTTCGTATCTGGGTCTCGCCAATCCGCGCAAGTGGCAGCCGTTTGACGCCGACTGGCAGCTTCCTCCGGGCTGGAAGGACATTCTCCTGGAGGGCATGAAAGAGCGGTTGAACAAATACCGCTCCTTCCGTCTTTTCATGGATATCTGTGTTCGCTGCGGCGCCTGCTTTGACAAGTGCCATTTCTATCTCGGATCGAGTGATCCGAAGAATATGCCGGCCTTGCGCGCCGAATTGTTGCGCTCGGTTTATCGCCGCTATTTCACACTTAGCGGCCGGGTCTTTGGAGCGCTTGCGGGTGGCCGCGAGTTGACGGAAGACGTCGTTAAAGAATGGTTCTATTACTTCTATCAGTGCACGCAGTGCCGCCGTTGCTCGGTCTTTTGTCCTTACGGAATCGACACGGCCGAAATCACTCTGATCGCCCGCGAACTGCTCGAATCGATCGGTTGCGGCATCAACTGGGTGATCGAACCAGCGGCAAACTGTTTTCGCACCGGCAATCACCTGGGAATTCAGCCCCACGCTTTCAAAGACAGTCTTGAGTTCGCCGCTGGCGAGGTGAAAGAACTGACCGGGATTGAAATTGAAATTCCAATCAACCGTAAGGGCGCCGAGGTTTTGTTTGTGATGCCTTCCGCCGATTACTTCGGCGAGCCGCATTACTTCACTCTGCTCGGGTACCTGATGCTGTTTCACGAGATCGGACTCGACTACACGGTGAGCGCGTTCGCCTCCGAGGGCGGGAATTTCGGTCTGTTCTCGTCCCACGAACTTACCAAGCGGCTGAACGCCAAGATTTATGAAGAGGCACGGCGGCTGAAGGTCAAATGGATATTGGGCGGAGAATGCGGCCACATGTGGCGTGTACTGCACCAGTACATGGATACCATGAACGGCCCGGCCGATTTTCTTGAGCCTCCTGTTTCACCCGTCACTGGAACCCGTTTCGATCACGCGCGGTCCACTCGCGCCGTTCACATCTGCGAATTCACCGCCGACCTGCTCTATCACAACAAGCTTCGCCTGGATCCACACCGCAACGACCGCTGGAAGGTTACCTTTCACGATTCCTGCAACCCGTCGCGCGCTATGGGTCTGCTGGAAGAACCGCGCTACGTTCTCCAGAAAGCCTGCCGCAACTTCCACGAAATGCCGGAAGACACGATCCGCGAGAAAACATTTTGCTGTGGCAGCGGAGCCGGTTTGGGCACAGACGAAAACCTGGAAGTGCGCCTGCGAGGCGGGTTCCCGCGCGCCAATGCGGTGCGATACGTCAAGGAGAAGCACGGAGTCAACCTGCTCGCCTGCATTTGCGCGATCGACAAGGCGACCCTTCCCACATTGTTGGAGTATTGGGTGCCAGGCGTTGAGGTGGCCGGAGTTCACGAACTGCTGGGCAACGCACTGGTCATGACCGGAGAAGAGAAGCGCACGACCGATCTTCGCGGTGAGCCCCTGCCGGAGGAAAGCGAAGCGTGAACGATCGGCCTTTCATTATCGCCGGACTCGTCGTTTTCGTTGCCTTGGTGACAACGCCGGTCTGGCGTGGTGTAGCCACAAAGAATGTCGCGCTGGCCGCGCCGGAAATCAAACTTCCCGCGCAAGAAAAACAGTGTGTTGCACCTGTGAGCTATATGCGTGCTTCCCACATGCGTTTGCTCGATGAGTGGCGCGCGGATGTTGTGGATGGCCAGAATCGGCAATACGTCGCCTACAACGGCAAGGTCTATGACAAGAGTCTGACGCGGACCTGTCTCGGATGCCATGGAAGCCGCCAGGAATTTTGCGACCGTTGCCACAGCTACAACGGTGTCGCGGCTCCGAATTGTTGGGAATGCCACAATGCCCCACCGGCCGTCAGGAATACACCATGAAGATCACGCGAAAGCTTTTCCTTCAGTTGTCGGGCTTGTCGTTGATCGCGGTCATTGCGAGGAAGCTGGTCCGCGCCCCAGCGAATGTCGCAGCCTCGGAAGCCGCCACAAAGTCGACTCGCTGGGGCATGGCCATTGATCTTCAAAAGTGCCGGCAGAAAGACGTGTGCGGCCGCTGCATCAAGGCCTGTCATGCGGCTCACAACGTTCCTCAAATCACTGACCGTGCACACGAGATCAAGTGGGTCTGGAAACAGCCGTTCGAAGACGTGTTTCCCTTCGCGCAAACGCAGTACACGCGGGACGTGTTCGCCGGCGCTCCCGTGCTGTTGCTGTGCAACCATTGCGACGATCCGCCGTGCCAGGACGTTTGCCCGGTGGGAGCGACCTGGCGGAGAGACGATGGCGTCGTGATGATGGATTTTCATCGTTGCATCGGTTGCCGTTATTGCATGGCGGCTTGCCCGTACGGTTCGCGCAGTTTCAACTGGCAAGATCCGCGGCCTGCCCTCTCTCAAGTGAATTCAGACTTTCCCACGCGCACCAAAGGCGTGGTCGAGAAATGCAATTTTTGCGAAGAGCGACTGGCCAGGAAATTGAGCCCGCTTTGCGTCGAGGCTTGCGAAGAAAAAGCCTTAGTGTTCGGAGACCTGGAGCAACCGGACTCCGCCATACGCAAGACGCTGGGGTCGCGATTTGCTTTGCGGCGCAAGCCAGAACTCGGCTCTGGCCCTTCCGTCTATTACTTGACTTAGTGTGTCTTATGCTGATGTCTGACAAAGCGCTCGTTGGAGGCCGCGGCTACTGGCTCTGGATCGCGTGTCTCTTGTCGATCACGCTGGCCGGCGTCTTCTGTTACCTCCGTCAACTGCATTACGGCCTTGTCATTACGGGGTTAAGTCGCGATGTGACCTGGGGCCTCTACATTGCCCAGTTCACTTTCTTCGTCGGTATCGCCGCCTCCGCGGTCACCGTGGTTCTGCCTTACTACCTGCATGACTGCAAACAATTCGTCCGCCTCACGATCCTCGGCGAATTGCTTGCTATTTCTGCGGTCGTCGTGTCTGTCCTTTTCATTATCGTCGACCTCGGCCAGCCGTCTCGGATCTTGAACATCGTCCTTCATCCCCAACCGCAGTCGGTTATGTTTTGGGACCTGATCGCATTGAGCGGATATTTTCTGATCAATACCGCGATCGCGTCGGGCACAGTCACCGCCGCACGCGAGCATGTGCCGCCGCCTACGTGGATCAGAACCCTCGCCCTCATTTCCATTCCGTGGGCAATTAGCATCCACACGGTAACCGCGTTCCTTTTCAGCGGACTGCCTGGGCGCGCTTATTGGCTGACAGCGATCCTGGCGCCACGATTTCTGGCGTCCGCGTTCGCTTCCGGGCCCGCGTTGCTGATTCTGGTGTGTATCCTGATTCGAAAGCTGACTGATTTTGATGTCGAAGATGAGGCTCTTCACAAACTGGCCGTCATCGTCACTTATGCCACCGCGGCCAATGTGTTTTTCATTCTGGCCGAAGTATTCACGGCCTTCTACAGTGAAATTCCAGATCACGAAGCCGGTTTCGAATATCTCTTCGTCGGCATGGACGGCGACTATCATCTCGCACCCTGGATGTGGCTTTCCTTCTTGCTCCCTCTCATTGGTTTGACTCTGTTGCTGGTTCCGCGATGGAGAACGACCAGCCGCCTGCTGGTCATCGCATGCCTGTGCATCTTTGTTTCGATATGGCTCGATAAGGGGCTGGGCTTGATTATTGGCGGCTTCGTTCCCTCTCCGCTCGGCGCGATTCCACGCTACACGCCGACGCTATCCGAGTGGAACATCGTGTTGGGAATTTGGGCCTTCGGCGCCTTGCTAACTACCGCTTTCTTTAAAACAGCTTTCTCCATCTGGGAGGAGCGCTGACCCTAGAAACCCAAGGGGGACTGAACATGTCGACTCTAACGAACTCAACGAAACCGGAAACGACCTCGCAGCCGGAAGCAGTTGCTGCGATCGCGCGAACACGAATAACCGAAGATTGGCTGGCGGTCTGGATCGGCCTTTTTGTGTTTGCACTCTCGCTCGGCCTGCTGTTCGGAACTGACGTGCTGGGGTGGTCGATCACAACGTCAGTGTGGACATCGCCGGCGAAAGCGTTGGCGCCCGCCTCCAAAGTCTACGCGACCCTGCAACCAGCGCTATCTCTGACCGCGACCTATCTTTTCCTGCTAGCCATCCTGTTGGTAGCGGCCAAATTCCTGGGCGCCAGCCTCAAGCGCTTCGCCCTGGGGTTCACAGTAGTGTTCGTCTTAAGCTATGCCTCCTGGTTTCTTGGCAGTTGGGCCTATATCGCCGCCACTCCCGACAAGCGGCCGGGTTTGAAGATTCCCTGGTCGCTGAGTCTCACCAATGAATCGGGATTCATCATCGCTTTGATCCTTGGCTTGCTGATCGGGAATCTCCTGCCGGGCATCTCGCGAGCGCTCAAGGAGGCGATCCGCCCCGAGCTCTACATAAAGACAGCCATTGTGATTCTCGGTGGTTTTCTTGGAATCGCGGCGTTGGAGCAGCGACAGCTGGCCACATCTGTGATCCTGCGCGGCATCTGCGCCATCATCGAAGCCTACCTGATTTACTGGCCTATCGTGTATTTTGTCTCGCGCCGCTACTTCGGATTTAGCCGGGAATGGGCGGCTCCGTTGGCCTCTGGTATTTCGATTTGCGGCGTCTCGGCGGCAATCGCGACTGGAAGCGCAATTCGCGCGCGCCCAGTTGTGCCCATCATGGTTTCGTCGCTTGTCGTTGTTTTCGCCGTCATTGAGCTGATGGTGCTTCCCTTCGCCGCCCAGCACTACCTGAGCGGTCAGCCAATGGTTGCGGCGGCGTGGATGGGGCTTGCCGTGAAAACGGACGGAGCGGCCGTCGCCAGCGGCGCGATTACCGACTCGCTTATCCGAGCCAAGGCAGCCGCTTCCGGCGTGGTTTTCCAGCCCGGATGGATCTTGGGCGTCTGTACCACCGTGAAGGTGTTCATCGACGTCTTCATCGGCGTGTGGGCGTTCATCCTCGCCTGGATCTGGTCATCAAAGATCGAGCATCGCCAGGGAGATCAGGTGCGGCTCGTCGAAATCTGGCAGCGCTTTCCGAAATTTATCCTGGGTTACGTCGCGACTTTCCTGGTTGTGCTTGCCATTGGAATCGCGTCGCCGGCTCTGGTGCCAAAGATCAAGGCCGCCATGGGACAGGCCAATGTATTCCGCTCCATCTTCTTCCTGATGACCTTCTTTGCCATCGGAGTGATGTCGAACTTCCGCCGGTTATGGCAGGAGGGATTCGCAAAACTCGCCGTAGTCTATGTGCTTTGCCTGTTCGGATACATCATCTGGGTAGCATTGCTGATCTCGTGGTTGTTTTTCCACGGTGTTTTTCCGCCGATCGTGAAAGGGTGAACCATGTCAGAACCTCGCATGACTGAAGAACTGGAACGAATGAAAACCGAGTATGAACCTTTGCTTCCCATCGAGCGCAAGCTGATCTGGTGGACGTTTGGGAGCGGGGTTGTGCTGCTTGCGATTCTTGTGCTGATCAACCGCGCTTTTTCATAGGTGGCGGATCTTCGGCGCAGCAATTGAGTGCGGGCCTTTTTGCGAACGGCAACAAATTTGTGAAGAAGGCGATTCGGAGGGAATGGTGACAACGGGAACGGGCAAGGTCTACTTGGTCGGCGCGGGGCCGGGACATCCCGACCTTCTTACAGTTCGCGCGGTGCGGCTTATCCAAACGGGGGACGTCATTATCTATGATCGTCTGATTCAGGCGGAAGTTCTGGCGCTCGCCAAACCATCTGCCGAGAAAATCTTCATGGGCAAGTTCCTGGGGAAGCACGCTTCGCGGCAGGAAGAAATCCACGAATTGCTCGTGCGCAAGGCGCGAGAGGGCAAAATCGTCATTCGCCTGAAAGGTGGCGATCCTTTCCTGTTCGGCCGCGGCGGCGAAGAAGCCGAGTACCTGGTGGACAATGGCATAGAGTTTGAAGTCGTTCCCGGTGTTTCCTCCTGTCTCTCGGCGCCGCTGAGCGCGGGGATTGCGGTTACCCATCGCGATGTCGCTTCGTCAGTTGCCATCGTCACCGGCCACAATGCAACCGGCAACCATGATCGCGTTGACTGGCAAGCGCTGAGCAGAGTGGACACGCTCGTCGTTCTCATGGGCGTACACAACGTTGCGCAGATCGCGCACGCGCTGATCGACGCTGGCCGATCTAGCGACACGCCTGCTGCCATGGTGCAGATGGCTTTCTGGCCTGGGCAGCAGATCGTCATGGGCAGTTTGGCGACGATCGGCGAAAAAGTGCGTCGCGCGCATGTTGAAGCGCCAGCGACGCTCGTGATCGGCGAAACCGTTCGGCTGCACGAGAAGTTGAAGCATGCTTCTCTCGACGCAGTGCGCGAATGGCAAGGATCCATTGCGGCCATTCTCCAACCTCTCCACACCCAGAGCGAGGGCCATGATCGGAATTTGTTCGAAAACGCTGAAGAATGCGGGGTGCCGGAAAGTGTTCCCGCGGAGGAAGTACTATGACAGCCGCTTCACCGCTCAGTGTCGAAGCCTTAGCCGATGACATGTTCGCCCTGGTAACGGAGTGCACGGGAAAAAGGAAGCTGAAAGCTGGCGATCTTACCAAAGCCATGATTGCAAAATACGGCGAGGCAGCCTGCGACAAGGAAGCGTGCAAAAAGGCCATCCGAATACTGATTGATTCAGAGCGGTGCGTTTATACGTACCTCGGAGGTTCGTATATCGAGTTACCCGCCCGGGCCAATAGCGAGCCAAATCCGTAAACGTGGTTCCAACCATGAGTGACGCGCGCGCATTCCCGAGGCTAATCATCGCAGGCATGTCCGGAAGTTCCGGCAAGACAATCGTCTCGCTGGGGCTGTTGCTGTTGTTGCGCGAGGCTGGGATCGATGTTCGCGCTTTCAAAAAAGGCCCCGATTACATTGACGCTGCCTGGCTGGCGTGGGCCTCCTCGCATACCGCAAGAAATCTGGACACTTATCTGATGGGTTCGGATCGCGTCCTTGATTCATTCGTACGTCACGCAACGCCAGACGGCCTCAACCTCGTCGAGGGAAACCGGGGCATCTTTGACGGCTTTGACGCTGAAGGCACTCATAGCACGGCTGTACTCGCCCGTTGCCTCGCTGCTCCGGTGATCCTGGTGGTCAACGGCCAAAAGGTTACGCGCACCGCTGCCGCATTCGTATTGGGCTGTCAGAAACTCGATCCCGCCGTTGCCATCCGTGGTGTGATTCTGAATAACGTCAGCGGCGACCGTCACCGCGACGTAATGTGCACCGCTATCGAGGCGGAGTGTTCCATCCCTGTGCTTGGATCGCTGCCTCATGCCAAAACCGGTTTGTTGCCCGAAAGGCACCTGGGTTTGATTACGCCTCAGGAGCATTGCGCGGCGGAAGAACTTTCTCAGAACCTTCTGAAACTGGTGGAGGGCCGACTCGATGTCGACGCTCTCCTGTCGATCGCGCAAGCCGCGCCTCCGCTGCCATACGCGCCGGACTCACGCCTCGCTTCGACTGCCGCATTGCCGTCAACGGTGCGCATTGGCTATCTGCGCGATGCCGCTTTCACTTTTTACTATCCAGAAAACCTGGAGCAACTCGAGCACGCCGGCGCGCAGCTTATCCCTGTCTCATCGTTGGACGCAACCGTTCTACCGCCGAATCTCCACGCCTTCTATATCGGCGGCGGATTTCCGGAGACTCATGCGCGGCGGCTATCCGAAAACGCTTCATTCCTGCGTTCCCTGCGTCAGGCAGCGCTTGGCGGTCTGCCGATTTACGCGGAATGCGGAGGCCTGATTTTATTAGCCACAAGCTTGTTGTGGAACGGCGCTCGTAATCCGATGGCTGGCGTACTTCCGTTCGACGTTGAAGTCTGTGATTCTCCGCAGGGTCACGGTTACAGCACGTTAAGCGTTGACAGGCAAAATCCGTTCTTCCCCGTTGGCGTAACTCTCCGCGGTCATGAATTTCACTATTCACGCATCCTTAGCGGCGGGGGAGAGATACCAACGGCGTGCTTCGTCGATCGAGGCACTGGATGCTTCGATAAACGCGAATTCGCCATGGCCAGAAATGTAGTCGCTACCTACACGCATCTGCACGCGGTCGCGTCGCCGGAATGGACTGCTGCAATGTTGGGCGCAGCGAGACGCTTCGCCACGCAGGAACCGAACGGGGCGTAGGCTCAACCTCGATATTGCTCATCGGTCGAAACGACGATCAAAAGGCCTTTGCACGCAGACCTATTTACGTATGACCCAGTACTTGTCTCCCGCACAATTTCGACATGTCGGCTGCCCATCTATAAGAATCTCGCGCTGATTGATGATCTCCTCTCCGCAAGCGAAGCAGGCCGTGCGACTGCCGGGCTTCCCGATGACTGCATCCATGTCGAAGGACAGAACGACCTCCTGCACCTGAAATAGCTCTTCCGCTAGCATCTGCTGGTAGGCTGCGAGTTGCGCGTGCCACCGGCTCTTGGCTTCGGGCACACACGCCTCAGCATTCACGCGCGCGTCGGGGGAGACCCAACAGCGCTGAGCTTTGCCGGTATGAGTATCGACGAAGGTGGCGGCGATTTTCCCGTGATCCACCAGGCGCATCGTGCGGTGCCCCATCGAACATCCGGTGGCAACGCTGATGCCATCGGCAAAGCAGCCATCGGTTTCTACGAAGGTGAGCAAGCGCTTTTCACCCTGCGGAAGCTCGAGTGAAAACAGGTCGGCGGCATACATGCCCATCCTCACCCCCAGCACTTGACGCGGACAGAGATGTTTATGCAGGCCAGCAAGCTGCGAGAGGAAGGGTTCCAACCCCGGATCTGCCTTTGCGGTCACTGCCTTTGCGGTCATCGTGTCTTATCTTCTTCTGCTTCGAGGCCGCGGGTAGTAACTGCTAAGCCCTGATGCTGGCGGCTTGCCCGACACCGGCGGCAGACATAACCGGAAGCGGCTTGCTCGCACGTTCGCGCGCCCACTTCGAAATTTCGGCAACGCCCTGAATCGCAGCGTCGATGTCCGCTTCCGTATTGAACGCCCCCACCGAAAAGCGCACTCCGCCGTGGCTTTCCACTAAACCGAGTTGCTGATGAACGAGGGGAGCGCAATGCAGGCCAGTGCGGGTTGCGATGTTGTGATCCACATCGAGCATGATGCCCACATCGGCGGGATCGACGCCGTTTACATTCATCAAGACAGTGGAGAGGTGATTTTCGAGGCTGTCGCAGCAGTACAGCCGAACGCCATCGATTGCTCGCAATCCTTCGACGAGCTTGCTGGCGAGCCGCATCTCGTGAGCATATACGCGTTCCACCTGGTGCTCGTCCAGCCAGTCCTGGCCGGCCCGCAGCGCTGCGACTCCTACCATGTTCGGCGTGCCAAACTCCAGCCGCCACGGATATTCCTCCAAATGATACGGTTCGACGGAGCGAACTCCGGTTCCGCCGGCACGGACTTGCCGCAGTTCAACGTGCTTGCGAATGCACAGTCCGCCGATACCCATGCTTCCCATCAGTGCCTTGTGCCCGGTGAAAGCTACGACGTCAATGTTCATTTCCCGCATATGGATGGGAATGATTCCCGCCGTCTGGGCGGTATCCACCACGAAAATGATGCCGTGCTCACGACAAAGAGCGCCGATTTCTTTGAGCGGCTGCAGAGTGCCGATTACGTTGGAGCCGTGATTGACAATGACGGCCTTCGTGTTGCGGCGAATCGCTTTCCGGACGTCGTCCGGGCTGATGAACCCTCTGGCATCGAAGGGAAGGAAGGTGGCCTCGCACCCGTGATCGCGGACCATGTGATTCACCGGCCGGATTACCGAGTTGTGCTCAAGGTTGGTGGTGATGACGTGGTCGCCGGCAGAGAGCAGGCCGGGAATGACAAGATTGAGCGCGTCGGTAACGTTGTAGGAGAAGATGAGCCTCTCCGGCGTGTCCTCATCTCCGCCGAAGAATCGGGTCAAGCGCTGGCGCAGATTGGAGAGCAACGACCCGGCTTCGATGGAGAGATCGTAACCGCTACGGCCGGGATTTACGCCCGTGGTCCGGTAAAAGTGATCCATGAAGCGGTAGACGCTTTCAGGTTTTGGCCATGCGGTCGCTGCGTTATCGAGATAAATCAAATCCTGTTTCATTAGCCCTCCGTGACCCAACCTCCGGGGAAAACAACAGCCTTCTGTATTTTCTCTATTACTATAATCGACTTACCAGATATTGCATGCACTTATATCGCCAGTAATCTGAGACGGTCGCCTGCAAGTCCTTACTGTTTAAGGCGTTAGCAGCCCCATCGAAAAGGATTCTGCCACCCACTGCAAAGTCCTGCATCTTTTGTGCTGTAGGGGGAGAAAACCTCCAGTTTCTTACCAAATACCGCCGATCCACGAATATGATTCGGGCGCGGCCAGAAATTGCAACTACCCGAAGTAGAACGCCGTTTCCACCGGACGCGCCACCCGCGGGAACCACAACGGACGACGCAAATTTCCAGGCACCGGAGCGACTGGCCGAGCCAGCGCTTTCCACCTTTGATACACCGCGTGCGAAAGATTGGTATCCACAAAGATGTCCCCGTAACGATCATCTTTCGCCGCTCGTTCCACCCGAACCACCTGATGCCAGCAGTGCATTCCACTGAGCGGATCGGGATGCACCGGGAAGGTAATGTCCTGATGCACGCCGGCATCGCTCCACCAGACTCGCCGTGTGTCGGGATCGGAACTGTCGTAGGGCTCGACGCCGCTGATCTGCCGCATCTTCCACTGCCCCTTGGCGACTTCTTTCAAATCAACCCATGCGCTCGAAAAGCGCTCGATATGATCGTCTTTGTTGACGCGCCAGCGCCCAAGGTGATGCGAACAGGCGACCACGCCGGAAGCGATACCTTCGGTGATCCACGCGTGCAGGACAAAGAAGCCAATTTCCGTATGCACCTTCAGCAAATCTCCTGTGTGAAGATTGCCGATTTTTTCCGCGTCGACTGGGTTCACCCACAGCGGATTCTTGTGCGCAATTTCGTAGAGCAGCTTGGCGTTGCCCGAACGCGTGTGAATCAGCGTGGGGAGGCGAAAGATAGGCACCAGCGTAAAGACTTCACCGTTGGCCTCTTTAGGCCACTCGACCACCGGCATGTATTTCCGATCAACGCTCGCGGTGACGCTCCCGAGCGACGCGGCTTGAGCAGCGCGATCGACGTGGCTGCGATAGTACTCAGGCAGGGCAAACTCAGGCCATTTCCATTCCACCAGAGTGCTGGAGAAAATCTCCAGCTTTCGCGACGGCGTGTTGTAACCGACGACGGCCTTGTCGTTGTTCATCACTCCGAGCGCTTTGCCTTGCTTGGTGACGAGACCGTTGGCCTCGACCTTTGCACCCTCAAGTTCGGCGGACGAAAGCGGCTTCTCGTTGAGCTTGTAAACGTCGGTGGTCACTTCGTAAGCGCCATATTTGCGCATGTAAGCGAGCGGCGAGAGATTCTCCTTTTTGGCTGCCTCGGGAAGGCCGGGAACAGAGTTTTCGAAAATCCATCCGTAGTATTCGTCCACCGTAATCTTCTGTCCCGGCCGGTACGGAGACTCGAACCATTGCCGAATGCCCATCGAGCCATCGGGGTCAATCGCCCACGAGAGGTTGATCCAGAATTCATCCTCTTCCCAGACTTCGCCCGGATTCGCCTGGTACGTGTAGTCGACTTTCTTCCCTTGCTTCTCCTGGAAAACACGCAGCACGGGTTGGCGAAAACCGATCCATTTGCTGGCATGCGTCTCCTGGCTCATCAGGTCGTGGCGTTCGGAAGATAATCCCATCGGCAGGACGTAGTCGGCATACCAGGCGGTTTCGCTCCAGGTTGGGGTGAGCGCGGCATGCAGGCCCACGAGTTTTTCGTCACGCAATACTTCAATCCACGAGAAGCCATCCGGGTAGGTCCATACCGGGTTGAACACGCGCGTGAAGTAGGCTTCGAGGCGGCCGCGGCCTTCCTTGATCAAGTGCGGAAGAAGCATGGACATTTCGTGCGTGCACAGTGGCCATTCCGGCGGATACAGCAACTCGTTCCAGCGCTGCTGTGGCGGCGGAACCTTAAAGGGTCGCGGGACGAATTTATTCCACGCGTTCAAACTGTGTCCGCCTTCCGTTCCAACGGAGCCAGTGAGCACGTGGAGGAACACCAGAGCACGCACCGGCTGCCATCCCCCCAGGTTCCCTGATGCGCTGCCGCGCCAGAGATGCGAGGCAAACTTACTTCCCGCAGTGGCAATCTCGCGTGCGACCTTGACGACTACTTCCGCCTTGACTCCGCTTTCCTTTTCAGCGAACTCGGGCGTGTATTTCGCGTAATGCCGCTTTAGCGCTTCGACGAAGGCCTGGAACGTTTGCCCTTTGGCTATGAAACCGTCGAACTCCGCTTCTTCCCAGTTCGTCCAGTTTTTCATGAACGTCGGGTCGAAGAGATTCTCGTCGAGAATGACTTTTGCCATCGCCAGCAGCACGGCCGCTTCGGTGCCTGGATAGCTGGGCATCCAGTAGTCGCCCATGCTGGCCGTGTTTGAAAGTCGCGGATCCATAACTGCGATTTTTGCACCAGCCATTTTGCCGTCGATGATTCTCTGCGCGTGCGGATTAAAGTAATGTCCGGACTCCAAATGCGCCGACAGCAGCAGGATGAAGCGCGCGTTGGCGTGATCGGGCGACGGCCGGTCGGCATGATGCCAGAGCACGTATCCGAATCGGGCCGAGGACGAGCAGATGTTTGTATGGGAATTGTGACCATCAATGCCCCAAGCCTGTAGGTTGCGCTCCATAATGAAGTCGTACCCCGGGCGCCCGACGTGATACATGACCTCTTCGCCGCGGCCTTCCTGAAGCGCCTTTCGGATATGCGATCCAAAAGTCTCAAGCACCTCTTCCCACGATGTTCTCGCCCATTGCCCACCACCACGCGGCCCGACTCTTTTCATCGGATAGAGCACGCGATCCGGGTCGTGAATCTGATTGATGACCGCCGGTCCCTTGGCGCAAACCCGCCCGCGGCTCGCCGGATGTTTCGGATTGCCCTCAAACTTCGCTATTTTTCCGGTTTCCTTGTCGACATAGGCAAGCAAGCCGCAAGCAGATTCGCAGTTGAAGCAGATGGTAGGAATGATTTGATAGTGACGTGCGACGCGGCGCGGCCATGCCTCGGGGTCGTACTCTACCCAATCGTCCCATTTCTCGACCGGGGGACAGGAGGAGAGGTTACTGCCTTCGCGCTTGAACTCAGCCATACTTTCTCCTCCGACCTCCAACTCAGCTATTGGGCACAGATTGCCCAGCCATCACAAAGCACCACTCGTAGGCATACAGTCCGGCAAGCGTGAGCGCGCCGGAAAGCGCCACTACAGCCGTATTCGACCCCGCCACCCACAGAAGAAGCAACGGTACGAGACCGCCCAGGCCGACAGCGACAATCCAGAACCAATTCCGGCACGGTCCTCGCACCAGTAAATAGGCTCCATAGGTGGCATTGTCCGTTGCATGAGGCATGACCACTTCGCCGCAGACGATCAGTAAATGCAGAATTAGAAACAACCCGAGCCCCGCCACCGCGACCGTTCGTGTTTGGTCGCCGCCGATGCTCGCCGGAAGCAAGGCCAGCACGGCAGCGCTGGAGAGCAACGCCTGCAAGACAAAGTGAACTGGGAGAAGCGGCGTCTGCCACAGGTCTCGCCCTTCGCATTGCCCAAACAAGAAGGCCGTGTATCCCGCAGCGAGAAAACCACTGACGACCGTCGGCCAGAGCATCAGGGTGGAAAGCAACGACCAGGCACTAACTCCGCCGAGCCAGTACACACCAGCTAGTACGCTGTACAGAAACAGGATGTAGGATCCACGCGTTAACCAGGATTTTATTTGCGGCGCCGTCATTACCCGCAGAAACCGTTCCTTGCGGCTCAAGTCGCCGACCAGGACGAGCAGGGTTGCGGCGGTGAAAATCAAGGCCACAGTCGCGAGGGCGATATCTCGGGAGCGGCTCGCGTCGAGCCACCCAAACGCGGCCGCGATGGCGGGAACCGCAAGCACTCCTGCGCCAACCGACTTGAGCCAGCAATAAAGAGGTACCAGCCAATCCCAGGGCCGCGCGTGCGCGACGTCATAGGCGGCGAGAGCGTTTCTCTGCAGGAGCGGGTGGTCCGGCACATAGGTCGCACCTCCGCCGCTTACATTTGTATTTCGCTGTGCCCACATGTAGAAGGCTTCGTGGCGGGCGGCAGTGGGAACAATCGCGCTTTCGTCGCCTTCGATGTAAAAGAGCTTAGGACGCGTCCCCTGCTCCGGCTTGCGAACTCGCACAGCCTCGCGTGCGACCAATCCTGCAACCTCACTCGCTGGGTCATCCAGATCACCGGCGACGATGGCTCGTTCCGGGCAGACTGTGACGCATGCTGGCTCCAACCCAATTTCAATCCGGTGCGCGCAGAAATGACATTTCGCTGTCGTGTTACGCGCGGGATCGAGGTAGATGGCGTCGTAGGGACAGGCCTGCATGCACGCTTTGCAGCCGATGCACTGCTCTGGGTTAAAGTCCACGACCCCGTCGCGGCGCTGGAACATCGCGCTAACCGGACAAATCTCGACACACGGCGGCTTTTCGCAGTGGTTGCAGCGGGTCACCTGAAACACGCGCCGCGCCTGCGGAAACTTTCCTTTCTCTACGTACTTGACCCAGGTTCGATTCACTCCGAGGGAAACCCGGTTCTCCGTCTTGCACGCCACCGTGCAAGAGTGACAGCCGATACACTTGCGATTGTCGATGACAAATCCGTATCTCATCGCCGGTGGCCCCCGGTAAACGCAGACCGTCTGAAGCTGAGAGCGTCACCATGCTTCAAATAAGTCCTGATCGCGGCGGGGTAGCCGCCGGCATATCGTTTCGCGGTGATTGCCATATCGGGCACGACGGTCAGACGAGCGCTTACCTACCCCCCAGGGAGGAGATCCAAGAAGCGGCTGATTCCTCTTATGTCTATCATCTTACTAGCCTACAGTCGGTGACATGTATCACCGGTGAACGTGATGTCCGGCCCCGTGGCCCTATCCAAAGTAACCGGTGTGCCCTGCGTTGCAGGCACTGACGCGAGGCCGGCATCAAGGAAAACTGAGTCGACTTGGGAGGTAACTACTATCTGACACTCCCGGAATAGCTGGATGGTGAACCGAGGCGCAAAGGCCAGTGTCCAGGCTCTTCGACCGCAAAAGCGGCGTGCGAAGCGCGGCCTTGACACTGGCCGGGCCTCGGCTATGCTCTGGCTAACCGGGGCATGTGATTTGGGAATGCTGCATCACAGGCCAAGACCGAGACCCTGGCCAATCTCGTTCGTGTGCGTGGTTTGTGGTTCTATCTTGTGCGCTTCTGGCTCTTGCTGAATCGCGGGGGAATGTGACACGTCGCGGCTGAGTTCCTGCCCCAGCGTCGCTGCATTGTTCGTATAAATCTGGGCGTCGTAACGTCCGCGCGAGACGGAGACGTAGGCCATGCGGCTGTTGAGCAGATCCTTGGCACCCAGTTCGGTGTCCACATAAATCAGGACACGGTCGGCAGTCTGTCCCTGGCTGGAGTGGCTGGTCATGGCATAGCCGTGATCGAGATGGGGATGCTTGTGCGGATCGAGTTCGACCGCACGGCTACTCTCCATCTTCAAGCGCAGCCGCCCGTCGTCCTCGATGCTCTCGATGGTGCCCAACTCGCGGTTCGCAACTTTGAGGTCGTTGGCCGGCGCGGTGAACTGGATGCGGTCCCCCACTGAAAAACTCCGCATCTCCTCCCGAAAAACTGAGACTCCCTGCTGTCGGCGCGGATCGTATTTTCGGTGCGTGCCGTCCTGCAGTTCGACTGTTAGCCGGTTTTTTGGCGCGTCGATGCTCTTTACCTGTGCGTACGCGCCTTTCCCGATTCCGGTCTCCTTTGAGGCGCGCGAGTAGCGCAGCACATCGCCCACCTCATACCGTTCGGCCCATGTGCGGTCCGCGCCGGTGAGGTCTTGGCGCGGCACTAGCGTCCTGATGCGGTGCTCCTCGTTGCTGATGAGGCCACTCCGCTGCAATTCCGCATGGACGCGTTCGTTGATCTCCATGCGAGAGTGATTATCGGGAGAAATCACCAGCGTGTTCTCTGGCGATTGTACGTACTCCTTCGCGATAGCGGCGATGCGCTCGTCGTCGCCCTGAATCTCATGGACTCGGCCCTGCCGGTCAAGATTCTGTATCGCCTCGCGCACCTCGCCGCGCGCAATCTGCTCGACTACCTGTTTCAGTTCGGGGTCTTTCTGGCGCACGATCTCTTCGAGTCTTATCGTGTTCATTCCCGCGTCCTGGAGCTGCGCGAAAGGCCGTCCGGCCTCGACCGCCTCATGCTGCCGCCGGTCGCCGACGAGCAACACACGGTCATTCGGATGGAGCCGGTTCACAAACTCATGCACTTGCCTGGTCGATGCCAGCGAGGATTCGTCGAGCACATAGAGCCGTTTCTCGCCGGTATCCGGCTGCTGCCCGTGCGCCAGATGCTTCTGAAGCGTAGATGTCTCCATACCGGCTTCGCTGAGTTTCTGCGCTGCGCGGGACGTTGGCGCGAAACCTTCCACTCTGTAGCCCTCCGCCTCCGCGCCTTCGCGGATGACAGATAACGCTGTCGTTTTACCAACCCCCGCGATGCCATCCAAGCCGACAACCTTCTCCCGGGACAGAAAGATTTCGTCTACTGCTTGGTGTTGCCCGGCATTCAACTCCGGGTGGCGGTCTTCCGTGGCGATGCGCACTTGCGGCGAGACCAGCATGGGATCTCTGTAGTCGCGCCGATTGCCTTCCTGCATCCGGCCAACGATCTCACGCTCCATGCTTACCATCGCGGCGGTCGTGTATTGTCGGCCAGCACCAACGTGCGAGACTTCCCGGAACTCCCCGGCCTCGATCCGGCGCTCGAACTCCTGCCGGACCTGGGCATAGGTGGTTTCTCCCATGCCGCGCACCAGCGCTGTTTCAAGGATCGCGCGGCGGTCCTGCACCGCCGATCTCTCGAAGACATGATCGCGCGCCCATGTCACTGCCTGCTTTGCCTGAACCTCTGGCTCTGGAGTCTGGTATTGCCCATTTTGGCGCGCCTGTGCGACGACGTGGTCCGCCTGATGCCCGTACTGGGCAGCAAGCTCGCGGTGCCGATGCAAGACTTCTTTCGGCGACAGCAGTTCCTTGCGGTCGCGCGTGTGGTGGGCGGCGATTTGTGCTGCTGCCGCTCCGTCGATTCCCTGCTCCCGGAGATGATCTTTGATCTGTTCACGTCGCGGGCTGGAAGCCTCAAGATATTCCTTCGTGTAACCCTTTATCTCCGGCTGTCCATGCTTGCCGCGCTCCAACTCGTAGCCCAGGATTTCCAGACGCAATGCCAGTTCTGACCGGTACACCGCCGTGGTATAGCGCTGCGACACAAACATCTCGTGCGGCTGCAAAGCGCGTGTTTCGCCGTTCTCCCGTTCCGTCACATTGAAAATCACGGCATGAGTATGAAGCTGGGGCGCAGCATAGCCATCGACGGGCCGCGCGGTGTCGTGCTCGAAAGTGGCGGCGATGAATTTTCCGGTCGTCTCCGGGGCATGGACATTGCCGATCCGCGCCTGCGTGTATCGCTCAAGTTCCTGAAGCGCCACTCGAACGCTCTCGCGATGGGCTTCCCGCACACGATCATCGCCGCCCACGAGAGCGGTAAGCGATACCGACTTCGGCGCAGAAAATGTGGCATCCCACCCGGCGCGATGCTCGGCGCTTGTCACTTCTCTGCCAAATTTGCCTTCATAGGTTCTTGAAACTTGATGCTGTACGAGCTGCTCTTTGGTGTGTGGATGTTGGCCTTCACTTAGTCGCGCAAAGCGTTCGGACCCAACTCCACCTTGCAACCCCCACCGCTCGGCGAGTCTGCCCTGCCACTCACTGCGGCCCTGCTGATCGCGACTCCAGTAATTCTGTTCCTGCGAGGCAAACTCCCGCACATGGTAGGTCTGCGCCTGGCTGGCTGACAGCGGTTTCGAGATCGTGAGCATAGAGAGCGTTCCTCAAGCGTGAAGTCGTGTTCTTGGCAATTTGTCAGTCATTCGATTCCCTTCGTTTTCTCCCAGGCGAACGCCTTTGGGGGCTTGCTCTCGGACGGACCGATGGTCGAACCATTAGCGGTCGAAACAAAGAGCGCGAGCATCGGCTGGGTAGGCTTCTTCAGCGGATCGGCGGGAGTATTCGCGGTCACTGAGGCCGCCGGTTTGGGCGCGATCTCTGGCATCTGCCGCCAAGAAAATCTCGGCAGTCTGAATCGGATTCTGCCCATCTTTATCCTCCACCTCTGGATTAAACGTGGCCGAGGTGGGCTCCAGTCGATCGTCTCCCAATCCAGCCCTTTACGGGAGGACCGGTTCTGCAACAGCCTCCGCACAGCCAGTAGCAAGAAGAACATCGCGGCTACCCAAAGTAGCGGGGTCAAGAGCGAGAAGCCTATGAGAAAAGGCATGACACTCATGGCATACGAGCTCTTTCCTTGCCCTCGCGGGCGAAGAATTCTTCGAGAAGTTTGCGAGCCTGCTGAAGCTTTCGCGCGTCGGCTTGGTCGCGGATTTTGGGGACGGAATCAGGCGTCAGTTGTCTACCTTCCGCTGCGGCCTCGGCAGCTGCATGGAAGAGATTAAGCAGCGTGTAACGCACCGCCCAGACTTCGGCCAATACCATTTCGGCGGGATCAGCGGGCCGCTGTCGCGCAGCGCATAGAGCGGTCCCGCGCAGCCACTCGGAGAGAGCCTGTCCCGCGCTTTCAGCGGCAGCTTCGATCTCGGCCAGTTCGTCCGGAGTCAGCCGCGTGGCTGCAGTCTTGGTGCGGAAGCCGGGCTTCGCCTCTTCTCCAAACGGCAAACTGGACTGCGGATTAGCGTGAACGCGGGGACTACTCATTTTACGAGCCGTCTTCTTGTACTACTGCGCTTGATTCCGCTGCGATTGAGGTCCGCAATTGTTAGTTGACAGCAAGCTCCTGCGCTTCAACGCGTTTACGCGATCCGACGCTCTGGGGCCACCTGTCTCAGACAAACCTCATCGATCGATTTCGCAGCCACCCAGCGGAGACGCATTTTGTTGACGCAGCGAAAGTTCACCTGCGTAAACACCGAAGCTCTGGCTGGCGCTCCGCAGTTCCCAATTTGGGGGTGACGTGTCCATAATTCTCCCGGTGCGCAGCACCGCCTCTCCTACACCTCTCCATATTCCAGCGCCAACGTATCCCACGCCTGTATCACGTCTGGCGATTGCCATGAGCGCCGAAACAGGTTCTGAATCGACTTCCAGTGGTCCATGGGAAAGATGAAACTGATTCCGTTGTCGCAGGCACAGAAGTTCACGGTGAAATCTTGATCCTCCGTGATACCAACGTGGGCATAGAAATAACGCCCGTGCCATTGAGCCAGTGGGCGAGTCACATCGAGCCCTTCCAGCATCCTTCGAAATTCCGCAGTCCTCGGGTATCCACTTATCGGATAGCGTGGCGCGAGCGGCCCAGGAAAATGCAAGTAGGGAGAGAAATCGTTCCCCTCTTCCCGTACCAAATCAAGGCGGTATCCGCCCTCCTCCTGGGATGGCAATCCGCGCTGCATTGGGCCTTCAAAGTCAGCGTCGTCGCCAGCCGGTTTCGGTCGTAAAGGCTTGCGTTGAACGGCGTAATGGCCTCGGGCACAGACCCGCCAGAGCGTGTTCCAGTAGGGCCAAAGCACCTCGTTCAGCTTTTCGATATTCGAAAACGTTTCCTGATCCAAGACCGTGTAGAGATTGCGAACGGCGAGCAGGGGTCTGCGCCGCTTCTGAGCCGGGTCTCTTAGCATCTGAATCGTTCGCGTGACAACTCGACGGAGGTCGTCACTATCGACATCGTCTGGCTCCTTTGCAGCGACCTGTTTGTCCTCGGGAAGCGTCATCAAATAGAGGAAGTCCAGGGAAAGCTTCTTCCTTCTGCGGACGATTGCGTAAACGGCGAGAAATGCCTCAAGAATTTCGGCTAGAGAGTCATAAGAAAGCAGGCCCTGCTCGGTGCTCATAAATGACTCCGCACCCTTGGCGCAATGGTAGGCAACGAGGGCCCATTCGGCCTGCGTGAGCGGCAGATGGGCCTCTGCTTTCCCCCGTACATTAAGCAGAGAATCGGTCGGCTCCGTGAGCAGATTTGCCAACTCAAGACGATCGTCCCTGGCCGACTCCAGCAACTGCTTTGCGGCCTCAGATGTCGAAACACTTTGGCCCGTCTTATGAGCAATGACTTGCTTCACTGTTTCCAGCCTGGAACGGAGCGCTTCAGAGATACGAATGGAAATCACGGGCTGATGTGCCGTCGCTGCCTTCTGTGCCATGCTCGCCCTCGACGAAAATAATGTAACGTTACATATTGACTGTACTGGTACATGTGCGCTAGTGTCAAGGGCAATACCAGCCTAGGAGTTCAAAACCATGCCCCAGCCAATCGAAATCAAGCAACCAGCCAAATCCCAGAGTGTGAACACGAAGAGAACTACTGAGATCTTTGATCGCCCGCCTTGGCCTGCACGGGGGTATGGAAACATTCCCAAACCTGGCAGAAGCGCCATTTTGCGACGTCCTCCCCAACCCGAGACGGTGGAACCATTTGTCGAAGCCGATGCTGCAGCCGAATTCCTGCGCTATTCGGGTCGGACCGTAAGACAGATGGCCCGACAGGGGCGTATCCCGGCTCATCCATTTGGGATTGGTCCGCGCAAGCGATGGTACTTCCTCATTTCGGAGCTTGCGGAGCACCTTCGCGCTCAGGTAAATTCCGCTCATGGAGAAGCTGGTCGTGACAAGATGCAAAGGAGGGTCATTTGAGTCACGATCACTGCAAGCCTGTCCGTTACAACCGCGGCATGCTTCGCAAGGAAAAAAGAGCAATCGGCGTAGTGTGGGTGTTCCGCTGGAGCGAAGAGGTGAACGGTCAGCGGCGCCAGCACAAAGATGTAATCGGCACAACCAAACAATTCCCCACCGAAGCGGCGGCCAACAAGGAAGCGGACCGGCTGCGCTGCCGTCTCAACGAGAACAAACAACACCTGAGCCTAAACCCAATTACGTTTGGGCAACTCGTCAACCACTATCTGGATCGCGAATTACCGCGTTTGTCGAAATCTGCGCGCAAAACAAACAAGTCGTATATCAAGAATTGGATCGAAGCGAACTGGCATGGTCATTTAGCTTGCAGTATGAAGACCATGCAAATTCAAGAGTGGCTCGACCGAATCCAACGCCCGGATGGAACCAAGCTGAAGATCAAGAATGTTCTCTCCGCGATCTTCTCGCATGGAGTCCGTTGGGAATTGGTAGAACGCAATCCCGTCTGCGGCCAAGGAGGGAGTCCCGGCCATCGCGGTGCTTCGACCGGTGTTCGGCAAAGCAACAGAGTTTCAATCCGACGTGTGGTTTTAGCTCCAGAGGTCGTTCGTCAAACCTTGGAGCAACTGCCACTCCGAGAAGCAACGATGGCGCTCGTAGATGCGGTCACGGCTCTTCGCGCATCGGAGTTGATCGCACTGAAGTGGAAGAACGTCGGATGGAGGACCGGAATCCTTCAGTCCGAATTCGCATTGGTCGAAGGCGAACTGAAGGAAACCAAGAGCAGGAACAATCCCCTGCCACTTGGGGAGCCGGTTCTACAGGTACTTCGTCTTTGGCGGGAAAACACGGCCTATCGATCGGACGAGGATTGGATTTTTGCCAGTCCGCATTATCACGGCAAGACTCCATACACCTATCAAATTCTCTTCCGGCGGCACATTCGTCCCGTGATCGAGAGAGTCGCTGGAATAAAGAGCAGCAAAGCAGCACCGATCGGATGGCACACCCTGCGCCGTTCGCTAGCGACATTGCTGATCTCAAACGGGGAGAATGTGAAGGTTGCGCAATCGCAACTTCGTCACACAACCCCAAAGATCACCCTGGACCTTTACGCACAAGCGGTTTCAGCCGATCAGCAGGAAGCCCACAAGAAGGTCGTACAAATGGTGCTTCCGGCGCAATTTCCGGAGCACTTGCGGGCGAGAAGCGTTACCGCAACTGCGTAGAAAATGGAACGTCAATCGTTCTGGGTGTCCGGGGGTGCCCGAAATCAACCCTGCCCAAATCAGCTAAGTGCTTTAAAGTCTTGGTGAGCGCGGCAGGATTCGAACCTGCGACCCACGCCTTAAAAGGGCGTTGCTCTACCACCTGAGCTACGCGCCCTCACCAATTTCCAATCTAACATATTTTCCGCGCCAATCCTGCAAAGCTCGCTCGCGCGTGGGCCGTGACGGCGCCGACGCAAAAGCGATACACTCACGGTCAATGCGCAGTTCGCGAATGTTCTTGTTAAGACTGGCGCTGCTGTCTTGCGCCCTCCTCCTCCCCCAGGTTGCCCTTGCCAGGAAGAAAACGCAGTTCCCCTCAGTCCGCTGGACAGCGGGCGCTCCCGGTTGCTCGTTCGCACGCGGCGACGACGGCCGCTTTCGCTGGACGATGAGCGACAAAGACCTCGACATCACGTTGCTGGTAGATTCTCAGGAGCTCACCAAAAGCCGCCGCCGCTTTTATCACGTGTTTGGCGTGTACACCAGCGTGACTTACAAAGGACAGGGAGATTTCCACTATGAAGCCAACTTGCGCCTGGATTTTGTCAGCCATCACGGAATTGTCGAGGGCTATCTCGATCCGTCAGAACTTCAAAATCGCCTCCAGAACGATCTCGACACGCTGGTCTTCGAAACGGAACGACAAATCAAGAAAAATCCGGCAGTCAAAGAAGAAAAAACCGCATACCTGCAGACCTACGAAAAGGAAGGAGCCGAATTCATCGAGTTCCTGACCTCACAATACCTCGAGCCCGCAACGCTCAACCCCGGCAATCCCGAGGCACATGGCTGGGTTTTCTTCGGGACCAGCAACAAATGGATTGGCCCTTGGAAAGAACACGAGGAATTTATCCTCGAGGTGCGAATGGAAGACAAGGTCTGGCAGTTTCCCTTCTCGCTTCCGCCATCGGGGGACGAGTTGATCCTGCGTAAACCGCCGGAATAACCCTGCCCGCAGCATCGCAAATAAGCCCTGAACGCGCACAGCAAATCGGCCCAAAATCTGTGTTACAGTTCCCTGCTCATGGAGATCGTTCCAAAACCCGCGCCCGAAGCCAAACAACCGGCTGTGGTTCTGTACTGTCCGGTGTGTGCGATCGAAGTCACCGATCCGCTGACCTGCGGCGATTGTTCGGCCGTAATCTGTCGCCGTTGCGGAACGCCGCTCGAATCTCCAGACGAATTGGCGATGGGTTGATCGATTTGGACACACCTTTAAGACCATTCTGATGGAAACTACTTCCTCGATCGCGGCCCCAACTAAAGAAAACTCCGCTCCGCGGCCGACCCTCGTCCGCGGGCTAAGCTTGCTCGATTCAGTCCTTCTGCTCGTGAGCGGCATTATCGGTTCGTCCATCTTTCTTACCGCCAAAGATATAGCGACTCCGTTGCCGAATCCGGCGTTGTTCTTTCTGGTGTGGGTGCTCGGCGGACTGATCTCACTCTGCGCCTGCGTGGCTTTCGCCGAGCTGGGATCGATGTTTCCGGATTCCGGCGGACAATACATCTACCTGCGTGAAGCCTACGGCGACCTAGTCGCGTTTCTCTATGGATGGATGTTGTTTGCCGTCGCCAACGGTGGAACCATCGCCGCCCTCTCCGTCGCATCCGCCGCCTACATGGGAAATATCGTCCCCGCCATTTCGCAGACGCGTATTGTTTTTTCCGTGGCTGGCGTCGCTTTTTCGCGAGCCCATCTGGTGGGGCTTGCCTTGATCGTCATTCTCACCTGGGTAAATGTCGTCGGCCTGCGCTGGGGCGCTCTTCTGCAGAACGTTTCCACCTGGACGAAATTCGCAGCGATGGCGATCTTTGTTGTCCTCGGCTTCGCAATCGGAAAAGGACACTGGTCGAACTTCACCGCGCACGCGCCCGGTGGACTGAGCATGGGCCTTTCCCCTGGCCAACTGATCTCCGCACTAGGCGTAGGTCTGATCGCGGTTTTCTGGGCTTATGACGGGTGGGTCTATATCACTTGGGTCGCCGGTGAAGTAAAGGAACCACGCCGCAACGTGCCTCTGGCGATGGTGCTGGGCGTGCTCGCAGTGGGCGCGATCTATCTCGCCATGAACATGACCTACGTTTATGCCATGCCGCTGAGCGAGGTTGCCAAGTACGAAACCATTGCCCACGCAGCCGCGGCCGCTCTTTTTTCCCCCGGCGCCGCGGTCTGGCTGTCGGCCATGATCGCAATCTCGTGCTTCAGCGCGGCGGCAACCTGCACTCTCTCAGGTGCGCGTGTCTATCTTGCCATGGCACAGGATGGCGTTTTCTTCAAACGCATGGCCGTTATCCACCCCAAGTGGCGCACGCCAGCGTTCAGCCTGATCGGCCAAGGCGTTTGGTCAGCGCTGCTCACCATGAGCGGACGCTACGACCAGCTTTACACCTACGTGATCTTCGGCATGGTGCTCTCCTACACGCTCACCGTAATCGGACTGTTCGTGTTGCGCTGGAAGAAACCCGACCTGCCTCGTCCGTATCGTTGCACCGGGTATCCGTGGCTCCCAGGAGTCTACATTCTCATCGGCACCGCCTGGACGTTAAACACCATCGTCACGCGCCCCGCCGAAGCGTTCTGGGGCGCAACGATAGTAGCGGCCGGCGTGCCAGGCTATCTGTTCTGGAAATGGAAGAGCCGCACAAGCGCAGATTGATCGCGCTGCTTGAGCGAGGTTCTACTATACCGGCGTCGCCGTCTTCCGCTTGGGATTGAAGAACGGCAGTGGCACCACCGTCGCCGTCGTCTTCCTCCGCTGCGCTTCGATGGTCAACTCCATCTGAAGTTTTGTCCCGGTCTTCGAGTACTCGGTGCTCACGCTCGCAAGCGCAATCAGCTTCTTCAGCAGGGGAGAAAATGCAGTCGTCGTGGCCTTCCCAACCTGGCGGTCGCCCGAATAAACCGGCACGGCCACGCGCGAAGCCTGGCTCGGCGCCGCCGGAGACAATCCAAACTTATCGAACTGCTCTTCCACTTCCACCCAATCCACTTCCAGCCCCACCAGTTGCCGCGCCACGCCACGCTTGTTGTCCTCAACCAGCGCCCGCTTGCCGATGAAATTTTCTTTCTCCGCGTGCACCATCTTTCCAAAGCCAAGCTCATAAGGCGAATATTTCTGCGACGGGATCAGCGCTTTCTTCGAACTGATGTAGTCCACTTCAATCAGCAGCAGCCCAGCCTCCACCCGCGCCACATCGAGCGCCAGCATCCCCGCCGCATGGATATCGAACTGCTTACCTTTTTCCATCAACTCGTCCCACACCTTCACCGCATCATTCCACGGCATCCAAATCTCGTAGCCGAGGTCGCCCGTGTATCCGGTGCGCGAAATATCAACAGGCACGCCAGCGATCTTGCCGCTCGTCTTGCGGAAATACTTGAGATTAGTGATATCGGCGTCGGCAACGGTTTTCAGTAGCCTCGCGGAAGCCGGCCCTTGCAGCGCGAGCGCCGCTGTTTGCTCCGAGATGTCCTCGATCTCGACCTCCATGTTCACGCCGCTCTGCCGGAACCACCGCAAGCTGGGGTCGGCCGCCGTCCAGCGGTATTTGTTTTCCTCAAGCCGCGTAATGGTCCCGTCGTCAATCACTTTGCCATCTTCATCGCACCAGCACGCATAAATCACCTGGCCAACCGCAACTTTGTTGATGTCGCGCGTAATCACGCGGTTCACGAGTCTGGTCGCATCCTTGCCTGTCACCAGGTACTTGTAAAGTGGCGAGATATCTATCAGCGCACAGGCATTTCGGATCGCGTTGTACTCGTGCTCATGGTGCACCTCGTACACGCTGACCGTGTAGTAGCCCGACCACTCGCGATAATTCAGGCTGTGGCAAAGTGCGAACGTTCTCTCGTGAAATGCAGTTCCAATGGGCAAGGGCATCCTCGCTGGTCGGCTCTTCTCTGTGTACCTCTGTGTACTCTGTGGTAATCGCTTTTCTTGTTAACCACAAAGCACACAGGAAACGCAGGAGAAACCTGAATTCCTGAATGCCGGATTATATGCAGTTGCGCCTTCCACCAGCAAGAAAGTTCGAACGCTGACTGCAAGTCAGCGTTTGCTTGTAAATAGAGACAAAACGAACGGTTCTCGGTAGAATGGCCCGTCATTTCTGCTGACCTCGCGGACCGCCCGCGTCAATCTATGACAGCTGTCTCAAGCGCGAAACAATATGACGTGATCGTCATCGGCGGAGGCCACAACGGCCTCACCAACGCCGCCTATCTTGCCAAAGCAGGAAAGAAAGTTCTGGTGCTTGAGCGTCGTCATGTCCTCGGTGGCGCAGCCTGCACCGAGGAGGTCTTCCCCGGCTTCAAGTTTTCCGTTTGCTCCTACGTCGTCTCGCTGCTCCGGCCCGAAATTATTCGCGACCTCGACTTGCCTCGTCACGGTCTTGAGATTCTTCCCCTCGATGGCACCTTCACCCCCATGCCTAACGGCGATTACCTGTGGCGCGTGAACGACCACGGCAAAACGCACCGTGAAATCGCGCGCCATTCGCGCCTTGACGCCGAAGCCTACGACGAATTCGGCAAAGCAATGCAGGCCATGTGCCGCTTCGTCAAGCCGATCCTGAGCATGATTCCGCCCGACCCTTCAACGCTGAATCCGCGCGAACTGATGAAGCTGCTCTTCATCGGCCGCCGTTTTCAAGGTATGCCGAGCGAAGACAAGTACAACCAGGTCCAGCTCATGACGATGAGCGCCGTCGATTTCCTCGATCAGTGGTTCGAGACCGACGTGCTCAAGGCGACTATGTCGGCATCGGGGATCATCGGAACGTTCCTCGGCGTGCGCTCGCCCGGAACGGCCTATGTTCTCCTTCATCACTACATGGGCGAAATTGACGGCGCATTCCGCGCCTGGGGATTCGCCCGCGGCGGCACTGGCGCCATCTCAAACGCCATTGCCGGCGCTGCCCGCGAAGCCGGAGGCGAGATTCGCACCGAAGCTGCGATCGCCCAGATTCTTGTCAAGAACGGCCGCGCCTACGGCGTGGCGCTCGCAAACGGCGATGAAATTCATGCCGATGTCGTTTCATCCAGCGTCGATCCACGGCTCACGTTCACAAAGATGATCGAGCCGGGCAACCTGCCCGATGAATTCATGGACGGCGTGAAGCGTTACAAGTTTCGCGGCTCGTCCGGAAAAGTGAATATGGCGCTCGACCGTCTGCCCGAGTTCAAATGCCTGCCCGGAGGGGGCGTGCACCTGCGTGGAGCAATGTCCATCTCGCCCAGTGTCGACTACATGGAGAAGGCCTACGACGAAGCGAAATACGGCCACTGGTCGTCGCGCCCCTACATTGACATGGTGATACCCACGCTCACCGACACTTCGCTTGCGCCTCCGGGCAAGCACATCCTTTCCTGCTTTGTGCAATACGCGCCCTACAAACTCGCTCCCGGGCTCGACTGGGATACGGAAAAAGAGAAATTCGGCGACAACGTCGTCAACACGATCGCCGAATACGCCCCGAACATCAAGGACATCATCCTGCACCGCCAGGTCGTCACACCGCTCGATCTCGAACGCGAATGGGGACTGAGCGAGGGCAACATCTTCCAGGGTGAACTCTCACTCGAGCAATTGTTCTTCCTGCGCCCAGTCGCTGGCTGGGCGCAATTCCGCTCGCCCATCAAGAATCTCTACATGTGCGGCTCGGCCACGCATCCCGGCGGAGGGATCATGGGCGCACCCGGCCGTCTGGCCGCGCTCGAAATTCTCAAAGACGGAAAGGCGGCCTGATCGCCAGACACGGTCATGACTCAGACGCGCGACATCCTAATCGTCGGTGGCGGACACAACGGTCTGGTCACGGCCTTCTACCTCGCCAAGGCCGGATTCAAGCCGCTGGTACTCGAACGCCGCGCGCAAGTGGGTGGCGCCGCAATTACGGAAGAATTTCATCCCGGTTTTCGGTGCTCCACGCTTGCGCACGCAGCCGGCCCGTTGCGCGCCCATGTCGCGCGCGACTTGCAGCTCGAACGTCACGGGCTGAAGCTGATCACGCCCGAAGTTAGCACAGCCTCTTTGCTCCCCGATGGCCGAGCGCTCGTGCTCTACTTTGATCCTAAGAAAGCAGCCGAGGAAATTGCGCGCTGGTCCGCGAAAGACGCAGCCGCATATGGAGACTTCGCCGCCGCCCTCGCCAAAATCGGCAAAGTCATCGGCGAAGCGCTCGCCCTCACGCCTCCGAATATCGACCATCCTTCAAGCGGCGATCTCTGGGGAATGCTGAAAACCGGCCGCTCCATCCGTAACCTCGGCAAGAAGGACCTGTATCGCGTCCTCTGCTGGGGGCCCATGGCGGCCGCCGATCTCGTAGCGGAGTTTTTCGACACCGAGCCTCTCCGCGCCACCATCGCGGCTCGCGGCATCTTCGGAACCTTCTTCGGCCCATGGTCCGCCGGCAGCGCTCTCGTTCTCTTGTTGCGCGCCGCAGCCGATCCCACACCCGCAGGCGGCGTTCAGTTCCCCATCGGAGGCGCGGGCGCGATCACTTCCGCCATGGCCGCCGCTGCCAAAGAAGCCGGCGCGGAGATTCGCACCGATGCCGCAGTTGCGGAGATCCGCGTGAAAGATAGCACCGCCACGGGTGTCGTGCTCACTTCTGGTGAAGAAATTGCCGCCAAGGCGATCATCTCCAGCGCCGACCCCAAACGCACGCTCATGCGACTTGTCGATCCCGTCCACTTGCCGCCCGACTTTGTGCAAAAAATCAAGAACTACCGCGCGTTCGGCACGGTCGCAAAGGTCAACCTCGCGCTCTCCGCCCTTCCCGAATTCACGGCCCTCCATTCAAAGGGCGATGGCAATGTACTGCGCGGCCGGATTCAGATCAGCCCCGAGATCGACTACCTCGAGCGCGCCTTCGACGAAGCGAAATATGGGAACTTCTCGCGCAAGCCCTATCTCGAAATTACCTTCCCTTCGCTCTCCGATCCGTCGCTCGCTCCGGCAGGCCAGCATGTCATGTCCATCTACATGCAGTACGCTCCCTACAAGTTGAAGGATGACGATTGGGAAAACCAGCGCACCGCGCTCGGCGAAATCGTCGTGAAAACCATCGCCCAGTACGCTCCGAATCTGCCACAGACCATCCTGCGCCACCAGATCATCACGCCCAAAGACCTCGAAGAAACGTACGGCCTCACCGGCGGCCACATTTTTCACGGCGAACTGGCGCTCGATCAGTTCTTCACTATGCGCCCGATGCTCGATTGCGCGCGCTACAGGACCCCGATCGAGCGACTCTTCTTGTGCGGCAGCGGCACACATCCGGGCACAGGGTTAACCGGCGGCTCAGGCGCTAATGCCGCGCGGGAAATTCTGAAGGCTCTGAAAAATGGCAGGTAGACTTCCGCGGTACCCTCTGTGCGCCCTGTGGTTCGAGCCTACCTTTTATACTCCACTGCACACAGAGAAACCCTTAGGAAACGGCTACACTTACTTGGACAACAATGCACAACTCCGCCATTCTTCTCGTCTCCTGCCCCGATCGCAAAGGCATTGTCGCCACGATCGCCGATTTCATTTTCCGCCACAACGGCAACATCCTCTCCAATGACGAACATGGCGACGAAGAATCGAGTCTCTTCCTCACCCGCGTCGAATTCGATATCGCGAACTTCCACCTAAATCTCGCGGATTTCGGCGAGTACTTTGCTCCGATCGCCCATGATTTCCAGATGGATTGGCGTCTGGCTCGTTCCACCGACCGCCCTCGCATCGCCATCTTCGTATCGAAGTACGACCACTGCTTGCAGGACTTGCTCTACCGTCATCAAAGCGGGGAACTGCAATGCGAGATTCCGCTGATAGTTTCCAATCATCCTGAAAATCAGCGCATCGCCGACTTTTACCACGTTCCCTATTTCTTCCTCCCCGTCACAAAGGAAAGCAAACGCGAAGTGGAACTGAAGCAGCTCGCCTTGGTCCGCGAGCACAACTGCGACCTCATCGTACTCGCCCGCTACATGCAGGTTCTCTCCAACGAGTTCATTGCAGCATGGGGCTCACAAAATCTCATCAACATCCACCACTCGTTCCTCCCCGCCTTCATCGGAGCCAGGCCTTACCATCAGGCTTTCCAGCGCGGAGTCAAGCTGATCGGCGCTACAGCTCACTACGTTACGCAAGTGCTCGACGATGGCCCCATCATCGAACAGGATGTCGCCCGCATCCACCGCCGCGATACAGTCGAAGATCTCGTCCAGAAGGGTCGCGATATCGAAAAGGTTGTACTTTCGCGTGCCGTCCGCTGGCACGTGGAGAATCGCGTTCTCCTGTACGGCAGTAAAACCGTCGTGTTTCAATAACGCGGCACTTCCATCTCCTCTGGTATCACGCGGACCTGCACGGCCGGGTTGGCCGTTGCGTACTGGTGCCGCGACTTCCGTAACCACGTGATTAATTGCGCCGCCCCCTAGTTTCGGCTTTACTTTAAGGGACGACTGTCTTTCCGACGTCGATCGGTCTCGAAGGAGCAAAAGTTGACTGAGGATCCCAAGTGGGAGCTCGCTCTGCTGGCCACCGTGCAAGCCTTTTACCAGCGGATTTTGAGCGAGCAACTCGGCGGACAGCTCCCTGCCCCGGCCGAGTTGGCGCCCGATGCCATCAGTCACACCGAGGACGTGCAATCCACGCTCCGGCAAATGCATCTTTGGATCAAGCTTCTCGACATGGCCGTCACTCCTGCCATGCTTCGGCTCGGTTTGACGTCCGACCTCGATCCGGAAGTGGCAGAGGCGTTGTTGCGCTACTTTGCCCGTCATCGTGACGACTCGGCTTCCAATCGCGACAAGACCGATCTCATTGCTACCTTCCTCTTCCGCCATCCGCGCGTTCCGGGGCAGTGGGAGCGTCGCGGCTACGGGCTGGACGGCTCCATTCCTCTCTCGCCGTTTGAAATTGCTCTGCTCGAGATTCTCTCCGAGTCCGATGTGCCAGTTCTTCCCGAGGAGCACGTGCAGTCGCTTCGCGAATTTAGCCCGTTACTCGACCAGGCCAATCGCTTTCAGGATTTCTCCGCGCTCATGGACTCCGGTATTATTTCGCGGGTTCGCGAATTGAAAGCCGCGCTCGGCGAATCCATCTATCATCCGGGAGTTCTGGCCACACTGGCCCCTTACAATGCAGCGTTCGGCGACCGCTTCCACGCGCAGTTTGTAGCTGCCGCCGAGGAGATTAAGAATTTTGCCCGTCAGCTCGCGGAACTGGGTGGCACCATTCTAAGCACTGTCGACGGCATCGAAGTTACGGTCGACCACGTCGCCGTCTTGAATGAAGAAGATTTGTTGAAGGTCGATTATGCCGCCGCCTTGGAGAAATTCCGCCGCGTATCCCGCCTGAAAAAAGAGTTGGAGCGCAGGCCGCCAATTCGCCGTTCCCAGCGCGCATCCGCCCCTGTTGCAGTGCGGCCCGCGCACGCTGTCGGCGCGGGAGGCGCAGCGGCCGCTCCCGCTCTTGAGGCCAGGTACGTTCCTGCCGCCATCACAACGCAGGCCCTCTCTGTCGAAGAAGCCAAGCTCCGCCGCGTGGAAGAGTCAATTCGCGTCTTTGTGCGCGTGGCCGATCCGAAGTTCCGTCAGATCGTTCCAATGCGCTATTTCAACCTGATGCTGAGCCCTGCCGAGATTGCGGCCTATACTGCCGACTATCTCGAACAGGCGAGCCCACAGGCTGATGCCGCCCGCATGACACTGCGCATCGTCGCCATGACTGCTCGCATGATAACGGAAATGGAAGAACTCAAGCGCTCGCCGCGCGCCAGCACCATCTGGAAGCTCCACGCCGATGCGCTAGCGGTCCTTTTCGATCTCGCTAAACGCATGCCAGAAACGCTGGATCGCCTTACTTCCAGCGCCAGCCAGGCGCCAACGGTCCAGGAGAGCACGGCTGACCTCCAGGCTTCGCTCGAGAAACTACGCGCGCGCGCCAGCGAAGTTGGGAAACTGCTCTCTGGCGGTTAGCAAGAACTCTTTAGAATCAAATTTTGCGCGAAAGAAAAAGGGACAGGCGTTAACCCGTCCCTGAAACCACCACGAAACGACGACTAGTGAATGTCGAACTGCTCCTGGTGGAGCGCCGGATCAGACTTCACGATAATCGTCTTCTTGGCCAGCTCTTCCATTTCATTCAGAAAACGGGCGTTGTTCGCCTTCAACGCCTTGGCAACGTCCGGGTTCACGCGCAACATTACGTCGCTGTGCTCCAGGTGCTGCGAAATCTTGCGCATCTCCACGTAGATTTCGTTGCACACCGTATTCACCGCCTTCACGAAACCGGTGGCCTGGCAATACGGACACGGCGAACCGATCGTACGCTCGAGCGATTGCTTGACGCGCTTGCGAGTAATTGCCACCAGGCCAAAATCGTTGAACTGGAGCACTTTTGACGGCGCCCTGTCCCCGCGCAGAGCCTCTTCCAGCGCCTGCATCACTTTTTGCCGGTTGCGGCGCTCGTCCATGTCGATAAAGTCAATGATGATGATCCCCCCCAGGTCGCGCAGCCGTATCTGCCGCACAATCTCGCGGATGGCATCGACGTTTGTCTTCACGATCGTATCCTCCAGCCGCGACGTCTTGCCCACATACTTGCCGGTGTTCACGTCAATCGCCACCAGCGCCTCGGTCTGGTTGATCACAATGTAGCCGCCGCTCTTGAGCCAGACTTTCGACTTGAGCGCCTTGTTGATTTCCTCGTTCAGGCCGAACTGCTCGAACAGCGGCGTCTCCTTGGTGTACAGCTTCACGCGCTTCACCAGCGCCGGCTGAAAGCGGTTGGCGAACCGCAGGATCCGCTCATATTCCGTCTCAGCGTCGACCCAGATGATTGAGAAGTCCGAACTCACCTGATCGCGCAGCACCCGCTCGACCACGTTCAGGTCGTGGTAAATCAACGCCGGAGACTTGCTCGCTTCCGAACGCGATTTGATTTCATTCCAGAGGTTCTTGAGAAAGCGAATGTCGGCCCGCAGTTCCTCGTCGGATGCACCCGCTGCCGCCGTGCGCACGATGAAGCCGCCGCCCCCGTTCTCGCGCTCGCTCTGAATAATGTGCTTCAGCCGCTGCCGTTCGTCCTCGGATGAGATCTTGCGCGACACGCCCGTGTGATTCACGGTCGGCATGAAAACCAGAAACCGTCCGGGAAGTGCGATATGGCTCGTGATGCGCGCACCCTTTTTGCCGATCGGCTCTTTGGCAATCTGGACAAGGATTTCTTGCCCTTCTTTCAGCAGTTCGCTGATCTGGGGCACGACTGTATTTTCGCGGCTGCGAAAACGCCGGCGTTGACCGCCGCGTCGTCCGCCGCGTCGCTGGCGGTCAAAATCCGGAGCGCGGCGCGCCCGTTGCAACAACCCTGCTTCCGGCGCCGACGCACGGACTTCCGCGCTCGCATCCACCGTGCCCTCGCCGATTGCCTCAGCTTCCAGCATCGCTTCCGCTTCCGCCTGTGCTTCTTCGAGTTCCAGTTCTTCCGCCTCCCGCTCTTCGGCTTCCAAAACCGACTCGGAAACTTCGCCGTTCTCGCCGGCTTCGGCAGCCTCGCCCGCGGGAGTTGTCTCCGCCGCAGCCGTTAGCATTTCGGCTCTAGGCGCGTGGGTTTCTTCTTCTACTTCTTCGAAGCCGTCGTCCTCCTCAGTGTCGTCTCCATAGGCCGCCAGATCCGCCTCTTCTTCTTCGATCTCTTGCTCTTCGACGTGGACGCGGCTCGCATCGTATCGGACCTCTGTCGGCGTCTCTTCGGGTGCCGACGTCTCCTCAGGAGTCCCTAGAGCAGCTGCGAAGTCGGCTTCGTGCGGAAGCACGATTTCCGCTGTTTCCTCCTCATTCCGCTCGGTTACGGCTTCGGTCTCCACCGAAGACCTGAACTCTGCGACTGCTGGCGGTACGATTTCCGACGCGCTCGCCGCTTCGTCCGTCTCGGCTTGGGCTACGGCCTCACGTTGTTCGTGCCGCGGTTCAGCTATTGCCGCAGCGAACATGGGCTCGTCCTCGGGAAAATTCGCCGCGATTGCCGGTTCCGCGGGTAGCTCCGCCGCACCCTCTCCCGCCGCAACCGCGCTCTGCGCCTGCCGCTGATACTTGGAGATGGATTCGCCAGGCAGGATAATTGGTTGATATCCGGGAGGTGGTCCGTAGTCATAATCTCGTCCTGGTCGTGCCGTCGAAGCCGGACGCTGGAAGCGCGAGCTACCGCGGTCAAAACGCCCCCCCCGATCGGAGCGTTGATCGCCGCGCTGATCCGTTCGCGAGTCGGTTCGCTGGTCGCTTCTTTGCTCGGTTCGAGAGTCGGACCTTTGCTCAGGTCGAGCTGCGCCGCGATCAGACGCCCCCGGACGCCCGCGGTCCCCGCCGATCTCCACGCGACGTCCGCGACGTCGCCGGCGTCCCCGGAAATCCCGGCTGTCGCCCGTTGGTTCGACGGCGTTCCCCGGCTCCGCTCCAGCTGATTCAAGCCCGATGCCCTCAACGACAGCGTTTCCAGGTTCACCCGGCGTCGCCTCCGCGCCCGCCGCTACCGCTTCCGCCCGGCGCGGTTGCCCGCCACCGTTTGTTGGACGATTCGCTGGGATCGCTTCATCCAGGTCCTCATCCTGCTGTTCCAGATCCATGAAATCGGATACATACAGAAACGCGTCGCGTTCCAGTCCGATATCCACAAAGGCCGACTGCATGCCAGGCAGCACGCGCGTTACGCGGCCTTTATATATCGATCCCGCTAAGGTGTATTCGTTTTCTCGTTCGAGGTAGATTTCCGCTAATTGATCGTCTTCCGTGATCCCAACTTTGGTCTCATGGGGTGTGGCCGATACAAACAATTCTTTGTTCATTGCTACTCCGGTTGTTGCTCACCGGACGAGAAGCAAAGGATCGTCGGAAGGATTGAGGGCGTTCAGCGGCGCTCCGGGTAGGAACGGGCGAGATCCCAACGCTCGCGTCGGGAACTGCATTGCAGTGAATCTTTTTTCAATCTCTGCACTGATCGCGTTGAGCCGCTCTGTCAGGCCTGTGGCCACTCTCTCGAGTCCCGAGGGGGCCGTTCCCCGCCTGACCGGCTTCAGTCCTGTCCGGCTTCCACTTCTGTGCCGGTTATCTGCCCTCCTTTTTCGCGAGGGCCTTCGTAATCTTGTTCTTTGCTAATCTTGTCGCTTGGCGCCGTTTTCGAGGGCGCCCATCCTCTGCCGACCGTCTCAGTTCACAAAGCGGCGCATCCGGACATTCATCACCATCCCCAGCGCCAGAAACATGAAAAGAACGGAAGACCCACCGTAACTCATCAACGGCAAAGGTATTCCGGTGACGGGCATAAACCCGACCACCATGCCGACGTTGACCAGGATATGAAAGCTAAGCACAGCCACCACACCCATTACCAGAAATGCTCCGGCGCGGTCGGGCGCCGTTTGCGCATTCTGCGTCAAACGCATCAGCACTATGAAGTATAACAGCAGGAGCCCCAAAGCTCCTACAAACCCATGTTCCTCAGCAAATGCGGCGAAAATGAAGTCCGTCTGCGGTACCGGCAGAAACGACAGATGGGTCTGTGACCCCTGTTTGCTTCCCCAGATTCCGCCCGAACCCACCGCGATCAGAGACTGATTGACTTGGTACCCGGAGCCCTGACGGTCCGCATCCGGATCTCGAAAACTCGACAAACGCTCTTTCTGATAGGGCTTCAGTATTTTTATCCACGCCACCGGAAGCAGCAGCGCGAGGATCAGCACCACAACCAGCGCCTGTTTCCAGCGTAATCCTCCGAGAAACAAGCCCATGATCGCGATCGGCAAGTACGTCAGAGCTGTGCCAAGATCCGGTTGCTTTAGCACCAACAGCATTGGGAAACCAACAATCGCGCCCGCTTTCATAAAATCGGGCCATGACAGTTCCCGCTGCTGCAGATCCGCAAAATACTTCGCAACCGCCAGAATCAGGATTAACTTCACCCATTCCGAAGGCTGAAAATGCCCGCCGGCTGGCATCTTGATCCAGCGCTTCGCGCCCAGGTATTTCTGCCCAAACAAAAGCACCGCGAGCAGCGATGAAAGCGCCACGATGTACATCCAGTGGACTTGTCCCAAGAGCGCCTGGTAATTGAGTAGGCTGACCAGGAACATCGCTCCCACTCCGCCAAGAATCCAGTAGATTTGTTTGATATGGGCGCCCGCGAACTTGGTGTGTTCGGTCGCGCTGTGAATCTGCACCACGCCCAGCGCGCAGATCGCCAGCACGAAGCCCATCAGGACCCAGTCGAAATCTCGGTAGGAAACGTAGCGCGACATGGATTCAGTCGCCCACCCCAGAACCTATCTCGGCCACTCAGTTACAGGGATTCGACGGGCAAGAGGGGCTGACCGGTCCTTCGTTGTCCCGCAGCAACAACCAAATGCCGACTCCCGTAATTGCACCCGCCCCGCCATAAACCGCCCACGGCGAACTCATGATTCCGCTCTTTGCCGCAGTCGGCACACCCGCACCGCGCCGACGTTTTTTCTTCTTTTTCTCGGTGTCGCTGGTATCATCCCGCGTCGTCTGCTGGCCCTGAGTCACGGTCGTCGTTCCCTGGTCGTCCTGCACCGTAACGTCGCCCTTGTTGGCAGCAATCTGCACCTGCCCATCTACATCGATGACTTGAAACTCGGTCCAGGAAGCGCCCGCCGGCTTTACCGTTACATCCCCCGCCCGTGCCGCCATCCCACGCGATGTCGTCACCCGCACCCCGCCATGTTCAATTTCGAGCGCGGGTCCCTCAAATTTCACCAGCGAGTCGGCCATCACCATTACGTTCGATCCGTTGCTTTGAATGCTCGCCGTCGAATCGGAACGCGTTTGCAGCATGTCGCCGGAAAACATAGCCACCGTTCTTGGCACCGTGCCGCCGTTCACCCAAGCCGATCCACTCGTATACAACATTGCCGACGGAGATTCCCCAGCCAGCATGTTCGCCGGGAACACCACCGCCAGCAAACAACACATTGCCGAACGCAGCATCGAGTGCGGCATGTGTTTGGAAGAGGTATACATTTTTGGATTTTGAGTTATCGTACTCGCGCAATCGGTTGCAGGTCAATGTGTCTGTTTTCTTTTGTACACTCCCGAGTAACTACAGCCGCTTCTTCCCGTCCGTGGTCGCCTGACCGCCGAGCTACCAGCATCTCCCCCTCCACCCTTTCGACGCATAATCGCATCCACCGGTTGGCCTCAAAACGCCCAGCGACTCTCACCTTCAGATAATTCTCCGTAAGCGCTTCGGTGAAATCCGGTCCGCCCGCCTGCAGCGTAATCGCTTCCACTTCCGTCCCCACCAGCGAACGCAAGAATGCCTGTTTCTTCGCTGATCCGATCTGGCGTAGCACTGCATTTCTCTCCCGCGCAACCGTCACAGGCACCTGCCCCGGTTGCTCAGCCGCGGGAGTTCCCGGACGCGCCGAGTAGGTGAACACATGCAGGTAGGTAAAAGGCAGTTCCTCGATCATGCGCCGCGTTTCATCAAATTCCGCCGCGCTCTCTCCCGGGAAACCCACCATCACATCGGCTCCAATCGCGGCCCGCGGCATCGCTTCCCGGATTTTCCGAATCTTCTCCCGATAGTGCCACGGCCGGTACTTGCGGTGCATGCGTCGCAGCACCGCATCGCTCCCCGACTGCATCGGCACGTGTGCATGTTTGGCGATCCGCGAAGACGACGCCACCAAATCGATCAGCTCATCGCTCCAGTCCATCGGCTCAACCGAACTGATGCGGAGTTTTTCAAGAGAAGTGTCGTCGAGAATCGCTCGAATCAGATCAACGAGTCGTTGTTCGTTCGTCGTTCGTCGTTCGCGATTCGATTTCAGATGCTGAGGTCCTGCTCCCCCAACGGCCACCGACCCGCGGCCAACGACTGACTGAGAACTGACAACTGAGAACTGAGAACTGTTTCCCAAATCCCGTCCCCACCGCCCCAGGTTAATCCCAGAAATCACTACTTCGCGATATCCCGCCTCGACCAGCGTCCGCACTTCCGCGATCACGCGTTCCGCGGGCAGTGACCGGCTCTGGCCCCTCACATAAGGGATCACGCAAAACGAGCACCGGTTATCGCATCCATCCTGCACTTTCAGATTGGGCCGCGTGCGCTCATTCGCCGCTTCAAACACCGGCGCAGCCATCAGTTGAGTGTGGGCAAAGATGTCCCCCACTACGATGTTGCCCAGAAGCTCCCATTGGTTTACCCCGGACATCGCGTTTGCGATGTGTGGGAGCCCCGTCGCAACTCTTGAAAGCTCCGCCAAGGGAATAAAACCATCTGACGAACGCCTTGCCAGGGAATCTTGCGTCGTCGCAATTTCCGCCGCCCGGTGCTTGTGTGAATTCCCCACTACCCAGGTCACCCCAGGCATCGCGGCCAGTTCCTCTGGAGCCCGCTGTGCGTAGCACCCCGTTACCAGAATCCGGCAATGTGGATTGATCCGCTGCAGCCGGCGGATCGAGGCGCGCGCATCTTTATCCGCGCCCTCGGTCACCGTGCAGGTGTTGAGCACCACGATTTCCGCATCACGTGCCGTGCCGGCCCGCTCCAGCCCCCGCTCCAGAAACTGCCGCTCCAGCGCTGCGCCGTCGGCTTGGGTCGCACGACAGCCAAAATTTTCTATGTAGAACCGCGCCACTCTCCTATACTAACCGAGTGGATGGCGCCGGTAACGTCGGCAGACTGTCCGCGGTTCCCGCTCGCACGCTGCATCTCGACTTCCAGGGAGGTGCAAAATGAAACGGCGCATCCTTCTCGTCGACGACGATCTCGCCGTCCTCCTGACCCTCAAGGCGGTTCTGGAACTTCATGGATTTGAGGTAGAAACGGCAGCCACTACCGCCCAGGCGTTCGCTCGACTGGAATCGGCCGCCTATCACATGGTGATCAGCGATCTTCGCATGGAAACCGAACAGGCCGGAATGGAAGTGATTCGCGCCGCTCGACGCCAGAGTTACGATCCCGCCACGGCCCTGCTAACGGCCTATCCCCCGTCCAGCGTGCAGATCAATGGGGAACACGGAACCGATGGGCAGCCGGACTCGATGCTTGTAAAACCTCTGGGCACAAACGATCTCGTGCGCCAGATCGAGGCCTTGCTCATCCGCCACGCCGACCGGCAGCAGCTTCGTCAGCGCAATTCCGTTTCGCAGCCGCAATTGCGCCGCCGATCCGTCGGGTGAAACTCGGCGGCCCTTCTTAATTTGCCTAGAGTGAATTGTCAGGCGCTCGCGGCGCGGCGCGCGTGCTGAAAACACTCGCGGCACAGCACCGGACGTCCCTGCGTGGGACGAAACGGAACCGTTGTCTCCTTACCGCACTGCGAGCAGTTTGTCCGCGTTTCTGTCTTCGCGTACGAATGCGGCTGAGACCCGCTCCCCACCACCGCTACCCGCTTGGCTTTGCAGTTCCTGCAACGCTTCGGTTCGTTCTTGAACTGCTTATCGTGAAAAAACAACTGTTCCCCGGCTGTGAACACGAACTCTGTGCCACAATCCACGCACTTCAAAATTCTGTCTTGGAATTCCATTGGAAGAGGCGCTCCCATTCCCCGTCGCCCCTGCACAACACGGGAGAGCCGGGGGAAAGGATTCCGGTTCACTTCGTGGGCAGGAGACGTATGTCCCCCTCGTGCTAACCCATGGACTCGGCCCGCCATGCGATGTGCACCGCATGGATCACTCTTCAACGCCTTGCACTCCGGAATGTTCGATTGAAGAGGAAGGGCCGCCCCCTCACGTAACGACCCCTTCTCTGTCTTGTTTAATCCTGCTCTTTGCGAGCTTTCTTACGGCTGCGCTTCCGCGCCAGTGCTTCCTTTACGCGCTTTCTTTCGCCGGGCTTCAGGTAGAACGAGTGACGTTTCACTTCCTTGATTATGTCCTCGGTTTGTACCTTCCGCTTAAACCTGCGAAGTGCGTTTTCGAGGGATTCCCCCTCTTGAAGTCGTACTTCAGCCAATTTGACCGCACCTCCCTACTCGCCCGGACGGGACCTGTTAGTTATGGCAAGCCTTCCCCTCATAAGTCAAGGGGAATATGCATGAAATTTCCTCCCGCCCTAGAAATTCAGCCGCATCGACATTTGCATCTGCCGCGGTGCATATCCATTTGTCGTTTTCATAAAGTTCGCAGGTTGCTGATAATAAGCCGGATAGGATGGCCCTCCCAATGGAGATTGCGTGTACTTGATGAACTGCCCGGCCGAATTGTAAAAGCCATTATCGGAAATGCTGTACCGCTTGTTATCGCGATTGAAAAGGTTGAACGCTTCCCCGGTAAGCTCCAGCCGCAGATGTCCGCCCAGCTTAATCCTCCTCCCCACCCGCATATCCATGGTCGCGTAATCGGGTCCGAGAAACGCGTTGCGGCCATATCCTGCGAGCCGATCATTGTCCGTGTTCCCATCCTGATTCGGATCGCCTGACACGGTTGCATTCGCCGGACGCCCCGACCCATACGTCATCACGCCAGAAATTTTCCAGTGCTTGAGCATCGCCGCCAGAACTCCGTGCTCTCCCTCAAACCGGAGCGGTTCTTCCACCATCGCAATCGTCAGCCGGTTCCGCTGATCGGTCACGCTCGGCCCTCGCTCGCTGTTCGCCGAGTACGAATTCTGCACCGTGGCCGGTTGGCCCGCCACCAGCGCGTCCTGCCCGTCATCGATCGAATGCGCCCACGTATACCCCAGCCGGAAATACAGCCCCCGCGACATTCTCTTCTGCAGCGACACGGTCAACCCGTGATACACGCTCGAAGCCTCGCTCTCGAACTGATCAATCGCCCCCAACTGCGGAATCGGCCGGGCCAACGGATTAATGCAGGGCGGATACGGGCAACTGATGCTTTGCGTGGTCTGCCATGTCGCAAACGACTCAACGTTATAGAACGCATTCTGAAACGTGTTGCCAGTGGGATCGTAGATCGGATAGCTATAGAACGTTGGCGGCGGCAGATTTACATCCCGCGCCCGGATCATGTCCACGCCATGCACATACAGATACGACAGTTCACCGGTGAAGCCGTCAGCAAACTCCCGCTCCAGCCGGACGCTGCCCTGCTCCGCCCGCGGCGTCTTGAAGTTGGGGCCGAACGCGTCCACCTCGTTGGTCGCATACTGCTGCCACGATGCCGGCAGCGTGCACCGAAACGGCCCTCGTGGACAGTTCACCGCCACGTTCGGATAAGTCGGGAAGACTTGGTGTTGGTAATAATTCGTGTTATCGAGCGACAGGAACTGATCCGTGACCCCGTTGTCATTGATCACCGCCGACTGATAAATCTGCGGAATCCGCGTATAAAAAATTCCAAACCCCGCGCGCACGACAACCGGCCGTCGCTCGCCAATCGCATACGCTACCCCGACTCGCGGCGCCAGGTTCTTATTCGGCTCCGGCATCCAGCCTGCCAGCGGCCACAGCGGGGTAGCTGCCATTTTCGGCATGACGAAGGTCTGCAAGTCATAGCGCGCTCCCAGGCTCACCGACAAACGCCGCGTCAGCCGAATCGTGTCCTGCACGAATGCCGCGTAGTCGCTGCTGTCGGGATGCGACACGGGATTGCCAAAGTTCTGCACGTAATACCGCGCTAAGTTGGCTGGCGGTCCGGTCCAGCTACCGGCGTCAAAATTCCAACTTGGCATGACCGTGTGCGCATACGCCCGCAGCGGGGTCAACTCCAAATTACTCCCGCAAGTTGACGTTGGCGTGAACTGCCACGCATCCACGCAAATGTAGTCGAAGATGTACTCGCCGCTGTAGAGCGACGGAAAGTAGTTGTAATCCCACGTCCGCATTGCGTCCCCGCCGAACTTCCACTCCTGGTGCCCGCGCGTCGCGCTCATGGTCTCGGCCAGATGCAACCGGTGTTCCCGCGTCTGCCGCGGCAGAATCGACGACTGGCCCAAATCGTCGAGCCAGTTGTAGATCTCTGCCTTCGGAGCCGTTGTGTTCGGGAAAGACTGCTCCAGGTCGCGCGAGAACTGCGCCCGCAGATGGCTCGTCCAGCGTGCTGTCAGGCTGCTAATAAGGGAAATTGAGGCGCTTTCCGTCGTTACGTCCTCCTGGCCGTTCCCGCTCAACGCATCGTTGGTGATGGGGCTCGAAGGCTGGAAGAACACATTGTTCGTCCCGTAGTAGCGCGAGGTGCTCAACCTCGCGGAGAGCAGCTCATGCGTGCTCAACACGCGGTCAAGCTTCAGGAATCCCGCGTTCCCCAGCAGCTTCGAATGGAACGTTCCTCCCTGGGCCGAAAGCTGCGCTGCCGCTGAAGGCACGGTCGGGGGAACGCACGGCGGCCCTCCCAAACTAGCGGGCGGACAACCCGGCACAATCGCCTGATCGCAGGCCGACCCGCCGATCCCCGGACTGACGCAGTCCGTCAACTTCTCGTAATCCCCTGGAAACACCGGCACCACTGCCGTCGAGCCGTTCAGAAACTCCACCACCATCGGCACGTGATAGATGTGCTGGTCGTATCCGGCAAAGAAGAACGTCTTATTGCGCTCGATCGGCCCGCCGATCGTGGCTCCAAACTGATGCTGTATGTTGATCGGATTCACGCCGGCAAACGGCGGCGCTGCGCTTCCGAGCGAACTGTCGCGCAAGTAATAAAAGGTGCTTCCGTGCCAACTGTTCGAGCCTGACTTGGTCACCACATTCACGACCGCGCCGCCCGACCGTCCCGACTCGGCTCCATAGCTGTTTGACGACACGCGGAACTCCGCGACCACCTCGTCCGAAAACTGGTAGGGCGAGCGATATCGCCCGCGCGCCTGCGCGAAGAAACCGTTGTTGTTGTCCGCTCCGTCAACCAGGTAGCTCGTGTTGTACCCGCGAATCCCGCCATAAGCCAGATCGCCATTCGATCCCGAACTCAGCCCGCGCGGATCCTGCGTCACTCCCGGCGTCAGCAGCAGCAGATCGGTGAATCGTCGTCCATTCAGCGGGATGCTAGAGATCGCCTGCTCATCAAGCACCGACGAAACCGCGGTCGGACTCGTCTCCACGCGCGGTGGCGCGCCTGATACCGTAACGGTTTCTCTCGGTCCCGCTACCGTCAACTTGAACGTCAACTCCTGCGCGGCGCCAACTTCCACGCGAATCACCGGAGAAATCTGCGGCGACATTCCTTCCGCTTCCGCGCGCGCCGAGTAATTCCCCGGAGGCAACAGGTCCATCACAAACCGGCCGGCGACATCGGTGGCCGTGTAATAACGCACTCCAGTCTCCACGCAGATCGCGACGATATCCGCATTCGTCACGACTGCGCCTTGCGCATCGAGCACGCTGCCGCGCAGCGCGCCTGTCGACGCATCCTGCGCCCAGGCGACCGCCAGGCCGAGGATCGCCAGCGCGAGAATGCCTGGCGCGAAACTCAGCGGAAACAGGAATAGTCGGAAGAGCGCAAAACGGGAAATCTCACAGATGGAAGCCTGAACGAATCGGCTGTAGCGGCGCATGCGAATCCCCTCGTGTCCGAGACTCGGAATCGGAGGGGATTCCAGAAATCCTAACGTCTGTATAGCAAAACTGCGCTGCCGCTGAATGTGACCAGCGCACTCGAAAACTGTTCGATTTCCTTCAACCATTTCGGTAACGGTGAAAATCCCTTTATGGACTGGGTCACAGATACCGATCTCGCAGACCCCCTGGTGTCGATCTTCATAGAATCAGAGATTTAGGAACAATTCCCGCCAGATCTCTGATAAATAATGACTTACCCGTAAAATATTCATTAATCGATAAGTCAGCGGCCATTTTGGGCTCCGCGGACACGGGGGACAAGGGTGCACACTAGTCGCCGTTTTCAAAGCCCCCAGAACCTATGGAAGAAAGGCGGCTGAGAAATCCGGCAAGGCCGCTAGGCGAGCGCAAACCGAAATGCTCTGACAAGAACCAAAAGGGAACTTCATCCTTACCTAAAGTAACCACCCACGTCCGATGTCCCGCGCCCCGCAAAGCATTGTTTCCTCAGGCTTCCTCAGCCCCATGTGCAACTCTTTTCACTTTGGCAAACATCGCTTGCAGCGCAAGCAATTGATAACACTGTGCAATTAATTTGGCCCCCTCATTGCATTTTAGGAAGGCATCGGGCGATCCCCTCACCGAAACGTGAACCGAAGCAAAGTAAGTTGGAAGTAACTTCAGTAACCAGAGGAGGCTGCACCCATGAAATGCAACCGGAGAAATCAGAAGGGGTTTTCGCTCATCGAGCTGTTGATCGTCGTCGCGATCATTCTCATCATCGCCGCCATCGCCATCCCGAACCTGCTCCAGGCTCGCGTGGCCGCCAACGAAGCCTCCGCCGTTGGATCTCTCCGCACCATCAACACAGCCGAGATTAGCTACTACAGCAGCTATCCCACCGTTGGCTTTGCGCCCACGCTGGCCGCGCTCGGCGGCACCAACTGCGCGGCGCCTGACCAGACGCAAGCCTGCCTCATCGATAGCTCACTCTCCTCCGGCAGCAAGGGCGGCTACAGTTTCAATTCCACCGGCATCGGCACCGCGCCAGTTGCCGGGTACTTCGCCGTTGGATTGCCCAACCCGGGCAGTGGCAACCGCAGCTTCTGCTCTACAGAAGATGCCGTCCTGCACTTTGATCCGACGGGTGCCGCCATCTCCGACCACGATTCCTGTGTCGCCCTTACTCCGTTGCAATAGCCTCCGCATTCCCAATCAGGATGCCCCACACATCGCGCTCTCTGCGATGTGTGGGTTTTTTAGTGCACCGGGGCTAATATAGAGAACAGGGGATGGCATGCTTTATCTCGAGCACAGACCCGATCATCCACTCAGCCAGTTCGTCTTGGCCCTCTGGTATGCACGAGGCGCACAGCCTGACCACCGGCGAGAGCGGATTCTGCCAACCGGGCGCTCGCAGCTCGTCATTAACTTGGCTCGGGATTTCATGCTGGACTGCACCGAGGGTGCAGCCGATCAGCGCTCTGCGCCCGCACTACTGGTCGGCCAGCGCTCCGTCTACGAAGTCGTGTCCACATCTGATTTCGCCGACCTGATCGGCGTCGTGTTCGCGCCCGGCGCTCTGCCCATGCTTATGTCAGATCGCGCCGACCTGGTCAGCAACCGAAGTGTGGCACTGGATGAACTTTGGGGCGGAGATGCCGAAAGGCTGCGCGCTATTTTGCGGGAGGCCATATCTCCGCAGCAAAGACTAAAGATATTCGAGAAGTTCTTGCTCGCCAAGTTACGCCAGCCGTTGGAGAACGGGCGCTTCTCTGTACATCCGGCGGTTGAGTTTGCCTTGCGCCGGTTCGCACAGGCCCCCGGGGTCGCAACGGTCTCCCGCATGGCAAAGGACACCGGCTGGAGCGAACGCCGTTTCTCGCAAATCTTCCGCGAGCAGGTTGGGTTTGGGCCAAAGGCCTGGTGCAGGATACAGCGATTCCAGCGTGTTATGAAGCAAATGCAGTCATGTCTCGAGATCCCATGGGCCGAACTGGCCGTGGAGTGCGGCTTTTACGATCAGGCACATCTGGCCAACGAGTTTCGCGCCTTCTCCGGAATCGACGCAACTACCTATACAGCGCGGCAACATCAGGTGTGGCACAACCACGTCAGGGAAGATTAACGGCCGAGTGGGTTGCCGCCAGGGTCGATTCCCCCGATTGCCGATTTTTCCAAGACGGCAAGAACCTCACCTGCCAAGATTGCCCTGAGGTTGAAACCTCGAGGAGGATGGCAATGACAATGGTCGCAACGAACACGAAATCCACGATTATGCCGACCCTGCGCTACAAGGACGCACCGGCCGCTATCGAATGGCTGTGTAAAGTGCTCGGCTTTGAGCGCCACGCCGTCTATGCCGGGGCCAATGGAACAATTGATCACGCGCAATTGACCCTCGGTGGCGGCATGATCATGCTCGGCTCGCAAAAAGACGACGCGTACGGAAAGAACTTCAAATCGCCGCGCGACTTGGGTGGCTTGGAAACGCGAAGCACCTACGTGGTCGTGAGCGACGTCGATGCCCTTTACGCGCGGGCGCAGGCAGCCGAAGCCACAATTGTGCGACCGCTCAACAACACCGGCTACGGCAGCCGCGAGTTCGGCGTCAAAGATCCGGAGGGCAATTCCTGGAGCGTAGGCACCTACGATCCCTGGGCCGAGCACGAATAATCTGCGTTGTCTACCGCCTCGGCGATCCATCCCCGCGTTTCCGGCGCGAATCGTTTGCTACAGGAACGAGATTCGCGCCGGGACGATGGTGCGTGACTGACAGCGGCATTCTGCGTCGGGTGCGGGGCGTCATTTCGCCGGGGCCGGCGCTGGCGTTGCCGCCGGTGCCGCCGGCTTCGCCCCAAAGTCCACCTTCGGAGCTTCGCGCGATCCTTCTGACGCCTTGAAGTATGCGTCGTTCTGCTTATATCCGGCAAAGCCGGCGTAAATATTGTTGGGGAACTGCAGGACATAGGTGTTGTAGTCCTGCAAAGTGTCGTTGTAGCGCTTGCGCTCGACGGCGATGCGGTTCTCGGTGCCTGCCAGTTCATCCTGTAGTCGCATGAAGTTTTCATTCGACTTCAGCTGCGGATAATTCTCCACCACTAGCAACAAGCGCCCGAGCGCGCCATCCAATTGCCCGTTGGCGGCAATCTTGTCCGAAGGCGTCTGCGCCGAAAGCAGTGCCGACCGGGCCTTCGCAATGTCGCCGAAGACCGTCACTTCCTGCTGCGCGTACCCCTTCACCGTTTCGACCAGGTTCGGAATCAGGTCCGCCCGCCGCTGCAGCACGATATCCACCTGCGACCAGGCCGCCTTCACCGCTTGATCCTTCGTGACCAGTGTGTTGCGCACGCCCACGTACTGGCCGAAGCCGATCAACGCGACCACCACCAGAATCACGACCACCACGATTAAACCCTTCATCTCATTCTCCTAAGCAAGAATCACAGAAAAGACTTCTGCCGTTTGGCTTTTACCTCTTAAATCTGACCTCTAACCTCTTACCTCGAACTTCTCAGTCCAGCATCTCATCCACCGCCGCCGTAATCCGCTCGACGGCCTTCAAATACCGCGCGAACACATCGTCGACGTTCATCGTCTTGCGATCCACTTTGCGCTCGCGCAAATCGAACAACTGCAAAAACGCGCCCGCATCGAACCCGGTCCGCGACGCCAGTTTTTGAACCGCCTCCCGCTTCGAGGTTGCCGGCTCGCCCAGCGCAATCAGCGCATGCCGCGCCAGCGTGGCAAACGCCGAAACCGACCGCACCAGCAGCTCCCACTTCGCGTCCTCGTCTCTGGCCACCACGAGCAGCCGCTGCCGCAGCAGGATGGTCTTCTCGCGCAGCTCATATTCCACTTGCGCCCGATGAAACTTCATCGGAATCTCGAGCCCCTTCAGCAAATCCTCGCCCCAAAGCACACGGTAATTCTCCCGCATATCGAGGAACTCAATGGAGAACACATCCGCGCCCCGCCGCAGTTCTTCGGCAGTCATCAGCAGCGGCGGATGATGTTTCTGCTTCGCCCACCACGCCACGGCGGGAGCCACCGCCGCAATCGCGGCAAACGACGTCTCCCCAAGCACGAAGAGCAGGTTCACATCGGAGTGCTCGGGAACATAATCGCCAGCCGCCGCCGATCCATAGAGGATCGCCGACTTCAAGTTTCCGCCCATCGCGTCCCGCACTCGCCCGACAAATTCAGTAATCAGTTTTTCCGGAACCATAGGATCGCTCCACTCAAGCCACTACGTCTCGTTCTGAGCTTCTACCAGCTCCCGCCGGCCCCGCCACCGCCCGTGCTACCGCCGCCGAACCCGCCAAAGCCGCCGCCGCCAAAACCGCCTCCACCGAAGCCGCCACCGCCCCCAAATCCGCCGCCACGGGAACCGCTTCCACCTCGCATGTTGCTCATCAGCAAACCCCACAGCAGGCCCGACCAGAAAGACCCACTGCCCCCGCCGCCGCGATATCCCCCGCCGCCGCGGGAAATAGCCCGCAGCACCGCAAAAATGACCATGATGATCACGATCACCAGGAAAATCGGGGGCCCGTTCGAAATGGCCGGGCGCTGTGCCGGCTCCTGCATTCCGGTCAGCGTCACCCCAGCATCCTGGGCAATTACGGATGCTACTCGCGTCGTCACCAGCGTTACGGCGGCGTTGTAGTTGCCGGTGCGCAGAATCGGCACCATCTCCCGTCCAAAGCCGCCCACCTTCCCATCCGGAAGAATCCCCTCGAGCCCGTAACCCACATTGATCCAATACTTGTGATCCTGCGTGGCCACCAGGATCAGCACTCCCCGGTCGCTTCCCTTCTTCCCGATTCCCCACGCCTGATAAAGGGCCACTCCATAATCAACGGCCTCCTGCCCATCCAGCGACTTCACCGCCACAACCGCAATCTGCGCCTTCGCCTTCTCATCCACCTCTCGGCAGAGCGCGTTCAGCTGCGCGACCGTCGTCGAGTCGAGCACACCGGCAAAGTCATTGACGTAATTCGTGGCGTGAAGCGAAGAGATCGGCTCGGCCGGCGCACACAACGCCACCGCCGCCACAAACAGCGCAATCTTTAGCAGGAATTTCACAGAGCAACAGATTGTACAGGAGGAACATGAACGGCAGCAGTATGACTGGTCGCGCCTTTGGCGATGAGTAGACCTTCAACCGCGTCCTTGCTGACCCGCTGCCGTGCCGCAGGAGGAATTGGGGGCACTTCTTCAATCTGACTTCTTACTTTTGCCTTCCCGTTCTGCCCGTGGGATACTCGCCTCAGGTAGCTCCCCACGATGACCGCCCCATGTGACGCCCCGGTTTGGCTGCGCAACGTCTTGCCCGATTCCATGAGCCTTGACGATTGCCGCCGCTTCTACGCCGAAGAGATCCAATACGCCGCCAACCTTCGTTCGCAAGTGCTCGTCGACGCCTTCGCCCGCGTGCCACGCGAGAACTTCCTCGGTCCGGGTCCCTGGCAGATCGGAGTCGCTGACCTCGCCACAGGCCGCGCCGTCGACTACCAGACCACCGCCAGCGCTGACCCGCGACATCTCTATCACAATGTCACCATCGCGCTCGATCCATCTCGGAATCTCTGCAACGGTCAGCCCGGTGCGCTGGCATCGTGGATCAGCGCGCTCGATCTTCAGCCCGGCGACCGCGTCTACCACCTTGGCTGCGGAGTCGGCTATTTCACCGCCATCATTGCGGAAGTCGTCGGACTCACCGGCAGCGTCATTGCCTGCGAAGTCGATGCTCCGCTCGCCGCCCGCGCGCAACAGAACCTTGTCGGGTATTCGAATGTGACCGTGCACGCGGCCGATGGAGCATCTCTGGACCCCGGCGAATGCGACGCCATCTTCATCAACGCCGGAGTCACTCATCCTCATCCAATGTGGTTGGAACGTCTGGCCGAAGGCGGACGCCTGCTGCTGCCGATCACCATCCCGATGGGGCCCGGACTCGGCAAGGGAATCATGGTCAAAGTCGTGCGCCAGAACAGAGGCTTCTCCGCCAGAATGGCCAGCTTCGTCGCCATCTATTCCTGCACCAGTGTGCGTGACGCTCAGCTCGAGCCGCTGCTCGGGAAAGCAATGTCTACCGGTGCCTTGTTCAAGCTGAAGTCGGTGCGCCCCGAGGCCCACGACCCGTCCGATACCTGCCTAGTCCACAGCAATGCCATCTGCTTGAGCGCTGCCGAGCCTACGCCGCATTCGGCCTCCTAGAACGCGGGAACCAACTGACGATTGGAGAAGGTTGTGACCTCTGCAATCTGACCTCTAACCTCTGACCTGAATTCACGGCCCACCAACCACTACCAAAGAAGACCGCATTCCCGCAATCGCCCTTCTTCCATCTGCAATCCCTCCTTCCCTTCGCTATACTTCTCCAAACGCCATCGCCCTATGAATCCCGCGGAACGCTCCCTCTCCGCCAATCTCGATCTCTTGCGTGCGATCGCGGTCGTGCTCGTGCTCGCCCAGCATTTGGCCCGCCGCATGTACGTCGAGAGCTTCGCCGGCATGCCAACTTCCTCCTGGGGCGTATTCGGAGTTCTGCTCTTCTTCGTTCACACCTGCCTGGTGCTGATGTACTCGATGGAGCGCAGCCGCCTCACCGGCCGGCAACTGCTCGCCAACTTCGCCACGCGCCGCGTCTTCCGCATTTATCCGCTCAGCATCCTCGCCGTCCTCACCGCGCTAGCCTTGCATCTTGATTCCGACATCAACGGCATTCGTGGCCTGTCGCACGGCCAGTTCCCGGGCATCGTCAGCGCCGCTTCCAATCTGCTACTGGTGCAGAACCTCACCTACGCGAAGTCCATCGTCAATGTGCTTTGGTCTCTGCCCTTCGAGTTGCAGATGTACGCTTTCCTGCCGTTCCTGTTTCTCCGGATCCGGCGAAGTTCCGCGTCCGGTGCACGTCGCAACATGACATGGCCGCTCCTCGCGCTCTGGACCGCCAGCGTCGGCATGGCTGCGGCTCAGCCACACATCCCACATTTCGGCCGCCTCTCGATCCTGCTCTTCCTCCCCAACTTCCTCCCCGGAGTTCTTGCCTATGCGCTGCCTCACCGCCCGCGCTTTGCCAGCGCTCTATGGCCCGTCTTCATTCTTCTGCTCGTAGTCGTGTATGCGATCCGCCCCATTCTCTCCACCGGATGGTTCCTCTGCCTCATCCTCGGATTGATGATCCCGCGCTTCCGGGAAATCCAATTGCCCTGGCTGCGCTGGATCAGCAATCGCATCGCAACGTATTCCTACGGCATCTATTTGTCGCACCAGTTCGCTATCTGGACCGCTTTCGGCGTACTCGCTTCTCATTCGCTCGTGGTCAAGACTCCGGTGCTGGTCGTGATGTTGGTCGCGCTGCCTGTGGTTTTGTACCACGCCATCGAGAAGCCAATGATTGGCGTTGGAGTCCGGTTAGCGGCGCGATTCTCCGAGCAGGCACGATCTGGCGGAGGCATGCTTCCAGTTCAGGCACCTCTGCAATCTGATCTCTAACCTCTGACCTCGCCGCGCTCTGCAAGCTCTTCGCGGTCGTGGTATTTTGACTACTCAGCCATGATTCGATCCCACAAAGGCATCACTCCCCAGTTCCCGGAAACCAGCTACGTAGACGAATCCGCCCAACTCATCGGAGACGTCATCCTCGGCGAGCACTCCAGCATCTGGATGAACGCCGTCCTGCGCGGCGATGTCCACGAGATTCGCGTCGGCCATTATTCCAATATCCAGGATTGCAGCATCCTGCACGGCATGAAAGAAAAGTACGGCGTCTACGTCGGCGATTACGTCACGGTCGGCCACAACGTCGTGTTGCATGGATGCCGCGTGGAAGACCGCTGCCTGATCGGGATGGGCTCGATCATTCTGAATGGGGCCGTGATTGGGAGCGGCTCGATCATCGCGGCTGGCACGCTGATTCCAGAGAAGACGATCGTCGAGCCGAATTCGTTGTGGGTTGGTTCGCCGGGAAAATTCAAGCGCCGTCTGGAGAAGAACGACGAGGACATGATTCTCCGCTACGCGGAAAATTATCTCGGCTACAAAAAGCAGTATTTGCTGGAGAGGAAAGAGGGATAGCTATTCGCTGTTGGCTGTTGGCTGTTCGCGATTTTTGGGTCGGGGCGAAGACCCCACTCTGTTCGGTCTTTTAAAGTCAAAGACTTAGAGGGTGAATGGCGCTAGGTCTTTGAGGAATAAGGAGTTAGTTGTAAAGTATTTGAAAATCAATAAGATAGGTCGAGATTTTGACTGGAATTCTTGTAAATTATTTATAAATCATTAGTTTAGACACGAGCTGGGTCACAGCATTTCGGAATTTTTCCCGAGAAATCTTGTAAAGTATTTATAAATCAGCCGTTTGCGCACTGGCCACTGGCTACTGGCAACTGAATGATCAAAGCACCCCGAGGAACGCGCGACCTTCTTCCGCCCGATACCGCGCTGTGGAATTTCGTCGAAGACACCGTGCGCGAAGTTTTCCGCGCCTACAACTTTCACGAAATTCGCACGCCGATTTTCGAGTCGACGGAATTGTTCGCCCGCGGCGTGGGCGAAGAGACCGACATCGTCGCGAAAGAGATGTTTACGTGGGAGGACCGCGGACGCGCCGAGAGCGATAAAGGTCAATCGTTGACCCTCCGCCCCGAAAACACTGCCGGCATCGTGCGCGCCTATATTGAGCACAAGATGTGGGATCGCGGGCTGAACAAGTTTTTTTCGATCGGGCCGATGTTTCGCCGCGAGCGCCCGCAGAAAGGGCGCTACCGCCAGTTCTACCAAATCGACGCCGAAATCATCGGCCCCGCATCCGCCGGCAGCGAATCGCCCGCCCGCGACGCTGAAATTCTCGAACTCCTCGCCACGCTGCTCGACCGCGTCGGCATTAAGGGTTGGACGCTGGAACTGAACTCGGTCGGCTGCCCCGCCGACCGTGCTCGCTTTAACGAAGCCTTGCGGAAGGCGCTCGAACCGGTCGTGGGCAAGATGTGCGCCGACTGCCAGCGCCGCGCCGTCACCAACCCGCTGCGCGTCTTCGACTGCAAAGTCCCCGAAGACCAGCCGATTATCGAGACTCTTCCGCGCATCAGCCAGTTTCTGGACGACGGTTGCCGCACGCACTTTGAAGAAGTGCAGGCGATTCTCAAGTCCGTAGGCGTCCCGTACACAATCAACGACCGCCTCGTCCGCGGCCTCGACTACTACACGCGCACCGCGTTTGAGTTCACACACGGCGCGCTCGGCGCACAGAATGCGATCCTTGGCGGCGGCCGCTACGACGGATTGTCGGAAGCGCTCGGCGGACCTGCGGCTCCGGGAATCGGCTTTGCCATTGGCGAAGACCGCCTGGTGTTGTCGCTGAGCAAATCGGCGGAAGAAGTTCTCCGCGCTCCCGATGTTTACATTGCTCCGCTTGGCGCTGGCATGAATCGCGAAGCGGCGCGACTGGCCCGCGAACTCCGCCGCGCCAAAGAAGGTCTCGTCGTCGAACTTGGCGACGAATCTTTTCGCCTGAAAAAATCTTTCGAGGCCGCCGACAAGGGTAAAGCGCGCTACATCCTCATCGTCGGTGAAAACGAAGTGAAGGCCGATGCGTTCGCGCTGAAGCATTTGGCGAGCGGCGAGCAAGTCACGGTGCCGCGCGGCGAACTCGCAGCCCGCATCGCCAGGGAACGCTGAAATCCAGAGAGCAGTCCGATCCGCGTCACGAATCGGACTGCGATATCAAAACAGCTCCGCCCGCTACGGCTTGGGCTCGGCCTTCGCGGCCACCTTGATATTCTTCGTATCCTTGCCGTCCATGATCAGATTCCAGTTCGTGCCATCGCCCGACATTTCGAATTTATAGCTGTACTCGGTTGGCGAGAGCACCTTCTCTACGTAGCGGCTCTTCATCGTCTTGTCGCCCATTTTCATCTCGCTCGTCCACGTCCAAGTATCGCCATCCACCGTTCCCTTGGCATGGACCGCTTCGCCCTGGCTGTCGAATTCGTCGTAGGTGTAGACCTTTTCCTGTGGATCGTAACCCAGGAACGCGATCTCAGTGCCATTGCCCTGCGGGGTCGTGTAGGTGGCGTGGTTTACCAGAAAGTATTTGCCCTCCATCCATTGCAAATGCTCATGCAAGGTCGCCTTTCCTCCCTTTCCCATCGGTCCCGGCTTCACGTCGCCCACCGAAGTCCAGTTGCCCGCAAAATACTCGAGCTTCTTCAGTTCCGGCGCCGGCTTCATGTTCTCCATTTGCGCGAATGCCGCGCCCGCCACGAAAACACACAGCAGCAAAACCGCACACGTAAATCGCATACCCCACTCCTCCTTATGATGCTCTTGGGATGGCCCCAAGGCTCCGCGGGGAAATAGTAGAAGCATCCCGGCACAAGGTCAATTCGCGCGATTCGTCGGTAGTGGCTCCGATGAAATCTCTACCACCAAGGCCACGAAGGAACACGAAGGAAATCCATAGAAGAACGCCCCTTCGTGATTCTTCGTGTCCTTGGTGGTTCGTTCTTTTCCAAATCGAGCCGCTGCCGATTCGGCACTGGCATCGGCGCGCAAGCCATTTATAATTTTCAATCATTCATCATGCGCAGTTCCGCTGGCTGGTCCAGCAACAAAAGGCCCAGCAAGAAAAGGCAAACACGTGCTCGATTTTCTAGGCGATCTTCGACGAACTCATATGTGCGGGGCGCTTCGCCTCGCCGACGCGGGCAAAAAAGCTGTCCTCATGGGATGGGTCAACCGCCGCCGCGACCTCGGCCAGATTATTTTCGTCGATCTGCGCGACCGGACTGGCGTGACGCAAGTGGTCTTCAGCCACGAACTTGATCCCGCCATCCATGCCAAGGCGGAAGAGCTGCGGAACGAATATGTCATCGCGGCCATCGGCACGGTGAAAAAGCGCGACGCCGATACTATCAATCCCAACGTGCCCACCGGCGAAATCGAACTCGTCGTCGAGGAGCTGCGTCTGCTCAACGTCTCCAAGCAGCTTCCCTTTCTGCCCAGCGACACCGTGCTCGCCAATGAGGAAATGCGGCTCAAGTATCGCTATATCGATCTGCGGCGCGAAGCGATGCAGTTCAATATCGAGCTGCGCCACAAAGTCGCGCTCGCCATCCGCGACAATCTGGCCTCGTGCGGCTTTTTCGAAATCGAAACGCCGTTTATGACCCGCTCGACGCCGGAAGGCGCGCGCGATTATCTCGTTCCCAGCCGCGTGCAGCCCGGCATGTTCTACGCGCTGCCGCAATCGCCGCAGCTGTTCAAGCAGATCCTGATGATCTCCGGCTTCGACAAATATTTCCAGATCGTGCGCTGCTTCCGCGACGAAGACCTTCGCGCCGACCGCCAGCCCGAATTCACGCAGATCGATCTGGAAATGTCCTACCCCCAGCCCGAGCGCGTGTGGGAGACGGTAGAAGGCTTTCTGGTTGCGGCTTTCAAAGCCGCTGGCCTCCACATCAAAACGCCCTTCCCGCGCATGGATTACGACGACGCCATCCGCCAGTACGGCATCGACAAGCCTGATATGCGCCTGCCCGCCTTCACCGGTGTGCGCGACTGCTTCACGCCAGAGGAGCTTCAATCGTTAGCCATAAACAAAGACCTGCCCGTGATCGCCCTTCGCATTCCAAACGTGGACGAGCTGTCCAGAAAAGAGCGCGACGACATCAAGCCGCTCTTCATCTCCAAGGGCGGAGCGCGCGCCTTCGAAGACTTCAAGCGCATCGAAAACAAGTTCCCCGAGGCCGCCGCGAAAATCCGGGAGAAGATTCGCGCGAACACTGGCGCCTGCGAAGCCGCTGATCTCATTGTCCTCGTAGTCGGCTCTGCGCAGGGCGCAAAAGACGACCACCCCGCCGGCAAGCGCAAAGTCACGCCCGCGGAAATGGCCATCTACGCCTCGGCCGGCCTGCTGCGCATCGCGCTTGCGCAGAAATACGCCGACCGCCACGGCATTTTCAAAAAGACCGGAGACGCCGCCAAGGACTACCGCTTCCTCTGGGTCACGAACTTTCCAATGTTCGAGTACGACGAGGCCGACCGCCGCTGGGTAGCCGCGCATCATCCCTTCACCTCGCCGCACGAGGAAGACATGGACAAGCTCGAAACCGACCCCGCCATGGTGCGAGCGCTGGCTTACGACGTGGTGCTCAACGGCACCGAGTTGGGCTCAGGCTCAATCCGTATTCACCGCCAGGACATTCAAAGCCGAATCTTCCACGCCCTGGGCATGACCGAAGAAGAAGCCCGCTCGCGCTTCGGCTTCTTCCTAGAAGCGCTAGAGTACGGCACGCCTCCCCACGGAGGAATCGCCCTGGGCCTGGACCGAATCGTCATGATCCTCGCCGGAGCCGAAAGCCTTAGAGAAGTAATCCCCTTCCCCAAAACCGCCGCCGCGAAAGACCTGATGATGGAAGCGCCAACGCCGGTAGCAGAGGGGCAGTTGCGCGAGTTGGGCATTGGCGTGGTGGTGAAGAAGTAGGACCCCACATATGTTCACAACGCCTACGGCACGCTAACCGTCACCGCCGCGGTTGTTCGTCCATACTGATTCGTCGCATAGAGGGTATAGGTCGTGGTGGCAGTCGGGTTCACGGTCAGGCTGGTGCCGCGTACTGCGCCTGGCCAGGGCGAAATGATGTTGTAAATCGAATTGCTCGCGCTCCACGAAAGCGTCACGCTCCCTCCGGAAGAAACGTGGGACGCTGAGGAAGTGAAGCTCGCAATCGTGGGTGCAGCGCCCGCCGGATAATTCGAGTTGGTATAGACGGGATTGATTTGCACGACCTCAAACGCCGACGAGGGCACGGACTTGAGTTCGTCAATTTCCGCGGACCAGCGGCTGTCCGAAACTCCCGTGACGAAGAGCGAGCTGCCGTTGTCGGCAAGGATGAGGCCGTAATGCTTCATCGCGGTAAGAATGGTCTGAGTGTTTGCGGAAAATCCGGAAATGTCATAGCCCGACTTGAGCCGCAGCCGCATGCCCATCGGTGGAGAGGAGAGATCGCTGGAAGTTGCCGCATCGTGCGAAGCCGGAGGCGTGAACGCCGCGGAAGTATGCGGCAAAGTGAAACGAAACGCGTGCGAAATTTGTCCCGAAGCGGCTTCGTCATAGCGCACCAGCCCAGGAAAAATTGGCAAGCCCGCTGCATCGGCTGAGGTCCACGTGTAAGGACGCTGCTCGTTGCCGAGCAGATCCCACACCGCCGTGGAATCGGCGTTCCAGCTGCCATCTCCGTTTACCGAGGCATTATAGAGTTCGTAGAGAAAACAATTGCTGTTGTCCAGCACGAGCACGTGTCGGTCTCCTGTGCTGCCCGAACCGCCTTCCACTGGCGCATTTGCCGGAATCGGCATCGGCCCCGGATCGCTTTCGTCGGGATACGCGCCCAGGTTCACGTTGACCAGATTCTGGCTTCCATCGACAACAACGTAGGGAATTCCGTAGGTAGGATCTGTCCCCCAGTCCGGATGCATGTTCACCGATCCGACCCAGTTGGTCATGATCGACGCCGAATTCGGATCGACGGCCGCGGCGGAAATATCCGTGTTCCAAAGGCTGCTGCTGTTGAAGGGAACGAATCCGTTCAAACTCGCGGTCTGCCCGGGTGTCATCCCGTTGCACGCAAGATTGCCACCGCCAGGAGGAACTGTGCCGCCCCCTTCGTGAGAGGACCCTCCGCCGCAACCGGCCAGTGAGAGTGTTAACAGAATGGTAATAGTCAGATATCGGCCAGCCTGCGCGTGAGCGGAACGGTCGGCAAACATATACGGACAATTCTGGGCCGCAACCGGCGCGCGCGAAAGAGCGCCTTCGGACATGTCCGGTTTCCTTTTATGCCAGTGGTCAATTTCCTGGTTCGGAGCGCGGGTTCCCTATAGATCGCGATCTTCGGAATGTGCGGATTCGCGCCCAGCGGGCGGCGGCTGCCGCTGCCAGTTCGGCGCCCTACGCGTTCGCGGTGATCGTCGTCACTTCGCCCTGTGATTCCACCTACGGCGGCGCCCCCGCTGCCGGGCAATACTCCACTTCAGTTCGGCACTACGAAGGAGTTTGCATGGCGATGCCTGCGGTCATCTGGAGGAATCCCAAATCAATCAAGCGGCGGAGGCTTTGGAACAAGGCACGGCGCGACGAAACCTCCACCCTCTTCATCGTCGTGCGCTCGTGCGACCGCGAGACCGAATGGGAGGGCCTGCCCAACCTCGAGATGATCGAAGGCGGTTGCCGAGCCGCCGGGCGCAGCGCGGACCAACACACGCATTCGCGCGCCTGAGAGCATCTGCCTAAACTCACCATCTGGCCGGTCGCCACTCGATCGGCCGTCGGCCAAGCGCGGACGAATCACCGGCCACTAGCCACTAACCACCTGCCTCTGTCACACTAACTCGCGAACCCCATGGGCAAGATCCACGTCCTACCGGAACGCGTCGCTAACCAGATCGCCGCCGGCGAGGTGGTGGAGCGCCCTGCCTCAGTGGTGAAAGAACTGCTCGAGAACGCGCTCGACGCGGGCGCCACGCGCATCCGCATCAACATCGAGGCCGGCGGGAAGAAGCTGATTCAGATCACCGACGACGGCTGCGGCATGGTGCGCGACGATGCCATGCTCGCCTTCGAGCGCCACGCCACCTCGAAAATCAAAGACACCGACGACTTGCTCACCGTGGCTACGCTGGGATTCCGTGGGGAAGCGCTCCCCTCGATCGCCTCCGTTGCCCGCCTCCACCTTGAAACCCGCGCCGAAGAAGAAGCGGCCGGGACCGTCATTGAAATTAACGGAGGCAAGATTATCCGCGTGGAAGAAGCGGGACTGCCTCTCGGCACCTCGATCACGATTCGTGATCTGTTTTTCAACACGCCGGCGCGGAAGAAATTTTTGCGGTCGGAATCCACCGAACTTTCGCACATCGCTTCGCTCGTCACTCATTACGCGCTGGCCCATCCCGAAAAGCATTTCGAACTGCACTCTTCCACGAATGCGTTGCTGGTTGCGCCACCTGTGAGCGACCATCGCGAGCGCGTCTATCAAGTCTTTGGACGCGAAACGCTCGATCAACTGATTCCGTTGGCTGCCGTGCAACCTCTGGAGCGCACGGGCCTGCCGCAACCTCCGCCCTGGCGGCGCGATCCGGAGAAAGACGCCTCCCAGCCTGAGCCCGGCGAACTTCGCCTCCACGGCTTCGTTTCGAAGCCAGAGATTCAGAAGCTCAACCGCAATTCGATTTTCATTTTTGTGAATGGCCGCCTGATTCGCGACCGCCTCATCCAGCACGCGCTCACCGAGGCTTATCGCAATATTCTGCCGCCAACGGTTTATCCGGTCGTGCTGCTCTTTTTGGAAATGCCGGCGGCGGAAGTCGACGTCAACGTTCATCCCTCGAAGACCGAAGTGCGTTTCCGCCAGCAAACGGCCATCCACGACTTCGTGCGCGATGCCGTGCGCGAGACGCTGATGAAGGCCCGGCCTGTCCCGCAGTTCTTGTCGGAGATCAACGCGCAGCCCACGGCCAGTCCCGGCCTCACACCGGGCGCGCGCGGCAGCGACGGCGCGCACGCCCCGTGGCGAAATTTGTACGAACCCGCGCAAGGTGGATCTGCGCCCCTGCGCGACGAGGCCGGGCAGCCCGGTTTCGCGCTACAGCCGCTGCCGATTCCACCCGGCACCGCCCGCTTCGCCTTCGAAGGCGGAATTATGGTTGAGGCCAATGCCGCCGTCTCGCTGGCGCGCTCTCCCGAACCGGTGGTTCCCGATCATGGCTGCGCTCCGCCCATTGACCCCGAACCGCAGACGCCGCCCACGCTCGAATCGCTCCGCACGTTGAAGGCGCTCGGTCAAATTCGCAATTCCTTCATCCTCGCGGTCAACGAGGACGGATTATGGATCATCGACCAGCACGTCGCGCACGAGCGCGTGCTGTTTGAACGCGTGCTGCGCCAACGAGCGGCGCAGAAAGCGGAGAGCCAGCGCTTGCTGATGCCGCTAGTGATCGAGTTGACTCCGGCGCAACAAGCCGTGTTCAGCGAAATCGCCGCCGAGTTGGAGCACAACGGTTTTGAAGCCGAGCCCTTCGGATCGCGCAGCGTGGCCGTCAAAATCGCGCCCGCCGGTGTAGAGGCGGCGCAGGTCGAGCACATGCTCCACGAAATTCTGGAGCAGCTCACGCGCGAAGACCAGGCGGTGAATCTGGAGACGGCGAAAACGCGCATCGCCGCCTCAATCGCATGCCACGCGGCCATCAAAGTCAACATGCCGCTCGAGCAAAATAAAATGCAGTGGCTGCTGGAGGAACTGGCAAAGACCCAGCATCCCATGACTTGTCCGCATGGCCGGCCGGTGGTGCTCCGCTACACGATGACGGAGATTCAAAAGGCGTTCAAGAGAATCTAGCCAGCATTTTCGCGTGAAGTGCCGCTCCCGTAACTCAAGCCCCCATCCCGCAAATCCTATGTTCTAATCATCCCATGACCGAAGCCGAGCTTCTTCAGGCGCGTACGGCGAAGTGGCGGCTGGATGGCGAACCCATCCGGACGCTCGAGCAGGCTCGCGCTTTTCTCGATTCGGTCGGCTTCTGCCTGATGTATCCCACGCGGCCGGCCGTGCTGGTGCCGACTTTCGTCGGCGCTTTTGTGGGAGCCGACGACCGGCTGCCCCTGCAGCAGCACGCCTATGCCGATCCGCGAGCCAAGGAAGCGACCGACCTTATGGTGCGCACCCTTCGCGATAAAGCGGCCTACGAGGCTCCGTTCTTTGACGAGAACAACGCGTTCCTGGTGGCAGCGAGCGTGTTTCCTTTTTATTACGCTCTGGTCGGAGAACGAAATCCCAAGCATGCGCCCAAGCCGAGCGCGCGCTCGGGATATTCCCAGTTGGCTTGCGATGCCTTTGCCGTCATCCGCCGCCACGGGCCGGTTTCGAAAATGAAACTCGGCGAAATGCTGGGGGGAGCTCTTTCCACCGCCGGCCTCGACCGTGCCCTCGCGGAATTGTGGGCGAAGTTGCGCGTGACGCGCGTCGATTACTCCGAGGATGAAGGCTCCGTCTGGGACGAACTCGAGCGCTGGGCCCCCGACAAGGTGTGGGAGGGCGTGGGTGTTTCTACAGGCGAAGCGCTCTCGGCGCTGCTTTCGAAGTACCTGGGCTGCGTCGTGGCCGCGGAGCAGGAAGAAGTCGAGCGGTTCTTCTTGAATTTCGTTTCGCGCTCCCGTGTCAAAGATGCGATCCGGGCGCTTTTGGCGGCCCGCCAACTGGACTTCACGCGCATGGGCAGCAAGTCCCTGCTCGAACTCGCACCCAGGAAAGAGCCATTCGTATTGCGCCCGCGCGCCGCGCGGCTGCAGGGCTAAGTTCGGCAGCGAATTGTAGGCCGGAGACCCACTACGTCGTTCTAGTTTTCCGGTTGTCAGCCGTGTAAAATCGCCCTTCGCACGATGACCGTACCTTGCACACGAAAACTCATCATTGCCATCGACGGCCCGGCCGGCGCGGGCAAGAGCACAGTAGCTGCGCGCGTGGCGCGCAAGTTCGGCTACGTCAACCTCGAGAGCGGCGCCATGTACCGCGCGCTGGCGTTGAAGGCAATTGAATGGGACGCATCGTTCGAGGACGAGGCTGCTCTCCTCAAACTGGCGCAGGATTCGCGGATTGCCCTCGAGCCCACACGCACCGGGAACCGTGTCCTGCTCGACGGGTCCGACGTGTCGGCCCGCATTCGCGAGCGTGACGTGACCGAGGCTGCCTCGAAGGTTTCGGTCCATCCACAAGTGCGTGAATGGATGGTGGCGCGCCAGCGTGAAATGGGCCTCGGCGGCGGCGTGGTCATGGAAGGCCGCGACATCGGGACGAAAGTCTTTCCCGATGCCGATCTCAAGATTTTCCTCGATGCCGACCCCGTCATTCGCGAGCAGCGTCGGCTCGATCAGCAGAGAGTAAAAGGCAGGTCCGCCGAATCGATGGCGGCCGAACTCCGCGAACGCGACCGCCGCGACCGCACCCGCGCCGCCTCACCGCTCGTCCCTGCCGCCGACGCGATTCTGGTAGATTCAACCCATCTGAGCGAAGACGAAGTCGTCCGGCGAATCGAACAACTCGCCGAAGAGAGACTCACCGTGAAGAAGCAATAAATACCGTTCGATAGAAGCCTGCTACACTCTTTCTCCATATATGAGAGCCTCGAAAATCTTCAGCTATTGCACGCTCGCCGTGAGCCTGATCGTGGGGATCACCCCGGCGCAAACCCCGCCCGCACCCGCCAATCCATCGGCCGCGAGCGCCGCCGCTACGGACTTCCGCACGCCCGAAGAAAAGCATCTCCGCAACGTGCGCCAGCTCACCTTCGGCGGGTCGAACGCGGAGGCCTACTTCTCGGCTGACGGCAAGAAGCTTATCTTTCAATCCACGCGCGACAACCTGCAGTGCGACCAGATTTTCACAATGAACGTAGATGGCAGCGAACAGAAGATGGTCTCGACCGGCAAGGGGCGCACCACCTGCAGCTACATCTTCCCCCGCGGAGACAAGATTCTCTATTCCTCTACGCACCTGGCCGACGCGGCCTGTCCTCCGCGCCCCGACTTCTCCAAAGGCTACGTGTGGGCTATCTATCCCGGATACGACATCTTCACCGCCAACCTCGACGGCTCCGATGTAAAGCAATTCACCACTACGCCCGGTTACGATGCCGAAGCCACCATCTCCGAAGACGGCAAAAAGATCGTTTTCACTTCCACGCGCAACGGCGACCTCGATATCTATTCGATGGACGCAGACGGCAAGCACGTCAAGCAGCTCACACACGAACTGGGATACGACGGCGGCCCGTTCTATTCCAAGGACCGCAAGTGGATCGTCTACCGCGCCTACCATCCCAAGACCGATGCCGAGATCTCCGAATATAAAGAGCTTCTCAAGCAGAATCTGATTCGTCCCACCACGCTCGAAATCTGGCTCATGAAAGCCGATGGCAGCCAGAAGCGCCAACTCACCACGCTGAATGCGGCCAGCTTCGCGCCATCGTTTTTCCCCGACGGCAAGCGCGTTATTTTCGCCACCAACGTGGGATCAACCGGCGGCATGGGCAATTTCGAGCTCTACACCATCAAAGTCGATGGCACCGGCCTCGAGCGCATTACCTACAGCGACGGCTTCGACGGCTTCCCCATGTTCAGCCCCGATGGCAAGCAGTTAGTGTGGATTTCCCATCGCAACGGCAAGCAGCCCCACGAAACCAATGTGTTCATCGCGGATTGGGTAGAGTGAGGAAAATGCAGAAATGCAGAAGTCAGATTGCAGAAGTGAAACCGACTCTAAAATCTCAAACTGACGATGTCTTCCCACTCTCGCGCAACAACTGCTCCTTGATCCTCCCCGGCAGCCGCGAGCTCTGCAAGATTTCCCGCAGCTTCGGCGCCGAAATCCCACGCGCAAATGCCAGGGCGCGAGCGAGCGAAAGATATTCGGTCCGCAGCAGCGCAAGTTGCACATCGCGCCGATAGGACCACTTTGTGTGTTGCGCCACTGCGTGAATAAACGCCGAGCCCGCCTCCGAATTCACCACGGCCCGTACAACGAATGCTTCCGTTAGACGCGCATTTTCGAGCGCGGCGCGCATGATGCGCTCTTCCGAATCCAGCAGCAGCGCACATGCAATTCTTCCCGATCCCTGCCGCGCCAGCGTCAAGCGTTCGCCGAGCGTGACGGTCTTCAGCCGGCCCGCCAAGGTTTCGTCTGCCGTGCGCTTCACATCCCCCGGCACCGTCGCCGAGAGCGCCACCTTCATCAAATCGAACGTGTAAAACTGACGGATCAGCGGCAGCGAAACATGCCGCGGCGCCTGCGGATGCGATGCCAACGCAATCTTTATCTGGCGCAGCTTGACGAGCGCCCTATTCTTAGCCAGCACCTCGATCACCTCGCCCGCCAAATCCGCGCGCTTGAGCAGGGCAAGAGCGAGATCGGCGGTAAGCGCAGGATCGGCGGCGGCGCTCAGCAATTCCTCGCGGACCGAGCTGTGGACAGCTTCTTCCACGGGCGGGCCGCAGGTGCCCACCGCAGACATACTCACTGAAGACGTGCCTGTCGAAACCTGAGCCAACCCCCGTTGCTCGTCCTGGTCACTCACTGAGATTCAATCCTTGACGAATTCAACTCTTATTGGCGCGCCCCGCGGCCCGAGCGAGCGCGAGCGCTCCCATCGCCGGATCGACGAACTCATCCCGTAACTCGATCCCCGGATAGCTGCCCTTAAGCTGATTGTAAAAAACGCGCCGCACCTCCGCCGACTGACGAAAGACGCTCCCCGTGGTGGCCACTGGGACATAGGGCGGCCTGGGCGCAATGCGCGTGAGCACCATGGCAACAAGCGCAGCTAGTTCGGTTCCCGCGCGCGTTAGAAGCTCACGTGCTAACAGGTCACCTTCCTCCGCCGCCCGGAGGACCACCGGAAAGAGCCGCGGGAATTCCGGAGGCGGAGTCGAGTTGGCATACAAAACCAACGCCTCGAAGTCGGCAAGCCGCCAGGTTTCAAGAATGCGCGCAGCTAGAGTGCGGCCAGCAACAACGTCCGTGGCGGGCGCGGTTTCCGATTGCTGATCGCGAGCTCGCAAAACGGCTGAAACTGCCTGCCTCCCGATCCACTGCCCCGAGCCTTCGTCGGAAACGGCGAACCCCCAACCGCCTGCCCGTGCAGCATGCCCTTCGGCGTCACGTCCCAAAGCAATCGAACCCGTGCCTGCGATTGTGATGACGCCCGGCCCCGAACCGAACGCAGCTTCGAGAGCAATCAACGTATCGCCCACGACCTGGATGCGCACGGGAGGAAGTTCCGGATCAAGCTCAGCGACGATAGCCCGAAGTTTGTCGGCGATCTCCCGTCGCCCCGCTCCCGAGGCTCCGATACAAACGGCGCAAATCTCATGCGGAGCTATCTTGGCCGCAGCACAAACCTGCCGAATCGACGCATGCAAAGCTTCGCGCGCCCGCGCCTCGCCCACCCGAACCACATTGCTGCCCCCACACACGGCCCGTGCGAGCACGCTGTTTTCGCCGCCCAGCACACAGCGGGTTTTCGTCCCTCCGCCGTCGATTCCGAGATAGTAGGCCATCGCGCTAGTTCTAACACAGGTTCGGCGGCCACCTCTGCGCGCGGAACATGCTTGTACAATGCCCACAAACAAGCATGCACACGGGACTGAATCGCATCGACCTGTTCATCGTCGCGGTGTATCTGGCGGGCATCACGCTGTTTGGCCTGCGTTTCCGCAAGCGCCAACGCACCATGCGCGACTATTTTCTTGCCGATCGCGACATTCCCTGGTGGGCGATCGCACTTTCCATCGTCGCCGCTGAAACCAGCACGCTGACCATCATCAGCATTCCTGGGCTCGCCTACGATTCCGACTTCACTTTTCTCCAGCTCGTGATGGGCTATGTCATCGGCCGCGTCATCATCAGTTTTGTCTTGCTCCCCCAATATTTTCGAGGCGACCTCTTCACCGCCTACCAGTTCATCGAGCGCCGTTTCGGCTCTCACCTCCGCACGGTAACGGCGGCCATCTTCCTTGTGACGCGCGCCGCTGCAGAAGGTGTGCGTGTCTACGCGGTCTCAATCGTCGTCTCCATCGCCCTCGGCACAGGCGAGATAACCTCGATCGCGATCATCACACTGCTGACTCTGATCTATACGTTTGAGGGCGGTTTGGCTGCGGTCATCTGGACCGACGTAGTGCAGACCTTCATTTATGTCGGCGGAACGCTGGTCGGCCTGTTCACCATTCTTCATCTGATCCCCGGTGGTTGGAATTCTGCGCACGCCCTCGTCAGCAACCTAGGCAAGTTTCAGGTTTTCGATTCGACGTTGGCAGCGCATTGGCCGTTCCTCAATTTCGCAAAGCCCTATACGCTTTGGGCGGGCATTATCGGTGGCGCGTTCTTCACGACGGCCAGCCATGGCACCGACCAACTGATCGTGCAAAGGCTTCTTGCCGCCCGCAATCAACGCCAGTCAGTCACGGCCCTGCTCGCAAGCGGAGTCGCCATTCTCTTCCAGTTCGCATTGTTTCTCTTCGTCGGCGCAATGCTCTACGCCTACTATCAACGTCCCTCCCCTGCCTTCGGACGAGCAGACCGGATTTATCCCACCTTCATCGTCACCCGCATGCCGCCCGGAATCGCGGGACTGCTGATTGCCGCCATTCTCGCCGCCGCCATGTCGAACCTGAGCGCAGCGCTGAATTCGCTCTCGTCAAGCACGATGATGGACTTCTACGTTCGCTGGCGGCCAGAATCAAAAACAAAGGCTGGTACAAAGACAGACGACTCCCGACGTCTGCGCCTCGCCCGGCTGGCCACGCTCGCCTGGGCGCTGGTACTATTCGCCCTCGCCGTACTGGCCCTCCATCGCGTAGGCCGCGTAGTTGAGGTCGGACTGCAAATTGCCATGCTCGCCTATGGCGCTCTGCTCGGCGTTTTCCTTCTGGGTGTTCTGACCAAACGCGCCAACCAAAGCGGCGCCATTGCAGGGATGATCGCCGGCCTGGCCCTCGAACTCTATCTCTGGAGATATTCCCAGGTAGCATTCACGTGGTGGGTCCCGATCGGCACCTGCGTGACATTCGCGATCGGATATTCCATGAGCACGTTGCAGAGGGCAAAGCCGTGAATCCGATAAACCCGCGCCCCGAGCTAGCCCGCGACCTGAAGCTCTCCCACGCTGGCGCGGTCGTAGTAGGCACCATCATCGGCAGCGGCATCTTTCTCGTTCCGCAGGAAATGATGCAGGCCGTCGGCTCGGCGCGTGTCGTCTATCTTGCCTGGCTCGTGGGCGGATTGCTTTCTTTTTTCGGCGCGCTCACCTACGCCGAGCTCGGCGCTATGAAGCCGCAAGCCGGCGGCGAATATGTCTATGTGCGCGACGCCTATGGACCCTTGCCAGCCTTTCTCTATGGATGGACCTGGTTCCTCATCGCCAAGCCCGCTTCCGTCGCAACCGTCACCACCGGCTTGGTGCGCACACTCGCCACCTTTCCCGTTTTCGCATTTTTCTCGCACCCATGTTTCTCGGCTGGTTCATTCTCGGTTAGCTATGGCCAGTTCGTCGCCATCGCCGCCGCGATCTTCATTACCTGGCTGAACTACATCGGCATTCGCAAAGCGGGGGAATTTCAGTTCCTCTTCACGCTTCTGAAAATCGCCATCATCCTCGGCATCGTCGCCGTCGGCTTCAGCTACAAAAATGGAACCTGGTCAAATTTCTCCACTACCTTCACCGGCGCCAAGGGCGGGCTCGCCGGCTTCTTTGCCGCTCTAGTAGCCGCGCTCTGGGCTTACGACGGCTGGAACGATCTCAACATGGTGGCGGGCGAAATTCGCAATCCCCAGCGCAACATTCCACTTTCTCTGGTCTGGGGAGTGGCGACCGTGGGCGCACTCTACGTCCTGATCAATGCCGCCGTGCAATATGCCATGCCCGCCTCTGCCGTCGCCGCCTCGGCGCGTCCTGCCGCCGATGCCGTCGCACTCGTCCTCGGTCGCGGCGGTGCGACCCTCGTCTCAATCGGCATAGCCGTTTCCATGCTCGTCACGTTGAACGGCACCATCATGAGCGGTGCGCGCGTCCCCTTTGCCATGTCCCGCGACCGATATTTTTTCAAAGCGATTGCCGAAGTGCATCCACGATTCCACACTCCATCGGTGTCGCTCATAGTCCAATGCGGATTGTCCATCGTTCTGCTACTCGGCGGAGGCAATTTCCGCCAGTTCTTCTCGCTCGCCATCTTCGCCGAGTGGCTCTTCTACATGATTGCCGGCAGTACGGTCTTCGTTTTCCGCAGCCGCGATCCGCAAGCCGACCGCCCCTATCGCGTGCTCGGCTATCCCGTCGTTCCCGCTTTGTTTATCGCGGCTTCAGCCGTCCTGCTCTATTACACCTTCACCGACAATTTCCGCTATTCCGCGGAAGGATGTGCCGCCATCCTCGCCGGCATCCCGGTTTTCTATTTTTTCGCGCGCAGGCGTGGGCCGGACACTCAAGTAACCAGTAATCAAATCAAAGGCTAGATTGGTTACCAAAGGACACGCGCAGCCGACACGTTTACCCGCCCCCCAAACTGCCCTACCTTGAAGACTCCAACCCTGAGCGTTCTCCCCATGCTTAGGTCCCCATTTGGAGCCAAGGGATGCCTGTGTCCGATCAAGAATTTCATCTCGGCTTGTTGCCGGAAAAGAAGTGGAACTGGCGCAGTTTCGCCGCGAGTTACGGCCTTGTCACCGCGCTCGTCGTGTTCCTCATTCTGCTCGGCATCCTCGTGCCTGATACGCTGAAAGTTTTGCCCAATTATTACGTGACCGAACTCATTCCGCGGCCATCGCTCAGGCCGGAAAAGCTGCCCAAGGCGAAGCCTCTGCCGCATGCTAAATTGCTGCCGCCGGAACCCGTGTTTAAGGCGCCCAAGCTGGTTGTGCCGCAAGAGGTCCACGCCACGAAGCCGCAGCCCCAGCAAGAGATTGAGCCGCCCAAAGTGGCTTTGAACAACTTTGCTCCTGCCGTGCTCAAGCCGATCCCGGGAGGCGCGCGCCCGGCCTTGATTCACACTGGCGATTTTCAAGGCAGCTCAGTAACGCCAACCGTCAATGCGCCGATACAAAAGGTGCAGACGGGCGGTTTTGGCGACCCCAACGGTTTGAAACCCAGCGATAACAGCAAGCCCAACGGCAAGCTGATCGCGTCCGCCGCCGGCTCGTTTGACTTGCCCGTCGGCCCCGGACAAGGCAACGGATCTGGTGGCGCCAAAGGTATCAAGGGAGCGGTAGCCAGCGCCGATTTCGGCGACGGCATCGCCACTCCCGGACGGGGTGACGGACGCAGCAGCGGCCGCGGCAACGCCACGGTGCAAAGCTCCGGTTTTGGCACGCAGCAAATCGCACAGAACGTGCCCCACGCTCCGCGCATGGACACCGGACCGGCGACCACTGCCGTCGAGATCACCTACAAGCCGAATCCGGTTTATACGCAGGACGCAAGGGATCTGAAGTTGGAAGGTGAAGTTCTGCTCGAAGTCGAGTTTTCCGCGGGTGGGCAGTTGCACATAAACCGCGTTGTCAAAGGCCTCGGCCACGGACTCGACGAGGCTGCCATTTCGGCTGCCAACAAAATGCGCTTTAAGCCCGCTATGCACTATGGGCAGCCGGTCGATTCGACCGCCATCGTGCACGTGGTATTTCAACTGGCGTACTGAAATTTTGGAGATGAAGTTATGCGCAATACGAAATTGGTGGTTTTGGCTCTGCTCGCGCTGGCCATGACGATGACGGCAGTTGCCGAAAAGAAACACCCCGTAACCGACGCCGCCACTGCTCAATCTCAGACCGATCAAGCCCAGACCAACATGGCGCCACCCACCACCATGGATCAGGTCGTCGACCGCGTTATCATGCGCGAGAAAGCTCTGGTCAAGTTTCTGGCGCCGCGCACGCCCGTCGTCGAAACCTATTTGCAGGATCTGACCCAGGATCCGCAGATGGGGCCGGTTCCGCAGAGCGACCATTATTTTCTCGGGCGCATGGATCTCAGCGACTCCATCGACCGCGAAGACTACCTTGCCGATAAGGGTAAAGCCAGCAAGGATAGCGACGAAGGCATGGAGAAGCGCCTTCTGGGCGGCTTCACCAAAATGTTCAAGTTCCAGTATCAGCCTCTCGGCTTCTCCTGGATGATCTACGCCGACCGCAACGAGTTTGACCGCCAGCATTACGATTTTCACTATGCCCGCCGCGAATTCCTGGGCGACGTGCGCTGCCTGGTTTTTGACATCCTCCCCAAGAAAGACGCCGGCGGCCACGGGCGTTTCATCGGCCGCATCTGGGTCGAGGATAAGGACTTCAACATCGTCCGCCTCAACGGCACCTACGCCCGCCCCGCGCGCAACAATTACTTCTTCCACATGGATAGTTGGCGTTTGAATTTGACTGAGGGGTATTGGATCCCGTCTTACATCTACAGCGAAGAAGGCGACTTCACCGCCGGAGCCAAGAACAAGATCGCTTTCAAAGCACAAACCCGCATGTGGGGCTATAACCTGAAAGCCTCCAGCGCCAACGAAGAACTCACGCAGATTCGCGTCGATAGCGTAAAAGACGAAACGCCTTCCGCGCAGGATGCATCGCCTCTGGCGGCCGAACGCAATTGGCAGCAGCAGGCGGAAGACAACGTGGTCGAAAGGCTGGAAAAGGCCGGCCTGCTCGCCCCCGAAGGCGAAGTCGACAAGATTCTGCAAACCGTCGTCAACAACATCGAGATCACCAATAACATCGACTTGCCGCGCCCCGTCCGCACGCGCGTCCTGACCACTTCCCCGCTCGAAACCTTCAGCGTGGGCAACACCATCGTCGTGAGCCGCGGGCTGATCGACGTGCTTCCTGACGAGGGCAGCTTGGCCATGGTCCTCTCGCACGAACTGGCGCACATCGTTTTGGGCCACAACCTCGGCAGCATGTATGCCTTCAACGACCGTATGCTGTTCTCCGACGAAGGAACCTTCGCCAACCTCGGCTTCAAGCACATTCCGGAAGAAGAAACAGCCGCCGACAAGAAAGCAATCGAGATGCTGAAGGCCTCGCCCTACGCACAAAAGCTCGATTCCGCCGGCCTGTTCATCAAGGCCCTGCAAGCGCGCGCCCCGCAATTAGCTGCTCTTCTGCAGGCTCACCTCGGCAACAGCATGTCCGAAAATGGCACCATTACCCGCATGGCCGCGCTCGCCAACGGAGCGCCGGCGCTCGAATGGAACAAGCTCGATCAGATTGCCGCGCTGCCCTTGGGCGGCCGCGTCAAGCTGAATCCCTGGGATAACAAAGTCGAGCTGATCAAGGCGCAGCCGGTGGCCATCACCTCGGCGCGCGACAAGATGCCGTTTGAGGTCACGCCGTTTTTCCCGCGCCTGGCTCGTTATAACAGCGTAGCCAGCACGCCGGCGACACCCGTGCCGCCGACGGCCGCCACAACCGCCGCCGCCAATCCCACGCCGGCAAACTAGGCCGGTCCACAAGTTGAAGGAAGCGCAGGCTGGAGCCGGGAGCAATTCCGGGTTTCAGCCTGTGTCTTATTTGAGGCACAACCCAGAAACCTTAAGCGAAGCTTTGTAAGTGCGCGGCTTCGATCCAGCCGCAAGAAAATGTGCGCAGGCCAACCATCCACAACAGCAGAACAGGAAGACTAAGGACGCATCCGTGAATCAACAGCGCCGGAGAAACGACGGCAACGACCCGAAACAAATAGAGGCAGACGACAGCCGTAAAAAGTGTGGCACCCCATACCCCTGAAAGAACAATCGGGACCGTCAATCTGCCGCTGCCATCCCTTGCCTTGTTCCACTCACCAGCGATCCGCCCCCCAATAAATCGATCAAGAAGAACCAGCATCGGCAGAGTCGCGATGGAGAGGTCCTGCATGTGGAGGTGGTAACTGATCAGAACAGTGGTCAAGATAGCGATCGAATAAATCAAACTCCACTCTCCCTCGCCCCGTGTTCGCAACACGATCCATCCCGCCACGCCCGCGACAATAACCGACGCCACAAAAATAATGGGAAGGATCGTCCCCATATCGACCCGGGGCGCGAGCCACCATTGCAACAGCCCGCGAAGATTCGGCATGTACTGAGGCGTAAATCCCCAGGGCGTCCTGCCTTCCTGCACCCGCAGCATAGCCAAGTAATCGGACATCAGGCTAGGGCCTACCATCGCCATCGATACCCCAAACACGGTTATCGCCCCGACAGCAAATCCCGCCAGCGCCCGCCATTTCCCCTTCAAGCAGAACACAAAAAATGCGATCGAGCACGCCAAATGAAGCTTGAAGCAAGCCAGCGCCAGCACAAACCCTGCCAGGGACGCCCGCTTCGCGTCCATCGCCCGCAAAGACACGACCACCAGCAGCAGAAATATCAGCGAGTCCTGTCCCTCGCCCAGAACGAAGACAACGGGATAGAAGGCGAATAAGAGAAGTGCAATCGCCACTCCCGTTGCTTCCCTAAGTGCTCGCGTGTAAGGCGTCAGCAGCCAGCCAATCAGAAACACTAATCCGACGTTGATTAGCGCCCACGCAATCACCGCCGCACGATAGGCCAACCGTGAAACCGGCCAGTAATACAACAACTCGAATGCCAGATGATTGAACGGCAACAGCCCCGCGATTTTAGTCGCCGGATAAAGCCGCGTTTGGGCCCGCTCTTGCGCGTCGAACTGATAGAGATCGCGTCCTTCGCCCGATCTCACCATCTCCACCCCGGTCATGAAGATTCTGAAATCGCTGAACGCCGGATCATGCGATAGGTACCAGAGCGTCTGTTTTCCGCTGATCCCTGCCGAAAGAAGGCAGAAGACGACGAGCAAAGCGCGGGTCACGCCACCCATGCGAAAATTGGCAACTTTAGACGGGGAGGTCTCCGCGTTCTTCGTGGCAGCCCCGTATTCCTCGTCGCTCAAGGGTTTCTCGACTCTCAGTTAGACCTCCCTAAAAGTGCTCCCGCAGCTCGGCGAATTTCTCCACCACCACCAGCCGCTGCGCCGCCGGCGCCGCTGCCAGCTCCTCGTGCTCCAATATCCACGTATTGTCGTGCGGCACAAACACCGCGTGCAGCCCCGCCGCCAGCGCCGGATTGATATCCGACTTCGGACTATTCCCCACCATCCACGTCTCATCCGTCGCCAGCGCATACTTCGAAATGGCCGACCGGTAAGTCGCTTCGTCTTTCTCGGCCACGATCTCGACCGCCGCAAAGTATTCTTTCAGCCCCGAGCGCTCTACCTTGCTCGCCTGCTCGGCCGGGTTGCCCTTCGTCATCAGAATCAGATGATGCCGCCCGCTCAGGTAGTCGAGCGTCTCCGGCACGCCCGCAATCAACTCTACTGGATGGTCGGCAATCTGGTGGGCAAAACTTCGAATCCGCTCGTGCAGCGCGGGAGTCACTGGCTCGACCGAGAGCTTCTCAAAGGTTTCCACCAGTGAGTGCGCGAAGCTGTGCAGCCCGTATCCATGTTTCACAATCGAGTCGCGCTCCACGTCGTTCAGAACCAGCCGCACCTCTTCGGGCGAGTATTCCCGATGATCGAGGAACGAAATAAATCCCGCGATCGCCCGCTCGAAGTAGACGTTGTTTTCCCAGAGCGTGTCATCCGCATCGATGAGCAACGTCTGCGGTCCGTTCTGCTCCCACATGCCCTCTATGATACCCGCCACGCCGGATGAACCCGAAGGAGAGCCCTTCCGTAAATGTGGAGCGACGGGCACCCCGCCCGTCCCGGCTCTGTCCGCGGTCAAAGATGCGCTCGCCACCACGTCGACCTCCCCTGCTACAATCGCTAGCTCCATGATTCAAGGGAACTTCCCGTTCCACAGAAACGTATCTAGCATGTGCTGTTAGGGTTCGGCGCGTCCGGCCGCTATCCTTGCAGCGGCCGATCGTCGGGGTCAACGGACGAGCTTGCGGAGTCTGGTCTTGGAAGAAGCCCAGGTTGTCGGATTACTGGTCCGTCGCTGCGTTGGGGGGGATTCCGCGGCCTGGGAAGAGATCGTTCAGCGCTACCACCGGCGCATTTACAACGTGTGCTACCGCTTTGCGGGCGATGCCGAAAACGCGCAGGACCTGACGCAGGAAGTTTTCATCAAGATGTACCGCACCCTGAATACCTATGACTCCGGTAAGGGCGCGTTTATGACCTGGGTCACTACCATCACGCGCAATCTGCTGGTGGACCACTTCCGCAAGACCAAGGGCGACCGGCTGACGGATTCGATCGACCAGCCGGCTTCTGAGCACGAGGACGCGCAGCCGTTAAGCGCTCAGATTGCCGACCCGGGGCTGCCTCCGGATGCGGCCGTTGAGAGCCGGGAAACGCGGGAAATGGTGCATTTGGCGCTACAAAAGCTGTCTCCGGAGCTGCGGGAGGCGGTGATTTTGCGCGACCTGCAGGACATGGACTACCGGGAAATTGCCACGGCTCTGAGGGTTCCGGAGGGGACCGTCAAGTCAAGAATTAATCGCGGGCGCGCGGAACTAGCGCGCCTTCTACAACGTACCTATAGGCAGGTGATTTGATGTCAGAGGAAAGCAAACACGGAACCCCCAACCCACCCGGCCCAGACCGGGCCGGCAGGGACACCCAGTTAGCGTGCTCGGAGTTCGAAGCACTGCTGACGGATGCCCTGGAAGGACAGTTGAGCGACGCGCGCAAGACTGGCTTCGACGCGCACCGGCGCGTGTGCGCCATCTGCGGACCGCTCTTCGCAGACGTGCAGGCTGGGCAGCAATGGCTGCGCTCGCTCGAAGCGGTCGAACCTCCACCCTATTTAGTGCACAACATTCTGGCCGCTACCACCGGAGTGGTGAGCACGCGGCTGGCCCCAGCTTCGGCGGGGGCGAGAACGACTCCGTTGGGCGAACGCGCGAGAGAGTGGTGGGATTCGTGGTTTGCCCCAGTCACGGCGTTTGTTCGCCAGCCCCGGTTTGTGATGTCGTTCGGGATGATCTTCTTCACGTTTTCGCTGATGGTGAGCGCCGCGGGTGTGAAGGCTTCGGATGTGGCGAAGATCGACGTGCGGCCCTCGGCGCTGCGGCATGCTTACAACAGCGCGCAGATCAAGGTTGTGCAGTACTACGACAACATCCGGTTCGTGTACGAAATCGAATCGAAAGTCCGCGAACTGAGGCGGGCTGCCACGCCAGCCGAGCCGAGCGCGGAGCCAAAGAAAGAAAATCGCGGCAACGGCGACACCAGTGGTCAACCCGACCAGAGACAGGACCGCAACTACTCGCAGGAGGAGAGCCAGACGGTATTCGCTGCACTGGAGCTGCCATCCGATGAAGTTCCCAGTGGACAGGCCGCGAGTCTCGAGCAGCCAGCGGGTGCCCCACTCATCGCGAAGTTTGCGATGAGTGGGATCGCGAGCGAGCTTGTGAATGTTCCGAGCTCGCAGCTCGTGGCTCGTAGCTTTGTCCCCAACAGGAGGTTTGTATGAACTGCGCCTATCATGCTGATCAGTCAGCAGTGGCCTATTGCCGCACATGCGGGAAAGCGCTGTGCGCGAACTGTACGCGTCCGGTGCGGGGCGTGATCTATTGTGAGGATTGCCTTGGCGCTCGCATGGCAAGCGGCGCGCCCGCGGCGGGAGTCGTTGCCGGGACACCCGGAGCTGCACCGGCAGGAACGTGGACTCCAGTTGCGCCGCCTTCGGCGCCGCCTGCGATGCCCGTTGCTGCGAGCAGCGGTCCTAACCCCACGGTGGCAGGAATTCTTGCCGGATTCTTTCCCTTCGGCGTGGGACCGGTTTACACCGGGCAATACGCCAAGGGGCTGGCGTACCTGGGCATCTTTGGACTTTTGATCGCAGGCATTAGCAGCAGCGATCATGGCGGCAGCGAAACCCTCGGGGTGATCTGTGGATTCGGGTTGTGTTTCTTCTGGGTTTACCAGATCATCGACTCAGTTCGCAGCGCCAGGGCCATTCAAGCGGGCTTGCCTGCTCCCGATCCCTACGGTCTGGCGGCAACGTTTGGCGCGGGCACGAAGGTCGAGACCAGCAAGATTCCAATCGGCGCGATTGTGCTCATCCTTCTTGGCGTGCTGTTTCTGCTGAGCACGCTTGGCGTCGAGGTTGGGCTTGACCGTTTCTGGCCGCTCATCTTGATCGCGATCGGTGGCTGGCTCTTTGCGCGCAACTTTGGTCTGGCAGGTGCTGGACTGTGCACGTGCCAGTGCGCACGCTGCCGCGCGCGCCGCGCGATGGGACCGGCGGTGCTGGTCACGATTGGGTTCCTCTTTTTGTTTGAAACGCTCGGCAGGGTGGGCTTCCACCGCACCTGGCCGATCCTGCTGCTGGTAATCGGCGGTGTGAAGCTGTTCCAGGGCAGCGCGTCAACCGAAGGGCACGTCGCTGTTCCGCCGCAGACCACGCCAGTGTCGCCCGCGGAAGTGATTCCGCCTCCTCCGCCGGCTCCGCCTGTGCCGCCATCTTCTCCCAGTGAGGTGAACCGTGGCTAATCCAGTAATGACGCCGATTCCGCCCCAGCCGCCTGTGCCGCCGCGGCCACGCTCCATTGCCGGGGCGATTGTACTCATCCTGCTCGGCATCATGTTTCTGCTGGGCACGATGGGGATTGCGAACTGGCACGGGCTCGGCATTTTGTTCGGAAAATTCTGGCCGCTCCTGCTCATCCTGTGGGGCATCATCAAGCTCATTGAGCACGAGCAGTGTAAGCGCGCAGGAGTGCCGGGCCGCGGCATCGGCGTGGGCGGTGTTTTCCTGATTCTGTTTGTGATCACGGCAGGAATGATTGCCACCGGAGTTTCCCGCGTGGATTGGGGTAACATTCGCGACCATCTTCAGATCGATGACAACGATTTCAACGACATTTTCGGCGGTTCCACGTTCGATTACAGCGGCGACCTGACCAACGATCTGCCCACAGGAGCCACGCGCCTGGAAATCAACGACGATCACGGAACTGTAACCGTCAACGTGTCCGACGACAAGAAAGTGCGCGTTTCCTGGCGGAAGAAAGTTCACGCTGAAAACCAGCAGCAGGCCGACGGCTATAACAAGAAAACCGAGGTCACGCTGGCGGCAGCCGGCAAGGGCGTAGCGCTAAGCGCTAACACGCACGCAGCCGGCGACAAGGGCGTCAGCACCGATATGGACGTCTATGTGCCCCGCGAGATGGAAGTGTCGATCGTTTCCCGCCACGGCGACGTCACGGTCAACGGCATGGGCAGCGGAGTTCAAATCAATCATCAGCACGGCGAAGTGAACATCAACGACCTGGTGGGCAGTGCGGCGCTCACGCTGGAACACAGCGCGGCGCGCCTGCAGCACGTAAAGGGAGACGTGACCATCCAGGGCCACTTGAACGAGGTCGATGTTGAAGACGTGGACGGCACCGCGCATCTGGAAGGCGAGTTCACGGAGAGCGTGCGCCTGGTGCGCATCAGCAAAACCGTGGATTTCCATTCGTCGCGCACCGACATGGAGTTCTCGCGTCTGGATGGGCGGCTGGACCTCGATTCCAGCGACCTGCACGCCGATTCGCTCACCGGGCCGATGCGCCTCACGACGCGCTCGAAAGACATTGCGCTCGAAGGCTTGTCGGGCGACCTGCGGCTCGAAGACTCCAATGGATCGGTGAATGTCAGCGTGCAAAAGCCGGGCAATATTCAGATTGACAACCACAAGGGCGACGTTCAGCTTGCCGTTCCCCCGAAAATCGCGCTCCAGCTCGAGGCGCGAACACGCCAGGGAGATATTCAGAGCGACTTCGAGGAGATCAAGGCCGAAAGTCACGGCAGAGAGGCGAGCGCCAGCGGCTCCATTGGAAGCAACGGTTCGCACATCGCCATCAATTGCGATCATGGAGACATCGAAATTCGCAAGGGAACGGTAGCAGTCGCGCCGCCGACGCCGCCTGTGCCTCCGGCAGTTCCGTCGCCATCGGGCAAGCCCACAAAAGCCTTGCCCGCGCCCAAGGCGAAGCCCGTGGAGAGCGAGAACTAGAGAGGTAGCTTTCAGTTCTCAGTACTCAGATGTCAACTCGCAGCGGTGGGAGCACACCTCAGGGGCCGAATCGTTGCGCCGCCCGCGCTCTTGCCCTTGCGGCTTCTTCTTCCCGGTTCTTTGGCGGCGCAGTGGTTTCAAGCGCGCGCAGAAAACGCGATGAAACTCCCGCAATCTCCTCAACCGCCGCCAAAAACGCGGCTTCATTGGCTTTCGACGGCTTGGTAAATCCGCTGATCTTCCTCACGAATTGCAGCGAAGCCGCTCGAACCTCGTCCTCGGTTACAGGCGGATCGAAATTGAAAAGCGTCTTGATATTCCTGCACATGGTCGACCCCTGAGATTCTGATTTTGCCAGAATACTTCAGAGCTTGTCGTTTTCGTAGATGACATCGAATGACCGAATGCCGGTCGTAAGGCGTTAGCGCCAACGGCCGATCCTCCGATAATTCGATCATCACGATGCTCAGGACTGGTATCCTTTACGTTCCCGGTGAGGAGCACTCGGCATGTTTGAGGATCTTAAGGGCAAGACCGCGGCAGTTTTCGGAGTCGCAAACAAGCGGTCGATCGCTTGGGCGATCGCGCAGGGATTGCACGCGGCCGGCTCGAATATGGCCATTACCTATCAGAACGAACGCATGGAGCAGGAGGCAAAGGATCTGATCCTCTCGCTGCCGGGCGCGGAAGCGTTCATGTGCGACGTTTCCAAGGACGAGGAAATTGCACAGCTGTTTGAAAAACTCAAGGAGCGCTACGGCAAGCTGCATACGCTGGTGCATAGCGTGGCATTCGCTCCTCCGGAGGAGTTGAAGGGCGATTTCGTGAATACAACGCGCGAAGGCTTCCGCATCGCGCACGACGTGAGCGTCTACTCGCTGATCGCGGTGGCGCGAGCCGCGGCTCCGCTGATGGAAGACGGGGGCAGCATCATCACCATGACCTACTACGGGGCGGAAAAAGTTGTGCCCAATTACAACGTCATGGGTGTTGCCAAGGCGGCGCTGGAGTGCACCGTGCGCTACCTGTCCTACGACCTGGGCCGCAAGAAGATTCGCGTCAACGCGATTTCGGCCGGGCCAATCAAGACGCTGGCGGCGCGCGGCATCTCGGGGCTGGGAGACATGCTGAAATCGCACGCCGAGCGTGCGCCGCTGCAACGTAATGTGGAAGTCGCAGAAGTAGGCAGCGCAGGCGTGTTTCTGGCGTCGGATGCGAGTTCCGGAATCACGGGTGAGACGATCTACGTGGACTGCGGTTACAACATCATGGGGTTTTAGGCCTTGCGACATGGGATCGCGGACTAGAGGTCCGCGCGGGATTGGTCGGCTCTCGAAGATTAGAATTTTCACACACTCCTTTAAAGCATCGAGGCGGATCTGCCGATTTAGCTAAGTGGTGCACACTTCTTTTTTCAGTTTCGTTCAAACCGAATTTTCCTTTTCCGCTAGTGCGTTTGGCATCTGTGTACGGAGAGCAGGCTTATGAATCCAGGTGTTGCAGTACCGGGTGGATCACCGCTGCCCGCAACAGGCTTCTGGCGCTCGCTTTTTCGGCAGGAAACAGGAGCCGCGGTGGCAAACGAACCGCTCCGCTGCGCGGTGCCTGTGCTACGCGATGCTGAGATCGCGGCCTTGTATTATGACCGCCGCATGGGCGGGGATTTTTACGAATTCCTGCGGGTGGGGCCATCGCGGGTGCTCTTTACGCTGCTGGACGTGGCTGGGCGGCACGACGAAATTCGCCAGACTCTGCTTGCGGCGCAAAGCACGTTTCGGACTCTGGGGCCCAGGCTTTTTGGCGGAGAGGACTTCAACGAAGCAACCGCCATGATGAAGCTCTGCGGCGAGATGAACAGGACCATTCTCGAGGGCGGAGTGCGGAATTGCCCAGCGTTCATTGGTTGCTACAACGAAGATCTGGGCACGGTCTGTTATGCCAGCGCGGGCCACACACCGGCTCTGGTGCGCGACCACGGGGGAATTGCACTTCTGGAAGCGACCGGATTGCCGCTGGGCCTGTTTACCCACGCACCGCAAAGCGCTGCGACGTGCGCGTTGGCGCCGGGGGCCGTGCTGTTAGCGGTGTCGCGCGGAATCGTGGAAACGGAATACGCGGGCGAGGAATTTGGACTCGACCGGACGATGAGAGCCTTCGAGCGCGCGGGCGCTCTGAGCGCTCATGGCCTGTGCATGGATATGCTGCAGGCGATTCAGAACTTCACGCGGACGGCTCCCACGCACAACGACGTGACCGCGCTGGTGCTGGCGCGCACGGCGTCCCGGAAAAGTCTATAGAGCGCCGCGGCTCGCGGAGACGTACCAGCCTTCGGAGACAAACTGCCGGATGGACGGCTCCTGAATACCTTCCTGCACGCGCAGTTCATCGTTGAGAAAGTGATAAGAAAGCCTGGCCGCGGCGCGGTCCACGGAATCGATCCGAACACGATTGCCGTCGCGGTCGGCGCAGAGGAGGCCAACTGCGAGATCGGCGGCGGTAACTTTTCTGATGCTAGCTCCGAGATTTAGCGGCACTTCTGTTCGATGCTTGAAGATGAGCACGCGACTCCGCCGCGCGGCTGCCGGACTTGACTCCATACGGGTTGCAGGAATCAGGGGTTAATATTTTCCGTGAAAAACCGCCTGATTGATGTCCGGCCAGAACTCTTTTAGTACGTTGAAGACTCCGTCGAGGCCGACCTGCGTTCCCCATCGTTGATACGTTTTCACCCAGGGGTTGTATTGTGCCGGGTAATACACATTGCCGATGCCCGCGGCCGCTCCGGCCCCCACCACCTCGGAGAAATTGAAGGTTCTGTTCCCAGCGTTAGTCCTGGTGATGAAGAGCCGGCTTACCGCATAGCCGCCCCGTTTAATGAATCCGCCTTTACCTAAGGTGTAGTATCTCGGGTCTTCTCTCGTTGCCGCTGGCACAATCGCCTCCGTCATGTAGTTCTCGATGGTGCCGTCGACAAAGAGGTGCCAGTAGTATTTGCCGTAGCCCTCGGCGCCTTGCCCAAAGGAGGGCTGTGATTTGCCGGCCAGTGCGATTCCCGCGAGCCCTCCCACGAAAATGACATCGGAGTAGTCGAATGTATCCTGGGTCGCCAGCCAAAGTTCGTTCTTGAAACTCAACGGCGGCAACTCCGTGTTAGCGCTGACCGCGCGAAAATTCGGGATGATCCCCAGAATCCTCTTGGGTTGTTTACCAAACTGGTCGTTGGGGTTATTGGCATCCGCCGGGTTGATCGCGGGTGTTGGCGCATCTGGCAGCGAGGATTTTCCATCCGATGCTGAGCTCGCCTGGTGAAGTTCATCGGCAGAAAGCGAAACATCGTTCCGCCCTGACTCTGCCATTCCGTCCTGGTAGTGTGCGCTCTTGGGCCCCTGGGCTTGAACCGACGCTGCTCCCAAGGCTCCCGCTAGCACTAATGCCATGCAAACCGATCCAATCGCTCTCAAATCTCCTCCCAGATGCATTTTTTGCGAGCTCTATCTGCTTTGCTTTTCTATCGTTTTTCGCTCACTTTTAAGCTTGGATTGCTGAAACCGGCGTTTGGATGCACGCTGCGGCAAAAAGCGGGTAAGTGTGAATTCCGGATTGGCAATGGTCAGTTGCTTGCCTTCGCCAGGTGGCGGGCATGTCTCCTCTGCAAATAGTGGTGAACATCGGGCCAAAACTCCTTGAGCTCGTTTCCGAAGGCGTCAAGGCCCATCTGGATTCCCCAGTCGTTGAGATTGTCATAGAAGTTCCGATCGGAGGCGGGGTAATAGGCATTGGAAATGGCAATCGCCGTGGCATTGCCCGCGAACTCGGGGATGTTAAAAGTGTGCGAGCCGGAGTCTTTTCGGGCGACGAAAATACGGCTGATGGCATAGCCAAAGCGATGCTCGAACGAGCCCCTGCCCAATCGAAAATAGCGCGGATCTATTTTCAGGATGGTGGGGTAAACGCCACCAACCATGATATTGCCATCCACCTGGTCCGTGAAAGCCGCTCCATATCGCTTCGCATACCCCTTCATTCCCTGTCCAAACGGCGGATCGGAATTTTCCGCCTGGCGGATGGCCGCCACCACACCGATTATCGTGAACTCATATGGGTCGAAGGAGCCCTTGGCCGCCATCGAGAACTTGTCTTTCCAGGAGACGGGCGCCACTTGCGACTGACCATCGACCGTCAAGTAGTTCGGCATCACGTAAAACATCCGGTCGTCTTTCTTCTTCTCCAGATCTTCATGAACTGGGCTGTTTTCTTGATCTGGAGAATTACTCTGCGCAGACGGTTGGTCCCCCGGCTTGTCCTGCTTCGGAGGATTGGCCGCGGACGGTTGTGCGGATTGGGCAAGGTCCGATGTTTGGGCCGGTGGGGCGCTTTGACCGGCGCAAACAGTCGCAAAGGACAAAATCGACACGCTCAGTATGCTTACAAGTGCGGAATAACCTAGTTTCAAGTTGATTCTGGCTCCAGGTTCAGTTGTTTGGATGCGCCGAGACCTTGTTGGCAGTCTGCTGTTGGCAGTCTATGCTCCGCAAACAGACTCTGCAGTTCCTTGTAGTATGCCAGCCTCGGTAAATCCTGGGATTCAACGGGTGGTCCGCCGGATTCTGCGCTTGGATTCCCCCAGTTCGTCCTCTCCCCGGTCCAGCGTAATTTCCATGTCCCGATCGCGTCGGAAACGCGAAAACTTCTCTCCCCACTCTATCAGCAAGATGCTGTCGGGAGCGAGCAGGTCATCGAGGGCGAGCGTTTCGAGCTCGCGCTCGGTATCGATACGGTAAAGGTCGATGTGGTAAAGGACGGCGCGAGGGGAGCGATACTCGTGAACCAGGGTGAAAGTTGGGCTGGTAACCTGGTCCCGAGAAGCAGCCTGGAACCCTTCGACAATTCCCTTGACCAGCGTGGTCTTGCCGGCGCCGAGGTCGCCGCGCAGCAGCACCACCATCGGGGGAAGAAGTTCGGCGGCAAGCGCGCGGCCATAGGCGATCGTCTCCTCGGCGGAGTGCGTAATGGTCGGGCTCAATACCGGGCTCATGGCAGAGAGAACGAAAGCCCAGTATAGCGAGAAGCCGCAGCGCAGTGGCCGTGTGCGTCAGAGTCCGTTCGATGCCGGAATACTATCCGAGCTCGAAACCAGGAACTGGCGATCAAACAACGAGTCCAGCGCCATCCGGAGCTTGCGGTGATCGTCGTCTCCGAGAGCTATGAAGCGGAACGGCTGCAGGCACGCGCTTTCAAACTTGCGCGTGGCGGGCAGCATTTCCGCCATGCCATGGATGGGACCGGCACGGGTGTGGAAGGCGATCTCGATGAAATCGCCGGCGGAAAGCTCAGTTTGGATGCGGAGCAGGCCGCCGGTGACGGAAAGGGATTGGAGTTTTGCGCGCGCACGCCGGCCGCTCTCGGCATGAATCGCAGCCGCAACGGATCCGTTGAGATGTACTCGGGGCGCACGCCGGGAGGCGTCGGTTTGGGGGAAATGGGACATAGCCATCATGAAATGTGCCACAGCCGGCCCATTCAGGGCAGATTACCAAAGCGCTTGTACAGCCTTCGCGGAAACAGTGACCAACCGTGCGCATTGGGTCTGCGATAATATCGGCAGGTAACGTCTTCGCTGGATCGAACCGAACGAATAACCTTTTATGCAGCAAGAAGTTGGCTAGACAGAGCTTGCGACCCGAGGTATTTGAAAAATGCGGAATAGTAGAGAACTGCGGTTTTGTTATGTAGTGGTAGGAATTTGCCTGCTAGGAGCGCTGCTTACGGGATGCTCGAATCCCCAGAAAGCCAAGCAGAAGTATCTGGAAAGCGGCCAGCGCTATTACGAAAAAGAACAATACCGGGAAGCGGCCATCCAGTTTCAGAACGCGCTGCATTTGGACCCGCGTTTTACCGAGGCCCACTACCGCTTGGCCCTTGCCCAACTGAAGCTTGGGCAATGGCCCGACGCCTACCAGCAGCTCACCACTACCATCGCGCTTGATCCGCACAATTACACTGCGCGCCTGGAAAAGGCGAAGTTGATGATCTTCGGGCATCAGTACCCCGACGCCAAGGCGGAACTGGATCTGCTGGTGCAAAAGGAGCCCAACAACCCCGAGGTTTATCTCGCTCTCGCCGACTACTACAGCAGCGGATCGAAGGATCCCGCCGCTGCGATTGCCGCTCTGCACAAAGCGCTGCAACTGGATCCCAAGCGCGCCGACGCTTATCTGACTCTGGGTGTGGTTCAGACGGGGACGCAACAGTGGGACGAGGCCGAAGCGAACATCAAGAAAGCCGCTGAACTCGAACCCAAATCGCCCGCAATCCCGGTTGCACTGGGGAGTTTCTACCAGCTGCGCGGCCGCTTCCCGGAGGCCGAGCAGGCGTTTCAGCGAGGCATTCAGCTCGTGCCGGACGATCCCAACCCCAGGCTGGCGCTGGCTTCCCTCTACTTGTCAGAGAACAAGCGAGCCGAAGCGGAAAACTTCCTGCGTGACTCAAAGAAATATTTTCCAAACAATCCCGCTGGTTATCGCCTGCTCGGCGACTTCTTTTGGCAGACCGCGCAGTATGACAAGGCCGAGGCGGAGTACGCATCCTTGTACCACGATCACCCCAAGGACTTTGTCGTCAAGGGAAATTACATCCAGTTGCTGATTCTGCGAGATCACCTGGAGGAGGCGCGGAAGCTGACCGAAGAATTGCTCAAGGCTGATCCGACCAACACCGACGCTCAGGTCTACAAGGGCGAGATCGAGATTCAGAGCGGCAAAGTCAGCGCCGCAGCCAACACACTGCAAGGGGTCCTCAAGACTGATCCGCAAAATGCCCCAGCACATTACCAACTGGGCCTCGCCTTCGACGGACTTGGCAACGCCGACCGCGCGGAAGCCGAATGGCGGGAGACGGTGCGGTTGCGGCCCGACATCGTCGATGCGCACCGCGCACTGGCAACCACCGCAATCCACAAAAACGACGTGGCGGCGCTCTCGCAAGAGGCTGACCAGATCATCGCTTTGGCGCCAGCCGCTCCCGACGGGTATCTGCTCCGCGGCATCGCCGAACTCGAGCGCAAGCAATATACAGCGGCCGAGCACTACATCAAGACGTCGCTTGAAAAGGAGCCCAATAGTCCCGCCGCTTACGTGCAATTGGGAAACATAAGGATGGCGGAGAACCGGACAGCCGACGCGCAGAAAGCTTACCAGCAGGCGCTCGATTTGGATCCGAATTCCTCCGATGCCTTGGGCGGCGTATTGAACGTGGATATGGCGCAAAAACAGCCCGACAAAGCCATCGCAACCATGAAAGCGCACTTGGCCAAATATCCCAACAACTCCACCTTTCACGTCATGCTGGGTGTGTTGTTGAACAAACAAAAAAAGGATTTTGCGGGCGCGCAGGCGGAGTTTAAGCAGGCGATCCAACTCAACAAGAATGACATGGCGGCCTATCTGAATCTGGGATTGCTCCAAAATGAACGCGGCGCGCCCGACGCCGCTTTGCAAACCTACCTGGAGGCCGTGAAGACGAGCCCGAAAGACGTCGGCTTCTATTTGCTCGCGGGCGCCATCTACGAGAACAAAAGCGATTGGGATAATGCCCGGCAAATGTACCAGAAGGTTCTGGCGGTACAGCCTGAAAACCCGGTGGCCTCGAACAACATGGCCTATGTAATGCTGCAACAGGGGGGCAATGTGGATGTGGCATTCCAGATGGCACAAACCGCACACCGTCTGCTTCCCGACAACCCGAGTTCGGCCGACACGCTGGGTTGGGCCTTCTACCACAAACACGTCTACACGTCGGCGATCAGCCTTTTCAAGGAAGCCTTGGCGAAAGATCCGGCAAGCGCCCTTTATAACTACCATCTTGGGCTGGCTTACGCGAGGAACGGTGACGCCGCGCTCGCGCAAAAGCAACTGGAACATCTCAAGCCCAATTCAATCGAAGCGAACGATTTGAAACGCACCATGGCGGAGATGAAAACGCGCAGCTAATGGGGGGAATTAAAGTGGCTTTGAAACAAAATGCAACAAGGGGAATGCGCGTGGAAAGCAACTATTAAATTACTTAAACCTGACTAGCGTCCATTCGCCCCAGAGCTTCACATCCTTAAACCGGCAATTCTTCCTGCATCCATCCGCCGGCAGTTTCTAGTTTCGGTTCTCCGGCCAGGTCAAGCACCAGCTTTTCGAGGATGAGGCGTTTGCCCGGCGGATTGGAGCGTAGGGCGAGATCGGCTTTCGCTACCAGGCGAATGGCACGCGTCAGTTCGCGCTTCGATTTGTACCGGCGGGCCTGGCGGATAATATCGTCGGCGGCAAACGGTGGCACGCGGAAGCCCTGCCAAAGCGCCGCCCAGAGCATGCGCTGGTCGCGGACGTTGCGCTCGAGGATAACCAGCATCTGGCGGAAAGTCTTGGCCAGCATGTAAAGGTGGCCGATGGCGGCTTCTTCGCCGTCGCCAGTCGAAAGCAGCGCATCGAGAATCGCCAGCGCGCGCGGGCGATCTTTTGAAGAAATCGCGTCGGTCAACTCATAAAGCGAGCGTTGCTTGGCGGCGAGCACCATGGTCTCGACATCGCCGAGTGTGATTCTCTTTTTCTCGCCGACATAGAGAATCAACTTCTCGAGTTCGTTCGAAACCATCATCATGTCGCCGCCGAGCGCGTCGACCAGTTCGCGCGCGCCATCGGGATCAATCTTGACTCCGCGCGTTGTGCAGTATTCACCGATCCAGCGGACGGCTTCGCCTTCTTCGACGCGCGATAGTTCGACAATGCCACAGAACGGGCCGAGGTCCTCGCGGATCTTCTGATAGCGCTCCTTGTCGGTCATCTCCATGCGGCGGACGTCGGCGGGGATGCTGATGTGGTCGGCGACAAAGACGAGGAGCGCATCGGGATTGGGATTCTTGCAGTATTCCTCTATGGCGGAAATCTTCTCGTCGTTCGATCCGCGGCCAAAAAGGGCTTTTACGCCCCGCACAAAAAAGACCTGAAAAGGCGCCATTAGCGATGGCGTGCGGGCGCGATCCAGCACTTCGCTCAGCGAGGTCTCACTCAGGTCGAACTCGAAGACGCTGAAATCGCGCGCGTCAGGCGCGACCAGGTGTTCGAGGATGGCATCGCGGCAGCGCTTGCGAAAAAAGGCCTCATCGCCGACGAGCACGTAAGCCGGTTTCAGCTTACGCGAGACGAGTTCGGAGAGAAAGCGGTCGGCTTGGCTGAAGGCCCGCATTAATAGGCCTCCAGAATATTAGCCACCAGAGTGTGCGCGAAGTCGCGCGACATACGATCGACAGCGGGCGACTCCTCTTCGAAAAAACTGTTCAGGTCGCGGGAGATTTCATACTGATCGTGAAAAAGATAGGACGGATTCTGGAAGATGACCTTGCCCTGACGGTCGGTAAGCGTAATCTGCACGCTTACCGTCACCAACGCGCTCGCCGCGCGCCCGGTCACCGAATCGTAGGCGAGCGGAGTCGAAGAGGCAGACAAAACGGTTCCCTTCAAAATCGCATCGGCGTCCTCGCCTTCGTCGTGCACTATACGAAACTGGGTGCGGGTATTGAATTCGCGGACCACAGCATCGGTCAGCAGTTGCTCGATGCGAAAGGTGCGGCTCTGGCTGACGAAACCGGGAATTGCAATGGTACGGATGTTCGGCGGGAGCACAGCCGAGTGCCCAAGAGTGTGGTAGCCGCAGCTGCTCATGGCCAAACTGCCGACCAACGCAAAGATCGGCAGAGCACGGCGAGCCCAAGGCCTCATTGGATCTGGCCTCGGGGCCGCGAAGAAGTCATGGTCTCTGCGCATTCGACGGCGGACAGAGCCGCAACGCGCAAATTGTCGGTCACGGCCCACAGCCAAAAGCCACTTTTATGGCTGGCCTCGTCAGAAACTGTAACCAGAATGTCCCCCTGTCCGGCGGCGCTCACATTGTTGGGCACGTCCTCGGGATCGGTCACGATCACGTGCTCGCCCGCAAGCGCTTCAGAAAGATCCTTGATCGAGAGCGCCTTCTCCAGTTCCAGGTAAACAGAAAACGCGTGTCCATGAAAAACAGGCGCCTGGAGCGTGAGCAGCGCAGGTTCGACCATGCTGGGGACCAGCTGCCGGTAATGCTTCGCGATGGTTTGAGAAAGAGCAGCGAGCGAATGACCGGAGCGCGGTCCATAGCGCGCAACCATGTTAAAGGCAACCTGCACATCGAAAACGGTCTTCGGCAACTCCTGAAAGGAAAGCAGGTTCACGGTTTGCTCGTGCAGCTCATCCATGCCCTTTTGGCCATACTCGGATGCAGGTTCGAGAACTGTCGCAACCATACGCTCGACCTTGGCGGCTTTCTGCGCGCGCAGCGCGAGCAAAGCCAGCACGGTTGCGGCGGGATGTGCCGCTACAACCGGCCCGGGCTGCAGCTGCGGAGTAACAGTCCGTTCCGATTGGCGCTCGATCCAGGGCGAGCGCACCGACGCTCCCGACTCCTCTTCGAGGGCGCCGGAAAGATCGACGATGGTATTACCCAAGTCGCGCGCCTTCTTCCATGCGCCACGCGTAGACCTTGCGTCAGACGCAAAAAAAGTGAAGTCGACGCGCTCGAACTGTTCGGCGCGAACGCTCTGGATAAAACTCACCTCGTCGCCCACAGCTTCGAGCTGCCCCAGAGACTCATCATCGTCGAGTAAGCGGATATCGACGGCAGGAAAATTGCGGTCGCGCAAAACCTCCGCCACTTCTTTGCCCATGAGCGAAGCGGCTCCGACGATCGCAACACGGTAAAGATTGGCGCCGCGCAGATCGTTGTGGGAGGCGGCAGATTTCTGGACGGGGCTCATGGGGTTTGAGATGCCTCCCGGTAGGGCGGAGGTGCAGGCGGAGTCTTGCGGCGCAAGATCCACTGCAAGCGCCAGAGGACGCCGGAAGCCATGTAGAAGATAGCAACGCAGAACAGTACCGGGCGCGAAAACTCCCATATCAGCGCGATCAGGATGGCCATCAGAACGATGAGACGGAAAGGACGGCGAGAACGGAAATCGATGTCCTTGAAGCTGTAAAAGCGCCAGGTACTGACCATGAGATAACCGACGACGACGACCATCATCAGCCAACTGGCAGAGGTCCACCAGGAGGCGATTGGCTCTCCGCGAGAGAAATGGACGACGGCCGCGATAACGCCGGCTCCAGCCGGAATGGGCATGCCCACGAAGTATTTCTTGCCGGGACGTCCGGGATTGGAGGGCTGGGGATTGGTCGTGATGTTGAAACGCGCCAGCCGGCTCGCGCCCGCCATGAGAAAGGCAAAGCAGGCAACCGTGCCCAGATCGATAATCTTCAGGCGGATCTCGTGGGGAAGGGTCGCGGGCAACAAATGAAAGCCCCAGATCCAGGCGAGGAGAGCGGGAGCGACGCCAAAAGCGATGACATCGGCGAGAGAGTCGAGTTCTCTTCCAAAATCGCTCTCGGTATGGGTCAACCGGGCGATGCGGCCGTCGAGGCCGTCAATCAGAATGGAATAACCGATGGCCTTGGCAGCCAAGTCGAGATGCCAGGCGTCCCCCGGGGCGCCGCGCACGGTTTCGAGAATGGCATAGAAGCCGAGCGCAATGTTGGCGGTGGTGAACAGCGAGGGCAGAATGTACATGCCCTTGCGCAAGCGTCCCTGGCGGCGGTCGGAATCGCGGCGGCGGGGGGTTAGTTCTTCCATACCGGAGCCTCGCGCTCTGAGCTGGTGGTCAGGGGTTGGTCGCTTGTATTCCTCACGGGAAGCACAGCCAGCACCGTGGCTCCGCCTCTGACGCGCTCGCCGGGTTTGACCTGGATGGCAGCATCGCGATCGAAGACAACGTCCACGCGGGAGCCGAACTTAATCAGGCCCACGCGCTGGCCACGGGCCACCGTGTCGCCCACTTTCAGGTCGAACACGATGCGGCGGGCGATGAGGCCCGCGATTTGTTTGAAGACTACGGTGCGGCCTTCGCCTTCGAGGGTCACAATGTTCTGCTCATTCTCCTCGGCCGAGTTTGCCGCCATGGCATTCAAGAATTTGCCGCGCTGGTAGCGCACATCGCGGATGACGCCCGCGATCGGCGAGCGGTTGACGTGCACATCGAAAACGCTGAGGAAAATGCTGATGCGGCCGCGTGGACCTTCGGCCGAGGTGATGGTGGAAACGTCGGTGACTTTGCCGTCGCCGGGGGAAACGATGGCGCCGGGAAGGTCGGGAATCGCGCGCTCGGGGTCGCGAAAAAACCAAAGGCAGAAAGCACCCAACAACACCACTGGAACGGCGTAGGGCCATGCCGCAAGCCACGCGATGAGGGCTGCTGCGATGGCGCAACCGATGCCGTAGAAATAACCGTCACGTACCATGAGCGTTGGAATGATTAATGATTATAGAGCGGAGCTGCAACAATCTACATAACTGCAATAAAAAAAGGCGCTTAGATGCGCCTTGCATCCGTGTACACTGCGACTCTGGTAATGAGAGAGCGGGATCGAAGGACGATCCCCGAGGTTCTACGCGGATGCGCGCTGGGCTTGCCGCTCCAGATGCTGCATCTGATCTTTCAGGCGCAGCTTCAGTTTCTTCAGCCGCACTTCTTCTAGTTTTTCGTCTTCGGTGAGATAGTGCTTCTGGGTGAGGGATTCCAGCCTTTGGGAGTATTGCGAGTGCTCCTGGACCAGTCGCTGGAATTCCTCATGACCGGCCAGGAGTTGATCTCTCGGAGTCAGCATCCTGCGAGACCTCCTGAATTATTACTGCACGGTTAAAAAGTAGCACAGGGTGGACGGCGGTTCAATGGGGTCTTGGAAGGATATTTTTGATCATGGTGAAACGGCTGGCCCTCCCCGTAAGTGCACCTAAAGTGGTGCAACACAGGCCTTTAGGACAAAGTTGGAATGCAAAAGGCACTGTTTTCGGGCATGTTCACGCGGCGAAAATGAAGGTCGAGCGGACATGGGAAAACTAGGTCTGGCGATAGCGGGCGTAGAGAATCGCATCTTCGACCGGATCGCGGTAGTATCCGCGGCGGTGGCCAACATCGCGGAGCCCGCTTGCTTGGTAGAGGGCGCGGGCGGCGGCGTTTGACTCTCGCACCTCAAGCAGAACGGCAGACCCGCCAGCGGCTTCCCATTTGTTGAGCAGCGCCCGCACAAGAGCAGCACCGATGCCGCGCCGGCGAGACTGTTCGTCTACCACTACATTTTCGATCTCCCATTCGCCGGCGACGACGTGGGCGCAAAGGAATCCGCAAATCTTGCTCGCCTCCGCGGCCACCATCATGCTGCCGTCTCCGATACGCGTCTGGTATTGACCGGCGCTCCAGTGGGCGGCGGACGGCGAGGATTGCTCGATGGCAAGGATGGCTGGTAGATCCTCAGGCACGGCATCGCGGATGAATACAGGCATGGGGAGTCTCAAGACTTGGGCGGCGAGAAAATCTCGGCGTCGGAGCGGCGGATGTAGTTGGCTTCGAGGTCTTCCGGACGAACGGTTTCGCCGCGCTGGATGCGTTGCCATCCGAGCCGGGCAACGACAGCGCTGCCCGGATGGGCGATGAGTTCGCACTGAGTCCCTGTGGATTGAAGGAGTTCGGCCAACGCGGCATCGGCCGTGACAACCGTTTTCCCTTTGGCCTCGGCGAGTAACTGTTCGCGGCCTAGCAGTCGCTCGCTGTTCATGTGGAGCTGCGAGCCGCGCTCCTTGCCGCTGACTTCGTAGTCGCCGACATAGACTTCGTTGCGGCCGGCATCGAGGGCAGCAAGCACGCGTCCGCGAGAGCGGCCTGATTGCGCAACCGCCCCGAGCAGCGAGACGGCAGCAATCGGCTTGTGCAGAACTTCTGCGAGCGCCTTGATTGCAGCCAGGCCAACTCGCAGGCCGGTGAACGAGCCGGGCCCGGAAACGGCGGCGAAGGCTTCAAGATCCTTCTTGCTGTATCCGTGTTTATCGAGGAGCGCGGAAATCTGGGGGATGAGTTGCGCGGAGAACGTGCCGCCAGCAAGCGGAACCGTTTCGACAATCTCGACCTCAAGCCGCCGAGCAGTTACCCGCGCCAACGTGATGCTGCCATTCTTGCCGGAAGTATCAACCGCAAGCAGGAGCATGCTCAGTGCCCACCGTCGACTAGTTCGAGCAGCACGCCGCCGGTGCTCTGGGGATGCACGAACACGTAGCGATGGCCGCCGGCGCCGGTCTTGATTTCTTCCGACACCAGGCGCACTCCATCTTGCTTGAGTTTGGCTACAGCCGCCGTCAGGTTCGGCACGCGCATGCACACGTGATGCAGGCCCTCGCCGCGCTTCGCAATGAACTTCGCAATCGTCGAATCGTCCGAGGTCGCCTCCAGCAATTCGAGCCGGCTTTCGCCGACGGGGACCATGACGAGCCGGACTTTCTCCGTGGGCACGGTCTCTTCGGGCGAGATGCTCAGGCCGAGCTTTTCGTAGATGCCCTTGGCCGCTGCCAGCGATTTCACGGCGATGCCGAGATGATCGATTTGGAATTCCATACGGTTATGTCCCTGCCTTGCCCGCAATCTCCTCCACCAGCGAATACGGGTCGCGCTTGTGTTCGGCGATTTCGGCGGCGTAACGGTCGAGACTGGCGCCGTCAATTTTTGCGCGTGCTCGTTCTAGCATCGCGTCTCGCAACATCTCTACGAGCCGCTCTCGCCAGTTCTCCACATTTTTCTGGAAGAGCAGGTTTTCTTTTTTTATATATGCCTCGTAATCGCCGATCGCGGCAGCCAATTCTTTCGTGCCTAGGCCCTCGCTCGCGACCGTCTTGACGACGGGCGGAGTCCAGCCATCTTTGCGCATTTCGAGCGACTGCATGGCGCGGATCTCGCGCTCCACGCGCTCGGCGCCTTCGCGGTCGCTCTTATTGATGACGAAGATGTCGGCGATTTCCATGATGCCGGCCTTGATGGTTTGCACGTCGTCGCCCATGCCGGGAACAAGAATGACGATGGTGATATCGGCGAGGCGGACGATATCGACCTCGTCCTGGCCGACACCGACGGTTTCAATCAGTACGAGGTCGCGGCCCGAGGCATCGAGCACGGTTGTGACATCGGCGGTGGTGCGGGCGAGTCCGCCGAGCGAACCGCGCGTGGCCATGCTGCGGATGAAGATGCCGGGATCGCTGTAATGATCCTGCATGCGGATGCGGTCGCCCAGAATGGCTCCGCCGGTGTAAGGGCTGGTCGGGTCAACGGCAATGATGCCGACGGTCTGATTCTGTTTGCGATAGTGCTTGGCAAGTTGATCGACCAGCGTGCTCTTCCCTGCCCCGGGCGCGCCGGTCAGGCCGAGGATTCGCGCATGGCCAGTGTGCGGGAAAAGAGCCTTGAGCAGACCAGAAGAGTCAGCGCGCCGATTTTCGACGGTGGAGATGGCGCGGGCAAGCGCGCGCGGGTCGCCGGAGCGGAGGGCTGAGATCAGAGTTGAGCCTATGGCGTCCAACCGATCAGTGTAAAGCACGCTGAGAAGAAAACACATCTGGAGGGGTCGACGGGTGAAATGGCGTTTACAGCCGTCGACCCCGCGACCGGGGTCTTGAGTGCTAGGGGATTTTTCACCAACATGACCTAGCCGATGGGCAGGGGGTGTTGAGTGCAAGTTCTATTTGCGCTCGCGTGGTGTCGGTGGATCGGCAGATCCTGAGGGCGCGGGCGAAGTGGGCGCGCCGGTAGTTCCATGCCCATCGTTGGGCGGTAATTTTGCGGCTTCGCTCACGATGGCGGCGGCGCGTTCTTTGCTAGTCTTGCATGCGGGATCGGAGATGCGGCATTGGGCGAGCGTGTATTTGCATCCGCAATCGCAGGCTTCCGCATTGAGCTTGTGCAACGCGGCCATGCGCTGTTCCTGCGTCAGTTTTGAGGTGTCGATTCCCGGCAGCATGGTCGCGCGGTCCGCGTGCTTCAGAGACACTTCACCGGTGTCTTCAAAGGTTTCTATTCTCGCCGGAATCGGCATATTCAGCAGGGCGCGAGCTTCGATCTCGTACAGCGCCGGATCGAAGAGTCCCACATGCTTTTGCACCATTTTGCCTTCCTGATTGATGACAAAAAGTGTAGGCAGCGCACCGATGCCTCCATAGGCAAGGCGCACCGGCACCGAGGTCATCGCCACCGGATAATTGATGCCCTTGTCTTTCACGAACGCCCGTAGCCGCTCGGCGTCGTCATCGTCCACATCCATGCCGATGATCTGCAAGCGGTCTTTATATGCGTCCTGAATTCGGATCAGGCCGGGGATTTCCGCGCGGCACGGCCCGCACCAGGTGGCCCAGAAGTTCAGCAGCACCACTTTGCCTTTGTAGGTCTGTAGGGTGAGTTCTTTTCCGTCGAGGTCTTTGACCTTGAGGTCCGGGGCAGGATCGGGATCGCGGACAAAGCGGATGACCGGTTGCTGTTGCTGCTGTTGTTCTGGTTGCAGTAGTTGCGCGGGCGCTTTGAGCGGAATCAGCGCCAGCCCCAGGCTCAACAGTCGGCACACCCCTAGCGTGATTTGGAGATTCTTTTCGTTTATGCGCATCCTGCCCATGGGTTCTTACTACTAGATCATAATCGAGAATGGGAGCCGACATTGTCATGGAATCAATGTCGCGCGTTAACAGGATGATGAGTACAAACGCGAGTGGCTGTTGAAAAACTCCTTTTCCCAAAATTTGCAAAATTTGATTTGCGTCAGGATGACTTGTGAGCGACTCTCTCGACGGGCGTAGACATTTTGCATCCCCCAAATTTTGGCTGTTTGAGGCAGAAAGACCGCACAGGCAGGGAGGTTATGACTAAGTGGTAAACACATCAGCGCTTTGATCGGGAACGCGATCAAAAGGGGCGAGCAACTGGAAAATTGCCCAAGAGTTGGAATCTGGAAGGCGAAAGCCGACCGCTGAGAACTGAGAACCGAGAATTGAGTGCCTTCTTCAGTCCTTCAGCAATTGCCGAGCAATCACCAGCCGCTGAATCTCGCTCGTCCCTTCGCCGATCGTGCACAGCTTCACATCCCGGTAAAACTTCTCCGCCGGATAATCTTTGATAAAGCCGTACCCGCCGTGAATCTGCACTCCTTCATTCGCACACCTGACAGCGACTTCGCTCGCGTAGAGCTTCGCCATGGATGACTCCAGCGTGGTCTTCTTTCCCGCATCTTTCATAGCGGCGGCGCGGAAGGTAAGAAGCTTGGCGGCTTCGATTTCGGTGGCCATGTCGGCGAGCTTCCACTGGATGGCCTGGAATTCGCTGATGGCCTTGCCGAACTGGCAGCGCTGTTTCGAATATTTGAGCGCGGCTTCGTAGGCGCCTTCGGCCATGCCAAGGGACAAAGCGGCAATCGATATCCGGCCGCCATCGAGGACGCGCATGGCGTCGATGAATCCGTCGCTTTCTTTGCCGAGCAAGTTTTCTTCCGCAAGATGGCAATCTTCGAAGATCAATTCCGAGGTGTCGCTGGCGCGCAAGCCGAGCTTGTTTTCTTTTTTCCCCACGCGGAAACCCTTCGTGTCTTTCTCAACAAGGAACGCCGACAAGCCGTGCGTGTGGGCCGTGCGGTCGGTGACGGCGAGCACGACCAGGACATCTGCGTAGCGGGCGTTGGTGATGAAAGTTTTGGTGCCGTTCAGCACCCAGCCGCCTTTATTTCTAGAGGCGGTCATGCGGGCGCTGCCTGCATCCGAGCCCGATGAAGGCTCGGTCAAACCCCATGCGCCGATGAATTCGCCCGTCGCGAGCTTCGAGACATATTTCTTCTTTTGGGCTTCGTTCCCCGCCAGAAAGATGTGGTTCGAACAGAGCGAAGTATGGGCAGCCACGATGATGCCGACCGATCCATCCACGCGAGACAACTCCTCGATGACGGTCACGTACTCGACATAGCCCATGCCTGCGCCGCCGTACTCGGGAGGAAAAACCGTTCCCAACATGCCTAGCTTGCCTAGCTCCTTGATCGTAGCCAGCGGAAATTCGCTGGCCTCGTCCCATTTCATGACATTGGGAGCGATCTCTCGCGTGGCGAACTCGCGCACGCTTTTCTTGAGATGAAGCTGCTCGTCGTTGAGTTGGAAATTCAAAGTTCCTCCGAAAAGCGCAAGATCCCTTGAATCCCTTCGCTGTCAATCAGGGTTACTCGGGATGGCAAAACTGAAAAAGCCTAGCGGCCGCTAACGGCGCGCCTTATCTCTTAAGCATCATAAATAAGGATCTGCGAGAGCAGCTTACCGACCGGTTGGTACAATGTCGGCCACCTGCCTCAGCAATGCCCAGCAACTTTATTTCATAGCATGAGCGGCGGGCGCGCCGCAGAACGGAAGTAACTTGGCGGGCAAAAAAGCCGGAGCCACGAAGGCTCCGGCTGTCCAGTTGGTTGTGTGCCCGGATAAAAATTGAGGCGCTAACGCGGCGTGAGCGTAGCGGAAGCCGCGTGCCGAAATCCTGAGCGGAGCGAAGGATCCCTAAATCATGCGCTGCGCCGCGGTCGCACCGTTAAATCGCGCACCTGCGCCAGAATGCTCGACATCTGCATCCCGTTCAGTTGCGCCAGGTACGGCATCACTTCGGAGACAAACGAGTCTTCCGTCAGCTCGCGGACCTCTTCCTGGCGGTTGCGTTCTCCGCCCGAAAGCAGCATCGGCACGCTGACTTCAAGGGCACGCGCCAGACGTTCTAGAGAAGAGAGCGTCGGCGTGGCCTTTTCGTTTTCGATTTTCGATACGTACGTGCGCGGCACCGCCATTCGCAGGGCCAGTTGACGCTGGCTCATGCCGCCACGCAAGCGCAGCGACCGAATCGAGTGCGCCAGGTTCAGGTGCCCTCGTCCGGACATGTTCATGGGTTCTGGCGGAACCTCGGGCACCGCCCTTACAGCGGCGGTCTCGGGCTCATCCTCATCCAACGACAAGTGACAACGCCGGCAGATGCTGTTAGTTGTGCGGAATTGCACCAGCAGACAGTGGTCGCAACGAACGACTTCCCGTGAATCGACGGGAGCGAGTGTAGTGGCCATCAGGTTTTGGGAGTGCCAGAGCAGGAGGCTACTCTCAAAGCCAACTGAGGGGTAATCTGCTTGATTGCGGCTGTGGATGTCAAGCAAAAACAGAAGGAAACTTGCAGCTGTGTCCGATAATATCCTGAGCAATGGAGAAATCATGCAGGAAACCATGAATTCGCGCGACGCAGCCTGGTGTTTACTAACTGAGTTCACCCAGTCGGAAAGTCTTCGCAAACACGCGCTTGCGGTTGAGGCCTGCATGCGCGCCTATGCCCGCAAGAATGGTGAAGACGAGGAACTGTGGGGCATGGTTGGCCTGATTCATGACTTCGACTACGAGAAATATCCGACGGCGGAGGAGCATCCCTATAAGGGGAACGAAATCCTGAAAGAGCGCGGCTATTCCGACGAAGTTCGCCGCGCCATCATGTCGCACGCCGAGTACACCGGAGTCGCGCGCGTTACCGCGATGGAAAAGACGCTGTTCGCCTGCGACGAACTGGCGGGATTCATCACCGCATGTGCGCTGGTGAAGCCGGGCAAATCGCTGGCGGAGGTGGAAGCTGCTTCGGTGCGGAAAAAGATGAAAGACAAGGCGTTCGCCCGCAGCGTGAACCGCAACGACATTATTCAGGGCGCGGCCGAGCTGGGCGTGGAACTGGAGCAGCACATCGCCTTTTGTATCGAAGCGATGCGAAGCATCGCAGCCGAGTTAGGCTTAGCCGGATCGGCGGCGCCGGCGTGACAGAGAAGCCGCCGAGTCCCGTGCCGCGTCTAATCAGCACGCCTGGTGCCCCAGGCTCGCGCCCGGGTTTCGGGCGCTAACCTGGGTTCAGGGCTACCCCTACAAGCCGCACTCTTCCATAGCACACCTTGTCAAGCCCCGTTTGACGCTCCGGAAATCCCCGAACCCATTTCGTTTGTTGTCCCTGCCTATCGTGTACGTACATATGTGTATTCCAAACAATATTTTGTTCGCCCACTGTTCGCCTTGCTATAAGTACATCGGCGTAAGTACATCCATGCTAAGGCTGCCCCCCATCTCGTCACAGCTTGTGACGCATGTCCTTGACGCCCAACCTTATAATAAAAGTAAGAGCAAGAAGAATTGAGAGTTCCAACCTAAGCCAGACTTAGGGAATATCTGATAGGGCGGAGGGTGCCTCCGTGTAATCCCGTGCACCCCGTGGTTTGAGGTTTTTTGCGCCTGTAAGCAAGAAAGAAATCGCCTAAGAAGCAGAGGAAAAGAGCGCAAAGACAAGTTAACTGACATGGAATCAAGACTTTACCTATAACCTATTTCCGCTCAAGACTTTGGCGGAAAAAACGCGCTAAAGTCTTGATTCCAATAGACCAGGTGGGGGAGGGGGGAGGGGGGTACCTCGATACCCGAGAAGCCCAGGGGCAAAGCAAGAGGCGAACGACGAACAGCCAAACCCTGTGTTTAAATACTTCCGATGCCCGCTGAATCGAAAATCCGCGTCCTGGTAGCCAAGCCCGGTCTCGACGGTCACGACCGCGGAGCCAAAGTCATCGCTCGCGCCCTCCGCGACGCCGGCATGGAAGTCATCTACACCGGTCTCCGCCAAACGCCTGAGATGGTAGTCAACGCCGCGCTCCAGGAAGACGTCCAGGTCATCGGCCTCTCCATTCTCTCCGGAGCGCACAACGCTATCGTCCCGCGCGTGATGGATCTGCTGAAGCAGAACAAAATGGATGACGTGATCGTGCTCGTCGGCGGCATCATCCCCGATCAGGACATGGAAGGCCTGAAAAAAATCGGCGTCGCCGGCATCTTCCAGCCCGGCACTTCGATGGACGATATCGTCAAGTTCATCCGCGAGCGCGTAAAACCGCAAGGCGTGCCAACTGCTTAGTTCGAATGCAATGGCAGCCTTATCTCCCTGGCGGAAAATTTTCGTTCTTGATTCGTCATCCTCGTAACACAGGCATCCTTTTAATACTGTCATTCTTATTTGTATTGTCATCCTGAGCGAAGCGAAGGATTTCTGCACTTTGTCAGCGGCGAAAACATTCTACGAAATCGAACCCAGCGGCAATTCGCACATCCTTCGTCTGATCTCTTCCGACAACACGAACCGCTTGACGCGAGCCTGCGTCCTCGCCCTCACCGGACAAATTGGCGCCTTCGCGAGCAACGCGCGCCCGCTTGTCATCGCAGGCAACAGCCACTTCTTCTCCGTCGGAGCCGACCTCCATGAGATTGCGGCGCTAACCGGTCCCGAAGCCTACGAATTCTCGCAAATGGGCCAAGCTCTGATGAATGCCATCGCAGCTTTCCCTGCTCCCGTGATTGCAGCCGTCGAAGGCCATTGCATGGGCGGAGGATTCGACCTCGCGTTAGCTTGCCATCGCCGAATTGGCGCGCCCAACGCGGTGTTCGGCCATCGTGGAGCAGCGCTCGGCCTCATCACTGGCTGGGGAGGAACGCAGCGCCTGCCGCGCCTGATCGGAAAAGGCAGAGCGCTTGAGCTGTTTGTCGCCGCCGAGAAACTCACGGCGCAACGAGCGCTCCCCATCGGTCTGATCGATGCAATCGCTCGCGATCCCATCGCCGAAGCCGTGTATCAACTGCGTTCCGCGCCGCCTGCGTGATGACTATTGGGAACACGGAGCGACCCGCGTCTCTCCCGTCCAACCACCGAAAGCACGATGACAACCGCACGCGTCAAGGCCTGGCTACGCTGGTATAGTAAGAAGTCTCCCACACTGCGCCCATGTCTGAACGTACAGAATCCACGGCCATCGCCATCAATAATGTCCTCCCCAGTAAGGTCGATCCCGCTTCCTTGCGCTTCGAGTCCAACATGCGAGCGCTCGCCGAACTGGTCGCGCAGGTCCGCAACGAAGAGGAGAAGATCCGTGAAGGCGGAGGTCCCAAGGCCATCGAGAGCCAGCACGCCAAATCGCGCCTCACGGCCCGCGAGCGCATCAACCTGCTCGCCGATCCGGGAACATTCTTCGAACTCGGCCTCTACACTGCCCACAAGATGTACGAAGAATGGGGCGGAGCGCCGTCAGCGGGCGTCATCACAGGCCTGGCGCGGATTCAGACGCGCATGGTGATGTTGATCGTTAACGACGCCACGGTGAAAGCGGGCGCCTTCTTCCCGATGACCACGAAGAAGGTTATCCGGGCGCAGAACATTGCCATCGAGAATCGCATCCCGACAATTTACCTGGTCGATTCAGCCGGCGTTTTCCTGCCCTTGCAGGAAGACGTTTTCCCCGATACCGACGATTTCGGCCGCGTCTTCCGCAACAACGCGGTCATGTCGGCCATGGGCATTCCGCAGATCGCCGCCATCATGGGCATGTGCGTCGCCGGCGGCGGATACCTGCCCGTGATGTGCGACCACGTCCTGATGACCGACGGCAGCGGCCTTTTCCTTGCTGGCCCAGCGCTGGTGCAAGCGGCCATCGGACAAAAGGTTTCCGCAGAAGATCTCGGCGGAGCGACCATGCACTCGTCCATCAGCGGCACCGTCGATTTCCACGAACCAAACGACGAAGCCTGCATCGCCCGCATCCGCTCTCTGGTCGAAAAGTGGGGATATCGCCGCCAGTCCCTTTGGGATCGCAAGCAGCCCGCCGATCCGGCACACGCGGCCGAGGAAATTTACGGAGTCTATGATGCTTCGCCCGCCCGTCCCTACGATATGAAGGAAATCCTGGCACGCATCGTCGACGAAAGCCGCCTCGACGAGTACAAGCCCGAATACGGCAAGACTCTTCTTTGCGGTTATGCACGCATCGGAGGCTTCGCCGTCGGCATCGTCGCCAATCAGAAACTCCATGCGCACCAGACCGACCACGAAGGTCGCAAGCGCGTGGAATTCGGCGGCGTCATCTATACCGAATCCGCGGAAAAAGCGGCGCGCTTCATCATGGACTGCAACCAGAACCTCGTGCCCCTTGTTTTCTTTCACGATGTGAACGGCTTCATGGTGGGCCGCGACGCGGAATGGAGCGGCATTATCAAAGCGGGCGCGAAGATGGTGAATGCCGTGTCAAATTCGGTCGTGCCGAAGATCACTGTCATCGTCGGCGGCTCCTTCGGCGCCGGACACTACGCTATGTGCGGCAAAGCCTACGATCCGCGCTTCGTGTTTGCCTGGCCGACTGCAAGGTATGCGGTCATGAGCGGGGATTCGGCAGCAGGAACCCTCGTCGAAATCAAGATCAAACAACTGGAGCGAAGCGGAAAAAAGTTAAGCGAAGAAGAACGAAAAGAACTTTTCGATTCGACAAAGAAGACATACGACGAGCAGACCGACCCTCGCTACGGTGCCGCGCGGCTGTGGATCGATAAGATCATCGATCCAATGGAAACGCGCCAGGCGATCACGCAGGCACTCGAGGCAGCGTCGCTGAACCCGGAAGTCCCGGAGTTTAAGGTGGGAGTGTTACAAACGTAGAACCGGGCGAATCCGATCTCGTTGGCAGAAGAGTCGACATGATTACCAAACGCACAAAGGTGCTCGCCGTGTTGGTTGTCGTGTGTGCGGTATTTGTTTATGCAGCGGAATATAAGGATTTTCACCGCTACCGGGAATTAAGCGCGTCCTGGAAAGGACAGGAACAGGTATTTGCTTCATTAGATGTAGCTCCCCAAGCCTCTCCGCTGGTGAAAGCGGTGTTCGTTCTAGGAGCGATTTCGCTGGTAGCTACGTTCGGATCGTTGGTTATCGATATCCGTCATGTCTGGCTCCGACAACAAAGGTGATCAGTGGTTACCACTTCTGGAAACGTTAGGTTGATCGAGTGCCCCCGCGACGCCTGGCAAGGCCTCAAGGGACAGATCCCAACCGATCTTAAGGTCACCTATCTACAAGCCCTGATCAGCGCTGGTTTCAAGCACATTGACGCCGTCAGCTTCGTCTCGCCCAATGCTGTTCCGCAGATGGCCGACTCCGAAGACGTGCTGAAACAACTCGATGCACCCGTCGACGTCGAGATCGTCGGCATCGTAGTCAACGAAAAAGGCGCGCAACGCGCCGTCAAAACTGAGAAGGTGCGCACGGTTGGATTTCCGTATTCGATTTCGCCGACATTCCTCCAAAACAACCAGCGCCAAACGCTCGAAGATGCAATCGAGGAATTGGAGAAAATCGAAAAGACGGCCTATGAAGCCGGTCTGGACACAGTCGTCTACATTTCGATGGCGTTTGGCAACCCTTACGGGGACATCTGGAGCGTCGATGAAGTAGTCGCGGCCGTTGGCCTGCTTGAGTTGCAGGAGATTCGCACGATTTCGCTTGCCGACACGGTGGGTGTAGCGCCGCCTGAGAAGATTAAGGAAGTTGTTGCCGCGGTTATGGCCAAGTACGACTACCTGGACATCGGCGTCCATCTGCACGCTCGGCCCGGCGAGGGAGCCGCAAAGATTCTTGCAGCCTACGACGCTGGCTGCCGCCGCTTCGACTCCGCTATCGGCGGCTTGGGTGGATGTCCTTTTGCTCAGGACGAATTGGTCGGTAATATCGCAACGGAGATGGCAATTGAAGCCCTGAGAACCCGTAGCGCTCTCTTCGCACCGCTCAAACCGCTCGATGCCCTAATCAAGAGTGCCGCCGAAATCGGCTCCAGATACCGCTTCCCGCAGCAGTTCTGAAGCAGTTGTTCCGTTTGTCCAACGAAAGATTTGTGCCCGGCTTTGCCAGCTCAGCGTATCATTTGCTTACACAAAAACAAGCGGCGAAGGACGAATGGCAGCAATTTTGTCATTCTGCGTAGCTCTCGGTCCAAACAGTCTTAGTCGCCGACATAAGGAGGAACGCCATGAAGTCGCTCCGTCTTCTCGCGCTGCTAGCCAGCATCGCAGCGTTATTAGCCTCCCGCGCGTTCGCCCAATCTCCCGTCATCACCAGCGTGAGAGTCAAGGACACGAATTGCTTTTACAAGGTTGGTGCAAGCACTCGGCAGTGCAGCATCGCACCCGGCATGACGCTCATCATCGTCGGCACTAACTTTGGAAGCGCGAGTGGAGGTGTTACGCTCTGCGATTGTCAGCCAACTACAATTGTCAAGTGGGCCTCAACGAGAGTTATTGTGATCGTGAATAACGCGACTCCTAACTCTAGCTTGCTTCTGGAAACTGTCGCCGGCGGAATGAGCAACCTCATTCCCTACACCGCCCTCGCCCCTCTCATTAACAGTATCGTGGTGGGCAGCTGTACCTATACTCCCAACCAGAGCCAGTTTCTTTGCCTTATCACGCCCGGGCAGCAGGTCACCATCAACGGCAGTTATTTCGGGCCGCCGAATAGTGGCTCCGTCGTTACCTGCGATTGCGGCGTGGCGCCGACGATTATCAGCTGGGATCCGAATTGGTCCACGGCTCCCTCGCCGTATAACAACCAGATCGTGATTACCGCCAACCAGGCTGTCTGCGGGTCCACGATTGCCATTTTGCTCGACACAATGTGGAGCAATTACGTTCCTTACACTGCCTGTTGACCAGCACGGGAGAGTGGCACGGACGCTCCAGTCCGTGTCACTCTTGCAGAGCGCAGAGGCGCGCGCCAAGCGGCAGCCGAAACGCTCCTCTTGTATACTTCAATGCGCCGCGCATCACCTTTGCCAACAAATGAACTACAAGACACTTGATCTCGCCGTCGACTCCGGCATCGCCACTCTTACCCTCAACCGGCCTGACAAGCGCAACGCCATCAGCTATGAACTGATCGCCGAACTGCTACAGGCGCTGGATGACGTGAGAAACTCGCCAGCTCGGGTGCTAATCCTGACAGGAGCGGGCAAGGCTTTCTGCTCGGGCATGGATCTGGAGAATCTGAAATCGCTGATCGGGCGCTCTCCTGAGCAAAACATGGAAGACACCCGCACCATGCTCAGCCTGTTCCGCTCGCTCTACGAATTTCCCAAGCCGACCATTGCGGCCGTGAACGGTGCGGCAATTGCCGGAGGCACGGGCCTCGCGCTCCTGTGTGATTTCACGCTCGCCGTGCCGGAAGCCAAGTTCGGCTACACCGAGGTTCGCATCGGATTTGTGCCGGCGATTGTCGCGACATTCCTCCTCCGCCAGGTTGGAGAAAAAATCGCCCGGGATCTGCTTTTAACGGGGCGAATTTTTGACGCTGAAGAAGCGCTGCGAATCGGCTTGCTTACCCAGATCGTCCTGCAGGAAAAACTGATGGATCGTGCTCGCGAACTCGCCACGCATCTCATCGAAAGCAGCCCGCTTTCGCTTGCCTACACGAAGCGCCTGCTCACCGAACATGCGCGCGCCGAACTCGATGGGCAGGTTGAAGCCGCCGTTCGGGAAAACGCGGGGATTCGTGCTACCGCCGATTTTCGCGAGGGCATTGCATCGTTCCTCGAAAAACGCAAACCGAACTGGACCGGCCGATGAGCCAGAGGATTCCATCGGCGGCGGGCGCAAATGGAAGTGTGAACGAAACGCGGATCCGTGTGCGTTACGCCGAAACCGACCAGATGGGCGTCGTCTATCATTCAAATCACTTCATCTGGTTCGAGGTGGGCCGGGTTGAACTGCTGCGCCAACTCGGCTTCAGCTACAAGGAAATGGAAACTGCCGACGACTGCTTTATCGCCGTCGTAGACGCGCGCTGCCGTTACAAGGCTCCCGTGCGTTATGATGACGAAGTCGTGGTGCGCACCCGCTTGAAGCATGTGCGCGACAAAGTCATACACTTCGGATATGAATTGCTGAGTGCGGAAGGCCGCCAGTTGCTGGCCGAAGGCGAGACCACGCACATCGTGGCAAATGCGCAGATGAAGCCGCGCAAATTGCCGGAGAAATATATGACGGTATTCCGCGCCGCGGCCGCACACTAAAGGAAACTGCCCCGTGCAAGAATTTCTCTACAAACTGCAATTGGTTCGCGGCGACATGCTCCGCACCGGCCCCACCCCGCAAGAACAGGCAGTGGTGGCCGAGCACTTTGCCTATCTGCAGGATCTCGCCGTAAAAGGCGTGATGATCCTTGTGGGCCGCACGCTGACGACGGACGAAAATACGATGGGCCTGGCGATTTTCCGCGCTGAATCCGAGGATGCCGCGCGCCAGATCATGAACGGAGATCCGGCGGTGAAAAAGGGCATCATGACCGCGACGCTTTATCCGTTCAAAGTTGTGCTGCAAGGATAGGAACTCAACTTACAAGGAACGGTTTTGCAAGCTCTGCACATTAACGGAAACGATCTGACTCCCGAGGCGGTGCGCGAAGTCGCGGTCGACAAACGGCCTGTGCTGCTCGCTCCCGATGCGCGCGAAGCGGTCAACCGCGCCCGCGCCGTCGTTGATGCGCTCGTCGCCAATAACAAGGTTTCCTACGCGATCACCACGGGGGTCGGCAAACTGAGCGATGTGCGCATCGCTGGCGACCAGATCCGCGAATTGCAGGCTAACCTGATCCGCTCGCACGCGGTCGGTGTGGGTGAGCCCCTGCCAATCGCCGAAACGCGCGCCATGATGCTACTGCGCGCCAACTCGCTCGCCAAAGGGCACTCCGGTGTACGCGCCCTCGCCATTGACACGATTTGCGAACTGGTGAACCGCGGTGTCACGCCGGTGGTGCCGTCGCAGGGAAGTGTCGGCGCAAGCGGCGATCTTGCTCCTTTGGCCCACCTGGCGCTCGCGCTCATCGGCGAGGGAGAGTGCTTTGATGAAAAAGGCGGCCGCGTTCCCAGCGCCGACGCACTAAAGCGAGCGCAGGTCAAGCCGCTTGTGCTCGAAGCAAAAGAAGCGGTCTCTTTGATCAATGGCACGCAGGCCATGCTCGCGGTGGGCACTCTCATGTTGCTTGCGGCGGAAACGCTGGTCGATTCCGCCGACGTAATCGGCGCGATGTCGTGCGACACGCTCCTGGGAACAATAGTCGCTTTTGACGAGCGCATTCACAAAGCGCGCCCCCACGCAGGGCAAATGAAAACCGCCGCTAACCTTCGCCGGCTGCTGGCGGAAAGCGAGATTCGCCTTTCGCATCGCGACTGCGGCCGCGTGCAGGACGCCTACTCTCTGCGCTGCATGCCGCAAGTCCATGGCGCAGTCCGCGATACCCTCGCCCATAGCCGCTCCGTGTTCGAAACAGAGATGAACTCAGCCGTCGACAACCCTTTGGTTTTCGTCACGAACCCCAAAGCAGTGGATGGCGAGGGCGAAGTCCTCTCCGGCGGCAATTTTCATGGCGAGCCTGTGGCGTTTGCGCTCGATTTTCTGGCCATTGCCCTCAGTGCGCTCGCGGGGATCAGCGAACGGCGGCTGGAGCGGTTGGTCAATCCTTCGCTGAGCGAAGGTTTGCCGCCGTTTCTCGCGCCCGGAGCGGGCCTCAACTCTGGATTCATGATGCCGCAGGTCACGGCCGCCGCGCTGGCCAGCGAAAACAAAGTGCTGGCACATCCCGCGTCGGTCGATTCGATCACAACCTCCGGCAATAAGGAGGATTTCGTTTCTATGGGGATGACGGCGGCGAACAAGCTCCGGAGAATCGTCGAGAATACGCGTAACGCGTTGGCCATTGAGGCGATGGCGGCGGCCCAGGCCATCGATTTCCTCGCCCCGCTCAAGCCTTCCAAGCCACTGCAACAAGCCCACTCCGCCATACGCTCCGTCTGCGCGACGATGGACCGGGACCGTGTCATGTACCCGGACTTCGCGCGCATCGCGGAAGTAATCGCGAATGGCAAGCTGGCGGACTTGGTACGCTAGCCCGGCCGGCTCTCTTAGAATTATCTAGGACACGAAAGCGGCCACCTTAGATCGTCCGCCGGTTGTATCTCGCCCTACAACAAGTGCAAGAATTTGCACACGTATTCGTCCCTGGGTCAAAAAAGGAAGATAGTTGCTGAATTCATTGCCAATCACTCGGGAACGGGCTAACATTGCGCTGTTTCGCGGATCGTGCGAAACGTTCGGGGTGTTGGAATTCAAACGCTTAACTGTAGTTCCATTTCCATCTAGTGTCGGTAGCATGACGCCAGCAGACTGCTTTAGAAAGTCAGTCGTGGTGCCGCACAGGTTCTCCCATGGGAGGGAGCAAATGAACAAAGAGCAAAAAGCACACACAGGTGTCAGCACGCGTTGGCTCGTTGCCATAACTCTAGTCCTGACGAGTTGCGCAATATTGTCGGCCAGCTCGGTCAGCGGTAACGTGATCGCCCACAATACACCAAGCTATGTCTCCACGGCGAAGAACCTCGGCGCCGAGGACCCATCGAAGACCATCGAGGTAACGATCTGGCTCAATTTGCACAACCGCGCGGAATTCGACGCGCTGACGCAATCGCTCTACGATCGCACATCGCCGAACTATCGCCACTGGCTGAAGCCGAAAGACCTTGCTGCCCGGTTTATGCCAACGGCCGCGGAAGCGAAGACGGTCCAGAGCTTCTTTGAATCCCATAACCTGAAGGTCGTCCGAACTGGTCCAAACAACGGATACGTGCGCGCCCGTGGAACCATCGGCGACGTCGAAAAGGCGTTTCACGTGCAGCTCAACGACTACGAAGTACTGGGGAAAGTGATCCGCGCTAACGACCGCGATCCGAACGTCGATGGAGCGGCGGCATCCCTAGTGGGTGCGGTGGAGGGGCTCGACACCGGCAAGTTTGAGCATCCGCTGATGCAACGCTCGATTTCCCCCGGACCGCTCGGCGCGGTTTCTGGAGCGGTGCACCCAGAAGACATTTTTTCGAATGTCTGCTTCCCGGGCACGGAGACGGATGTGTTTTCCGGCAGCAACGACAACGGTTTAAGTCCCACCGCGACCTACAAAGGGAATGTTCTGAGCCTTCAGAATACGACCAGCAACGGGTGCGCTTACACGCCGCCGATGATCCAGGCTGCCTACAATCTGAACGGGTTGTACACCGAAGGGTACAATGGTGCGGGCCAAACCATCGGCATTATCGACTGGTGTGGATCGTATACCATTCAAAGCGATGCAAATGCATTCTCGGCGCAGTACGGCTTGCCGCTACTGACTTCATCAAACTTCGCCATCACCTACACACCCACCCCCAGCCAATGCATAGCGTCGGACCAGGTGGAAATCAACATCGACGTCGAATGGGCGCACGCCGTTGCACCGGGCGCGAACATCAACCTCATCGTCCCGCCCTCGGCCAGTTTCCAGGACGTGGACGCAGCCACATACGACGCGGTTAACTATGGTCTGGCAAATGTTCTTTCCGGCAGCTATGGCTCGATCGAATCCTTTACCCCCGCTTCGATCCTGTTAACCGAGAATCTGATTGCAGAAACCGCCGCTGCCGCGGGAATTTCGATCAATTACTCTTCCGGCGATGACGGCGACTTTTCGGAGTTTGGAATTCCTCCCACCGTTGAGGCTCCGTCGGATTCTCCCTGGGCAACGGCTGTGGGCGGCATCACGCTGGCGCTGAATGCCGACAACTCGATTGCCTGGCAAGCCGGCTGGGGTAACAATCAAACTCTGATTTCCGAGGAGGGCTTTGTAGCCGATCCGGTGAGTGAAGATGCGTTCGGCTTCGTCGGCGGCGCCGGCGGAGGCCCGAGCAACTGCGCGTCCCAGGATTCCAGCGGGAATTGCCTTGCTGGGTTCCCCAAGCCGTCGTATCAGAAGAAGCTCCCCGGAAAGGTTCGTCAGGTGCCGGACATTTCATGGCTGGCGGATCCCTACACTGGAGTAGCGATTCTGATCACCGTTCCGGGCAGCGTTCCTGCACAGGTCTGGCAGGTTTGGGGAGGTACCAGCGTTGCCTGCCCGATGTTCTCTGCGCTTTGGGCGATTGCAAATCAGGAAGCCACAGCGGGCGGAGGGTCTGAGCTTGGCCAGGCTGCTCAATATGTCTATTCGGCGGCCCCCGGAGCTATCACCGATATCGTTCCGGTGAGCTCCAAGACCAACGTTACGGCTTCGATTCAAGACGCCTCGGGTACCACTGCCTACAACTCGAATCAGATAATGGGCGGCGGAGCGCCTGCGAAGTTCGTGACCGCGATCTGGGATTATGGGTTTCAACCGGAAACTGCGTTGGTGATGAGCTTCGGCATGGACTGCACGGCGGGTCCAACGTACGGCGTTATCACCGGGTGCAGCTCTCCCACCAGCCTGCATACGAAGAAGGGCTGGGACAACGTGACGGGCGTGGGAGTTCCCAATGGCCAGGCTTTTGCTGATTCTTTCTACGGAAAGTAAAAGCAAAACCTAGATTTACAATCTGCCTCCGCGTCTCTGCAAGAGCCGCGGAGGTTTTTTTCGCTTTGCCACCAAGCCCGTCACAACCCGGACGAACGCCGCGTTCCTCCACCGCGCCTTGTCTACGATGGTTTGGCCGGCGACCCATCCCTCGAGCAGTCGAACAGCGGCTTCTCCATTGCGGCAGAGCTTAGTTTTGCAAAACCAGTCTAGTTAAGCTTCCCGGCTACTTTTTCTGCGGCGGCCAGGATTTGGCCTTCCTTCGCCACTCTCGTCAGAGTGTTGATGTCGTCGTATAGGGCGCGGTCGTCGTCGAGTCTCTTCACGTGTTGGCGGATGGCTTCGTAGGCTGCTTGCGTGGCTGGGGATGGTTTGACGGGAGCGCGGAGATCGAAGGCTTGGGCGGCGGCCATCAGCTCAATCGCTAGCACGGCCCAGGCGTTCTCGATGATCTGGCGCGTCTTGATCGCCGTCGTCATTCCCATGGAGACGAAGTCTTCCTGATCGGCGGCGGCTGGTATGGAACCGGTGGCGGCGGGGTGACTCAACACGCGGTTCTCGCAGATTAGCGCGCCTGCGGTATATTGCGAGAGCATCAAGCCGGAGAACATGCCAGCGCCTTTGGTTAGAAATGCGGGCAGGCCTACAGAGAGGTGCGGATTCATCAGGCGGTTTAGGCGGCGCTCGGAGAGAGCGGCTACGGTGGTGACGGACATGCCTACCATTTCGAGCGCGAAGGCCATGGGCGTGCCCTGGAAATTGGCTCCGGTGAGCACGAGATCTTCGTCGGGGAAGAAGACGGGATTATCGGCAGCGTGGTTGAGTTCGATTTCCAGCATGTAGCGGGCCCACTTGAACGCGTCTTTGGCGGCTCCGGTGACTTGCGGGCTGGAGCGGAGAGAATAGGCGTCCTGGACTTTCTTGCCGGGGCGCTGGAGGAGTTCGGAGCCTTCGGTGAGGCGACGAACATTCTCGGCGCAAGTCTGGGCTCCGGGATAGCCGCGGACATCGTGGATGCGATGGTCGTAGGCCTTCATGTTGGCGTTGAGGGCTTCAAGCGTCATGGCGAGCGCAACTTCCTGGGTCTTGAGCCAGCGCTCGGCATCGCAAAGTTCGAGGCAGCCCATGCCGGTCATGAGATCGGAACCGTTGATGGTGGCGAGGCCGTCGCGCTCGCGGAAGACGATGGGAGTGAGTCCCGCGGCTTCGAGGCCTTGCTTGGCGGGGAGGCGCTTGCCTTGATAGAACACGTCGCCTTCACCCATGAGGGTGATGGCCATCTGCGCCATGGGAGAGAGATCGCCGCAGGCTCCGACGGATCCTTTCTGGCAGACGACCGGGGTCACACCGCGGTTCAGCATGTCGATCTGGAGCTGGACTACCTCGTGGCGGATTCCGGAATGGCCCCAGCAATGGGTATTGAGGCGCGAGAGCATACCGGCGCGGACATCTTCTTCGGCGCAGGGCTCGCCGTAGCCGGCGGCATGCGAATAGAGCAGGTAGCGCTGAAATTTTTCGACCTGCTCGGGAGTGAGCACGACTTCGGAGAGCTCGCCGATGCCGGTATTGACTCCATACATGATTTCGCGGGCTTGGATCTTGCGTTCGAGCAGGCCGCGGCACTTATTGATGCGCCGGACGGCGTCGGGGTGCAGTTCGATCGGCTGGCGGTGGCGCGCGATGGCGAGTACATCTTCAATTTTGAGGGAATGGCCATCAAGGACAACGCCCGTCCCTTGTTGCACTGGAGGTTCTTGCAGTAATGCGCCCATGGAGTCGGCTCCCACGTATTGCAACTTACGGCCTTAATCTAGTGCGGCGGCAGTGATTGCGGAAGGATGGTTGTCACTCGGGTATGTGATTGGCGGGCGATGGAAGGAGGGGCCCACACATCGCAACGAGCGCGATGTGTGGGGCGCCCAGCCGTCGTAACGCAGCCTTTTCCGTTCGATACGGCCTTAAAGTGTGGCCTTCTGATCCGGCTTTACCGAATTCACCAATTCACGAACGACGTCGCGATCAGCGATTTCGTAGGCGTGCTCGCCATGGAGGGACTCATCGAGTCCGATCTCTTCCGACTGCTCGCTGACCTTCACCGTCGTAAAGGCATCAATGATACGGAGCATGGCGTAAGTGAATACAAACGCCCAGACCGACGAGAACACGACCGCGGTGACCTGCTTCAACAAGAAGGTCGGGTCGCCGTAGAGCAGTCCATTGGCACCTTCGGGATTGAACTGCTTGTTGGCGAAGATGCCGAGCATGACGATGCCCAGGAACCCGCCGACACCGTGGACTCCCCAAACATCGAGGGCGTCGTCCCATTGCAGCTTGTTTTTCATTTCGACGGCGTAGTAGCAAACCACGCCAGAAACAATGCCAATGATGACGGCAGTAGTCGGCGAGACGAAACCAGCGGCGGGTGTGACCGTGGCCAGTCCCGCGACCGCGCCGGTAAGCAGCCCGAGGAATTTGGGCTTCTTCTCGTTCAGCCATGCTACGGCCAGCCAGGCCACAGCCGCGAAGGAAGCCGCCACGTCGGTATTCAAGAATGCAGTAGCGGTGACGGAATCGACGCGCATTTCGCTACCGGCGTTGAAGCCGTACCAGCCAAACCACAAGAGGCCTGTGCCGAGGGCGACGAGCGGAATGTTGTGCGGGCCACGATCAGCAACGCGGCGCTTGCCCACATAGATCACGGAAGCGAGGGCCGCGACTCCGGCAATATTGTGGACGACGATGCCACCGGCGAAATCTTTCACGCCCCATTGCTGCAGGAATCCTCCGCCCCACACCATGTGCACGAACGGGAAATAGACGAAGGTCAGCCATGCCGTCAGGAAAAACATGTAGGCCTTGAAGGTGACGCGGTTGGTGAAGGCACCGGAAATGAGCGCCGGGGTGATGATGGCGAACATCATCTGATAGGCGATGAAAACGAAGGCGGGAATCGTATCGTTGGGCGAAGGCGTGCTGAGATTGACTCCGCGCAGGAAGGCGAGGTTGAAATTGCCGATAACTCCGTGCCAGTCGCCGCTGAAGCACAGGGAGTAGCCATAGAGGTACCAGATGACGGTGGTCCAGCCCATGGAGACGAAGCTTTGAATCATGATGGCCAGGACGTTCTTGCGGCCCACCAGGCCGCCGTAGAAGAACGCCAGGCCGGGCGTCATCAGCATGACGAGGCTGGTGCACAAGATCATAAAACCGGTGTTACCGGTATCGAGGTGAAGCATGCGATCCTCCGACCGAGATTTAGAGATGTGGCTCGCGGATAGCGAGCGGGGGGTCCGAACTAGACAGCTCGCGCGCAGGTGGAGGGCCCGCAGACCCAGATGCGCGAAAAGCACTATTACACTCAGAGGCTGAACCTATCGCAGGAGAAACTCAGTGCGGTATGTCACAGGAGGGGGTGATGGGGGCCACGTCAAGAGCTTCGATCCTCATACCCGAACGCGCCCTACGGCGCCACTCCCAGCTGCCAGAAGAGGAACGAATACATATCGGTCGCGTCCTCGACTTGCTTGGCTACGGGTTTGCCTTGGCCGTGGCCGGCTTTGGTGTCGATGCGGAGGAGGATTGGCCTTTCTTTGCTTGCGCCATTCTTAGCTTCGGCTTGCATGAGCGCGGCCATCTTCTTGGCGTGCATGGGGTCGACACGAGTATCGGTATCCGCCGTCATAAATAAGATGGCGGGATATTCCTGGCCGGGCTTGACGTGATGGTAGGGCGAGTAGGCGTAGAGCCAGTCGAACTGCTTGGGATCATCGGCCGAGCCGTACTCGGGGATCCAGAGCTTGGCGATCTGGAAATTCTGGTAGCGGAGCATATCGAGCAGGGGCACCTGGCAAACGACGGCGCGGAACAGGTCCGGACGCTGGGTAATCATAACGCCCATGAGCAGACCGCCGTTGGAGCCGCCGGTGATGGCGAGGTGATCGCGGTCGGTGTATTTCTGAGCGACGAGATATTCGGCAGCGGCGATGAAGTCATCGAAGACGTTTTGCTTCTTTTCAAGCATCCCGGCGCGGTGCCAGTCCTCCCCGAATTCGGAGCCTCCGCGCAGGTTGGCGACCGCGTAGACGCCGCCGTGCTCCATCCAGAGATAGGCGCTGCGGTTGAAGGCGGGGCTGCTAGAGACATTGAAGCCGCCGTAGCCGGTCAGCAGCGTGGGATTCTTGCCGTTGCGGGCGAGACCCTTTTTGCTGACGATGAACATGGGAATCTTGGTGCCGTCTTTGGAGGCGTACCATTCCTGGCGCACGTCATAGGCCGAGGAGTCGATGGAGGGTGCATCGACGGCGGTCCAGATTGTGCTTTTGCTGGAGGCGAGATCGTAACGGTAGATGGTAGGAGGCACCGTGAACGATTGGAAACCGAAGAAGATTTCATTGCGGTCATAGCGGCCGCTGGCGCTGAAGACATTCCCGATGGCAGGCTGGGGAATATCGGCGAGCTTCTTGCCATCCAGTGAGAAGAGCTTCAACTCGGAAGCGACGTTGTGTTCGTACTGGAGGAAGAGCTTGCCGCCGGCGACAGAAGCGCTTTGCAGCACGGCATCGGTCTCGGGAATCAGTTCCTTCCAGTGGTCACGCTTGGGATTGGCGGCGTCGGCGACGAAGGCGCGATAGTGAGGAGCATCTTCGTTCGTGGTGATGTAGAGCTTGTTCTGAAAGATGTCGGCGTCATAGAGAAAATTCTTGCCAGTGGTGATTTCGATGGGAGGACTCTTGGATTGGAGATCCTTGAGATACATCTCGGTCTTGGTCCAGCCATGCTCAACGTTGATAAAAAGCCAGCGGTTGTCGTCAGAGAGCGAAACGTTCGGGATGTCCTGCGGATTGGGTCTTTCGTCGAAGATGAGAGGATCCTTGGCGGAATCGGTTCCGAGGTGGTGATAGAAAACCTTGACGTGGTAGACCTCTTCGCCTGCGGGGACATCGCCTTTCTTGGGATGGCGCGTGTAGTAGAAGCCGGAATTGTCTTTCAGCCAGGCCAGGCTAGCGAAGCGAGTGCGGTCGATGGTATCGGGAAGAGTCTTGCCGGTCGCGGTCTCGAGGAGATGAAGCGTGCTTTCTTCGGATCCGTTGGGCGAGGTGCCGTAGGCGACGTACTTGCCGTCATCGGAGGGGAACCACCAGTCGAGGGCGACGGTGCCATCGGCGGAGAGCTTGTTGGTGTCAAGGAGAACACGGTCTTCGCCATTGAGACCTTCGCGGACATAGAGCAAAGGCTGATTCTGGCCGGCATCGCGGCGCGTGTAAAAGTAATACTTGCCGCCAAACTCTGGCGCGATGACCGCTCCAATGGAAAGAAGCTGGGTAAGACGAGCGTTGATTCTGTCGCGCCCGGGAAGCGGGTCGAGGACAGAACGGGTATAGGCGAGTTCTTGCTCGACATAGAGCTTGGTGTCGGGGTCGTTGGAATTCTCGAGGTAACGGTAGGGATCGATAATCTTGTGACCTTGCACCGTGTCCTCGACCGGGGCGACCTTCGCTTTGGGCGGACCGGAAGAGGCGGGAGCGTCCTCGGCCATGAGGAGCGTAAAGACTCCGGTGGAAAGAAGAAGGAACAAGGCAATCAGCAAGCGGAACCCTCCAAGCATAGACACCTCAGTTGCGCTGTGGCAGCGGCTCTTGTGGTGGACGAAGTGCCGAGGGATAGGTTAGCAGAATCGCGGGCGCGAGGATTGGCGCGGCGGCGCTTCGAAATTCGGAGGTAGAAGACCTTTCGCGCGTGCAGCGGTTTCCCAAGCGAAGCGGCCTTTGATATCATGATTGGGAAAAGTCGAGCGCGCAATTTGCGCTTTCACTCCTCAGTAGCTCAATGGCAGAGCATCCGGCTGTTAACCGGAGGGTTGTAGGTTCGAGTCCTACCTGAGGAGCCATTCTTTCAAAGGCTTACAATCGCTGAAATCACTTCGAAATCAGTCCTCAATAGCAAGACCTGCCACTTTTGAACTGGCTTCCTGCATCTCCGTGGTCACCACGTCACCGTAAATGTTCATGGTGGTTTGAATGTCGCTGTGTCGCATCAGCTTTTGCTGCACTGTGAGCGCCGTTCCCACCGCGTCAAGCCATGATCGGTAGGTGTGACGGAACGTAACGAGTACCGCAAAGTTATCCTTCCCCTCACAGTGCTGCGGCGCTTTGACTGCCTCCTCGCGCCTACGAAGGCGCAGGTGCTGAAGGAACACGCCGCGATCAAGACGAAGCCCGAGAGCGTCGTCCGCAGCCTTCTTGAGAAGATCACTCAGCGTCCGTTCTACAACCTCTCGAAGATGGACTTCGCCAAGTTGCTCGACGATCCCAATCAACTTGCGCCCAATCTGAATGGATACATCAACGGCTTTTCCAAGAACGTCCGCGACATCATGGAACGGTTCGCGTTCGACCAGCAGATCGCCCGCATGGCGGAGAAAAACCTGCTTTACGAGGTCATCAAGGCTTTCTCCAGGATCGACCTTTCTCCGGTCCACGTGGACAACGAGGTGCGATGCGCACCTGCAACCCGACCTACAGACCTGAAGTCTGGTAGCGCAAGACAGCCAAGGCCAATCGATATTCATATCCAGCCTGTGCATTTCCGATCTCAGCCTGGGTCTGCTGCAGCTGTGCCTGGCTGAGTTCTACAATCGAACTGAGGCCGAGCTTGTATCGGGTCTGGGCAAGATCGAGCGCCAGGTTCGCCTGGGCCAACAACTGCTCACTCACATTCACGCGGTCGAATGCCGTGCTTGCGGCCAGCCAGCTTGTGCGTACATCTCGCGAGATCCGATTGCGAAGATCGATCAGGCGTTGCCGAGTGGCCTGGGCGCGCAAGTCCGCTTCGCGCGACTTCGCGGAGTAGAGGAATCCATTGAACACGGGAATCTCTACATTCACTCCCGCGGCGGCGTAAGGCCCATAGATGCGGTCGTCACGGACCGGAGAATCTCCGAACGCTGCGAGGGCGCTGATCGTCGGATACAACTGGTCGTGCTCTGCTTTATGCAGTTTTTCGGCGGACTCCGACTGAAATTCCAACGCAAGAATCTCGGGACGCTTGGCAAAAGCCTCGGCGAGCAACGGGTTCACATCGGGCGGGGGCGGCGCCAGCGGTTCGGAGTCGTTCACCAAATCGAACGCTTCGAGAGTGGAGTATCCGAGAATTGCCGAAAGCGCTGCCGCCGAAGCCTTGTCGTTGTTGAGCGCGTCCAAGTAGAGAAGCTTTGCTTGCGCTAGATTTACATTAGCAAAGCTCAAGTCCAAGTCCGATTTCAATTTGCTCTTCGTGAGAGCGGAGACCTGGTCGGATAGCAACTGCCGCGAGGCTACGGTCTGCTCCGCCACACGCAGCACAGCGTGTGTCTGCAGCGCGTTGTAAAAAGCCTGGTCCACGGCCAACAAAACGTCTTCTTTGGTAGCGACTGCGCTCTGTTCGTCGGCTCTTGCCTGAAGGCGAGCACCGGCAACCATGTTCGTAGTGTGCCCAAAGTCCGTGATGAGTTGGGTAACCGTAGCGCCACCGGCGGCTCGGGTGTAGACGGTTGGATTGTTCAATCCCCCAGCCGTGATGCGGCTGTTGTTTCGGGCATTGACTCCGGTCAGGCTGGCATAGGCTTGTGGCCAGAGATTCGAGCGCACTTCCCGTGTCACCTGCTCCGAGGCCAGCGCACTGAGCCGCGCTACAGAAATCGCCGGATTGTTTTTCAGCGCGAGCGCCTCAGCGTCCTTCACGGTGAGGCGTACAGTGTTCGAGGACGACGGATTCTGCAAGGCCGATACCGACTGCCCCAGACATTGACTTGCGGGGATTGAGAGCGCGAAAACGCCCAGTAAAAGCGCCAGTCTCCACGTCATGCCGGCTGTTCCTCCTCTTTCTCATTTTTCTTATCTGTATCCTTCCCGTGAACCATCAGATAGACCGCAGGCACGAGGAAAACGGTGACGACCACTGAAACCGCAAGGCCGCCGATCACGGCGCGGGCCAGGGGAGCATATTGTTCGCTGCCCGTTTCCACACCCAAGGCCATGGGAAGCATGCCCAACAAAGTCGCGAGCGAGGTCATGAGAATTGGGCGCAGCCTGATCTTGCATGCTCGCACCAGAGCTTCCTGCAATGTGAAGTCCTCCTTGCGCAACTGGCGCGCGAACTCGACGATCAAGATGCTGTTGGAAACGACGATGCCAGTCATCATGATCACGCCCATGAGCGACATGATGTTGAATGTGCTGTGCGTGAGAAAAAGAATTAGGACGACTCCTGCCAATCCTGGAGGGATGGCAACGAGAATGATCAGCGGGTCGATGAAAGAAGTGAACTGCGCCATCAGAATCAGATAGACCAGCACGACGGCCAGCACAAGACCGATGGAAAAACGTTTGAACGATTCGTTCATGCCGACCACGGACCCGAGCACATTGACCCGAATGTTTTCCGGCAACGACAGGTGGCGGACAATGTTGCCGACTTCGCGATTGATTCCACCCAAGGCCTCGCCGGAGGGCATCACATAGATGTCGATGACGCGCTGCAGCTGATAATGGTCGACTTCGGTTGGAGTATTCATCGGCATTATATCGGCCACGGATTGCAGCGGCGTGTAGTTCTTGATGCCGGGAGCGCGCAACGGAATCTGTTTGAAATCTTCCATGCTCATGTTCTGGATCTGCTTATCGAAGTACTGCACCGTGAGCATGTAGTTGTTGCCCGTCCTGGGATCGATCCAGTAGCTGGGCTCAATCATGCCGTTGGAGGTCAGGGCAGTGATCACGTTATCCACCACCTGCTTAGGCGTGAGTCCTATCAAACTCGCTCGTTCGCGATCGATGTTGAGCTGCAGACCGGGATAAAGAAGATTCTGGGGAATGAGGACACTGCTCACGCCCTTGCGGCTACGAATCTGCTTGGCGATGTTCGTTGCCACTTTATAAGCTCCGTCGAGATCGTTGCCTCGGACTTGAACATCGATGGGCGCGGGTAATCCCAGGTTGATCACCGCGTCGACCAGTCCACCCGCCTGAAAATAGGTATCGAGTTCCGGCAAGTCTTCGGACAGTTTGCGGCGAACGCGCCGCATGTACTCATAGCTGCCGAACTTGTGGTCTTCTTTCAAACTCACCTGCACAAATGCCGTATCCATGGACGAGTTGCTGGTGTACATGGCGGAGAGGTCGGGAGTGATCCCGATATTGGAGACGATCATCTCCAGATCGTGAGGGCTGATCACCTGGTGGATGTCGTTCTCGACGCGCGCGATGTATTGATTGGTGACCTCAAGCCGCGAACCGCTGGGCGCCTTGACGTTGATGACGAACTGGCCCGGATCGGTACGGGGAAAATACGCTGTGCCCACGAATGGAAACATTCCCGCCAGAACCAAGACGATGCCCCCGGCAATCCACGCCACGGTTCTCCCCGGCCGGACCAGAGCGCGAGTTACCCAACGTTCGTAGAAGTCCAAGAGCTTCTGGAAGCGCTCATTGAACTGGCCAAGGAACCTCCGGAATAATGATCGCGGAATGGTTTTGTTCTCTGAGTCGCGTTCAATTTCCTCCTCCACGTCTCCAAGGTGGATGAAGGTCGCGCAATAGAGCGGCACCACCGTCATGGCAAAGATGTACGAGGCAAAGATAGACAGGACCACGCCCAGAGCGAGATCGATAAAAAGATAGCGGCTGACACCGTAGAACAACGTTACCGGGAAAAATACGATTGAGGTGGTAGACGTGGCTGCCAGCACCGCCAAGGAGACTTCCATCCCTCCCTTTTCCGCGGCGATTCTCGGGGTTTCGCCGATTTCCATGTAACGGAAGATGTTTTCCAGCACCACCACCGAATCGTCAATCAAACGGGAAAATGCGAGCGCCAGGCCGCTGAGCAGCATGACGTTGATCGACCCGCCCATGGCATTCATGAGCAGGAAACACACCAGAGCGGAAAGCGGAATGGACAGGAGGACGGCGAACGTGGCGCGTGGGCTGCCCAGGAAAACAAGAATCATAATTCCGGTTAGCAGCAGTCCGATCCCGCCTTCCTTCATCACGTTCTTGATGGCGCTTTTTACAAAGATGGACTGATCAAAGACAACCGCCGTCTTCAGTGACTTTGGAATGTCCAGCAGATCCTTGATCGCAGCCTTGATTCCTTCCACAATCGTGATGGTATTGCTGTCGCCGCCTTGCTTTAGCACCGGGATGTAGACAGATTGCTGCCCGTCGATACGTACGATGTTGGTTTGGATCGCTCCGGAATCCTTGGCCTCACCCACATCGGCGACCATCACCGACGCGTTGCCCACGGTCTTCAGCGGTATGCGGTTGATTTCCTCCACGTCCGGCAACTGCGCGTTGGCATAAATGTTGTAGTCTCTGGGGCCGATGCGAACGTCCCCGGCGGGAAGAATCAGGTTGGAATCATTGACCGCGTGAACCACGTCCATCAGGCTGAGTTGGTGCGCTTCCAGCTTGAGCGGGTCCACATAAACCATAATCTGGCGATAGCGTCCGCCAAAGGGCTGCGGCACCGAAGCACCGGATACGTTAGCAATCTGATTACGAACCTGGAATTGCGCCAGGTCCTTGAGCCGGGTCTCATCCAGGCCCTCCCCTTTCAGCGTCACCAGACAAACGGGAAGGCTTGAGGCATCGAACTTGAGCACCACCGGCGGTAAAGTGCCTGGAGGCAGACGGCGCAGGTCCGCCATGGCGAGGTTCGCAATATTGCTTAAGGCGGCGTTGGCGTCGCTGCCGGGCTTGAAGTAAATCTTGATCAGGCTCACGCCCGTCAGAGAGCGGGACTCAATGTGGTCGATGTTGCTGCCCAGGGTAAAAAAACGCTCGAACGTATCCGTGATGTCAGCCTCGACTTGCTCCGGAGGCATCCCCGCGTAAAAGGTAGCAACCACAACCACCGGAATGTTGATCTGCGGGAACAGATCCACCGGCATGCGAACCACGGTCGTCACACCAACCACAGCGATCACCAGGCAAAGCATGATCACAAAGAATGGATAGTTCAGAGCGAATCTCGGCATTACTTTCGCTCCCCCGTCTGACCCTCGCTCGCGCTGGACGCTGACTCCAGCTTGGGCTGTACCACTTCGCCGATCGGGTAGTCGGACTGGCCGGCGCTGATCACTCGATCCTTTTCTGAGAGACCGTGAACGATCTCCACGGTGGTGGAGGTTTGCTCTCCTAACTCAACGTTCCGCTTCTGCACGCGATTCTGATCGTCAAGAGCCAGCACGTAATGCTCGTTACCTTCCTGAACCACGGCCTGGACGGGAAGGGTGAGCGCGTCTTTTTTTCCCTGCAGCGCAAGCTTCACCTCGGCGTACATGCCTGCTGTCAGAGTGTCTTGCGGATTCTCCACGTCAATTTCGGTGTGCATCGTCCGCGTCTCCTCATTGAGTGCGTCAGCGAAACGGGAGACGCGCCCCTGGAAGTCTCGGTTCAAATCGAGAACATGGACTTGCACTATGCTGCCCAAATGGATCATCGGCACCGCGGATTCGGGAACCGGAATCACCAACCTGAACAGGGACCACTCCGCGAGTTGCACCACAGGCTGGGATTGGGTCTCCGATGAAGTTCCGGCCGAGATCAGGGCACCAGTATCGACGTACCGTTTGGTCACCACACCCGCGAAGGGAGATGTGATGCGCGAATAAGCTTGCAGGGCCGACAGGCGATCGAGAGTGGCTTGCGCCATCCCAAGCTGGTTCTGCGATTCAGCCAGAGCGGCGCGAGTGCTGCGGATCTGGGCGTCGGTCTCTTGATCCTTTGCCAGCGAATCGTCCAGTTCCTGCTCGGCGACCAACCCCGGTCGCTCCTCGGAAGCCTGCTTGAGTCGCGTATATGCGGCGTGGTAAGCCCGGTGCATGGACTCCGCTCGTTCGATTTCACTTTGGGCGTGGCGAATCGCATCTTGACTGCGCCGGATGTCTGCCCGCGCGCCTTCGACCTGAGCATTCAGTTCTGGAACCTCCAATATGGCAAGCACCTGCCCCGTCCTGACCTTGTCCCCCACATCCACAAAGATCTTTTGGATGTATCCCGCGACCTTGGCGTGAACATCGACCTGCTGAAACGGGCGAAATTCACCGGTGAGAGTAATGATGTTTTCGAGTGAACCACGGGCGACGACTACGACCGGAGCGACCCGTTGCGGAGTTTCATCGGCCTTCTTCGTTTTCGCGTCACCGAGCGAATGCACGAGCAGGATGATCGCGATCACTGTGCCAAGCGCTAGAGTCACGCCAATCGCTATGTGTCTGCGTTGCAGCGTCATTGTTTCATTCCAAGTCTATGCACCCACAAGTGAAAAGGATCCGCCCCCCACGAAAGCAGCGAACTAAATCGTCTCATCGATGACTAGGTCAAACTACAGTTGGAGGAGTTGACCGCTGACAACAGAGGAACAAATCAGCAGACGGGAGGCGGTCGATTATAGAGATTCTCTTCGATCAGGAAAGTCGGAGGAGACGGCGCGGCCGGCGCCACGCGCGGATAGAAAGTGGGAGCCTGGGCCACTGCTATACTGGCCACTGGATCAGCCCAACGAACCGCATCGCGATCCATGTGCTGCCGCAGAGCCTGCGGCGAACTGGACTGAACTGTTGTGGAGTGGGAAGTTGTATCGCGGAAAGTTCGTGTCGCCAGCATCAACACCAGAGACAACATGACAATGCTGACCAATGCCCAGCGCCAGCACGGTACTGGCCGAACCGCAACGTCTCTGATCTCCGCTTTCCCCACGACACCCTCGCGATGATTATACAGACCACGTAACCGCAAGCAACGTTACCACCAACAATGGTACGGATCCAATTCCCCTTCTCCACTGAGAAGAAGGGAGTTCCGCGCAACACCGGGCGGTGTGCCTCACCCCGACGCTCTTCCCCTCCTTCCCTTCTTGCCGCGATCTGGGGGATTGCGGTCGGATCACGGGCAAACCGGAAACTATCGGTCTAAAGATGAGAACGAGAGATCCCGGCGTTGTCGGCAACACCGTGCGAGTGACGCAGCGCGGTAGGTAGCAGACCCCCATAGCGCTCATTGAGGGGTTTTGAGCGCTATCGCCTGATAACAGAAGTTACCGCAACGGTCTCGGTGTGATGCAAAAGAGCCATCCAGACTGTCGGGCGGCCGCGTTAACGGTCAAGATGAAATCGGAACTGCCAGCATTGACCAAGGACGGGTTAAGTAATCTGACGGTCGGTTTCTTTTGTTCCGAACCAAGTTGTGGTGAGCGCGGAAGGAATCGAACCTTCAACCTACCGATTGCTCAGCAATCAGCTAAATGTCTTTTGTTTCAGCGGCTTCTCGATTTCCAAGACATCAAGCGGCACATCTGTCTTGATCGACGGGTGGAAACCCCATCTGAGGTATATCTAAATCGCCCGGCTCGGGCAAGACTGAGGTAATAGTTACTGACAGGCCCGGGAAATTCGTTCCGGGAGAATGCCCGCGCCTACATTTGTTCTATAAGAATCTTAGAATCAAGTAGCTGGCCGCAAGAAGTGGGGGACCCTAGCTTGTCGGAACGCCGCACAGTAACCTCACCTACGACCACAGTAACACGTACCGAAAGGCCACGTAGCCTACGACATTGGGCCATGTACCACCGTACTTATTTGACCTATTCTGAGCCTACCAAAACCAAAAAGTAGTGGAGATCATATGAAATACCTTCTATCGATTCTTTTACTGAGCACGGCGATGCAGGCACAGGTTCTCGCGGTGACCAAATTTGCGCTTCCCGACGCGCCTAGTCAGCAGCGTTCTTTCTGGACGCTTGAGAACAACGTGAACGTCAGCATCTTGGCGGGACTGATCACCGCCGACGCCATCACCACACAGCGCGGTCTGGCCCAGGGTTTTCGCGAAGCCAATCCCATCATGCGCCCCTTCGTGACGCGCGGTGCGGCAGGACAGGCTGCTGGGTCCGCTTTGGGTTTTGGCACGGGCATTGGCGTTGTCTATCTGTTGCATCGGACGCACCACTACAAAGCAGAACGCGTCACGATGCGGCTGATGGTCGCCGGTGAAAGTGGTTTCGTCGCCAACAACATCATTGTGACTCGCTAACCGCCCCTGCTGCACCCGCCTTCATCACCCCTACAGCTTGGTTGGGGCTACCGCCTCGCCAGTAATGTTCTGACGCCTGTTGTTCGTGAGCGTAGCTGCCCAAATCTTCTGTTTGTTGTTGTCTCAAGATGCCCAACAACTGCTCCATCAACCTGATGGCCGAAGATCCGGTTCGAGTCACTCAAGAATGCAAGTGCGGTCCGACCAACGCCAATAGTGGAATGACAATCGCCTGCAACACCATCAGCCGAATTAGCGGAGGTCTTTTCTTACCTGCTGCTGGGGCTGCGCCGGGGACGGGGTCAAAGCCCCGTCCCCAGGCGAACTCACTTGTGAGTCTTCAATTGCGCTTTTGGTGTCGGCGGCGCCTGGAGGTACAGCAGGCCGGTTTGAGTGTTCAAGTCGGTCTCGATGCCGAAGGCGCGGAGGCCGTCGATGGCGTAAAAGTCAAACGTGTTCGACGTGGGCGGGGGCCCGGCAGCAATGCCGTCTGCGCCGAGGCCAAAGATGATTCCGCCCGTGAGAGTGCTGGCAGTGCCGGTGAGAGCAACATCGGCACAGGTAGGCCCGGCCGTTCCGCATTCAGACGCGGGCAGGGTTGCAGTGAAATAGTTGAAATCAGTGAAGCCCGAACCGATGGTGCCGTTGCTCCCGATGTTGACTGGCCCGACCGCACTCCAGGTGTTGTAGGTTCCGTTTAAGCTTGTGCCTGACACCCCAACTCCGCTCAGGGCGTAGCTGCCCGAGAGGGACGCTCCCGCAGTCTGCTTAAAGGCGGGACCGGCGGTGAAGTCATAAAGGTCCATGGAAGCGAAGAGCGCATTGCCGTTGCCGTCGAGGTAGAGCTGAAGCGATGCTGGCTGAGGCGCAGGCGGGTCGGAGAAGGGGTCAAAATCCAAGTCGGTCCCTGTGAAGTTGATGATGGTCACGCGGCCAGTCGCGGCGCTGATTCCGGTCGAGTCCACAGAGTAGGTTCCGGCAACTATGCCTGAAGATTCGGTGTTCTGATCGTTGAAGTCAGCGGCGCCCGACACGGAGCCGTGGGAATTGAAAGTTAGAGCTCCGACGAGATTGAGGAAGAAGAAGTCGTCTGCTCCCTGAGCGCCGACTACATAGCTGGAGCCGGACAGATTAGCGGTGACGAAATTGCCGGTGTTGGCCTGCCCCTGCGCCAAAGCCGTTCCGCCGGTAGTGCCACCGAAGTCGTCAGCAGTCTCGACGAGCGCGATGGTGTTGGAGTCGATGATATAGCCAGCGAGCGCAATCTCTGGAACTGCGGGACTAGCATTTGGATTGAGGGTGAAGACCACTTTTCCGTACATGTCAGGCGTGGCCCCCCCACTGGGTCCGGCGACCGTGCTGGCGGCGAGTGGTTGATCCGGTTCGGGCGCTGACGCAGAGGCGTCATTGAAGTCGAGGACACTGCCGGCGCCCGAGACGGTGCCGGGACCACTCAAGTCATCGACGTTGATGATGCCTCCCATCACGACCGGCGCGGCCTTGACGTTGTTGTCGGTGCCCGACGTGACGAACGCATAGCCATATTGTGGCAAAGCTTGGGCAGCGGTCGGATCCTGAAGAGCGATGGTTCCGTTGCCGGCGGCGAAGCCATCAAACCAAGTAACGAGACCGGTGGAGGACGTCACCAGCGCCACGTTGAGGGTCTCAAGCCCGTTACCGCCGACACCGATATTGCTGTCGCTCGTGTCAAGAACGATTTGCAAGTTGCCATCTGCCGTGGGATTGATGTTGCTGGTGTCGCGGAGAATTCCATCGCTGGCGGGGCCGTTAAAGAGATCCACAAAGTCTTGTTCGCCGCCGATGATCGCGCCGCTTTGGATAGTAAATGCTCCAGCAATGTTAAAAGGGGATTGTTGGTTGTTATCTTCGCCGCTCAACTGGAACACATAGGTACCGTCGGGCAGGGAGGTGGGCGGCTGCGCGATGGTGATGGTGCCGGACACGCTCTTGGTGAAATCGCTAACCGAAGTGGCCGTGACGGTCACGGTGTTTCCCGTGGGAACGGTTTGCGGAGCAGTGTAGGTAACGGGGACGTTGTTGTTAGTGGCTGTGGTGGGATCGAAGCTTCCACATTGTGCGCTGCCGCATGTCACTGTCCAATTGACGCCGGCGTTGGCGGGATCGTTGGTCGTGTAGGCCGCGATTTCCACTTGGATGTTGGTGTTCATCGAAGCCGGCGGCGTAAACGTCGGAGTGAACGCAACGCCGATATCGGATGTTGTTGTGATATTTGCCGAGGCGAACTTAGTGCGATCAGCGATGGAAGTGGCGGTGACGGTTACGGTATTTCCAGGCGGAACGGCGGTGGGAGCCCTGTACCGCGTGACACCTCCGCTGGCGGTCGACATGGGAGTGAAGCTTCCACATTGTGCGCTGCCGCAGGTCACCGTCCAGTTCACGCCCACGCCGTTGGAGTCGCCGGCGACGGTGACAGCGAGGCCGGTGTAGCTGCCGATCGTCATGGAAGTAGACGGCGTGAAGCCGGTGGTGAATGCGAGGCTGACCGGTTGCATTGTTGAAGTCGAGCTGCCGCCGCAGGCAGCGAGCATGGCTGTCAAGGTAGCGACGACGAGCAGAAAAGCAGCGGGGCGGAATGTCATTGGGCGTCTCCGTTCGCGGCAGGTTTGCTTACATGGGTGCTGCGGCGAGCCGGGTGCTCGCGGACGAGGGCTCCGCGCTCATTGCGCACGGTTACCAGGCGTCCGGCGAAGATCAGCTGGCGGGCGAGCAGGATGTCTTTTCCCTGGATGCGGGTGCTGATGCCGACGACTTGAACTGACTGGCCAGTTTTAAGCGCTTCCCGATTCTGCTTGGAGAAAAACGACCCCAAGTGCGCGTCAACGGTCTTCCCAGAAGTTGAAATGAGCAGATGGAGACCGCCCGGGCCACCGGAAACCGGATGCGCAACAAGTCGCTCGACGGTGCCGACGAGGCTGACCTCTTTGGTCTGGTCGTAAGCGAGTCCCGAGCCACCGCCGCCGGGAGATGATTCGGATGGGGTTGCGGCCTCTGCGGCCACGGCAAGCAACATGGCGGCCACCAGCCAGAGGGATATTCGGGCGGCTTTACTTTTCCAGCTTCGAATCATTGCGGTACTCCTTCAAAATTGTGGACTTGCAGGCAACCAGGGCAGTCAGCACAAGGTCTTTCTCGTGCGAACCAAAACCGAAGCAAGGCTTCTCGCCAGTCACGTCAGCCGATCTTCTGGCGACTTTGTCTGTAGGCCCTCAAAAAAATGAAATGGCGACGTTAAACGTGGCAGCCAGGCACCGTTTGGGCTGGGTGCAGCAGAACCAATCACCGCCACCTCCACGAAAGAAAAATGGACTGGAAAGGTCCACGGCCAGTCGCGTTTCATAGCTCACCTGTTAGGAATTGGTCAACCGCTAGTTGGCGGCAGCATCGTCGAATGACTTCGCTCGCGCCGCTGGACTCAAGGAACTGGAAGCCGTAACGAAAAGCGTTCCTTTGGCAGACGATCGCGTAAATCACCACAGGTCCCAACGGAAGCGTGAAGTTCAGCTCCACGACCTCACCCATAGGAACTTCAATTCTGAACATAGCTGCAAGTCCCGATTCGCTAATGTCCACGGTATCGCCCTTCAGCACGCCAGACGTCCGGGAATGGATACTGACAGCAACCGCGAGTTTGAACCGAGGGTGGCGACGAGCGTCACGGGTGTCGCAAAGCACCACGGCTGCGGGTTGTTCCTTGCCTTCCAATTTGTCCCTCTACCACTAGACCTGGTTGCAACAGCATTACCAAATCCATCCTGAGCAAATTCATGGTTAACCCCTACTTTCTTTTCTTGCGGTTACAGCCTGATCGAACATCGGGAACAATCGAAGACAGCTCCATGCTTGTCTGAAATACGGACTTTCGTCTGTTAATCAGACTGGGTTCACCCGCATCACTATCTGGAATCTCAATCTCGGTGTCGTAAGTTGAAAAACAGGTGCTGTCTGCCGGGCGAAGGAGATCGGAGATGAACGTGTCGCAATCTCCGAAAGATGGACAGCATCGCTGTTCTGAATCTAAAGCAGCTTCAAAATTGTCGCGGTTTTCTCGATAATCGGGCTTCCATGAACGACGCAGGCATTTGGCGTAGCGTCAAAAAGAGTGGCGCACCTGCGGCGCCACCCTGAATTAGTTGATCTGCCGGTTTCAGCCAGTTATGAGTTGCCTATTTTGATGGCGGCGCCTGCTCAAAGTAGGCCAGGTTGAGTTGCGTGGCATCGGTTTCAATCGCAAAGGTGCGAAGATCGTCAATGAGGTAGTAGTTGAATGTGTCTGCGCCGGACGCGGCCACGCCCATCCCCGTGAGGGCACCGCTCAGGATTTCGGCCGAACCGGTAGCAGTCCCATAGAGCTGGACATTGGGCGTCGCGGGTACAGTAAGGATGTTGAAATCGGTGAAGCCGGAGACGTTGCCGCTGCTGTCGGCGAAGATCTGACCGACAGCACTCCAGGGAAAGCGCTGGGTTGAAGGCAGATCGCTGGACAATAGCGCAGACCCGTCAGCACTGACGGCGTAAGAACCGCTGAATGAGGCGCTGGCGAACTGTTGGAAGGCATAGCCAGCGGTAACGTCAGACGTGTCCATGGACAAGGCAAGTGCGTTGCCGTTGCCATCGAGGTAGAGCTGCATGGTTGCGTTATTGAAAGTGGAGCCGCTCAAGGCCATAAGAGTGACGCGACCGGTTGTATCCACGAGGTAGGTTCCGGCAGAGATGTTGCCGGAGAGCTGGTTGGCGATGTCGTTGAACGTGGCGATGCCCGACACGTTATTGGTTGTCGAGCTGAAGGCAAGCGCGCCGGCGAGCTGGAGGGGTCCGTTGGCGTCGACGCCTTTGGCACCGACTACGTACGTCAAGCCAGAAAGACTGTCGCTGCTGAAGGTTCCGGTGTTGGCGCCCTGGCTGAGAGCTGTTCCGCCGGTGGTGCCCCCGAGAGCATCGGCGGTCTCAAGCAGTTGGATGGTGGAGTTATCAACGATATAGCCAATCATGACAATCTGGCCGATGTTGGGGTTGGTCGGGTTGAGCGTGAACACAATGCGTCCGAAAGAGTCGGGCGTTATGGACCCGCTGGGGCCGAGCGCGGTGCTCGGAGAGAAGCTTTGATTTTGCCCAAGTCCTTGGAAGAATGCGTCGTTGAAATCGAAGACGCTGCCTGTGCCGGAGATCAATCCCGGTCCGTCAACGTTGAGCACTCCTCCGAAGGCGATTGCATCGGTGTTATGGTCGATTCCGCTAGCGAAGAATGCGTACCCACCAGAAGGAGCCGCCTGGCTGGTTTGCCAATCCAGCGTTCCAGTTCCGGTCGCGAAGGCGTCGTACTCACCGATCAGCGCACGCGTACTGTTGACGAAGGAAGCGGTCAGAGTCTCAATACCGTCGACTCCGATAGCGGAGTCCCCAGTATCGAGAACGATCTGCACGTTGCCATCAGCGGTGACGGTTATGCTGCTCGTGGCGGGATTAATTGAGTCTGTTGGTGCGTCGTTATAGTCGACGAAGTCCTGTTCGCCGCCGTTGATGAATCCGCCAGAAACGGTGAAAGCACCAGCAACAAAGTAGTTGGATTCGCCGTTTGCGGCTGTGAAGTCGTTGCCGCTCAAGTGGAAAACGTAAGTGCCGTCCGAGAGGGGAATAGCGGCCTGGCTAATGGTTACGGTAGCGGAGGCGGACTTGGTGTTATCGGCAACCGAAGTAGCGGTGACGGTCACGGTGTTACCACCACTGGGAATGGTAGCGGGAGCGGTGAACTGCGTGGCCACGGCGCTAGCGGTTGAAGTCGGGTTGAAACTTCCGCAGTGGACGCTGCCGCAAGTGACGCTCCAGTTGACACCGGCGTTTTGTGGATCGTTGGCAACGACGGCGGTGAAGGGCGCGGTCGAGCTGGCGTTCATTTGGGCGCGCGGTGCAGGATTAAGCGTTACGGAGATCGCGGGACCCTGAGTGATGGTGATCGTGGCAGAGATGGACTTGGTGTTATCGGCAACCGAAGTAGCAGTGACGGTCACGGTGTTACCACTGGGAATGGTAGCGGGAGCGGTGAACTGCGTGGCCACGGCGCTAGCGGTTGAAGTCGGGTTGAAACTTCCGCAGTGCACGCTGCCGCAAGTGACGCTCCAGTTGACACCGGCGTTTTGTGGATCGTTGGCAACGACGGCGGTGAAGGGCGCGGCCGAGCTGACGTTCATTTGGGCGCGCGGTGCAGGATTAAGCGTTACGGAGATCGCGGGACCCTGAGTGATGGTGATCGTGGCAGAGATGGACTTGGTGTTATCGGCAACCGAAGTAGCGGTGACGGTCACGGTGTTACCACTGGGAATGGTAGCGGGAGCGGTGAACTGCGTGGCCACGGCGCTAGCGGTTGAAGTCGGGTTGAAACTTCCGCAGTGCACGCTGCCGCAAGTGACGCTCCAGTTGACACCGAGGTTCGTCGGGTCGTTGGTAACAGTGGCGACAACGCCGGCTATGCTATCGATGTTCATGGAAGTGGGCGGTGTAGAGCTCGCTGTGAAGGCCACAGATATTGCGCGCGTTGCAGGCGATTCCACGCCGCCGCAGGCGGCTAGCAGGACGGTCATACCAGTGGTAACAAGAAGAAGTGCAAAGCGGCGGAATGTCATTGGGCACCTCCGCCGACGGCTGGGTTGGCGTCGTGGATTCTGCGGTGAGAAACAACGTTGCGGACGAGGAAGCCGCGCTCGTTACGCACCGTCACCAGACGGCCATCGAAGATTAACTGGCGGGCGAGTAAGACGTTCTTGCCATGGACGTTCTCGTTGACGCCTACGATCTGAACTAACTGACCAGTATGCAAAGCCTGCTGATTCTCTTCGGAAACAAAAGGCCCGAGGTGGGCGTCCACGACTTTTCCACCACTGGAGATGAGAAGGTGTAAGCCGACGGGGCTTCCAGGAGCTGGCTGTGAGACAAAAGCGCTAATGGCGCCGACAATGGTGATCTCCTGCGCCGGGTCATAGGTGAACCCAACTCCCCGGGCGGCAGCAGATTGCGAGGAGGTGGTGGCCTGGGCGGCGAGAACAATACCAAGCACCAGCACCATGGGACAGGCGAAAGTTCGAGCAGTTCTCTCGGCCCGATTTCGTGTTATTGCGTCACCGTTTTGCAGGAACTCACGCAAGACCGTTGGTGAAAATGTTGAACAATGCATATACCGACTCCCCGAAGACCTCATTGCTGCAGACACTACAGCAATTAGGACGCCTTAGTGATTCAAGTTCCTGATCTCTATCAAAGATGGGCACTTAGCATTGCGAGCATCGCGGGGTTGGTCGTAGGGCTGAGCGATTACTGGAAAGCGTGTAGGAAATTCAGACAAGACTTCTCTAAGACGACATTTCTGAAATACAATAAGGTCCGCACACAAGTGATGGTCCAAAACATACTGTTGACTACCTTAGTCGTCGTGAGTCGTTAGTCACTTAGCTCGTTGTTGCCGACGGTCTGGCACGGCCAGAACTTTTTACGCGCCGGCTCCTATGGACCGTGAGTTCTGAGTTTGTTGAGCGGCTTGCAGGAAGGCTTCAAGGGTCTTCCGATCCTCGGGCAGCATTCTCATAAACCTTATGCCATTTCCTACCTGGGGATCGCAGGTAACCACAGACGCGGCGATCAAGACAATGGTTTCGAGGGAAAGCTGCAAATCCAAGGCAGTTCCGATGGGGAATGGGAAAATTGTCTCGATGTAGCAGCCGCTCAAGCTCAGATCGGCAGTAGCGCAACGAATCGGGCTGTCGGCAGCGTCAGTCTGTATTTCGACCGGCACTCTAATATTTACGCGTGCGTATTCGCGACGGTTATTCGGGTAGTTATCAGTCATGGTCAGTACCTCCTTTTGCGAGGTGCAGTACTATTGCGCGAGCAGGGCACAGTGGACGTGCTCGGCAGCGCTCATAGCCCTTGGCGTCAAACACTCCAGTGATAGGAAAGAATTTTATTAGCGGAGAATTGCTGATATTTGTGGACATGTTCTCTGTCATATAGTCATCCATATAGTCATCCTATCGTCGAGCGGGCAGGAGGATAAGGCTCGGACCGTGCTCTTCCGGCGGACTTAGTCTTCTCGATGAGTTGATTGTCAGGTTCTCTCGGCGTATTGTCGAAGTGGGCCACGCGATCCCTGCCCTCACGTTTAGCGGCATACAGACCCCGATCCGCCCGGTTGAGCAGCGCGGTTATGTCGTCAGCCGCTTGGTCAGTCGAAAGTGCCACTCCCATGCTCACGGTGAGGCTTCTCGACATGCGGGAGAAGACTATCGGCTCGCTGCCAATGCAGGCCCGCAACTCGTCCGCCCTGACCATCGCTGACCGTAAATCGCAGTCTGGCAAAACCATGAGGAATTCCTCGCCGCCATATCTCCCCAAGCTGTCGTACAGGCGCAGTTTCGACCGAAATCGTCTGGTGATCTCCTTAAGGGCCTCGTCTCCGAAAGGATGACCGAGCGTATCGTTCACATCCTTGAAGTGGTCAACGTCAGCCAGGATGACGCTGACCGGCTTACGGCTTCTCTTGGCTCGGTCTAACTCGCGACGAAGGGAATCAAAGACCTCGCCGCGATTCAGTATGCCGGTCAAGGAGTCGTGGGTCGCGGAATAGCGCAGCGATTCCTTTGCCGACACGAGTTGGTCATGCAGCTCGACGATGCGTTTGCCTACCAGAAGACGGGCTCTCAATTCCAGCTGGTCAAAGGGCTTAACCAGGTAATCGTCAGCGCCGGCTCGCATCGCCTCCAGCAAGTCTGCCTTGGCATCTTTTCCGGTCAAGAGGATCACATAGGAGTACGACTTTTCTGCGTCTGCGAGTCGAATCCTGCGGCAAAGTTCGACACCGTCAATGTCGGGAAGCACCCAATCCAAGAGAACGAGCTTAGGACAATCTGGCCGCTGCAGAAACCTCCAGGCCTCAGACCCGTCTTTCGCGATTAGGAATGGAAGACCCCATTCCTGGAGATGAGAGCTCAGGAGGTGCCGGTAGACTGCCGAATCCTCCGCGACCAGCACTTGTACCTGGCTAAGTTCTCCGTGTTCCTTTTTCAACGCTTGTTGCAATTGCAAACCCAGCCTTTCATTTAGAACCAATACGTCAGAGAAATGTGTCTCTGTCAGCCGATCACCCGGCGCCCGAAGCCGCTGCTTTCGCTCGAAGGAGGGGTGCGGCGCGACTCTTGTTGCACTCCAGTAGCTTTTCGACTGCATGCGGAGCCGCAGGTTTCGAGAACAGGTAGCCTTGCGCCAATTTGCAACTGACGCGTTTCAGCAGTTCGACCTGCTCTTCGGTTTCGACGCCCTCGGCCACAACTTTTAGACCCAGATTCTGAGCGAGCATGACGATGATGCGGACAATTTCGTGGGTCTCGAGGTCGCTATCCATCCGCGAAACAAAAGCGCGGTCGACCTTCAACGTGTCTACCGGCAAGCTCTGCAACCGGCTGAGGGACGAGTAGCCTGTTCCGAAGTCGTCGATCTCCAAATGCACGCCCAGCGCTCTTAGCTCCTGCAGCACGATGGCGGACTTTTCAGCGTCGGCCATGGCTATCGTTTCGGTGATTTCCAGGTTCACGCAGTTTGGATCAACCCCGCTTTGCTGCAGAATCTGGCCAATCTGCGCGCTCAGATCCGCCTGCTGGAATTGTTTTGGGCTGATGTTGACGCTCATAGTGAGAGGAGGATCGGAGGGGAAAAGCTCCTGCCAGCGTCGCAATTGCCGGAATGCGTCCAGCATCAATTGCTGGTTGATGGAGACAATGACGCCGGTCTCATTTGCAACCGCTATGAACTCGCCCGGCATTACGATCCCCTGCGGGCGTTGCCACCGCGTAAGAGCCTCAAAGCCAACAATCTGCTCGTTGCGTAACGACACAATCGGCTGGTAGTAGACGAGAAACTCACCCAGTTCCAGCGCCTTGCGCATGTCCGTTTCGAGTTGCAGACGCTTGAGGGCGCCGGCGTGCATTGCGTTGTCAAAAACCTCGCAGCGGGCTTTCCCGGAATGCTTGGCGCGGTACATCGCGATTTCGGCGTCGCGCAGCAATTCTTCCGGAGCCTCGTTACCTACGTGGCCTTTAAAGACAATTCCAATACTTGCAGTGACGCCGATCTTGTGACTGCCCAGCGAGAAGGGAACAGCCAGCTTTTCCTGAATGCGTTCGGCCACTCGGATGGCATCGCTCGGGTTGCCAAGTTCCTCGGCGAGCACTACGAATTCATCCCCGCCCGGACGGGCTAGTGTGTTCTCGCCAGTCGGCAATTCCGGGCTGTCGCCAAATCTCGCCCGCGAGATTGTGTCGGCCCGGCGAAGGCACGCGGTCAACCGTTGTGCGATCTGGATCAGGAGAGTGTCTCCCATTGCGTGCCCGAGACTGTCATTGAAAACCTTGAACCCGTCTATATCAATAAAGAGAACTGCAAACTTGAAGTCGGCGTGGTGTCGTGCGACGGCAATTGCCCGGCCCAGACGGTCGAGAAATAACGCGCGGTTCGGAAGGTCCGTGAGCCCATCATGAAACGCGCTGTGCACCAGCAGGTCTTCGGCACGTTTACGATCGGTGATGTCCCGGTTAACTACCACCAGACCTTCGCTCTCGCCGTTCGGGCCGCGGATCGCGCTGGCTGTGGATTCGAGCACCCGCCACGACCCATCCTTGTGGCGAATGCGATATTCGAGCCGTTCTCCGGTGCCGGTCAGCCGAGCCTTCTCTGCCGCTTCCAACACCCGGGCACAATCGTCTGGGTGAATCTGATGTGTGGCGGGCGTCGCCGCCAGTTCCTCTGGGCTATACCCGAGTATCCGCTGGTACGAGGGACTGTTGTAGAGACGGTGCCCATTCCTGTCCACCACCGCGATCAGGTCCGCCGCGTTCTCGCTGATCAATTGAAAGAGCCTGTTGTTTTCTGCGAGCTGGCGCCGCACACGCTGCAGCAGCAGATGCTGATAGATGGTGTAAATATCAAACAGCAATACCAGCGCGACTAGCCCCCGTACCCATTCTTTCAGGCTCAGTGCATAAATCCCGTCCGTAGGCAGGTGAAAGCCCGGGAAGGTTAAAGAGAGAATGCCGAAGGTCAGAACGAGGGTAACGGCGACAGCGAATCCCCACAGCCACCACTCGCGGCCTTCGACTTGCCGCATGCGGCGAAGAGGATCTGTCGATCTCGTTTGTGGAAGTTGCTTACTCACTGTAGTGCGCGACATTTGCGGTGGCATCCCGGAATCGCCCTTATCCGATCATTCCTCTCTCGCCTCACAATTTGACCAACGGTTTCCTGACCGGGCACTTCTGCTCCACCCAATCGTGCAGGCGCCGGCGATCGGCTTGCGAAATACTCACAAACTCACACCCGGCTGTGCCATATTGTCTTAGCCAAAGGACCCTGACGCCGATATCGAGAGGCATTTCAGTCCCAGGCAATAGCAGGGAGAATGACAACACGTCGCTTAGTGAAAGGAACTCTCTAGCTCTAAGTCCCACGCCCCCCTCGCCGATATTCTCGACGATTATTGGCACGGAGCGGCCATACTGATTCCTGGCGATCAGCGACTTCATTAGGACACAACGTGTATGTTGGCGATAGTTTTGTAACAACTTCGAATAGGTTTGCTTCAGCGATTGTGCGCCGGATTCAACGGTTATCGGCTTACGAAGGAGTGAATAAGTACCCGGCACGGGAGTCGGCATTTCAGAAACAATCATGACGGTCGGCTTCTGCGGTCGGCCAGATCGCTTGATGTGTTGCAAGAATTCTGGAGAGTCTTTCTGCCAGTCCACAATGACTAGGTCCGTATAACCCTCCGATAGATACTCAGCTGCTGTTGCTGGAGTCGGTAGAACCTTCGTGGAGATGGCCAGGTCTCCCAACAGTTTGTCCATGATCCTTGCGACGCTTGGATCCTGAGAAACGAGTAAACATTCAAATGCCATATCTTCAGTCATGTTGTCAGATCCCTAAGCCCAACGCGAATTCTGCTGGCAATCGGACACAAGCATTTTGAGCGCCACAGTTCGCGCGTTTCTCAGGCGGAACCGCGAGTGGGTGGACCGCGACCGTCGAACCTCGCCAGCGTCGTGTTTTTCGCTACACTTGCACCTTATTGCCTGCATCTGGTTAGGCAGTGAGTGCACGATGGGAAGTCTGTCTTCCGCGTTGTTCGTGCGATGCAGTGTCCGTGAATTAGACAAAAATCTAGAATTCGCACATTACTAAACCTCATCGCGAACGCTTCGGAGGGCTCAAGTGAGAGCGTGCCAACGAGTTGGGCCGGCGATTCAGTTTGGACTCTCACATGCCAGTTGGTCAGGGATGATTGCTTATGATTTCGGGTGATTCTATGAAAGAGCAAGTCAGACTTGACGGCCTACTTTTCAGCAGTGACGCACACGTGATTGATGTCATGAGTCCGATTTTGAATAGCTTCGCAATCGAGGCGGAGGTGTGCCCGGACCTCGTATCGGCTCTTAATACCGTGAAGCACCGTCGGCTTGACGCAATCATCGTGGACTGGAACGGTGAGGACCCGACTCGCATTGTGCGCGACACTCGCAAGTCATCGCCCAACAGCGACTCGACGATCGTTGCCATGGTGGACCGGGATTCGGAGACTCACGCCCTTTTGGTGGGGGCGAATTTCATGATTCACAAGCCCGTGGACCTGGACCACGCTCGGCGATGCATGCGGGCCGCTTACGGCACCATGCTTCAACAGCGGCGACGCTCTGCGCGCGTCTCGGTTGACATCCCGGTGTTTGCCCGGGTCTCAGATTTGGGGACGTTGGAAGCACGAATCAGCGACCTGAGTGTCGGTGGGTTGGCTCTGCAGTTCAAAGAACCAATGGAGGTGGATCGCGAAGTGTCCGTGCTCGTTCGGCTTCCAGGCATCGATAGTCTGATTCGTGTAGCCGGCAAGGTCGTTAATGCCAATGCCGCGGGCCGGGCCGGACTCCGGTTTTCCTTCATCCCCGAAGAAGATCTCAGCCTCCTTGAGAAGTGGCTGGCAGCCGAACTTGCCAAGATCGAGCATGCCGAACTGCCGGCCGAGAAATGACAAGTTAAAGGAGAACGACAAGTCATGTGCCATCTAAGGCGTACTTTCCAGGGCCATGCCAAAGTCTTCCCGTCCGGACAGTCGTCCCTAAACCGGGCGGAGGATTCCAGGATGCGTGATCCGAGGGGCTTTTCGCTCGTTGAGCTGCTGATCGTGGTTGCTATTATTCTCATTATCGCCGCCATTGCGATCCCAAGCATGTTGCGGGCACGCATTGCGGCCAACGAGGCCTCGGCAGTCGGGTCGCTGCGCGCACTCAATGCCGCACAGATTAATTACGAATCCACCTATCCGACTGTAGGCTATGCGACGGTGCTTTCGGGGCTGGCGGGAACCAATTGCACGCCACCGGGAGCGACCGGAGCATGCCTGATTGACACGCTGCTGGCAGGGGGGCACAAAAGCGGGTATTCATTCTCGCTGACCGGCACTTCGGGAACGCCGAACGCAACCTACCAGTTGATTGCAGTGCCCCTCACACCGAACCAAACTGGCGTCCGCTACTTCTGCTCGTTTGCAGACGCCGTGATACGCGTCTCCGCGACGGCGATTTCGACCTGTGATGGCAGCGTCAGTGCCCTGCAATAGGCTTTGAATGAGGGAAGCGATGAGAATTCTCGTGATTGAAGACAGTCGGTTCCTGCGCCTGGCAATCGAGAAGGTCTTGCAGAAGTGTGGGCACGAGGTAACTGGTGCAGCCGATGGCCAGGCGGGCTTGCGCGCTGCGCGCATTGAGTCTCCACAGTTGATCCTGCTGGACATGATGCTTCCTTCGTTGGACGGAACCGGAGTGCTGAAAGAGTTAAAGAAGGATCCCTCGACCGCGACAGTTCCGGTAATCGTGCTCACCTCTCTATCGCAAATGAATGAGGAGAAATTAAAGAGCGCGGGGGCGGCGGCGTTCATCGAGAAATCGGCGTTGCACCTGGACAAAGATGCGGACCTTTCCGAGCTCATGCGAGCGATCCACGAGGTTGCCGGCGCGCGATCCAAGCGCGCGCATGCGGGTGCCCGATGACCGCAAAGGGGCGGCGACCGAGAAGTCTGGGTGGTGGCAGCCGCGCAACAATGTGCTGCTAGCCTGACCTCAACGGGCAAGGCGTGGCAGTAACAGCCGGGTCGCGCTCATTACTCTCGTCACAGGTAATTGTGATTTCAATCACATGTCAACCGTGATGTCCTGTCTAATACTCATAAGGTAACATCGTGGAAAGACTTGTAACCACGATGGATGCAATGGTCTAGTTCAGCCGGGCTTGTTTGACCCACGCTTTTGAGAAGACGGCCCTCGTACTGACCAAGACCGGCTATTTTCTGCGCTGACGGCTCCCAATGCTTCAAGGTAGGTGTAATGACGCTCCCCGAGCGTGACAAGGGAGAGAACTGTATGGCTGCCGAGGGCTCAGTCGCACCCAACGATGCTGGTTCTGTCCAAAGCCGCAGCCGTCTCGTAATTACAGCACTGTCGTTCGCTATCGCCGCGCAAACGGCCGGCTTCTTGTGCTTCGGAATCGGCCACCGCGGGTGGTTATGCTCGCAGTCTGCACAACTCGCCGCAAGCCTCATTGCCGTGGCTTGCACCATCCGCGCTTTTCAGCACTCGAACGGTTTCGCGCGCTATTTCTGGTTTCTTTTCACAATTTCCATGGTTCTGTGGACGGTCGCGAATGGCGTGTTCATTGTCACCACTCTGTCAGGCGGGGAGGGTTACAACACCACCGCGGATACCAGCGCACTATTCGCCTTCTTGTATCGTGGCTATGGCGTTCCAATTGTTCTCGTTCTTCTCGCGAGCGAGAGTGACGAATACAACGATTCCCTGACCCTGCTCGATTCCGCCCAGGCCGGCACTGTTGTTGTCGCGCTGTACCTGGCGCTGTATTCCCCCTCCCCCGGCCCTGTGCGCACTGCACTGGTTGCCAACCCCGCTATGCTCGCCAACGCCGAAAATGCCTTTCTGACGGTTGCGGCTGCTTTTCGCTGGAGACGCAGCCACTCTCCCGTGGGACGGGGCTTGTTCCGCGGGTTGTTCTTGTTCCTGCTGGTTTACGTCGTAATTTCCGGTGTCGGCAACTACGTTAGCGTTAGCCAGCATTTGGCGAACGCTTTGGCCGCATGGACGGATCTGCTCTGGACAATCCCCTACTGCGTGGCAGCGGTCATGGCGGTGAGATGGGCCATGCCAGCGACGGCGGAGATCTCGCCGGAGTCTCTCCCGGCCAAGAGTCTCAGAAGGGTGGTGGTTAAGAACGTGGCGTGGAGTCTCGCCGTTGCTTGCGTGTATTTTCTGATCATTGCACTCGGCGGGTGGCATCACATTGCCGGAAGGATCGCCGTTGGAATATCACTGCTCTTGTACGCTCTTCGTCTCTCGCTAACCCAGCACCGGCAGGCTCAGACCATCGAACAACTCACCCGGGCAAGAAGAGAGTTGTTTGAAGTCAGCCGTCAGAATTCAATGATCCTCGAGTCAGCTGGCGAAGGGATCTTGGGACTGGATAGGGAAGGCCGGCATACATTTGCGAATGCCGCCGCCGGCCGGATGTTTGGCTATAGTCCGGAGGAATTGATCGGCCAGTCGGCGCATACCATCTGGCACGGCACGGGCGCCGGTGGCCATCCCGTCCCGCAGGACAAATGCTCGATCTGCCTGGGTTTTACCTACGGCAGAGTCCATCGTGGCCAGAGTGAAGCCTTCTGGCACAGGAATGGATCGCGCTTTCTCGCAGACTACGTCAGCAGCCCGATTCGTGACGGGGAACAGATTACTGGCACCGTGGTCGTTTTCCAGGACGTGACGAACCGGGAAACCGCAAAAGAACTGTCACTTTTGCAAGCCGGAGCTCTGGACGCGGCCGCTAACACGATCGTTATCACCGATACTTTCGGCAATATCCAGTGGGCGAACCCTGCGTTTGAAACTCTGACCGGCTACACATTGAGTGACGTCGCCGGTCAGAATCCGCGCTTGCTAAAGTCCGGGAAACAAGGCGCCGATTTCTACCGCGATCTGTGGGATACGATACGCTCCGGCAAGGTCTGGCACGGCGAATTGGAAAACCGCCGCAAAGACGGGAGTCTTTACGTCGAGGAAATGACCATTACCCCGCTGCAATCCCCGGCAGGCACGGTCGCCCACTTTATTGCCGTCAAACAGGACATTACCGAGAGGAAGCGGGCCGAGGAAGAGTTGCGCGAAAGCGAGGAACGCTTCCGCGCGATTTTTGAGAATGCAGGACTCGGCGCAGCACTGGTGAACCAGCAAGGACACCCCGTCAAATGCAACGCGGCTCTCGAGAGGATGCTTGGCTTCAGCGAGAGCGAGATGCGTAACATGGCGTTCACAGAATTTACCCATCCTGATGACGCAGACTTGGACTGGATACTTTACAGCGAACTGGTGGCGGGAAAGCGCGACAAATACGAGATCGCGAAACGCTATATCAGGAAAGATGGTCAAATGATGTGGGGAAACTTGACCGTTTCCCAAGTCAAGAATAAAGACGGCACACCCGCCGAGTACATGGTTGGCGTGGTGGAAGACATCACCGACCGCAAGCGAGCCGAGGAAAAGTTGCGCCGGAGTGAGGTACGCTTCCGCCGCGCCTTTGAACAAGGGCCGCTGGGCATCATTGCGGTCGGTGCAAATCGGCGGTTGATCAAAGTCAACCGGGCATTCTGTCGGATGCTTGAGTACAGCGAAGAGGAGCTCTTAGCGCGCACCGTCACGGACATCACCCATCCCCAAGATCGGGACCGGGATCGGCGGATAACCGAGAGATTCGCAAGAGGAGAAATCACCGCTCATAAATGGCAAAAGCGCTACCTGAAGAAAAACGGAGAGACAGTCAGCGTCAAGATTGCGGCCAATACGATCCACGATGAGAGCGGGAAGCCGCTTTACGCTCTGGGGATTGTCGCCGACGTTACGAACGAGAAAAGGGCGGCAGAAGCGTTGCGGGAGAGCGAACAGAGATACCGGCTAGCCCTCACCGCCGCCAACGACGCCATGTGGGACGTCGATCTCAGGAACGCGACTGTTCACTGGAACGCGACTTTCTCCAAACTGTTCGGCAGCCCCAAAGGCAATGCTGATCCCTGGCAATGGTGGAATGACCGCCTTCATCCGGAGGACCGGGAGCGCGTTATCGGCACCTTTCACCAGGTCCTTCAGGGCCGGGGAACTTCCTGGGCTTGCGAGTATCGGTGCCGCCGCAACGACGGGCAGTGGGCCGACATCTCCGATCACGCCTACATCGGAAGGGACGGCTCCGGCAGGGCGCTTCGCGTTACGCGGGCGATGCGCGACGTTACCGAGAAGCGGCTGCTCGAAGCCCAGCTTCGCGGAGCCCAGAGACAAGAGGCGGTTGGCCGCCTGGCTGCGGGCGTGGCCCATGACTTCAACAACATGCTGGGCGTCATTCTTGGGTATAGCGATATCCTCGAGACCCAACTTTCGCCACAACATCCGGGGATGATGGGGTTGAGCCAGATCAAGAAAGCAGGGCTCAAAGCAGCCAACTTGACGCGGCAGCTACTCACCTTCAGTCGACAACATGTTGCGCTCCCCCGTGTGCTCGACCTCAATTCCTTGATCGGAGAGTTCAGCAAAATGCTCGGTCGCCTGATCGGAGAGGACATTGAGTTTGTCTTTGCCGCCGGGGAGAACTTGGGACGAATCAAAGCAGATCCAGGGCTGCTGGAGCAGGTCATCATGAACCTGGCGGTTAACGCTCGGGACGCCATGCCCCACGGTGGCAGACTCTCGATCCAAACCTGGAATGTCGAGGTGGACAAAGGATACGCCGCAGAACACCCTCCCATGAAGCGCGGGGCCTATGTTTTGCTGTCGGTCACCGATACAGGTTGCGGGATAGACAGCCAGACCTTGCCGCACATATTCGAACCGTTCTTCACAACCAAGGAGCCGGGGAAAGGCACCGGCCTCGGCTTGTCCATTGTCTATGGAGCAGTAAAACAGTCCGGGGGCTATATTTTCGTGAAAAGCCAGCCGGGCCACGGGACGACCTTCGAGATCTTCCTGCCACTCACCGCCGAAGGTATTATCACCAAGGAAGTTACGGCTCCGCCTGCATCCCTGCGGGGTTCCGAGACTATCCTGGTTGCCGAAGACGAACCGGCACTCCAAGAGTCGATCCGGATCGTGCTCACGAAGGCCGGTTACACAGTCCTCGCGGCGCGCAATGGCGCTGAAGCTCTGTCTCTTTTGGGCTCCGTCAACGGCGCCGCAGACTTGCTCATCACTGACATCGTTATGCCCGGAGGAATGGAGGGGCAGCAACTTGCTGACGCTGTCTGCGCCATCCGACCGGGTATTCGCTTAGTCTTCATGACCGGCTACGAGAAGTTGATCGAACCGGTACTTGCCAGCGGAAACGTCCTGATCACCAAACCGTTTGATTCCGACCTGTTGCTGCGCAAAGTGCGCGAGACTCTCGATCGAGATAAACGGGCGAAAGGTGCGAGTGGCTCATGATACCGCTCTCTTTCGCCGACAGCCAGCTGTAACGCTTTAAAAAACGGAGACGACCAGCTAAACGAGCCGATAGATTGAATAATGCCGGAGCGTAAAGCATCGCTACGGGAAGCTGGATCAGATTCGAGAGTTTTCCCTCTGCATTACGACAGTAACAAAGAGCGAGACAAAGCGCTAAGGGCCTCCGTCCGAAAAAACTACAATAACTTAGAGACTTCTAATGCCGGGGGCGTAGGAATGTTTTCTTGGGGAGGTCCCGCAGTTCATGGGCGACAGTCGCATACTGGTTGTTGATGACGAGCCCGATTTCCTCGCTACCGTCCAGGGCTACCTGGCAGAACGCGGATTTGAGGTCGTGACTGGCAGCTCCTGCCGCCAGGCCGAAGCCATTTTCGCGTCCGCCAAACCGGATGCTGCAGTGCTGGACTACAGCCTGAAAGACGGAAACATTCTTGAAGCTCTACCTCGCTTGCACGCACTGGACCCGTCTATCCCAATAATCATCATGACCGGCCACGCCTCCATTGAGCTAGCGGTACAAGCCGTCAAGATGGGAGCCGAACATTTCCTCACCAAGCCGTTGGATATGCCCACGCTGGTGGTAATGCTGGAGCGAAGCCTGGATAACCAGAGGAACCGCCGCAAACAGGCTTTCAACCAGGCCCGGTGCAACCGCGATGGCATCAACCCGTTTCTTGGTACCAGCAACGCTATCCGGGCGTTAGCAGAAGTCAGCGCCCGAGTCGCCTCCGCAGGAAGCCCGGTATTGATTCATGGAGAAACTGGTACTGGGAAGAGTGTCCTCGCCCGTTGGATTCACGAACATAGCACCCGTGCAAAAGAACCGCTGGTGGACCTCAACTGCGGGGGCCTTACCCGCGATTTTCTCGAGACGGAACTGTTCGGCCACGAAAGAGGCGCTTTCACTGGAGCGGTCCAAACTAAGGCTGGGCTTCTGGAGATTGCCCATAAAGGAACTCTCTTTTTGGACGAAATCGGCGACGTGGATCTGCAGGTTCAGGCCAAGATTCTCAAGGTTCTGGAGGAAAAGCAATTTCGGCGGTTGGGAGACGTCCGGGACCGGCGGGTTGACATCCGGCTCGTGGCTGCCACGCACCAGAACCTGGGCCAGCTCATAAAAGACAATCGCTTCCGCAGCGATTTGTTCTTCCGCATCAGCACGATTCCCCTCTCCGTGCCTCCCGTTCGGGAACGTTTCGAGGATATGCCCATGCTGGTAGACCACCTGCTCGAACGACTTTCTACAGAACTTGGCTGTGGCAAGGTGCAGATCACATCGGAGGCAATGCGTCGCTTGCAAAGCTATTCATGGCCGGGAAACATCCGTGAAATGAGGAATGTGTTCGAACGAGCGGTGCTGTTAAGTGGGAATCGGGTAATCGCCGAGAGGGATCTGCATTTCGACCAGAACGACTGGCCTGACACCACGACCGACAACCTCGGCAAGACCCTGGAAGAGATGGAGCGCGACCACATCAGCCATGTCTTGCAAGCCGAAGGCGGTCGCATTGAAGCTGCCGCCAGGCGGCTCGACATCGCGCGTAGCACTCTTTATGCCAAGCTCAAACACTACAAGCTCGACGCTGCTGCTCAGGACGCTTCTGCCGGGTCATAATCGCGTGCCATTGCAAGGGCGAGCCAAAATCGCCAGATCTCCCCTCGCCGAAACGCTTGTGACTGCAACGCCTGCGTTCGCGTGGTTCGTCGCGCGACAGTCTTGGTGGTGCTGTTGTGCCGACCACCACTGTACCAAATTCAGGCTTAAAGGCCTTTGCTACAACCTTGGGTGGTATCCTAAGAGTGCGTTGATGGCGAATCGCCGTCGTGAGCCTCGAACTGGGCGCGCAACCTCAGAAGCACATCATCCGTTCTCTCATTGGCCATCGGTATTGTAAAGAAGTCCCGTTTGCAGACACTGCAATCTAGCAGAGATTCGCTCACCTTGTTTGATGCTATCGAATTGCAAATAAGAGGTCATGAGTTCTCATGTCATTCCGCTTTCCGTAACGATATTGACTGCCACACCAAGAGCGCCGCAGTTTCTGCTATACGTTCCGGCAATGAACAAGCTGCCCATTTGCGCAAGCGAATGTGCGTTAGCTCATCTTGCAAACAATAAACTCAGTGTTGTCATAGCAATGTGCGACCGACTTTCTGAGCATACTACTGATCGAGAAGTTCTGGCTGGACTGCGCGTGATCCATATGGCAGCGCAAACATTAGCGGATGAGTTCAATAAGCCCCTGAGGCGAGGCCAAGGTGCGTAGAGGTACCTGTTATGGATCGTCTCGTTGCAATCGGCATTTTCATGCTGGGGGTAGCTGTCGGGGCGCTCTTGAACTGGATCACGTGCTGCTCACAGTTGCACGCTCCACGTCCGCCTAAGAAACCTTAAAACGAGCGAGCAGCAAGGATGGCTAGTGAAAGAGGCATGGGACTAGCTAAATTCCAAATGTCCGAAAGCGATGGGCTTAGGCCTGCAATTCTCCGGGTCAAGAGGTCGCTTTCCCTGGCCGGAAAAAGACGCTCCGCCATTGCTCATGAACTTGGGCACTAAAACTGTCCCATAACCCTGGGCGACCAACAGAGTGCGCTGCGAGAGAATTCCATTTATGGTACAAAGACCAACGCGGTCAGGAAGTGGAAGCGAATGTCTTCGCTGCCGAGCTACTGATGCCGGAATCCTTGTTTGCCCCACGATCGCAGAATTCAGTTCCAACCTTCGAGACCATCGAATCTCTCGCTTCGGACTTCCAAACAACACAACCGGCAACGGCAATCCGATATGTCCAGCTGAGCGGGGCACCAGGTACGCCGTTGTCAGCCCACAGGCTGGCGAGGTCTCCTGATGTTGGCCAAGTCCAGAATTTCATCATTGGATAAACCGTGGCAAGAAATTGAGAGGAAACACCTGTCATCTCCTCTGTCCTACACAGAGTCAGTTTCGTTGATGATGTTTGAATCACAATCGTATAATCGAGTCTGGTGCAAGCGGTGAACTACTTCAGCCCTTCCACCAGGTAGAGGTCGGCAAGCATACGATGGTAGCCGAATATACACGTCCGGGCATCGGGGGTCATAAGGATGGGACCAATGGTTTCAACCCCGGCGGGATCGGATGGCAGAAGCTGTTTCCACAGAGTGCGTTGCCCAGTCCGAATATCTAGACGATTAACACTGGCGGGCAGCTCACCGGGTTGATAAATGTACAAGGAGCGACCGTCCGAGCTCCAAGTAATAGGCTGTTCACCCGGGTTGAGGCCGGGGATCAGCCGCGGTTCGCCCCCGCCAACCGGATAGAGATATCCTTTGCGATCTGGCCCGATGCCGGCGATCCACTGAGAATCGGGGGAAACGAAAAAAGCGTTGCCATCCACGCCTTCTGGCGTGACCGCTTCGCTCTTGCCTGAGGCGAGGTCGTAAATGTATAGCTTGACTCCCTGGCCGGGCCCATTCCCTGAAAACAAGATGCGCTTTCCGTCTGGAAACCAACGCGCCCAAGTGTGGTTGACGTTGTCCTTGGTTAGGTCCCTGGCTTCTCCAGCGCCGGTGGTTAGCAGCCTGAGTTGAGCGGGTGAATCGTTGGTCTGAGAAATCACCGATCTTCCGTCGGGCGATAAGGCCAGCGCTCCGCCTTCTCCCAATAGCACCGCGGGAGAGCCATCGGTCTTGCGAATGTAAACCGCGTAGGAGAGTCCGCCTGACTTCGAGTAGGCCAGAGAACCGCCGCCGCCCTCTTCGTCAAAGAGCAGAGTCTTGCCATCGGGGGAAAGTCCGGCGGGATAGGAATAATCGAGCCAGGAAAGATCGCGCTGTTTGGCCTCGCCGTCAACCATCCCGACCAGTTCGCGCCGCCAACTGGCGCGCATCATCAACACACGGCCATCCTTCCAAATGTCGAACAACATGAGCGCGCCCGGCAGTCGCAATACCATGCGCTCCTTGCCACTCAACGACACCGCATAAAGTGTTCGGTCCACGCCGGACTTGCTGGCAGTGAACCAAACCTCTTTGCCATCGGCAGACCAGGCGAGGCCTTGAACGGTGTACCACTCATCCGAGAGATTCTTCTTATGCCCTGCTGAATCAACGACGGCGATCGTGCCGCGGTCGTCGCCCTGAACCGGATGGTCGATGAACGCGATCAGATCGCCAGTGGGAGAGACTCGGGGGTGTCCGATCCAGCCGCCGGTTTCGTACAGCGGCTTTCCAATGGGAAACTCCAAGCGATTCCGGCCACCAAGATCGCGCACCACCGCCAAGTTGTTTCCGTCCGCGGACCAATCGGCCCACTGCACCTGCTCCAACACTTCGCGGGGAGCGCCCCCGACGAGCGGCGCGCGCGCCAGCGTGCCCATGGTCACCCAAGTACCTAAAGCTTTGCTGTTTAGCAAGACCGCCATTTCCGACGCAGACGACACCGACATCAGTTGAGTGTGACTGAGTCCCATGGAGCGCGCCTCGGGAGCTTCTGGACGTGCCGTAAACACGTCCAACGGACCGCCTTGCCATGCGGCACTGTAAAGGATCGTCTGTCCGTCCGGAGCAAACCGCGCCGACCGGATGCTGCCGCGTCGGAAGGTAAGCTGACGGTAAAGCGGCGGCTCGGCAGGCGCGTGGGAGAAAAGCAGCTTTCCCGCAAACACACCCGCGGTTAATGCTACCAGCGCGCAAAGACTGGCAATGAGCGCAACGGGAGTGCTCTTACGGCTTGCTGGCGGGACCCTGCTGGCAGGTGTCGCTGCGACCGGCGCTGCACTTTCCGTTGATACGGAAGTGCGGGATGAATCGAGAGAGCGCTTCAGGCGCTTCAAGTCAGCCCGGATCTCGGCAGCGGTCTGGCACCGCAGATCACGATCTTTCTCCAATGACTTGCTGATGATCTCTTCCAGCTTCAGCGGAAGCTCCGGGTTTATCCGGATGGGCGGAGCTGGAGCTCGGTTGAGGATGGCCTCAGTAATGACAGCGGAGGTTTCTCCTCGAAATGGCATGATGCCAGTTCCCATTTCGTAGAGCACCACGCCGAAAGAGAAAAGGTCGGTGCGCGCATCGAGTTCTTTTCCTCGAAGCTGCTCCGGCGACATGTAGGCGATCGTACCCACCGCGGTTCCGGGGCTGGTCAGGTCAAAGCTGGTTACATCTGCCTTGGTTCGGGACTCGTCGCTGGTAGCCCTCGACTGCGTGATCTTCGCCAGTCCGAAATCGAGGATTTTGGCGGTGCCGCGATCGGTGACAAAAATGTTTGCCGGCTTTATATCGCGGTGCACAATTCCCTTGCTGTGAGCGGCGTCAAGAGCATCGGCTACTTCGATGCCGAGCGCCAACAACCTTTCCAATTCGAGCGGTGCTCCCTGAATGATGTGCTTCAGGGTTTTCCCGCTGAGGCACTCCATGACGATGAAAAGAAGCCCTTCGTGCTGGCCGATCTCGTGGATGGTGCAAATGTTTGGATGGTTCAGAGCAGAGGCAGCGCGCGCTTCGCGCCGAAAACGCTCTATGGTCTGAGGATCCTGGGCCAAGTCATCCGGTAGAAACTTCAACGCAACAAAACGGCCTAACGAGAGGTCCTCCGCCTTGTAAACGACGCCCATTCCACCGCCGCCCAGCTTTTCCAGAATCCGGTAGTGGGAAATGGTTTGCCCAATCATGGCGCTTGATGCGGTAAGTGTGGTCCCGTCATCTTAGGTGCGAATCGGCGGTCTCGTCAATCGGTTCAGCCAGGCACGGCCAAGGACAGGAATACCACGCCACCGAAACGAACCAGCGTGGGCGTGACGAAGCCGCGGCTGCCGTGTGCGATGCGCGAAGTGGAGAGGCCAGTGCCTACCGTGATGGCAACGAATGTTGTTCGCGGCCGCGTTGGTTAGCACTGACTGCCTGCACTACCAAGCAGTCAGCGCTGACGGTCTGTCTGCGGGGCCGACCCCAACCCGGCGAGCGTGCTAGTATTTGGCGCATGTTGCGATCTCCGCGCTCCCATGCCTATGCGTTCGTCCTCATCCTGACTCTCGCCAGCGTACATTCACTTCGGGCTCAATCTCCCGCGGTTCCCGCCACTGCTCCCGCCAGCGACGCCATCGTACTCCATGCCGCCCACATCCTCGATGTGGAGCAGGGCGTACTCGCGAGCCCCGGCGAGGTTTTGGTGCGCGGCAATCGCATTGTTGAGGTCGGTTCCTCGGTCGCCCATCCCGTCGGTGCCACCGTGATCGATCTGGGCGCGGCAACCCTGATGCCTGGGCTCATCGACGTCCACGTCCATTTTTTCCTGCATCCTGGAGCCGAGGATATGCAGACCATCGTCGAATCCGTGCCCGAGCGCACGATCCTCGCTGAAATCGCGGCCCGCGAGGATCTGATGGCGGGCTTCACTGCCGAGCGTGACATGGGAACCGAGGGCGCGGGCTCGGCGGACTCCGCCGTGCGCAACGCCATCGATTCCGGATTGATTCCCGGCCCACGCATGAGCGTCAGCGGCAACGCGATCAGCATTCTCGGGGGCCATGAAGACGCAATCCACTTCAATCCCGCCGAGCACATCTCATCCAATGCCACCTACGCCAATAGTGTCGCCGAATTGATCTCCGTGATACGGCAACAGCTCAAGGAGGGCGCAGACTTCATCAAGATTTATCAGACCGGTGCCGACCACTTAGCCGACGGCAGATTCACCACGCCCTACCAGTACACCGAGGCCGAGCTCGAAGCCGCCGTCCGAGAAACGTCGCGGGTGGGCAAGCGCGTGGGCGTTCATTGCACCGGTGAACCCGGAGCCCTCTACGCAGTCCAAGCTGGTGTTGCTTCCATCGATCACGCCTACCAACTCAGCCCTGAGACGATGCGCATCATGCGCGAGAAGCGAATCTACGCCGTGCCTACCTTTGCCATCTCCGAGTACTTCGCCGCTCACGCCGACTCGCCCGCTGCTGCCGAGCGTGAGCGCGCCATGCTGGCCTTCCACGCCGACGAGTTCCGCAAGCAACTTGCGGCAGGTGTTCCCATGGCAGTAGGCTCCGATGTCGGCCCCTTTCCGCACGGTACCCAAGCGAGAGAGTTTGAGTTGATGGTGAAGTACGGAATGCCCGCCGCCGATGTGCTCCGCGCCAGCCTGTTAAACGGTGCGCACCTCCTCGGCTGGCAGGACGTAATCGGCCGGCTCAAGCCCGGTTTCTACGCCGATGTGATCGCAGTCCCAGGCAATCCGCTGCAGGACATGTCCGTGCTCCAGCGGGTCAGCTTCGTCATGAAGAATGGCGTCGTGTACCGAAAATAGGCCTGGGCGCCTGATTGGAGCAGGCTGAGCGTGCTTTCGCCATCGCTCCACGTGATCCGATCATCCATTGGCCCGGGCTCCAAAGCGTGGGTGGCTAATCTCTAGCCTCGGCGGTCGTTACCAGAGGTAGTTCAATGAAGCTCGCCTGGTTGGGCGCATGATAAACACGCTGTACAGTTTTTCGGTAGTCCTCCTGCTTGGCCCAGAAGATGTTCGGAACGAAGGTCTGGGGATTGCGGTCGTACAGTGGGAACCAGCTCGACTGAACCTGCACCATGATGCGATGGCCTGGCAGGAAAACATGGTTTGCAGTCGGCAGGTTGAAGCGGTAGAGAAGAGGCTTGTCCGGTGCGAGAGACTTCGCGGTTTCCAGGCTCTCGCGGTAGCGGCCGCGGAAGATGTCGGCCGACACCATCAACTGATAACCGCCCATCGCGGGGTGTCCGGCTACCTCGTCAGGATACACGTCGATCAGCTTGACCACCCAGTCGGAGTCCGTGCCACTGGTGGAGGCGACCAAATTAGCAACCGGTTGCCCGCTGATCTTTACCGGCGCCCTCAAAACGTCAGACACGAACGCCACCACATCAGGTCGGCCGGATGCTTCACGCTGATCGTCCACGAGCCACCGCCGCCAGGTGTCTCCTCCGTTTGAGTCGATCACACGAACCGGGCGCGACACAAAGGGCACAGGTTTGGCCGGGTCAGAGACGTATTCGTCGAACGCCGCGTCGCCAGGCTTTGGTGCAGCGAAACTGAGCTTTAGGCCGGCGTTCAGGTAGAACGGTGTTGGCTGAAGCGTGCAGCCACTGGCGCAGCCAGCCGGCCAGGCGGGCAGTCGCAGCCATGTGTTTGATCCGGTTTCAAACGCAGAAACAGGGGGAACGTCGGCCTTGGGTGCGCCGTCCTTGAGATATTGGTCCAGAAACGGCCTCAGGATGTTCTGCCGGAAGTAGAGCGCTGTGTCGCTGTTGAATTTCAAGGGGCCGAGCGTGCTGCCGTCGAAGATCTCCTGCGCGTGATGCCAAGGTCCCATGACCAGGAATACCTTGCTGTTATCTGTGTCTTTGGGCTTGATCGCCTTGTAGACCGCGATCGCGCCATAGATGTCCTCCTGATCCCAAAGGCTATGGACCAGCATCACCGGCACCTTCAAAGGCTGGGACGCCAACACGCGATCGACAGCTTGGTCGCGCCAGAAGGCATCATAGCTGGGATGCTCAAGAAGCTTCCGCCAGAAGCCGACCTGTTCAAGCCCATGCCGACGCCCAAGTTCGCCCGCCGATCCCGCCTCCATGAACATGTCGTAGTCGTCGAAGTTGCCGCTCCACCAATGGGCCTCCGACTTATGCGTCGCCTCCTGATCGTAGATGTATGGCATACCCTGCTCGCGAAAGGCACCGTTGTGGAACCAGTCATCGCCCATCCAGCCGTCAACCATGGGGTTCATGGGTACGGAGACCTTGAGCGCGGGGTGGGGATTGACAAGCGCCATCAGTGGCAAGAATCCGTCGTAGGAAATACCGAGGATACCGACCTTACCATTGCTCTCCGGAATATTCTTTACGAGCCAGTCGATAGTGTCATACGTATCTGTGGCGTGATCGACCGGCGTGGGGTTCAGCGGCCCATGCAACGGCCGATTCATCACGTAGTCGCCTTCCGAGCCGTGCTTGCCGCGCACGTCCTGAACCACGCGAATGTAGCCGCCTTCGACGATCACGTCAGTCGGGTTGTCATAGCCCTGCAGGATGGGACCCAGATGCGAACTCTCAGCATGGCTTGTGAGTGCGCTGGCGTCGTAGGGCGTGCGCGTCAGAAGGATGGGCGCGTCTTTCGCTCCCTTTGGCACGATGATGACCGTGTGCAATTTCACGCCATCGCGCATGGGAATCATCACGTCCCGCTTGACGTACTCAAAGCTGTCGGTGACGGGCACAAATTTGGCCGGCGTTTCGCTCGGCAAGGCCGGGTATGCAGTCGGCGTTGAGACATTCTGCCCCCGCGACGTTTTGAAGAAAAGCAGGCTGGAAGCTAGAAGGAAAATGACAATCCTCGCGCGCAGCGGAATCGCTGCCTGCGAACCATGTCCCATAAAGCACAAAACGCTACGTGAATTAAGGCCTTGAACCATCTTCGACCAAATACTCTCTGAGAAACTCGCCATTCTCGGCTCCGAAAGTGAACCCAAAGTTTTGAAGATCGCCTCTGCAATGAAAACACAAGTCGAAACAAGGGGACAAGGCCACTCGCTCGCGCTTATGCCGTACAAGGCGATTCGGCGACGGCCAACAGCCTACCAGGTTTTTTTCAAACTCTGGAAAGACGCCGACCTCGAGATTCCCATCCTCAAGTCCGCCAAAAGCAAGTACGCGAAGTTGCAATAGCCGCCGGTAGAGCACGCCGAACTGGTTCGTCGGCTCCGCACTCTTGGCGGGAATCACAAATGGATGTTCCGCTCGCGCGAAGGAACACCTCTCGATCCCGGTAACGCCCGCCGTCGGTATCTGCATCCTGCTGCGAAAGCAGTCGGGGTGAAGATTGGCGGCTGGCACGACTTCCGGCACACGCTGATCAGGAAGATGCGCGAAGGCAGGCGTGCATCCGGTGGTCGTAAGCGGAACAGTCGGTCACAAGCGTGTCGAGCTTGCGCCCGAGGTGTACGACCGTGCGAACCAGAGCGAAATTCGTGCCGCGCTCGGTGTGGTAGGCAAGCAATTGCTACCAAACGTGCTACCAAGCCCGTGAAATCGGTGATTACGCGGCTGTATGTTGTTGAAAAGATGGTGAGCGCGGAAGGAATCGAACCTTCAACCTACTGATTAAGAGTCAGTTGCTCTGCCAATTGAGCTACGCGCCCGAAGGGATACGTCGTATGGACAAGTGGTAATTGTATCATCGCCCGGGCTTGTGCATCTCCTTCCGAGCTCGAAGTCCGAATCA